>ENA-UONU01000021-UONU01000021.1-human-gut-metagenome-genome-assembly--contig:-CS51-NODE-21-length-213563-cov-23.682832_pt1 | contig 213563 bp, 148 predicted proteins | sample MGYA00242462_ERZ724009 | MGnify/ENA metagenome assembly ERZ724009 | reverse complement strand
TTCGCTTCTGTACTTATTGATTTCGTTGTTGATAGCATTCTGATCAACTTTCGCGTCACAAGCTACGAACTTCTTGCCACCGAAAGTATAGGTTGCACCTACAGTTAAGCCTACAATACCTTCAGTTTTAGCATCGCTTACAGAACCGAAAACAGAAGGAGATACTGTACCACGAGCTTCGAGGTCGATAGCCCATTTCTGGTCAATGTTGTATTTAGCACCCAAACCTAAGCTTGCGCCAACCAACAGACGTACCTTATCATCTTTAGGATAACTCTTAGAAGGATCCAGTTCTTGCTTATAAGTCAAAGAACCATCAGCGTTAGTAACCTCAGTGGTCTTTGTTGCAAGATTCCAAGTACTATAAGAATTTGAGATATTCAATGTAGGACCTACAAAGAACATAAACTCAAACTTACGGCCTTCTTTGTAACCACAGAAGAGGTTAGTCAGGTTCAACATTGCATCAGCATTCAATGCAACGAACTTCTTCTTATAGTTATACCAATTCTCGTCTTTGCCTACGTTTTCAAAAGGGTATTGAGTATGAAGTTTACCAGACCATCCGGCAACCTGACCACGGATACCCCATACCGGGCTGAAGAATTTTCCCAGTGATATATTCACCAGAGGTGTTATGGATTCACCGAATCCATAATCAAAGTTGCTGGGGTTGGTCACAACTTGTCCACCCACGCCTACACTGATAAAGAAATTGTCCTTCCAGCTTTCACTGTAGTACTTTTCTTTAGTCTGTGCATTGGCAATGGTTGCCCCTGACAACAGTAAAGATAATATTACTAATTTACTTTTCATTGTTTTTTAGTTTTTAATAGATTTAACTCTTTATTACTTATTCATTCTTCACCATTTCTCTTATTTCAGGTTGAACCTGAACATCAATCCACCAGTGAAATATTGCATTCGTTGTAATTCCACCTGTAAATGCAAATGGTTGAACAACAAATAGGTGGCACCCAACGCAAAATCTTTCGAATCATATTCCGCTATCACCCTCAAATCCGGTGCGAAACTGGGATTGTAAGTGATACCCGCCGCTATTCCGTTCAGTTTGTAGTCCTTTCTCTGATTATATAAATAAGAGAGGTGTACTCCGATTTCTTCTGTTCCTATCGGCAGGTGCTTGGTTGCAGCTATATAGAAACGGCTGAAATATCCGTTTCCGCTTGATGAACCAACAACGCCACCTCCGGAAGAAGTAAACGGGTCTGATGTTCCCAGAACCACAGCCGGCATATACTTCCAGAATTGCCCTTCTTTCAAAGCTCGCAGTCGGACAGAGAAATATCTGTCCTGATTCGTAAAACCCGAGTAACCGTAAGGCTTCAAGCCCAGTGCTTCCGCTTTAAAAAGTGTGCATGTGTATGCCACTTCCAACCAGGGGAAAAAGGTCACATTCAGGTAATAGTTGTACGTATGATAGTACCACGTAGGAGGAGTTATCTCCTTGTTCATAAAGTTGGCACCCAGCATTATTGTTTTATCTTTCTGCATTTCTGCCGAAGGGGCATGCAACAAACCTGTAGTACCGTAAGTTAATTGAGCCGAAAGTACAAACGCACAGCATAAAAACAAGTACGTAACTATTATTCGCTTCATCTGCATCTGCCTTTCTCTATACACTTTATACTTTCGGGTCAATTATGATCTATTGTTCTTAACAATCAGAATTATTCAGCTTCGATGATACCACCACCAGCGTTGCCTGTACCATGACCGTGGTCATGACCATGATCGTGAGAAACCTTAATGATTTCCATATCGTCATAGTTAACGGTAGCTGTACCTGCAGCTTGGTATTTAGCATATACTCCAGACAGATCCATGTTTACATCTGTTGTTGTTTCAACCGGTTCTTCATCTCCTGAAGTAATAATAGTAGTAGAAGTTACCTTTGTTACTCCTATAGTGAAATCAACGAATTCTTGTTTAGAAGTGATACTCTTAACAGCAGTGTAAGGTGCCAATTCGAATTTGTATCCCTTTTCTATAAGTGCGTTTTCGTATCCATCAGCAACGATTGTATCAGTAGCTGCCTTCATAGCTTGAGCAACTGCTACACCTAATGCAGTTTCGCTGCCAAGGTTACCTCCCTGTATGTCAATAGTCTTCATACCTACTAATACTGGAATGTCATAAGTATATTGTTTAACTCTATCAGTTCCATTTACAATCATAGGATCGAAAGTATCTACTGTCGGTAGAAGAGTAGGAGCAGCATTAGTTCTCGTAACTTCAACATTGAATGAGAAGTCAATCTTCACTTCAACATTCGGTTCTTCTCCACCCGGTTCGGTGCTAGCTGTAGGTTTAGCAATCTTCTGAACTAAAGTCATTTCAATACCATTCTCATCAACGATCTTGAAAGTAGCACTAAAGAATTTAGAAGAAATAGCTCTGGTTGTAGTCTCTTCTACGAATTCAGTTTCAGGAACATTAAACTTATACGCATAAGTGTTGGAGTTACCTTCACCGTAGAATTGAGTACCCTTGTCATTGTACAAACGTACAACTTTTGCTAACATCCATCTGTTACCGAACTTCAGGTCACCTGCAAGAACGACTGTTCCTGTAGCAGTTTTAACCAAAACGATTTCAGTTGCATATTCTTCAGTAGCGAACGGATCTGCGAAGTCAATAGCTACTTCTTTCTTAGCATTCGGTAAAGAGATGTATTGGATAGTAGATACAAATCCGTCTTTGCTTGCTTTAATCTTATATGCACCGGCAGTCAGAGGAGTAGTTTCATAATCTACTTCTGTAGCACCTGCACCATATACAGTTACGTCAGCATCGTTGATTACATTCATGTCTTCATCCAAAACTGTCACTTTGAGGTCATATCTCAATTCAACTTCTTTGGTTGTAGCTGTTTTGCCTAACACGAAATTAACAGGATAAACGGCAGCTTGTCCCGGTTTCAATTCAGCAATGTTCACAGTAGTTTCTTGTTTCTCGAAACCTGTGCAAGTAGCTGTAACTTTTACAGCACCGTGTGACAAGCCTGAAATAGTGAAAGAACCGCTGTTTTGAGTAACAGTACCTTTATCTGATGCGACTGTTGCATTAGTCAGGATAGTACCTTCAGCACTGTAAATTGTACCTGTAATTGTGTACTGGGCAGCTGGCAATGTTACACTCTGATCGGGATCGATGATATCCAATCCTTCATCTTTGTAACATCCAGTGAGTAATGACCCTGTTAAGGCCACTACGGCTAATGCTAATTTAGCATTGTAGCCGTTAAAGAAACTTTTCTTTTTCATCTCAATAAAATTAAAAATTTAGTAATTCTGATTTAATAAAATATGGATTAAAACTATTATTACTCATTATGTTCTCGCTTGCGTTAGCCCGGAATCCCTTATAATAATAGCGTTCATTGCCTGCATTATAAGCTATCCCCATGTTCTTTGAGGGCGTCACCCGCGGTATATATCCTTTTCTCTTATATTTATAAGGTGGAAGCGCTATTTGAAATCTAAAACCGCCATTTGACTTTGCCCCTTGCGCTTTCATTGCATAAAAGCCAATCGAGCAATAGCGGAAGTGGCGAATCAAATCGAATCTTACGCCTTTTTCACCCAATAGATATTGTTCACCTTTCAAACTTGCCTGAACATTGTATTCGGGCCAATAAAAATTAGCTCCTAAACTCCACGTCAAGCGTGTCTTTGTTCCATAGTAAAATTCAAATCCATCCCATTCATACGCAGCGGTTAATCCAATGCGTCCTTCAAACGAAAAACGTTCATCGGCTTTTAACACATGAAGCAATTTCAAATCACCTCCATACCGGCTTGCATTAAATGTTCCGACAGTTCCTGTAAGCCATGTATTATAAGGTAAACGAACAGTTTGTTGCAATGTCAGAAATCCAGGACGTACTTTATCAGCTAAATCACCATACCCGTCATTATAAACCGGAAAAATAACCTGTGCGGTCAACTTCATTCCTTTCCAGAATGAAACCTCAACTGCCGGTGACAAGTTAAAAAGCACTTGGTATACCTGCGTAATCACCAGATTCTTTAATGAAACTTCCGGATACACAACTACATCCACCTTAAACAAAGAACTATTTTTTCTCTTTTCTTTCCGAACCAGTTTCCATGAGTCACCTAAATTGTAACTAACGTCCCAATCCGCACGACTTGCTTCAGGGACGCTGTCACCGATTATCGGTTTATAGTAAAGAGAAATTTGAGGTATATTATTATCTAGAACAATTATTCTGCATGGCTTTTTATCCGGAAATCAGGATAAAGAAATCTTAGATAAATTAAACATACAATTAGCTAGTATTTAGCGAATTGCATAATACTAAACAATATCATTACTTTCCTTTATTGTTTTTTTTTAGACATTAATATTATATATTTGTTGCTGGTTTGTTACTATTTATACATCATTGGAGCAAATGGACCTTCCTTTTATTTTTCTAGTACTCAATAAATTAAATTCAAATAGAAGTAGCAGAACAGAATAAAACTCAAATGCGAAATCATTTGGAACCGGTTTTTGTTACCATGTTGTTACCGTATAAATAAATGTGTATATTATTTTTAATAAACAGGAGATTCTAAACAGAGATATGAAAGAAGAACTAAGAATAAAAGAGCCAATAAAGCTAAGAGTCAAACATCTGGCTAATGGCAATAAGTCGATATATCTTGATATGTATATGAATGGGAAACGAAAATACGAGTTTCTGAAATTATATATTATACCTGAATATAATAAGTCAGACAGGGTGCGTAATAGTGAAACGCTAAAATTGGCAAATGCCATTAAGGCTCAAAGAATTATTGAATTACAAAATCAGAGTCACGGTTTTAAGATCAATAAGACATCTCACATTAAACTAACCGATTATATACAAAGTGTAGCTGAAAAGAAGTCGGAGAATGAAGTTCGCAAAACGGTACTACACGCTGTAGTCTATCATCTTAGACGTTACAACCCTAATGATATCCAATTAAGCAGGATAGATAAAGATTATATTTTGGGATTTCTGGATTACCTAAAGACAGCAAAGCAAACTCATACCAAGAAAGAGAAATTGCTGCATGTCAATACCCAGGTCTATTATTACAAAATGCTGAGGTATTGCCTGAATTATGCAGTATCAGAAGAACTGATATCAGCTAATCCTATGAATAAAATAAAAAATGAAGAAAAGCCACATAAACACCGTACGGAAAGAGAATATCTCACTATTGACGAATTGCGAAAGCTGGCTCAAACCCCTTTTTATAATGGTTTACTAAAGAAAGCTTTTCTCTTCAGTTGTTTTTGCGGGTTGAGGCATTCCGATATCATAGCGCTTACGTGGGGAGACATAGAAATGGATGATGATGGCAATTTCCGGTTGTATATCATACAAAAGAAAACCAAGGAAGCCATTTCTTTGCCTTTAAGTCAGGAAGCTATAAAACAGTTACCGAAGCGAGAAGATGCTAAGGAGGACGATATAATATTCAAAAAGTTAATAACATTGGGAAGAACTAATGAAATTTTACCTAAATGGGCTGAACAGGCCGGGATTAAGAAGCATATCACATTTCATACTGCCAGACATACCCACGCAACTATGTTGTTAACTTTAGGCGTCGATCTGTATACTGTCTCCAAACTGCTTGGACATACCAACATACAGACTACACAGATTTATGCCAAACTTGTTGATGAGAGTAAGAAAAAGGCAATTGACCTCATACCCAATATAACATAATTGTGACCTCAGGGATTCAATAATAAGTTGGCTCAAGTTACTCTCACTACCCTCACTTTAAGTACGAATCGTTGATAGCTAATATATTAAGTGTGGGTGAGAGTAAAATCCGGGAGTGAGAGTAAGTGGGCTACTCTCACTCTGTCTCGTCCTTTCTCACGCCCTATCTCATTCTATTACATTATGTTAACTTACATTTAACGAATATATCGAACAAGTCTGTAATCCTATATTTTTCAGCTTTTTTCCCCGCATAAACGGTGAATATGCCCGTCGCAGCCGATTTATCACGCTGCATACCCTTTGCAAGTGCTTTTTGTCACCGTATGGCGCTTTACAAACAAGTCGCGTTATTCAACACTGTCCGGGCTGACAAGTTCCTTGTATCGGCTATCCCTACTCGGAAATTGTGATGATGCGATAAAGCGAGAGATTTCATTTCTTTCTGAAAATATAGTTTCTATTGTTGTTCTTCTTTTACATCTTATTTTGTTTACTATCCGCCGTTTGCATCGGATAACTTTAGCATCACTGTTCTTGATACGTACAGATTGCCTGTTTGATGCTCTGGTTTCTCCATTTGGAATTGTGAGTTTCATGCCGTGAAACTAACGGTTTCAATAGGTGAAACTAACGGTTTCATGCCTTGAAACTATCGGTTTCACGGTATGAAACAAAATGGTATCACCCCATGGTGAGTAATTTTATTCATGACTTTACCTTGCTCTCACTGCGTTCCCTGCTTAGGATTTATAATCCAATTGAGCAAGAAACAAGAAATAACTGATATTATCCTAATTTCCCTCCTTCTGGGAGGCTGCGACATACACTTAATAGCCTGCATTTCGCTACTCTTTAGTTCTTTCTTTTCATCATCACAACTGTCGGGTCAAAACAACGCATTCTCAGCTAACTAAAAGTACAGAATGTCAAAATGATTACCAACTTGTTTTTTTGAAGCTCTGCATATTGAAAGCTAGACCTCCCGAACCTAAAAAAACATATCGTATGTTTATAGAAGAGGTTATAAATTATCATTATACACACGTAGAACAAGCTTGCGGAACTCTTAAATAAATAATAATTCGTTTTTTACGAAAGGTATATATAATCAAAATTACGTTTGAGGGTATATTTTTCATATAAATGTCGTATTTATTAGTCATTTATTAACCTCTTTATCACGCATTATAAGCTCATAGACAAAGAATATTAGCTTTATGAGAACAATTATGCAGAAAAAGCTACATTATTTTATTTTTTCATGTAAAATTCTTTGGTATTATTAAAAATGTGTCTATTTTTGCACCATATTTTATGTCGTAAAGATATGAAAATTGAATAAATAAAATGAGGTATAGAAACTCTAACATGAGAAAGTGTCTAGCTACTAAAACAATAGCACGATGTGCGGCGCTCTTTTTATTCTGTTTGCTTCCTTTAAAAGGAATTTGCCAAACAGGAGAAAGTACGGTGAACACTTTAGTAGAAATGGGATTTGAAAATGTAGGGTGGACAGAAGATGGCAAAGAACGTGTATACGTCTTGCAAAATTCTGCGTATCGTCTGAATGGAGTCGGCATTGGCAAAGCGGTAGACATTATTCAAAAAATGGGTTTACCGGATAAAAAGCCATGTCGGGTAATTGTTTTGGACAATAATGTACCTCAGATTTCTCTCTACTATAAACCGATAATCGGTGATAGCGTTCCTGAAGCGAGTCGTCGGGACTGGGATGTTAGCTATGATTTGGGTGGAACGTGGAAGGAAGCACGGAAAATAGGGAGAAAGAATAGCTCTTTGTTTAAGGTAGATGTGGTGGTATATCCGGAAGTTTCATTGAAGAATCTAATAATAACGCAGATTTATCAAGTGCTGTTTAATTTGTCACCGGCAGTTGAAGTTTCGTTTTGGAAAGGGATGAGACTTACGGCACAAGTGGTTATTCCAGTTTATAATGATGGATATGGACGAAGAGCTGGTAAAGTACATCCAGGCTTTTTGACATTGCAACAAACAGTTCGTTTGCCTTATAATATATGGGTTACCGGAACTTTGGGAATGTTTAATGCTGAACGCTATGGAGGAGACCTTCGACTACTACATACATTTAAGGATGAAAGGTTTTCAGTAGAAGGCCGGATTGGACTGACTGCTACACAACGATGGGATGGATTTGAATGGACCTATGGCACAAAAACAAGAATGACCTGGGCTTTAGGGGCGAATTTTTATTATCCGCATTATAATGTGCAGGCAAGTCTGAAAGTAGAACAATATCTGTTAGGAGAAAAAGGGGTGAGGTTCGACTTGATTCGTCACTTTCGTTATGCTTCAATAGGTTTCTACGCAATGAAAGCGGAGGGGGCAAGTGCTAACGGAGGATTTAGGTTCCAAGTGGCATTGCCGCCTTATAAATATAAGAGAAAAGGATATATTCCACGAGTTACTCCATCTAAAAATATGGGAATTGCCTACAATGCCGGCAATGAACAGTATTATTATAGAGGATATAGAGCGAACCCGGGGGAGAATATAATGCAGAATAATAGTTTTAACCCATATTTTATTAAATCAGAATTACTAAATTTTTAATTTTATTGAGATGAAAAAGAAAAGTTTATTCAGTGGTTTTAATGCTAAATTGGCATTAACCGTAGTAGCCTTATCTGGGGCTCTTTTAACCGGATGTTATAAGGATGAAGGCTTGGATGTAAATGGTCCTGCCGGTGAAGTTACACTCCCGGCTCCAGTTTATACGATTGCCGGTACAGTAGTTGATGCTGAAACCTTGGCTCCCATTGCAAGCGCTAACGTAGCAGGAGGTGTTACCGCAACTGTTAGCAATGGCGGATTTACAGCAAAAGTTACGGATCCCAAAGCTTATGAACTCACTGTTAGCGCAGCTAACTATGAAGATACAAAAGTTACAGTGAATGTTGTAAAGATTGAAGCTGGTCAAACTGCTGTATATCCTGCTTTCGTTGCTATGCAACCTAAGTATGAAGGTACTTATAAGCTTGCTGTGAAAGATACTGAACTAGGTAATCTGACTTTCGGTACAGATTATACGATTCAGACTGTATCTGGAACTGAAGTTACAGATGTCGATGCTGTTCTTGGTGGTGAGACTTATATAATCAAAATTACAAAAGAAGGCTATGTAACCAAATATGTAACTGCTGAGTTGCTGAAACTTAGATCTTCTGAAAGCGGAAAGGATAAAACTATTATCGTTACTTTGACGAAAGCTCCCGTTGGCGTAGTAAAAATCTCTGGTGTATTGACTGTTAATGGCGCTCTATATAATGCTAAAGCTATTACCTTATATAATGAGGAAAAGTCAAAGGTTCTTGGAGTTGACGAAGGCTATACTTATAATTTTGAGGTTCCCGCTGACTTGTTCACTGTTCTAACAAGAGCTGACTCAGAAAAGAAATCTGCAACATTTGTCTTTGAGATTGTAGGGCCGAATAATGAAACAATTACATTCAAGAAGAGAATAGAGATTCAAGACGATGGCACAAGTGATAGTGAAGTTGATTCACCGATCAACTATGCGGTAAATCTGGTTGATCCTGCTCAGACTAAAAAACTTGAAGAATTCTTTAAAACAGTCACTGTAGATATCTGCAATGATGATGAACCGGCCGGTTTACCATTTAACATTACTTATATGGATTATATCGGTACTGTAGAAGTAGAGGGTAATTATAAGACTAAGCTGAAAGAAGCAGGACTGACAGCTGGTAATCCAATCTATGAGCAAATTGTAAGTTTGATGACTGCTAATGTAATCGTGGAATTCGGTAAAGAAGAAAAAACATTAAACTCAAAAACTGATTTCGATTACGTAATTCCTTATGATAATTGGCTGAAAACACTGGATGTTACTCGTGTATATAATCAGATAACTCGTGAAGTGGCAAGTATCACAGTTAATGATGTTCCGGTTGAAGGTACATTAACGAATTTGAATGGTGCTAACAATGTAGTAAAAGAAGCTAATGGTATTGAACTTAGCAACTATATTGTAGATACTGTATCTCATGCTCACGGTCACGGTCATGGTCATGGAAGTGGTAATGCTGGTGGTGGTATTGTAGTTCCTGAATAATCGCGAGATAGCAACCTATACAATTAAGTCGAAAGTATAAACGAATTGAAAAGAATGCAGATAAAGCGATTTATAACAACGTGCATATTTTTATGTTGTGCGTTTGTACTTTCGGCTCAATTAACTTACGGTACTACAGGTTTGTTGCATGCCCCTTCGGCAGAAATGCAGAAAGATAAAACAATAATGCTGGGTGCCAACTTTATGAACAAGGAGATAACTCCTCCTACGTGGTACTATCATACGTACAACTATTACCTGAATGTGACCTTTTTCCCCTGGTTGGAAGTGGCATACACATGCACACTTTTTAAAGCGGAAGCACTGGGCTTGAAGCCTTACGGTTACTCGGGTTTTACGAATCAGGACAGATATTTCTCTGTCCGACTGCGAGCTTTGAAAGAAGGGCAATTCTGGAAGTATATGCCGGCTGTGGTTCTGGGAACATCAGACCCGTTTACTTCTTCCGGAGGTGGCGTTGTTGGTTCATCAAGCGGAAACGGATATTTCAGCCGTTTCTATATAGCTGCAACCAAGCACCTGCCGATAGGAACAGAAGAAATCGGAGTACACCTCTCTTATTTATATAATCAGAGAAAGGAGTACAAACTGAACGGAATAGCGGCGGGTATCACTTACAATCCCAGTTTCGCGCCGGATTTGAGGGTGATAGCGGAATATGATTCGAAAGATTTTGCATTGGGTGCCACCTATTTGCTTTTCAACCATTTGCATGCGCAGGTAGAATTGCAAAAAATGAAATATTTTACCGGCGGACTCATGTTTAGATTTACGTTGAAGTAAGTTTCGCCTGAAAAGTAAATAAGTATAAAGAGTTAAACAATAAAAACTAAAAAACAATGAAAAGTAAATTAGTAATATTATCTTTACTGTTGTCGGGAGCAGCTGTTGTTGCCACTGCACAAACTAAAGAGAAGTACTACAGTGAAAGCTGGAAGGACAATATCTTTATCAGTGTGGGGGTAGGTGCACAGGCTGGTACGAATCCTGACACCAAATTCGGTAAGACGGTGACTCCGCTGATCAACCTGTCAGTGGGTAAGTACATTTCTCCTATATGGGGAGTTCGTGGACAAATCTATGGTTGGCAATCAAAGCAGGAAACTGCTTATCCGTTCCTGGATTTGGATAATCGCAAAGAGCGTAAAGAAAACTATGTAGGTTTGAACGCCGACGCTATGTTGAACCTTACCAACTTGATTTGTGGTTATAACCCGGATCGTTTGTTTGAGTTGAGCGTATTTGCAGGTCCTTCGGTTAACATTGTGAAAAATTATGCAGATTGGCAATTGGGATATAAAACCGATGCAGGAGTAACGACTCCGAATGGAGATACGAAATATACTACAACGATTGATCCTGCAACTACTACACCTGTTAATCACGATTTACGTTGGTTAGTTGGTGCCAGTGTAGGTGTAGGAGCTAAATTTAATGTGAATAGATCTTTGGCTATCGACGTAGAAGCTCGCGGTCAGGTTACTCCGTCAATCTTGGGTGCTTATAGTAGCGCTAATACCGATGGTTATATTCATCTGACTGCAGGTGTTACTTATACTTTCGGTGGCAAGAAGTTCGTAGCTTGTGGCGCGAAAGTTGATCAGAATGCTATCAACAACGAAATCAATAAGTACAGAAGCGAATTGGCACAAGCCCAGGCTGACTTGGCTAACGCTAAGAACGCTTTGGCTAACGCTAAGCCTGTAACTAAGGAAGTAGTGAAGGAAATTGAAGTTGCCGGTCCTCGTGCCATCTTCTTCAAGATTGGTAGCGCTCGCATCGATGATTACGGTATGGTTAACATCCAGTTGGCTGCTAAGATTCTGAAGGCTAACCCGGATAAGAAGTACAAAGTTGCCGGTTATGCTGACAAGGCTACGGGTAGCGCTTCCTGGAACCAGAAGTTGTCTGAAAAACGTGCTCAGGCTGTTTACGACGCATTGATTAAGGAAGGCGTTGATAAGGATCAGCTCGAACTCGTTGGATTCGGTGGTACTGCTAACATGTTCGGTAAGAACTATTTGAACCGAGTAGTAATTCTGGAATAAGATATAGGGACAAAGAGTTGTAAACTCTAAACAAGAGAGGGGGCTTAACATGAGTTAGGCCTCCTTTTTTGTTATTATGACAGCAGATGCGTCAAATATCAAATTTTAATCGTAATTTTGTAGCCCATTATGAGTAGAATATTAGCGATTGATTACGGTAAAAAGCGTACGGGGATAGCCGTCAGCGATACGTTGCAAATGATTGCTAACGGGTTGACAACTGTACCTACACATGAACTGTTGACGTTCATCCTTGATTATGTAGGAAAAGAACCGGTGGAACGCATTCTTGTAGGGCTTCCTAAACAAATGAACAATGAAGCTTCGGAAAATATGAAGCGAATAGAGCCTTTTGTTCGTTTGTTGAAGAAAAAATTGCCGGCAATGCCTGTTGAGTATGTTGACGAGCGTTTTACTTCTGTTTTGGCACATCGTACTATGCTGGAGGCTGGGCTGAAGAAAAAAGATCGACAGAATAAAGCTTTGGTAGATGAAATCAGTGCGACTATTATCCTACAAAGTTATTTGGAGAATAAACGTTTTGCCTTATAATAATAAGGTATATTACTTATATATAATAGTGATTTAATAATTTGTAATTAGATAAACAATGATTTTACCCATTTACGTGTACGGGCAGCCCGTATTGAGAAAAGTGGCGGAAGATATTACTCCCGACTATCCTGGTTTGAAAGAGTTAATAGCGAATATGTTCGAAACGATGGACCATGCAGAAGGTGTGGGACTTGCTGCTCCACAAATTGGACTTCCTATTCGTGTTGTAGTGGTAGATTTGGATGTACTGTCTGAAGATTATCCGGAATATAAGAATTTTCGGAAAGCATATATCAATCCTCATATCCTTGAAGTATCTGGTGAAGAAATATCTATGGAAGAAGGGTGTTTGAGTCTTCCTGGTATCCATGAGTCTGTGAAACGTGGTAATAGAATTCATGTTACATATATGGATGAAGATATGGTAGAGCATGATGAGGTTGTTGAAGGTTATCTGGCGCGTGTGATGCAACATGAATTTGATCATTTGGAGGGAAAGATGTTTATTGATCACTTGTCTCCCCTACGTAAACAAATGATTAAGGGAAAACTGAATGCGATGTTGAAGGGCAAAGCTCATTGCACGTATAAAGTGAAAACTGTGAAATAAGCCAATCTTATAATATGGTATAAAAGGCTCAAAAAATATAAAAAGTCTTCCGCTAATCCTGCTAGGTAAATGAAAAGCATTAAATTTGTTTCGTTTACAAGCATTTATAAGACAAGATGATAAAAAAGATACTGACGGCTTTCCTGTTGCTTCCAACGTTGCTGTGTGCGCAGATCAATACGGAGCGGGTGATGACAATCGCGCGCAATGCATTGTATTTTGAAGACTATGTGCTTTCTATCCAGTATTTCAACCAGGTAATTAACGCTAAGCCTTATTTATATGAGCCTTACTTCTTTCGTGGTTTGGCAAAGATTAATCTGGATGATTTTCAAGGTGCGGAAGCGGACTGTAATGCTGCTATCCAACGCAATCCTTTTGTGGTAGGCGCTTATCAAATACGTGGGTTGGCTCGTATTCGGCAGAATAATTATGACGGAGCCATAGAGGATTATAAGACAGCCTTGAAATATGATCCGGAAAATCTTGTCTTGTGGCATAATCTTTCTCTTTGCCACATGCAGAAGGAGGACTATGGAGCAGCTAAAGAGGATCTGGGAAAATTGTTGAAAATAGCGCCCAGATACACTCGTGCTTATCTGATGCGTGGTGAAGTATCACTGAAGCAGAAAGATACGATACAGGCCTTGAATGATTTTGAAAAGGCGATTGAAATGGATCGCTATGATCCTGACGGGTGGGGAGCACGCGCTATTGTCCGTCTGCAGCAAGGAAAGTATGCGGATGCTGAAGCTGACTTGGATCATTCTATTCATTTGAGTGCAAAGAATGCAGGTAATTATATTAATCGTGCATTGGCTCGTTTTCATCAGAATAATTTGAGAGGTGCCATGAGTGATTATGATCTGGCATTGGATATTGATCCGAATAACTTCCTCGGACACTATAACCGTGGCTTGCTCCGTGCTCAGGTGGGTGATGATAACCGTGCAATAGAAGACTTTGATTTCGTTCTGCAGATAGAGCCGGATAATATGATGGCAACCTTCAACCGTGGTTTGCTACGTGCACAGACCGGAAATTATCGTGGTGCAATCAGTGATTATTCGAAAGTGATTGATGAATACCCCAACTTTATGGCAGGATATTATCATCGTGCTGAAGCTCGTAAGAAGATCGGTGATCGTAAGGGGGCTGAACAGGATGAATTCAAACTCATGAAGATGCAGATTGACAAACGTAACGGAGTTACAGCAGATAATAAGGATGTCGCGGATAATAATGCTCAGGATGGTGAGGATAAGAGCAAGACGCGTAAGAAGTCCGATAAGAATATGGACAATTACCGGAAGATTGTGATTGCTGACGACTCTGAGCAGGATGAGAAATATAAGAGTGATTACCGCGGACGTGTACAAGACCGGAATGTATCTATCAAGATGGAGCCGATGTATGCGCTGACCTATTATGAGAAATTAAGCGAGGTAAAACGTATCGTCCATTTCCATAAGTATATCGAGGAGTTGAATCATTCTAAATTGTTCCCGAAGCCTTTGCGTATCACCAATATGGAAGCTCCGTTGACGGAAGAACAAGTGAGATTCCATTTTGCTTTGGTCGACTCGCATACCTCGGATATTGTTGCAGATGACAAAGATGCCAAGAAACGTTTCTTACGTGGGCTTGACTTCTATTTGGTCCAAGACTTTGCCAGCTCCATTGATGACTTTACGCAGGCGATTTTGCTGGATGATAAATTCTTCCCGGCTTATTTCATGCGAGCATTGGTGCGCTACAAACAGCTGGAATATAAAAAAGCGGAAGCTGAGTTAACTGAAGGTGTTCCCGGAGCTTCTTCCGATAGTAAGAAACAACCAGAAGTAACGTCAATAGATTATGATATTGTGAAAAATGATTTGGATCATGTCATCCAATTGGCTCCTGATTTTGTTTATGGCTATTATAACCGCGCCAATGTATTATCAATGTTGAAAGATTACCGTGGGGCATTAGAGGATTATAATAAGGCTATTGAATTGAACAAAGACTTTGCTGAAGCTTATTTCAACCGTGGTTTGACTCATATCTTCTTGGGTAACAACAAGCAGGGAATTACAGATCTGAGTAAGGCGGGTGAATTGGGTATCGTATCAGCTTATAATATTATAAAGAGATTTACCGATACGCGTGAATAACATTTTTTTGCTAAAAAATAAAATATCAAAAAAGAATTAGCTATTTTTGCGTTCTGAAAATTGAAATATACACAACATTATGATAAAGATAACATTTCCAGACGGCTCCGTACGTGAGTATAACGAAGGAGTAACGGGACTGCAGATTGCAGAAAGTATCAGTTCACGCCTGGCACAGGAGGTGCTGGCATGTGGCGTGAACGGTGAGATTTATGATTTGGGACGTCCTATCAATGAGGATGCTGAGTTTGTTCTCTATAAATGGGAAGATGAGCAGGGTAAACACGCTTTCTGGCATACCAGTGCTCACTTGCTGGCCGAAGCTTTACAGGAATTGTATCCGGGTATTCAGTTCGGTATTGGTCCTGCTATCGAAAACGGTTTCTATTATGATGTGGATCCGGGGGAAGCTGTCATTAAAGAATCTGACCTTCCGGCTATTGAAGCCAAGATGGCAAAATTAGTGGCGAAGAAGGAAGCTGTTGTAAGAGAAAGTATTTCAAAAACGGATGCATTGAAGAAATTCGGTGACCGTGGTGAGAACTATAAGTGTGAGTTGATCTCCGAATTGGAGGATGGTCGTATAACAACTTATACACAAGGTGCTTTCACGGATTTATGCCGTGGTCCACATTTGATGACTACCGCGCCGATCAAGGCTATTAAGTTGATGTCGGTGGCCGGTGCATATTGGCGTGGACATGAGGATCGTAAGATGATGACGCGTATTTATGGTATCACATTCCCGAAAAAGAAAATGTTGGATGAATATCTGGCTATGCTGGAAGAAGCCAAGAAGCGTGATCATCGTAAGATCGGTAAGGAAATGGATTTATTTATGTTCTCCGACACAGTGGGTAAAGGACTACCGATGTGGTTGCCGAAGGGGACTGCGTTGCGCTTGCGTCTGCAGGAATTCTTGCGTCGTATTCAGGCACGTTACGATTATCAGGAGGTTATCACTCCCCCGATCGGTAACAAGTTGTTGTATATCACTTCCGGCCACTATGCAAAATATGGTAAAGATTCGTTCCAGCCTATTCATACGCCCGAAGAAGGAGAGGAGTACTTCTTGAAACCGATGAATTGTCCTCATCACTGTATGATTTATAAGAATTCTCCGCGTTCATATAAAGATCTGCCTTTGCGCCTGGCTGAGTTTGGTACGGTTTGTCGTTATGAGCAAAGTGGTGAATTACACGGATTAACGCGTGTACGTAGTTTTACGCAGGATGATGCACATATCTTCTGCCGTCCCGATCAGGTGAAGGATGAATTCTTGCGCGTGATGGATATTATTTCAATCGTATTCCGTTCCATGGACTTTGCCAATGTGGAGGCTCAGATTTCCTTGCGTGACAAAGTGAATCGTGAAAAATATATTGGTAGCGATGAAAACTGGGAAAGAGCTGAACAATCTATTATTGAGGCTTGTGAAGAAAAGGGCTTGAGTGCCAGAATTGAGTATGGTGAAGCTGCTTTCTATGGTCCGAAGTTGGATTTTATGGTGAAAGATGCTATCGGCCGCCGTTGGCAGTTGGGTACCATTCAGGTGGACTATAACTTGCCGGAGCGTTTTGAATTGGAATATACAGGCGCTGATAATCAGAAACATCGTCCGGTAATGATACACCGTGCGCCGTTTGGTTCTATGGAGCGTTTTGTTGCTGTGCTTATTGAGCATACGGCTGGTAAATTCCCATTGTGGCTGACTCCTGAACAGGTGGCTATTCTGCCCATCAGCGAAAAATTCAATGACTACGCACAAGAAGTGAAGAAATTCTTGAAACAATACGATATTCGTGCAATTGTGGATGAGCGTAACGAGAAGATAGGACGTAAGATTCGCGATAACGAATTGAAGCGTATTCCTTACATGTTGATTGTGGGTGAAAAAGAAGCTGAAAATAGAGAAGTTTCCGTCCGCAAGCAAGGGGAAGGCGATAAGGGTACTATGAAATTTGAAGAATTTGCTAAAATTTTGAACGAAGAAGTTCAGAATATGATAAATAAATGGTAACTTTGCGCCCACTTATAAAAGCATAGCATATAGTGATGTTTTGAAGATAGCTTTTATCTAACTTAAAAAATAATAATTTGGGAGTAATAAATAAGAAACAAACTGGAAATAGAGGTTATTTAATGAAAAATGACAGCTTAAAAGGGCAATATCGGATTAATGAGCAAATCCGTGCCAAAGAAGTCCGCATAGTGGGCGATGAAGTAGAACCAAACGTATATCCGATAGCTCAGGCATTAAAGCTTGCCGAAGAGCGTGAGGTGGATCTCGTGGAAATCTCTCCAAACGCGCAACCCCCTGTTTGTCGAATCGTTGATTACTCTAAATTTCTTTATCAGCTGAAGAAGCGTCAGAAGGAACAGAAGGCAAAGCAGGTTAAAGTAAATGTGAAGGAGATTCGTTTCGGGCCACAAACCGATGATCACGATTACAACTTCAAGTTGAAACATGCCAGAGGATTCTTGGAAGATGGTGATAAGGTGAAAGCCTATGTATTCTTTAAAGGTCGTTCAATCTTGTTTAAAGAACAAGGGGAGGTATTGTTGCTGCGATTTGCCAATGATTTGGAAGACTATGCGAAAGTAGACCAAATGCCGATATTGGAAGGGAAAAGAATGACTATTCAGCTTTCTCCAAAAAAGAAAGAGGCACCAAAGAAGCCTGCAGCACCGAAATCTGCAGAAGGATCGAAAGCGGCTCCGGCTGAAACAGAAGAATAAAAAAGAAATGAGTAACGCCACAGGTATAGTGCGTTGCCATATAATTTAAATAATTTAAAAATAAGTAAGATGCCAAAGATGAAGACTAACTCCGGTTCTAAAAAGAGATTTACTCTTACCGGAACAGGTAAAATCAAAAGAAAGCACGCTTTTCACAGTCATATCTTGACTAAGAAAACTAAGAAGCAAAAAAGAAACTTGTGCCATTCAACTACAGTTGACGTGACAAACGTAAGCCAAGTTAAGGAACTCTTAGCAATGAAGTAAAAAGCGTACAAAGTATTTTAAAGTATTAACCGAATGCATTAGCTTTAAGTCCGTTGCGTGAAGTAATGGCGCTAACATTCAAAAATTAGTAAAACTATGCCAAGATCAGTAAATCACGTTGCTTCAAGAGCAAGAAGAAAGAAAATTTTGAAATTAACCAGAGGCTACTTTGGTGCAAGAAAGAACGTATGGACCGTTGCCAAGAATACTTGGGAGAAAGGTCTGACTTATGCGTTCCGTGACCGTAAGAACAAGAAAAGAAACTTCCGCGCTTTGTGGATTCAACGTATCAACGCTGCTGCACGTTTGGAAGGTATGTCTTATTCTAAACTGATGGGCGCTCTGCACAAAGCCGGTATTGAAATCAACCGTAAAGTTTTGGCTGATTTAGCGATGAACCATCCGGAAGCTTTCAAGGCTATCGTAGCTAAAGCAAAAGCTGCTTAAGTTTATTTAGCAAATAATTGACAAAGTGCTGATTACGAATGAGTAATCGGCACTTTTTGCTTATAGTAGGGGAGATATTATATAAAATGTCTTGTCTGAAGGAAACAAAATCATGTTTTTCCTTGTTTCTTTGACGGAAACTTACTACATTTGTTGTAGAAAATATAGCCGCATTGATTGGATCGGGAAACTCATCAAACTATTATGAAATACCGAGACAAGCTTCGCTTCTCAATGGCGGGCCACGCCCTTCGGGGTAACCTTTGAGTCAGTGGATTACAAAGAGGACGAGCGCTCAAATCATGTCATTCGGAGTTTCATCACATCATCGGTGCGGCTTTTTTATAAAGGGGAACGGTAATCTTGGTTGATTACCGTTCCTTTTTTCTTTTAATGCCACTTCGTCATCTTTGGAGTTATTACATAAAAAAACATCCCATGAATTTATTTCGCTTCATGGGATGTTTTTTTATGTAGAGAGAGTGATCTCTTGAAAGAATTAGTGATTTTGACGTAGGTCTTTTACTCTGACTGCTTTTCCTTCGCTTTGTGGCAAGGAGCCTTTTTTCACTAGTTTCAGTTTGGGAGTCACTAATATCTCGTCTTTCAATTGACGTGTGATCTCTTTGCGTATCTTTTCCAATTCAATGTAATTATCAGTAGAGAGATCGCTGAGTTCTACTTCCACAATCATTTCATCCTGGTTGTTTACTGTTTCCAGTGTGATTAGATAATTGCTGCCTAATTGTGGGAATTGTACCAATATCTTTTCTACTTGCATTGGGAAGATGTTAACTCCCTTAATGATGAACATATCATCGCTACGTCCTTTAATACGGTCAATACGTAGGTGGGTGCGTCCACATGGACATTCTCCGGGAAGAATACGGGTGAGATCTCGGGTGCGATACCGTAGAAGCGGCATCATCTCGCGGTCGAGAGTGGTCAATACTAACTCACCAATTTCTCCATCTGGAACAGGTTCTCCTGTTTCAGGATCAATAATTTCAACCAGATAGCAATCCTCCCAGAAGTGCATGCCGTTTTGTTCCTGACATTCAAAAGCAACTCCAGGGCCGTTCATTTCCGTCATACCAAAGCTGTTATAAGCTTTAACACCTAACATACGTTCGATCTTTTTCCGTTGTTCATCTGTATGAGGCTCAGCACCAATGACAAGTGTTTTTAAGCTGGTGCTTGTCGGATCTATACCTTCTTCTTGAATGACTTCTGCCAGGCGAATAGCATAGCTGGGAATAGCATGAAGCGCAGTTGTTTTGAAATCAGTAATGAATTTAATCTGTCGCTTACTGTTTCCGGCAGCAGCAGGAACTGTCAGTGCTCCCAAACGTTCTGCTCCATATTGGAAACCTAATCCTCCGGTGAACATACCATATCCGGAACTATTCTGGAAAACATCCGTTTTGCGTATGCCTACCATATAGAGACAGCGTGCTACCAGGTTTGCCCAAGAGTCCAGATCGTGCTGAGAATGAACAATCAGAGTCGGAGTACCGGTTGTTCCACTTGAAGAATGAATACGTACCCCATCTTCCTGCATATTACCTGAAACTAGACCAAAAGGGTAGGTGGCACGCATATCAGTTTTAGTAGTAAATGGGATTTTTCGAATATCTTTAAGGCTTTGAATGCTATCAGCTGTGATATTATGTTCTTGGAACACTTTTTTGTAATACGGTGAATTAGCTGCAATACTTATCGTCTTTTTAAGCCGCTGAAGTTGCAATTCCTGCAACTTCTCACGGCTCATGGTCTCTATGTCTTCTTCCCAGTATTTGTTATTCATGGTAGTTTGTTTTGGAGGGTCTTTACATTAATTTTTCGGCAATTTCTTTTCCGGCAGCCAGTGCTTTGAGGTTCATCTCTACAATAGCCTCGCCTTTGCGTTCGAAGATTTCGCGAATGCTGGTTTGTATTTTCTCATAGTCAATTCCTAGAAAGGGAATGGTAGCCCCAAGCAAAACAATATTTGCTACGCGAATAGAACCAATTTCTTTAGCTACCTTATCCACATTCAGAACGATTTTATGGGGCAATTTATCCAACTCTGCCCGCACATCAGCTTCTGCCGGATAGTTGGGGATATTAACGAACGGAGTTTCGTTAGTTACCAGCCAGCCTTCAGAACTTAAATAGGGGAGATAGCGTAATCCTTCCATGGGTTCAAGTGAGATGATCAAATCGCATTTGCCTGAAGGAATAAGATCAGAGGCAATAGGTTGATCACTGATACGTAAATTGGATTGTACGTCACCGCCACGTTGGCTCATGCCATGTACTTCCGCTTGTTTCATATATAATCCGTCTTTAAGGGCGGCTTTACCAATTACTGTGGCGATAGAGAGGATGCCTTGTCCACCAACGCCGGAAAGTATGATATCTTTTTTCATGGTTTTACTTGTTTCGTTTTTTACGTGCTAAAGTTTGAATGCATTCTCTGCGTGGTATAATAACAGATACACCACGATATTCGATTTCTTCACGGATAATCTGTTTCATTTCTTCATAATTCTTTTTAAGGGGAACTACTACGCGAATGTGTTCAGGAGCTACGCCGATACCAGCGCAGATTGCTTCGATACGTCCTGTGCCGGCGGAATCCTGACCGCCTGTCATAGCGGTAGTTTCATTGTCTGAGATGACAATGGTAACATTAGCATTTTCATTGACACAGTCTAGAAGTCCTGTCATGCCGGAATGGGTAAAAGTTGAGTCTCCGATGACTGCCACTGCGGGGTGAAGACCGCCATCAGAGGCGCCTTTTGCCATTGTAATGGATGCCCCCATGTCTACACATGAATTGATGGCATTGAATGGCGCATTGGCTCCTAAAGTATAACAACCGATATCACTGAATACCTTATGAGTTGGATATTCTTCTTTTAGTACTTGCGTCAGTACAGTATACATATCACGATGTCCACAACCTTCGCAAAGTGCAGGTGGACGCATTTCTACCAGAGAAGGCACTCCAAACTCTGATTTGTTTTCTTTTCCTACGGTGCGCGCTACCTTGTCCGGATTTAATTCACCATCCTGTGGCAATGTGCCATCCAGACGTCCTTTTACTTTAACGCCAATGCCGAGATAACCTTTCAACTGTTTCTCAACGAAAGGTTGTCCATCTTCCAATACCAGAATCTCATTGCAGGCTTCTACCAGCTGTAGAAGTTGTTTCTTGGGCAATGGGTATTGCCCAATCTTTAATACAGGATATTCACAGCCGTCAGGATAGTTTTCCATCAGATAGTTGTAGCCGATACCGCAAGCTATGATACCCATTTTTTTGTTAGGACCATCTATATACTTATTATATGGAGAACTTTCAGAGGCTTCTATGAATTCAGCCTGACGTTCCAACAAAACTTTGTAACGTTTGCGTGCATTACCTGGTAATAGGATAAATTGGCGTGGGTCTTCACTGAAAGATATTTCATTCTGGACTTGTTGAGCCTTTTGCTCTACACCTGAACGAGAGTGGGCGAGACGGGTGACCATACGCAATAATATTGGTTCACCGATTTTTTCAGAGAATGCAAAGCCGTTATAAACCATGTCGTACGCTTCTTGCTGATTACTTGGTTCGTACATGGGAATAAGTGAGAAATCACCGTAAAAGCGGCTGTCTTGTTCATTTTGTGAAGAGTGCATGCTGGGATCATCCGCTGCTATTACGATTAATCCACCTTTTACACCGGTAACGGCTGAATTGATAAAACAGTCGGCAGCTACATTCATACCTACATGTTTCATACAGACTAATGCTCGTTTACCAACAAATGACATACCCAAAGCGGCTTCCATTGCGGTCTTTTCGTTAGAAGACCAACGACTGTGAATATTTTGTTCAGCCGTAATGGGTGCCATTTGGATGTATTCTGTTATTTCCGTGGAAGGAGTGCCGGGATAGGCGTAAACGCCTGAGAGTCCGGCATCTAATGCAGCTTGTGCAATGGCTTCATCGCCAAGTAAGAGTTGCTTGCTCATATCTGATTGTTTTAATGTTAGTCATGGATTATTAATAAGAAAATAATCTGCGTTTTTCACTCGCAAATATAGCCTTTTGCTTTTATTTTATTACGATTTTACTTGAAAATCTTTCTTTCGTTTAAAGCATTCCAATATTTTCTAGCATTTTTCATATGATCAGTGTAATTGGAAGCAAAGTTATGGGTACCTGAAAAGTCCTCTTTGGCACACATATAAATATAATTGTGCTTTGCATAATTCAGCACAGCATCAATGCCAATGGTTGAAGGAATACGTATCGGTCCCGGTGGTAATCCGGCATTTAGATAGGTATTGTAGGGTGACTTTACATTCAGGTGCTCATTCGTAATTCTTCTTAGAGCGAAATCTTGAAGTGCGAATTTAATGGTGGGATCGGCCTGTAAGGGCATACCCTTATTTAAACGATTTATGTAGAGACCTGCAACCATGGGCTTTTCTTCATTGTTATTTGTTTCTTCTTCTACAATAGAGGCGAGCGTCGATACTTCTTCCGGGGTCATGCCTATGCTTGTGGCCTTGGCTAGTCGTTCCTGATTCCAGAATTTCTCATGTTCTTTCTTCATACGGTCAAAGAAATCCTGTACGCTCATATTCCAATATACTTGATAAGTTTCGGGAATGAACAGGCTGGCCATTGTTTCCTTTGTATATCCCATTTTCTTTTGAAATAGCGAGTCGTTCATTATTGCTGCAATTTCAGTAGAATCAATCATAAGTTGTTTACCTACGCTGCGAGCAAGTCTATCTAAAGTACGTACATTGCTAATGGTCAGATTTATAGGTTCTTGATATCCTCTATATAAACGACTAAAGACGTGGTAAACACTCTCTTCTGGACGGATGGCATAGCATCCGGTGTGGATGTTTGAATTGTAGTCACGCCATTTAGCCATCCAGAGAAAGCCTGAAAAACTTTTCGGATGTCCCTGTTTTTTTACCTTGTTATATATGGAATCCGGTGTATCGTCTTTGTCGATATAAATATAAGCTGTTTTGGAGGGATGAAACTGTGGATAGAATAAATAATAATAGAATGTTCCGGCACAAGCTGCACCAATAAGGAACAGGGCTGTCAATCCTCCTATGAGAATTCTTTTTGTCTTCTTTTTCATCGGTTTCTACAGTTTTCTTTAGTCAGGCAAAGGTAAGAAGAATCTATGAAATAAAAAAAGAGATGCATAAGCATCTCCTTTCCTTTGAGCCGCTAGCCAGACTTGAACTGGCGACCTACGCGTTACGAATGCGTTGCTCTACCAACTGAGCTATAGCGGCAGTGACTTTTCATTTACGGGGTGCAAAATTACATCTTTCTTTGAAATTACGAAAAGAAAAAGGTTTTTTTTTGAAAAAATCTTTCTTAAAATGGTTTTCTATATTTGCTCTGTCATTTTTCCTTCTAAAATAATTGTTTTATCAATATAAAAAATACATCTTTGCAAATCTTACTGTCAACCTAAAATCTGACAATAAATATGAATTTGAAGATATATTATAAGAATCTTTCATCCCGTATTGCCTCCAAGTGGACTATATTGGCTATTGATATTTGTTTGATAATGATTTCCATGCTTTTAGCATGTATCCTTCAGCTCGGGGTATCTTCTATAATATATAAGATGTCATTGTATGTATGGATGATTTTTTTCTCTTTGTTTTGTAATCTGTGTTTCTTTTCTGTCTTTCATACATATGTTGGAGTTATTCGTTTTTCTTCGTTTGTGGATATCTATAGAGTGTTTATATCTCTTACATTGAGCTATGGAGTACTGGGGGTAGGAAATTTTTGCTGGTCAGCTTTTGGTTTGGGAGAAACATTACCCAGTGGAATAATTTTTATAGCATATATTCTTAACTTCATATTCATGGCATGTCTGCGCATTTTGGTGAAAATGTTACATGAGGTTTTGTCTTTTGATATTCGGCATTGTGTGAATGTGTTTATTTATGGCTTTCGTGGAACTGGAGTGAATATAGCAAAATCTATGCGTGTAAGTAGAAATAATCATTATCGTGTATGTGGTTTTATTTCTGATGAGCCGTGGATGATAGGCAAACACACCATGGGATGTAGGGTATATGCTAATGATAAGATGTTATTTGAACACTTAAAAAGGAAGAATGTACGTACGATTATTGCTTCACCTGATAAGTTGGTGGATTTGGAACAGTCTGGTATAGTAGCACAAATGTTAGCTCAGGATATTCATGTGATGACAGTGCCTCCCTTGAGCGATTGTTTGGATGATGGAATTATAAAAGATATCCATATAGAAGATTGGCTTCGTCGTGAACCAATTCAGGTTGATATCCGTAAAATAGCGGCTTATGTTGAGGGACATCGAATATTGATAACCGGTGCTGCTGGTACTGTAGGGCGGGAAATCGTTCGCCAGTTGGCGGCGCTAAATCCATATCAGTTGATATTGGTTGATCAGGCTGAATCTCCCTTGTACGATATTCAATTGGAATTGTCTGACCATTGGAAGAATCTCGAAGTACGGGTATTAGTAGCAGATGTTACAAATTATACTCGTATGGAGGCTATTTTCAGAGAGTGTATGCCGCAGTTAGTCTTTCATGCTGCAGCATATAAACACGTTGCCATGCTTGAAGATTATGCTTCTGAAGCTATACAGGTGAATATTTTAGGAACAAAGACTGTTGCGGATTTGTCTGTAAAATACAAAATTAAAAAATGTATGATAATTTCTACAGATCATGCTTTCTGTCCGGTGCATGCTATGGGGTATAGTAAATGTTTGGCTGAAATGTATGTACAGGGATTATCTCGCAAAGTAGTGCAGGAAAATAGTCTTACTAAATTATTTGTAGTTCGCTTCAGTGATGTATATCCTGATGCTCCTCGCAGTTTAATGACTGTATCGGAAGCTTGTCAGTTGATATTGGAAACGGGGAATTTGGGTGAGAATGGTGAAATCTATGTGTTTGAAGATGATGCAGTAGAAGATACACTGCCCACCAGCTATGAAAAAATAAGGAAAAGCAAAGGATATTTCATTGATTATACTATGATTTGCGAACAGATTAATACTTTAACGGAAAATAATTGCATGCAGGATTCAGCGGTAATAATTAACAAAATGAAAAAAATAATCTCATATTTTTCTGAGTCTTGTGCGGATGCCTGAACGGCTGAATGGAGTTTTTAATTCTTTTTCCGAAATTTCGATGTAAAATAAATGGGCGTTCTGAAATAATGTGCTACCTTTGTGCCCGATTTATATTTAACTGTAGGAATTTTAAAGATTAATCAAATATCTTATGCGTAGATTAATAGCACTATTCTTTTCAATCTTCATCCTCGTAGGGGGCGTTATGGCCCAGCAAATGTCGGATGATCAGGTGGTTCAATATGTGAAAGAAGCACAGAGAACTGGCAAATCGCAAAAGCAAATGACTACTGAGCTATTGCGTAGAGGAGTAACCAAAGAACAGGTTGCTCGTATACAAAAAAAATATGCCGAGCATAGTACTGCTGCAGATGGAGTAGAAAACAAACCCTCTCAACTTCGTGAACGTACTTCTTTAATGACAGACGGGAAAGCTATTAGAGGTACTTCTTATGAAGAAGCAGAATTAGAAGAACAGAAAGAAATAATTGATTTAAAACGTGATGCGAAAGCTACTCCTGAAGCACCGGGAAGCAATATTTTTGGTCATAGTTTATTTTCTAATAGAAACCTTTCTTTTGAGCCGAGTGCAAATCTGGCTACTCCGGTAAATTACCGTTTAGGCCCGGGTGATGAAGTTATTATAGATATCTGGGGAGCTTCAGAAAATACAATTCGTCAGACGATTTCTCCCGAAGGAACTATTTTAGTCCGTGGTTTAGGTCCCGTTCATCTTAGTGGTATGACTGTAAAAGAGGCGAACTCTTTTTTGCAACGTGAGTTTTCTAAGATCTATTCTGGAATTTCAGGTACTGAGCCCAACTCTGAGATAAAATTGACATTGGGTGACATTCGTACGATACAAATTAATATTATGGGTGAGGTTTCTGTACCGGGAACTTATACCTTATCTGCATTTTCCACTGTATTTCACGCTTTATATCGTGCTGGTGGTGTAAACCGTATCGGTAGTTTACGTAGTATTAAAGTGGTACGCGATGGTAAAACCTTTGCTGATCTGGATGTTTACGACTTTATAATGAAAGGTAAAATGAAGGATGATATACGCCTTCAGGAAGGTGACGTGATCATTGTAGATCCTTATCAGTCTCTGGTTGAGATTGTGGGTAAAGTCAAAAGACCGATGTTTTATGAGATGAAACCTACAGAGACTGTTGCTACCATATTAAATTATGCAGGTGGTTTTACTGGTGATGCTTATAAAAAAGCCATTCGTCTTGTGCGTAAGAGTGGACGTGAACATCAGGTCTTTAATGTAGATGAAATGGATTACTCTGTTTTCCGTTTGGATGATGGAGATATGATTACGATAGATGCTGTACTGGATCGTTTTGAAAATCGTGTAGAAGTTCGTGGTGCTGTTTATCGTGCCGGTTTATATCAACTAGACGGTACAGTAAATACGGTGAAACAATTAATAAAGAAAGCTGAAGGATTGCGTGGAGATGCTTTCCTGAATAGAGTAATTATAGATAGAGAGCATGAAGACCTGTCTCATGAAATCATTGCTATTGATTTAGGAGGACTATTAAATGGGACAATTGCTGATATTCCTTTGCAGAAAAATGATATTCTGTATATCCCAAGTATTACTGACCTGAAAGAAGAAGAAACGGTTGCAATTTATGGTGAAGTTGCTAATCCGGGTACTTTCCTTTTTTCTAAGAATATGACTATTGAAGATTTACTTGTTCAGGCAGGTGGTTTGTTGGAAGAAGCTGCTACAACAAGGGTTGAGGTAACTCGTCGTATTAAAGATCCTAAGAGCACTTCATTCAGTAGTGTTTTAGGTAAAACATTTACTTTTGATATAAAAGATGGTTTTATTGTTGGAGGAAATGCGGAGAACTTCTATTTAGAGCCCTTTGATGCTGTTTATATTCGTAGAAGTCCTGCTTATCGTAGGCAACAGAATGTGGTTGTTGCTGGTGAAGTACTTTTCTCTGGTAGCTATTCTTTATTGAAGAAGAATGAACGCTTGTCTGACTTGGTTAGCAAGGCTGGTGGTGTAACTCCGGATGCTTATGTAAAAGGAGCTCGTTTAATCCGTAAATTGTCCGATGAGGAAAGACGTCGTCAGAATGACGCTATCCGTATGGCTCAGAATGGTGAGGGAAAGGACTCCATATCTATACAGAAATTAAATCTGTCAGAGACCTATACTGTAGGTATTGATCTGGAGAAAGCTTTAGCCAATCCAAAGTCTGATTTTGATTTGGTTTTGCGTGAGGGAGATGTACTGTATATTCCGGAATATGTGAATACTGTGAAAATCAGTGGTTCGGTCATGTATCCTAATACCGTAGTGTATCAGAAGGGAAAGAATCTGAAATTCTACATTAATCAGGCGGGTGGTTATGGCAATATGGCAAAGAAGAAGAAAGTTTATGTGGTTTACATGAATGGTACGGTATCTCGTCTGAAGGCAAGAAATGCCAGTGCTATAGAACCGGGATGTGAAATTATCGTTCCCAGCAAGGCTGAAAAGAAGCATATGGCGATGGCTGAAATTTTGGGTATTAGTAGTACAACTGCTACAATTGCAGCAATGGTAGCAACTATGGCTAACGCTTTTAAGTAATTTGGATTATGGGTGAAGAAAAAAAACTGAATACACTTCCTCAACAACCAGAGGAACAGGAAATAGACTTGATTGAACTTGCCAAGAAAGTTTGGGCAGAGCGAAAATTGGTTTTTAAAGCGTGTGGGTATGCTGCGTTAATAGGACTGGTTGTTGCATTTAGCATTCCCAGAGAATATTCCACTAGCGTAACGTTAGCACCAGAAAGCACTGGGAAAACTTCAGGAGGTAGCATGGGAGCGTTGGCTGCTATGGCTGGAATCAATATGGGCTCTTCTGTTGGAGAAGATGCTCTTTATCCGGATCTTTATCCGGATATCGTAAGTTCTACTCCGTTTCTGACTGAGTTGTTTGATGTAAAGGTCAAAGATGATAAAGAAAAGGTAGATACTACACTGTATGTTTACTTGGACGAACATCAGCGTGCTCCTTGGTGGGGTGCTATTATTTCTGCTCCTTTTAAAGTTTTGGGTTGGACCATCTCTTTATTTAAGGATGATGAAGTAGAAGGAACTGGTACACTGGATCCTTTTAGATTAACAAAAGATGAAGCAGACATTGCCGAAGCGCTAAGTAAACGTATTGCTGTCTCTGTTGATAAGAAGACAGGTGTTACTACCTTGACGGTAACAATGCAGGATCCTTTAATTTCTGCTTCATTAACCGATACAGTAATGCACCGCCTTCAGAATTATATAACTGAATATCGAACTAATAAAGCTCGTCATGATTTGGCTTTTACCGAGAAATTATATACAGAAGCAAAAGCTAACTATACGGATGCCCAAAGTAAGTATGCATCTTTTGTAGATGCCAATCAAAATATTATTTTGTTAAGTTATCGTGCTGAGCAGGAGCGTTTGCAAAATGAGATGAGTTTAGCATATAATGTATATACTCAAGTTGCCCAACAGTTACAGATGGCAAAAGCTAAAGTACAAGAAATTACTCCGGTATATACTGTTGTTCAGCCAGCGACGGTTCCTTTGCGTCCGTCTAAGCCTAGCAAGCCCATGATTCTGATAGGTTTCGTATTTTTGGCTGGTGTCGGTAGTGTTGGATGGATATTGTTTATAAAGGATTTATTAAAAGGATGGAAAAAGCAAACAACGATATGATGATGGATGAAAATTCGCGTAGCTGGTATGTATTGTACACAGCGCCAAGATTGGAACGTAAATTGATGCAACACCTTACTGTTGCCGGATATAAGACTTATTGTCCTATGCAAACAATTTATGTGAACTGGAATGGAAAGACAAAGGAAATTATTGTTCCTTTTTTCTCCGGTTGTGTTTTTGTAGAGGGAGATCTTAAGGATATGACCTCTGTTGTAGCTTCTCAAAAAGCGGCATTTTTAGTGAATGCTGATGGTAAAGAGCTTACTATAGTATCTGATAAGGCAAACCTTCCAGGAAAGTTTGCCCAATTATTGAAGTAATGATGAAGTTGATTTCAGAAGAACTGTTGGATAGTGTGTCCCATGAAGCACGAGAGAGTTCTCGTTTGCGTATGAATTATAATTTTCATGAATCATTGGACTCACCTATTCATCGCTTGCTTAATGCATTAGAGCCGGGAACGTATCTTCCTCCTCATCGTCACACTGATAAAGAGGAGACTTATGTAGTATTACGTGGAAGTCTGTTGACTTTCTTTTATGATGATTTAGGTAATGTAATAGAAAAAGTTAACCTAAATCCGTCGGCTGGAGTCTATGGGGTGGAGATTCCTTCCGGTACTTGGCATAGTATTATTGCTTTAGAGCCAGGCACTGTGATTTTTGAAATCAAAAGTGGCCCTTATAAACCACTTCCTCCCGAAGATATTGCGCCATGGGCGCCTGCACCCTCCGACTTGGAAGGTGCGGCTGTGTTTATGAAACGAATGTTGGAGGTTTAATTAGCACCTTCAAACATTCGGCTTCGTGCCAGCATGCATGCACCTACAATGCCGGCCTTATCTTTTAACTTGGATGTCGTGATAACTGAGTCTTTATTCACGAGGTTTAAGGAGTATTTTCGTACTGCTGTTTTTATAGGTTGCGTAATGTAGTCTCCGGTTAGAGATAATGTTCCTCCGATTATTACTAACTCGGGATTAAAGATATTTATAAGACCGGCAATTTGTTTACCTAATTTTTGCCCGATTTCTTCGACAATTTCAATGCATAGCACATCTTCCTTGTTTACTGCTGCTATAATCTCATCTAATGTTAATGGGTTTTCCATGTTAATCCGTTCGGATAAAATAGAATTTTCTCCTTTCTTTATTCGTTCCAGCAGAGTACGGTGTAATGCTGAGCCGGAAGCTTCTGTTTCCAGACAACCTTTCTTTCCACAGTGGCAGATGATTTCATTATCAAATGTGCTGATATGCCCAAATTCTCCTGAGAATCCTGATTTTCCTTTGTAGATTTTTCCATCTATAATGATTCCGATTCCTAATCCCCAGCTGACATTTACGAAAATAATATCTTTTTCTCCTTTAACGCATCCTTGCATGTATTCTCCATAGGTCATTGCTCGTGTATCATTGTCGATTGTGACAGTATATCCTAGTCTTTCACTTAATACATCTGCAAGAGGACGTTCTTCAAAATTAAACTGGCTGAAACTATATCCGGATTCTGGGTTTACCCGACCTGATACATTGACATTGATATTAAGAATCTTTTCAGTGTCAATTGAAAGTTTCTTGATGAAATTGAGAATAAGGCTACAAAGCTCGTTCATTCCTTCCAAAGAGTTCTCAAAATTATAAGGAATGTCCATTTTGAGATCTACCATATCTCCTTTGAAATTGATTAATCCGATATTGATGGAGAATTTTTTTATATCTACTCCAATAAAGTAACCGGATTGAGGATTCAAACCGTATAGATGCGGGTGGCGTCCTCCGCTTGTTTCCAGTTTCCCATAATCATTTATATAACCTTCATCGAACATTTCACCTATTAATTTAGTGACAGTAGGGATACTCAGATCTAACTCCTTAGAGAGATCAGGAATTGTAGAACTACCATTATATATATAATAGGTGATAATCCTTTTTTTTATAAGGGCATTTTTAGACCCCATTTCTATTTCTTTTAGGAATTGCTGATACATACTCTTTGTTAATTTCATTATTGTCAACAAAGATACTTAATAATTTTATTAACATCAACCTTTCTATGTGAAAAAGAATATTATTTCTTCTTTTTATTTAGTTGATAATTGCTGAACTCTCCTTTTTCTTATTCCTTTTTTATCTTTAGTTTGCGTTTCTTTTCTTTTACCTCGCTATTATTAATTAATAATATGGCTATATATAATTAAATGTATCGAATAATAAGAATTTAATAATAAAATAATTTATTATCTATTGTTTATTTAATAAATATATCTATATTTGCACTGTGTTATAAATATAATAACCTCTATAATAATAAAGGTTAAACTTAGAATTCAATAGGTTAACATATATATTATACAGAAGAAAGCTATGAAAACAAGCAATCGCAGAGATTTTTTGAAAAAGGCCGCACTGGCAGGAGCTTCCGCCTTAGTAGCTCCTGGATTGCTGGCAACTGAAGAGAAAGAAGTGATATCTTTCTCTTCATCGCCCGGTGGTGAAACTGATAAATTTATTATTCCTAAGAATAATGGATTGAAAATAACAGGAACCTTCTTAGATGAAATTTCTCATGATATTCCTCATCAGAATTGGAGTGAAAGAGAGTGGGAGCAGGATTTTCGCCACATGAAAAGTATTGGGATTGATACTGTTATTATGATTCGTTCCGGTTATCGCAAGTTTATTACTTATCCTTCTAAATATTTGCTTGGTAAAGGATGCTATATGCCATCTTTCGACTTGGTCGATATGTATCTCCGTTTGGCGGAAAAATATCAGATGAAATTTTATTTCGGTTTGTATGATTCCGGGAAGTATTGGGATACGGGTGATTTATCTTGGGAGATTGAGGATAATAAATACGTTATTGATGAAGTCTGGAAACAATACGGTGAAAAATACAAAAGTTTTGGCGGATGGTATATCAGTGGCGAGATTAGCCGTAAGACTAAAGGGGCTATTGATGCTTTCAGGGCAATGGGAAAACAATGCAAGGATGTCTCTGGAGGTCTTCCTACTTTTATTTCTCCTTGGATTGACGGAAAAAAGGCTGTGATGGGGACTGACAAGTTAACTAAAGAAGATGCAGTTTCAGTTCAGGAACATGAAAGAGAGTGGAATGAGATTTTTGATGGGATTCACGAAGTAGTTGATGCTTGTGCTTTTCAGGATGGGCACATTGACTATGATGAATTGGATGCTTTTTTTACAGTGAATAAAAAGCTGGCGGATAAATATGGTATGAAATGTTGGACGAATGCAGAAACATTTGATCGTGATATGCCAATCAACTTCTTACCGATAAAGTTTGATAAACTCCGGATGAAGTTGGAAGCTGCAAAACGGGCCGACTATGATAAAGCCATAACTTTTGAATTTTCTCACTTTATGAGTCCACAATCAGCTTACTTACAGGCGGGACACTTGTATGATAGATATAAAGAATACTTTAATATAAAATAAATATGAAGTCGACAATTAATTTAGGTTATTTAGTTTTCCTTTCGGTAGTAGCGGCTTTGGGCGGTTTTCTGTTTGGATATGACACTGCCGTAATTTCCGGTACCATTGCGCAGGTAACAGAACAGTTCGGGTTGGATGCTTTGCAACAAGGATGGTATGTAGGATGTGCATTGATCGGTTCTATCATTGGGGTGCTTTTTGCTGGTATTTTGAGTGATAAGTTTGGGCGAAAATCTACTATGATCCTTTCAGCTATTTTATTCTCTACATCGGCTATTGGTTGTGCCGTATCTACAGACTTTAATCAACTGGTTATCTATCGGATTATAGGTGGTGTTGGGATAGGGGTTGTTTCTATCATTTCTCCACTTTATATTTCAGAAGTGGCTGTAGCGCAATATCGCGGACGTTTGGTTTCTCTGTATCAATTGGCGGTTACAATCGGTTTCTTAGGAGCTTATCTCGTTAATTACCAGCTTTTAGGCTATTCTATGAGTAATCCGGATGTTAGTACAGGATGGTGGAACCTGGTATTTGTATCGGAGGTGTGGAGAGGTATGTTAGGTATGGAAACATTGCCTGCAATCATGTTTTTCATTATAATCTTTTTCATACCTGAGAGTCCTCGCTGGCTGATACTGAAAGGGAAAGAAGAAAAAGCTACAAATATTCTTGAGAGAATTTATACCTCTTCTAAGGAAGCTTTATTTCAATTGACAGAGACTAAGTCTGTACTATCATCCGAGTCTAAATCAGAATGGAAGCTCTTGTTGCAACCTGGTATAAGGAAAGCTGTTATTATCGGTGTATGTATTGCTGTGTTGGGACAGTTTATGGGTGTGAATGCCGTTTTATTTTATGGACCTTCTATTTTTGAAAATGCAGGTTTATCCGGAGGTGATTCTTTGTTCTATCAGGTTTTAGTGGGATTGGTGAATACATTGACTACTGTATTGGCTCTTGTTATTATTGATAAAGTAGGGCGTAAAAAGTTGGTTTATTATGGCGTATCAGGTATGGTGATTTCTTTAGTACTGATTGCAACTTACTTTATTTATGGTGAGTCTTGGGGTATCTCCAGCATTTTCCTTTTAATCTTTTTCCTCTTCTATGTATTTTGTTGTGCAGTGTCTATATGTGCTGTGGTATTTGTGCTTCTTTCTGAAATGTATCCGACCCGGGTACGCGGGCTTGCCATGTCCATTGCCGGCTTTGCTTTATGGATAGGTACATACTTGATTGGACAGTTAACCCCCTGGATGCTCCAGAATCTTACCCCCGCCGGAACATTCATTCTGTTTGCAATCATGTGTGTACCCTATATGCTGATAGTTTGGAAACTTGTTCCCGAGACCACAGGAAAGTCTTTGGAAGAGATTGAACGCTATTGGATGAAAAATAAAAATTGACCTTAATATTATATATAATGAAGATTAGAAATTATTTATTGAGTGGCTGTCTTATAGCAGCATTGTGTTCGTGCGGTACTTCTCAGAAGGAGAACCTGAACCTCACCCTATCGAAAGACACGTTATTCGATAAGGTAAAAGGGGCTTGGGCCGGACAAATCTTGGGATGTACCTATGGCGGTCCGACAGAGTTTCAGTATTTGTCAACCATGATTCCTGATTCTGTGGTTATACCATGGGGAAATGGGGAAATCAAGAAATGGTTTGATGGTGGAGGTGGTCTTTATGATGATGTTTACGTAGATCTGACATTTGTAGAGACTTTTGAAAGGTGTGGATTGGATGCTCCTGTCGATTCTTTTGCGGCAGCATTCTTAGCTAAAGAATATCCGTTGTGTCATGCAAACCAGCAGGCTCGTTATAACCTGTTGCAAGGTTTGTCCCCCCATGCCAGTGGATATTGGAAAAACAATCCTCATGCCAATTGTTTGGATTTTCAGATTGAAGCTGACTTTGCAGGTATTATGTCGCCGGGTATGGTGAATAGTGCAGTGGATTTTTGTGACCGTATCGGACATATCATGGCTTACGGTGATGGATGGTATGGCGGAGTATACGTAGCTGCCATGTATTCTTTAGCTTATGTAAGTGATGATATTGAATACATCGTGACGGAAGGTTTGAAAGCGATCCCCCAGCAAAGTCGTTTTTATGCATGCATGACCGATGTTATAAACTGGCACAAACAATATCCAGATGATTGGAAAAAGTGCTGGGAAGAGATTGAGAAAAAATGGGGAACTAATGACATAGCCTGCCCAGATGGTGTTGAAGTACCTTTTAATATTGAAACCTATGTAAACGGAGCCTATATCATTTTGGGATTGCTTTACGGTCAGGGCGACTTTGAAAAAACAATTGATATTTCTACACGTGCAGGACAAGATTCCGACTGTAATCCGGCTTCTTCCGGAGGCATTTTAGGAACCATGCTTGGCTATAATCGCCTTCCGGAGAAATATAAGGCCGAAATGGCAATTGTTGAAGATATGCCTTTCAATAATACTGTGAGCTTTAATAAAGGTTCTGAGTTGAGTTACGGACAGGCTTTGCAGATGATAGAAAGAGAAGGTGGAAAAGTGGGTGAGAATGAAGTTAAAATTAACTTTCAGAAGCCTGTTCCTGCTAAATTGGAAATCAGCTTTGAAGGTTTGAAACTTGATAAGAAGGTGACTGTGGATAATTGGATTGCTAACTTTCCGACTGTGGAGTTCGACGGTATAGGGGCTGTTATTAAAGGAGAACTCAAGGGTGATAATGTTCCTGAAGATTATGTTGCAGAGTTAGAAGTATATTTCAATGATAAATTGGTAGAAGTCTGCAAGTTACCGTTGAAGTATAACCATCGCAAACATGAGCTGTTTTTTAATTACGAACAGCCTTACGGAAAATATAAAGTGACTTGTAAATGGACTAATCCAGTGAAAGGAGCAGATATTTGGGTAAGAGATGTAATTACTTATACAACAGATAAATAGGTATCAATATATTGAGAAACTGGTTTATATGCATGCCGGATAAAAAACGTTTCCAGTTTCTCATCTAAAAAAATAATAGAATTATGGATTTGAAGAAATTAGCGGATCAGTATAAGGATGAACTGTTGGATAATGTTCTTCCTTTCTGGTTAGAGCACTCCCAGGATCACGAGCATGGTGGGTATTTTACCTGTCTGGACCGGAAAGGGAATGTTTTTGACACAGACAAATTTATTTGGTTACAGGGCCGGGAAGTATGGTTGTTTTCAATGCTTTATAATAAGGTAGAGAAACGCCAGGAATGGTTGGACTGTGCTATTCAGGGAGGTGAGTTCCTGAAAAAATATGGTCATGATGGAAATTATAACTGGTATTTTTCTCTTGATCGTACAGGACGTCCCTTGGTGGAGCCTTATAATATCTTCTCATACACTTTTGCTGTAATGGCATTTGGACAACTTAGCCTGGCTACGGGAAACCAGGAGTATGCGGATATAGCAATGAAGACTTTCGATATTGTATTATCGAAGACCAACAATCCTAAGGGAAAATGGAATAAGCTTTATCCGGGCACACGTGATTTGAAGAATTTTGCCTTACCGATGATCCTATGTAATTTGGCTATGGAAATAGAGCATTTGCTGGATAAGGGTTGTCTGGAAAAGACGATGGAAGTATGTATCCATGAAGTTATGGAAGTCTTTTATCGTCCGGAACTTGGAGGCATTATTGTAGAGAATGTTCTGGCAAATGGAGAACTTTCCGATTCTTTCGAAGGACGTCAGGTTACTCCGGGCCATGATATTGAGGCCATGTGGTTCATTATGGATCTTGGTAAACGTCTGAACCGTCCGGATTTGATTGAAAAGGCGAAGAACATTACTTTGACGATGCTTGATTATGGTTGGGACAAAGAATTTGGCGGTATCTACTATTTCATGGATCGTAAAGGATGTCCACCCCAACAATTGGAATGGGATCAGAAATTGTGGTGGGTTCATATTGAAACTCTGATTTCATTGCTCAAAGGTTATCAACTGACCGGAGATAAGCAATGTCTTGATTGGTTTGAAAAGGTACATGAATATACATGGAGCCATTTCAAAGATAATGAATATCCGGAATGGTATGGTTATCTGAATAGAAGAGGTGAGGTGTTATTGCCTCTGAAAGGTGGAAAGTGGAAAGGTTGTTTCCATGTTCCCAGAGGACTTTACCAGTGCTGGCAAATTTTAGAAGATATAACTAAGGTCGTATGAAACGAGAATAACAATTCCTAATTTTAAATTTTGGTAATATGAAAAACAAGTATCTTTGTTTGCTATTTTTATTATTCTCTCTAGTAAGTATGAGTGCACATGCTCAGATAAAGGTAGAGGGTAATGTGTTTGATGAGAATGACACTCCGTTGATTGGTGTATCAGTTGTTGCCGAGGGAGGGACAAATGGTGCTATTACTGATTTAAATGGTCATTTTTCACTTATGGTATCTAATGCGAATTCGCATTTGACTTTCTCTTATGTGGGCTACATCACTCAGAAAGTGCAGTTGAAAGGAAAAAAACTTCTGAAGATCATTCTGAGGGAAGATGCTAATTTGTTGGATGAAGTTGTAGTAGTAGGCTACGGTACACAGAAGAAAATAAATGTGACTGGTGCTATTGCACAGGTGGATAACAAGGAACTGAAGATGGCACCGAGCGGAAGCCTTTCCGGTATGCTGGCCGGCCGTTTGCCCGGTTTGATTTCCAAACAGAGCAGTGGACAGCCAGGTGCCGATGGTGCTAACTTGTACATCCGTGGTAATGGTGCCGGAGATGGTAGCCCGTTGATTGTAATCGATGGTGTTATTACCGATTACTTTCCATCATTTTCTCCTGATGAAGTAGAATCTATCACTATTTTGAAAGATGCGACTGCTGCGGCTGTTTATGGTGTGCGCGCTGCTGCTGGTGTAATCTTGATTACGACGAAGCGTGGTGCTGTTCAGAAGCCTACCGTAACGTATAACGGATCACTTACATTGAGTCAGAATACTGATTTTCCGAAGTTCCTGAATGGACCGGATTATGCTTATTGGTATAATAAGGCTCAACTCTTGGACGGAGTTGCAGAGGAAAACTTGAGATTCTCACCTGAAGAAATAGACCGTATTACTAATCCGGGAGAGAATGAGCACATTTATGGAAATACAGACTGGTTTGATTTGTTATTCCGTAATACAGCTCCTACTTATACAAATAATGTTTCAGTTTCCGGTGGTACGGAAAAAATTAAGTTCTTTGCTTCAGTCGGTGCATACAATCAGGAGGGTATTATTAAACGTACTTCTTATGATAAGTATAATTTCCGCTCTAATATGGATGCAAAGATTACTGATAACTTTGATTTGTCTCTTGATTTATCCGGTTATGTTTCCGAGCAGGATGAGCCAGGTGCTTCTGCAGGTGTAGGTTCGTATGCTTCTATTTTCCAGCAAGCATTGTTATCATATCCTTACTTGAAGCCTTATACGGCTGATGGAATGCCTATAGCCAGTATAAATACGGCTGGTAATGGAAATAACAATCCTATTGCGGCAAGAGATTTGTCTGGTAACAATAATGTTAAGAAGACATATTTCCAGGGCAATATTGCTATGAAGTATCAGCTGCCTTTTGTGAAAGGACTGTCTGTTAAGTTGAATGCTTCTTATCTGAAGAATTATACTATGCAGAAGAAGTACTTCTTGACTTATGATGTGTACGGTTGGAATCAGACTACCCGTCAAGGTAATGTAGAGACTGGCCGAATTGCTAATAAAGTTTCTTTGAATCAGTGGTTCACGGAAAGTGAAGGTTATACGATTCAACCGGCTCTTGAGTACTCAAATAAATTTGGCAAGCATGCTATATCCGGATTATTCTTATATGAATTTTCCAGAACAGACGAGTCCAGTATGTCTGCCGGTAGAACGGATTTTCCTATAACTGATATCATGGATTTGAACTATGGTCTTGAGGTGAATAAAGATTTGGTAAAAGGCGGACACAGTCAGGCTAAACGTGCCGGCTATGTAATTCGTCTGAACTATTCTTATGATGATAAGTATTTATTAGAGTTCACCAGCAGAATTGATGCTTCTACAGCACTTCCCAAAAAGTACAGATGGGGTGTATTCCCGGGTGTTTCAGTAGGATGGAGACTTTCTCAGGAAGATTTCTTTAAGGAAGCCGTTCCTTTTATGGAAAACCTGAAGATCCGTGCATCTGTAGGACGTTTAGGTAGCGATCGTGCCATTAGTAATACGATGACTTATTTCTCTACAGCCACTTTATCGGCTGACCCGACAGTATTATTCGGTACCAGTCCCCAGAAATATTTGGGATTGAGTAGCCCGGTAAATCCTTTTTTGAAGTGGCAGTTGACTGATACTTATAATGTTGGTATCGAATCTAGTATGTGGAATGGTTTATTGGGTGTTGAATTGGATGTGTTCTATATGAAGACCACCCGTTCATTGGAGTCTCAGTCAGCAAACTTCCCGCCATCGCTGGGATCTTACTATCCAACGTATATCAATTATGGTTCTCATGATAACCGTGGTTTTGAGCTCGTATTGTCTCATAATAATCATATAAGAGATTTTACTTATCATGTAAGAGGTAATCTTTCCTGGGCTCGTAACAAAGTGTTGAAAATGACGGAAGATGCCAATGTGCCTGATTATAAACGTGCTACTGGTGGTCCGATGGGAAGATACTGGGGATTTGTTGCAGATGGTTTATTCCAGTCGGAAGAAGAAATAGCTCATAGTGCTGTTTTCGGTCCGACATTACCCGGTGATATCAAACTGAAAGATATTAATGGTGATGGTAAGATTACCTGGGATCAGGATATGGTTCCAATTGGTCGTAGCAATACACCGGAAATGATGTTTGGTTTGAATCTGGGTGCTGAATGGAAAGGTTTTGATTTCAATATGTTGTTGCAAGGTGCAGCTCTGTTTGATGTAAATTTATGCGGATTGTATAGTAGTGGAATTCGTGATGATACATTCTATACACGTCCTTTCTATGCTGATGGAAATACTCCTTATTATTTGGTGGAAGGTGCTTGGCGTCCCGATCATACTGATGCTAAATATCCTCGTTTAGGAATCGAGTCAAGATCAAATGGTGGAAAATTCTCTTCCTGGTGGGTAGAAGATGGTTCTTATGTACGTCTGAAATCTATTCAGTTGGGATACACCATACCAAAGAAATGGAGTAAAAAGGCTGGCTTTGAAAGAATTCGTGCTTATGTAGCCGGTGGTAACCTGTTTACTTTATCTCATCTGGAGCATATGGATCCTGAAATGCCAAGTGTAAATCAGGGATACTATCCTCAACAGCGTACGTATGAATTTGGATTAAATGTAACTTTCTAAAAAACTAATACAATGAAATCAGTAAATAAGATAATAACAGTATTTGCTTCTGCTTGCTTCACGCTGAGTAGTTGTGATATTGATCCTGTTCTGACAAGTAGTTATCCTGACGATATCACTTGGTCGAATGAAACGAATCTGCAATTGTATATTAATGGCTTTTATTCTTTGATCGGAGGATATTATTCAATCACTGATGATGCATGCGCTGATCTTTTGAAAGCCAATAATCCGGCTGCCAATACTAATTTGTTTGTATTCGGTTCTACTCCTATTACTTCTGCCAGTAATCTTTTTGACAACTGGAATAATAGGCATTCCTGGCAATTGACTTGTTGCCGTGCTTTGGAAGGATTGGAAAAACACCGTGAAAACTTTACTGAAGAGGTTGCCAAACGTGCAGAGGCGGAATTCCGTTTTTTCCGTGCAGTGGCTAATTTTGATTTGGCGAAGCGGTATGGAGCTAGTTTTATCCTGTACAAGCAGTTACCTGAACTTGGACAAAAGGAGCATGCGCGTTGTACACCGGATGAATGTTGGGATTTCATAGCAGAGGATTTAGACTTTGCAGCTAAAAATTTACCTCTGAGAGGTACTGTAGAGGCCGGTAAGTTGACAAGTGGTGCAGCTTATGGAATGAAAGCTCGTGCTATGCTCTATGCTGAGCGTTGGAAAGATGCTTCCGATGCTGCTGCCGAATTGAAAAAGCAAGGGTATGAACTGTATGAGGATTATGGAAAGTTGTTTCTGAATAGAAGAGCGAAACCGGTTGCAAATAATGAAAGTGTCATAGAGTTTGGCTATGTTTACGAGACGTTGGATTATTCTTTTGATTATTTCAATTGTCCGCCCAGTGATGGTGGTTATGCTGAAATCAGTCCGACAGAGACGTTGGTATCGGCTTATCAGATGGCTGATGGTAAAGAGTTTGATTGGAACAATCCTGAAATGGCTGCCAATCCCTATGAAGGCCGTGAACCACGTTTCTATGCTTCCATCCTTTATAATGGTTGTCAATGGAAAGGAGAAACACTTTACACATACGAAGGTAGTGTGGATGGCTATGGTTTAGGTGGTGGTACTACTTGCACAGGTTACTATATGCGTAAGTTGTTTGATCCGGAAATTAGTAAGAGCCAAATGCGTAGAACTGACCTGACTTTCTATTATATGCGTTATGCTGAAGTTCTATTGATCTATGCGGAAGCAATGGCAATGCAAGATAAACTTACTGAAGCATTGGAAGCATTGAATGAAGTAAGAGACAGAGTTGATTTGCCGGCAGTATCAGCCAGTACAAAAACTGAATTCATGAAACTTCTCCGCCACGAAAGAATGGTAGAGTTAGCTTTTGAAGGACATCGCTTTTGGGATCTCCGTCGTTGGGGATTGGCAACTACAGTCCTGAATGGTACTCACATGGAAGGAGTGAAGCCGACAAAAGTAGGTGATGGATATGAATACAATGTTGTGGATTGTGATGCTGGTAAAACGCGTGTTTATCTGGAGAAATACAATCGCTTCCCTATTCCTATTGCAGAAATTCAGCAGAACCCTGCTTGTGAACAGTTTGACGAATGGAAATAATTAAAAAAATGAAGCTATGAAAATACTTAATAGAATTGCAGCAACAGCGTGTTTGTTTGGGGCAGTGCTCTTGGTTTCCTGTGAGTCTCCTGACTTGAGCACAGCACATGAAAGCCAAGTGAATGGTCTACTTAATGTAACCATTCAGATACCTGATAATCCGACGGAGTTTTATGCTACCAAGAAAGGTCCTTATGAAGAGGGAGAAGAAATTACGGTGAAAGTTCCTACCACGGATGAAGACCCGCTCGATGTAAGCCGTCTGATTTGCACCGTAAGTGTGGAGCATAATTGTTATGTTGTTCCGGGAGTTGGGGGTGAAATGGATTTCACTGAGCCTTATAAAATAACAGTAATCGATGCATTGGGAAATCGTCATAACAATACGATTCGTGTGGTACCGACACCGCCTAAAACCAAGTTCTCCAAAGTGTGGGAAAAGAACTGTACCGATCTGGGATTGGCAAGCCGCAATAATACAGGCTTAGCAATATACGGTCAATATCTGGCAGTTCAGGAATATAATGGTCCTATCTACCTGTATGACATGAAGACGGGAGCAGCGGTTAAGACTATAGATGCAGCAAGATCGTTTATGATGAAGGCTCGTACGGATGATGCCGGTCACTTGATTACTTCCCGTGAAAATATTTACGGTGCAGGTTTCATGGTCTTCTATTATTCTGAAGCAGATCAGGAACATAAGTTGCTGCTTGACTATACTGCCGGTGATGGTTGTCCGGGAGATTTGGGATATAACATGAGCGTGGCAGGTGATGTAACCAGCGGTACAGCTTATATTTATGGTACAGGTCCTAATGATATGACTATTTATTATTGGAAATTACAGGATGGTCAGTTAGTAACTCCTGCCAATCAGCCTAATAAATTGCGTTACGGACCGGCCGGAAGTTCTTGGACTGCCGCACCTGCCATACAGCGTGCTTCATTGGCCGACGATTCGGATCATTACATCAGTTATACGAAGTGGGTAAACGGAAACAGTGATGAGGCTTTGAAGAGTCGCTTCAATATCTTTACGACATCCATGGAAGTTACAGCTTTGAATGCGGCTGCTCACGAATACCGCTTGCTTGGCTTCAATGTATTTAAGGTGGAAAATGATACCTATTTGGCACTCAATGACCAAGGTGCTGACCAATGGGCCGGTGGTGGTGCCACCCTCAAGGTATTCGACATAACCAATACCTCTAAGATGGAACTGGGACCGGACGATGACGGATATGGTGACTTCTGTGTATTTACAAGCGATATGTCCGCATGGGGTCAGAATTACTTTAGCTGGGGAGACGTTGCTGTCTACAAAGAAGCAACCTCAACCGGATATGATGTGTACATTGCAACCTCTGTTGTTGGCTTTGATTTATCACAGTCTATTGTAAGAATGTATAAGATGAGTTATTTCCGTCAATAATACACATTGATTAATTCAAATCGGGAGTGCCGCTAATCCGGCGGCACTCTCTTTTAAAACTAATGCCTTATGAAAACAACTGCTATATTGGTAAGTCTGTTCTGTTTTATTTTGGCTTCCTGTGGAAGTGATGATCATAACGGAGGAGGAAACGGTCAGGATGGTGACTATAACCTGCAAGAAGAGATACGCAAAATATTGAATAGCACGAAAGCTACTAAAAATATTAACCCTTTCGATGAATTGGGGTGCGAAATTTATCGTACTGGTCCTACCAGTGCCGAAGAACCTACCAATGCCACTATTGACTATGATTTAGGTGATGACTATAAAGAAGGAGTGGGAAGTTTTAAGCTGAAATACAGTTTTTCCGGTAAGCCTATGACTTCAAATCCTGAGTATGTCTATTTCGAAGAAACATGGGGAGATTATCGTCCCGACCTGTCTTTCTATCCTTTGGGACTTTCCATTTGGGTGAAAGGTCAAAAAGGTAACAAAGGTGTTTTCCGCTTCATCATTATGGAGGATGAGAAGCAATTCAGCGCCGACAAACCGCATGACAGTACACGTAAGAGATGGCAATATTATGCTTTCGAAGACGAAGAAATATTATCCAAAGAAGGTTGGAACCGTCTGGTTATGCCCTACAGTGCGTTCAAATTGTATAAAAAGGGGCAGGGGGCTACGGCTGACGGCTTATTGCTAAACCGTTTTGAAGGATTCAGGATTGAAATCGTAAATACGAAACATGAAGTCTGCACCGGTGAGGTAAGTATCGACGCGTTGGAGCAATTGACCTCTTATGAACTGAAAAGCGGAAAGCCCAAGTTCTCCAGTATTTTTGTACAATTGAATACCGCTTATGTCAACGAAGACTGGGATAAACAGTTTCAGGATAGCCGTGCCATCGGCATTGACACCTGGATTATCCAGTACGCGGAGCAGTTTACAGACGGAGAAAACACCAGCATTTCGTTCTATAAGAATACCAACATGCCTTGGATTACCGAGAAGTATGACTTTGTCGACCAAATGTTCGAGGCTGCCGAGCGCAATGGCATAAAACTGATTGTAGGCCTTTATCCCGGTGATTACAGTAAAACGAATACGGCATCACCGGAGAAATATAATCTCAATTTAGAGAGAAATAAGATGGTGTTCGATGAGCTGTATGAGCAATTTGGCAATCACCCTTGCCTTGAAGGCTGGTATATAACCGAAGAATTTCACGACGGTTCTTATCCTGTAGGCTGGCAGCAAGAACCCTCTTTATCCATGTTGGCTAAATATCTTGAAGGAGTGGCCTCTTATATCAAGACAAAATCGGATAAGCCCGTTTCTATTGCTCCGGCTTTATGGCGAGGTATGCCAGCTGATCTTTGTGGCCAATGGTTCGGACGGATTTTCGCCCAGACGCCCAATATTGATTATTTATACATTCAAGACCTTGGCGGACGTTGCCTGGTGGACGTGGATGTAGACCTGCCTAATTGGTTTGCTGAGATTAAAAAAGCATGTGATGCCAACGGCGTACATTTTGGTGTTGATATAGAATCATTCCAGAGTTGCTGGTGTCCGAATGTCCCTTATCGGGAAAAGAACTGGAGTGAACTAAAGGAGCAACTATTCGTAGCAGGGTTGTTTACCGAATATATCACGAATTTCAGTTGGGTTACTTTTAAGAAGGGTACAAACAATTACACAAGTTATAAAAAGTATCTGGAAGATAACGGACTTTTGTAAATAAAGGAGACTCTAATACCCGAAGGTGTAGTGGTAAATAGAAAAGGGTGTAGCCCGCTTAAATCATCGCCACAAATATATACGGACAGGGGCGTTGTTCGCAATCTTTATCCGGATATCTAATATGGATTTTGTTTATGTATATATTTATTGTAGACTAAAATAGAATGAAAAATGCAATCTTTATAGCAGGAATGCTTCTTAGCTCCTTCGTCATAAGGGCCGGAGATATTTCGAAGTATGTGCTGGATAATTATCTGATTCCCGTGGGACAGTCGGGGAGTGTGGTGGGCCGGATATATCCCACGCCCTCCAATGTTCGTTTGTTGAGTGATACTTCTTCTCTTTTCCGGATTGATCTTAAAGAGAAATCAATCTGTCTGAAAAAGAATAGGGCATTATCAGCAGGGCAGACGAGTTACAGATACGGCATAACACTTTTGATTGATGGGCAGCAGTGTGAGTTTGAATTATTGAAAGACGGCTTCAGTAAGAACAGAGTGGTGGCTCATCGGGGTGCCTGGAGACAAAAAGGGGTGTTGCAAAATTCTGTTCGTTCTTTTCAGAATGCGGTAGAATTGGGATGTCAGGGGTCTGAATTGGACGTTTGGTTAACTGCCGACAATAGAGTTGTTCTTTCTCATGATCCGCATGTATATGGATTGGAAGTTGAAAATATCACCTCATTGCAGTTATTTCAACAAACGATTAATGAGAAAGACCCGGTACCTTCACTTCAGGAACTCTTGATAGCTGCAAGGGCACAGAATAGTACCCATCCTATTATTGAAATAAAAGATTCCCAAAAAGGTTTGGAACGTACGTTGCAGTTGACAGACTCAGTGGTGAATATTGTTCATCGCATGAAAATGCAGGGATATGTGGAATATATCAGTTTCAATTATGAAGTCTTGAAACGTATCCGCGAACTGGACCCTACAGCCAGAACTCTTTACTTATGGGAAGGTAAGAAGGAACTGAAAGACTTGGTGAACGACCGCATCTCAGGAATTGATTATTCTTACTATGCATACAGGCAGGATAAGAATCTGACCCAAAAAGCCAGGGAAGCCGGTTTGCTTACCAATGTCTGGACGGTGAATAATGCGGAAGAGCTACAACAATATTATTTGTTGGGAGTAGACTATATTACTACAGATGAACCTGAATTATTATTGAAGATTATAGACAGTTTAAAATAAAAGATATGATGTGTAAGAAAATTGCTTTATGCTTAATGGTATTATTCAATGCTCTTACGGTTTTGGGCCAGAAAGAAGTATTGAAGTTCAATCGTGACGGTAAGTTTAAGATTGTACAGTTTACGGATGTTCATTATAAATATGATGATCAGGCGAATTCACAAATATCTCTGGATCGTATAAACGAAGTATTGGATGCCGAACGTCCTGATTTCGTTATGTTTACGGGAGATGTGGTTGTTTCTAATGAAGCTTTTAAGGGGCTGGACATTGTTTTGGAGCCTTGCATCAGACGCAATATTCCGTTTGGAGTGATATTTGGCAATCATGATGATGAGTATGATCGCACCCGGGCGGAACTGTATGATTATCTCTCTCAAAAGAAAGGCAGTATGATGCCTGCCCGTGAGGGCGAAGTTGCTCCCGATTATGTTTTGACGGTGAAGTCGTCAAAGGATAAGAATAAAAATGCGGCTCTTCTATATTGCATTGATTCTCATGCATACACGCAGATAAAGTCAGTACCCGGATATGACTGGATTAAGTTTGACCAGATTGCCTGGTACAGAAATCAAAGCAAGGAGTTTACGAAGCAGAATAATGATATCCCTCTTCCTGCATTGGCTTTCTTCCACATTCCCATACCCGAATACAAAGATGCTGTGATGGAAGATAAGAACAGATTGTTTGGAGTGAGAGGTGAAGGAGTTGCTTGCCCTACCACTAATTCAGGTCTGTTTACTTCTATCAAGGAGTGTGGAGATGTTATGGGGACATTTGTCGGTCACGATCATAACAATGATTATGCAGTTATGTATAAGGAGGTGTTATTGGCCTATGGGCGTTATTCTGGTGGAAATACGGTGTACAATAATTTGGCTAACGGTGCCCGTGTAATCATATTGCAAGAGGGAGAGCGTAAGTTCGATTCCTATATTCGTCTGGCTGGTGGCGAGATTGAATCACGGATTTCTTATCCGGGTAGTTTTAACTAATTCTAATTTAAAAAGATGATTATGAAACGTACTTTTTTACTTCTTTTTTCTTTGTTCAGTCTGGTAAGTTTGCAGGCGGAGAATAGAGTGAGCTTAACTTTAATACCTCCGGGAAAAATCACTAATAAGGTCGATCTGGATATCCGCGGTGGCATTGTGAACGAAAGTGCTTCACAACAGACTTATCAGGTAGCTTTGTATTGGAATAAAGAGAATAAAGATGCACTGTTATACGAAACGGTTGTGACAATCCCTGCCGGAAAGGCCGAAACGGTTAAGGTGGTTATACCTACCAAGGACCGGGTGGGGAAGAATAAAGTGATCTTCAAAGTGGCTAATGAAGGCAAGGCCTATCGGAAGACAAAAGATATAGAAGTGATTGAATCGGATATTCGCTCTATCCAACAGATATCCGGTGCCTGGACGGGCATCTATCACTGGAGCGAAATCGAAGGAAAACATTGGAATCAGGATATCAAGAAGATGACCGACGATCAATGGAGAGAGTTGATCCGTTCCATGAATAAGCTGGAAATGAATATGGTGGTCATTCAGGAAGTTTTCCGCAATGAAGAATATGTAGGCAAACATACTACCAATGTGGATAACTATGTAGGTAAAGCCTTCTATCCTTCCAAACTGTATCCCGGCCGTATGGAACTTACAGCCAAAGACCCGATTGAAGCCATCCTGACGGAAGCCGATAAACAGGGCATGAACGTACTGATGGGAGTGGGTATGTTTGCCTGGTTCGACTTTACCCCCGAATCTTTGGAATGGCACAAACGGGTGGCTAAAGAACTGTGGGATATGTATGGTCATCACGAATCCTTTTATGCCTTCTATGTATCCGAAGAGAGTGGCGGCGGTCTGGATAACTGGGAACAACGCCCCGAGATGCGTAAAAAGAGAAAAGATGATATCGTGAATTTCTTCAAAGAGTTTAAGGCTTACTGTAACGCACTTGCACCGGACAAACCGATAATGCTGGCTACCAACAGTTTTGAAGTTCCCAACGGAATGGATACATATCCGGCACTAATGGAGCATCTGGATATCTTGTGCCCATTCGGATTTGCCCGTATGCCGGACGGTGATCTGACCGGTAAGGAAGCGGCTAATATGTTGCAGAAAGTTTGTGATGAGGCTAAAGCTCATTTGTGGTTCGACTTGGAAGTATTCCTGTTCAATCCGGATAACTCCCTCTATCCCCGTCCGGTAGAAGAAATCATCCGTGACTTGAATCTGTTTGATAACTTCGAGAAGATTCTTTGCTATCAGTTCCCGGGTGTATTCAATGATCCGAAGATGTCTATCCGTGTGGGCGAAGCACGCACTATCGACTTGTTCAACGGATACATGAAATACCTGAAAGAATTGAAAGCTAAAAATAAGAAACGTAAATAAAGAAAATGATGAAACGTTATTGTCTATATCTGTTTATCCTGATAGGGATAAGTTGCTCTGCGGAACTGAAAGCTCAAAAAAACGGAACTGTTTACAAAGGGAATGATCCTGCCGTGCGATATACCGGCAGAACGTTGGTTTCCCCCGATGGTTCAGTAGCTTTCGACTGGGTAGGCACTTATCTGGAAACCCGCTTTACTGGTGGAAAGCTGTCAGTGAAAGTTTCTGAAACAGGAACGAGCTATTATAATGTATTTGTTGATGGCAAACTGCATAAAGTCGTGAAAGTATGCGGAACGGATACATTGATTCATCTGGTATCGGGCATAGACAAGCGCATTCATAGTTTGAAGATACAGAAACGTTCCGAAGGCGAATTCGGCAAGACAACTGTCCATCAGTTTGTCTTGTCCGGTTCGGGACGCCTGGCGGAAGAGCCGGCAGTGCGCACACGGCATATCGAGTTTATCGGAAACTCACTCACCTGCGGATATGGCACAGACGGGAAACATCGCGATGAACCTTTCCTGGTAGAGACGGAAAATTGTAATCTCACATTTGCCTCTATGGTAGCCCGTTATTATGATGCGGACTATACACTGATTGCCCATTCCGGTAGAGGAGCCGCTCGCAATTATGGTGATTCGGTACGCGTGTCGAAGGTTACGATGAAAGACCGGATGTTGAATACCTTTGACGAAGACCTCACCCATAAATGGAATTTTAAGGAATATCGTCCGGATCTGGTAGTTATCAATTTAGGTTCCAATGATTTCTCAACGGAGCCTCATCCTTACAAAAGCGAATTCACCAAAGCGTACAAACAGATTCTTGCACAACTGCGTGAGCATTATGGAGATATTCCCATATTGTGCATTTACCCTGTAGCTATGCAGGCCCCTGTATTCAGTTATTATGAAGCGATAATAAACGAAGTGAATGATCCGAAAGTCTTTCTACTGAAACTGGATAAGAATCTCTATAACCGGACTACCGACCTGGGGGCTGCATGGCATCCCGGATATTCGGGACATAAGAAAATGGCGATGTGGATAATTCCTTATATCTCTACGATTATGGGCTGGGATCTGACGGATAAAGTGATTGAGTAAACCTGAAAAAAACAAGAGATGCGAAGACGTGACTTTATAAAATACCTGGGATTAGGGGGCGTTGCCATGCTAGCCATGCCTCAATCTATACGTGCAAACTCTTCTGCCGTTGCAGTGTCATCTTCATGCAAAAAGCTGAAACCTATTTCCGGTTCCTGGTTTGAGTTCCGGCATTCGGCTTCGGAAGGGGGAAACTGGAATAAGGCATTGACGCATTTTACTGCCGACCAGTGGCGGCGGAAGATTTTCGAAATGCGTGAGATTGGAATGGAGTATCTGGTTATGATGGGTGTAGCTCTGGATGGAAAGCCGTTCTATCCTTCACAGATAGCTCCTCAAATCCCGATGGGATGTGAAGATCCTTTGGAGGCGGTACTTGCTGCCGCCGATGAATGTGGCATCAAGTTCTTTGTGAGCAATGATTTCTGGGGAGAGTTGGATGCTTATACCATGATGATAGACAAAGGCGTGCAGAAGTTGCGTTTTCGTTCTATGGAAGAGGTGGCTCAAAAATATTCCCACCACGAAAGTTTCTACGGGTGGTATTTCCCGAATGAAGCCCAGTTGCAACCCTATTTCATTGATGAGTGCGTGAAGTACGTCAATGATTGTGCGGACTTTGCCCAAAGGTTAACTCCGAACTGTGTCAATCTGATAGCCCCGTACTTCATTAAAGAAGCACGTTTCGATGATTATTTTGTCCGCCAGTTAGAGAAAATGAATATCGATATCATTGCTTACCAGGATGGAGTGGGAGTGAACCATACCGCATTGGAAGATTCCGCCAGATTCTATGAAATCTTGTACAAGGCTCATGAGAAAGCTTCCAGAGCAAGACTATGGGCTGATATGGAACTGTTCTATTTTGAAGATGGGGACGGAGGCAATCTGTTGCCTGCCGACTTCAACAAACGCATTATCAGGCAGATGGAGAATATCTCTCCGTTTGTAGATAAGATTCTCTGTTATCAGTATATCGGTATCATGAATAAGCCCGGTACTGATATTATTGCCGGACATCCGGATTCCCTGCGTCTGTATGAACAATACAGTGCGTGGTACAACCAGTATAAAAACAAGAAATGAGTATGTCGAAAAGAAATATAATATGGCTCCTGATGGCTTTCTTCTTTATAGCCGATCTGGCTGCCGCCGTTCATAAAGGAAAGAAAGAAGTGGTTCTGTCCGAGCAGAGCCTGCGTGATAAAGTGAAAGGTGCCTGGGCGGGTCAGACCTTGGGATGCAGTTACGGAGGACCTACTGAGTTTAAATTCCTGGGAACTATCATTCAGGATTATATTCCCATTCCCTGGGATAAGCATACGGTCAAGAATTGGTATGATACCTTTCCCGGTTTGTATGATGATGTTTATGTGGATCTGACTTTTGTGGAAGTCTTCGAAAGATGCGGGCTGGATGCTCCGGTTGATTCTTTTGCGACGGCTTTCGGACGGACAGAATATCCGTTGTGGCATGCCAACCAGGTAGCCCGCTACAATCTGTTGCAGGGAGTGAAAGCACCCCAGAGCGGTTACTGGAAGAATAACCCTCATGCACATTGCATCGACTTCCAGATTGAAGCGGATTTTGCCGGGATTATGTCACCGGGAATGCCTAATCAGGCCGCTGAAATCTGCGATAGGGTGGGGCATATCATGTCCTATGGTGAAGGATGGTATGGCGGAGTTTATGTGGCAGCCATGTACTCTCTGGCTTATGTCAGCAATGATATAGAATATATCGTAAAAGAAGCGCTGAAGGTGATACCGGAAGAAAGCGATTTCCACAAATGTATGTCGGACGTAATTCGCTGGCACAGGAAATATCCGAAAGACTGGAAACGAACCTGGTTCGAGTTGCAGAACAAGTGGAGCGAAGAAATCAGCTGTCCCGAAGGCATTCATAATTCCTTTAATATCGGTACGAAGATAAACGGTGCCTATATACTCCTGGGCTTGCTTTACGGACAGGGGGATTTCACAAAGACCATAGATATCGCCACGCGTGCCGGTCAGGACTCTGATTGTAATCCGGCTTCAGCCGCAGGCATCCTGGGAACCATGATAGGATACAGCAACATCCCCGAATCCTGGAAAGAAGCTTTGTATGAAGTAGAAGACATACCTTTCTCCAATACGGATATCAGTCTGAATAAAGCCTATGACATGACGTACAGACATGCCAGCGAGATGTTGCAGAAACATGGAAACGGGAAGGTAGGAACAGACTTCATAATCAGACGGGAGAACATCAGACCTGTTGCTTTGGAAGTAGCTTTTGAGAATCTGAAAGTGAGCGATAAACTTACAATAGAGAAATCCATAGATGATGTAAATCCCTTCTCTTTCGAAGGAACCGGACTGGTTGTAAAAGGATATGTGGCAGGTGGGCTTCCGACGGACTATACGGCGGAGATGGATGTATATATCGATGGACAGTTCTATGAAACAACTGCCTTGCCCCAATATATCAATCACCGGAAGTGTGAATTGTTCTTCTGCTATGACCGTCCCGTAGGGAAGCACACTGTAACTTTTAAATGGAAAAATCCCGTATCGAACGGGAAAATATGGATAACCGAAGTAATAATCTATACAACGAAATAAATATGAAAAATATACTATCCCTAATCAGTATTTCTTCTCTGCTGCTTGTGTTGGCGGCTTGCGGTAGTAAGCAGGCCCCCACAGCAGAGGAGATAGTAGCGAAAGCACGTGCGGTAAAGACTTTGAATGCTTACGACGAGATGAGCTGTGTGGTGTACGAAATGAAAGGACTTCCCGAGTCACCGCAAACCTCGATAGACCGTTTTATCAGCGATGACTGTGTGGAGGGAACGGGAAGCTTCGAGCTTAAATACTCTTTCTCCGGCAATGCGTCCGGAACCGAATCCGTATATATCCAGCAGAGTGGGGGAGACTATCGCAGTGATTTGTCTTTCCATCCGTTGGGACTTTCCATCTGGGTGAAAGGTAATAAGAATAATAAAGGTACATTCCGTTTCATGCTTATTCAGGATGTGGATCAGTTTACGCAGGATGCGCTTCATGAGAAAGATCGCTGGCAGTTCTTCGAGTATGTGGATAAGGATGTACTGACCAAGGAAGAATGGACACGTGTAGTGATGCCTTATGAGGCTTTTACTTTTGCCAAAGGGCGTGATCTGGGCGAAAACAAACTGGTTCTGAACCGCCTTGAAGGTTATCGTCTTGAAATCACGAACGATGATAACAGCACGTGTACAGGTGAGTTTTGCATCGACAATCTGGAGCAACTGACCTCTTATACTCCTGAATTCAAGGGAACTCCCAAGTTCTCCAGTGTTTTCATTCAGCTAAATGGCGTCTATAAAGAGACCAACTGGGATGAAGAATTCAAAGCAAGCCGTGAAGTGGGCATTGACACTTGGATTATCCAGTATGCCGAAGGTTTCAATGACCGCACGAATGAAAAATCTTCTTTCTATTCGCCGACAAATCTGCCGTGGGTGACCAAGCAATATGATATCATGAACCGAATGTTCGATGCTGCCGAGCGTAACGGGATGAAGCTGATTGTCGGACTATATCCCGGTGATTATAGCAAGGAAGATACCACAAAACCGGAACAATATGAATTTCTGATGGAGCGTAATAAACAAGTATTCGATGAACTGTTTGCCCTTTGGGGGAATCATCCCAGTCTGGCGGGATGGTACATAACCGAAGAATTTCATGACGGTTCGTATCCGGTAGGCTGGCAGCAGGAACCTGCCTTGTCTATGCTGGCTAATTATTTGCAGACAGTGGCGGCTTATGTGAAGTCGAAGTCTCCGAAAGAAGTCTGCATAGCTCCTGCTTTGTGGAGGGGAATGCCCGCTGACCTCTGCGGAAAATGGTTTGGTAAGATCTTTGCCCAGACTCCCGATATAGATGTGCTTTATCTTCAGGATATAGGCGGACGTTGTCTGGTAGATTTTGATGTGGACCTGCCCAACTGGTTTGCCGAAATAAAGAAAGCCTGCGATGCTAACGGAGTGATTTTCGGAGTAGATATAGAGTCGTTCAAAGAGTGCTGGTGCCCGAGAATTACCATGCGGACCAAACCCTGGACCGAGCTGGAGGAACAGCTGAGAGTAGCCGGAATGTTTACTGATCATATTACGAATTTCAGTTGGGCTACCTTCAAACCGGGAACAGATACCTATGAAGGGTATAAGAAATACCTTGAAGGAAAATAAGCAACCCTATTAAAAGCAAAGTTTCATCGGATGGAACAAAGAGTTTCAAGCAATGAAACCCTTTGTTTCAAGGGATGAAACTCCTGGTTCCAAAGCATGAAACTCTCAGTTTCACCCGGTGAAACTGAAAGAAACTCGTGGTATGCTCAATCAGTAAACGGGAAATACTTTATTATGAATAAGTTTTTAGAAGAAATACAGGAACAACCGGAAGCATTGAAACAGACTTTCTGCTATTACCGTTCGGAAGAAGGGAAGAAAAGCTTGAAGACTGTCTGTGCCTTATGGAAATCCGGTGAATATGACAGGATCGTATTTACCGGCATGGGAAGTTCCTACTTTATATCGCAGGCAGCTGCGACAATGATCTCATCTGCTTCCATACCCGCTTCCGCGATTAATGCCGGAGAATTGCTTCATTTTCAATCTCCTTCGTTGACGGAACGCACTTTGCTGATTGCCGTTTCACAGTCGGGTGAAAGCTACGAAGTGATTGAATTGTTTAAAAAGCAGCGTCGGTTGCCAATAACGGTGATCGGAATCACGAACGAATCCGGAAGTTCTTTGGCCGTAATGGCTACTCATTGCCTGCTGTGCAAGGCAGGCAAAGAAGAGATGACCTCCACGAAAACTTTTATTACAACCTATCTGGCGGTTTATCTGCTCGCAGAATCCCTGAAGAGGCATGAAGTGAATGGGGAGGCTTTAGACGGAATAATCCGTGAAGTTGAACGTCAGCTGGCGGAAAGAGATACGTATTTATCTCGTTCGCTCACTTTCCTGAAGGGACATTCGTTTGTGCAAGTGATAGGCAGGGGAACGGTTTTCGCTGCCGTTGCCCAAACTGCCCTGATGTTTATGGAAGCCACCAAAATTCCCGCCTCCGCCTTATTGGGCGGGGAGTTTCGGCACGGTCCCTTGGAAATGGTAGGACCTGATTTTATCTGCATTGTTTATGCTCATTCACAATCCGGCGCTTATCATCCAAGTATCAGACTTGTGGAGGATGTGTTGAGTTTTAAAGGTAAAGTGATTCTCATATCGGATGCGGCTTCCGGCATTGAAAGTCCGGACTTGCTGGAAGTGCACGTTCGTTGTGAGCGTTCTGACTTATTTGCCATTCCATCCATTATTCCCGTGCAGCTGATGGTAAATGCGTGGGCGGAGGAAATGAAGTTAGTGCCCGGTAGTTTTACGCATGGTGCAAAGGTTACCGCAATAGAATAACAGAAATTATGAGAAACATATTATTTATCCTGCTACTTTGCAATGTCATGTTGCTGAAAGCCCAATCTCTGGAACTGGAGCATTGGAGAATTATAAACTCATCCGAGATAGCCGATGCGGATGCCAGGGTTTCGCAACCATCCTATCCAACAACCGGGTGGTATCAGGCTACGGTTCCCACTACTGTGCTGAATGCTTTGGTGAAAGAGAATGTATATCCCGACCCGCGTATCGGACTCAATAATTATTTAATCCCCGATGTTTCGGACGAGTTCAATGCCCGGATGGATCTGGCTAAATATAACTATCTGAAGAGTGGAAGAAACCCTTGGCAGGACCCTTATTGGTATCGTACGGAAATCACTCTGCCCAAATCTTATAAAGGTAAGAAAGTATGGCTGACCCTTTACGGCATTAACTATCGGGCGGACGTCTGGGTTAACGGCCGGCTTGTAGCCGATAAAAATGATATTGTGGGAATGTTCCGCCGTTTCAAGCTCGATATTACGGACTATGCCCTTCCCGGAGCGAACAATTGTGTTGCGGTGAAGATATATCAGGTGGATCATCCGGGTGTTCCTACTCCGGGTACCCAGCTGAAAGTGTTCGGCCCTGTGCGTGGACATTCTTATGACATCTTTAAAGATGAGACTTTAAAGATATCCGGTGGATGGGACTGTGCTCCGGTGGTAAGAGACCGAAATATGGGTATCTATCAGAAGGTAACGATAGAGGCTACCGATGAAGTCGTGATCGAGAATCCTTTCATTGTTACTACTTTACCCAAACAGGATACTTCGCTGGCGGATGTGAACATCAAACTGGAGGTAAAGAATACCTCAGGAAAAGCGATAGAGGGAAAAGTGAATGCTTTGATTACCCTGGTAAACGATGTGAAGTTCCCCACCTATACCAAACACATGGAAGGTTATCTGAAGCCTATAAAGATTACAAAGAAAGTTAGCCTGGGTGCAGGTGAAAAGAAAGTCGTAGAACTGACTTCCGAAGATTTCCCTTCCCTGTTGATAAAGAATCCCTACCTGTGGTATCCCAACGGATATGGTGAACAATATCTGCATCACATCAAGTTGTCATATAATACAGGTGGAAAAGTATCCGATACAAAAGAGTTCGACTTTGGCATCCGTGAAGTTGAGGTTGGGCTGAACAGAGTTGAGGTTGACGGGGACAAAGCTGAGGTTGAGTACGGCCGTGTCTACTATGTGAATGGCAAAAGAGTGTTCTGCAAAGGCGGCTGGATTCAGCCGGACATTCTGCTGGAGGAATCGGATAAGCGTATTTATGATGAGGCACGCCTGATGGCGGAGGCTAACATCAACCTGATAGGCAGTGAAGATATGCCTTCTCCTTCCGAAACGTGGTTTGAGAGTTTTGATAAGTACGGCCTTATGTGGTGGCATGTTTTCTATCAATGCTATCGCATGACTCCCGGTACTGAAACCGAAAACAATCCCCTGGATCATAATCTGGCGATTGCTTGTGTGGAAGATATGATGCTTCGGTATCGTAACCACCCTTCCATTATTTCGTGGGTAGGCGTCAATGAAGTATTGATGAATGAAAACTTATACAGGCTGACGAAAGAGAAAGTGAAGAGCCTTGATACTACACGTATATACATCCCTACCACCAGTTACCACTGGGATGTGGATGCTCTGACTCCCTATCTGAAGGAAGACCTGCCCACCGGAACCACGGATGACGGTGCACCCGACTATAACTGGGCGCCTTCCTCTTACTTCTTCGATAAAGTACGTGAGGTTTATTTGCAGATGTTCCGCAATGAATTGGGTATGCCTTCGGTGCCGATGTACAACAGTCTCCGGAAATTTATTCCTACCGCGGAGAGCACAGCCAATGTAAACAGCCCCATCTTCCCGTTGGATAGCATTTGGGCGGAACATGGCGCCTGGGATGTGAGTAATTATTGCTACCGTTCTTATGACAATGCCATCCGCACGATGTTTGGTGATCCGAAGACGGCGAAAGAATATGCCGATAATGCCCAGTTCCTGAGTGCTGACGGTTATCGTGCTATGTTTGAGGCAGCCAATCATCGGATGTGGGATATAACTTCCGGCGTGATGATCTGGAAGATTAATTCCTGCTGGCCCGATGTGTGCTGGCAGATTTATGACTGGTATCTGGCGCCGAACGCTTCTTACTATTTTGCAAGGAAAGCGATGGAGCCGGTACACGTACAGTTGAATGCCAATGATTTTAAGATATCGGTCATTAATGCGTCCCACCGGGTGCTGGATGATGTAAAGGTGACGGCGAAAGTAATCAATAATGATATGAGGGTGGCTTGGCAACATTCTCAGCAACTGACGGTTTCTCCCGATTGCTATAAAGAGATTATTACGGTGCCTCAGCATGGCAAGTATTCTTATAACTACTTTGTGAAGCTGGAACTTCACGATAAAGCAGGAAAGCTGTTGTCGGAGAATTTATATTGGTTCTACTCACAGCACATGGACTTTTTCTGGTTTACTTCTATGGAAAAACCGGAATTGAAGAAAGAGGTTAAAGTAAGCAAAGAGGAAGGAGAATATGTCTTTTCTATTTGTTTGAAGAACGAATCTGCCCGATTGTCACACTTCAACCACCTGACTTTGCAGGATGCCCGGGGAGAGGAGATTAATCCGGTGTTCTGGAGTGATAACTTCATTACACTCTTTCCGGGAGATGAGAAGGTGATAACAGCCCGTGTAGCAGTATCGGATGCAGGGGGCGTTGCTCCTACGTTCGTTCTGTCACGGTGATACATACATGCATTTATTTATTTAAAATATAGTACCATGAAGAAAATTATAGTAATTGGCAGTTCCAATATAGATATGGTGGTGAGGACCTCTCATCTGCCGGCTCCCGGTGAAACCATTCTGGGTGGTGAATTCTTTATGAACCAGGGCGGTAAAGGAGCCAATCAGGCAGTTGCAGTGAAAAGGCTGGGTGGTAATCTGATCTTTGTAGCGAAGTTGGGGAATGATATACTGGGACAGCAGTCAGTGGATTATTTCAAGAAAGAGGGAATAGATACAAAATATATCACTCTTGATGAAAACTCTGCTTCCGGAGTTGCTTTGATCAGTGTGGACGATCATGCGGAGAATAGTATAGTGGTGGCTTCCGGAGCCAATATGTTGCTGAACGAGCAGGATGTGGATAAAGTTGTGGAGGAAATGTGCGAAGGAGACATCTTGTTGATGCAACTGGAAATTCCGATTCAAACGGTGGAATATGCTGCCAGGAGAGCTTTTGAAAAAGGGGTGAAGGTAGTCTTGAATCCGGCCCCTGCCCGGAGCCTTCCGAAAGAGTTACTCAGATACCTGTTTATGATTACCCCCAACCGGATTGAAGCTGAAATGCTTACCGGTATAAAGATTGTGAATGATGCTGATGCGGAACGGGTTGCAAAAGAAATCAGTGCGATGGGAGTACGGAATATAATTGTAACCTTGGGTTCGAAGGGATGCTTGGTGAGAGAAGGCGATACTTCATATTGTGTGGATGCTTTTAAAGTGGAACCTGTTGATACAACGGCTGCCGGCGATACTTTCAATGGTGCTTTATGTGTGGGACTGGCAGAAGGCATGAACTTGAGGCAAGCTGCTGTAATGGCTTCTAAAGCTTCATCTGTTGCCGTGACAAGAATGGGAGCGCAGTCTTCTATTCCTCATCGTAAAGAACTGGACCTGAATGAATAAATTAACCTCTAAAAATACCGATTATGTTTATAGTTGAAAGTTACGGATTGGCAGTGGCGTTGTGCTGGGTTACGATGCTTTGCTGGGGATCGTGGGGAAATACTCAGAAGTTGGCGGCCAAGACCTGGCGCTACGAGTTGTTCTATTGGGATTACGTGATTGGCATCGTTCTTTTCTCTCTGATCTGGGGATTGACTTTAGGCAGCACGGGAGAGGCCGGGCGAGGATTTATACAAGACTTGTTGCAAGTGAGTCCGGAGAACTTCTGGAGTGCTTTCCTGGGTGGTGTGATATTCAATGCTTCTAATATTCTGCTATCGGCTTCTATGTCATTGGCAGGGATGTCGGTTGCTTTTCCTGTAGGGGTGGGGCTGGCATTGGTGCTGGGTGTATTTGTCAATTATTTCAGTGTTCCGAAGGGAGATCCCGTCATTCTTTTCCTGGGTGTTTTCCTGATTGTGCTGGCTATTATCTTTAATGGAATAGCATCCGGAAAAGTTTCCAAAGCATCCGGTCAGAGCACCCGTAAGAAAGGTATCCTGGTTGCTGTATGCGCCGGTATCCTGATGGCATTCTTTTACCGTTTTGTGGCGGCAGCTATGGACCTGGAAAATCTGGAAGCACCCACAGCAGGCATGATGACTCCTTATTCTGCTTTGTTCGTGTTTGCAATAGGTATCTTTATCAGTAATTTCCTGTTCAATACACTGGTGATGAAGAAACCTTTTATGGGAGAATCTGTGTCCTACAGCCAGTATTTCAAAGGAAACTTCAATACGCATCTGGTGGGTGTGTTGGGCGGTATAATCTGGGCATTGGGAACTGCTTGCAGCTATATCGCTGCCGGAAAAGCCGGTGCGGCTATTTCCTATGCGCTGGGGCAAGGGGCAACGATGGTAGCCGCCTTATGGGGCCTCTTCATCTGGAAAGAGTTTAAGGGGGCTTCAAAGTCTACCAATCTGTTGCTTACGCTGATGCTTATTCTTTTTATCTCCGGTTTGGTACTGATTATAGTGTCTGGAGGAAGTTGATAACTTAATTATAGATTTATAAATGTGTACTATGAAGAAGAAATTTCAAATGATAGGATTTGCTCTGTCAGTTTTATTGGTTACGCTGCCGATAGTTACGGTGGGTGCGGATAATGCCGCTTCCGGCAAGCAGAAAAAAGAGAAAACCACCGAGTCGGCTTTGGGTGTGAAACCTGTTACAGGTAGCTGGATCAATCTGGCATACAAGGATGTACGTAATAAATATACGAATCCTCAGAGCTTTGATAATATGGACCCGAAATTGTGGGAGGCTAAAGTACGTGAATTGTCGGCTATGGGTATCGAATATCTGGTATTAATGGAGGTTGCCAATGAAGGAAAATCTTATTATCCTTCGCAAATAATGCCTTGGTGGTATAATAAGGATAAGAAAAGTCCTGTGGATGCTATTCTGGATGAAGCGGCCAAACATAATATGAAGATTTTCATGAGTAGTGGTTGGGCAAAGGATCAGGATGATAATCTGCTTGATCCGGCAATTAAGGAACGGCAACTCCAGATTATGGAAGAGTTGGCATCCCTTTATAAAAACCACAAGGCCTTTTATGGCTGGTATTTACCGGTAGAAGATTGCCTGTGTCCTATTTTTGCGGAGCATGCGGTGCAGTCGGTAAATACTTTATCAGAGAAGGCTAAAAAATTGGCTCCGGGCAAGAAAACCCTGATTTCTCCTTATGGAATCGGATTGTCAGAATTTGATAATCCGGAATATGAGAAGCAAATGCAAAAACTAAAAGTGGATATCATTGCCTATCAGGATGAAGTGGGGTGTGTACGCGATCAGTTCACACTTCCCCGTCTGAAGAAGAACTGGCAGAGATTGCGTGATATTCATAACCGCCTGAATATTGAAATGTGGGCAAATTGTGAGACTTTCACTTGGGAAGAGGGTACCAATGACCGTACTTCTGCCTTGATTCCGGCTGCTTATCCGAGGCTGCTGTCCCAGCAGGTTGCAGCATCTGCGGCGGGGGTTGATAAGATCATTTCATTTATGTTCTACGGTATCATTGAGAATCCTGAGTCAAAGTACCAACTGGGGCAACCTGTCTGGTCGAATAAAGTGTATACTGACTATATGGACTGGAAGAACGGAAAGGAATATTGGAAACTGATGGAAGCGGCTTTTATGGAGAAATTAGTCAATGGGGCGACTCCGGAAATGATGCTTGGAAAGGCCGGTTTGCAACCGTTACTGGATGGTAAGGTTGCTGAAGAGGACAGTAAGGATGCCCGCTGGGTGAAGTTTGAGGCTGGCTATCATGAATTTGTAGTGGATCTGCAAAAGAAAACCCGTGTTCAGAAAGCTATGTTGCGTATGCTGAATTATAATCCGGAAAAGATAGGTATGCCGGTAAAGACATATCTGTATACTTCAATAGACGGTAAAGAGTATAATCTGTCTTCCATAAAAGACGCCCCTTATTTTCCGAACAACAAGCATGATGCCTGGATTGAAAGCATATTGTTTAACCAACTGGATGAAAATGTACGCTATGTAAAGGTGGCTTTTGAAGCTCCGCAACAGGTATATATAGATGAGTTGTTTATTAATCCGGTCCTGAAATAAAAAGCAAAGTATTATGAATAAAAAGCAAAGTACTATGAAATTTGGAACAAAAGTAATTATCGCATTGGCTCTTTTGGCAAACTTGTGGTTTGTTTCCTCTTGTAATAACGGGCCGAAGCGTGAACTCTGGTTGGATGAAGTTTATAAGGACTCCTGTTTTGTGCAGGATTGGGGAATACCGCAGATAAATCAGTCTGTGGTGTGGACTCCGCTTACGGTAAATGGTGTTGTGTATGAACGGGGGATCGGAGCTCATTCCATCAGCCGTATGCTGTATGATTTGGGTGGTAAAGCCGTTTCAGTGAGTGGCTTGGTTGGAGCTGATGATAACAACCTGTATGCCGGTAAATTGCAGTTCAAGATAATCGGAGATAAAAAAGAACTTTGGAAAAGCGGTGTGATGCAGAAGGGCGATCCCGTAAAAGAGTTCAATGTCAACCTCTCCGGCATTGATAAAGTGTTGCTATTGGTGGAAGAATGTGGCGATGGCATTATGTACGACCATGCCGACTGGTTGAATGTGAAGTTTGTGACTCGTGGAGAGATTACCCCGATACCTGCCTGGCCGAAGCCTGTAGCTAAGGAGAAGTACATTCTGACACCGGAAGCTCCGGAAACTCCACGGATTAATAATCCTCTGGTATATGGTGCCCGTCCGGGAAATCCGTTCCTGATGACGATTATGGCAAGTGGTAACCGGCCTATGACTTTTGAAGCGTCAGGACTCCCTGCCGGACTGAAATTAGATACTTCCACCGGCTTTATTACGGGAAAGACCGAACTTAGAGGAGATTTCAAAGTGCTTCTGAAAGCCATGAACGAAAAAGGTGTAGCCGAAAAAGAAATTACCTTGAAAATAGGAGACCGGATTGCTCTGACTCCTCCGATGGGATGGAACAGTTGGAATTGCTGGGGACTTTCTGTAGATGATGAGAAAGTGCGCGAGGCTGCCCGCATGATGAATGAAAAGTTGCATGCATACGGATGGACGTATGTGAACATTGATGACGGCTGGGAAGCTGCCGAACGCACCAAGCAGGGAGAGCTGCTCTCTAATGAGAAATTCCCTGATTTTAAAGGCTTGGCTGATTATATTCATTCTCTGGGATTGAAATTCGGTATTTATTCTTCACCGGGACCGACAACATGCGGTGATTATCTGGGCAGTTATCAGCATGAGGAAATAGATGCACGGACTTGGGGCAGATGGGGAGTAGATTATCTCAAATATGATCATTGCGGCTATCATGCGGTTCAGAAGGATTCTGAAGAGAAAACAATCCGGGAACCCTATATTGTTATGCGTGATGCATTGGATAAAGTGGATCGGGATATTGTCTATTGTGTGGGATATGGTGCTCCCAATGTCTGGAACTGGGCAAGGGAAGCAGGAGGTGAGTTGTGGCGCACCACCCGTGACATTACCGATGAATGGAATGTTGTGACAGCCATTGGTTGTTTTCAGGATGTTTGTGCTCAGGCTACTGCACCGGGGAACTATAATGATCCCGATATGCTGGTGGTAGGAAAACTGGGTAAGGCTTGGAGAGAGAAGGTTCATGAATCGGCTCTGACTCCTGATGAACAATATTCTCATATCTCTCTATGGTGCATTCTCTCCGCTCCGTTATTGATCGGTTGTGATATGTCCGATATAGATAATTTTACATTGAGTTTACTGACAAATAATGAAGTGATTGCTGTGAATCAGGACCCGTTGGCAGCACCGGCCACAAAATTGCTGACTGACAATGGGCAGATATGGTACAAGAAACTATATGATGGCTCGTATGCAGTAGGATTCTTCCAGATAGATCCTTATTTTATCCTGTGGGATCAGGATGAGGCTGAAACTATCCAGATGAAGACGTATGATTTTGAATTAGCTCTCAAGCAACTGGGAATTACAGGCAAAGTGTCTGTTCGCGATCTGTGGCGGCAAAAAGATTTAGGGGAATACAATGGGGAGTTCCGGACACAGGTTCCCTATCACGGAGTTTCTTTTGTGAAAATTACTCCTGTGGAGTAAATTGTGTGTATCTTAGAAAAAACCTCCTTTCTAATCTTGTCATGGGGATTGAGAAAGGAGGTTTTATATTTTATGAATGGCTGATTGGCTAATTAGACAACTCCGGATTCGCCGCAATCGCTTCTCTCGGAATCTGAATCGTATAGCGTTGGTCATCTTGTTCCAACACATAGGTTCCTCCTTTGAGAACTTTCTCGATGCGTGGGCGGGTAGTACGGCGTAAGTCGAACCAACGATGACCTTCGAAAGCAAGTTCACGGGTACGCTCATTCAGAATCTCTTGTATCAAGGTTTCTTTATTCATTGCGTTGACCGCAGTTACTTTAGCTGCATAAGCTTCTGGGGTATAGCGTTTCTGCATTAGCTCCAGCAGTCGGGTACGTGCCTGGGGCAGTTTGTCCGATTGTGCTGCTGCTTCTGCTGAGTTCAGATACATTTCGCCTACACGGAAAGAACAACGGAAATCATCTTTTCCACTCTTCTGGCTAAAACGGTAGCCGTTCTTGTCAGTCGGTTTGAAGTAAGCATCCAGACGCAAATCTCCTTCTCCGTATGAAGACGCTAAAGTTTCGGACAGAGCAGCCGCCTGCGTATAGTTGGAGGACATGCCGCGTTCCAAGGCTGTGATATTCTCTACAGACTGGTAGTGGTTTGGCAGCATAAAGGCTTCGTCATTGAAATCTTCCAGACTATTTTTCCCGGCAAGAACAACCTCGGCAGCTTTATATGCATCATCCCATTGTCCCATGTATAATAATACACGGGCGCGCAGAGCTTTTACAGATAGGGTTGTGAAACGATAAGAAAACTTCTGTTCCCAGGATTCCTTATTAATCAGTTTTTCAGCTTCATTGATATCTGAGAGTACAGCCTCGTAAATCTGTGCAACGGTATTTTTCTTCAGAATTTCGTTGATATCGCTGTTCAGCTTCAGTGGCACTGCTTTCGTTTCTAACGCTCCCGGACGGGTATAAGGCTGTCCGTAGAGATTTACCAACAGGAAATGCATGTATGCACGGAGCAGATAACATTCACCGATCAATTGGTCGATGTCCTCTTCGCTTCCTTCATTGATTGAGTTTCGCTCTTCTATGGTATAGTTTGCGGTGAACATGATGCTATAGAAATTCTTCCATTCAAAGGAAGTAGTCTGTCCCGGAGCACTGAAGTCATCCCAACATTCTATTTTACCATAACGGTCCTGTTCCCAACTATCATCTTTTACATACAGTTCATCAGAACGGAAGCAGGCGAGTCCTCTGGCATCGGGAACGTTTTTATATGCTGTGGCAATCAGCGCTCTGTACTCAGCTAAGGTTTGGGGGATCACTTTTCCCGTAGGCTGGATATCCAACATATCGCAAGCAGTCAGCAATACTACACTGCTCATCAATAACATGATATATATCTTTCTCATTGTTGTTACTCTCTATAAAATTAAAAAATCAAGTTCAGGCTTAAGGTCACAGACTTGGGAGCCGGTGTTGCATAAGCATTGGACATGGTTTCCGGATCGAGATAATTTTTGTAGCTTGAGCCGAATACCAATAAGTTGCGTCCCTCTATGGCAACTGTGGCGGAAGTCATTCCCAACGTGCGGCTGAAGTTAGTAGGCAATGTATAGCCCAACCGGATATTTTGTAGTCTCACATAGTTCAGGTCTCTGATCCAAATATCCAGGTTACGGTATATTTCATTCTGATTTGAATACCACATATATTCGTCCAGACGTTCGTTCTGACTCAGCAGAACCGGGAAGATCGTTTCCGTATTTTCCGGAGTCCAACGATTCAGGATATCACGGTTCGTGTTGCGTCCTTTGTCGAAATCAACGATAGAGTAGGTGGGTTGACTGCGTACCTTTCCACCGAAGTCGAAGCTGAAGTTAACACCCAGTTCAAAAGCCTTGTAGGTGAAAGTATTATTGAAACCGCCTGTATAAGGGCAGTCAGCAGTACCAACATACGTGTAAAGTTCACGACGCTCGCGGGCTGTCAGGTCGGTTGCTCCGAATCCCCATTCCTGAAGTTTAAAGAATTCCATGGCCGATACGGCTTTTCCGTCTTTGTCCTGGAACATCGGATAACCTTCTTCATCCAGCCCGGCTGTTTTCAGGGCAAACAAGGCTCCCGCGGGATATCCTTCACGGCCCGGTTCTAAGGCATCTTCACGCAGTGCTTCCTTCAGTACCTTATTGTTATTGTATGCGAAGTTGAAGTTAGTGGTCCACATAAAATTCTTGGTGTGGACATTGCGTGTACTGAGAGCGACTTCGACACCTTGATTTCGCATGCTGGCCCAGTTGACGGTCAACATTTCGAAACCTGTTTCCAGCGGTAACATCTGGGTTCCGATCAAATCTACACCTTTTCTGTAGTAGTAGTCCACACTCAGGTTGATAGCCTGATTCAATACAGCAAAATCGAATCCTGCATTTACGGAATGTGTTTTCTCCCAGCGCAGCTTTTTGTTCGGTGCACCGGAAACGTCAATCATATCTTCTGAACCTCCCGGCAGGATATTTTCAATTCTGTAATTTCCCAAAAGGAAAGGAGAGGTGTTCTTGTCAATGTTTCCCTGCAAACCGTATGATGCACGGACTACCAGGTTGTCTATCCATTTGGCACTTGCCATAAAAGGTTCTTGGGAAATGCGCCACAAACCACTGACTGAATATAATGGCAGATAACGGTACTTCTTGTCTACACCGAAAAGGTCGGAACCATCGAAACGGATACTTCCTCCCAATGTATAGCGGTTCAGTAAAGAATAGGACAGGGTTGAGAAAGCGGACACGTATGCATTCTCCACATGAGCCTTCTCATGCAATTTGAATGCCTGACTTTCTTCCGGGAAGATGATCGGCTTTGTTGTCAGCGTCTTCCGGTCAAATCCATAACCGGCACTGTATAGCTTTTCTTCCCATGTCTTCCGGATTTCCGTTCCTACCATTGCTTCGAACTCATGGATGTCGTTGTAGGTATCGCGATATTCTCCCATCGCTTTCCAAGTGAGTTGGGACAATGAATTTTCATTGGCCTTGTGAAATCCTCCGGCGGGTAGGTAAGTTACGCCATTGCTGCGATGGTTCTTCTTTTCTTTACGCATGGCAAAAGATTCTTCATCGGCAATCTTCTCGATGGATGTTTTGTCAAGTTGTAAACCGAGCTGGGTGGTAAACTTGAACCGGTCGTCAAAACGTAACTCTGCATCAAAAATAGATGAGAGACCATTGATAGTGGTTTCGTTGGTAGTGTTTTTTAGTTCTTCAAAAGGGTTGAATCCAAAGTCCATATCCACATCATTCTCCACGTCAATGTCGTAGTTGTAATTACCGTGTTCGTTGTATGGCGTGAAGTAAGGGTTAGCCAGGCGAGAATAGAATATCGGATTGGTTAAACCATCTGAATCCGGCAGATAACTTGAATTCTTACGGCGGTTGGCAAACATAGAAGCACCTACTTTCAGAATGCTGTTCACTTTATAACTGGTCTTCATCACTAAGTTCAGACGTTCGGCAGATACATTCGGAACGTTACCATTCTCTTTCATATATCCGAAAGAAGTATAGTAAGTTGCCTTTTCACTACCACCGGAAAGAGACAGGTTATACTCTTGTGTGAATGCGTCGCGGAAAAGGATATCACTCCAGTCTGTGTTTGTTGCCTTCAGTTTATTTATTGCACTTTGAGCGCTGGATGACAAGGCGTTCCACCCTCCGTCTTTGAAATTGTTGAGTTCTCCCAACCCGGAAATAATGCGGTATACCTCGCCTTTGGTTTCCCTGTATGGATAACCGGATGCCAGTAAGTCAAGTTCCAGACCTACCTTCTCTTCTGAGTTCAACAGGTTCAAACGGTCTATATTCAACTTCGGAGAATAGGTCAGTTTAGTGGAGAAGTTAATAACCGGTTTGCCCACTTTACCTTTCTTGGTAGTAATCACGATTACACCATTGGCAGCACGGGCACCGTAAATGGCAGTTGCGGCAGCGTCTTTCAGAACGGTGATATTATCGATGTCGGCAGGATTCAGACCGGCAATAGCGGTTTGACCTATGTTATCGATGTCTTTCAATACTTCCATATTGGGAATGTTCGTTCCTTCCAATGGAATACCGTCCAGCACCCACAAAGGGTCTTGCGTACCATTCAGGGAGGATGTACCGCGAATACGGATTTTGGCAGGAGCACCCGGAGTACCGGAAATGTTGCTTACGGAAAGTCCGGCAATCTGTCCGGCCAATGCTTGGTCTATACTCTTGGTTGCACCCATCATCTGATCCGAGATATCGATCTTCGATACGGCGGCCGTCAACTTACGGCGTTCCACAGTCTGATATCCCGTCACAACTACCGCATCGAGCATGTGGGCGGAAGGTTGGAGAGTAATATCATATTTATTCTTGCCCGGTATGAGCTTTACTTCCAGCACATCATAGCCGACGTAACTACAATAAAAACGGGTAACTCCCTCCGGAATGGAGATGGAGAATTGACCGTCAATATTAGTAATGACACCAATGGTGGACTGATTATTCCCAACTTTCTTCAAATCATCGGCTGTCACATAGACAGAAGCGCCGATGAGAGGCAAATTATCCTCAGAAGAGATGACTACACCCTCTACCTGCCGGTTTGCGGCAAGGGCGTACGTGAACGTTCCTATTAGTAATAGGAATGCGACAGATAAGCGTCTTTTCATCCGTTAAAATAATAAAATTAATACTTAAATTGAAAACGAGTTAATAGTGTGATAAAGTGGTAATGTGATAGGGTGGTACTTTATCACATTACCACCTTATCACCCTTTAGCGTGCTTTGCGCGCTAACTTAAAGCCCTAATGCCGTGTTAATACGGAGAATCATGTCTTTATAATGATATTTGGTTGCCACATCCGATGTTCCCAGGCGACTTTGAAGCAGATCCTTGATCCGTAACAGTTCACCTCGCTTCACGGAAATGGCATCTGAGATGCGGTTCAGTTGAGAGCCGTAGAAGTTCAATTCGCGACGGGCACCCATCCGGTCTGCATCCAACGAGCGATGAGCATGTTCATCACAACTGCAAAGCGGTAACTGGTTATCCAGCAGGAAATGATTGTCCATAAGCTTCTTGTTGATTTTTACCCCTTCGCTTTCGGCAGCGGCCGTAATCAAGGCATCCAGGAAGTTTTTCTGCAAGGTGCGTGTCATGACGTCAGGCAATGCTCCCCGTTCTGTTGTGGCAAAAATGCTGCGATGTAAACCATCCATCAGTTCTACGGCAGTAAAAGCCTTTTTGCCATTTACCGCTTCGTTTTCAAGCATACGTACCAGGCGGTTGTTGGATAAAAGATCCCACAGAATATAGGACTGGGCATTCTTCAATATCTGCGTCGGTGCATTTTCTACCACACCCAGCGGAGTGTTACGAAGCAGATAGGTATATTCACCTACTTCTGTGTCGAATAACCACTTCGGATAAGTCAGTACCTCATCCAGTAAGAACTTCAGGGCAGCTTGTTGCTTTTCTTTTTCTACAAAAGTATAAGTCTTCTGTCCGTCACCCACAATTGTATTTTCTATATAGATACCACCGATGTTGGCGAGTACATGGTACAGATAATTATTCCATTGATTGATTACGGCATAGTATAAGCGGGAAGCTTCTTCATAAGTCTGTCCTTTTTCTCCGGTCGTCGTCCATTTTATAATTTCGGGAACGATCCGCTTCAGGTTTGCAATACCATATTGGGAAGAACGTACAGCATCATCACCCAGATCTTCGTTCTGTGCACGGGGATCTACGGCATCACGCACATCCTGCGCTTCGCTGTATTTATACAGACGGTCGGTATGGCGGCTCAGGAAATCATAAAGTAAATCCTTTTCTTCTTCCGGATTTTCTTTTCCATACCAACGGTAACCGTATTCGATGGCGAAGATATCGTAAGGACCGATATGCGGTGAAAGAGCGGTTATTCCGTCACCGGGTTGTGCCACGTAGTTGAAACGGGCATAATCCATGATGGAAGAAGAGGTCGAATTCATCCGGTCGGTGAATGACTTGGAGCGCAGGGAATCGGTGGGGAATGCCCATGATCCCATCATATTGTGGCGTAACCCTAAAGAGTGACCTACTTCGTGACAGGCTACAAAACGCATGGCATCTCCCATCAGTTCATCGGATAACTTGATGCCACGGGCTTCCGGACGTACAGTACCTGTTTGTACGGTGATCCATTCCTGAAGCATATTCAGTACATTGTGCCACCACATGATATCCGCTTCCAGGATTTCCCCTGATCGGGGGTCCAGAATAGACGGTCCCATAGCGTTTGCTTTGGTGGAGGCTGCATAGGTCAGTACGGAGTAATTCACATCATCCATATCTACCGTCATGCTGTCGGTGATTTCTTTGGCGATAATGGCATTCTTGAATCCGGCACGTTCAAATGCCACCTGCCAGTCTTCAATGCCTTGTTTGATATACTTACGCCAACGATACGGAGTAGAGTTTTCTATATAAAATACAATCGGTTTAGCCGGTTCCACCAATTCGCCACGCAAATAACGTTCGCGGTCTTCCGGTTTAGGTTCCAGGCGCCAGCGGGTAATGAACTGTTGCTTGCTGACCCGTTGTTGTCCGTCGCTGTAACTGAGCAAAGGATTGGTAAAATACCCTACACGAGCATTATCCAGTCTACCGGTCATAGGTGTTTCCGGCAGTAGCATTAGTGAAGAACTAACTTCAACGGTTACGTAGACGGAAGTTGTTCCTTCGGTCACTTTCGTTGTCAGTTCGGACGTGGCCACTACATTATTCTCGAATGTTTTGATGGAAAGAATACGTGAAAGGTTTTTGATGGAAGACGTTCCCAGATTAATATTGGTAAATACGTTGTTGATACTCGTCTCCGTTCCATCATAAATATCATTCACCTTGATAACCATCGTCGTAGAGTCATTATTGAATGCCTCAATCTTGAAGCCGGCTATCAATGGCGAGATGTAGTTGTCACGTACTGACTGGCTGATTGCGTCTCCGGCAGGAGCGAGGGGGAGAGGGCGGCTTTGACGGATAAGCAACTTATTCGTCGCCTTATCCTGTTCGAAGCGTACCATTTGGTTTTCATAATTCGTACCACGGTTCACTCCGGCCTCGTTCAGTTCGGAAGGAACGCGTTGAAGCTTGTTCACTACCAACATATCCCTGCCCAGTAAGTTCACCGGTACCTCAAAATAATAGTCGTTCTTTTTCTGGTACACATTGAACATACCACGGTGAATGATGCTACCGTCTCCGGTCAGTTTCTCGTACTCGTTTTTGGATTTAACACTGTCGTTTGGTTCACTCTTCTTTTTCTTTCGGAACCATCCCATAGAATCGGGTGTAGAATCTACAGCATACGCCATCACAGGTTCACACATCAAGGTGCCTGTAGCCACTGTAGTTAGCAGAATTGTTTTTAGTCTCATCAGTTATATCAATTATCATCAGGTTACCTATTCTACTCATAGAATTAAGTGTCGGCAAAGATAGTAAAACTATACTATGCTACCAGATGAATAGGGTTAGTTTTGACGTTTTTTCTTTTATAACGCAAAGAATCTTTCAATTATAAAAAAACAGTATCGTTTAAAACGGTATAGTTATGAATTTGCTCACCACAGATTAACACAGATTTCCACAGAATTTTATTTCTCTGATTTTTAATTAATTAAACTCTGTGAGAATCTGTGTTAATCTGTGGTGAGCAAATTCATAACCATACAGACATGAATCCATTTTCAGTTTAAAGTCAGTTTAGTCAAACAAACTCTTGAACTTCTTGAAAATCTTTTCCTTAATCGAAGTATTGGGCTTGAAGTTATCCGAGCTTTCCATTTCTTCAAGTGCTTTTTTCTCGTCTTTGCTAAGTGCTTCCGGTACATATACGCTGACATTTACCAATAAATCTCCCGTACCGTATCCGTTTACACTTGGCAGACCTTTTCCGCGTAGGCGGAGCACTTTGCCCGGCTGTGTACCCGATTCGATCTTTACTTTCACCTTTCCGTCAATGGTTGGTATTTCTACCGCACCACCTAAAGCGGCTGTCGGGAAGCTGAGAAGCAGGTTGTAAATCAAGTCATTTTCGTCGCGAATCAGTTCTTTGTCTTGTTCTTCTTCTACAAGAATCAGTAAGTCGCCCGGAACGCCGTTGTGTTTTCCGGCATTTCCTTTGCCGCTCATAGAAAGCTGCATGCCTTCCATTACGCCTTTAGGAATATTTACGCTTACCACTTCTTCGCCGTAAACGATACCTTCTCCGGCACATACCTTACACTTATTCTTGATGATTTTACCTTCACCGCCACAAGTCGGACAGGTGGCACGTGTCTGCATCGTACCAAGAATAGTCTGTTGGTTACGGATTACCGTACCGCTACCTTTACAGGTTGAGCAGGTTTCCGAACCGCCGTTACCCTCAGCCCCTGAACCGTGACAGTGATCACATGTAACGTACTTTTTCAGTTTGAATTTCTTTTCTACTCCGGTAGAAATCTCTTTCAGATTCAGTTTTACTTTTACGCGCAAATCCGAACCACGGAAACGCGGGCGTTGTGAACTTCCACCGCCGAATCCGCCTCCGAAACCACTGAATCCGCCTCCGAAGCCACCGCCACGTCCACCGAAAATATCTCCGAACATAGAGAAGATATCATCCATAGACATGCCCTCGCTGAAACCACCGAACGGTCCACCGTTTCCGGCAGCACCACTCATTCCGGCATGACCGAACTGGTCATAACGGGCACGCTTGTCCGCATTGCTTAGTACATCGTAGGCTTCTGCCGCTTCTTTGAATTTTTCTTCCGCCACTTTGTCACCCGGGTTCTTGTCAGGATGATATTGAATGGCTTTTTTGCGGTAGGCTTTCTTAATTTCTTCTACCGATGCTGTCTTTTCGACTTCCAGTACTTCGTAGTAATCTCTTTTTTCCATATATATTATGTTATTCTCCTACCACCACTTTGGCATGGCGGATTACTTTGTCGTTTAGCGTGTAGCCGGTCTGTACGCAATCCAGAATTTTTCCCTTCAGGGATTTGTCCGGTGCAGGGATAACGGCAATTGCTTCGTGAAAATCGGTGTCAAGAGGTTTTTCTTTGGTCTCAATCACCTTCACGCCGTCCTGTCCCAATACAGACATGAATTTATTATAAATCAATTCCACTCCTTCTTTCACGGCTGCTACGTCTGTGGCAGTTTCCATGTTTTTCAGGGCGCGTTCGAAGTCGTCTACAATAGGAAGAATGCTGCTGATGGTTTTTTCGGCACCGTTCAGAATCAGCTCGGCCTTTTCCTTCATGGTGCGTTTGCGGTAGTTGTCAAACTCGGCGGAGAGGCGCAGATATTTATCTTTCTGCTCTTCTATCACTTTGTTTGCTTCTTCCAGTTCCTGGGCAAGCTTTTCCTCTTCTGTCGGAGCTGCACTGTCCTGTACGTCCTCCTCTTGAATTTCTTCATTTTCCGCGGCTTCATCCTGCGTAGCTTCGGACATTAACTCTTCTTCGTTGATGTTTTCTTTTTCTTTCGGGTCCATATTTCTATTCTTATTATACTTGTAAAAAGGATTTGTTTTCATTGCTGTCAAGGGTTTAAGTTAGTATATCGCTCTACTAACAAAAACTTTGCCAAATAGGCAGCATTTGTCTAAAACGCCGCAAAGGTAATACTTTTATGTCAGATTGACAGCGCATTTCTACGAGTATTCATGGAAAAATGCCTATCTTTGCACCCGCAAATGAAGTTTTCACCACAGAGTGGCACAGAGTCTCACAGAGCCTTATTTATTTGATTTCAATTTGACTCAGTGAAACTCTGTGCCACTCTGTGGTGAATAAAAAGCGATTCATTCGTATAAATTGTAAATCGATAAATAGTAAATAAATCAATGATTACAGTCTCTAATGTTTCCGTACAGTTTGGAAAAAGGGTGTTATTTAATGATGTAAACTTGAAGTTTACAAGTGGAAACTGCTATGGTATTATCGGTGCCAACGGTGCCGGAAAATCTACCTTCCTGCGTGCCATATCCGGTGATTTGGACCCTACGACCGGTTCTATTATGTTAGGTCCGGGCGAACGCCTCTCCGTATTAAGCCAGGACCACTTTAAGTGGGATGCACTTACGGTAATGGATACCGTGATGATGGGGCATACTGTTTTGTGGGATATCATGAAGCAGCGCGAAGTGCTTTATGCCAAAGAAGATTTCACGGATGAGGATGGTCTGAAGGTTTCCGAATTGGAAGAAAGATTTGCGGAACTGGACGGCTGGAATGCAGAAAGCGATGCGGCGGCTTTGTTGAGCGGTCTGGGCATTAAAGAAGATAAGCATTATGTGCTGATGGGTGACCTCAGCGGTAAGGAGAAGGTGCGTGTGATGCTGGCACAGGCTTTGTTCGGTAATCCGGATAACTTGTTGTTGGATGAGCCTACCAATGACTTGGATATGGAAACCGTGATGTGGCTGGAAGATTATCTGGCTAATTTTGAACATACGGTGTTGGTTGTGAGTCACGACCGTCACTTTCTCGACTCTGTCTGCACGCACACGGTGGACATTGACTATGGTAAGATTAACCTGTTTGCCGGTAACTATAGTTTCTGGTATGAATCAAGCCAGTTAGCATTGCGCCAGCAGCAGAACCAGAAGGCTAAGGCAGAAGAGAAGAAGAAAGAGTTGGAAGAATTTATTCGCCGTTTCAGTGCCAATGTGGCGAAGAGCAAGCAGACTACCAGCCGTAAGAAGATGTTGGAGAAACTGAATGTGGAAGAAATCAAGCCTTCTTCGCGTAAGTATCCGGGCATTATCTTTACTCCCGAGCGCGAACCGGGTAATCAGATTCTGGAAGTTTCCGGGCTGACCAAAACTTTGGAAGACGGCACTGTGCTTTTCCGCGATGTAAACTTCAATATAGAGAAAGGGGATAAGGTGGTATTCCTTTCCCGCGATCCCCGTGCCATGACTTCATTGTTTGAGATTATAAATGAAGAAATGAAGCCGGATGCAGGAACTTTCAGTTGGGGTGTCACTATTACCACTGCATACTTGCCGCTGGACAATACTCAGTATTTCAATACGGATCTGAACCTGGTGGACTGGTTGAGTCAGTTTGGCGAAGGAAATGAAGTTTATATGAAGAGTTTCCTGGGTCGTATGCTGTTCTCCGGTGAAGAGGTTTTGAAGAAAGCAAGTGTGCTGTCGGGAGGTGAAAAGATGCGTTGTATGATTGCCCGTATGCAGTTGCGCAATGCCAACTGTCTGATTTTAGATACTCCTACCAATCATCTTGATTTGGAGTCCATCCAGGCATTCAATAATAACCTGAAGACGTATAGAGGGAATATCCTGTTCTCTTCTCATGACCACGAGTTCATACAGACCGTTGCCAACCGTATTATCGAGCTGACTCCGAACGGTATTATTGATAAGATGATGGAATATGATGAATACATCACTTCTGATCATATTAAGGAATTAAGAGCTAAGATGTATGCACAGTAATTATCTGCTCTTTCAATAAAAAAATGTCGTCTTGCAATAACCGAATATTGCAAGGCGATGTTTTTTCCATGTTTATTTATAAATCAGCTTATTCCTCCCGTCCTCTCCGAACAGGCTATCTCCCAAAGTCGTAATCTTGTTTCCTGTAGCTACAACATAACGCAGGTTGTCACATCCCATAAACGCACCATATTCGATGGCAGTCACTCCGGCTGGCAATTCAAGCGTACCGCACAAGCGACCGCATCCACTGAATGCACGTTGTCCGATGCTTTTCAAACCTTTGGGAAGCTGGATGCGCAACAGATATTTTTTCTGGGTAAATGTATATTCGGGAATAACCGTAGTGTTACTTTTGCTCAGATCAACAGCCACAAGATTGGGCATATAATCACGTATTACGGTGAAGTCAGCTTCGTCCAGTTTCCCTTCTACGGTCAGGAAATTCACATCTTTCGGTTGCAAGCCCGCAGCCACTAATTCACTGGCAAGACTTCCCATTAAGCCTACTTGTACGAAAGCCTCTACAGGTTCTCCCTCTATCACGGCAAAGGTGTCCCAATGCTTCTTGCCACGGTAGGAGTCGCTGCTACCCAACGGAACGAAAATGGCCGTTATGCTATCCGCCAAAGCGGCCGGTAACAGGTTGGGAGCAGTCTTCTTTCTCAACTGGCATATTTTCAGATTTTCGCAACCCTTGAAGGCCGCGTCTTCTATGTTCTTGATTTTCTCTGAAAGAATAATTTTCTGGAGAGTTGCTTTTCCGGTGAAAGTACTGTCGCTGGTCTGCTGGCAGAATGCATAAGCCGGTACACAGTTGGGCGGATAAATATAGAAACGGTCGGGGTAAGTGCCGCTTTTACCTGCGTATGTACTGATGGATGCGTTGGAGATATCCAGCACTTTCAGATTCTTGAATTCATCGCGCAGATGTTTGAAGTCAATGGCATTTAGTTTTCCGGTCAATGTAAGATGGGTGACGCTGTTGGCTTCATCCTCAGTGAGCATGGATACCAGAGTGCCGGGCTTGGCTACAAAAAAAGTTTTATTATTAGCTGGTGTGCCTGCATTTTGTGCAACTGCTGCGTAAGTACATGCAGCCAGCATTATAGTGGCTAATGTTCGTTTTAGTTTCATGACAGTAATAGATATGTTTAGACAAATATACGCTTTTTGCAGGAATTTGCTTTCTATTTTTAATTTTATAGGTATTTTTGCTGGGGTATTAACATATAGAAACTAAGGATATGGAATCAATGAACGAAAATATAAATATTGCCCCGCAAGAGTCGAAACTTGTCATTTATCTGGTTGTTGCAGCAAAAGTTATCGTTTATATACTTTTGATGCTGGGATTTGCCGGAGTATTGGGGGCTGTTTGCATCAAAGCGGTCTCTTTTTTTAAGATAGATGGAATTTTGAAAGAAGTTGTCATGCAAAGTAGTTTTCTGACGGGAACTTTCCTGGCGGCCTGGGTTCTGCTGAAGAATTGGGACCACCTTCCGATTACAGACTTGGGCTTATCCCTGAAAGGGCGGGCTAAAGACATCTTCTGGGGTACATTCGTTGCCTTGGCTATCTATACTGTCGGATTTGGAATATTATATGGGTTGGGAGAGGTTGAAATTACTGCCGTACACTTTAGCGCGTACGATTTTCTGCTGTCTTGGATATTAATGTTGCTGGTTGCCCTTGCAGAAGAGATTGCCTTTCGCGGTTTTGTCCTGGGGCATTTGCTGACCGCAGGTGTCAATCGTTTTGTGGCATTGTTTCTTTCGTCTGCATTGTTTTCCCTGATGCATATTTTTAATCCCAACTTTTCTCTGATTGCTTTTCTGAATATTTTGTTGGCAGGGATTTTAATAGGTTCTACCTACATATATACGCGTAATTTATGGTTTCCTATCGCTCTTCATCTTTTCTGGAATTGGCTGCAAGGTCCGATTCTTGGTTTCGAAGTAAGCGGAGGACGATTGGGCGGTACTTTATTGTCTTTAGAATTACCGGAAGAGAATATCATCAACGGCGGTGCATTCGGGTTCGAAGGTTCTGTTCTGTGCACCGCGTTGATGATTATTGCTATTGCGATTATTCTGAAGATACAAAGCCGGAAAGTGAATCAACGATTATAAGTCATCTTCCAGCGCTGTACTCTTGGCGTAAGCCGTACTTTGGGCTTCAAAGAAATCGGTTTTCACCATATTGGCGTTTGAATACTGCAACACCCAGTGCATACTTTCCGGTTCTTTCCGGTTGTGCTCGTATAGCGGAGGATTTCCCAGACTGCTCCAGCGTAGGTTGCCCAGATAGTGAATATAGTCAGCAATCATTTGCCGGTTGAGTCCCTGTATGTTGTCGCCTATAACGTATTGTCCCCATTCAATTTCCTGTTTCACTCCTTCGCGCATCATATTCTCGTATATCTGCACTTTATCGGGGGTAAATAATTCCGGTTCTTCTTTTTTCAGTTCCAGGATGATGCTGCGGAACAACCAGAGATGCGTGTTCTCATCCCGGTTGATATAACGGATTTCTTGAGCGGAGCCGGACATCTTCCCGTTCCGGCTCAGATTATAGAAAAACATAAAACCGCTATAAAAATAAATACCCTCCAGAATATAGTTGGCAATTAAAGTCTTCATTAGCGTAAAGCCATCCTGACTTTCCTGGAATTCATTGTAACAGTTACCGATAAAGGTATTTCTTTTTAATAAATGCTCATCCGTTTTCCATTGGTAAAGAATGTCATTGCGTTTCTCCGGACTACAGATTGTGTCGAGCATATAACTGTAACTCTGACTGTGCACACATTCCTGAAAAGCCTGGATGTGCAGGCAAAGATTTACTTCGTTGGCCGTGATGTATTCGCTGATAGTGGGCAGATTGTTGCTTTGCAGGGAATCCAGAAATACCAGAAAACTTAGGATTTTGTCGTAAGCAGTCCGTTCGGCTTCATCCAGCAGGGGATAATCCTTCGTATCTTGAGTGAGATTGATTTCTTCGGGAATCCAGAAATTGTTCATAGCCTGGCGATACCAGTCGCTTACCCATTTGTATCGCATATTATTGAAATCATTCAGGTTTGTCGTATTACCACCGATCATTTTTCTGAGGCGGATTTCCGTATCACCTGAAGGGTTGAACAGGGCATTTCTCTTTAGTTTTTTTGCTTCCATATTATTTTAGTTTTTAAGTTTTTATGATGCGCAGCTTTCACACTCTTCTACTTCCAGAGATTTGCTACGGACGTAATAGACTGTTTTCACTCCACACTCCCATGCCAGCAGGTAGAGATTCAGCACCTGGCGCATGGTGAATTCATTGGTGATGTAAAGGTTCAGGCTTTGTGCCTGGTCGATATGCAACTGGCGGACACCGGCGGCGCGGATGCTCCATTGCTGATCCGTCAGATAGGCACCTTTGTACAACCAGAATGTTTTGTCAGACAGTGACGGGGCTACACGTGGCAACATGGCTCCCTTCTTCTCTTCCAGGAAAAAGCGTTTCATCACCGGATCTGTTCCTGCGGTGGTTCCGGCTATGATGCTGGTGCTGCTGGTAGGGGCTATGGCCAGCAGATAGGCATTTCTCATTCCGGATGCTGCAACCTTTGCGGCCAGTGCTTTCCATGCGGGTGAGTCATAATTGCGTTTTGTAAAGTAAGCTCCGGTTTGCCAGTCGCTTCCTTCAAAGTAGTCGTACCGTCCTTTTTCTTTGGCCAGTTCGGCACTCGCTTCGATGGCGGCGTAATTGATACGTTCAAAGATCTTGTCCATGAAGCTAAGATGTTCCTCGCTTTCCCAGCGTATGCCACGGATGGCAAGTGCATGGTGATATCCGCTGACTCCTAAACCGATGCTGCGATAATGATGGTTGGTTATCTGTGCAAAAGGGATCGGATAAAAATTGAGGTCGATGACATTGTCGAGTGCACGGACCACTGTTGCCACTTTTTCTTTCATCTGTTGCTCGTCTTCCAACGGTAGATGTCCCAATGAAAGACTGGCGAGATTACATACCACGAAGTCGCCGGGACGGACTGTTTTTACCACTACCATATCCCCATCCTCCGTGCGTATCTCAGTAGAAACTGTTTCTATGGCCGACATGTTCTGTGCAATCTCCGTACAAAGGTTGGAACAATAGATGATTCCCCGGTGATTGTTGGGGTTGGCGCGATTCACGGCATCACGGTTGAAAGTGAAAGGTGTGCCTGTTTCTACTGCTGACCGTAGCACCAGTCTGACGATATCCTTAATGCTCATGCTGCGTTTGGAAAGACGGGAATCGTTTACGCAATCCAAATATCTTTTCTCCCATTCTTCTCCGTAATAATCTTCCAGGCAATATCCTTTGATGGTCATTATTTCATTCGGACAGAATAAATACCATGATTGGTTCAAATCCTCTTTCGCCATCCGCCAGAATAAATCCGGATAGCATACCGCCGGAAATATGTCATGGGCTTTCATGCGGTCATCCCCGTTGTTGGTGCGCAGTTGCAGAAATTCAGGCAGGTCCTTGTGCCATACGTCCAGGTATACGGCTACTGCTCCTTGTCTCATTCCCAACTGATCTACGGCAACGGCTGTGTCGTTCACCAGTTTCATCCACCGGATAACTCCTCCTGCCACACCTTTGAACCCCCGTATATTTCCACCGGCCGCACGTACTTTGCCGAAATACATTCCCATACCTCCACCGAACTTGCTGACCATGGCGAAGTTGTCAATGCTTCGGTATATACCTTCCAGACTGTCGGGCACGGTGTCGATGAAGCAACTGGACAATTGATGATAAGGTTTTCGGGCATTGGCAAGTGTAGGGGTAGCCATGGTTACCTCCAGTTTACTCAGCAGATCATAGAATTTTCTTACCCATTGCAAACGGTTGTGCCTTTCCGGCATTGCAAGATGGAGGGCAATACCCAAATACATTTCTTGTACGGATTCAATCGGTTCATGGGAGCGTGTACGGATAAGGTAGCGTTTGACAAGCAGATCCAGTCCGGAATAGTTGAAGAGCTTGTCACGCTCCGGACATATAAATCCTGCTGCTGCTTCTATTTCTTCTGGTGAATAGGAGGCTAAAATATAACTGCCGTATAATCCTTCGTCCGTGAGATAACGCAGCTTTTCATAGAAAGACAGAACACCGGCGAACTCTGCCTGTTCAGTCAATTTCTTGCTTAACTGAAAATTGAGTAATCGGGCGGCAATAAACTCCCAGTCGGGGGCTTCCTGGGTAGTTAGCTCTACAGCCGCTTTTATAAGAGCCGTTAACCGTTCGTCCGGTGTCATTTCCGGTTTGTAGAAACTGGAGAATTTTTCGGCGAGCAGGGTCAGGCTGTATTCATTGCGCGGGAAGTCTTGCCCGATACCTTTCAGGGTGTCCGTTATTGTTTCGTCGCCAGTTTCATTTACTATGTGGTTGAGGGCTTTCCTCCGTTCTGTCCGTTGCCAGCGATAAAGGATATAGTTTTTGGCTTCGGCATAAAAGCCATGTTCCATCAGGGACCGCTCCACTTCATCCTGGATCCGTTCTACGTGGCGATTGCCGGTGTCACTGAGGATGAAATTTTCCACTTCATTTACCAGCGTGAGTATTGTTTCATCCGTAACACTTTGTCCGGTGCTGGCGAAGCTTTTTCGTATGGCAATGGCTACCTTCTCCTTGTTGTAAGGCTCTGCCATTCCATTTCTCTTGGTTATTTCCATGAGATGTTTATGTATAAAATTATTGTATTATTTCGCACTGTTTCCCTAATCCCACGAGTAGAAACAGCCTTTGATGAATGGTAGGTCTTCTGACTGACTCTTTGTTTTCAATGCCTTCCCGATGTCTTCTTTTCTACTGCAAGACATTCAGTGGCTATGGTGTTATTGAAAAGTTGTATAGAGCTTCACAGCAGCGGGACTGTCCGGGATTTTCACCCGATTCCCTTTTAATCCGAATGGCAGAAGAGCCATTCGGAACCAATTCGGGAACAAAGATAATTAATATTGTAATGGTTACAATATTGAGAAGGTTTAAAAATAGAGAATTATACTATTTTATTAGATAGCGTGATCTGGATATGATTGTATCATGAAGCGTCACTAACCAATTTCAAAGCAATCCGCTTGCGGTCCATATCCACACTCAGCACCTTGACCCGGACATGCTGGTGAATAGAGACAATCTCATTCGGGTCTGAAACGAAACGGTCGGCCAGCTGCGAAAGATGGATCAGACCATTCTCTTTGATACCTATGTCGACAAATGCGCCAAAGTTGGTGATATTGCCTACGATACCGGGGAGTTCCATACCTTCGTGCAGGTCGTTGATGGTGCGTACATTCTTGTCGAACTCGAAAATCTTTATCGGACCTCTCGGGTCGCGTCCGGGTTTTTCCAATTCTTGCAGAATATCTTTTAATGTCGGCATACCCACGGTAGGAGTGAGGTATTTCTCCGGTTTTATTTTCAGGCGGAGCTCCTTGCTGGCGATAAGTTCTGCTACGCTGCATCCCAGGTCTTTTGCCATCTGCTCTACGATGCAATAACTCTCAGGGTGTACGGCCGTATTATCCAAGGGGTTTTCAGCCTGTGGAATACGAAGGAAACCGGCGCATTGCTCAAATGCTTTGGCTCCCATACGCGGTACTTTCATCAGTTGCTTGCGGGAGGTAAATGCACCGTTTTCCGCACGATAGTTCACGATGTTTTGTGCCAGCTGAGGGCCTAAACCGGAAATATACGTCAGCAGGTGGCTACTTGCCGTATTCAGATTTACACCAACCAGATTTACGCAGCTTTCTACGGTCAGATCCAGTGATTTTTTTAATTTCGTCTGATCCACATCATGCTGGTATTGTCCCACGCCAATGGACTTCGGATCTATTTTCACTAATTCCGCCAATGGGTCCATCAGGCGGCGGGCAATAGATACGGCTCCACGTACCGTGACGTCGTATTCAGGGAACTCATCCCGGGCAATTTTGGATGCGGAATAGATAGAGGCGCCCTGTTCGCTCACCACAAATACCTGAATGTCCTGTCTGAAAGTTTGATGTTTCAGAAAATCTTCGGTTTCACGACTTGCGGTTCCGTTGCCTACGGCGATGGCTTCTATCTGATAAGCTTCCACCATTTTTTGTATTTTGGATACAGCCTCTGCGGTTTTGTGCACCGGAGCATGCGGATAGATGTTCTCATTGTGGAGCAGATTGCCTTGTGCGTCCAGGCATATTACCTTACAGCCTGTACGGAAGCCCGGATCAATGCCCATTACCCGTTTTTGTCCCAGCGGAGAAGCGAGCAATAGCTGGCGCAGGTTCTGGACGAATACCCGGATAGCTTCTTCATCGGCCTGCTCCTTGCTTTGTGCGGCAAACTCAGTTTCGATGGACGACTTCAGCAGGCGTTTGTAGGCATCTTGTACGGCCTCCGCCACTTGTTCTCCGCAAGCGTTGTTGCTACGGACAAAGCGGCGTTCCAGACGCTCTACACATTCCTCGTCATCAGGACTTATGCTGACTTTCAGCAGACCTTCGGCTTCGGCACGACGGATGGCGAGCAACTGGTGCGAGGTACATTTCTTCAGTGGTTTACTGAATTCGAAATAATCCCGGTATTTATCTGCTTCAGTTTCTTTTCCTTTCACTACTTTGGCGGTGATGACGGCTTGCCGGGAGAAGGCAAAACGCACGGTGTTGCGTGCCTGTTCGTCTTCACTGACCTGTTCGGCAATGATGTCTCGTGCCCCTTTCAGTGCGTCTTCGGCATCTTTCACTTCTCCTTTGACGTATGCTTCCGCACGTTTCTCAGGGTTGGGTTCCCGTTGCAGCATCAGTAATGTCGCCAGTGGTTCCAGTCCTTTTTGGCGGGCTACTTCCGCACGTGTGCGGCGTTTGGGTTTATAGGGTAGGTAGATGTCTTCAAGAATGGTGCTGTCCCATGTTTCATCAATACGTTTTTGCAGTTCGGGAGTCATTTTCCCCTGCTCGCTGATGGTGTTGATGATGGTCTCTTTCCGTTTGGCTGTTTCGTTCAGCTTCTCATAGTGTGTTTTGATGGCTTCAATTTGCACTTCATCCAGTCCGCCGGTAGCTTCTTTGCGGTAGCGACTGATGAAGGGAATGGTAGCTCCGTCTTCCAATAAATCAAGTGTATGGCCGATTTGCTTCTCGGAAATGCCGAGGGCGGCGGAAATCATGCGATGGAATAACTGTATCATGTTGAGTCGTTTTTTTGAATAATGAGGGCCAAAGATACGAAAAAAGAATAAAAGATATCTCTGTAGCCGAAAAACATATTATTCAGCTTCAGCCTTTATACTATTAGTTTGTGGTCACTTTTACTTGCACGCTTGCACTCATGCTCTGTATCGCTTTATTCATCGTGGTTTGAGCGGTGGTGGCAGCAAACTGAAATTGCGTGCAGGTAAATTTGCCTACATTAAGCTGAAATAGGTATATATTATTGTAAATCATTTAATTATATTTTATATAGTACATACACTGGCCGTTTTAGTCCCCCTCATTTTCGTGTTTTATTTATTGAAAAGGTGGCGAATATGTCGCCTTTTCGTCTTAGTAAATATCTTCAGTCGTTCGGTGTAGGTCAGTGGAACTGTTCATTCTTGTGTTGATTGCCTGTGTTTCTTCCGTTAGCAATTTGTGTTTCTTTCATTTATATACGATGTATATGTGCGGTCTACAATTGTGGATTACATGCTTCACATTAATGAAGTAGCATATTCACATCTGTGAAGCACATGAACCACAGCTGTGGACAATAGAAAATGAAGGATCTGAATCCAAAGAAAAGGCTATGTAATAACAAGTAAAAGAGCATGTAATTCATAAGGGAGTAGGCACAAAGCGTTCATCAACAGTCTATTGCAGCCATATATTTCAGCTGGTAAACGTTTATAAGGCTATTGAGGTGAATAATGATTTAACTACGCATTTTTTTTTATAGACCTTTCTTACTTCTTTAATTTTAGTAATTGTATTCTTCGGTAATATCTATTAATGTCTGCATTAATAGCTTTATGTTTATTATTATTGTTTATGGATATTCCTTTTTTGCACAAGAAATGTGTAATCATAGTCAATCTGTTTTTCCATAGATGTACACAGGAGGTTTGTTGTGTATAGCTCTATTAAATTTGCTTTTTACCCATACTTATATGATTTTTTATGTCTGAATTAGTGATGGAAAAATATGTTTCAGGCTACGAAGATTATTGTAAAAAAGAAAGAGTAAGTAAGAATCTTAGAATAATATTGATTATATATACTGATTTACGACGATTAATAGGCTGATATATAATTTATTGGAGTGAAAACGGATAGGTGTTCAAAAAACGTTCGTTTAATGGACACCAATATTTGTAAAGAAAATGTTTCTTATAAAAACATCAAGTTGAATAGATATTAATGATATTTTTTTAGAATATAAAATCTTATATATGAGATGCTTACATGAGGAAAAGAGGGCCTGAAAAAATATTTTTATCAAACATTTTGGTCATTCAAAAAATACCTTTTACCTTTGCGCCCATTAAACGAACGATTAAAAGACAACTAATCTTCCTTAATCACCCGTTTATAGCTTTTGGCTCCAGAAGCTCCACATAGATGTTTCACAGCTTCTTTTTCCGCGATGGTAGGAAGTTCTGAAATGAAATGAATGCAGCATAAGTTATTAAAAATAATCGCATTACATAATTTGACCGGTAGGTATTTCACTACTCCGGTGTCCCTAAAAAATGTCCTTACGCGAAGTTGCTTTGCGAAAATATCATGACTGAAAGTACTCACTCTCAGCTTTCAACTTTCAACTCTCAAAATCTCCATTGGTTTGCTGTTCGTGTCTCTTATAGTCGTGAACTGACTCTTAAGTCTATTCTTGATAAAGAGAACATAGAGAGCTTTATTCCTATGTGCTATGGAATGGTGATGAAAGGTGGTAAGCGTGTCCGTAGATTGGTGCCCGCCATACATAATCTTGTCTTCGTTCATTCTACGCGCAAACGTATTGATGCTTTGAAGGACGAACTTGAGGGAACGATGCCTATACGTTTCATTATGAATCGTGAACATTGCCGTCCGGTAGTTATTCCTGATGTGCAGATGCGCAGTTTTATTCTGGTAGCCGGTAGTCACGATGAGCCAATTCTTTATATGGAAGCAGCCGAACTGAATTTGGTAAAAGGTCAGAAGGTTCGTATCACTGATGGTGTTTTCAAGGGCGTAATCGGTGAGTTTGTCCGTATTCGCCATGATCGCCGTGTGGTAGTCAATATTGAAGGTGTCATGGCTGTAGCTACTACCTTTATCCCGCCTTCGCTTGTTGAGCCGTTAACTGTTGATTGACACTCTGTTGATTGACATTAATCATTGATTGGCATTGTTGTTGATAATAATCGTTAGTTGATACATAAATATTGTGTCCTCTTAAATCTTTCGAAGTATCTTCTCTTTTTGAAATAAAACATTTAATAATATGAATTCTAATTCTTCATCATTATTTTCCTTAGCCCATGATCTTCTAACCTACGGGCTTGATGGAAGTCCCATTTATGCGGACCAATTTACACGTTTGAACCGTGATGTTTACGAACGGGCTATCGAACTTTACAACATTCATGGAGCTACGGCCGAAGAGGAGGCTGAACTTTGCCTTGCTTTGTTAGTGGCTTTCGCTGCAACGATTTATGATAATGGCTGCAAGCAGGAATATATTCAGAATGTCCTGGATCGTAGCTGGGAGGTGCTTCCGAAGCTTTCTGCGTCATTGCTGAAGGTGCGTTTGTTAACTTATTGTTATGGGGAGTTCTATGATGAGAGTTTAGCAAAGGAGGCTCATGAAATTATCAATACTTGGGATAAGGCAGGGTTGAGCTTGGAGCAGGCGGAGATTGCAGAGGAGTTGAAGGGGTTTGAGGAGAATCAGTATCCGTTTGAGGAGGTAGAAGAATAAATAATCTACATATAGGTATTTTAAGTTCATAGTACATATGATTGCAAGGGTTACTGCTGTGAATGAAAAGGTGCATTGGTCTGCTGTTTTGTGGTACGCTTACCTATGAATTATTTAAATATGCAAATGAAAAAGAAATTAGCAATAATAGGTGGAAGTTATTTGCAATTACCTGCAGTATTGAAGGCAAAAGAATTGGGGGATGAAGTCCACTGTTTTGCATGGCGAGATGGAGCGGTTTGTGAAGCTTACGCTGATTATTTTTATCCAATTTCAATAGTTGAAAAGGAGGAGATATTGAAGGAATGTATGCGTATCGGTATCGATGGTATCACTTCCATAGCCAGTGATGTAGCAGTGCTTACGGTGAATTATGTAGCATCTCGTATGGGATTAATTAGTAATCCAGATGAATATTCAGAGATTACAACCAATAAATATTTGATGCGTGAGTGCTTTGCGAAGAGTAGTATTCCTTCACCTCGCTATGCTCTAGCGGCTAAAGACAATGCCTATTGTATTAAGGGATTTGAATTTCCACTTATTGTAAAACCTACCGACCGTTCAGGGAGTCGTGGTGTCGAGAAAGTTCTTGATCCTGTACAACTTGGAAAGGCTATTTCTCGTGCACAGAAAGATTCTTTCAATGGTGCTGCGATTATAGAAGAATACGTTACGGGGTATGAGATTAGTGTCGAATCTATTTCTTATGAGGGGCGTCACTATATCCTTCAAATCACCGATAAGGTGACTACGGGATCACCTTATTTTGTGGAGTTGGAACATCATCAGCCGTCTGCGCTTTCTCCGCTTGTTCAAGAGCAAGTAAAAGATATTGTTTTACGTGCTTTAGATGCACTTCATGTGAGGTACGGTGCGTCACATTCGGAATTAAAGATTACTGAAGATGGTGATATCCGTGTCATTGAGATTGGCGCTCGTATGGGAGGTGATTTTATCGGTTCTACGCTTGTTCGCCTTTCTACAGGGTATGATTATCTGGAAGGGGTTATCAAAGTAGCGATGGGTGAATTTGTCGAGCCCCAAATTACAGAGCGTAACTACTCTGGTGTTTATTTTCTCTGTAAAGAAACGGAATATCTCAAAGCGGTCATTGAGAATAAAGAAGACTATCCTGAGATAGTAGAAGCGGAAATCACAGATCAGACATTGCGTAATATTGAATGCAGTGGGGATCGGAGCGGGTATTTTATATATAAGGCTGACAAGAAATTTAAATTCAGTAATGGGACAGTCTAGAGTTTATAAATGGGATAATTTGAAAGTGTTTATGATAATAGGAATTGTGTTGGAACATTCTCTTATTATCTATAATTATCCGAGAAATTTAGAATTGATATGGGCAGGTTTCATCAGTTGTCTGATGCCTTTGTTCACTCTTATCTCTGGATATTGGCATAAACCTAAAGCTGTTCAAATGCAGGTTAAATCTTATCTGAAGCCGATGCTCTTGTTTTCAGGAGTTAATTTTGCTATTGGTTATATATTTTATCCGGCTTATCATTCAGGTTTTCATTTTGTGGGGTATGCTATGTGGTATTTTGGAGCATTGTTTGTTTTTTCAATCGTAAGTCCATATTTGCTTAGATTTGTCAGATTGCGCCTCCTTCTTCTTTTGAGTATGTTTCTCGTATTTCTTTTTTGTTTGTTTCCCGCTGTTGGCAGATGGGAAAGCCTTTTAAAAGAATTGCAAATTAACAGATTGGTAGGTTTTTACCCATTTTACATATTGGGGATATGTATTAGAAGGTATGAAAAGGAAATCAGGGCTTTTGTAAAACCAGTTTCAGCAAAATATCTTTTGCTGATTACATTTGTAGTCTATTTATTCCTTTGTTATCGTGTAGAAGGTTTAGCATACAAATCTGCTTTTTATTTGACGACGGGATCTTCTTTATCTTTGCTACTGCAATGGCTGATAAGCTATTTGTTTATAACTATCATTTCCCTAGCTTTAGTTTTTATTGTAAAAGATAAGGAGTATTTTTTTACCAAATATGGGGCAAGGAGTATTACTGTATATGCTTTGCATATGCTTATTGTGTTTCCACTTAGCTGGGGATTATTTTTTAATTTGCCTCATACCCCTTCTTACGAGTTGTTGAATGCTGTATTAGTTTCTGCTTTAGGATTATTTTTGTTTAATAAGAGAATTCATAATCTAGTGGATCAATTATTGAAAATCCCAATGAGTGGGGCAATATTGATTTATATAGCATCTTTTTTGCTGGTTAACTATTCGTTTATAGCTAAGATTGTACATACTTACGTATGAATATGGTTTCTAAAGTATTGATAATTGGTGCTGGTATTGGGCAAGTACCTCTTTGTCGGTTGATAAAACAAAGGGGGCTTTTTCTTATTGTTGTGACCATTCCCGGAGATTACCCATGTATAGCTTTGGCTGATAAAGTCTATTACATTGACATATATGACAGGGAAGAAATTGTAAGAGTGGCGAGAGAGGAGAACGTTAATGCAGTTATATCAGATCAGAATGATCTTATGATGCCAACGGTAGCTTATGTTGCTGAACGTTTGGGATTGCCGGGAAATACTTTTGTACAAATAAATAGTTACTGTAATAAAAATATTTTCAGAGAAAACTGTGACAAACTTTCGATTCCTTCTCCTAAACATTGTAAAGTTCATCAGCGGGAAATTCCTGCTGATTTTACCAATATTCCTTTTCCGTGGGTAGTTAAGCCTGAGGATTCACAGAGTAGTATTGGCGTGGCGAAAGTAGATAATGAAGATGAATATTTTGAAGCATTAACTTTTGCATTGCTTAAATCAAAAAATAAAACCGCCATTGTTGAAGAATTTTTTGAAGGACATGAAGTAGTGGTGGAAGGATTCATTTATAATGGAAACTATTATAATCTTGGAATAGCTGACCGGAAATATTTTAAACTGGATAGAATGTTTATTCCAAGCCAGACCATTTTTCCATCTGTAATTTCTACGGAATTGAAGAATCGGCTGATTGATTATGAGCAAGTTTATACAAGCTATATACATCCTAATTTTGCGATTGTACATTCGGAATATCTTATAAATGAAAGAACAGGGGAGGTTAGAGTGGTAGAAAGCGCTCTTCGAGGCGGAGGTGTCTATATATCCTCTCATTTAGTTCCATTGTTCACAGGGATTAATATTAATGATATACTGATAGACTGTGCGCTTGGAAAGAAAATTGATATTCAGATTTTGTGCTCTCGAAATATCAAGAAAGCAGCAGCATACATTTGCTTTTATTTGCCCGAAGGCATTGTTAAAACAGTTTCTGGATTGGAGAAGATTAAACAATTTCCATTTGTGCATCAATGTGATGTCAGCGTAGAGGTTGGAGATGAGGTTAAGGAAATGACATATAAAGGTCAACGGCTTGGACCTGTTATTATAAGTGGAGAGAATCTTATGGACATTGAAGAAAAGATATGTACTATTCAAGAGATACTCGAAATAAAAGTTCAAGGTAAAAAGGGCGGATTGTTTGGGATTGTTTGGGATTAAAGATAGAGGGGATGAAAGAAAAATATTATGTGGGTAGGTGGAGCTGATAAGTCAATATAATCCTAATTATTTGATTAGTAAATACCTTTTATAGATAAATATTCTTGGTAATAAATAAACTTTAGACAATTTTATTATGATTCCTTTTAATAAGCCTTTTCTGACAGGAAAGGAAGCGCATTATATGTATCAGGCTGTTTACACGGGTAAATTGTCTGGGAATGGCGTATTTACAAAAAAGTGTCAGGCATTTTTTGAAGAACGCTATGGTTTCAAAAAAGCATTGATGGCAACATCTTGTACCGATGCTTTGGAAATGGCTGCTATTCTTTGTAATATAAAATCTGGTGATGAGGTAATTGTGCCAAGCTATACTTTTGTATCGTCGGCATTGGCTTTTGTACGTCAAGGTGCTAGTATTGTATTTGCAGACAGTTGTCCGGACAATCCGAATATTGATGCAGACAAGATTGAGGCTTTGATTACAGAAAATACTAAAGTGATTGTTCCTGTTCACTATGCTGGTGTAGCTTGTGATATGGATAAAATTATGGAAGTTGCAGAGAAGTATAATTTGCTCGTAGTAGAAGATGCGGCACAAGCTATAGATTCTTTTTATAAAGGACGTCCGTTGGGGAGTATCGGTCATTTGGCAGCTTTTTCATTCCATGAAACGAAGAATATAATTTCTGGTGAAGGAGGTTTGCTTGTTATTAATGATGAGCGTTTCATCCGTCGTGCGGAAATTATTTGGGAGAAGGGTACCAATCGTTCAGAATTTTTTCGTGGTGAAGTGAATAAATATGGTTGGGTGGACACTGGTTCTTCTTTTCTGCCTTCAGAAACTGTTTCTGCATTTCTTTATGCGCAACTTGAGAATTTGGATATGATTCAAGATCGCCGTAAAGCTATTTGGGAACAATATTATGAAGGATTGAAATGTCTAGAAAAAGAAGGTTTTGTTCATTTACCAGTTCTGCCGGAGTATGCGACTAATAATGCTCACATGTTCTATTTGGTTTGTAATTCATTGGATGAAAGGACAGGATTGATCAAATATTTGAAAGATAGTGGAATTTTTTCAGTATTTCATTACTTGAGTTTACATTTGAGTAATTATTATACATCTCATTATAAAAATATCCCTGTTCTTACTCAATGTGACAAATATGCCGATTGCTTAGTGCGACTTCCTATGTATTATGAATTGAGAAATGAGGAAGTAGCATACGTTATTGATAAGATTAAGAGTTATTGGGGTGAATCTCATTTTTAAATGGTGATATGCAGTTGCATTTATTTGATGATGAGAAAGTCGTTAATAGAGCTATAGAGCTTTTTGAAAAGGCTTTACCAAATCAGAATATTTATATATGTTTTATTGATGATGCTGTACAGTTTATCAATGCCACAGATAATTTGTATTTCTACAAAGAAGGAAAATCTTTTCAGAAAGAGAATTTGAAAGATGTTGATAAAATTATAATACATTGTCTGTCTTATAGAAAGATTTTGTTTATAAATACATATTTACCTCAATCTATCCCATGTTATTGGAATATATGGGGAGGTGATTTATATAATACTATACTTGAATATATGGGATGTCCGATTTATTACGAACCTAAATTCCTAGGTCCTAAATTTTTTATTCGAAAAGCATTAAGTCATTTGAAAATATATTCATCTATACAAAAATATATACTGAATTTTATTAAGGATCGTATTACTTATTTTGTCACGAATGCTGACTATAATATTGCAAAACAATATATTGGAAATTATATAACAGGCGTTCAAGTTACTGGTTTTAGATATTATCCGATTGATGTTATTTTAGGAAAGTTGGCAGATAAATCGGTTAAGGGGAACGTTCTTTTACTAGGTAATTCTGCTTCATTCACAAATAATCACTCTTATGCTTTCAAATATTTGTCAGATTTGGATTTGAATAATAAAAAGATTGTTGCCCTGCTTAGTTATGGAGGCTCTTTAAAATATATTAATCATATTATAAAACAAGGCGATAGAAAGTGGGGACGGTCTTTTGTTCCACTTCAAGATTTTTTGCCACTTGATGAATATAACCAATTAATGACAACTGCTGAAATATGTATCTTTTCAAGTTGGCGGCAAGAAGCTTTTGGTAATATTGTCATTGCTTTATATTTGGGATCAAAAGTTTTTTTATCTGAGCGATCTTCATTGATAAGCTACTTTAAAAGTATTGGTGTAGTGGTGTATACTCTTGAAGAGATAAAACAAGAGGATATTGATTTTCCATTATCAGATGAAATAAAGAATTCGAATAGAAAAATACTATTTGAGTTGTTGAATGAGAAAACAATAGTCGATAATATCCGTAATATTTGGGGAGATAATAAATAAGATGAGTTTATCTTCTATAGCTATAAAAGGAGTTGCATGGAGTTCTGTATCAATGATAATAAGGAGTGTTGTTTCTTTACTTCAAGTATCAATTCTCACTCGTTATTTGGATAAAGCTGAATTTGGTATAGTTGCTATTTGTACACTTTTTATTGGCTTTAGTCAGATTTTTTTGGATTTAGGATTTTCTGTTGGTATTATTCATAAACAAAATATAACTTCACAACAATATAGTTCTCTGTTTTGGTTGAATATATTTTCAGGTATATTAATTACAGGAGGATTATGTTTATTCGCACCGGTTGTTGCGAAAGCATATGATGAACCTTCATTAGTGAAAATACTTTCATTGTTGAGTTTTAGTGTGTTGTTTTCGTCTCTTGGTAATCAGCATCGAACTGTACAGCAGAAGCAAATGCGCTTTAAATATATATCAATTATTGAAATAGTGACTTCATTAATGACTTTGGTAGTTGCAATTCTGTTGGTGACTAATAACTATGGCATTTATAGTTTGATATATTCAACTCTGTTTAATATTTTGTTATCTAATCTTTTGTTCTTTTGTATAGGTATGTACAAGGATCGAAATATTTCTTTTCATTTTAGTCTGACAGATACTTATCCTTTTTTGAAGATTGGGATATTCTCTGTCGGCACGCAGATCTTTGATTATTTTTCACGAGAAATAGATGTTATTCTGATTAGTATCACGTTGGGTAAAGAGACATTAGGAGTGTATTCTTTATGCAAAAAACTTGTAATATCAGTTTATTCTGCTATAACTCCGATTTTGACAAAGGTATTAGCTCCGACATTTGCGCATATACAGAATGATATAAATTATGTGAGAAAAATATATTATGATGTTGTAGAATCAATTGCAATTGTGAATTTTCCGATTTATTTCTTAATTTCCATTTTTTCATATGGAATAATTCGCTTTCTGTATGGCAACAGTTATACGGATAGTACAATGGTTTTGTCATTACTTGCAATTTATTATGGTTTTTTATCGACTGGGAGCCCCGTTGGTAGTTTGCAGACAGCTTTAGGTAGAACAGATACAGGCTTTTATTGGACAATATTGAGAATATTGTTTAATATATTTGCCATATATATAGGTTCTCGTTTTAATATAGAGGGAATTATCATAAGCCTGTTTTTAGTAGCACTTTGTACTAAGCCTATTTCTTGGAGGATAACTGTCAGACCTTTAATAAAAGGACATTTTATGGAATATATGATGAAGTCTGTAATTCCATTGATGATTATATCGGTGTATTCTATTCCTTTTTATCTCGTTTTAAGAAATATTTCATCAATAGTTGGTATGGCAATTTGTAGTATAGGATATATCTTTCTCTATTGCTTTATTATAAATAAATTGATGCATAATAGCTATTGCGTGAATACAGTGCGGACATTGGTAATAAAAACGCAGAGTTCGTTTTTTAATATTCGTAAGTGACAGTAGGTAATAGGAGAAGAATCATGAATTTAAGGTTTGGTTAACATGATGCTGATAAATATTGTGTTATTAGTGTTGAAAGTATAGTCTGTTCTACTAAAAAAAATATGTGATTTAATTAAAACTTATTATAATGAAATCTATTAGAATTTGTGTAATTGGACTAGGTTATGTAGGGCTTCCTTTAGCTCGTCTTTTCTCTACAAAATATCAGACTATTGGTTTTGATATGAATCAAAGGCGTGTAGATGCTTTAATGAGTGGGCATGATATGACTTTGGAAGTAGATGATAATTTATTACAAGATGCTATTCATTATCACGGATTTAAATGTACAGCTAATCTTGAAGAAATAAGAGGGTGTAATTTTTATATAGTAGCCGTACCTACTCCTGTAGATGATAATAATCGCCCTGATTTGCAACCTTTGTGGAGCGCTAGTGAAACAGTAGGTAAAGTCATTTCAAAAGGGGATATTGTAGTGTATGAGTCTACGGTTTATCCGGGTGTTACAGAAGAAGAGTGCTTGCCTATCGTAGAGCGAGTTAGCGGTTTGAAATTTAATAAAGATTTTTTTGCAGGTTATTCTCCTGAACGTATTAATCCTGGTGACAAGGAACATACAGTTGAAAAGATAAAAAAAGTGACGTCAGGATCTACTCCAGAGATTGCAGACATTGTAGATCGGATTTATAATTCAGTATTGGTGAATGGTACTCATAAAGCTCCATCTATCAAAGTAGCAGAAGCTTCCAAAATTATCGAGAACTCTCAGCGCGATGTGAACATTGCTTTCATGAACGAATTAGCAAAGATATTCAATGCTATGGGGATTGACACCAATGATGTGATAGAGGCAGCTTCTTCAAAGTGGAATTTTATTAAACTAAAGCCTGGTTTGGTAGGGGGGCATTGTATTAGTGTAGATCCTTATTATCTAATTCAAAAAGCACAAGTTTATGGTGTATTGCCTCGTGTGATGTCTTCTGCACGTCGCTTAAATGATGGTATGGGAGATTATGTTGCTAATCAAGTGATAAAGCTGATGAATAAGAAAGGTGTATTGGTTAAGGGTAGTAAGATTTTGTTGCTGGGTATTACTTTCAAAGAGAATTGTCCTGATGTGCGCAATACTAAAGTTGTGGATATTTATTCCACATTAAAGGAATTTACCTCTAACATTGTTGTTTATGATCCCTGGGCCAATAAAGAAGTTGTGAAAAAGGAATATGGTATAGATATTACGAATGAGGGACTTTCTGATCTGCAAAAACAATTTGATGCAGTGATTTTAGGAGTAGCACATAATGAATTTAACAATATAGATATACGTAGTATTCTTCGTATAGAAAATGGTGTTATATATGATGTGAAGGGAATTCTTGATAGAAACGTAATAGATGGAAGATTGTAGTGAAAAAAGTTATAGCCTTACTTCCTTCTCTTTCCTTTTATGGAAAAGAACGTTCTAATTTAGAAGTGTTTAAAATAATTGCAGAATCGAATGAACTGCTAATATTATATAATAAGGATTGTGTGCCAGCATTAAAGAATCAGTTACGCTCTTTTAATGCTTGTGCTATTACATTTCCCACTCGTGAAGCAAAAAGGTATCGATTTTTTAAATATTTTTGGGGATTACTAATAGCAAATTTAAGATTGTTCAGAATTTGTCATTCTTTTAATCCAGACGTTATCTACTTGAATAGTGAGATGAATGTCTATGATTTTTTCTTTTTATTAAAACATACACATGCTAAAATAGTATATCGTTTAGGTGATGTTCCTGCATATCCTACGCTAATGGGATATAGATTCAATTCTTATATGTGGAAATCAATAGTTGTTGGAAAGGCTCATACTATAGTCTGTATTTCCCATTTTATAAAATCGGAACTTGAAAAAACTGGGCGAAATTCAGTGAATGACAAGGTTATCTATAATTTTCCTCCTCAGAGAGATGTTCTAAAAATAACTAATATGGAAAAGAGATATCATGCTGATGGAATTTTGGTTATAGGGTATTTGGGGCAAATAAGAGAACTGAAAGGGGTACATATTTTAGTAGACGCTGTTATTGCTGCTATAAAGCAAGGAATGAAAATTATTCTCAAAATAGCTGGGGATTTAGAATTGTATCCTGAATATTCATTGTTATTAAAAGAAAAAGTAGAGCGTGCTTCATTGGGTACTAATATTTTTTTTCAGGGAGAAATATCTGATATATCACGTTTCTTTTCTGAAATAGATGTTTTGTGTGTACCTACAATTTGGCCTGAGGCATTGGGAAATGTATTGGTGGAAGCTAAATTATATCATACTCCCATTATAGTATTTCCTTCTGGTGGTATGCCAGAACTTATTAGTCATTTGGAAGATGGATATATTTGTAAATATAAGACACAAAAGGAGTTGATTCAAAGTTTTAATTTTTATTTAAATAATAAAGCTTTAATAGAGACTCAAAGTGAGAAATCATTTGAGTCTCTTGAGAAACTAGGGATCACATATAAAGTGTTTTTGGCAAAGTGGGATGCTGTTTTTAAAGAAGGCATTTAGATGATAAGTTTTAATTTATATAATTGTATAATATCAATAGCAGTTACTATATGTTCTTTCTATTGGATAAGAAATGTTCATGTCATTGAAAAGAGAATTTTGTATCTATTTATTGCATTATTTTATTTTTTATTTTGTGGGTTTACTTCATTCTTATTTGATTGTGGAAATTATCTTATATATTATTCTGTATATACATTTGCTTTAGGTTTTACTTTGTTTTATTCTAGAAATATATCGTTTAAAATTGATTTTATAAAAAAACATGATTTTATATACTTTGTTGAAAAGTATGCAAAGTATTACCTTGTTTTTTATTTCATATATCAATTTTTTGGGTTAATATATCCAGAAAATAAGCTAATAAACTTGGTCATACTACAAGCTCCCCAGGCTCAAGATGCATTAGAAAATAGCCTTGAACATACAGTTGGAAATTCTATTGGATACTTAAACACTATATTATTTTATGTTGCTTTATCTGCATATATTAAAAGGCCGTGGAAAATAATATTTTTGATGTTTCTGAATATGTATCTTGGGTACGCAAATTCTTCTTATATATCAAGAGGAGGGATAGTAAGATTATTAGTTATTATATTTCTTTTTTTATATATAAATATCCCCCAAAAGCGAAAACTTATTGTAGTTTTAGCTATTATATTATCTTTTTTCTCTGTTGTCTTTTTTATTGGATATATGTATTTAAGAATGGGGGGGGAGTTTGTTATTGTGGATTTTTCATTTGCATTCCAAAAAATAGCTGAGATAGAATTATCTTTTGCTACTAATTTTGAAGAAGTGATAAGGTTTAACAATGATGAATTTTGGCGATATTTGTGGTGGTTTATTTCTTTGCCTTTACCTGGGTTCTTAAAGTTTGGTACTGCAGATATTGCTATCAATCAGGAATATACTGAGAATATAATAGGTATGTCTTCATTTGAAGATAATTTTTATATAATGTTACCAGGACTTGCTATTGAAGGAGTTTATATGTTTGGAGGACTGTATATTTTTCATGCTGTTTTGTATGGATTAGTAGTGAATCTATTTTATAATACATTATTTAAGTCACCTATATTTTATGTATATTGTATTTTTAATATCATAAATATTCCGTTTGTTTCAATAAGAGGTGGTACTCAGATGTTTTATTCGACAACTAATAAATTGATAGTTATTGTGTTAATTATCTGTTTTATCTTGTTTAAAATTAAAAAGAAAGTTATAAAATGAAGCGCATTTTATTTGTGGCTACAGTGGATATGTATACTCGAACTGGAGGAGGATTAGCCACTAAGGCGTACTATAATGCTTTTAAGGCAATATTTCGGGAGAATCTTGATTTAATGCATGCAGAAGATTATTTTCAAGGTGATCAAACTACTAATATAATTCTACAGTCTCGTCCATCTACATATAGAAGATTAGGGAATCTATTGAGAGGGCATCTGCATCGATTTTATCCATCTTTAATGGAATATCTGTTTCTTAATAGAAATAAGTATGGATGCTGTATAATAAATGGTGGTGTTTTTGCTGGTGATTCAATACTTCAAATTCAATCTTGGGGAATAAAAGTCTGGGTTATACATCATAATTTTGAACGGCAATATCATATACTCAATAAAACAATTGAAAGCTATGGTGGTTTATCATGTTATTGGGTTAATAAATGGGAGCGTATAGCGTATTTGAATGCCGATGTGAATTTATTCCTTACTCAATATGATATGGATATTTTTGCCCAAAATTATGGTCATCCTATTGGGAAGTGTTTTCTAACAGGGTGCTTTGAGGCTGTAGACAAAGCGTTGATTAGTAAGTGTGATAATATGCATGGAAAAACTCTTGTCATAAGTGGAGCTCTTAACTTTCCTCAGACAGAAAAGGCCGTAACGCAGTTTTTGTTGGAATATTTTGATTTGTTAGAATCGAATAAATTTACTCTTTTGATAACGGGGCGTAATCCTTCTGATAAATTGGTTCAGATGATTCATAAAAGAGGAGTTCAAATAGTAGCATCTCCGGATGATATTGATAGTGTGATCAGTTCTGCAAGTATTTATTTGTGTCCGATTACTGATGGTGGAGGTTTTAAATTAAGGATTATGGATGGGTTGAGACTTGGAATGCCTGTTATTGCCCATGTGAATTCAATGAGAGGTTATGAAATTTTGATGGAGAAATCATATTTTGTTTCTTATGATTCAACATCTGCTTTTGTGGAGTGTCTTCATAAGATTGAAGATGGTATCAAACAAAAACAGATAAATTTGGAAGAAATCCAAAAAGACTATATGATTCATTTCAGTTTGAGTGCAGGAATAAAAAGACTTTTTTCTATTTGTAAAGAATTGTTGTGTGATATAGCTGGTTTCGATAATAATGTGGGTTATAATGCTTAAAAAATTATATATATATTGTAAATGTTTATTTAAGATGTAGTTTATATGAAAGGAATTTATTTTTCTTATGCTTTTGAATTGTGATTATTTGTCTGTTTAACTAATAGATAGGTAAATAATTATAATTTGATTATTGGAAATTTGTTTGTATATTGACGTATGAGACTGTTGTTTAAAAAGTAATGATATAATGGGAATTTTAACTTTTTATCATACATCGATTTTTCTTTCACTCTGTTGTATGTATGTGTCGTATTTATCTTGATTATTTTTTAATTCCTTTCTCTGAAAAAAAAAACTTTGCAATATTAATATTGTGATAATTATTTTAAATATTTGTTGGTTTTAATTGTAATATGTATCAAAATAGAATGTAATTTCAGTAAAAAAATAGATATGGCAAAGAAGATATTGTTTGTGACTGCATTTCCTCCAAATGATCGAACTGCAGGACAAAATTATAGTATGAATTTAATAGGTGATTTGTCAAACACACATCATGTTGATATTATCTGTTGGAGATATGAAGGACATTCTATTTCACAAGAAATCAGTGATAAGGCAACCATACTGAAAGAGTATAACGTGAATGTGAAAGCACGGTCTATAATTTGGAGTGCTATCTTTTTCCTATTTCCTTTTTTTACAGTTCGTTTTAATCTCTCTGCTTTGTGCTATATTCGTAAAATTTGCAAATATTATGATGTCCTCTATTTTGACTTTAGCCAGGTTTTTGTTTATTCCTTGTTTTTGTCTCATTCTTGTAAAATTATAATGTGTCACGATGTGATTTCGCAAAAATTTGCTAGAGATAATAAATTCTATATTTATAAGTGGTGGATTAATTATTCTGAAAAAAGATTGTTAAACAGTGCAAAGAGAATATTGTGCTTCTCTGAAAAAGATAAAGCTTTGATTTCAGTTAATAAAAAAATAAGTGTAGAGGTTGTATCTTTCTATATAGATAAAAAAATTTTTGACATTCAATTTGAATCGTTAAAATTAGAATCTTTTTTTTGTTTTTATGGAGCATGGAATCGTAATGAAAATTTGTCGGGGTTAATTTGGTTTATAGATAAAGTTTTTCCTTTATGTAATTCAAATGTCACAATTAAAATCATTGGGGGAGGAATGCCACTTGATATACGAATGAAAATTGGAAAATATCAAAATATTTCTTATTTAGGATTTGTAGACAATCCCTATTCTGTGATTGCAAAATCAAAAGCTTTACTTGCTCCCTTGTTTTGCGGTGCAGGTGTAAAGGTAAAGGTTATAGAAGCGTTGGCGTTAGGTACTCCTGTGATTGGTAGTGATATAGCTTTTGAAGGCATTATGAAGGTGGATTATGCTGGTAATAAAAAATCTCAAATGTTATTTTCTGATGCGGAAAATATGGCTACTCTTATTAATGGTTTTCAGGTCTCTTTAAAAGAAAAAATGGATATACGAAATCTGTTCTTATCAAAATATGGGAGTCGAAAGTTTGTATCTACGTTGAATTTTTAGACGTAGTAATATCTGTGTATTGTTGATGAAAATAGAATCTTATTGATTTATCGTCAATTGAAGTATAAATAGTAGTCTTGTTTTTGATGGGACTTAGATTATGTTTGAATTTTTTTATTAAAAGTGTTTACTTAATATTCTTTTCATCTTTTGAGAAGTGTTTTTTTGTTTTTCTTCGTTTGTAACTAACTATAGCTTCTCATGAAAACTGTAAATGACTTTGGTGGAAAATTGTAAAGGAGATTTGGGAAATATGAACTAAATCTAACTGTTACGTTAGTATAGATATTGTAAACATTATACTGGGAAGTTTGGAAGTATATGGTATATTTATTTTGACAAAAGAATGATTTATAATGTTGTTTTTTTGTGTTAAGTGTTTTGAGTTGTAAGTTGGTTAAATTTGTTGAGAATGGCTGCTACTTCTGTGCTATAAAAGGAAGTGAAAAGGGATTTATGACTTTATTGAATTAAAAAAAATAAAATTTTATAAGAAAATTGTATTTAGAAAATGGAGATTATAAAGACTTTAATCGAAGGTGTAGTTATTATTGAACCTTATCTTTTTAAAGATGAACGCGGTTATTTTTTTGAATCTTTTAATCAATGGCAATTTGAAGAAATGGTGTGTAAAACTTCTTTTGTACAAGACAATGAATCAAAATCGTCGTATGGAGTTATTCGTGGTTTACATTATCAGAAAAAGCCTTTTGTGCAAAGTAAATTAGTACGTGTTGTAAAAGGAGCGGTGTTAGATGTCGCTGTAGATATAAGAAAGGGGTCTCCTACTTTCGGATTGCATGTTGCAGTAGAGTTAACTGAGGATAATCATCGGCAATTTTTTGTTCCGAGAGGATTTGCACATGGTTTTTCTGTTTTGAGTGAAGAAGTGGTTTTTCAATATAAGTGTGATAATTTTTATGCTCCGAAATATGAAGGTGCTTTAGCTTGGGATGATTCTGATTTAGGAATTGACTGGATGATTCCTGCTGACAAAGTAGTGTTGAGTGAGAAAGATAAAGCACATTCGAGATTGTGTGATACAAATTATTTATTTGATTATACTGAAAGTCTATATTGATTTATATCTATAACTCTGTTATTGCTGGATTGTTGTAAAAGTTGTAAAAATAGTTGCTCATCCTAAATGCTTTTTTCATGAAAATATCTTTTATCATTGTTGAGTATAACTCTGTTGAAGATGTTGTAGCTTGTCAATCGTCTATTGTCGAACAAGTTCCTTCTGATTGGTCTTATGAAATAATAGTTTCTTCTAATTCTCTTTATTTGCCTGTTAAACAGAGTAATCTTATTGTTCAAAACAATACATTGAAATGGGTTTTTAATGAAAAAAATGGTGGCTTTGCTTATGCTATGAATCGAGGACTAGCAGCTGCTTCTGGTGACATCCTGGTAATAATGAATCCAGATGTCAAATTAAAATCGGATGTGAGAAAGATGTTGGACTATCTGTGTTTTCATCATGAAATTGGAGTTATTGCTCCTAAAATAGTCAATTCAAAAGGGAAAATACAAGATAGCTTTCGAGATTTTGTTACGCCTATTAATTTTATTAAACGCCACATAGCGCGTATGTATGTTTGTAATGAAATTAATGTTGGTAGTTTACCGATGCAGGTGGATTGGGTGATAGGGGCTTTTATGATGATGTCGCGTCAAGCTTATGAATTGGTGAATGGTTTGGATGAACATTATTTTCTTTATTGTGAAGATATGGATTTTTGTAAGCGAATGCATCAGAAAGGATATTTGGTGGTTTATTATCCTGAGGTAGAAATAGAATATGAAGGTACCCGTTCTGCTAGAAAATCATGGAAATACGCTTTCATTTTTCTAAAATCTTTATTGAGGTATTGGAGGAAGTTTGGTTTTTGTTAATCTATATTTAGATTCTTGTAGGTAAGTAAATTTTGTTTGTAATAAATATTGCTTTTGTACGTAATAAATAGTCTTATTTAGCTATTCTATGAATATATTAATTACAGGTATTCACGGTTTTGTGGGCTCTAATCTTGTTATTGCCTTAAAAAGACACCATTCCCTTTATGGTCTTGATATTGTTGCCCCTGAAAAGGAGGGGGTAGTAAAAACTTTTGCTTGGAAAGATATTGAAACAACTTCTTTTCCCATGCAACAATTACCAAAGTTTGATGCTATCATTCATTTGGCAGGCAAAGCGCATGATACAAAGAATCAGTCTGCTTCTCAGGTATATTTTGATATCAATACAGGGCTGACACAGAAGATATTTGATTTCTTTTTAGAATCATCTGCGAAGAAGTTTATCTTTTTCAGTTCTGTGAAAGCTGCTGCAGACAGTGTAGTGGGGGATATGCTGACAGAAGATGTGATACCGACTCCGGTTGGTCCTTATGGAGAAAGTAAGATTGCAGCTGAAAGTTATATAAAGGAGCATTTTATTTTACCTACCACCTCCTCCGGGTACTTACCCCCTCTTAACTCTCCCGTTAATCGGGGAAAAACAACCTCTCCGGAGGAGGGGAATGTAAGATACTCTGATAAGCGAGTGTATATCTTGCGTCCTTGTATGATCCACGGTCCTGGTAATAAGGGTAATCTGAACTTGCTTTATAATGTGGTAAAGAAAGGTATCCCCTGGCCTTTAGGCGATTTTGAGAACAAGCGTTCTTTTACTTCTATAGATAATCTTTGCTATGTAGTGGAAGGTTTGTTGACAAAAGACGTAGCGAGCGGTATTTATCACATGGGTGATGACGAAGCTTTGTCTACGAATGAACTGATTGCTCTTATGTGTGAAGCTATGGGTAAGGAGCCTCACATCTGGAAAATGAACAGAAAAATGATGGAAGGTTGCGCAGGCTTGGGTACGCTGCTTCATTTGCCTTTGAATACAGAACGGCTGAGAAAACTGACTGAGAATTACGTGGTAAGTAATGAGAAGATAAAATCAGCTCTTGGTATTGACCGGATGCCTGTCCGTGCGGCGGATGGAATAATGAAAACAATACGGAGTTTCTAACCTATTTATAAATTGTAAATCGTGTATTATATCATTATATTAGTTCTGCTCTTTGTAGCAGAACTTTTTTATTTTAGAGTAGCTGATAAGTGTAATATCATTGATAAGCCCAATGAGCGTAGTTCTCATTCACGGATAACTTTGCGTGGTGGCGGTATAATCTTCTATTTTGGAGCTTTAGCCTATTTCCTGAGTAATCATTGGGAGTATCCATGGTTTATGTTGGCATTGACTCTGATCACTTTTATTAGTTTTGTAGATGATGTCCGTTCTACTTCCCAAGGTCTGAGGTTGGTGTTTCACTTTACTGCTATGGCTCTAATGTTTTACCAATGGGGCTTGTTTTCGCTTTCCTGGTGGTGGATCATTATAGCTTTGATTATTTGTACGGGTATCATCAATGCTTATAATTTTATGGATGGCATCAATGGCATCACAGGTGGTTATTCATTGGTTATCCTTGGTGCATTAGCTTATATCAATTCTGAGATCGCCACGTTTGTTGAACCGGCTTTGATTAATACCGTTCTTTGTTCAGTCCTGGTCTTTTGTTTCTTCAATTTCCGTAAGAAGGCGAAGTGTTTTGCGGGTGATGTCGGTTCTGTGAGTATCGCTTTTATTCTCCTTTTTCTGATAGGGAAGCTCATCATTAAAACAGAAGATTTCAGTTGGATAATCCTGTTATCCGTTTATGGTGTCGATAGTGTTCTGACTATCATTCATCGCCTGATGCTTCATGAGAACATCGGTTTGCCCCACCGAAAACACATGTATCAATTGATGGCAAACGAGTTGAAAATACCTCATGTTGGGGTATCATTAATTTATATGGGGGCACAGGCTTTGGTCATATTAGGTTATTTCTGTTTCGTGAGATATGGTTATTGGTATTTGTTGGGGATAATTGTATTGTTGAGTGGCATTTATGTGTTGTTTATGAGAAGGTATTTTCATTTGCATATTCAAAAGGGAAAATAAAAATGAGTCTCCGGCTTTAGGAAACAATGCGATGAATATCTAAATAAAAATATCCTGTTTTTTTTATAATAACGGGCGGTAAGACGGTAGCTTGATAAACTATCTCTTACCGCCCGTTTCTTTTTTATAGTTTAAAATTCTACAACTTTTTTTCTATCCTTATAACTTTATTGTATATTTGCCGAAACAATTCTATATTCACTGAATGGGCTTATTTAGGAAAATAATATATAGTTTTTTTCTTTTCTTACTGATATCCATTTGGGGGCTTTCATCAGCCTTTGCGGTGACTGGAGAACACCCAGTATTGATTATCAGTTCGTATAATCCGGATGCCCGTCAGACTTCCGGAAATATATACGATTTCATGGAAGAGTTTGAGCGTCTGGGTGGAAAAGCTCCGATAGCTTTAGAAAACATGAACTGCAAAAGCTTCTCCGAGTCGCCACAGTGGAAATCGAAAATGGCGGAGATACTGGATAAGTATGAGGGAAAGCGCGCGCCTGTATTACTTGTTTTAATTGGTCAGGAGGCATGGGCTGCCTATCTGTCGCAAGCAGATTCTATACGTGGAAAGTTTCCGGTACTGACTTCGTTGGCAAGCCGCAATGCCATTATTCTTCCGGATGATTCTGTAAATTTGAAAACATGGATGCCTGGTGCAGTGGATTTTTTTAATGACTTTACTGATTCTTCAGTCAAAGCCGGTTTTGTTTATGAATATGATGTGGAAGCCAATATCAGTCTGATAAAACACTTATATCCGAATACTAAAAATATAGCTTTTGTTTCTGATAACAGTTATGGGGGCGTTTCCTTGCAAGCCCATGTAGTAGCGGAGATGAAGAAACATCCGGAGTTAAATCTGATTCTACTGGATGGACGTACCAATACGATTTATACCATCAGTGATAAGCTTCATGAATTGCCCCCGAATACAGCTTTGTTGATGGGTACTTGGCGTGTGGATATGTACGACGGATATTTTATGCGTAATGCAACTTATACCATGATGGAAGCTGCGGGTGATGTACCTACATTTTCCATTAGTTCTGTCGGTATCGGTTATTGGGCTATAGGTGGGGTGACACCCTCTTATCGGCCATTGGGCAAGGATATGGCGTATCAGGCAGTCCGTCTGCTGCAAGGAGCTGACAGTGATCGTATAGAAGTAGAAGTCATCCCTAATAAAGTGATGATGGATAGTAAGATTGTGAAGGAAAAGCGTCTGGATCTGTCTTTTATTCATCAGCCGATAGAAATGGTGAATGAAAATCCATCGTTCTACGAACAATATAAATATCATATTTGGACTGTTGCAACCATTTTAGTCGTGTTATCTGCGGGGTTGTTTGTTTCATTGTACTTCTATTACCATACCAAAAAGCTGAAAGATGAACTGCAAGAGTCGGAGAGTGCTTTGAGAGATGCGAAAGACCGTGCAGAAGAGTCCAGCCGTCTGAAGAGTGCCTTCCTCGCAAATATGAGTCATGAAATCCGTACTCCGCTGAATGCAATTGTGGGATTCTCGGATGTGTTGGCTTCCGGGGGAAGTTCGGAAGATGAACAGCAGGGGTATGTTGATATCATCAAAACCAATTCTGATTTGCTGCTCCGCTTGATAAATGATATTCTGGATGTTTCCCGTCTGGAGGCGGACCGGGTTACGTTTACATTTGAGGAATGTGATGTAGTGCCGTTGTGCCAACGCGTTTTGGCTTCCGTCAGTCAGGCTCGCAAGTCAGAAAATGAATTTATCTTTGAGTGTGACCGTGAAAGCATGGATATGCGCACTGACACTCAGCGTCTGCAACAGGTTATCATAAATCTGCTTTCCAATGCCGATAAGTTTACCCGGAACGGTAAGATTACTTTGGGGCTGAAAGTCGATGAGAAGCAGAGAGAAGTCCTGTTTTCTGTCTCGGATACGGGTACAGGTATTCCTTTGGAAAAACAGAAGCTTGTATTTGAGCGATTTGAAAAACTGAACGAGTACGTACAGGGCACAGGATTGGGACTTTCCATCTGTAAGTTGACCGTAGAGAAGTGGGGAGGAGAGATCTGGGTGGATCCGGGATACACGGATGGGGCAAGATTTGTATTTACACATCCATTAGACATCGAACAACCAAAGAAATAACTAATAACTATGAAGAGAGTTTCCTTTTTTTTAGGGTGGATATTCCTCCTGGTAGTAGCTGTATCAGCTCAGGATAAGATCGTAAAGCTGAAAATAGTAGAGACCAGTGATATACATGGGAACTATTATCCTTATGATTTCATACTTCGCCATGAGGCTGGAGGAAGTTTGGCGCGCATACATGCTTTTGTGCAGAAAGAGCGCGAAGTCTATAAAGATAACCTGTTTCTATTAGATAACGGGGATATTCTGCAAGGCCAGCCTTGTGCCTATTATTACAATTATATTGACACTGTTTCTCCGCATCTGGCAGCTGAAGTGTTGAACTATATGCAGTATAATACCGGCAATATGGGTAATCATGATGTGGAGACCGGACGTGCCGTGTTCGACCGTTGGGCAGACGACTGCAAGTTTCCCATTTTAGGCGCTAATATTATTGATACGGCTACGGGAAAGACTCATTTCAAACCTTATGAAGTATTGGAGCGAGATGGCGTGAAGATCGTAGTGTTGGGTATGATTACTCCTGCTATTCCTGTATGGTTGTCGGAGAACTTATGGAAAGGACTGCGCTTTGATGATATGGAAGAAACGGCTCGCAAATGGATGAAGATTATCCGGGAAAAAGAGAAGCCTGATCTGGTGATCGGTATTTTCCATGCCGGACAGGATGCATTGCTGATGGGCGGTAAGTATCGTGAAAATGCTTCTGTAGAAGTAGCTCGTAACGTTCCCGGATTCGATATCGTCCTGATGGGACACGATCATGCCCGTGAATTGAAGAAGATTAAAAATATAGCCGGAGATTCTGTCTTGATTATGGATCCCGCAAGCAAGGGAATTGTTGTGGCAAACGCAGATGTAACTTTGAAACTTCGAAAAGGAAAAGTCATAGAGAAGCATATTGACGGTGCTTTGACGGATATGAAAGATTATGCTGCAAGTGAGGATTTCATGGAGCATTTTGCTCCCCAGTTTAATGCGGTGCAGGATTTCGTATCCAAGAAAATAGGCAGCTTCACAGAGACCATTTCCACGCGTCCTGCCTATTTCGGTTCTTCTGCCTTTATTGACCTGATTCATTTGTTGCAGCTTGAAATAACCAATGCTGATATATCGCTTGCTGCGCCCCTGTCGTATGACACGGAAATTAACAAGGGGGATGTGTTTGTGAGCGATATGTTCAACTTATATAAGTATGAGAACATGCTCTATACCATGAAACTGTCCGGTAAGGAGGTGAAGGATGCGCTGGAAATGTCATATAACTTGTGGACGAATCAGATGAAATCAGCTGATGACCATCTGTTATTGTTCCGCAAACAGCGTCGTGAAGGTGCAACGGATCGTGCTTCTTTCCAGAATTTTAGTTTTAACTTCGATTCGGCAGCTGGCATCATATATACGGTAGATGTAACAAAACCGAAAGGGGAGAAGATTACTATTATTAGTATGGCTGATGGCACTCCTTTTTCTATGGACAAGATGTATAAAGTAGCACTGAATTCATACCGTGGTAATGGTGGTGGAGAATTGTTGACTAAGGGAGCCGGGATTCCTCAAGATGAATTGAAAGGGCGTATCTTGTTCTCTACAGATAAAGATCTGCGTTATTACTTGATGCAGTATATAGAGAAAAAGGGTGTGATTGAACCGCATGCATTAGGGCAATGGAAATTTATTCCCGAAGAATGGGTAGAGCCTGCCGCCAAAAGGGATTATGAATACTTGTTTGGAAAAGTGGAAAAATAATCGCTATCTTTGCAGTCGCAAATTTTAAAAGGGTGGTAGGAACGTGAACAAAGAGATGAAAAGAATTATAGGAGCTGTATGCTTGTTGGTGCTGTTTGTGGCATATCAGACAAGTATTACAGCTTTTACTCATGTTCACTATGTCAATGGAGTCATCATTACGCACTCCCATCCGTTTCACGGTAAACATACACACTCCAAATCCGAACTTCTCGTTATTGGTCGTTTGTCAACTTTCCAAGCTCCGGAGGTTGATGTATATGAAGATCTGCACCCCATGCGAATACTTCTGGCAGTGCTGGAAGCAGAACAGGTGTCGCCTTTGATAAAAGGAGGGGGAAAACAGACTATTTCTCTTCGTGCTCCGCCGGCGCTCGCGGCGTAAATGATAATTTAGCGGCGAGGGAATGGGTACGCGGACTACGCGGATAAGGCGGACGTACGCGGACTTTAATCTTTTAGACGCGGATGACACGGATGACGCGGATTTTTAAAGCTGCGCTATACATACCGGCATATCACACCGAAGGAAAAAAGAATCCGCGTCATCCGTGTCATCCGTGTCTGAAAGATTACTTGCACGCCGAAGGAGAACCTTGCTCCAGCGCTACGCTGGTAAATTATCATTTATAAGCTTACTCTCAGAACTTGCTTATGCACCAAGTTCTTTTTTAAGCGTTACTTAATTTTTATCAATACATACATTTTTTGAGCGCAAATTAATGAAAAAACATATACTTGCGCTGGTGCTTACGGTGGTTTGCATCAGCCTCTATGCTGTAAATCCTATAAAGGAAGGCAACATGATTTCCGGTCACGTGATTGTGAAAGGAACAGAAGAAAATATACCTTATGCAACTATATTGATTAAAGAAAACGGTCAGGGAACAGTCTCAAATGAAGAAGGCCAGTTCGAATTTCGCAAGCTTCCTGCCGGAAAATATACGCTTCGTGTATCAGCTGTAGGTTATAAGACGCAGGAAAAAGAAGTAACTGTCAGTAAGGATTTTACTGCAGTTGTGCACTTCCCGATGGCGGAGGAAAGCTTCATGACTGATGAAGTGGTTGTATCTGCCAATCGCAATGAAGTGAGCCGGAAGAATGCCCCGGTTGTGGTGAATGTGATGAGTACCAAACTTTTTGAGATGGTGAACTCCACCGACTTGGCAAAGACTCTGAATTACCAGTCCGGCTTGCGTGTAGAGAACAATTGTCAGAATTGTGGTTTTCCCCAGGTGCGTATCAATGGTCTGGAAGGTCCGTATTCTCAGATTCTGATTAATAGTCGTCCGATCATTAGTGCCCTTAGCGGCGTGTATGGACTGGAGCAAATTCCTGTAAATATGATAGAGCGGGTAGAAGTTGTACGTGGTGGTGGGTCTGCCCTGTTCGGAGCGAATGCAGTGGGAGGTACTATCAATATTATCACCAAAGACCCTATCAGTAATTCCTTCCAAGTTTCCAGTATGTTTTCGTGCATGGACGGACAGTCGTGGGAGCAATATATGGGCGGTAATGTCTCCTTGGTTGCTAAAGATAATTCCTATGGTATTGCCTTGTATGAAAGCTATCGCAACCGTAATCCCTATGACCGTGACGATGACGGCTTCTCCGAACTCGGTAAGCTGAACATGAATACCTTTGGTTTCCGTGCTTACTATCGTCCTACACACTTCAGTCGCATCAATTTGGAATATCATACAACCAACGAGTTCCGACGCGGTGGCAATAAGTTTGATTTGCAGCCCCATGAGTCCGACATCACAGAACAGACCAAGCACATCATCAATAGTGGAGGTGCCAGCTACGATCTGTTCTGGCGTGAATATAAGCATAAAATATCTCTTTACGGCTCTGTGCAGCATACAGACAGAAACAGTTACTATGGGGCTCAGCAAGACCTGAATGCTTATGGTAAGACTGATGATCTGACCTGGGTTGCCGGTGGTATGTATGTTGGTAATATGAATAACTGTTTCTTTGCTCCGGCCACTTTTACCGGTGGATTGGAATATCAGAATAACTCCCTGCATGATGTCATGACCGGTTATCACCGTGATATGAAGCAGGATGTACGTATTGCCAGTGCTTTTGTTCAGAATGAATGGAAGATGAGTCAGCTTACCATGCTGGTAGGTGCCCGCCTTGACAAGCATAATCTGATAGACAAACTAATTTTCAGTCCGCGCGTCAATTTCCTCTATAAGCCGACTGAAGATTTTCAGGCTCGTCTGACGTATTCTACCGGTTTCCGTGCACCACAGGCTTATGATGAAGACTTGCATGTGACCGCTGTAGGCGGTGAGGGCGTTCAGATTAAGCTGGCTGACAATCTACGTGAAGAGCGCTCTAATAGTTACAGCGGTTCTATAGATTGGAGTACATACCTCGGACACTGGCAGGCAAACGTTCTGTTGGAAGGTTTCTACACAGATCTGCGCCATGTATTCGTGTTGGAAGATATCGGTAAAGATGAGAACGGTGACAAGATAAAAGAACGTCGCAATGGTAGTGGAGCACGTGTATACGGTGTCAATCTGGATGCAAAGCTGGCTCATGGCAAAGAAGCGCAGTTCCAGTTAGGTTTCACGGCACAGCGTAGCCGCTATACGAAAGCTGAAGTTTGGACCGAAGTAGATGATGAAGAGTTGACCACCAAACGTATGATGCGTACACCGGATTACTACGGTTATTTTACTTTCTCTTCTGCGCCGTTGAAGAACTTTGATTTCTCTTTGTCGGGTATCTACACCGGTAAGATGATCGTTCCTCACTATGCACCGGTAGATGCTCCTGAAGGAGCTTTCTGTAATATCGAGAAAGACCGTATGGAGAATACTCCCGATTTCTTCGATCTCAATCTGAAGTTGAATTACACTTTTGTTTTGCATGACCATATCAAGTTGCAACTCAATGCCGGTGTACAAAATATCTTTAATAGTTTCCAAAAAGACCTGGATAAAGGGGAGTTCCGCGACTCCGGTTACTTCTATGGACCTACACAGCCGAGAACGTTCTTTATTGGTTTTAAGATTATGAATTAGATTAAGGTCTAAATTTAATATTGCGGGGGCTTCCGAAATTATTGCAAGGGCTTATGAATTTATTGTAAGAGCATAATTTCAGAAGCCCTTTCTTATACAAATGTTCCTTTTTTCTTTTTTTTAGGAGATTTCGGACGGTTTTCAGCGAAATATTGCTTATGTTTGCCGCGTAATTAAGAAAGGGAGATGAAAAATATAAAGAACGTAGACATAGCAACTATTCGCCGTTTTCCGGCAATGGATTTTATCGGGAATGATTTTGCCATATTCGACAATATAGGAGATATTCCCTTGTTTGGTTACCCTACGCGTCTGAATGCGTCTTGCCTGACACTTTGCCTGAAAGGGCATTGCCGGATACGCATCAATCTGAAAGAGCATGAACTAACCGCAGGTGTCCTGGTGGTCACGCTGCCTGAGCAGATATTGCAGCAAGTGGAGCGCTCGGATGATTTTACCGGAGTTTTCATTGTAGTATCCGGACAGTTCATTGATGATGTACTTCCTACGGTGCAGCAGTTGTTCCCTTTGTTTTTCATGATTAAGGAACAGCCCTGTGTACACCTTAAACCGGAAGAGATGGATGCCATTCAGGAATATTATTCTTTCCTTCAGAAGAAAGTAAAACTGAAGGACAACCCTTTCCGTAAAGAGATTACCCAGGGATTGATTCTTTCTTTGTTTTATGAGATATATAGTATCTATCAGGGCAATGAGCCTGCGGTCAGAAAAACGAAAACTCGGAAAGAAGATCTCTTTGAACGTTTTATTCGTTCGATTTCCGAATCATATAAGGTAGAACGAAGTGTGGCTTATTATGCCGACAAGATGTTCCTCACAGCCAAGCATCTTTCTACAGCTGTAAAAGAAGTGAGCGGAAAGACAGCCGGTGAATGGATTGACAGTCTTGTTATTCTGGAAGCCAAAGCTCTGTTGAAATCTTCTGAAATGAGTATTCAGGAGATCTCGGACGAGCTTCATTTTGCCAATCAGTCTTTCTTTGGCAAATACTTCAAGCATCATACAGGTATGTCTCCGAAAGAATATCGTAAGCAATAGTACACAGTGTCGGAATATTCTTTATTTTTGCAGCTATCAAATACTCTCAAAAATAAGAAAGCATGGAAAAAAGAGAAATTGATCTTACTGTATCCTGCTATGGAAAAGTAAAGGATGTGAAGTATGATGTTGTCATACTCCCCTGGGGCGCTACGGAACCCCATAATCTGCATCTTCCGTATCTTACTGATTGTATTCTGCCCCATGATATAGCCGTAGATGCCGCTGCTTTGGCACTGGAGCATTCAGGTGTGCGCTGTATGGTGATGCCTCCCGTACCTTTTGGTGCTCATAATCCCGGACAGCGTGAACTTCCTTTCTGCATACACACCCGCTACTCTACCCAGCAGGCCATTCTGGAAGATATTGTAGCTTCCCTGCATGCTCAGGGGATGCGTAAATTGATTATTATCAGCGGGCATGGAGGCAATAACTTCAAAGGCATGATACGTGACCTTGCTTTTGTCTATCCGGATTTCCTGATTATAGCCACTGACTGGTTCAGTATTGTTTCTCCCAAAGGCTACTTTGAAGCTGAAATAGACGATCATGCCGGTGAATCGGAAACTTCTGTGATGATGCATTACCATCCGGAATTAGTGAATCTGGATGAAGCAGGCGATGGAGAATCCAAGCCGTTTGCCATTCCTTCGCTGAACGAGAAGGTGGGCTGGGCACCTCGTCATTGGGATAAAGCTACGATAGATAGTGGGGTAGGGAATCCCAGAAAAGCTTCAGCAGAAAAAGGAGCACATTATGTAAAACCAGTAATAGAAAAACTCGCCCAACTCTTTACGGAAGTTGGGCAAGGTGAGCTCTACTAAGCAAAAAGAAAAGCTTACTTATCTACTGACATTAGCCATTTGCCATCTCTTTTTACCATTGATTGTGTACCATCCTGCGTTTCTCCGTTTCCGTAGGTTTGCTTAATCTTTACTGTTGCGGTGTTTCCATCTTCCGATATTTCTTCTGATATGATCTCTATACTTTTCAGTCCGTCCTTTTTTTCATATTCTTTGGAAACTTTCTCTTTCAGCATGGACACAAGCCCGTCCTTTTGCTCTTTCATTTTCTCCGCACCTACGCTCTCATCGAATGCAAGTCCGTCTACAAATTTCTCATAGTCACCTTTGATGAGGTAATTACCATACTTTTTCATAGCATCTCCCGGGCCACTTGAAGAGCAAGCTGTCATTAAAAACATAGTCATAACCATCAGACTAAAATAAAATACCTTTTTCATACGCTTTTTTTTAAAGTGATTAATGTGTATTTAAAAATAGTATATCAAACAGAGACGCTTGCTCTGCGCAATATCGTTGGGCAGGAGATAATCTCCTCTGAATCCGGGAATATTTACGTGGCTGATACGCCCTTCGGGTAAATCTATTCCCTCTTTTCTGTATACAAAGTCTATCAACTCCGTGCAATACATCTTGGTGGTGTCTGCCAAATCATAATCATGATCGAATAACACATGGCTCTCATAAAGATGTTCCGCGTGAGTTGCTGCCCGGTATCTGGCTACCGAATCCCCTGATACACGCATGATAGCTCCGTTAACAGCTTTTCTTTTCTCAAAAAACACTTCTACGGTTTCCATTTTTACACGATCAGGGTCGTCCTTAAAATCCGGTTCACCAGGCACGGCATGTATCACATACCATTGTCCGGCTTTCTTTTTCAGGATGCCGGTATGCGAATAAGCACCTTCCCGGTCTGCAGCCAACACTACTCTACTGGTAATCCCTGTTCCTCTTCTGAAAGCGATATCCCCATCCCGGAATAGTTCTTGTGGTAGCTCTACCGGAGGTGTCTCTTTATCTGAACTTCCCTGGCATCCGACCAGTACAAGGGTAAGAAACAATATTGTTTTCAGTAGTGATACGTGTGTCTTCATTTCCATCCGTACAAATATATAAATTAATTTGCATCATTACATGTTTTTTAAATGATTTTTGTAGTGTAAACGAAAAAAGAGGCAACAACCTTACTCAGTTGTTACCTCTTTTTTAATTTATACCCTAAAAACTAATCTCTTTTACCTATAAAAACTAATTCTATTTCTTTTCTGATGGTGCAAAGGTAGAGAGTTTTAGGGAAAAATGATTTGATATAAATCAAAAACTGAATATTCTTATCGTATTTCTTACAATATCCCCGAGCGTACACGGCTGAGAGTTTCGGGTGTCATTAGCAAATAAGATGCGATATGTGACAATGGCGCCCGCTTGATGACTTCCGGATGGGTGTGCATCAGCATATTGTAGCGTTCACGGGCTGTCTCGAAACGCCATGAATCGGCTTTCACCTGGGATACGATGAGTGAGTATTCCAGTATCTTGCGATAGAACATATTTATTTCCCAGGAGATTTCGGTCAATCTCATGAATTTGTCGTAGGGGAGAAGGTAGACTGTACAAGGCTCCAGGGCCTCTGCCATCAGGCGGGTCGGTTCTTGTTTCAGAGTGCTTTCGATGCAGATGATGACACAACCCTCGTAGGAAAAGTGTTCGGTGACGTCCTTACCGTTTTTATAATAGAATTGACGCATCATGCCTTTTCCGACAAATACCATGTGGTGGCAGACTTGTCCCTCCTTGAATAAGAGTTCACCCTTTTCCAGCTCTTTGCGGATCAGAATATCTTCTATCAGTTTTCTACCTTCAGGTGCCATGCCCGGATAACGAGAGTTCACAGTGGCATCAACTGTTTCTTTTAATAGTGTATCCATAATTGTTCGCTGGTTTCTGTAACTGTTTCCGGGGACAAAGGTATAAAAGATTTGATTTATATCAAATCTTATTAAGTGATTAGTGGTTAGTGATAAGTGATTAGCATTGTTCAGGCTACTAATCACTTAACAAACCCTTTTGTCGTCCATTTCATACTGTACCAGCGTTTTACGAAGATGGCTCCACGGATGTTCTCGTCCAGCAAGAAAGCGACCCACATACCGCAGATTCCCCACTCCAGAGGGATACCGATGATGTAGCCCAAGCCGACGGCAACGCTCCACTGAACAACCAGACCGACATAGAAGGGGTAGGTGACATCCCCGGCGGCACGCAAGGCATTTGTTGCGAAAATATTGATGGGACGTCCGATTTCAAGAATGACGTCGATGATGAGGATGGTGGTTCCGAGCCGGATGATTTCTTCATTGGTGGTAAGCCAATGGAAGATCGTGTTTCCGAATATAGCAAGGATGGTGGAGAGTATAACGGTGATCATGACGGATTTCTTCATAACATATTTACCCATGAGGAAAGCGGCATGAGGTTTCTTTTCTCCGATGAGATGCCCGATGCAAATGGCACCACCCTGCGCCATGGAGATGCTGAACAGATAGGCAAACATGATGATATTGACACAATAGGTGCGTGTGGCAAGAGCTTCGACTCCCAGCATATTGATGAAGAAGGTAATCACTACTTGCGAAGAACTGTAGGAAAGTTGTTCGCCGGCGGAGGGAAGGCCGATTTTCATCAGGTTCTTTAGCTCTATCCATGGGAACGGGCGGAAATAGGCAACGGGGAAGCGGTGGATATGTTTGCGAAACAGGATAATGAATAAAAGTATCATAGATACACCCCGGCTGAAAGCAGTAGAGATGGCAGCTCCTTCTACGCCGAGCTCGGGAAAACCAAAGCGACCGAAGATGAGTGAGTAATTACCTATTATATTTAGGATATTGACAACAACGGTTACTAACATCGGATAAATGGCTTTGTTGGCACTGCGCAGGGAGGCGGAAAGCGTTAATGAAATGGCTTGGAAGAAGGCAAACGCGCCTACAATACGCATATAATCCATGCCGTCAGTCATCAGTTCGGAAGTCAGTCCCATCAGGCGCAGGATAGGTCCGGCACCAAAGAAAAGGAGTAGGCTGATGGATACGCCTACCACTATGTTCACAAGGATTGAAACACCAACCACTTGCACTACTTTCTTTTGCAGGCGAGCACCGAGATATTGGGAGCAAAGGACGGAAGTTCCGAGATTGATGACCTCGAATACGAGAAAAGTGAGCATTATAATCTGGTTGACCACCCCTACAGCCGCAACACTACTATCGGAGTGGCGACTCAGCATAATAGTATCTACAGCACCCAGCATCATAATGAGCAGAGTTTCTATAAAAATAGGGGCGGCAAGTTTGGCAAGCCTCTTTTTTAAACTTTCCTGATGTATCATTTCGTATGTGTTTGAGACACGGTGATGAAAAATCGCGCAAAGGTACGCAAAGGGAAGGATAGGGGAATTGATATGAGTCAATTTTCAGGGGCACCGCATCAAAATTAATTCGTTTCGGTATAGTAATGAATAAGACTCACCACAGATTACACAGATTCACACAGATTTATTAATCTAATAATCAGTAAAATAAAATCTGTGTGAATCTGTGTAATCTGTGGTGAATTAATTCATAACCGTACAGAAAAGAAATAAATGGAACTTTCAATTTGAACACAAATTCTTTCACTCTTTCATCTTTTTTTTTCTATGCTTTGCTTTTGACTTTTAACAGATTACATCTTTTATTGAAAAAAGTCAGAAAAAAATATGATGGAAAGATTTGCATAGTCCAAAAGTTTCCCATACATTTGCACCGCATTTGAGAAACAATGCAGGTTTAAGGAAGTGTGGGTGAGTGGCTGAAACCACCAGTTTGCTAAACTGACGTACGGGTAACTGTACCGGGGGTTCGAATCCCCCCGCTTCCGCAAACAGCCGGTGGATTCGTCTAACGGTTAGGACACATGCCTCTCACGCATGTAATACGAGTTCGATTCTCGTATCCACTACGGTAAAAAAAGCATAATGCACTCTTAGCTCAGCTGGTAGAGCAATTGACTCTTAATCAATGGGTCCAGGGTTCGAGTCCCTGAGGGTGTACAAGGTATAAGGCGGTTATCAAATAATGATGACCGCTTTTTTTATGCAATTAATTCTCATTCTCCGGGAATACTTCCTATCTTTGCACTCCGAAATCAATTAAAAGCGTAAACACATTGGATTGGTTATACAGTTTATTCGTTGAACATTCCGCTCTACAGGCGGTTGTGGTACTCTCGTTGATCTCCGCTATCGGCTTGGGACTGGGAAAAATACACATTTGCGGCATATCGTTAGGCGTGACGTTTGTATTTTTTGCAGGTATCATTGCCGGACATTTCGGGTTGTCTATCGACTCGCAAATGCTGAACTATGCGGAGAGTTTCGGGTTGGTAATCTTTGTGTATGCGTTGGGCTTACAGGTCGGCCCCGGTTTCTTCAGTTCGTTTCGTACGGGCGGCGTACAACTGAATATGCTGGCTGTGGGGGTAGTGCTGATTGGTACGGTGATGACACTCTTAGGAAGTTACGGACTGGGAATATCGCTGCCGGATATGGTGGGAATTCTTTGTGGTGCTACTACTAACACACCTGCGCTGGGTGCTGCACAGCAAACTCTGAAACAGATGGGTATCGAAGCAAATACGCCGGCTTTGGGATGTGCGGTGGCATATCCATTGGGCGTAGTGGGAGTAATTCTTGGTATTCTGATGATACGCAAGGCGTTGGTTCGTAAGGAAGATTTGGAGATTAAAGAGAAAGACGATGCGAACAAACCGTATATCGTTGCATTTCAGGTCCACAATCCGGCAATTTTTAATATGAGTGTGAAGGATATAGCTCAATTGAGTTATCCTAAATTCGTCATATCCCGTTTGTGGCGGGATGGGAATGTGAGCATTCCCACTTCTGAGAAAGTGATAAAAGAAGGCGACCGCCTGCTGGTCATCACCTCGGAAAAGAATGTGCCTGCACTAACCGTACTGTTTGGTGAGCAGGAAAATACGGACTGGAACAAGGAAGACATTGATTGGAATGCCATCGACAGCCAGTTGATTTCACAGCGCATTGTGGTGACACGTCCGGAACTGAACGGAAAGAAATTGGGTTCGCTTCATCTGCGCAATCATTATGGAATCAATATCAGCCGTGTATATCGTAGCGGAGTATTGCTGCTGGCTACGGCAGAGCTTACCTTGCAATTGGGCGACCGGTTGACGGTAGTAGGTGAGGCCGCTGCTATACAGAATGTGGAAAGAGTACTGGGAAATGCAGTGAAGAGCCTGAAAGAACCTAATCTCGTGGCTGTATTTGTTGGTATTATCCTGGGACTTGCCCTGGGTGCTATCCCTATTGCTATTCCGGGTGTAAGCACTCCGGTGAAGCTGGGATTGGCAGGCGGACCGATTATCGTAGGTATCCTTATCGGTACTTTCGGCCCCAGAATGCACATGGTTACGTATACTACACGCAGTGCGAACCTGATGCTTCGTGCACTGGGTTTGTCGCTTTATCTGGCTTGTCTGGGCCTGGACGCGGGCGCTCATTTCTTCGATACAGTCTTTCGTCCCGAAGGATTGCTGTGGATAGCTGTGGGCTGTGCGCTGACGGTAGTTCCTGTATTGATTATGGGAGTTATTGCTTTTCGTTGGATGAAGGTGGACTTCGGTTCGGTAGCCGGTATGTTGTGTGGAAGTATGGCGAATCCGATGGCATTGAATTATGTGAATGATACCATTCCTGGTGATAATCCTTCAGTTTCTTATGCTACGGTTTATCCTTTGTGCATGTTCCTGCGTGTGATTATTGCACAAGTGCTGTTGATGTTCTTTTTAAGTTGATAGTGAAGAGTTGGGAATGTAGAGTTGAGGATTGGGAACGTAGAGTTGAGGATTGGGAACGTAGAGTTGAGGATTAGAAACGTAGAGTTGAGGTTTGGAATGAAGACACAAGCCCATATATAATTTGTAAATTGTAATTTGTAATTAGATATCATGAGTAATATTACCCCTGAAAGCATCATGAGCGACTTGCGTTATTTGCAGTTGCTGTCACGCAGTTTCCCTACAATTGCGGATGCCAGTACAGAAATAATCAATTTGGAAGCTATACTGAACCTCCCGAAGGGGACAGAACACTTCCTGACCGATATTCATGGTGAATATGAAGCCTTTCAGCATGTGTTGAAGAACGCTTCGGGAGCCGTGAAGCGAAAAGTGAATGAAATCTTCGGGCATACCCTGCGTGAAAGTGAGAAGAAAGAGATATGTACGCTGATTTACTATCCCGAAGAGAAGTTGCAACTGATTAAAGAACAGGAGGCTGACCTGGACGACTGGTATCTGATAACATTGAACCAGCTGGTGAAAGTTTGCCAAAATGTATCTTCCAAATATACACGCTCAAAGGTACGCAAGGCACTTCCGGCAGAATTTTCATATATCATTCAGGAATTGCTGCATGAGTCGAGTGTAGAGCCTAATAAGCATGCCTATATCAATGTGATTATCAGCACTATCATCTCTACCAAGCGTTCAGATGATTTCATCATCGCGATGTGTAATCTTATCCAGCGGCTGACGATTGATTCCCTGCACATCGTAGGAGATATTTACGACCGTGGTCCGGGAGCGCATATCATTATGGATACACTCTGCGATTATCATAACTTCGATATCCAGTGGGGAAACCATGACATTCTTTGGATGGGAGCAGCGTCGGGTAATGACGCCTGTATTGCCAATGTGATCCGTATGTCGATGCGTTACGCTAATCTGGCGACATTGGAAGACGGGTATGGCATTAACTTGCTACCACTTGCCACGTTTGCCATGGATACCTATGCGGATGACCCCTGTACAATCTTTGCACCGAAGATGAACTTCGCAGATGGTAACTATAACGAGAAGACTTTGCGGTTGATTACCCAGATGCATAAAGCCATTACGGTGATACAGTTCAAACTGGAAGCGGAGATTATAGATCGTCGTCCTGAGTTTGGCATGCAGAACCGAAAGTTGCTGGAAAAGATTGATTTCGAGAAAGGCGTTTTTGTGTACGAAGGAAAGGAATATCCGCTTCGCGATACCAACTTTCCGACGATTGATCCGGCTGATCCGTATCGCCTGTCAGATGAGGAACGGGAGTTGATTGATAAGATTCATGCTTCGTTCATGAACAGTGAAAAGCTGAAGAAGCACATGCGCTGCTTATTTACGTATGGTGGTATGTATCTGATTTGTAATAGTAACCTGTTGTATCATGCTTCGATGCCTCTGAATGAAGATGGCAGTTTCAAGCGTGTCCGCATCGGAAAGAAAGAATATTGGGGCAAGAAATTATTGTGTAAAACGGACCAGCTGATACGTACAGCTTATTTTGATGAAGACGGTACGGAGGAGAAGAGTTTTGCGCTGGATTATGTGTGGTATATGTGGTGTGGCCCAAATGCTCCATCGTTTGACAAGGATAAGATGGCAACGTTTGAACGCTATTTCATCGGAGATAAAGAACTGTCTAAGGAGACCAAAGGATATTATTATACTTTGCGTAACCGTGCGGATATTTGCGAGCGTATTCTTGCGGAATTTGAGGTTACAGGTCCTCATTCACACATCATTAACGGGCATGTGCCTGTGAAGATTATCAAAGGTGAGAAGCCGATAAAAGCAGACGGTAAACTGCTGGTGATTGACGGTGGATTCTCTAAAGCATATCAGCCGGAAACCGGAATTGCCGGATATACGCTGGTATATCATTCACATGGCTTACAGCTAGTGCAACATGAACCGTTCCAAAGCCGTCAGAAAGCAATAGAAGAGGGACAGGATATCAAATCCAATACTTTCGTCGTCGAGTTCAATTCACAACGCATGATGGTGAAAGATACCGATAAGGGAAAAGTACTGGTAACGCAGATACAGGACCTGAAGAAGTTGCTGGTAGCGTATAGGACGGGATTTATAAAGGAAAAGAACTGAATACTGAGTATTAGGTATTGACTGCTACACATAATGTATTGACAAATGTTTAAGACCTAATAACGTAAATGACTCATTATTTCGGGTTATGAGGGAAAGTTGACAAGTTGACGAGTTGACCAGGGGACAAGGTTCCATGCGGCATAGGAGCATTGCGCAGCCCCTTGTCCCCTGGTCAACTCGTCAACTTGTTTCCTTCCTTTCTATACCGTTATACGCCAATTCTTATATCGAATTTACGTTAATACTTAGTATTTAAACAGCACCACTCCTCCTTCCAGAATCACTCCTTTATCGTAAGTAACTCCCTTGTTGTAGTAGCGGCTGCCGCCGTAACCACCGGTGACAAATATACCGAGGCGGTCTGTTAAGCGATATTCCAGATTGACGCGTGCCTGGAGGGCATAGAGGCGTGCAGGGAAACCGTAATCTTTATTCTTGAAGTTTTCGATGTGCTGGAAGCCCAGGTCACCGCTGATGAACAACTGCTTGTACAAAGGTAATTCGAGACCGGCACGATAGAAGAGGGAGGCGGAAAACTTATCGCTGAAATCCAGATAATGTGTACCACCGCCTAAGATGGTATAGAACAACTTGTTCTTGAAACGGGCACCTACATTCAGCTTTGTAGTGTTTCCTCCGAAAAGCATTAGCTGTACTTTCGTATCCGGATTGGCATTTACCAGACCTAACTGGAAGCCATCGAAGTTCTCCTTATAGTAATTGAATAATCCAATTTGCAATCCTTTTCCGCTTTTTGCCATGTTCATGGGGGCAAGTTGTGCACCGGTAAAACTTCCGCCTACCACGTTACCGAGTCCGGATATTTGCATACCGTGCATGTCTTCTCCTGTGATGTTACCCAAGCCGCTGATTTGTATGCCTCGCAGACTTTGGCCTACAATATTCAGAAGTCCGGAAGTGGTGATGCCATTGAAGCTCTCACCTGCAATATTGGCTAATCCTGCCAGGTGCACACCCGAAGAGTTTTCACCGCTAATGTTCAGCAGACCACCTATGATAACACCACTGGTGTTGTCTCCTGTTATATTGGTGAGCCCCGAGAAAATGACACCTTGTGCATGATTTCCCGTGATGCCGACTAAACCGGATATGGATACGCCACTGAGATTATTCCCATTCACGTTACTGATACCGGCAATCTGGACGCCTCGCATACTGCCTCCTACTAAGTTGGCAAGTCCTGTGATTTGTACACCGTTCATGTCACGCAACACCACTCCACCCAGTAGATTGATACCCACGCCGTTCAGGCGGTTCATGGAGGAAAAAAGACCGAGGTTGAGGCAGGTACTGCCGACAGTATCAGTCTGCTGTGTAGACATGTTCTTCCACAAGGATAGGTTGATGCCGACAGGCTCTCTGTCTTTCTTTGTTGTTGACGGACTGTCAGTGGTCTGTGCAGGGAGTGTACCCGCAACCATCAGTAATGCAATAATGGATGGAAATAATCGTCTCATTGGTTTCAATCTTTAATTTCGTCCGGCCAGGGGGCTAATTTGCCGGTGGCACGAAGCGTAGGACGCTGTGCATCTACCGACCGGAGATAGTTACTTAATTTCTGTGCTAATTTCTTTACGATACGCGGATTCTTTATAGCCACGTCGTTTTTCTCGCTGATATCTTCCGGAATATTAAACAGTTCACGTTTACCGTCCGCAAAGTAATATACAAGTTTCCAGTCACCGGAGCGGATGGAGCAGGTAGCCCCAATACCCGGGCCCGAAGGTCCCCAACTATGGGGATAGTGCCAATAGATATCACGATCCTTGACTTTACCCTTTCCTGTCAACAACGGCATAAAACTGATACCATCCCGTTTTTGCACGGTAGTGTACTTCTGGACGCCTGCTATCTCAAGAATAGTCGGGTAGAAATCTTCAATCATCAGATAATCTCCACATTTCGTGTCCGGAGCTACTACACCGGGCCAGCTCACGATCATCGGTTCGCGTACACCGCCCTCGTAAGCGGAACCTTTTCCACTGTTAAGCGGGTAATTCTGTGTATGCAGTTCTCCGGCACGGGTATGTGCAGCCAGTCCGCCATTATCGGACATAAAGAGAATGACTGTATTTTCTGTCAGATGGTTGCGTTCCAGATAATCCATCAGATCTCCCAGACTTTTATCCATCCCTTCAATGAGGGTGGCATAGGCGGCCTCTACGGGTGGAAGTCCTTTATCCAGATATTTCTGATAGAAGCGATAGTCCGGTTGTATAGGCGTATGAATGGCATAATGAGCCATATATAAGAAGAATGGTTCATCTTTCTGTTGTGCGCTATCCAAAGCCTTCATCGCTTCCAGTGTAAGTGCTTCGCTGAGGAAGGTGTCCGTGCCATGATATTTTTCCAATCCCGGAACTGCTGCCAACGGACTTTTCCCGTCCGGCTTATTACCGAAATTATTCTTGCCGTAGTAACTGGCCGGTGAACCGGCAGCGTGTCCGGCTATGTTTACTTCAAAGCCCATCGTCAGCGGATCAGCTCCGGGAGTATCATTGGCTCCAAAGTGGGCTTTGCCGCAATGAATGGTCTGGTATCCGTTCTCTTTAAGCACTTGTGCAAGCGTAGTGACTTGTGTAGTGTGTTCGATTCCCGGTTCCTGACAAATACCATTCACATTCCATTCCGGATAGATCATCACAGAGTCCGGTTGTTCATGCGTTGTATTTTTGCGTAATGTCCAACTTGTCACACGATGCCGCGCGGCATTCATCCCTGTAAAAAGACTGACCCGGGTGGGGGAGCTGATACTACAAGCGTATGCTTGTGTGAACATCTTCCCTTGTGCCGCCAGGCGTTCCATGTTCGGCGTGTGGTAAGTGTCGTTGTAATGCGTTCGTTGAGTCCAGAAAGGCAGCGAAGTATCCTGCCATCCCATGTCGTCAACCAAAAACAGAACTATGTTCGGACGTTGCTTTTCTTTCGGCGCTCCCTTTGCCGGAGATGCCGCAATCGCTTCTCCTGCCATACCACACATGGGCAATATGGCAGCAGATAGTAATAATTCGTTTTTCATTTGAGATGATACTTTATAAAGGTTAGTTTCTTTTTCTTATCCCTTCGCCTCTTGGTATAAGAACCGTTTGATGGAACGTTTGGGCGTTTTCTCAAATTCTTCGGGATAGATTTTCATTTTGAATATCTGGCTGTATGCCGGAAGCTCTGCGTTTAACGCAACGCGGTTTTCTTCCATGACACGTTCGATGTCCGTAGTGGTCAGACCATGCGCAAAAGCATCGTCAAAGTCAGGATATACCAGTCCGACAAGCTTTTCATTTTGCTGTACGATGATGCTTTCGGCAACATACGGCAGGTTGTTCAGCTTGTCTTCTATTTCTTCGGGATAGATATTCTGTCCGCTGGCACCGAGCAACATGTTCTTGCTGCGTCCCTTGATGGTTACATTGCCCTCGGCATCCATCAGCGCAAGGTCACCGGTGTGCAACCAACCGTCTGCATCAATAGCCTCACGGGTGGCTTCTTCATTTTTATAGTATCCCAGCATGACGTTAGGTCCGCGGCATACGATTTCTCCCGCTATGTTTTCCGGATCAGGAGAAAGGATTTTCACTTCCATACGGGGGACGGCCTTACCGCAGGAACCCGGTTTGAAGCGTGACCAGTCTTCGTAACAGATGATCGGCCCGCATTCTGTCATTCCGTAACCTACCGTGTAGGGGAATTCTATCATGCGAAGGAACTGTTCTACTTCCTGGTTGAAAGCGGCACCCCCTACAATAACTTCCGCAAAACGTCCACCGAAGGCACTGACTACTCCTTCGCGTACGGTTGTCTTGATCTTGTCGTTGATGATGGGGACTTTAAGCAATAGTTTCATGGTTGGTGTTTCCAGTTTCGGAAGCACGTTCTTCTTGATAATCTTTTCTATAATAAGCGGTACGGCTACCACCAGGTGCGGCTTCACTTCCGAGAATGCCTGGAAGATAATCTTCGGGCTTGGCATACGGGTGAGAAAGTATATCTGACATCCTGCGGAGAACTCGTACAGGAATTCGAATGCCAGGCCATACATGTGCGCCATCGGTAGCATGGAGATAATCTTATCCCCGGCCTTCAGTGGCAATACCTCAAATGCAAATGCTGTATTCGACCACAGACTGCGATAGGGTAGCATTACGCCTTTGGAATAACTCGTCGTACCGGAAGTATAGTTGATTACTGCCAGTTCTTCAGGCTGGTCCTTGTGATATTCGATGTGTTCCTTACGGAAATTCTTGGGGTATTTCTTGCCGAACAACTCATTCAGGTGTTCGCGGGCATAATCCAACTTTTCCGTACGGGATATCAAGATAGAGAAATCCGTCATCAGGATGATGCCTTCCAGAATGGTCATGGCGGCTTCATTCAGATTTTCCCATACCTGGTCGCCCACAAACAGTAATTTGGCTTCGGAATGGTTTACGATGTTATGTATATTATCCGCTTTAAATTCGTGCAGGATAGGAACTGCAACGGCTCCGTAGGTCAGTGTAGCGAGGAAAGTAACTCCCCAGTGTGAACTGTTACGTCCGCAGATGGCAATTTTATCTCCTTTCTTGATGCCGCTTGCTTCGAAGATTAAGTGTACTTTCTCTATTTTGCGGGCTACGTCTTTGTATTGCAGGGTAGCCCCATTATAATCGGTCAGGGCATCCAGGTCCCAATTCTGTTTAATGCTGTTCTCAATATAGGCGATAAAACTTTGTTCCATGATATTATATATTGCACATTTAGTTGAAATTTGTGCAAATATAAGGCTTTATAGAAAGAATGCAAATTTTTAACTGAAAAAAGCGGAGGGGATGTACAATTTAGCTTGACGGATGAATCTCACCACAGAGTAACACAGAGTTCCACAGAGTTTTATTTTCCTTGAGTTCAAATTAATAAAACTCTGTGGAACTCTGTGGTGAATTTAATGCATTACCGCCCTAAGTACCAGTTGTACATGCGTTGTACGCCTTCTTCAATCTCCACTTTGTGGTGCCAGCCCAGAGCGTGCAGTTTCGAGGGGTCAGTCAGTTTGCGCATGGTTCCGTCCGGTTTGGTGCTGTCGAAAGTCAGCTGACCTTGGTAACCTACGGTGGAAACTATCAGTTCGGCCAGTTCGCGGATAGAGATTTCCTTGCCTGTACCTATATTAATATGGCAGTTACGAATATCTTTATCACCTTGTTTGTAGGTGTCTTTGAAGTCTACATGCTCCATGACGAAGATGCTGGCATCTGCCATTTCTTCGCTCCAGAGGAATTCGCGAAGAGGTGTGCCTGTACCCCATAATTTCACTTCACTGTTGCTGATACCGTATTTGGCAAGGATGGCAAGGATATCTTCCTTACTGCTGTTGCCGTCGATACCTTCTACCGGACGCTGGTTCAGGTCTTTGCATATTGCATCCCAGTCGCCTTGCTTCAGGCAATGAGCCAGATGTATCTTGCGAATCATGGCAGGGAGCACATGGCTGCGTTCCAGATCGAAGTTGTCATTCGGACCATAGAGGTTGGTAGGCATTACGGCGATGTAATTCGTGCCATATTGCAGGTTGAAACTCTCGCACATTTTCAGTCCGGCAATCTTGGCGATGGCGTACGGTTCGTTGGTATATTCCAGCGGAGAGGTGAGGAGCACTTCTTCTTTCATGGGTTGTTCGGCATCACGCGGATAGATGCAGGTGCTTCCCAGGAAGAGGAGTTTCTTCACATTGTGGCGAAAACTTTCACCGATGACGTTTTGCTGTATTTGCAGGTTTTTGTAGATGAAGTCGGCACGGTAAATGCTGTTTGCCATGATGCCGCCGACGAAAGCAGCGGCAAGGAATACATATTCCGGTTGTTCTTCATCAAAGAATTTACGTACGGAAACGGCATCCAGCAAATCGAGTTCTTTGTGGGTTTTGCCAATGAGATTGGTATATCCTTTATCTTGCAGGTTTTTCCAGATGGCGGAACCTACCAGACCACGGTGTCCGGCTACGTAGATTTTGGCGTTCTTGTCTAACATTATAGTTCTGATTTTATATATTATTTTTCAAGTGATCTCAGATATAGCTTCTTCACAAACTTCATATCGTGTGCTGCCATGATTTTCACCAATTCTTCAAAACTGGTTTGTCTCGGGTTCCAGCCTAAAAGAGTTTTGGCCTTTGTCGGATTACCTAACAGCTGTTCCACTTCGGCAGGGCGGAAATATTTAGGATCTATTTCTACAAGCGTTTTTCCAGTTTGCACATCGATACCTTTTTCTTCTACGCCTTCACCTTCCCAGCGCAGTTCGATGCCTACTTCCTTGAAGGCAAGGGTGGCAAACTCGCGGACGGTATGCATTTCGCCTGTGGCTATCACGAAGTCTTCCGGTGTATCGTGCTGAAGAATCAGCCACATACATTCTACATAATCTTTCGCATATCCCCAGTCGCGACGTGCATCCAGATTACCCAGATACAGTTTGTCCTGGAAACCTTGGGCTATGCGGGCGGCAGCCAGCGTAATCTTACGGGTTACGAATGTTTCTCCTCTACGTTCGCTTTCGTGATTGAAAAGGATACCGTTTACGGCAAACATACCATAACTTTCGCGGTAATTCTTTGTAATCCAGAAGCCGTATTGTTTGGCTACTCCGTACGGGCTGCGGGGATAGAAAGGAGTTGTTTCCGATTGGGGGACTTCCTGTACTTTACCATAAAGTTCCGAAGTGGAGGCTTGGTAAATCTTTGTCTTTTTCTCCATGCCGAGGATGCGGACAGCTTCCAGCATACGCAGCGTGCCGATGGCATCTGCCTCTGCGGTGTATTCCGGTACGTCGAAAGATACTTTTACATGGCTTTGTGCAGCGAGGTTATATATTTCGTCCGGCTGTACCTGTTGGATGATGCGGATCAGCGAGCTGCTGTCCGTCATGTCACCGTAATGCAGGTTAATGGTGCGCTTTTGCTTCATGTCGCGTACCCATTCGTCGAAGTACAGATGTTCGATGCGCCCTGTATTGAATGAAGAAGAACGGCGGAGAATACCGTGTACTTCATATCCTTTCTGTAATAAGAATTCGGCGAGAAACGAACCGTCCTGACCTGTTATTCCGGAGATTAAAGCTGTTTTCATATTGTAGGCTTCTTTATTGATTATTTTTTGCGGGGCAAAATTCGTTATTTTTTACGAGAATACAAAACTTATTGGCTTGTCACTTATATATCTTATCTACTATCAGTGCAATAGCCCCATCTCCCGTTACATTGCAGGCAGTACCGAAGCTATCCATTGCAATGTAGAGTGCGATCATCAGTGCCTGTGCCGATTCATCGAAACCGAGCATGGATTGCAGGATACCCAGGGATGCCATGATGGCACCACCGGGAACTCCCGGAGCGGCTACCATCGTGATTCCCAGCATGAAAATGAAACCGGCAAACAAGGGGAAATCAAAAGGTATGCCTTGCATCATCATCAGAGCAAGAGCACATGCTACAATCTTCAGCGTGCTACCGGATAAATGTATCGTGGCGCAAAGAGGGATAACAAACCCCGCAATATCAGAGGATACGCCGTTCTTCTTTGTCTGTTCCAGGGTAACAGGGATAGTGGCGGCAGAAGACTGTGTACCTAAAGCCGTGAAATAGGCGGGTAGCATCTTCCCTAACAATTTAAAAGGATTCCGGCGGACAAACAGCGCAGCGATACAATATTGAAATACCAGCAGGAAGATGTGCAGCAGGAAGATTACACCGATAATCTTTATAAATACCATTAAGATAGAGAATACCTGTCCCGAATGTGTCATATTAAGGAATATGCCGAATATATAAATAGGAAGCAACGGCAGGATCACTGCACTGATCATACGGACAATGATATCCTGAAAATCACGTGCTGCATTCTTCAGTGTATCGTTTTTCAGTTGGGCAAGTCCCAGCCCTAAAGTGAAAGCCAGTACCAGTGCCGTCATCACATTCATGAGCGGTGGAATGGCGACTGAGAAAAACGGCAATATCCCTTGCGCTTCACTGACCTCTTCCAGCGGGGCACCGGACTCTATCAGGTGAGGAAATATAGTTACTCCTGTAAAGTAAGAGAGGAAACCGGAAAACAGGGTTGCTCCGTAAGCTATCAGTGCGGTAATCAACAGCAGTTTCCCGGCACCTTTACCGATGTCGGCAATGGCTACGGTAACCAGTCCCACAATAATCAGCGGTATGGAGAAATTCAGAAATTCGCTGAAGATACCGTTGAATGTAACGAACAGGCGTACCAATTCTCCGGGAAGAAAATTACCAAAAAGAATACCGAATGCGATGGCTATAAGGATACGCGGCAGTAAGCCGATATGTAGTTTTTTCATAAAACTGAATTTAAGTTTCTCCATTGAAATAGAGTTATGTTTGCAAAAGTACGATTTTTATTCGAAATTCATACGAACAAATGCCCTTGACATATTGTTTCCATTTCAATGAAACAATAACAAAAAAATGCAAGTTATGACAGAAAAAGGACAAAAGACTAATATCGGCTTAATCGGACTTGCCGTGATGGGGGAGAATTTAGCTTTGAATATGGCGGACAAGGGATGGCATGTGTCCGTGTTTAACCGTACTGTTCCGGGAGTGGAAGAAGGTGTGGTAGAACGCTTTATCAACGGCCGTGCCAAAGGGAAAAGTATTGAAGGATATACTGAAATTCCTGACTTTGTAGAATCCATTTCCACCCCGCGCAAAATCATGATGATGGTGCGTGCCGGCAGTGCCGTAGATGAACTGATGGAACAACTCTTTCCGCATCTTTCTCCGGGAGATATCTTGATAGATGGAGGCAACTCAAACTATGAAGATACCAACCGTCGTGTGGCATTGGCCGAATCGAAAGGTTTCCGCTTTGTCGGTGCCGGTGTTTCGGGCGGTGAAGAAGGAGCGTTGAACGGTGCTTCTATTATGCCGGGCGGTTCCGTTACTGCCTGGGATGAAGTAAAACCCATCCTGCAAAGTATTGCTGCACGTGCTGCCGATGGTACTCCTTGCTGTGACTGGATTGGTCCGGCCGGCTCGGGACATTTCGTTAAAATGATACATAATGGTATCGAATACGGTGATATGCAGTTGATTGCCGAAGCCTACTGGGTGATGAAGAATCTTCTGCAACTGAATAATGAAGACATGGCTTCCGTTTTTGCCCACTGGAATGAGGGTAAGTTGCGTAGCTATCTGATAGAAATTACAGCCAATATTCTTCGGCATAAGGATAAGGCGGGCGGTTACCTGATTGACAAGATACTGGACACTGCCGGACAGAAAGGCACCGGTAAATGGTCCGTTATCAATGCAATGGAATTGGGTATGCCTCTGGGACTGATTGCAACGGCTGTTTTTGAGCGTAGTCTTTCAGCGCAGAAAAATCTGCGTGAGGCAGCTTCCAAACAATTCATTTGCCAGCGCTCACAAGTGGTCTATAATAAGCCGGAACTGGTGAAAGATATTTATTCCGCTTTGTATGCTTCTAAACTGGTATCCTATGCACAAGGTTTTGCCGTGTTGCAAAAAGCGTCCGAATCTTTCGGCTGGGATCTCGATCTGGCATCCATTGCCCGTATGTGGCGCGGAGGCTGTATCATCCGCAGTATATTCCTGAATGATATAGCGGCTGCTTTTGAGGCACAGCAGAAGCCGAAACATTTGCTACTCGCTCCTTATTTCCGGGAAGAAATCAAAGAGTTGCTCTCCGGTTGGAAGCACCTTGTAGCCCATGCGATGAAAGAGGAACTGCCTGTTCCGGCTTTCTCTTCCGCATTGAACTATTTCTATTCGCTGGTATCTGCGAAGCTCCCTGCTAATATGATTCAGGCTCAGCGTGACTATTTCGGCGCACATACCTTTGAGCGTACCGATGAACTTCGCGGACAGTTCTTCCATGAAAACTGGACCGGACATGGCGGAGATACAAAATCAGGTACCTATAATGTATAAAATGAAGCCCTGGTAATAAAATTATGAAGCAAGAGCTAATGAATTTATTGCAAGGGCTAATTTGCAGAAGCTAATCAAAAAAAACAAGATTCTATGAGTAAATTTGTAATGATCATATTCGGCGCTTCGGGCGACTTGACGAAACGCAAACTGATGCCGGCACTCTACTCGCTCTACAAGGATAATCGTTTGCCCGAAGGATTTGCCATTCTCGGTATCGGCCGTACCGACTATGCGGATGAAACTTATCGCGACTATATCCTGAACGAGCTGGAACATTTTGTCACACCGGCCGAAGTGGGAATGAAAGAGTTCTGCACTCATTTGCACTACCTTAGTATGGACCCTGCCATAGAAGAAGGTTACGGAACCCTGGACAGCCGTTTGCAGGAAATCACCGGTGAAAAGGAACCGGACAATTTACTGTTCTATCTCGCTACGCCGCCCTCACTTTATGGCGTCATCCCTCTACATCTGAAAACAGCCGGATTGAATCGTAAACATACCCGCATCATCGTCGAAAAGCCTTTCGGCTACGACCTGAAGTCGGCACAAGAATTAAACCATATCTATGCTTCCGTTTTCGAAGAGTCTCAGATCTATCGCATTGACCACTTCCTTGGTAAAGAGACGGCACAAAATATCCTTGCTTTCCGTTTTGCCAATGGCATTTTTGAACCGTTGTGGAATCGTAATTACATCGATTATGTAGAGGTTACCGCTGTCGAGAATCTCGGTATCGAACAGCGTGGCGGCTTCTATGACGGTACAGGCGCTTTGCGTGACATGGTACAGAACCACCTTATCCAACTGGTGGCCCTCACTGCCATGGAGCCTCCCGCTGTCTTCACCGCCGATAATTTCCGTAACGAAGTGGTAAAAGTCTACGAGTCACTGAAACCTCTGACGGATGAAGATTTGAATGAACATATAGTCCGCGGACAATATACCGCTTCCGGTTCTAAAAAGGGCTACCGTGAAGAGAAGAACGTCCCCGCCGATTCGCGCACTGAAACTTACATCGCCATGAAGATCGGTATTGATAACTGGCGTTGGAGCGGCGTACCTTTCTACATCCGCACAGGAAAGCAGATGCCTACCAAGGTGACGGAAATCGTAGTGCACTTCCGTGAAACGCCCCATCAGATGTTTCATTGCCATGGCGGACACTGTCCGCGGGCTAACAAACTAATCCTCCGCCTGCAACCCAACGAGGGTATTGTGCTGAAATTCGGCATGAAAGTTCCCGGACCGGGATTCGATGTGAAGCAGGTAATGATGGACTTCAGTTACGACCAACTGGGCGGACGCGCCACGGGCGATGCTTATGCCCGCCTGATTGAAGACTGCATTCAGGGCGACCCGACACTCTTTACCCGCAGTGATGCTGTCGAAGCCTCCTGGCGTTTCTTTGATCCTGTGCTGCGCTATTGGAATGAATATCCTGACGCGCCTCTCTACGGTTATCCTGTCGGAACCTGGGGACCGCTGGAAAGTGAAGCTATGATGCACGAACATGGTGCCGACTGGACCAATCCGTGTAAAAACCTTACGAACACTGATCAATATTGTGAGTTATGAAAACTTATATCTATAGTACAGCTGTCGAAACGGCGCGCGCTCTCATCAAGCACCTTATTAGTTTGATGGAGGAAGAGCCGCAGAAGATTTTTCACATAGCATTCAGTGGAGGCAGCACGCCCTCGCTCATGTTCGATTTGTGGGCGGAAGAATTCAAGGATGCCACTCCGTGGAGCCGTATGCGTATTTATTGGGTGGACGAACGGTGTGTACCTGCCGAAGATTCGGAGAGTAACTATGGCAATATGCGCCGGCTGTTGCTGGATGAAGTGGGAATACCTGAGGAGTATATTTTTCCTATTGACGGCAGCAACGATCCCGATGATGAGGCGAATAGCTATTCTCGCATAGTGCGTTGCAATGCGCCACTCTGGCATGGCTTTCCGGCTCTTGATATTGTTCTGTTGGGGGCGGGAGAAGACGGGCATACCTCGTCCATTTTCCCCGGTCAGGAGTATTTGCTTTCTTCTTTCCATCCTTACGAGGTAAGTGTTAATCCTTACAATGGGCAGAAGCGCATAGCCATGACCGGCTGTTTGCTTTTTAATGCCAAGCAGCTGATTTTCTTTGTGACAGGCAGAAACAAGTCCAACGTTGTGCGCGATATTCTGGATTCGGGTGATACCGGTCCGGCTGCCTATGTGGCGCACCATGCCTGGAATGTGGAAGTGTTTATGGATGAGCTGGCGAAACCCCAACCCATCCATGAGAGTGATTTATAAAAAAAGAGAGTGATTTATCATCAATTGGACGTTCCGCTTTCCAGAATGCTGACGATGGAGAACAGCGTGAAACAGATGCCGCCTAATCCTGCCAATACGCGTGCGGGAACAAAGTAGACATCATTCAGTGTTGTCATTTCAAACAGAAAAGCAGAGAGGAAAAGACAAGTAAGCGCGGTGAGCACCGGAATGAGCGGAATTCGGTTCGCCAGCTTAAAGACGTTCCGCCAAATAACAGCCAGCAGAATTACTTTGCTGGATATGCTGTAACAAACTAAACCCAGACCTATCATAATGTATCCGGTGGAAGACTTGCCCGGGTCGGCATTCGTCAGCACCCAAAGTCCCCACAGGATACTCAGTGTACCCATCACCAATACGAGGGCGGGCCACCATTTCCGTTCGGCACCACTATAAGAGTTACGTATCTGCCGGACAATGGTAGCAACCAGTGCAACCAGGCTCGTACAGATGCATGCCAGTCCGGCCATAACGTGTCCGGCCACATAGTAAGCGGTGTGGATATCACTTTGTCCCAATAACCAGAATGCCCAAACCCATGTAATGACGGCGAACACAACAGCCAGAATGATGAGTATGTCCGCCTGTGCCGAAGAGAATGACTTGGCAGGTACGGCATGGTCAGTCTTCTTGGAATTTTGCGTGATGAAGGTGAAGCGGGTGGAAGAGGTGGCGGTAGTGGCTACACATGCAGTGATGAAAGCTACTCCGCAAATGACATGTCCCGCAACGAAATGGGCTACCGTACTGCCGTCACTAATGTATGTCATTCCACCGATGAAACACACCACGGCAGCCAGATAGCCGATGATGGGCAGGGCATATTTTGCCGCCGTACTATACGTGTGGATAATCTGCCGGATGATGGTACCTGCCGTAGCGAACAGCGCAATACATATCATTCCTAAAGAGAAGACCACGGGCCCCGCAACGAATCGGTTCGTGTCCGTCCCCATGTCGAGCACAAAGGCTCCGTAGCCGAAACAAAAAAGGGCCATCAGCAATGGGATAGCCCTGAAAAGGATACTAATACCGTAATTCATAATTGTTATCGTTTTTAAGTTTCCCCTTCCAACAGTATTCCTTACGGTTTGTTTTCGGTTTTAATATTTGTTCACCACAGATTTATTTCTCAAAGATGGCATTCCTGTATTCGTTGGGCGTCATGTCATAGCGTTCGCGGAAGAGGCGGTGGAAGGTGGACGCATTGGGCAATCCACATTCTTCGGCGATGTGACTGATGATATATTCGGGGTGCTCGCGAATGAGTTCGACTGCATGTTCCAGGCGCAGGTTGTTGATATAGGCGGTAGAGCTTACTCCGGTACACTGCATCAGGATGACGTTGAGGCGAGTTCGGTTTGTGCCCGATAGCATGCACAAGTCGTGGCGTGAGAATTTAGGATCCAGATAAGGAGACTGTTTGCTGAGTATACCTTCCATTAGATCAAATATCCGGCGGTTTTCTATCTGTTCCAGTGTGTTGCATTCTCGCTTCGGTTCATTATCTTTTTCTTCATCGTCTTCCGTTTCATGGCCTTGCAGGTCCGGCATGCTGTCTTCTTGTCTGCATTCGGTAGCGATTTTCATTTGTTCTATCTTCTGTTGCAGGGCGTTGATGGTGTCGCGGCTTTCGCTCAATCGCTTTTTGCTGTTCATTTCTTCGTTGATGCTGCGTGCCATTGCCCGGTTTTTGCGGCGTATGTTGAGGGTGTATCGGACAATGAGCGCCAGGCCGGCGCATAGCAACAGCATGATGCAGACGGCTGAGATGAGGAGGATATTTCGTTCGCGCAGTTCGTTGGCCTGTTGTTGCAGCAGGGCTTCCTTTTCGGTGGTGTCGTATATGGCGGCGAGCTCTAGGGCGGTGTTGCGTTCTTCGCGTTTTTTGATGCTGTCGCACAGTATGGACAGTTGTTTATAGTAGTGGGTTGAACGGCGGTAGTCGCCTTTACTTGCGTAGGCTTCGCCTAATGTGCGCTTAATGGTGACCATGTGATAGTTCACGCTGTCTCTCTGACTGATCAGGAATTGCTCGCGGGTGGCATTCATACGGATGATTTCGTCGTACATACGGCGATCAAAGAGGTAGGGCATGATGAGGTAGTTGTCGCGGCTGTGTACGTGACTTACGGTGAGGAATTTCTTGTAGAATTCTTCTGCTTCTTTGTGGCGTCCCAAGCGTTGCAGAACTACGGCGCGATGGGCGTAGAGGGCTTTGAGTTCTTTCTGTTCGAGCCCTTGCATCTGGGGTTCGCCGCCCTGTTCGCGGGTGACTACGGACTGGAGGGCGTCGAGTGTGCTGAGGGCTTCTTCGTACAGTTTGTCCCTTTGCTGCATCACGAGTAGGGTGTTGTAGTTGTAGCGCAGGTTGTCGTACTTGTATTCGTAATCGGTGTGGAGCATCAGGTCGACGGCTTGGTGCATGTACTCGTAGCCTTGGGACTTGTTGCCCTGGTAGTAGATCATCTTTCCCAGATTGAAGAGGGCGATGGAGTGCATGGGTTGGTTTCCGGTGGCTTTTGCTTTGTCCAGCAGGAGATTGACACATTCGGCTTTCCCGACTTCGTTGTGCAGGCAGTCGTAGGTGGAGATAAGGCGGTGGAGCTGATCCATATATTCATCGTCGTTCTGGCGTATGGAGTCGCTTTCGAGGGCACGGCGATAGTTTTTTAGGGCGTGGCGGTAGTGACCGTTGTTGAAGTAGAGGTCGCCTTCAGTGATGTCTAAGCGATGGGTGGGGAGGAGTTTGCGGATACGCAACTCGTCCATGATACGGCAGGCCAGGGGAAAGTTGGAGAAAGTATAACGGTAGACATTGTCATCGGTGAGGAGGCTGTCGGGCAGGGCGACGTCAACGGCAATGGTGTCGTTAAGGGTGTTAAAGTTGCTTTCGGACGCGTGCAGAGTGGTGCGGGCCAGACAAATAAGGAGACAGGACAGCAGGCAACTGCCGAGTAAACGGTAGTCAAGAAAGCGACAGTGGAATTGTTCTTGTCGTTTCATTAAAAGTTTTGATTAAAGTTGATGTTGTCGTCTTGCGGAGACAAAGATACGTTTTGTGGGGGAGAAAAGCAAGGGAAGAGGAACTTTTTAGAGTCCCGTTCCTCCCTCGTTCCATCCGGGTGTCCAAGGTATGATGGTGCCGCTCACTTGGTCTATACCGAAGTTGAGGGTGGCTGCCAGGCGCAGGGTAGTGGCTGTGGCGGGCGGGTTGAAGCCGGAGAAGAGGGGGGTGACGTCTTGCTCGTAGCTCAGGGTGGCGCCGTTCGTGAGGGTGGCGGTAATGAGGATGCGTTGGCCGGTGGCTGAGGAGTTCGTGCCCAGGAGGCGGAAGGTACCGGTGGCTTCGGGGTCGGTGGGGGTGGAGGCGTCCAGTTGCAGGTTGGTGAGGAGGTAGTAAGGGGCCTTCGCGTTGGCACGTAGACTGGGGGCCGGGGAGTTTGTTTGGGTTGGGGCTTCGGCGGTGGTTTGGGTTGGGGCTTCGGCGGTGGTTTGGGTTGTGACGGCCGTGTAGCGTTGTTCCAGCCGTGCGGTGCGGCTGACGCCTTCGAGGCGGGCGGTGATGGCGGTAATGGATGATGCGTCGGCTCCCTGTAGGCGGACGTCGAGGCGGACGAGACGAGTGCGGGGTGCGGGGGTGAGGGCGGTTTGAATGGTGCGTCCCGAGGTGACGGTGACGGGCGTGGCGTCAGTCAGCACATCGGGGGCTTGGGGAAGCCGGCCGTCTGGGTCGAGGAGGGGGAGGCTGATGGTGGTGCCGTTGAGGGTGAAGGCGTCGGTGCCGAAATATTCAGTGTTGCTGCCATCGGTGGGGAGGGCGCAGAGGAGATTGTAGGTGCCGGCTTCTACATCGACAGGTTGGTCGTGGAGGACGGTGGCAACGATGCGATCCTCACGGGCGGGGTCGGTGAGGATGGCGGGTAACCGAGGGTTGGCGACGCCGGGGGCGCTGAGCAAAATTCGGCCGGGATTTTCGATGGGTTCGCCGTCTGGGTCGAGGAGGAGTTCGAGGTAGTGGTGTTTACTGCACGAGGTAAACAGGAGCGCCGACAGGAGAGCTATTGTAAGTGCGGACAGGATTGCCGACGGTAGTTCGGATTGGGTGGTGGTGAGCGGGTGGGTGGCGTATTGTTTTGTTTTCATATTATTTTTCTTGCTGTTTTCGAGTTATTGTTTTCTTTTTGTTCTCCGGCTGTTGCTTGGGGTTTTCCGGTTATGGCTGTTGTATTCTTCCGCTGCTGAGAGGGGCTCGGTGGGCGGAATGGGGATGTTTTCAGAATCGGTAGACGAGTGCGACGTCGAGTGCCGTCAGTGTGAAGCGGTCGTGGGTGCGGGTACCGAGTAGCCGGCTTTGGGCGGCGGGGGCGTACCAGGTGTATCGGTCGTAGTCTTGGTGCTGATATCCCAGGGCAAGTGCGGCGTCAATGGCCCAGCGGCCGCAGGGGTCAAGTGCGAAGGAGTATCCAAGGAGGATTCCGGCTGATATGAGGTCGCCCTCGCGTCCTGGGGTGCCGGCGGTGAGTAGCTGCTCGTTGAAGTGGGTATAGCGCAGGTCGATGCCGAGGTAGGCGCCGCGGGAGGAAGAGATGTAGATGTCAAGATTTGGGTGGGAGGCGGAGTTTCTGTTGGTGAAGGGGCGGAAGTAGCGACGCAGTTGCAGTCCGGCGGTGCTGAGGCGGGCGGCGTGGGTGCGGTGGCTGAGCGACCAATTTCCGTATGAGCCGTCGAGGCCTACCTGCCAGCGGCGGTCGAGGGTGAGGTCCATGCCGAGCGAGGGGCTGCCAAAGGCCCATAGCAGGAGGTTGCTGCGCAGGGAGAGGCGGGGAGAGGGCGAGGAGGTGCTGATTGTTTTGCTACTGCTGATTGCTGTACTGTTGCTTTGTGCTACGGCACAGTTGTTGCCTGCCGCCAGAATAATGGTAGCGGCAATGATGAGTTGTTGGATATTCTGCTTCATATTGTTTTCATTTTCTAATGATTATAATTGGTTTCATCCGGGATTTTTAATCCAGTCAGTTTCCCGGATGCTGCTGTGCTGTAGCGATGCTACTGCTCCCCTTGATAGCTCCATTGAATGATGGGCGGGGCGAGGATAACCTTCTTTGTGGCATCCGTGCTGCCTACGGTGTTTCCGGCTGCTGCGTCGAGCGTAGCACCCCAGATGCCGGCGGCGGTCCAGTTGCGCTTCTGCGCATAGATGTTACCGGTGGTGTTTACCATCACCGTGGAGACATTTGTGAGGGTGGTGTTGCCTGCGGTGGTGACTGTACCGTTTTCTATGATGGGGGCGGTGACACTAAAGGTGCAGTCATTCCTTATTTCATTGTCCAGTGCAAAAAGAGGCTTAGTGGTGGTGACGCTTTCGGCTGTATCTTTATCGGCACCGGTGACGAGCAGTTGCTGATAGCCTGTACCCCAATAGAAGCCGAATCCGGTGGGCTCACCGTTCGTGTCGGTGTTTCCTGTGCTGCTGCTTTCCTTGAAGGGGGAGACGAGGCCGGAGAGGGTGGGGGAGAGGTCATTGTTGCTTTTTTTGTTTTCTGTGATTAGCCCGATGGTAGTGGCATCACCGGAGTTATCGTTCTTCGTAGCGTTTACAGCGTAGGCAGAGGCGATGATGCTGCCGTAGTTGCTGCCGACAAGGGAAGCGGAAGTGTTATTACTACCGAACGTGTTGCCGGAGGTGTAGCAACCGAACAGGATGGCGTTAGAATAGCATCCTACCAGACCGCCATGGTAGCCAGTACAACCGCTGAGGTCGCAGTTGCGTACGTAGCATGCGGTGATGACGGAGCTATTGTAACCTATCAGGCCACCACTGTAGCTGGTGCCGGATACTTTGCAGTCGGTGGCGTGACAGCGGGTCAGAGTAATATCAGTCTGAGAGGTTTCACCTATCAGGCCACCGGTCTCATTGCCGCTCACTGCGCAGCCGGTGGCGCTACAGAGAGAAACGGTGGTGCCATTAGCGCAGCCTCCGATAAGGCTACCGGTCTTATTATTGTTGTTCATATTCTTCACCCGTGCGTCCTTCATGTGGAGGTTGTAGATGACGGCTCCGGAGGTATAGCCGAAGAATCCGGCGTTTTTCAGTGTTGATGTGTTGATAGTCATGCCGGTGATGGTATGACCATTGCCGTTGAAATGGCCTTTGAAGGAGGTGCTGGTACCCTCGTTGCCGATGGGTGTCCAGAGTTCGGTATTGCCTTCGTCTGGTATGTCATTGAAATCTTTATCGGGCAGTGTGCCGCCAGTGCCGGTGGCGGGATCGTATCCCGGAGTGAGGTTGATGTCGGTCATGAGGATGTAGTTGGCAGAAAGGGAGTACTCATAATTTTTACCGTCGGAGTTGGTATAATTATAGTCCCCGTCTGTATTTTTCACACCTATCTTGCGCAGTTCTTCCTCGTTGTAGATGGGGGTGTATCCTTGCGGCACGGTGAGTAAGTTTCCCTGGTCGTCCCACTTCATATCCTCGTCGTTGCCGTCGAGGTCTCCGTTGGCAGGGATGGCGGTGCAGGCACCGGGCAGCAGACTGAGGCGGTAGGTGTATTGGCGGGCTATGTAGAGCCTGCGTCCGCGTGCGGAGGGATCGGCTGCGTCGGGGGCGGTGTCGCCTGCGGGGATGGTGACAGTGACTTGAGTGCCTCCCGTGACGGTGTTCAGACCGATGTCGGGATCACGATTGACGGTGCCGCCCAGGGTGACGGTGAGTGAGTGGAGGTAGAAACTGCTCTGATAGCTTGCGTTGAGATTGAGGCGGGAGATGGCTTGCCATTGGCACGCGCCGTTGCCGGCTTCGGTTGCATCGGCAATGGAGGTGAGGGGCAGGGTGTGATTTAGGGCGTCTTCCGAATAAATGGTTGCCCGGATGGCATTGACAGGGGCGCCCAGCTGATTAGTGATGCCGGAGATATTGATGATGGCGTTGCGGTGCTGGAAGCTTGCGGTGAGAGTACCGTCGGAGGCGAGGTTGAGGGCTCCCGGTGAGGGCTTGAGGGGATCGTTGGCGAGGGTTTGATTACCGGACTGGCTGCTGTATAGGGCTGTCAGTGCATCGACATAGGGTGGGGTGTCGGGGGCGGTGGTGAACAGGGAGCCGCGTTCGGCTTGAATATAGGCCTTCAGGGCCGCTTCGGGGGCGGACTGGGAACTGCTTGCGATGTAGGGGGCAGTCTGCTCGTTGTAGAAGGCGAGGAGCTCGAAGTTGCCGTTTTGAGGAGTGGACATGGCGGGGCTGATGATCCACCGGGCGGTGGAGGTGGCGCTGCCGTCCTGCTGTTGCAGGGTGGCGGTGGAGTAGGCGATGGCATTGCTGTTGTCGGCATTTGTGAGTACGATGTGAATCACGTCATCGGAGATAAAACGGGTCTTCACGAGGCCGGTGTAGCCCTTGTCATCGGTTCCGTCGGAGCGGGTGCGGGCGGCGGTGGGGATGGTGGTAATCCCGTCTGTTGGCGTCAGGATTTCTGCCAGGAAGTGTGTGAGGGCGATGCCGCTGTCGTTGTCACCGTCGAGGTCGTCGAGGGAGTCGGGGTGGCAGGCGCTGAGGCTTAGGGCAAGGCTCAGGACAAGGCTCAGGCTCCGGTTGAGGATGTGGGCGTGGCGCCGTTGGGTGAAAGGGGTATTCTGTTTCATTGTGATGCAATTAATTCTGGGGTTATCGATTTTTTCTTTTTTCACCACGGAGTTTAACAGAGTTCTTCGCTTTTCTCTTTTTTCTCCCTCTGTACCCCTCTGTGGTGAATGCTGATTATTGTGCTCCGTTCGCGGTGGTGACGCTTTCGGCCTGTTCCTTTTACTCGGTTTTTATCATGTTCGCTATAAGGAGCTGAACCGAGTTGTCTTCATCTCTGCTGTCATTTGAAGGTGATGCTGCGGAAGGTGAAGGTGTAGGAGTCGGTCTCATCGGAGCTGTTTATCTTGGTCGGTATCTTGAGGTTGACCAGTGGACCGTTCTGCGAGGTACCGTCGGTGTCGTAGCAATACTGCTTCAGGGCGGAGTTCAGCAGGAGGTCACAGTTCTTGAAGGTCTCGGGGTCAGTGGCGTTGTCGAAGGCGGGGAAGAACATGGAACCGTAATCAGTTCCCAGCTTCTCTATCTTCGTGACGCTGGAGATGTCGAGGCTCTGAAGGGCGATGCAGCCGTAGAAGGCTCCGCTCCCGATGCTTGTCGCCTGCGGCATGCTTGCTGTGGTGAGGGTTTTGCAGTCGGAGAAAGCTCTGTTCCCGATGCTTGTCGCCTGTAGTATGTTTACTGTGGTGAGGGCTTTGCAGTTGTTGAAGGCATCGTTCCCGATACTTGTCGCCTGCGGCATGCTTGCTGTGGTAAGGGCGTTGCAGCCGGAGAAGCCATAGTTCCCTATGCTTGTCACCTTCGGCATGCTTACTTTGGTGAGAGCGTAGCAGGCGGAGAAGGCGCCACTCCCGATACTTGTTGCCATTGGCATGTTTACTGTGGTGAGGGCGGCGCAGTTGAAGAAGGTATAGTCCCCGATGCTTGTCGCCTTCGGCATGCTTACTGTGGTGAGGGCGTAGCAGGCGGAGAAGCCGCTGCTCCCGATGCTTGTCACTTGCGGCATGTTTATTGTGGTGAGAGCTTTGCAATTGGAAAAAGCTAGATCTCCGATGCTTGTCGCCTTCGGCATACTTGCTGTGATGAGGGCGTCGCAGCCATTGAAGACGCTGTGCCCGATGCTTGTCGCTTGCGGCATACTCGCTATGGTGAGGGCTTTGCAGCCGAAAAAGGCGTTGTTCCCGATGCTGTTTGCCATTGGCATGTTTACTGTGGCGAGGGTAGAGCAGCCACTGAAGGCGTTGTTCCCGATGCTGTTTGCTATTGGCATGTTTGCTGTGGTGAGGATTTTGCAGTTTTGAAAGGCGCATTCTCCGAGGGTTTCTGTCAATAGCATGCTTGCTGTCTTGAGGGCATCGCAGCTATTGAAAGCGTATCTCCCGATGCTTGTTATTTGTGGCATGCTTACTGTGGTGAGAGCTTTGCAGCCGGCGAAAGCAAAGTTTTCGATGCTTGTCGCCTTCGGCATACTTGCTGTGGTGAGGGCTTCGCAGTAGTGGAAGGCTTTCTCGCCGATGCTTGTTGCCGCAGATAATTCCACGCTACGTAGCTGGTGGTATTTCTCAAGAGCACCGGTGCCGGTGTTTTGCTTCGGCAGTGTGGTCACGTCCTGCAGTGTCAGGTCGATGTAGCCGTTGACGCCGTTGTAGTTGCTGTTGCTCGGGGTGTAAATCACGTTCAACGCTGTGCGCACGTTTGTCAGCACAGTGGCGTCTTTCGTGGTGCCATTGAAGTTATCCGTTCCGCCTCTTGTCACCGTCCAACGGGGATTGACGTTGGTCAGCTTTCCTGTTCCATGGATGGCGTCGTCCAGCAGACCGTCGGCTGTCACCATTCCCTGCAAGTCCACTTCGTTACCGCCGGAGGTGAGGGAGTAGTCGAGTGTGAACTTGTCCTGTGCTTTGGTTAGCTTGGCTTGGGCAACGAGGTTGTTGTCCAGTGGCAGGCTGTAGTATATATAGAAAGGTGTCTCTCCCACTATGGCTTCCAGATCTTTCACGTTGTCCGTGGCTTCGGTGGGCTTCTGCTTCAGTAGGGGCAGGTGGAAGAGAGCGGTGCCGTCCGTGGCGGTGGCGGGCCGGGAGGAATAGTCGGCGATGACGTCGATTTCTAAGTCATATTGGTTGGTCTGATTGTTATATCCCTTTCCCCATCCGGTGGTTCGTAGCGTTAGGTAAGTTCCCTGAGGGATACCAGTGACTTCTACGAGTGCCGTCTGTCGCTTCCATTGGGGGGCGGGGAGGTGGACGATGTAGTTTTTCTGTGCGAGATCGTCGGCCGTCAGTTTCAGGTCGAAGGGGATAGTGCCGGTGGTGGCGCTGATTTCTTCGGAAGTGCCGGTCAACGGATCGGGGATGCCTCGGTAGGTGTATTGGGCGCGTATGGAGCGTGTGCCGGTGGGGACGATGACGAGCGAGGGCGTGGCGGTCCACTGTGAGGGGGTGGTCGGAGTGGCTCCGGTGGCTTCAGCGGTGCAGGTCAGGGTCTGTTGTGAGGTACTTCCAGAGGTGTCGCCGGTGGAGAGTTGGGCCAGGATGAGGCGTGCTTCGATGGCGGCGGTTCGGGCCTCGTCGTCGGCTGTGGAGGGAATATCGGATTGAGCTTCCTGGGCGGAGATGCTGTAGTAGGTGAGGTTGACGGTGACTTGGTCGCCTGCCTGCCAGCATCCGGTGGTGGTGCTGGTGCGGGTGGCGGGGACGGACTCTCCCGATTCGACGTTTTCTCCTGCGTATCCGGGCTTTTGGCCGAGGGAGATGAGGAGTGCGGGGGCATCGGGGGTGCCGCCGTTGGAGGGTGCGGGGGCGTCGGGATGGACGGGTGTTATGAGTTCATCCCGGGTACAGGCGGTAGGCAGTATGAGGGTGAGGCTCAGGGTTGCCAGTGCGAGGGTGAATGTGGTGGGTATGAATTTCTTTTTCATTGCTATGCTGTTTATTGGGTTATGAGTTCAATGGATACGCGGACGATGCGGATAAAGCGAACGTGCTGCTGTCTTCATCTCTGTTGCCGTCATTTGAAGGTGATGCTCCGGAAGGTGATGGTGTAGCTGTAAGGGGCGCCACTACTATCATGGCCCTCTATCTTGAGTTTTACGAGTGGACCGTTCTGCGAGGTGCCATCGGCGGCATAGCAGTATTGTTCCAGGGCGGAATTTAGCACGAGGTCACAGTTGGGGTAGGCGCCGCTGCCAAAGGCACTGAGCAGGTAGTTTTGTTCTGAAGTTCCTAAGTTCCATATTTGGGTAACGCCGGAGATGTCGAGGTTTGTTAAAGCTTGGCAGCCAATAAAGGCGTTTTTCCTGATGGTCTTTGCTGATGGTATACTTGCTGTGGTGAGGGATTCGCATTTGTAGAAGGCGTATTCCTCGATGTCGGTCACTGCAGGCAACTCTATGTTGCGTAACTGCTTGTAGCTTTGGAAAGCGCCATCGTTGTTGTATGTTGGCAGTGTGGTCACATCTGTCAGCATTAGGTCGATGTAGTTGGGGCCGGTGTAGCTGTCGTTATCCGGAGTGTATATCTTGTTCAGCGCCGTGCGCACATTCTTCAATACTGTCACGTCTTTGCTGTCGGTGTTGCTGCTGGAAGTGGCCTCTGTGCCTCCTCCGGTCACCACCCACATTGGATTTGCAATGCAGAATATGTCCGGATTTAGCTCCGTCAGACCACTGGCGATGCCCGGGCTTCCGCCTGCCGTCTCTCCTCCTTCTCCGTTCCCGTCCTCAAATCCGGAGATTGTGATGCCGTTGGGGTCGATGTAGGCCATGTCTCCCTTCACGTGTACGGTGAGCGTCAACATCTTTCCGGGCTGTGGCACGGCGTTGATGGTAGCGCTTGTAGGCCAGGTGACGGAAAGCAGTTCACCTGTGGAGGTGGTAAGTACTGCCACGCATGTGCTGCCCGGAGTGAGCCGGTTGGTGCCTGTGGAGCTTTCACTGGTGTTCGTGCCGGGTGTCAGTTCGCCGAAGATGACGATCTGCTGGCTGACGGCTGTGTATTGGCAGGTGGCCGTGGCGTCGGTGTAGATGATACTGCCGGGATCCGTGCCGGGATTGGCTTGGATGCCGTGCGTCACAGTAGGGGCGTATTGAGTGGTGGGGCTGTCGCCTGTCATAGTCAGGGGGCAGGATGCGTTGTTAACCACGGTTCCTTGTCCGGCGTTGTAGAGTTTCAGCACCAGGCGCAGGGCAGCTGTGGTGTAGGCGGGGTTGATGGTGGCGATGCCTGCCTTTTTGTCTGCGGAGAGAGTGATGCCGGTCCGTTCTTTGTCCGTGGCGGAGGGGATGCTGACGTCGGGATTTGCGGGTACTTCGGCACCGTACTTCATCCGGGTGCGGAAGGGGACGTAGACATTGGTCGTGGCATCGTCAGCAGTGCCGCTTGTACCGCTGATGTCTGCGGGGACGTTCATCAGTACCGGTGCGGCGGTTTCCTCGATGCGTAGGTCGGCTTGTTCAGTGGGGATGACGGGGATGTGGGTGTTGGCGGAGGTGCCCGTGGACGTCTTCAGCTTGAAGTATTGCGAGCTGGTGCCGCTGCCGGAGGTGTTGTCGTTGCGGTCTGCTATTTCGTAGTCGGCGGAGGCGGTCAGGGTGGTGGTGCCGTCGGGTGCCTGGTCGTAGCGCCTCAGGGTGAAGCTGCTGCCGCTGACATCGAACTTGATGCTGCCGGTGGTGGCGTTGGCCCGGGTTACCGTGCCCGTTGCGGGCAGGCTGACGGTTGCGGCCAGTGGCACCGGTGTGGCGTCGGGGTTACTGTTGTCGTCGTCGTCCAGTTCGCCGGGGGTACAGGCTGACATCAGTCCGAGGGCGAACAGGATGAGGGTGGCAAGGTATGTTGTTTTCTTTTTCATAATCATTCTATTGTTTTTGGACTTTCGTTACTGTCTTGGGTTGCTTGGTACAGGTCACTGTTCCCACCATAGCTTCAGGTTTCCGGTCACGCTGTCGCCTGCGGGGTTGTCCGTCCCGTTTACGATCTGTGCAAAGAGTAGCAGGTCTTGGGCTGAGGAGAGTTCATAGATAGGTTGGCCGTTAGTACCTTTCTTTTCTGTATCGTCCGGATTCGTGGCAGGTTTCAACTCTATTGTCTCCGTTCCCGTATCTCCTGCGTCTATTTCTTCCCAGGTGTTGAGCGTTGCCGTGGCGTCCAGGTTTTGGGAAACATTGAAGGGTGCCATCACTGTGATGCGCGTGCCGGTGGTGATGGTGGGGGGGACGCCGGCATTCTTGGTGATAGAATATTTTATAATCAGCGTCTGCGGTGTGCTTCCGGTGTTGGGGGTGAAGGTGAGGGTACCCAAGGTAGAGCCGTCGGGGACGGTGCCGCTCTGTTTTCCTGTGCTGACGTCGGTAGTGGTCGTAATGCCCGGCACGTCCGTTAAGTACATATAGGCACGGAAGGTGGTGACGGATTGTTGCCGACCGTTTATCGTTTCCGTAGCCTTACCGGTACGCCAGCAGACGATTTGGTTGTTTTTGCTGTTCTCGTTGGGGCCACCGGTCAGTGTCAGCTTCACAGCATCGATATCGTTGGCGTCGGTGCCGTCGAGAGTGGCTTCACCGGTGGTGGGTAGCACGTTGGGCATTGTTTGGTCTATTACCCGCACCACGATGCTGACGCGCCGGTGAAGGAGTTCGGCGTACAGTTGTCCGCGCTTGATGCCGGGGATTTCATTGTCGGCTTCGGCTATCCGGGCATTGTCGCAGGATAGGTAGTTCTGTAGACAGTAGTTCTTCCGGGTGGTTTGATTCGTGTATGTGATGCTGCCTTCCCAATGGAGGTTGCCGCCGTAGGTTTCTACGGAAATCGTTTTCCCACTGTTGCGGTCGATGTCGTCGATGTAGAGGGGATAGATGTCGGTAGCTTCAGCTTGAGCTCGGTATGGGTCGCTGTTGTCATTCGGGTTTATCTGCCGCCAGAGGTTGTCCGTTATGCCGGTATATACATAGGTGGCGGTGAGCGTCTTGCTTCCCATGTCGTTGTTTCCCAGTTTGGGGGCACTGACGGCGATGCAATCTCCCGCTTCCCAAGCGTTGTCTTTGCCTGCGGGGTCGGTCGCCATGCGTGTGGTAGCGGGTACTGAGCCGTCGTAGCCATCGTTACCCTCGATGGTGAGGAGGCCGATGGTGAGGGGAGTGCGCAGGCCTTCGGTGCCGGTGCCTTCGGGGGCGGTAACAGACAGAGGGTCGGCTGTGCAGCTCGTCAGCAGGAAGATGAGGAAAGAGATGCAGAGGAGAATGCACAGTGAGAGCAGTGGAATGATGATCCGGTCACCCAGTGAATCGCCGTAGCGTATGGTGTACCAGACGTTTTTCCAGAATTCATCGCTGTACCTGCATGTCTTTATTTTCTTTTGTTTTTTCATTGTTTCTTGTTCTTTATGTCTTTGGGTTCTTCGTCTCGTTATCGCTCTCCCGTGCGTCGGAAGAATCGAAGTTACTATTGCCACTCGAAGTTGCCTTCACCCGATTCTTCTTTCCATGCTTCCACCGCAATGTTACCCGGATTGAGTTCGGATTTTGTCAGGGTGGCGGTGAGGGTGTACTGGCTGCCGTACTTCAGCGTTAGCCCATCCTTACCGGCTGCTTTCAGAGTGTAGGTTTTCTCTGTTGCCGTACCGCTGCCTAAGGTCAAGGTCAGATAGTCAGTACCGATAGTGGCGCCACTTGCACTGTTTGCTCCTAAAGTTTGTGGGGCGATAATGGCAACGAATCGGGCGGGTTTGGCTTCAGTGGCGCCGGAACCACTGTCGGTGGCATCCTCGATCTTCACCAGGGTGACGTCGGTGGACTCACCGGATGTAAGCGTGGCGGTGGTGATACTGGGCCAGCCATCGCTGATGCTGTTCCATGCATTGTTGCCAGAGCCTGAGATGGTCATTTTCTTGTTGCGCTTCAGCTTGATTGAGGCAGAGTTCAGAGTGGCGGCATCGTAGGTACCATCGCTTTTCAGATTCATGATGAACCGGACGGTCTGATGCTCCAAGCGCCGGTCATCGCCGCTGCCGGAGCTGTTTTCGGTGAACTTAGGTGATTCGCCCCATTCGGTTGCTGCGTTCCGGCCTTCAAGATAGTCCTTCTCGTGGTTTTCCTTGTTTCTATCCGCACCGGTGTTAGTGGCGTGGCGGTAGTTGGTGGGGATAAAGACGGCATGAAAATAATACTTTTGCAGGGTACCGGTGGATGCATCGTTATCCCACTTGTTCAGGTTGTCCCATAGGATGGGGGCGTAGGCGGCATCGGCGGTATTGATGCTGGCTGTACCTCCTGTGGAAGATGTCTGGTATTGAATGGGGTATGTACCGATGGTGCCGTCAGTGACGCTCCTCGTCGAGGTTGTAGCCCGCAGATACAGTGTTCCCGTCTCCGTGATGCCCGAGAGATCAATATCCTGAGGTGTCACCACTCCGTCCGCCGTCACACTCTGACTGGCGTTGGTCGAGGTGTCCCAGTCTTTCAGTTGGATGGTACCGGGGATCAGTACAGACTTCCGGGCTACGATGGGCTGGATGGTGTTCCGGCCTGCTGTTAGCTGGATGCTATTTTCGGGTTTGTCGGGCTTGAAGGTGTAGGTCTTTCCGTCGATGGTGAGCACAATGCCGCCATCGGTGCTGCTTATTGTCTGAGGCGGGGCGATGAGACGGAAGGTGACACTCGCCACGTTTCCGGCCGTCTCTTCAGTGCCCGACTTGTAGTGCAGGGTGCGCTGCATGGTGAAAGCGGTGCTGGTGGTGCCGCTTGCAGTGGCGGTGGCGGGCGTTTCTTTAGCTTTATCAGCATTCGTGGTGTTGGCCACGTCAGTATACACCAGTGTGTAGGGCGCTATCAGCGAAGCTTCGGCTGTGGCTCCCGCCAGTTGTGTGGGGCTGAATCCGTCGTTTCCTTCGAGCGTGGTCAGTGTGACGGTGAGCTGTGCCATGAGGTGCTTCAGGGTGAACTGGAGGTCCTGGCGCCGCCGGGTGGTATAAGTATAAGCCGTCAACAGGTCAGCCCGCTCATAGGGAGAAAAATTCTCGGAGCCGGTGGCTGGGTCAGCCTGGTTGGTGGGTATGGTGTAGACGACATTGTCGTTACTGCCTTTTCCGGAGGATGCGTGAGCATTCACCACGGCGTAGAAGCTGTAGAATTTGTTACCGTCGGTGCCGATGGCATCGTTCCAGTAGAGAGGAGACGTGCCGGCCTTGGCCTCCCAGGTGGCGTTGGCGGTTTGGTCACCGGCGGTGTTGTTGTATACGGCCGTTATGGAGCTGCCCACGGAGTTGCTGTAAAGATGTAGGTCTACGTTCTGATCGGGGATATATGCTTCGGTACTACCGGTGGTGACGCGCGTCTGCGGGTTGGCGCCATCGGTGTTCACGCTGAGGGTGACGGCGTCTGCCGGGTCACGCGTGTCCGATGCGTCGTCGATGCTGTCGGTACAGGCTGTCAGGGTGCATAGTGCCAGGCAACCGGTCAGGAATAGATTATTTTTCTTCTTCATATCTTTCTTTGTTTTGTTTAGGGATCTACTACCACTCCGCCTTCCGTCATCGAGGCTTCGGTCCAGTTGGTCACAGCTGCCGAGAAGCCCAGCGGTGTGCGGCTTACGGTGACTTCGAGGCTGAACTTCTGGTTGGCTGTCATCGTCAGTTCTTTATTCAGCGTGTAGTTGTTCCCGTTGATGGTGATGACTATCTGCTTCAGTTGCTGCGGAGCAATAAGGGCGCTGAAGGTGGCGTTGGTACCGCTAGCATCGGCTGCATCCACGGTCTTCTTCAGGGCTACGTTCTTGGCAGTGGTGAGATCGCTGATGTTCAGTGTGGCGGTGGTGCTGCCGACAGATACTTTCTTTTTACTGTCTGTCTTTACGGCGGCGGCGTTCAGTTCAGCGTTTGTGAATCCGTCTGTACCCGATATTAACTTCACGTCCAGCTGTGCCATGGCGTGTGTTAGTTTGTGGCCTTCGGTGCTGAAACCGGGCTGTGTGCCCCATGCGATGACGTCGGAAGTGGCGATGAGGTAGTCAAACTCGTGGTTGTTGCCTGCCACGGCTTCGTGCCGATATTCTTTGGGGACGAAGAGGGCGGCATAGGTGTAGTTTCCTTTTGCCAGATTGTCCCAAATGATGGGGGAGTATCCGCTACCGGTTGCATCGTCGATGGAGGCTTGGCTCTTCTCGTATTTCACGGGATAAGTTCCTGTGCCGTTGGCGGTTACGCCGGAGGTACTTTCTGCCGTGGCTGCCAGGTAGAGCGTGCCGGCTTGGTCGATGTTCGTCAGGGTGGTGGTGGTGATGGTGACTCCGTCCACTTCGCTGCTGCCGCTACCCTTGCTTCCTGCTCCCCATTCCGCAAGTGTGATGCTGCCCACGGTCATGGCGGTGGGGTTCAGGGTCAGTGTCAGGACGTTCTTCTTGCCTGCTTGCAGAGTGAGAGCTGCGTTGAGTGTACCGGTGTAAGTCTTGTCGCCCACGCTGACGGTGAACGATGCGCCTTGGGCAAGCGTCTGCGGCACTACGAGGTAGGTGGTCTCGCCCGTGATGATGGCGGTACCGGTGTTGTCAGTGGCGGAAACTCCGGTGGCGAGATCTGTGTAGGTGGTGCTGGTGCTGCCGACGGTGGGATTCACTTGCAGAAGGCTGTTGTCAGCGGTGTTGTAGCCCAGAGTGTAGGCGGTCAGCATGGCGGGGGTCTTTACGGTGGCGTCGGTCAGGGAGATGCCTGCGGGGAAGTCCGTTCCGGCTACTACGTTCACGGCCAGCTGTGCCATCAAATGGCGGAAGCCGAAGTTCAGGATGCCTTGTCCCATGGTGGCGGGGCCGGCGCCTATCAGATCTACCACCCGGGTCTTGCTGTCGGTGGCGTTCTCGATGGTAGCATAAAAACGGTCGTTAGTCAGGTTAGTGTCGTCCACGTAAATGGGGTTCGTACTGCTCCATGCATTGCCGGCGAAGGTGTAGGCGTGTGCCGCGGCCTTGTCAGCCTGCGCGTCATTCGTTGTGCTTCCTGTGTTGCCGACTCCTTTTTTCCAGATGCTCATGGCGGTTCCCTTGATGGCTTCCGTACCACTACCGCCTGCGGAGGCTGTTCCGGTGAGGTCGGCTTTGATATCGGCTTTAGTGGCGGGGGCGGTGGTATCCCAGTCTTCCAGGGTGATGCTGCTGAGTTCTACGCCACTCTTGGTTACGCTGAGCTTGTAGGCGGTGGTTTTTCCGGCTACCAGTGTGGTTTCAACGGCTTTGTAGGTGTATGTCTTTCCTTCGATGGTGAAGGCAAGCACGGGACTGCATGTTTGCGGTGGGAGGATTCCCTCGAAGGTGGCCTGTGCGGCTTCCGTGGCGTTTCCTGTACTGCGGGCTATGGTCTTTGGAGTTACTGCCACAGCCTGTGCGTCGGTGCCTGCGGTGGCGATGGCGGGCACAGCTTCACTGGGTACGGTGATATCGTTGCCGTCCTTATCCTGTGCGGTGCCGGTGTATGCCAGCGAGTATGTCGTCCGGGTGCCGTTTATGCTGAGGGTGGTTCCGTTGAGATCCACCTGGTTGTTTCCCGTAGGCGACTCGATGACTACCTTCAGTTGTGACAATACATGGCGGAACTTGAGGTTGAGTACGGTTTGCCGCTTCGGAACGGTGATGTAGGCGATGAGTTGGTCGCTGGTGGTGTAGGCGTTGCCGGTGTTTTGGTTGACGGATACGGCCGGCGATGCGGTGGGCGTTTGTGGTGATGCGGCGAAGAAGGGGTAGGCTTGCACGTCTCCTACGGTTACGGACGTCAGGTCGTCCCAGTAGAGTTTCCAGGTATTTTCCCATTTGTTGTTCGTGTAGGTGAAGGTGCCGTTGTCGTCGGCATTACCCATCTCCTTGTAATAAAGGAAGAGTTGGGTACCGTCTGTTGGTGCGTAGGTGCCTTCGGCCGTAGCCTCGTTACCCGCATTCACGCGAGTGCTGATGTCTACTTGTCCGTCAGTTTCGGGCGTTAATGTCTCGTCATTGCTGCACGCGGCAAAAAGAACTGCAACTGCCAGCAAGGTGCTGATTTTAAAACTTAGCTTGTTCATACTGTTTTTGTTAATTTATTATTCACGTCCTGCATATAGCTTGTCAGCCCGAAAGCCCTACGCAATAGCTCTAAAGCCTTTGAGGCTATATACAAAACTTATTTATTATTATATTTCTTACTATTTAAGTTGTTCTTAATCTAAAGGGTGGTGCGGCTCTAATCTACCGTTACATCCCCCTCGGTGGCCTCTTGCGAATCATCCCAGTCCGTCAGAGTGAACACTGCGCTCACGCCCGCCTTGCTGACGGTGAGCACCAGTTTATTGTTCTGTCCGGCACGGTAGACGAATCCGTTGCTTCCCGCACGGTAGTCGTAGTTCAGGCTGCCGGGTGTCGTTCCGTCCGCCTCCTGTGCAGTGAGGGTGATGCGTGCGACGAGATTTCCCTGGGCGATAGTCTGTGGAGCCACAAGGGTAGTGTACGTGAAGTTTCCTTCAGCGTTTGCCTCTGCTGCCTTGTTCATCTTTAATGGAGAAGATGCGGCCTCTTTGCTTAGGATCAGGGTGCCGTCAGTTTCCACGCCTTCGTCGGTCAGGGTATGCAACCCGTACAAGTGTACGGTGATGTTTTGGCTCAGGTCTTCCGCCGTATATCCGATGCCCGGTTTCAGTGTCACGCTGATTTGCGCCATGAGATGGCTTAGCCGGAAACTGAGTGGTGTACCGAAAGTGGTGGCGGTGAGCGATCCTTGTAGGTAATCTTTCACTGCACCACAGGCTATCCGTGCTTCCGTGGGTGTGACGGCGGGAATGATGAGGGCGTCAAAGCGGAAGGTGCAGGGCGTGTTGCTGTCTGCATTGCCTGTATTGTCGCTTGCTGCGTCTGCACTGCCGCCTTTTGCCTTTGCAGCGGCGAATTGGCTGAAGCTGTCCCAATAGAGAGGGGCGTTGGAGTTCCATTGGTTGTTCACCTTATTATATATGTAACTGGTGGTATGCTTTTCGGTGGGGATAGTCTCGTTGGTGCCGGTCAGTACCAGTAAGTCTTTGTCTGCGGACTCATAGCTTCCCGTGGCGCTTCCTGTCTCTATTCCTTCGATGGTGATGTTTTGGGCGACGGCATCGGTGTCTGTCCATGGATTCACTGAAACGCTGATTGCCGTTTGCGTCGGGCTGATAGTGAGGTTGATGCTGGTTTTGCTACCTGCACTTAATGCTACGGCCTTGCCCAATGTTGTCTTATAGGTGTTTCCACCGGTTAGTTTTACGCTGATTTCAGTTCCTTGGGACAACGTTTGCGGAACTACGGTGAGGATGGCTGTCCGTCCCGAAGTTACGGTTATGTTTTTGTATCCGGTCTTCTTTGTATCGTCTGCCGTCAGGGTAATGCCGTCCAAGGTGTATCCTGAGATCATTTCGGGCAAGATAACGGTGGCTCCTTCCGTTGATACGCCGGTGAGGAAGTCCTTGCCGGGTGCCAGTGTTACGGTGAGCTGCGCCATCAGGTGCTTGAAATTGAGGGAGAGGCTATTGGCGATACTTCCCGTAGCGGAAGGCTGTAGTGATGCGGGGCCGGTGGCAAGGAGGTCTTTCAGCCCGGTCAGACCATCTTTCCGGTCATCAGCGGGCGTGTGAAGGGCGTAGAAATGGTCGGTTGTGGCGATCTCTTCAATGTAGAAAGGCTTTGGAGTGGCAGTCCAGATGCCGGTTCCGCTGTTTCCGTTGTTGCTGAAAGTATAGATGCGTGTATCCGTCTTCTGTGCCTGGTTGCGCCACATTTCGAAGGTGGTCAGTCCGTTGGCGGTGGCGTCAGCGGGTACTTCTATGTGCAGGCTTTCCAGTGGCACGGTGGTACCGTCTGTCCACGGTGTGATGCCGGCAGTGATGCTGGCCTGGTTGCGGTGCAGTGTCATGGTGTATGTGTTCACTGTTCCGGCGGCCAGAGCGAGGTTGGCGGCAATTGTGGCGGTGTAACTCTTGCCGTCGGCGGTGGTCACGGTGATGCTTTTTCCGTCTCCGGCTTGGGTGGGCATCACGATGGCGGTAGCAATGGTTCCATCAGCAGTGAGGGGGAGTGTCAGGTCTCTTGCTTCTCCTTCCGTGCTGAGTTTTTCCGTTATCAGGTTCCAGTTTCCGGTGGTGGCTGTACCTGCCAGTATGGCTGTGGCACCTGTTAGCGTCACGTCGGAAGTCGTTTCGTCTTTCACCACTTTCAGCACGAGTTTGCATAGGCGGTGTGTGAACATGAGTGACACGTCCGGCGCCTTCGACGAGCGTCCGGTTACTTTCTCGGCTGTCATCAGGTCGATAGCTGCCAGATTACTCTGATCGCTTACGTCCACAGGAATATTCAAACTACCTGCCGATATGGTTATGGTGTAGGGGTAATAAGCCAGTACGTCCACCTGGGCGCCTGCGGTGGGATAATAGGCGGTATGCTCCTTTCCGTCCGGGGTAAAACTGCCGTTTCCGGTTATGGTAATATAACGGTAATTGGTCTTTCCTTCGGTCACAGTGTTTGTTCCGGCATCCAGCATCACTATACCGATGGCATCATTCGCTTGCCAGGAAGCATCTGTGGCACGGGTGGTTGCAGAGGATGTGCCGGCAGGGATAACGCCGATACCGGCGTTAATACTCAGTGCTGTTCGTTCGTTCGCACCGTCCTGTTCGTTTTCTTGATCCGAGCATGCGGTCAGCACTCCTGTAAGCATCATGATTGCTGTGAGTAATCTGGAATATTTCATATGTGGGATATTTAGAGAATTTGTCAGTTGCGTTAGCCTAATTTTCATTTGCTTGTTTTTTATTTATTATTTTATAGTGCGAATTTACTAATTATACATGCGCGTATGAATATTTGATTAATTGGGGATATGTGATTCTGACATAAATTTGTGTGAATTATGCTTATTTGTTTGATTAATAGATGATTGAGGTAATTTTGTATTTAGTATTATCATTTTGACAATTTGTATTTTTAGTTGACTGAGAATGTACTATTTATGTCCGGAGGTCAATAGGATTGGAAGCGTGCAAACGAAAATGAATAAACGTCAGATAGTTAATGCGGTATCAAAATACTTACATTTATTCTGGATGAAATAAACGCACTAATAAGTGGGAAATATAATATCAATAAGGCAAATTCTGATATGTAGTAACCCTTTTGTTGGTATGTAGTAACCTTTTTGCCCATATCTAGTAACCATATCAATCATAAGTAGTAACCCTTTTCTGCATAAAAAGCAGTTAAAACTGCAAGTATATACTGAAATAGCGCATTGTTATAATCATTTTATTCATAGAATATGCTGGAATGTAAATATGTGAAATATAGTATGTCACTAAACATATTGAAAAGCTACCATGATGAGTGCATATTAACTGTTTTGCTATTATTATGATGTTTTCCTTTCTAATCCTTTCAATTTCCTTTGATCTCATGTCTGAGAAATAGGAATATGTATCTATTCATTTTAAGAACTTTGCAATGTGATTGTTTGTTTATACTGTAAATTAACTAACAACTTAACATGAATCAATTATGCGAAAAGTGAATGTTCTTTATAGTATGGTATTCATGATTACACTCTTTGGAGTATCTGTAAATCATTTGAATGCTTGTACCCGTGTAGTCTATCAGGGTGATAATAATATGATAATAACCGGTCGTACTATGGATTGGAAAGAAGATACCCGTAGTAATATCTGGATTTTCCCGCGAGGTATGGAGCGCAACGGAGAGGTAGGGAAGGACCCGATGCGTTGGAAATCTAAATACGGCAGTGTGATAACTTCGGCTTATGACATCTGTAGCACTGACGGTATGAATGAAAAAGGACTCGTTGCCAATCTGTTGTGGCTGGCAGAATCATCCTATCCCCAATGGAACGGTGAGAGACCGGCTTTGTCCATAGCCGCCTGGGTACAATATATGCTTGATAATTTTGCAACGGTGGATGAGGCTGTTGCCGAGGTAGAAAAGAATACTTTCGATGTGGTGTCGGATATGATGCCCGACGGTACGCGTATGGCTACTCTTCATCTTTCCATTTCGGACGCTACGGGTGATAATGCTATTTTTGAGTATGTGGACGGAAAGTTGGATATTCATCATAGCAAAGCATATCAGGTAATGACAAACTCACCTGTGTTTGATCAACAGCTGGCGCTTGATGATTACTGGAAGAATATCGGAGGAACCACTTTTTTGCCGGGTACCAATCGTGCTGCCGACCGTTTTGTGAGAGCTTCTTTCTATATAAATGCTATTCCTAAAACAGAAGATACCCGTACAGCCTTGGCCAGTGTATTCAGCGTGATACGCAATACTTCCGTTCCGTTCGGTATCAGCACTCCTGATCAGCCGAATATTTCTTCAACCCGATGGAGGACAGTTTCCGATCAGAAGGATAAAGTTTATTACTTTGAGTCTACTTTATATCCCAATGTATTTTGGATTGACTTCAAGGATGTGGATTTCTCAGAGAAAGCGCCTGTCAAGAAGTTGAATCTTCTTTCCGGTAAAACGTATGCGGGAAATACTGCCAAAGAGTTTGTCGCTACAAAACCTTTCCAGTTCTTGGGAATCAAATAGTATGGAGTTTTACGCTCATAAAAAAATGAAATGCACCCTGACTACGCTTAGAAAGGGTGCATCTCTGCAAAACAAACAAACAGTTTCAACCTTTTATGACCAAAACTGAGATATACTATATATACTACAAATATATCTTAGGTTTTCTATCCAAAAACCTTGTAACTGCAAAGGAAGCTAATTTTGAAAGAAATGTCTCTATTTCTTTTTTACTTGTTATAAATAAAAGTCTCCGGGTGTATTAAAAAAAGTGCAATAATACTATATATCAAGCATTTGAAAAAATGCACCCTGACTAATGAAAGGGTGCATTTTAACCAAAAATTGCCTATCTTAGTCTTCACAGACTATATAATATGAAGTAAAGTAAGTGATTTTATTGAGTAATCACACTCTCTTGCCTTAGGTCGTTATAAATAAAAGTCCTCGTATGTATAAATAAATATCTAAATTGTTTGAATATTAGGTGTTTATACTGGCACCAGCCATTTTGATATATTTAAAAAGCGAGAACAGGACGCAGGCGACAAGACTTGTAGAACTTAAGGCTTTTGCTCGCAGAACCGGTGTGAAACTGTAGATATATCATCTGGTCAAGACGTTCCCAATCTTCTGAACTCGATGAATAACTACCAGAACTTGTTAGTTGGATAGCCTCTGGTATCTGGCTTAATTGGCCATTTATAAAATTATATATTTCTGTAGTATATGACCCCTTCCAAGTAATATTTACCTCACCTGAACACAACAAAGATAATTCCTTGACAGAAGGAAAATACCAATTACTTGTATTACTTGGAGTAACACCCTTTTCACTATCGCGGAATTCTTTTATCTTAGCTGCAGAATTGGCCAAATAGTTTGAATTTTCTTCGTCATCATTGAACTTGTCGAGAACACAAGTGTGGTTATAACCCAAAATCTTATTTAAGTTAGTTCCATCTTGTTCAACTATTAAGCTGACATACTTATTCGATAGTTCCGTCTGATTTGCGAGCCATTCGCTTATACTCCGAAAGTTCTCTTGCCACATCATTTCCTTGAACTCCGTTAGGGAAACAACCAATCCATGTGTACAAGAGGGGTGGTCTATCTGTAAGGCTTTATCGTCTTTACTTGGATCACCAACCCAAAAAACAATACCGATACAGTTTGCTTTTTGTGCTATTGTCAGGTCTTTGTCTTTTCCTACTAAACTTCCGTCTTTCATGAGAAAGTCACCAATTTCTATCACAGGTTCCCAGTCGCTGATTGTAGCGGTATATCGATTGCCTGGTTTATATTCTTTCCCATCTTCGACTTTAATTGATGCTTTGTGATTCTGCACGCTGCCAATAAGGGTTACTGTAAATATTCCACCTGTTTTTATGGACATTTCTTCAGGCATAAAGCTTAAATAGGCGGTTAGACTCTGATTCTCTAAGGCAATATCTTTAAGATTCAATGTCGTACTTTTAGTTTCTGTGTCCGTCTCAGTTTCCCATACCAGAGCATCTAATGTTCCTATTTCTACCGGAATATTGGAAAGCTCAAACTTTAGGATACTGCTTTTCATTTTCAGGTTGATATAATTCAAGTCTGTAATGCCAGTAGCTTCAAGCAATATATAATTTCTAAGATGGTCTGTATTATTGTTTCCGATCTGTGTCTGACCATCCATATTAAGGCTGACAATACCAGTTCCTTCTGCTACAGTAATACTATTGGGATAATAAATATTATAGCTTGTTGCCTCATCAATCTCCAATCCGGTAAAATCTCCGGAAGTTGCACCGCCTTCTCCAGAATAGAAATAATCTTCGCTACCTTTATAAGCATTTTCAGCAAATCCTAATACAGCAAGTTTATCTCCAGTTTGCCAAGTTAGTTCCAGTTTAGTATCATTATATGCGATTCTGGTCTTCGGGCTATTATCATAAGGTGTACTTACATGGAAGGTCATCATCCTTTTACAGCCTGTACCCAGTGTATTTATTTCATCTCCGGTGCAGCCGAGAAGTACTGATACAAGAGCCAACATCATCATTCCTCTTAAATAAAATGCTCTTATCATTGCTCAATTGTTAGAATATCATTTATCATGTCTTCCAGATCACTGCTGCTTGCTCTGTTATAGGAACCTCTATTGCTACTCCGTGTAGCTGACCCTCCGTCACCAACTCCGGGCAGATTTCCACTTGTAGCAATCACTCCTTCATTCTCCATCTTTATCACCTCTATCGAAGGTGCCAAATACTTTTGTTTATGTTTCATATTAAATTAATAAGTGTGTTTTAAGGCAATAATACCCTAAACAAAGAAAGAGAAAATATTAGTTCTTGCATTTTATCATATCTGTATGCTTATTAAAAAGGTCTCAAAGCTTATTAAGAAAAGTATTAATTCTCTCAATATCAATGGCAATTCTACTGTGATTGAATTTCAGATGAAGTATTCTTTTTATTACCTTTAACACAAAACACTACGAAATTTAAGTATGACGAGGAAAGCGTGAAAGATATCGAAATGCATTATCCGGATGTTTTTTTATAATACATCGATAGATAGATTTACTAATGAGCTTTTCAAATTTAATTTTTTGAAAATCAATAAAACAAAAAGCACTTCCTATCGTTCGCTTACGGAGGAAGTGCTTCACACAAAAACTAAATTAGACTAAGTTTTGTAAAACACCTCTTCTCCGCTGATTAATAGTATGATATGAAGGCTTATTTTACCCCGACTGGTATAAACTGGAATGAAATAAATTATGAACTATCAAGATTTTGCAGTTTCATAAAACGTATATTATAAGTTCTTATATTTGTGCATCAAATATAAATGATGCGTTTATGGACGAATCTGATAGAAAAAGGTGACTGATTGTTTTTTACTTAAATAATCACGTTTATTGATGTCTTAGCTATCATATATCGTACAATAAACCCATTGAGAGTGATTTCTATTTTTTTGTATAATTGTTTTTTTGCAACTTTGCCATAATTAAAAACAGTTATACAATGAGAAAAGTGTTAGTCATTTTATTCTTTTTTGCATTCTGTAGTACATTCATGAATGCTCAATTTAGTATCACCAGTCAAGGTTTTAAAAATAATAATGGTGGTGATTATGCCGTTTACGAATTCCCAGGGAAGCAGAAAGCCGAATTGTTTCAGGCTGCTTCAACCAGTATCTTGAAATCAATGACTGGGACCTTACCGTCTTATTATTCAAATAATGAGGATTTTATAGTGTTAACCAACAAAGTCCGCAAGCTTGTGTATAAGGGGATATGTGGTTTAACCGCAGAATATATTTTGCGCTTTGCGATTGATGATGGAAAAATTACGGTTTATGCTCCTAAAGTTGATTTGAGTGGAATAGCTAATGGTGCCGAAATACTATTATTTCTTGATGCTGGAAAGAATTGGAATGGACGACATTTCCATATATTTGATAAAGAAGGTAATTTAAAAGAGGACGAGATAAAAATGAAATTAGAAAACTATTTCAATGAAGAAATAGAAAATTTGATGCAGTTGAATTTTTAGTATTAGAGCAATTCTGTTTGATATAAGGCAGTCGAATGAGCTGCCTTTTTTGCCTTTTCCTTACTATTATCTGCAGAAATAATACTACTTATTTATGAATATAATAAATCCCGAATCTGTTTTTTGTTCAAGGGAGATTCGGGATTGAAAAGTTATATTGAGAGAATTAGAGTAACTTTTGTATCAAGGCTAAAAGCATATTTAAAAATTGGATGCTATTTTCATAGACATACTTTGGATAGAGCTATATTTGATTTTTTCGATCAGTTTCGCAGGATTAAGTTTTTAATAGATAAATAACTAAAAAGCTAAAAGAGGACGCACACGATAGGAACTGTTGGACTTACGGCCGGTGTAGGACAAGATGCCAAGGTGGTTGAACCTCACATTCCACGCGGCGTTGCCGCTGTCGCCGCTGTACTCCGTACTCGACCAGAAGTAGTCGAGGCCTTTGTCGAAAACATTTGATCCACTGACCTTTTTGATTTGAGTATCCAACATCTTCTTTCCAGCTTCACCCTTCTCATTACCTTGCCCCCAACACACATATTTCAACTCTTCTACAGAAGGCCAGTACCAACCGCTACTGCTTGAGGGAGACGGATGGTCTGTTTCAAAAGCATCCAAGCCCTTGACGGGTTTCACACAAAGGTCCTGGTCCTTACCATTATTAGGATTCTCTATATACTTATTATACTCCTCTAAAGCAATGGTGTTGGCGTAACCCTGCATGTTTTTATCTTCTTGAATACTGATAAAATCGTCGGGACGCTTACCATCCGTCCACGTAGCGTTAGCCAGCCAATCATTCACAAACTCCTTACCGTTATACGTCCACCATTTCATAATAACTTTATTTGGGTTATCCGGGTCTGGCATATCCCACAAAGAAACGACCAAGCCGTGCGTACCGTAGGGGAATTTACTGTCCAATAGGGTGTAATTATCGCCCTTAATATCACCAACCCAATAGACGATGCCGATACAGGCGGCTTGCTGTGCATCGGTAAGTGTTGTTGCATCCTTTCCCAACAGCGTACCGTCTTTCATAAAGAAATCTCCCGCTTGCAGTTGATGTGTTTTCTCTATAGTTGTTGAGCTGCCACCATCTACTACATACTTTCTGTACTGACCGGTAGTGGCGGAAGAAGTTGTAAATTCCCATTCGGCGGTGGCAGAGGTGGCATTGGTATAGCTTCCGGAAAGATTGGTTGCGGCAGGATTTATCAGGTAACGATACATACCGTCGCTCGTCCGGTAGGGGGTGAAACCGTTGAATTTCGTATCGGGGGCATCGATGATGTAATCGGGAAGCGGCTTGCTGTCGGCATCCGTCAGCTTGTACTTTATCTTTGGCAGGTCTATCACCACCAGCGCCATTTTGTGCTGCATGGAGAAAGAGAGGCTTTTACCGGAGGGAGTACCGAAGGATATCATCAGGTCGGAGCCGGTGTAGTCTGTATATGTTCCTTGATTGGTAGAGGGAGCCCAGTTCTTGACTAAGTCAGCAAAGAAATCATCAACATCAGTGACAGAAGCATTAACCTTGTCCGCTATCTTATCGTTGGATTGCCAAGGGTAATAAGCATAATAGGCAGCACCGGCAGGAATTATCGGTGTATCGCCATCCTCTGTTTTCCATACGAGGCTGCCGTCACCGGCATCCGTTTCGGCAGTGGCTACGAGGCAAAGATTGTTTACTCCAACTATTTCGTTATTCTTCACGGCAAAGACGCCTATCTTGTCGCCTGCGGTGAATTGGGTGGTATAGTCGTTCTCTGTGGCACGAGTGTCGGGTTTCTCGCCTGCGGCGGGAGCATAGCCGCCATCGGACACCTCGATGGTAAAGGTGGTGCGGTTGGTGTCGGTATTCTCATTACCGGGCAGTTCGTTTTCACTGCATCCTGTCAGCAGAAAGGCTGAGACAAACACAACGACCGCAGCAAGTTGCACGAAGGCCACCGCTGTGATATTCGGGATATGGGGAATGATTCGTTTCATTGTCAGTATTTTTATTTCTGACCCGCTTCGCGGGATTAAATATTAATAGATAAATAATATTAATAGAAAAATAGCTAAAAAGCAAGAAGGGGACGGACTCGAAAGGTATGGTAGTACTTACCGCCGCTGTAGTCCACGCGGCCATCGTAGAAGTACACGTACCACGCGTTGCGGCTGTCACGGCTGCTCTCCGTACTCGACCAGTAAAGGTTACCGAAAACATTTGATCCACTAACCTTTCCGATTTGAGTATTCAACATGTCCTTTCCAGTTGTACCTTCCCCATTACCTTGCCCCCAACACACATATCTCAACTCTTCTATAGAAGGCCAGTACCAACCGCTACTGTTTGAGGGAGCTGGATGGGAGTTTTGAAAAGCATCCAAGCCCTTGACGGGTTTCACACGCTTATTACCGTCCTTACCGTAACCATCTCCTGACCCATTCTTTACGTATTTATTGTACTCTTTCAAGGCAATGGTATTGGCGTAACCCTGCATTTTATCCGTTACTTGAATACTGTTGAAATCTTCGGGGCGAGTATTATCACCCGACCACTGAGCGTTAGCCAGCCAAACATTCACCCACTCATAACCGCCATACGTCCATGTCATTTCTATCTCCCCATTATCCGGGGCTGACATATCCCACAAAGAAACAACCAAGCCGTGAGTGCAATTGGGTTTATCTCTCTTTAATAACGGATCTTCCCCAGTAATATCGCCCACCCAATAGACGATGCCGATGCATGTACGTTCAGCTCCCGTACTCGGATCGGTCAATACGGGCTTAATGTCCAGCACGACGAAGGAGTCGTCTGTATATTTGCGGTAGCCGCCGTCTGAGCTCTTCCCGTCACTATAATAGTAATCACCGATTTTCAGGTCGTCTGCAGTGAAGCCTTTCTTAAGTATTTTACTTGTAACGTTAGTTGTTTCTTCTCCACCGCCCCATGTGCCGCCCGTTTTCACCGTCATCACTTCCAGATAGCCATGCTTCACGGTGATGTTATAGGTATATTGCGTGCCGCTTTTAAGGTCGGCATCTGTACTCTGCGGAGTATAATAATAGGTATTACCATCCCTCAGGGAAACAGCGATGAATTTCTGTTCGGACATATTCTGCGGAATGACAAGAGCGGCATAGGTTTTCAGTATATCGCTGCTGCCGGAGGCGGTGATGTCTTTCGGAGTGATGGTGCCCATAGTGCCGCCTGAAATATCCCATGTGCCGGTGGTAACATTTACCCTGGTGGGTGCTGTATATTTACCCGAAAGGGCGAGGTTCTTTTCGTTGCCGATAACGACACTTGAGATAACGTCGGCATCCGTTGCCGCTTCCGCATTCTTGATGTTTATCACCACACGGGCGGTCTGGTGGGTGAAGGCAAGGGATTTATCCGTGCTACCGAACGAGATGTCTTTTGGAGCGGCATAAAGGAAGTCGCTCTGCTGATAGCCTTCGCCTTCATTTTGATCCGGCTGTACGCTCCATGATGTGGGCACTCCCCCTGTATTTATCCCCCCGGAAGCAGTGGAACTGTCACCGCAATACCAGGCCCTGATGGTCTTCGTCTCGTCCTTGCTCTGCCAGTAGAACGGATCGTCGGAGGTCAGGGTGACATTGTTGCCATTATTTGACGGAGCATATATCTTTATCTCATCACTTACCTGTACGGCTATCCGGTCGGTAGTAGTCCATTCTCCGTCGGCAGTGCCCGCACGTGTTACGGTCAGCCCGTCCACGGCAGCTGTAAACGTCATCGGGTATTTCCCATCAGGTAGACGTTTGTCACTGTCGGTCTCCTCAGTACAGCCTGCCGCCATAATTCCGGTCAGGCAAGCTATGCACAGGCTGATACTAAGTTTCTTCATCTTTCTGTTCATATCGGATTTTTCTATTTTTATCTTTTTCAGTTTCTTTTTCATTGTGCCACCGCTCCCTGCGAAAGGAGCCGTTACACCTTTTCATACGTGTACCTCCGGACTTTACGCTACCGTCCGGGATGGCTTTTGTTATTCTTCCATTTCGGCTTCACCGGTATAAGAACCTCCTGGGCCCCAAGGATTAATTGAAGATGTAATATCAAGGCTGGTCAGGTTAACTGTGATCTCGTATTTGTATTCATTACCAGCTGTCATTTCAATATCGCCTATCGGCTCATTATCAGCATCTGTCAAGTTTTGGGAGTAGAGTACACCGCCTGTATTCAGTGTTACCCTGATGAAACGTCGTTTCCCCTCCACTTCTTGGTTTAGCGTTTGCGGTATGACTACTGCACTACCGCTGAGGTTGGTGCCTTTATCCATTACTGTGATTGCTATTTTATCCTTATCCGCTTCAGCTCCAGATATTGTACCCGTACTTGGGTCGAGCTTGGTAGTAGGCAGTACGTTCAACAGTTCCACCTTAGCATTTGTCAAATTTTTGATACCCGCACCTTGTTTTAGTGTGACGGTCACTTTTGAAAGTAAGTGCTTGAAAGTGATATTTACATGATTTTTGGTGCGACCTACCGGGTTTTTGTCGGGTGTTCCATATATGAGGTCACTTGCTTTATAATTGGCATCGCTGCTTTGGTCTGCTACAACAGTGAAATCAACTTCTGAATTTGCATCAATGGATGTCACTGTTCCTGACGGATAATAGGCATAGATATTCACATTCTTTCCACTGGTAGGATAATAGGGCTGGTCGCTTGTGCTCATTGCGCCATTTCCGCCTGCCGTGTAAACCAATGGCTGGGTATAGCTGGTAGTTGCGGTTTCGCCTGCATTTACAGCTTCATTGATAAACACGTCTATCTTTTCACCTGCTGCAAATTGTCCGCTTTGAATGTCGTTTGCAGCACGTGTGCTATTAACCTGTTGTACCGCTAGTCCGCTACTCAGGCGTATTTCTCCCGCCCAATTGTCCGTTTCTTCATTGTTGCAGGCAACCATAACGATTGCTGCCGCGGCCGTAGCCATTAAAAATCTTGTTTTCATACTGTTTTTTTCGTTTTTATGTTAATATTCAGAATTTTCAATTTCCCTGTTATTCGGCACTTCCCGTTTCTCCCTCACCGTTCCCGGGCTGCCAGTCAGTGACGGAGGATTCCACTTCGACTGACATCCTGTTAACCGTAATGGTATATATATATTTCTTTCCGGCCTCGAAGGATTGCGATTTTGGTGCATCCTTGACTCTCCAATTGAAGGTTCCCACATCCGGTATGTCGAAAACAAGGTACATCCCTTCCGTATCTCCTACAGGCAATACGATAGCTTCCGCCGCTGTCCCGTCGGCAGCCGTCAGCAGTTCTATTCCGGTTTCTTCCCCTTCCTCCGGGATCACCACCTCTCCGCCTGCCACAACGTCGTATAGGGCATTTGTCCGCTGTCCGGTCAGGGTTATTCCCGTACCCGCGAGTGCCGTGTTGTCCAGGCCGTTTCCCGCCTGGATATCGAGGGCTATTTTCACCAGCTTGTGTGTAAAGGTCAGTGCCACCTGCGGATGGTCCTTGTCCTTTCCCGTCACCTTGCCGGCTCCCAGCAGGTCAATGAGGTTCTGCACCTTCTGGTCGGTCACGTCCACGGTATAGGTCCTGCCGTCCGTTCCCAGCGTTTTCTGCCAGGGATAGTAAGCTATGAAATCTCGTGTGTCACCGTTTGTGGGGAAATAGATGGTCTGCGCGGCATCGGCCGGTGAGAATGTCCCCTTTGTTGCATCGGAGGTTGTGGTGTACTTGCGGTTTGAATCTTCTACACTTAGGCTTTCACCGCTTCCATGCATTGAGAAAATCCCGATGGCGTCGCCCGCCTCCCATACATCGTCATGGGCGCGGGTCTGTATTCCGCTGGTAACCTGCAATGGAGTGCGTCCGGCCGTAGTGCCGTTCCCATTTACGTCGTTTTCACTGCCGCATCCTGCCAGAACCAGGGCGGCGACACAAAAGGGGAGGATCATTCTGCCTCCCGGCCTGTGCCGGATGAAGTTCTTTCTCTTCATTTTTCTTCTTTTTTTGTTTTACATTATATCCCTTTGCTACGCATATTCTCTTTGATGGGGGCATGCTTTAATGGATGTCTATGTCTCCGCCGTCCACCACTTCCCAGCCTTTAATGACAGCCCCGACTCCTGCCTCTGCGGGAAGCTCCAGGGAGGTGTATAACAACAGGGGCTCTTTTTCACCGTCGGAAAAACCTTCCAGATACTCGGTCAGGTCGTTTGTGATGGTCTGCCTGTCCCCGCTTTTCAATTCCAGTATGAGTGTCAGTACCTGTCTTTCTGCGGGTATCACTCCCAGCAGGCGTAGGTCCGCCTTGAGTACGGGTGCGCCTTCCTCCGTTCCGTCCCTGAAGAGAGGTATCACCGCCTTTCCCCGTGAGTCCGTGAGTGTTCCGGTGCCCAGATCCACGGAAGAGGCAATGCCTTCCAAGGTTGCAGAAACAGAGGATAACCGTTCCTTTTCACCCTCTTCCATCTTTATCACCAGAGAGAGGAGCCGGTTGTGCTGGCGCATGGACATGCTTGTCCTCAATGTATCGTCAGCCGTTATCTCCACCTCTTTTACTGCGGAAAAGAGATAGCCGGGCAGGGGTTCCAGAGTTCCGTCTTCCAGGGTGTTCACCGTGGCGGTGGCTTTATCGGTGGTGATTCCTTCGGCCTTGCTACAGGCCAGCAGCTTGTGCTGTCCCGGTGAGAGCAGGGAAGGGAAGATGCAGGGCGTACTTCCTGCCTCGTGTTCTTGGTTGTCCACATGCAGGATATAGGTATCCGGTAATACCGCTTCGGAAGAGGCTCCCGCCCAGTCCGCGGTCACCACAAGTACTCCCTTGTCGGGGTGTTGCGTATTATAGAGATCATCTTTCACGCACCCTGCCAGAAGAAGGATGGTGCCCATCAGGAGAAAGCCTGTTTCCCGGGTTCTGGAGTATTCTTTCCGAAGATTGCCGGTATGCTGTTTTTTGATTCTGTCTTTCATTGTCCTTTTTCTTATTTGAATTGCCATACAAGGGTGATTCCGGCATGGTTTATCCCCCAGTAGTTTTTATTCGCTTTCCCCTGTTTGATACGCACACCATCGGTAACCGTGTATTTTTCATACTCGGCATGGGTGCAGCCCGCACCGATGGATAAATCCAGTGATATGGAGTTGTTCAACCGCATCTGGTACCCGCCGGTCAGTCCTCCGCCCGTCAGGTCTCCCTGCTTGCCGGTGTCGCCTAATTTATAGTTGAAGCTGCCCATGTGGTACATCGCTCCCAGATAGCCCCGCTTCTCTTTACCGATATAATGGCGTAGCTCCGGTGATATTTCCAGCAGGGCGTATCTTCTTTCTTTGTTGTCCCAGCTCCAGGAAGTCCATGAACCATTCACCTGTATGCCCCAGTTCCTGTTTATACGCCATTCGATGCCCAGGTCCGGTGTGAGTGTTGCCCAGCGTAGCAGGTTCAGCCGCAGGGTGAAACCGTAATCCCCTGCCTTTGCCTCCGTAGCAGGAACCGTTTGTGCGGGTTCGGTGGTTTCTTCACGGATATCGGATGTAGTGACTGTTTCCGTCTGTTTCTGGTATTCTTCCTTTATAGACCGGTTTTGCACGGGTTGTTCAGTAGTGGTGTCTTCACCCTGTCCGGTTTCAGTTTCCCGGGGTAGGGGAACTGCTATCCTTACGGTGACATAATCACCGCTATCGGCGTGGTTACGGGTGATAAAGCTGCTTTCATGTAGTCCCTGCCGTATGATTAACTTGGACTTCACCCGGTTGGAACGGTTTTTGGCTATCCTCATGTTTTCAGTCTGGCTGTCTAAGGAATTACAATAGCCGTCTACATATAAGGGTATTTTTCCTTCCAGAATCTGTTGTTTGTACTGTTTCACACATTCTGACAGGCGGAGTAACTCATCTTGATTGTCCCTGAAAGGTATATAGAACATATCCTTTGTGGATACAAAGCGGAACATGTAAACGGTGTCCGTCTGTTCCTGTGCGGATAATGGCAGGCAGGCGAGTACGGGGATGAAGAGTACAAGCAATTTTTTGATAATAACTGATTTGTCCATATTGTTTTTTATAGGCTTTACGTTGGTTTGCCATAAAGCCTTTCAAAATGTTGTTAAATAAAGACAAGTATAACGATGTATCCTAAACCATGTGTGGGTAAGGCTGACAAACTGTATTAGATGTCCTTTTTTATTGAGAGAGCAAAATAAAAAACAAATAAAACGTAACTTCTATAAAATGGTAAAGTTGTTATTAATAAAAGTCCTTGTGTTTATTAAACAAAGTATTATAATATTGAATATCAGTAGTTAATATTTCATTCTTGTTTATGTGTCTTTTTACAGACTGAGGGTAGAAATGCCTAATTTTTTTTATAAAGAAGGCAAACATAGGGCCACCTTTTGAATACCAAGCTCATCAGCACGCATCCACATCTCTTACCAAACACGATTTTGCCGGTAGTCTTATCCATATATTTTTCTATGAGAGGTTTTGCTTCATCAGGAACTGCAAATGTTATTTGAAATTCCCTTTCTTTGGTGTTTTTAGTCTTTTTTCGGACATAGTTTATTTCATTTTTCCGGAAATCATGCGCGAGCATATCAACGAGATTCATTTTTTAGAAGTGTCATGTAGATATAAAGTGGAGTGAAAGTGGAATGAAATAGTGTCAAAAATGACGTTGTTTGCTCCAAATCATGTTACTAATTAGTTCCCGAAAAGTTTAGTGCTGATCTTTAAATGCTTGAAAATCAATAAAACAAAAAGCACTTCCTATCGTTCGCTTACGGAGGAAGTGCTTCACACAAAAACTAAACTAGACTTAACTAAACTATTCTATTGGGGGAAGTTTCACAACTTCCTTTATCTGTTCGATGCAAAGGTAAAAAAAACATTTTTTAATATGCAATAGGAAATTATGTTTTGTCGACAGATTCGGATATTTTATCGACAAATGAATGTTATTTCCTAGCTCCTTTTATCCAGGAAAGTTTGAAATACCTGTTTATAACTATCGCTGACAGGGATATACGTTTTATCAAACACAATCCGTCCCCGATCAATAACTCTTATTTTTTCTTTCTGTACAATATAAGATCTGTGAACCCGCATGAAACGGGATGTTGGTAATAATTCCTCCATTGATTTCATACTCATAAGCGATAAAATAGGCCGGGCGGTATCTTCTGTATAAATTTTAACATAATCCTTCAAACCTTCTACATAAAGTATCTTTTTAAGTTCTATTTGTACCAGCTTATAGTCACTTTTTACAAATATACTTTCTATTTCTTCTTTAGGCTGTTGTAAGAGTTCAAACCATTGTACGGCTTTATTAGCTGCCTGCAAAAAATCCACGTAAGAAATAGGTTTTAGCAGATAATCCAAAGCATTTACTTTATAACCATCAATGGCGTATTGTTCAAAAGCGGTACTAAAGACAATGCGGGTATGTGCATCTACCATTTTGGAGAATTCCAAACCGTTAAGTTCGGGCATCTGTATATCAAGGAAAAGCAAATCCACTTGCTTATCCGGCAGTTCCTTCATAGCCTGTACAGCACTGGAATACTTTCCCTTCAATGTCAGGAACGGAGTTTTGTTGACGTAGCTTTCCAGTAAATCTAAAGCTAAAGGTTCGTCATCTACTATGGCACAAGTTAGATTCATAATGTTGAATGTTAAAGAGTGATAAGATTGATTTATATTCTTTCCCATCGTCGCTTACTCCTTGGGTCCATTCATATTGGCCGGGATAAGTTAATTCCAGGCGTTTCCGCACTTGCTCCAGTCCTATGCCACTTCCACTTTTATCAGTCTGGCTTTTGGGATGGTAGCTGTTGGTTATTTCGCAGCATACCCGACCGGGGCTTTCACAGAAATGGATGTGGATAAAACTGGGCTCGGTGGGAGAGATGCCATGTTTGAAGGCATTCTCTATGAGGGAGATGAAAATGAGCGGGGCTATTTCCGTACGACTATCGGCACGAACATCTATTTGTGTCTCTACAGTTACGTTTGCGGAGAGGCGAATGCGCATCAGTTCAATGTAGTTGCGGATGAAATCCATCTCTTTGCCAAGAGAGACAAAATTCTGTTGATTGTCGTAGAGAACGTGACGCAGCAGGCGACTTAATTCCTGAACGGCGGCTTGTGCTTTATCGCTGTCGAAGGCGATAAGAGCATAGATGTTGTTCAGGGTGTTGAGCAGGAAGTGCGGGTTCAGTTGATTACGCAGGTTTTTCAGTTCCGCTTCCGTGCGGCTTTTCTCGGCTTCCCGGCGTGCGGCTTCTACTTTTACCCAACGGCCACTCATACGAATGGCAGCGGCCAGTCCTACGGTGAGAACCATTGAGAAGACATCTCGCAGGATGAAGATCCAACTGGGAGGTCCGGGACGTTTGTGAGCTTCGGGTTTCACATACGTATGGAAGATGAAATCTTGCCAAAAGTGTACGCCGACAGCTGTGCAAAGTATGAGCAGGAGATTCAGTAATACATATTGCTTGATGTGTCCCTCAAATAAGAAACGGGGGATGAAGAAACAGTAGTTTAGGTAGAACACGATCAGGAATGATACCGGAACCGCACTGCCATGACGTAAATAGTCTACCCAGCTTACCGTAAATCCGCTACGATTCATCAGCAGAAACGGGAAAGCGAAAACGATTCCCCATCCGATGATATGGATGAGAACTTCTACAATCCGGCGAGTTTGGGAGTCTTGCATAATCATGTTACAAAAATAATTAATTTTAGTGATTAACGTTTAGTGATTAGTGATTAATTGCTGTGTAGCGTATTGGAATTCCCAACTAACCACTAATCACTAACCGCTAATCCCTTTTATTCGTATCTTATTGCCTCTATCGGGTCCAGATCCGCTGCCTTCTTAGCCGGATACCAGCCGAAGAACACACCGGTGACCGTACAAACGGCGAAGGAGAGGAATACACTCCATGCCTGGATGTAGATAGGCCAGTGGGCTACGTTCTTTACGATGAATGAGGCTCCGCAGCCAATGACGACTCCGATGATACCACCTGTAATACTGATAAGGATGGCCTCGATTAGGAATTGCGAGAGAATATCCACCCCACGGGCACCGACAGACATACGCAGACCGATTTCACGGGTACGCTCCGTCACGCTGACGTACATGATGTTCATGATACCGATACCACCTACTACCAGCGAGATACCGGCGATACATGCCAGGAGTGTTGTCATCAGGTCGGTAGTGGAGTTCAGCATGGTGCTGAGTTCCTGTTGGCTGCGAATGGTGAAGTCGTCGTCATCACTCTCTTTCAGCTTATGGTTGCGGCGCAGGATGGTGGTGATTTCATCCGTTGCATAATCCGTCATATCCTCGGAGAGGGCAGAGGCGAAGACACCTTGCAGGTATGTGACGGCAAGCATACGTTTCATTACCGTGGTATAAGGTGCCAGTACGATTTCGTCCTGGTCCATACCCATGGAATTGTAGCCTTTGGCTTTAAGTACACCCACTACACGCAGGGGTACCTGGTTGAAACGGATGATATGTCCGATAGGGTCCTGTCCGTCCGGGAAAAGATTGTCCACAATGGTCTTACCGATGATGCAGACTTTGGCGGCACTCTGAATGTCCGCTTCGGTAAACATCTCGCCACTCTCTACGCTTAACTGGCGGATTTCGAGATATTCGGTACCTACACCATTTACAGAGGCAGGATAGTTGTTGTTTCCTGCGATGAGCTGTCCGCTGGACGATACATTGGGGCTGACGGCTGCCAGGAAGTTGGTTTCATCCCGCAGGGCTTCATAATCGGTCAGCTTCAGAGTCTGCATGGACGAGGCATCCTGACGGACACCGCCACGCATATCACCGCCCGGATGAATCATAATCATATTCGAACCCATTTCCGCGATCTGTGCCTGAATACTTTTCTTCGAGCCTTGCCCGATGGCGAGCATGGTGATGACGGATGCCACACCGATGATGATACCCAACATGGTGAGGAAGGCGCGAAGCTTATTGTTGGCAAGGGCGCGGAGGGCTATTTTGAAAAGGTTTGTTCCGTTCATAATTTATATTTATTAGTCTTCATCACTCTTTGGCAGCGCTGCCAGAGCTTCTGCCGCTGAGAGGATTTTCGGGTTCACCGTATCTTCCGTCACATGCCCGTCGCGTAGACGGATATTCCGGCTACTGTACTGAGCTATTTCGGGGTTGTGGGTGACAAATATAATCGTACGTCCTTCGGCATGCAGTTTCTGGAAGAGAACCAATATCTCAAAAGAAGTACGTGTATCCAGATTACCTGTTGCTTCATCGGCAAGGATTACCGCAGGGTTGTTCACCAGGGCTCGGGCGATGGCTACACGCTGCATCTGTCCGCCGGACATCTGGTTTGATTTATGTTCCAGACGATTACCCAGTCCCACTGCTTGCAGGGCTTGGATGGCGCGTTGCTTACGTTCGGCTGCTGAGACGGAAGCGTTGTACATCAAAGGTAGCTCTACATTCTCTACGGCAGTGGTCTTTGCCAACAGGTTGTAATTCTGAAAAACAAAGCCGATCTTCCGGTTCCGCAGGATGGCTCGTTGAGGTTTGCTCATGGTGCGTACGGATATGCCATCCAGCAGGTATTCGCCGCTGGTGGGAGTATCTAGGCAGCCCAGGGTATTCAACAGCGTTGACTTACCGGAGCCGGACGTACCCATGATGGTCACGAACTCCCCTTCGGTGATGGAGAAGGAGACGCCACGCAGGGCATGGACCGTTTCATCGCCCACCTGAAAGTCGCGCCGAATATTTTGTAATTCTATAACTGTTTTGCTCATTGTTTCGGAATTGTTTCGTTGAATAAATGAAAAATTACTTGCATGCCGAAAGGAAACCTTGCTCCAGCGCTACGCTGGTTATTTACTATTCTTTTTCTTATTGTTTCCCGGAGGGCCCGGCATGAAAGGACTTCTTTCGCCGTCTCCCTGGCCTTCGGCTACAGCGGTTTCGGCACCTGTGCTAATCACCGCATCGGATACTATTTGTGTGCCTTCGTTGATACCGCCTGTAATTTCGGTGACAATTCCGTTAGAGATACCTATGCTGACCGGATGTGCAGTGAATGTGTCACCTTCACGAGTCCAGACTTTATGTTCACCTTCGCAATCTTTAACCACTGCATTCGATCCTACCAGTGGAACGGCAGGCGTAAAGCGCAACGCTTTTGCGGGGACGCTCAGTACTCCTTGTTTATCCAGAGTGTAGATAGTGATGTTTGCCGTCAGCCTCGGTTTCAGTTTCAAGTCCGGATTGTGGGCGGAAATGACTACTTCATACGTAACTACCGTAGTGGTGGTAGTGGTGCTGCTTGAACTGCTTGTGGCTCCCAGGCGAATCTGTGTCACTTTTCCTTCGAACACATCATTCGGATAAGCGTCTACCGTGAAACTTACACGCTGTCCTTCTTCCACATCGCCTATATCGGCTTCATCCACGTCAGCTACTACCTGCATCTGTGTCAGGTCGGCAGCGATGGTGAAGAGGGTCGGGGTTTCAAAACCGGAAGCTACTGTCTGTCCTTCTTCCACGTCGCGGCTGATAACAACGCCGTCGATAGGAGAGGTGATGGTTGCATAGGACAGATTGCGCTCTGCTTTGGCCAGAGAGGCTTTACTACTGTCGAAGGCGCTCTTTGCTTTCTGGTAGTTATAAAGACTTTGCTCGTAATCCGTATCACTGATGAGTTGTTTCTCATGCAATCCTTTGTTACGCTCGTAATTTTTCTGTTGATATTCATATTCGGCTTTGGCACCGTCGTAAGTAGCCTTTTGCGATGCTAATTCGCTTTGCAGGGTTACTTTGTCCATTTCGGCAATGAGCTGCCCCTTGGTTACTACTGAGTTATAGTCTGCGTATAATCTATCGATGATACCGCTGACCTGTGTACCTACTTCCACTTCGGTCACCGGTTCGATAGTGCCTGTGGCCGTCACGGAATTGGAGATGTTGGCGCGGTCTACGGTGGCCGTCTCATATACCACTTTCCGCTTTTTGGCTTGTCCGCCAAATGCCCAAATAGCTATGCCGGCTACAATAATGACTCCGACCGCTAAGCTGATAATTTTCTTTTTACTCATACCTTATATTTCTTATCTCGTTTATTTCTTATCTCGTTGAATGATATATTATATATCTGAATTATGCTGACATACAGGCTTGTTTACGTCATGCGGTTATAACTGTATACCTTCGCCCTGGTAGAAGCGGAGCAACTGTGCATTTAGTATTGCCATGTACTTGGCTTGCAGTGTTTCCTGCTGTGCGTTGAGCAGATTATTCTTCTCAGTCAGCAGTTCCACGGTATTCTTCATGCCCAGGTTGAATTGTTCCTGAATCAGATCGTAACTGGTCTGCGTACTGCGCAGTTTCTCGGCAGCGGCAACATATTGCTGCTGTGCACTGTTGGCATCCAGCCAGAGGCTTTCTATGGTCTTGTATAAAGTTTTCTGCTGATCCTGCAAGTCCAGTTCACTGGTCTGCTTTTGCAGACGGGCCTTTTGCACGGCACTCTTGGTCTGACGGTTGGTGAAGATGGGGATGCTTACGGTCAGTCCCAGTGAGTTGTTCCAATTATTCTTTACCTGTTCGGAGAAGGAAAAATCGTTGCCATTGGCATTCGTTGTACCGATACCTGCGCTGAGGCTTAATGTCGGAATATATCCCGCTTTAGCGATGCTGATGTCAAGGTCGGATGCCTTAACATTCAGTTTGCCCGACTCTATTTCCGGGCGGAAAGTAAGGGCGGCTTGATACACATCCGTCTTGCTGGGTAGGGGTATCAATACATTCTCATCTCCCAGGGAGGGCAGATAGAGGTTCATTTCCTTTTCACCATCCAGTTCAAGTAGTTGTTTCAGTTGTAGTTTGTAGTCCTGAAGGGTGGCTTGTGCCGTCACTAACTGATATTTATCTGTGCTGACCTGTGCATCCAGTTGCGCAAGGTCACTCTTGGCGATGCTTCCGGCTTCTAACAATTGCTGTCCGCGGTCACGTTCGGCCTGGCTGACGGCAAGTGTATTTTCGTTCACTTTCACAGTTTCGGCAGCATAGAGTATCTGCACGTATATCTGTGCAATGCTTTCCTCGATAGAATTTTCACTCTCGGCAACGTTGAGCTCGGCGATGCGATTGTTCAGTTGCTGTTGCTTGATGGTGTTCAGACGTTTGCTACCGTTGTAAAGGGTCCAGTTGGCATCAATGCCATAACTGCCGTTGTACGAGGTCTTATTGCTACTGCTGGTGATGTTGTCGCCACTGATGATGGTACCGCTTTCACTGTTCGGGCGGTTCACAATGCGCTGGCTGATACTTGCCGAGAGGCTGGGAAAAAGAGCAGCCTTGGCCGTTTTTACATCTACTTCTGCGCTTTCCGCACTGATACGGTTACGCTTCAGGGTGATGTTGTGTTGCAAGGCATAGTCGATGCAAGTCTGCAAATCCCACTGAGCGGGAAGTGCAGTGTCAGCTTCGGGAGCGGCATCGGATGCCGTTAACTCTTGCGATGCAATGGGAGCGGCGTCCTGTGCCCGCAGTGTCGTGCTGCCGACACAGGCGCTTGCTACGCAGAGTGTTATCACTGTCAATCTTCTTACGTTTCTCATATCTTCGTTATGCTATATTGTTTAACGCTTGCGAAGATACGGTGTCGGAAAATGCCCCGCAAAAGAGATAGACAGTTCTGAATTTTTCGTCGTCGGAATGCTTTTTTGTGTCGATGACTAACTTTTTGCCCTTTTATTTGTTATTTAATATATAAAAGTTTTATATTTGTAATGATTATAAATTTTCTATTATGAAGAATACAGTCCTGAAAATCTGGCGTTTTTACGTCGATGGTTTCCGAGGTATGACACTTGGGAGAACTTTATGGTTCATTATTCTGGTGAAACTCTTCATCATGTTCTTCATATTGCGCCTTTTCTTCTTTCCCAATTATCTGAATACGCCGGCCGTAGGCGGAGATAAAGAAGAGTATGTGGGCAGGGAACTCATCCATCGTGCTATTGGTGATCCGCCTTGAGTAAAGCAATAACTCCTTTAACTTCTGAGTAAAGCAACTAACAATTAATAACTATAACTCGATTTCTTATGCTTGAACACATCGACACTTCTCTGATTGACTGGTCGAGGGCACAATTTGCACTGACCGCTATTTATCATTGGATTTTTGTGCCGCTCACGCTAGGGCTGGCAGTCATCATGGGTATCATGGAGACTATGTATTATCGTACGGGTGATGAGTTTTGGAAACGCACCGCCAAGTTTTGGATGAAACTATTCGGTATCAACTTTGCCATAGGTGTGGCGACGGGACTGATTCTGGAGTTTGAGTTCGGAACCAACTGGAGCAATTACAGCTGGTTTGTGGGCGATATCTTCGGGGCGCCGCTTGCTATCGAAGGTATTCTGGCCTTCTTTATGGAGGCTACTTTCATCGCAGTCATGTTCTTTGGCTGGGATAAGGTGAGCAAGAAGTTTCACCTGGCATCTACTTGGCTGACGGGACTTGGTGCTACGATTTCGGCCTGGTGGATACTTGTGGCAAATGCATGGATGCAAAATCCGGTGGGGATGGAGTTCAATCCGGATACAGTGAGAAATGAGATGGTGGACTTTTGGGCAGTGGCTTTGTCGCCTACGGCGGTGAATAAGTTTTTCCATACGGTGTTGTCCGGCTGGGTGCTGGGTGCCGTGTTTGTGGTAGGTGTGGCGTGCTGGTTTCTGCTGAAGAAGCGGAATAAGAAGTTCGCATTGTCCAGCATAAAGATAGCTGCCTGGGTAGGTTTGGTTTCGGCCCTGCTCTCTGCATGGACGGGAGACGGTTCGGGCTATCAGGTGGCACAGACGCAGCCGATGAAGCTGGCTGCCATGGAAGGATATTATGAGGGGCAGCAGGGGGCCGGATTGGTTGCTATCGGTATGCTGAATCCTGAAAAAAAGACTTATAATGACGGACAGGATCCTTTCCTGTTCAGAATAGAGATACCAAAGATGCTTTCATTGCTGGCGGAAAGGAAGTTGGATGGATTCGTGCCCGGTATCACGGACCTTATTGAGGGTGGTTATCAGTTGAAAGATGGAACGCAGGCACTTTCTGCCGAGGAGAAGATAGAACGCGGGAAAACAGCGATTGGTGCGCTGGCAGCTTATCGTGCCGCACAGGCTGCGGATAACGATGCCGAAGCTGTGGAAGCTGCCAAGGTGTTGAAGGAAAATGTAGCTTATTTTGGTTATGGATATATTAAGGATGTAAATGACCTGGTTCCTAATGTGCCACTGACATTCTATGCATTTCGTGTGATGGTGATGTTGGGCGGATACTTTATACTATTCTTTATAGTTGTATTGTTCCTGGCATACAAGCGGGATTTGTCAAAAATGAAATGGATGCACTGGGTAGCTCTGCTGACTATTCCATTGGGCTATCTGGCCGGACAAGCCGGATGGGTGGTTGCCGAATGTGGGCGTCAGCCATGGGCCATACAGGATATGCTGCCTGTAAATGCAGCTATCTCAAAGTTGGATGTCGGCTCCGTGCAGACAACATTCTTCATCTTCCTGGTATTGTTTACCGTCATGCTGATAGCCGAAATCGGTATCTTGCTGAAAGCGATAAAGAAAGGACCGGAAGGAGAAGATTTATAAGATTTATGATTTAAGATTTATGCCATGCGGAATTATGGCGTGGTATAAATCATATTCTATTCTCTATAAATCATAAATCATCCCCATAAATTATAAATCATAAATTATAAATCGTAAATCTTATGACCTACGTTTTTCTACAACAATATTGGTGGTTCGTGGTATCATTGCTGGGAGCCCTTCTTGTATTCCTGCTGTTTGTGCAGGGTGGTAATTCGCTTATTTTCTGCCTGGGCAAGACGGAAGAGCACAGGAAAATGATGATTAACTCTACCGGGCGGAAGTGGGAGTTTACGTTCACTACGCTGGTAACGTTTGGTGGTGCGTTCTTTGCATCTTTCCCATTGTTTTATAGTACAAGTTTTGGTGGTGCGTACTGGCTTTGGATGATTATTCTGTTCAGCTTTGTGTTGCAGGCTGTCAGCTATGAGTTCCAGAGCAAGGCGGGAAATCTGCTGGGAAAGAATACATACCGTACATTCCTGGTGATTAATGGAGTAGTAGGTCCGGTGCTGCTGGGCGGTGCGGTGGCTACGTTTTTTACCGGTTCGGAGTTTTATATCGATAAGGGGAATATGACGAATACGGTGATGCCGGTTATCAGTCATTGGGCAAATGGTTGGCATGGTCTGGATGCGTTGACTAATCCATGGAATGTAGTGCTTGGATTGGCGGTGTTCTTCCTGGCTCGTATTCTGGGAGCTCTTTACTTTATTAATAATATTGATGATAAGGATTTGGTGGCGCGTAGCCGACGTTCGTTGATAGGTAATTCGGTGCTGTTCCTGGTGTTCTTCCTGTCGTTTGTTATCCGTACGCTGTTGGCAGATGGATATGCGGTGAATCCGGAGACGGGTGAAGTCTTTATGGAACCGTATAAGTATCTGACGAACTTTATCGAAATGCCGCTGGTATTGGTGCTGTTTCTGATAGGAGTGGTGCTGGTGCTGTTCGGTATAGGAAAGAGTTTGTTGAAGACAAAGTTTGATAAAGGTATCTGGTTTACGGGCATAGGTACGGTGCTGGCGGTATTTGCATTGTTGCTGGTTGCAGGATATAATAATACGGCTTATTATCCTTCTACCAATGATTTACAGAGTTCACTGACGTTGGCAAACAGTTGCTCCAGCCAGTTTACGCTGAGGGTAATGTTCTATGTTTCCTTCCTGGTTCCGTTTGTTCTTGCGTATATCTTCTATGCTTGGAGAAGTATTGATATACATAAGATTAGTGAAAAGGAAATGAAAGATGGAGGACACGCATATTAGATAGTTACGAGTTACGAGCTACAAGCTACGAGTAGCTGCACTGTTACGCTGAAAAACACTCGTAGCTTGTAGCTCGTAACTATTTCACCTGTTGCATCCCGATCAGCTTGTCGTATCTTTCTCCGAAGGCCCGGTGGTAAACAAGGATCAGATATTCATTCTCTGTCTCATAGAAATTCCCTTCTGCCTGTGCGGTACTTCCTGCAGTGGTACCGGGAGCCACATATAAGTATTGATAATTATACGCTCCCTGTTTCAGCAATTGCGTGCATTCATAAGCATGCGTTTCTGCATTATACTTCAACCGACTCTCTTCATTAAAATTATCATAAGTAAAAGCTCCTTGCAGATAGAAGTTCCCTTCAGTTAGCGGGTTCTCCCATAGCAGAGAGAAATGAACGAAGAAGTAATCAGCTTCCGTAGCATTATCTACTGCCTCGTCATATCGTATTACGAAGCGTCCGTTCTGATCCTGATCGTAACTGTAGTTTAGTAAGCGAGGCTCGTCCGGGCGGAGTGTGACATGATAGTAAGGAGCATGATAACGAATACTCTCCACACCTTGCGAGGCATAGCGGGTGCTCACCATTTCAAAACGCCGGTATTCGTTTCCCGCAGGAAATATCAAGGCCCGATTATGTTCGTAACGTAGCTGATCGGGACCAATATAGGAAGGATGCAGATTCGTTACCCAGTTATCCGTACGATTATCCTGTAAGACGTGTACTTTGACTTCATTCTGCGGATTGCGGATAGGATATCCTTTATACTGAATGCTAAGACTCACCTGCTGGTGCGTCTTATTCCGGTCTATCTCAGTGTCACTGCTGACTTGTGCCGATACGTTCACCTCCTTTTGCAATACCCGGAAACAGGTAGTGAAAGCCGGCTTGTCCTTTCCATCCGCATCGTCATAAACCGTCAGACGGTAGTTACCCGAAAGTTTCAGTTGTACCTGGTCGTTAGGAAGTGTCAGACGGTAATGCGTGTAGGGCAGGGTAGTATTGACGGAAATATCATGATCTTCTATCGGATTGTCATTGAAACCATCCAGGTATTCTGTTTCGGAAAGATCCGAAGGGGTCCAGTCCGCATTGCAGTGCGTGAGGATGTACTGGTAGCGGTGGTAATCGTGAGTCAGGTGGTCGAAAGATATTTCTACAGTTTCATTCTCTCCCAGCCGGATGACGGCAGGCGACATATAATCATTGTTGGCAATGACCTGCACCGTATGTATATGCTGATTATAAACCTCCGTACGCTGGGCATGCACCCCGCAACAGATGATACAAATCAAGAATAGCGACAAGATTTTTTTCATTCCTTATCATATTAAGCATACAAATATACACAGATTATTTCTTTTTCCTCTTCTCAGTCTTCTGCTTCTTGACTTCTTTCTTTTCTACCGGAGGGAATTTGGGAACCAACTTCATCAATCTCAGGATTTGCGACTGTCTCCGCAGAATGTAAGCTGACGGATGCGCTGAATCAAAACGTATCGGATTGGGGAGTGTTGCCGCTATCAATGCACATTGTCCCGCAGTCAGTTTGGCGGCAGTGGTATGGAACTTATATTTGGCGGCAGCTTCTGCTCCATAAATACCTTGTCCCATTTCGATGGAGTTGAGATAGACTTCCATAATCCGTTCTTTCGACCAGCATAGTTCTATCAACCAGGTGAAATAAACTTCGAATCCCTTTCGTACCCATGAGGATTGCGGCCAAAGGAATACATTCTTTGCGGTCTGTTGGCTAATAGTACTGGCACCCCGTTTCCGTTTGCGGGTTTCATTCTCTTTCATGGCTTTTTTTATCTCTTCGAAATCGAAGCCATTGTGGGTGGCAAAGCGATTATCTTCCGAAGCGATAACTGCCATCGGCAAGTGAGGGGAGATCTTATCGAAAGAAACCCAAGTATGATGCCATACCGGCTTTTCGCCTTTGAAGAGTTGCTGGGTACTGCGGATTACCATGAGGGGAGTGGTGTAAACAGGGATAAAGCGATACAGCACCACTGCCAGAATAGTGGAAATAAAGAAAAAGAGTATCAGGTTGCGGACTATCCGCAAGACTTTCTTTATACTCATTGTCGTGGTTTTTAATGTTAAAAAGCTACGAGTTACAAGCTGCAAGCTACAAGTGCCTTTCGGACTGATAGCGCAATAACTTGTAGCTCGTAGCCTTTTGTAGCTCGTAACTTACTTGCCTGCTTCTGCATTCTTAATCATCTGCTCGCTGGCGTACATATAAATATCTACGCGGCGATTCTGGCTGGCTGACATGCTGTCGTCATACTGATTGTAGCCTACGCCTTCCACCTTCTTGAACTGTGAAGGAGACACACCGCAATCTTGCAGATAATTCTCTACGGTATATGCACGGTCTTTTGAAACCTTCATGTTAGCTTCATATGTACCTACTTTATCCGTATGGCCTACGATTGCAATATCTGTTGTAGGGTCTTCTTTCAATATCTGGGCCAGTTCGCGCAGAGAAGACTTGGAAGTATTGCTCAATGTAGATGAATTGAAGCCAAACAGGATACCTGATTCAAAAGTAACCTTTACAGCGGCAAGGCCATTGGTATCTGTTACTTTCTCTACCTGTGCGCCTTCAATCTTGGCAGCTTCGGCAGCTTTCTTATCCATCTTATGACCGATGGCAACACCTGCACCCGTACCTACTGCTGCACCTACTGCTGCACCAATAGCCGCACCCTTACCTTTACCGATCAATCCACCGATAATGGCACCGGCAGCAGCGCCCGATCCACCACCTATCACACCACCTTTGGCAGTGTTATTCATTGTGCTGCAACTTCCTAATAATATGGCACCGCTCAATAGCAGTACACTAATCTTAATCTTTTTCATACTTAATTCTTTTAAAATGTTACTATGTTTGTAATGCAAAGTTAGTTATATAACAATTCTATTGTAATTATGTTTAGGTCTTTTGTTCTGCATTTTTAGAGTATTTTTCTCTTTATCAATATAAACCACGCGGTAAGGATAATTCCTTTGGCAATAGTTGTTGCACTTACAGCCCACCATATGGCGTCTACGCCCATTCCCATGTGTACCAGGAACAGTGCTACGGGAATACGCATATAGTTGCATGATATACTGATGATGGCAGGAGGAATCGTTCTTCCTAATCCGTAGAAGACCCCTTGCATGGTGATTTCCAGCATCATGAAGAGTTGTGAATAACCGTCTATGCGCAGGAAGTCACCACCTACGCGAAATGCTTCCGGTTCGGGTACGAAGATAGAGAATACCTCGCTTCCGAAAAAGATAAACAGTAGCGAACATAGTGTGCCGAATATGGACGTCATCCATAATGTAGTGTACCAGGCTTTCTTTACCCTCGACTTCTCTCCGGCGGCATAGTTTTGTGCAATGAAAGTGCTTAGTCCGGTAGAGAAGCCTTGTGAAGTATTCCAGGTGATGGCTTCTATTTGTCCTCCGGTGGTAAAGGCCATAAGACCAATGTGTCCACCTTGTTCCGAAGCTGTACGTGAAAGGAACATATTGACAAAAGCGAACAAAGTATTCAGTGTGGCAACCGGAAGTCCCAACTTGAATATACGCCGGGTATATTTCTTTTTGAGACGTGTCAGGAAGGGAAATCCACCTAACAGATCGTCCTTATAGCGTAGCTTATAGATGAATATACCGAATACCGTAGCCTCGGCCAGCCATGTGGCAAGTGCTGCACCTACCGTTCCCCAGCCGAAACCGAAGATGAAAAGCGGATCGAGTATGATATTCATAATCAATCCTGTGCCGCTGATATAGAAGGGTGTTTTGCTTCGTCCTGCTGCATTGTATATTCCGGTGAAGGCTGCGGACAGAAACACGAACGGTAGTCCTGTTGAGACAATACGCAAGTAAGTCACGGCATTTTCCGTGATATGCTCTTTCAGTTCGAATATACGCAGGATGGGATTGGCAAACAAGAATAGCAAAGCAGCCCAGCAGATGGAGATGAGCAAGGCAATACTGATATTGTGCGAAGCAAACTGCCGGGCATCCTGTTCGTTGCGCGCACCTATGGATTGTCCTACGCTGACTTCCGAACCTACTTTATTTAGCAAGGCTATGGAGCCGGACATCCACGTCAATATTCCCACTGCACCAACGGCGGCAACAGCTTCACTACCTATACGGCCTACCCATGCCATGTCCGTCAGGCTGTATGCCATCTGGATGAACGAGGTAGCCATAATAGGCATCGCCAGATTGAATAGTTGGCGGTTAATGGGACCTTTAGTCAGATTCTTTGTTCCTTGCATTCTTTACAGTCTCTAAATTTCGGGCTGCAAATTTACGGATTATTTGTTAATAACCACGCTGCCGGTTGCTTTTCTGTCTATTGAGTTGAATTCCTTCGACAGGACTCCATTAAACTTTCTTGTGGATGAACTTTCCGTCAATCCAGTAAGTGGCGTGGTTTGCTGTAAATTTCAGTATTACATAGTTGGGATCGGTCGGTCCGCCGGGAAAATGATTGATGAACCAGTCTTGCCAAAGCTCTTGTTTTACATTTTGGTCTGTGATTACTTCCACATCACCTGTCATGCAAACACTGTTTCCCTGTGCATAGAAGCATAGTCCGCCTTTCGGATTCTTGCGAAAATCCTCGGTCTTCATGGAGTCGCTTCCGGTTGACATCCATACTGTTGAAATGTCTTCGGACTTAACCATACTCATAGGCACGGGGCGTGGATATCCTTCTTTATTTACTGAGGTCAGAACGACTACTTCACTTTCGCGCAACATTTGTGCGGCTTTTTCTCTCATTGTTTCCATAATGCAGAATTTGTTTTGTTAATTGAATGGTGCAAATATAGGTAGTCGGAGATATTCCTGCATTGTACAAAAACGACATTTATGCTTCTACGTAAGTCAGTGTGACATCTTCTTCTGTCAGAGGAATAGAAAGGAAAGAGTAGGGAGTATTGCCGGATAACCTTTTAATTTCTCTTGAGAGGTGCGGCACGTCATAATAGCCTGCATGGATAGCAGTAGAGAGCAGATTGTCACTGGTAGTGCCCCTTAATAAATCCACCGCGTTCTTGAATTTCATGATTCTGCTGTATATTTTCGGGGTATAACCTGTGTTCATCTTGAATTTGCGTTCAAATTGTCGCTGGCACAGACAAATATCCTCCATCAATGACTGCACGGGCAGTTTTCCCTGATGCCGGTTAATCTGTTTTATTGCAAATACAATCTGCGGATCTGTCGGCAAGTCGTGTTTATAAAGAGATTTGATAAATAATTCTTCTATGATCTTTACCCTATTTTCTAAACAGTCTTCTTCGCATAGCCTTTCTGCAAAAGAAGTATCGAAAAAGCAGGTTACCTCGTCTGCACTGATTCTCAGGTTAGTCAGTTCGTGCAGTGGCAGACGGATAAAGCGGGATAGTCCGCAAGGTAGGAAGCGAACCCCTAACATGTGAACCGTTTCCGCATACGCTACCAATTCCGAATAGCTATTCATCGGACCTATAAAATAAGCACGATAAGGCTTCATGGTCAGACTGCTATTCACCGCTTGTGTTGCTTCCCCAAGGGTGAAGATAAAGTCTGTACATCCATCAGGAAGTATGTTGATACGCATTCCGTACTCCGGATTCCCTTTGAATTCCCAATACTTGTCTATATAGGGAGAGAGTAGTGCGCAGGGTTGGTATTCTTTATACATAAATTAAAAAAGATATCATGTACAAAGGTAATCATTGGTTGATTTTTTCCGGCATATCCAGTTCTCCCTGGAAACTGATGGACTGACGGTTCTGCATATTCACGAATATTGTAGATGATCCGTTACTGAAAACGTCTATACTGAAATCGAACTTATCCTCCTCACTTCGTGCAGAGAACTTTATCTTGGCTGTTTCCTTCTTGTCCCACTCCAACTTATAGTCGGTGAGTGGAGCTTTAAAGTTTAGCCCTTCTCCACCGCCATAAGGAATAGAGTAAGCACGCCCATAGTAAGGCAGATAAGATATAACGGAATCATTTCTTATTTCCACAGAGTACGGTGAAGTTAGTGTAACAGACCGTCCTCGTGCAGGAAGAGCTCTGTTTACATTTATTTTATACTTCCCGGATGTGACCAGTTTTTCAACGGCCTGCTTCTTCAGTTCTTTTTTCTCTTTCTTAGTTTGTGCCGAAAGAGTAGGCATACTCATTGCCGTTATCAGCAATAAGGAGAAAATAATTCGAATCGTTTTCATACTATACTTTTTTATCGGTTATGTATATGAGTAACAATCAATTTTCCTTCTCAATACCCAGCAAATTCATCAAGTGAAAAAGAATATATTGCTTCCACTCCAGCATAAAAACCGAAAAATCGGTAGTATCTTTCAGGAATATGCTGGTGATCAAATTTTTTGTAATCAAAGGAAAAGTAAGCAAACCATAGAAAGTTATGAATACTGTATGTATGGGTACTTTCTTTAGTCTGCCTGCTTCCATTTCCATGAGTAGTCGTTCCTTTATAATCAGGAACGTCTCTTCAAACTGCATTTCCTTAGCTGCATCAAGCAGGTGGTTGACATCGCGCTGTATTTCCCCACATATAAACTTTGGCATGTCAGGGTTTTCGGTGAAGAGTGTTATATACTTATCCAATATAAGACTTACGCGATCTATGAACGGCAGTTCCTGCTGTATTATTTCCTGTACTTTCGGTAATAACGACATCACTATCGAACCGAATACAGCCTGAAACATTCTGTCTTTTGTCCTGAAATAGTAGTGTAGGGTAGGACGGTTTATTCCTACTTTTGCGGCAATATCACTCATGCTGGTTTCAACGAAGCCTTTTTCTATAAAAAGCTGTTTCGCTGTTTCAATTATTTGATATTCCAACTCATTGTTTTCTGTAGCTCCCATGGTCTTATTTATTTTATGTTATCAACAAAAAGTAACAGGCGATTGGTGATATTCACATCGCTGACGCTACTGTCAAAATCTAAAGATAATATATTTATCTGAGGGTAGACAGACTTTATACGTTTTTCTATTCCCTTTTCCACAATATGGTTAGCTATACACCCGAATGGTTGCAAACTGATGACATGATTAATACCCTGACTGGCAAAAGACGACATCTCTCCGGCAATCAGCCAGCCTTCACCGAACTGCGTGTTCAGCGATATAACCTGTTTGGCTTTTTCCGCTTTCTCGTAAATATTTTCGAAGGGTTGAAAGTACAGGAAGGCTTTTCCTGTCTTGTTGATTTTATCAATTTGTTTCTGAACTTTTCCATAAAGCCAGTCGATAGCGAAATCAGGAATATATTTCTTTTTTATATGACTATCCTGGTTTACTTTCATATTGACGAAGCTTTGCATGAAAAAGTCTGTCATCAATGGAGGAACCACCTCTATACCTCTGTCTATGAGCCATGTGGTGATATCTTTTTGTGCAAAAGGATTGAACTTTAGGAAGATTTCTCCTACCACACCCACCTTGGGGCATGATTTTTGCTGACAGATCTGATTGAATTCGTCAACTGCCAGAGATAAATAACTGAGCAAATCTTCCGGTCTGTTTTTCAGGATAAGAGGCTTTGCCGCTTCCAGGTACATATCTTTTAATTTAGCTGCTTGTCCCGGCTTTTTCTCACGAACAACGGCGGCGTAATAGAATTTAGCTATGCAGTCGCTGTATAGAACAGCGGCAAGCGCTATTGGCAATACTTTCAGCCAATTTACTTTGAAGCCCGGTTGCTGATTATCTATTCCGCTGCCGAATGCTATTGACAGAATGGGAGTATGAGTGTATCCGTTTTCTATCAATGCTTTTTTTATTAAAGAGATGTAGTTGCTGGCACGGCATTGCCCTCCCGTCTGCGTAATGGCTACACAAGTGTTGTCCGGGTCATATCGTCCTTCCTTAAAAGCTTTCACGATGTCACCCACAATCAGTGTAGCCGGATAGCAAACTTCATTGTTGGAATACTTCAAACCCCAGTCGCACGAACATTCATCGCTTATGGGCAGAGTCTCCATTTCATATCCTGCCACTTTAAAAATGGAAGGAATAAGTGGTGATATAAAAGGGGTGAAGAATGGGGCGATAATCTTCTTCTTTCTGTCCTTTTTGGTGAAAAGAGGGAGGGATAAAGGTTTCTGTACCTGTCTCTCTTCAGCTTGTTGCAAACTGATGTGCAGACTCTCTACCAGCGAACGTACACGCAGTTTGATGGAACCGGTGTTACTAACGTCGTCTATCTTCAATAAAGTAAGATTTTTATTGTACTGCTTCAGTAAAGTGCGTATTTCGTCTATCAGAAAGGCATCCGGTCCACATCCGAAAGAAGTCAGCTGCATATATTGCACGTGATTTCCCTGCTGCGCTGCCCATTTGGCTGATTTCAAAATACGGTTGGTAAATGCCCATTGAGCCAGAAAATTCACCTCCTTCAGTGGAATATCCTGATGACGGACGATATCATCTGTAATTATATAAACGCCCATAGCGCTGATCATATTCGAAATCTTATGTTGTACCAACGGGTCCGAATGATATGGACGTCCGGCAAGGAGAATAATCAGCTTCTGCTTTTTATTTCCTTCTTCAACTATTTGCCGGTTATAGGCGATAAGCTCTTTTTCAAAAGCGTCTTGTGCTTTCAGTGCATGGTCGAATGCTTTCTTTACTACCTGCTCTTGTACGCCCAGTGTGCTTAGGTAGTCACGGCATTGCTTATACAGTAATCCTGTATCCTTGAAAGTGATGGCCGGATGGTCAATCGGTAAGTTATCTGTCTGGACATTCTTGATAACCTGTGAGTATCCGGACACAATGGGGCAGTTGTAACTGTTCTGTTGTTGCTTATCGATTTCTTCGAATATGACAAACGGCATAAATATCCGGTCTACTTTGTATTCGATAAGGTTTTGGATATGGCTGTGCACCAGTTTTGCAGGGAAACAGATATTGTCGGACATTACCATATTGGCCGCCTTCTCATATTTATTGAACGTCGAAGCATCCGACAGGCATACCCGGATGCCACACTCTGTGAACAAAGAATGCCAGAAGGGATATTCTTCATACATATTCAGGCAGCGGGGAATACCTATGGTCAGTAGTGGAGCGGCTATATTTACTTGCCGGTCAAACAGAAGTTCGATTTTCTTTTCATAAGCATTTACGCCTTTCTCCGAAACATTCCCTTTATTGGTAAACACCTTTTCGCATTTATTGCCGGAGAAATAATGTTCTCCATTACCGAAAGTATACCGGGTGATGGCACATTGGTTTTCACATCCGTTGCACTGAACCTGTCGGGAAGTGAATTGGGCCTGATGCATCATATCTTCCAGATTTGTAACTTTGGTCGTCTTAAGTTGCTTTGCATAAAGTGCACAGCCCAGAGCACCCATTAATTCGGGACAATCGCTACGGAATACTTCTTTTCCTGTCAGCTTCTCCAGACCTCGTACGATGGCATCATTGCGCATGGTTCCACCTTGCACCACGATATGTTTTCCAAGTTCATCCGGCTTTTTAAGTTGAAGCACTTTGTACAGGCAGTTCTTTACAACAGAGTAAGAAAGACCGGCCGCTATATCCGCCACGGATGCCCCTTCACGGAGCACTTGTTTCACTTTGGAATTCATGAAAACGGTGCAGCGTGTTCCCAGATCACACGGAGCTTTTGAGAAACAAGCCGCTTTGGTGAAGTCCTCCACTTTGTAGTCCAGTGACTGTGCAAAGGTGCTGATAAAAGAACCGCATCCGGATGAGCAAGCCTCGTTTATTTCAATCCGGTTGATAATTCCGCCATTTGTGAAAATGGCTTTCATATCCTGTCCGCCGATGTCCAGGATGAAAGATACATCCTTATTTATATGTTTGGCAGCCATGTAATGGGCTATGGTTTCAATGATACCGGCATCCATCTGGAAGGCAGCTTTTATCAGATCCTCTCCGTATCCGGTGGAGCATCCTCCTTTGATTTGCAGGATTGTCCCTTTTTCCTGACATTCTTTATGCAGTTTCTGCAATCCCTCTTCCACGGCTTTTATCGGATTTCCTTTGTTGTCGTGATAGTAGGAGTACAGGATACGGTTATTTTCATCAAGCACTACTATTTTGGTGGTGGTAGAGCCGGAATCTATTCCTATGGTAGCCTGTTGTATTCCGGATGTTAATTCCGTCCGCTGCACATCATATTGTGCCAACCTGTCCTTCCATTGCAGATATTCCGTTTCATCCTTGAAAAAAGGTGGAAGGCTGTTTTGTGGCTGGTATGCTTTTTCTGATAGATTTTCCAGAAGTCCGGTTAGCTCAGTTATTTTCATTTTCCGGGAGTTCTCTGCCAGTGCTGCTCCCCAGGCTGGAATAAGATTACTTTTCTCCGGCAGCAGAAAATCGTTCTCCTCTGATAACTGCAAATAGTTGGCGAATGATTTTCTGAGTGCCGGAATAAATGTCAACGGTCCTCCACAAAGTAATATCGGAGCAACAATATCACATCCATGCGCAAGTGTAACGATGGTTTGCACCGTTACAGCATGGAAAATGGAAGCCGCGATATCTTCTTTCGGTATATTCTTGGCTATCAGATTCTGAATATCCGTCTTACAGAATACACCACATCGGGAAGCTATCGGATGCACTCGTGTTGCCCGGAGAGCCAGTCCGTTCAGTTCATCCATCGATACTCCCAATAATATGGCCATCTGATCGATAAATGCCCCTGTTCCTCCGGCGCAGTTTCCGTTCATCCGTAAATCGGTGGCTTGATTATTCTGGAAGAAGACGACTTTGGCATCTTCTCCTCCGATGTCGATCATGGAAGATATTCCGGGATGATTCTGCCGAATATATTGGGCTGCCGCTACCACTTCCTGTACGAAAGGCAGAGAGTATTTCTCTGCGATTCCCATGCCTACTGAACCGGTGATATTGATTGATAAAGTAACATCGCCCATCTGTTCTTTCAGCTGGTGGAAAAATGCCAGTAGGCATTCCTGAACTTTTGCCTGATGCCTTTCATATTTGTAGAAAAGGACATTTCTCTCACTCTTATCCAGCACTATTATTTTAGCGGTAGTAGAGCCGATATCCAGGCCGACTTTGTAAATATCCATAATAGAATTCTGCTGATTTGGTATATAAATAATAAAATCAGATATATCAGTCTGACACTAATGTCAGACGCTGCAAATGTACGAAATCTTTTGGAAAAGGTGAGCGATTGTCTTTATTTAACTTTTTGCCGACAACACGACTGATTTTATTTCGAAGGTGCAATAGGCTTGGTAAGGATGGTAAAATTAGAGTTTTACCAGTCGAAATGATTTCCTTGGTTGGATATGGATTAAATTAAAGGCATCTGTTATTTTCGTGGAGATTGAAATTGTTGTCAAAAAGAAAAAAGCCTCTGACTTGCAGAGGTTTTTTTCTTTTCTGTGATCCAGCTGGGGCTCGAACCCAGGACCCCAACATTAAAAGTGTTGTGCTCTACCTGCTGAGCTACTGAATCAATCCTTTATTGCTGTTAAGCGGGCGCAAAGATAGAGACAATTTTTGAAAATGCAAAAGAATATCTCTTTTTTTGTTATCTTTGCCCAATATTCACGGAAAGGAAATAGCATATACATTATTAATATAATACACTTAAAAACTTTATGGCAACAGTTGACGATAAAAAGATTATCTTTTCTATGGTAGGGCTGAACAAGACCATTCAGCAGAACAACAAGCAGGTGCTGAAGAACATCTACCTTTCGTTCTTTTATGGTGCAAAGATTGGCATCATCGGTCTGAATGGCTCCGGTAAATCTACCTTGCTGAAGATTATCGCCGGGTTGGACAAGTCTTATCAGGGCGAAGTGGTGTTTTCACCGGGTTACTCAGTGGGCTATCTGGCTCAGGAACCTTACCTGGATCCTACGAAAACCGTAAAAGAAATTGTGATGGAAGGTGTACAACCCATTGTGGATGCACTCGCTGAGTACGAAGAGATTAACCAGAAATTCGGTCTGCCGGAGTATTACGAGGATGCCGACAAGATGGATAAGCTTTTTGCACGTCAGGGAGAACTTCAGGATATCATCGATGCAACTGATGCCTGGAATCTCGACAGCAAACTGGAACGCGCTATGGATGCCCTCCGTTGTCCGCCCGAAGACGCAACTGTAGACCATCTTTCGGGAGGTGAGCGTCGCCGTGTGGCACTTTGCCGCTTGCTGTTGCAGAAACCTGATGTGCTGTTGCTGGACGAACCTACCAACCACCTTGACGCTGAATCCATCGATTGGTTGGAACAACATTTGCAGCAATACGAGGGTACGGTGATTGCCGTAACCCACGACCGTTACTTCCTCGACCATGTGGCAGGCTGGATTCTTGAACTCGACCGTGGCGAAGGTATCCCTTGGAAAGGTAACTATTCCAGCTGGTTGGAACAAAAGACCAAGCGCATGGAAATGGAAGAGAAAACCGCCAGCAAGCGCCGCAAGACATTGGAGCGTGAGTTGGAGTGGGTGCGTATGGCTCCTAAAGCGCGTCAGGCGAAAGGTAAGGCACGTTTGAATTCTTACGATAAATTGATGAATGAAGATATCAAGGAGAAAGAAGAGAAACTTGAAATCTTTATCCCTAATGGTCCGCGTCTTGGAAATAAGGTTATCGAAGCGAAACACGTGGCAAAAGCTTATGGCGACAAACTTCTGTTCGATGATCTCAACTTCATGCTTCCGCCTAACGGCATTGTGGGTGTAATCGGGCCTAACGGTGCGGGTAAAACAACGCTGTTCCGGTTGATCATGGGGCTGGAAACAGTAGATAAAGGTGAGTTTGAAGTAGGAGAGACCGTAAAGGTAGCTTATGTCGACCAGCAACACAGCGATATCGACCCGAACAAGAGCGTGTACCAGGTTATTTCCGGTGGTACGGAACTGATTCGTATGGGTGGACGTGATATCAATGCACGTGCCTATCTGTCACGTTTCAACTTCTCCGGTGGAGATCAGGAGAAGCTTTGCGGTGTACTTTCGGGTGGTGAACGTAACCGTCTGCACCTTGCTATGGCTCTGAAAGAAGAGGGCAACGTGCTGTTGCTGGACGAACCTACCAATGACATCGACGTGAATACGCTTCGCGCACTCGAAGAAGGTCTTGAAGACTTTGCAGGATGTGCCGTAATTATCAGTCACGACCGTTGGTTCCTCGACCGTATTTGCACTCATATACTTGCATTCGAAGGTGATTCCAATGTCTTCTATTTCGAAGGTTCTTATTCGGAATATGAGGAAAATAAACAGAAACGTTTAGGGAAAGAAGAACCTACCCGTGTACGTTATAGAAAGCTGATGAATGACTGATAACAGTAAGAATCTGATAGCATAACTAATATTTTTATGACAAATAGAAAGCCCTGCAAAAAACTTGTAGGGCTTTTTTGTTATAAAAAGTTTCAATAACTCCTATATACCCTAAAATTTTGTAGCAGAAATGTAATACAAATCTAAATCTTATTAATTATATTTGCGTCTTAAAACAGTATTTAATACTTAATTAACATTCGTAATTAACACATTTAATTAACAAAAAACAGAAGTATGAAAAAACATCTAATTCATTTCCTGTTGGTGGCTGTGCTGTCTATATGCAGTGCTGCGGCATTTGCCCAGACTACAGTGAAAGGTCAGCTTGTTGACTCAGAAACAGGAGAACCGTTAGTGGGCGCTGCTGTTATGGTAGAAGGCACTTCACAAGGAACTGTGACTGACATTGATGGTTATTTTAAGCAAGGTGTTGCTCAAGGTGGAACATTGGTGTTCAAGTATGTAGGTTTTAAAGACCTCAAGAAGAAAATAACACAGAAGGGCGCTTCTGTTGATTTGGGAGTTATCAAGATGGATCCGGATGCCGTGATGCTGGCGGACGTTACGATTACTTCGTCGGTGGCTGTGGCTCGTAAGACTCCTGTTGCTGTTTCTACGGTAGATCCTGTATTTATTGAAGATAGATTGGGTTCACAGGAATTCCCTGAAATTTTAAAATCTACTCCGGGTATCTATACTACTAAAGATGGTGGTGGTTACGGCGACGCTAAGACTACTGTTCGTGGCTTTAAGAGTGAGAATGTAGCTATGATGGTCAATGGTGTACCAATGAATGGTATGGAGAATAATAAAGTCTATTGGTCTAATTGGTCAGGTTTGTCAGATGTAACTCGTAGCATGCAAGTACAACGCGGTTTAGGTGCTTCTAAAGTGTCTTCACCCGCTGTTGGTGGTTCTATTAATATCATTACTAAGAGTACAGAAGCTCAAAAAGGTGGTTTTGTTTCTTACGGTATGGGTAACGATGGTTATAACAAAATCTTGTTTGGTGTTTCATCCGGTTTGTCAAAAGACGGATGGGCATTTACTTTGTTAGGAGGTAAAACTTGGGGTGATGGTTATGTTCAGGGAACTGAGTTTGAAGGATATACTTGGTTTGCCAGCATTGCTAAGCGTTTTAATGAAAATCATCAGTTGACTTTGACGGCTTTTGGTTCTCCACAGTGGCACAATCAGCGTAATAATCAGAATGGACTGAGCATTAAAGAATGGCAACGTGTGAAAAAATATATGGGAGATGACAGTCCTTATAAATATAACCCTACTTTCGGTTATGACAAGAACGGCCAAGTACGTAATTCTTCCAGAAATGAATATCATAAACCTCAGATTTCATTGAACCATTTGTGGCAGATTGATCAAAAGTCAAGCTTGAGTACCGCTCTCTATGTTTCTATTGGGCGTGGTAATGGATACAGCGGTACTGGTGACAAGACGAATCGTAGCGGTTGGTATGGTGCTACAAACGGTTTGGTCAACAATACCTATCGCAATGCGGATGGTACATTTGCCTATGATCAGGTTCAGGATTTGAACGAACAAAGTACTACAGGTTCTAAAATGATTATGGCAAAGAGTATGAATAATCATATGTGGTATGGATTGCTTTCTACATATACTACTAAGTTCGGAGAATATTTCGATTTTTATGGTGGTATTGACCTTCGTTACTATAAAGGGCTACATCAGAATATTATTACTGACCTTTATAATGGCGCATATTTTGTTGATCCCAACCGTTCTGATATCAAGGCAGATAACAATCCGTTGGCTAATGATCCAAACTATGTAAACCAGAAGTTAGGTGTAGGTGATGTGATTTATCGCGATTATGATGGTTTCGTTATGTCAGAAGGTGTATTTGCACAGTTGGAATATAATCGTGATAAGCTTAGTGCATTCGTGTCGGGTGGAGCATCCAATACAGGTTATTGGCGCTATGACCGTCTTTATTATAGCAAAGATAAAGCTAAATCAGATACTAAAAATTATTTAGGTGGAAACATTAAGGGAGGTGTGAACTATAATCTTACCGAAAATCATAATGTGTTTGTTAATGCAGGTTTTATCAGTCGTGCTCCTATGTTCGACACTTCATTTATTAATTCGCAAAACTCACATGCACGTAATGGTGATGCTAAGAATGAGAAGATTATGTCATTTGAAGCTGGATATGGTTATCGTAGTCGTTTCTTTACTGCTAATCTGAACGCATATTATACTCGTTGGATAGATAAAGCTCTGTATGATTCGGATACTATGGAGTATAAAGTTGATGACGTAAATGTAACTGACCGTTATACATTAAATATGACCGGTGCAAATGCAGATCACTGGGGTATTGAATTGGACTTTATAGCTAAACCATTCAAGTGGATTGATGTTACTGGTATGTTCTCATGGGGTGATTGGCGTTGGAATGGTACTGCTACCGGTTACTATTTTAACTCAGCTGGACAGATAATGACAGATTTCAAAGGCGGTATTATTGAAGATATGGCAAATGCTGGAGATTATAGAGCGAACATCAAGATGGATAATGTACATGTAGGTGGTTCTGCTCAAACTACTGCTGCTTTGGGAGTTAATGTTCGTCCGTTAAAAGACTTGCGTATTTCTCTTGACTGGAATTTCTTTGCACGCAATTATGCTGATTATGATATTGATACCAGCAATACTGGTTTAGGTAAGGAAATCGTGATAGGTAATCCATGGGAAATACCTTCTTATAGCACATTTGATTTAAGTGCAGGTTACTCTTTCGACTTTGGTAAAGTACGTGCTACATTGAGTGGAAATATTAATAACCTCTTTAACCAGGAATATATTGCTGATGCACGTGATGGAGCGAATCATGATTGGGAAAGTGCAACACGCGTATTCTACGGTTTTGGACGTACATATAATGTCAGACTGAAATTCAATTTCTAAACCTTTAAGAATTGTAATTATGAATAAAAAGTTAATATATAGCTTATGCGCGGCTACGTTACTTGTTACGAGTTGCGATTATAATGAAGACAACTTCCCTGGGTTCGATAATAATCCCGTGACAGATGTTGTGTACTATGAAGGAGAATATACCGGTAAATATCCGGCTGAGGGTTATTTCAGCCTGACTCAAGGAGATGAAGAAACAGGTAAGGCTGTTATTGAAACCGCTTTGGTCAGTTTGTTGGAAACTACCTATCCGTATTGCGATAAGGGGTCTTCAGCTAAACTTACAGTTAAGGTGGCCACTATTGTTCCAGGGTTAGTAGAGCCGGAATTGGCTGATAGTTATGAACTACAGAGTGCTGACTATGATGCTATGGGTACTGAAAAAGATGAACCGGGACAGTATGACAACTTTTCTTATAAAATGGATGTTAATGCTTATTTAACGGTATTTTGTAAATCGAAGTATCCTAATGCAGCTGATGGAGATGTGGTGAAAATTACCTATCAGTATTATTCAAACTACGTGACTTCTACCCTTTCTAAACTTTATAAGAAAAGTGCTGGTGAATGGGCGGAATTCATCAACTTTGCTCCGAGTATTACTTATACATTAGTTGATGAAGATTATGATTCAATGGGTACTGGTGATGGTGAGCCGGGTAAATATAATAATTTTGATAGTAAAATTTCTGCAGAGAAAATTACTTTCTATTTAACTACCTTTGCCAAGGTAAAGTTCCCATATGTGGAAAAAGGAAATACTATCGAGTTGACTTATAAGTATTACACGGAGGATAAGAAAACAGAAAATAGGACTGTACTTTATCAGTATAATGGGACTGAATGGGTTGCTTATGATCCCGAAGAACCGATTATAGAAATAGCAGATCGTATTACCGTAATGAAATACGATGGTACCTCATGGAAACTGACCAATTTGATTAGTGGCGTTATCAGACAGAAGATGGAATCTGAAGGATATACAGCTTTGGTTGCTTGGGTGAAAGAAAATAAACCCGCATTTATGAGTGATCAGAAAGATAATGAAGAATATTATTTTGGTGCTTCTGCAGGATACAATAATATTAATAATAATTATAGTACTTGGTCTAAATATTATAATGTAGATGGTTATCTGACCGGATTAGATAATGATGCTATTCAAGCAATTATGGATCAGCGTATTGCTGAGGGAATATCAGGTATTGTATTGCCTCTGATGGTAACTGATCCTGATCCTGACATGAGTTATGAGATTACCTATAATGTTTATGCAGGACGTGGTAAAGGTGATTATGCTATGTCATTCTATTATAATGCTGAAGAAGATAAGTATGAATGGGATGAATTGACACCTGTTCTGAAATAAAACTCTTAAGATTATATTTTATTGAAAGAGGCTGAATTCTAACTCCCTCTCCAAATAGAATCTATTTATTCTTACCCAAGTTTACGCTTTTTTGCGTATTCTTGGGTAAGTTTGTATTAGTAGGGGACCGTTATGGTAGTAGCAGCTATGGTAATCTGTTTCCACCGTTCCCTCTTCACCTCAAAGCACGGGCATTACTTCGTCCACTCCATTGGCTCCACCTCCCTGTTCCCATTGATGTCCGGACTTAAATCCGATGCCCCACTACTTGCGCTTCGGGATAGCCCATCTTCAACGTCCCTAAGTGGGTGGCGGAACAGTGGACGACAATCTGATTAATTTTTCTCATAGAAGCAAGTCTTATTTTATGTTTTTGCAGATTTATAGAAACCTACATTTGCAGAGGCATTCCGCTATGTAAGCACTAATGAACTTCATATAGGGTTATTGTTTCTTGCGGGACTCCGCATTTTTTTCTAACGCGATTATGTATTTTTAACACATTTAGGTGATGTGCGGTTTAAGATGAAAAATCCTTTTCAGGAGCTCTCTGAAGGGGGATAAAGGTCATAAGACCGTACATTTTGTCAGTTTCTTCAATGCTTATCTTTGTAGAGTCAAATGAAAAAATAAGAAATATGAAAAGAAACTTCTACCTTCAGCATCCACTAATGGCGATGCATGACCCCAGAATGCAGAATCTGCTGGCTAAGGAAACGCTTAAAGGAACTGGTGCCTATTGGTTTATTATTGAAAAACTGGAGTTATTGCCTGAGTCGCGTGCTCAGGTGGAATACCTGCGCTCTTTCTGTAAGGTCCATAAGATTTCTTTTGCTTATATCAAGAAAATCATTTTCGGATACCAGCTTTTCGACTTTGAAGAGGATGGCTATTTTATGCCTGCGGAACTGAATCCGATACATGAACGGACGGAACAAACGATATGTGAACGGCAGGTAAACTGTATTGCGACTGATGCGGATTGTATCGGAAGCTCAGAGAAAAAGGTTCGAAAAACGCTCAAAAACAAGCGAGAATCATCGAAAAAAGAGCAAAAAATGGCTGAAAACAGTCAAAAAGTGCTTAGGAATGAAGGGGAAAAAGAATGCTTATCGTCTGGTAAATCGCTGAAAAACAATAGTATTAGCTCAAATGAATATACTGCTAATAAAGAGAATATAAGAGATATAATAACAACAGCAGCAGCAAGAAAAGAAAAAAAGATTGCTGTTGCTGTTGTTGATGATTTATCTGCCGTAGCTTTGACGGAGAGAAACCGCACATTGTCGCCTGGAATATCGAGCTTTGTCATTCGGAATGTCGGCCTCATCATCCCGAATGCCACACTTCAACGCCTCAATTGCCACACTTCACTGCCCCAACTGCCACACTTCAGTGCAATAATTGCCACACCTCAGCACAGTAAATACCACACGTCACGCCTGATTAGGTGTGGCATTGGGGATGATGAAGCGTGGCATTCGAAGGCTGTTTCTGAAGTTCACATTTGCGGGAGGAATTTTGAAATTGTCAGGGGAGCACTGCCTTATACCGTGTACACCTGCCTTGTGCATCGTAAACACGTATCAGGTAGAAGCCGCGCACCAGACTATTTACGGGCAGGGTGAAACGATTTTCTGCATTTTCGGCATTGCTAATGTCGTATGTGGCAATGATTTGCCCACTGATATTGACGATTTCGGCACGGCTGAGGTTGGTGTTGCTTACTAAAGTGAGGTAGCCGCTGCGCGGATCGCCTGTCAGGCGGATAGCGGGGCGGGAAATTGTCGGGGTTTCGATACCTGTGCTGCCGTTCCCCAGATTCAGGAAGGTGACGATGGGGCTGTGGTCGGAGCAGCGGTACATATTGTCTTTCTGTACGCCGCTTTGATCGACGTCCATTTTCTGTGGTTCGTCGGCGTTGATACGGAAGGGACGGGCATCGGTTACTTGCTTTTCAAGGGTACTTGTGGCCAGACTGTGATCCAGATAGCCTACTGCGTAACTGCCATTACTGAAGTAAGCGTAACTGTACTGGTTTGGGGCGTAGGTGGTGAGCAGATTGACCAGACCACCGTTTTCGAGGGTACGGATGGGGTCTTCACAGGTATAGGCGTTCAGGTCGCCTACCACTAGGACGTCGGGATCATTGTAGGTTTTCGTGATTTCTTTGATGAACTTCAGAGTGGCTTCGGCTTCCTGCACACGGCGGGGATTATAGGCGCCTTGGCCGTCGCCTTTATCTTTGTATTGCTCCGGAACATTGCTGCCTGATTTTGATTTCCAGTGATTGCAGCAGAGGATGAAACGCTCCTGATTGCTGTTCAGTTGGAAACCTTGGGCGGTTTTGCGTTCCGGCAGGTAATTGTCGGCGAGTTTGTTCAGACTGATGGCGCCTACGGGGGTAACTGCATCGCTATTGTAGATGAAACAGGCCATGCCCTGCACGTTGTCTTTATAATAGCGTGTCTTGTATTTCTGCGTGTTGCAGTTCCGGTTCAGGAGCTGGCAGAGTTCTTCCAGTCCGGCGGCTCCTTCTACTTCCACAAGGGCGTAGATGTCGGCTTGCAGTGCTTGCAGGGCGAGGGCTACTTTGGGCAGCTTGATGCTATAGGTGTTTACGTTTTTGCCGAAGTGTTCCAGGTTGAAGCTGACCACTTTCAGGTTGTACGTTTCCGGGGTGTCGCAGGAGGTGGGGCGTTCGTTGCCTTTGAATTCGGGTTTCCGGGTCAGGGTGATGGTGTATGTGCCGTTGCTGTAGCTGGCTTTTCCGGTCAGCCCTTCTATGGTTTGTCCGATGCGGCAGGTTCCGTCTGCATCGACGATAGGGAAGGAGCCTTGCTTTACGGTGAGTTGGTTTTTCTGGTTCTCCAGGTTCTTCTGATTGAACATATCTACACCCGGTTCGAACTTTTCGGTAGGAGTCCATAGCTGGCCGTTGGAAAAGGTCAGTGTGCCATACGTGTAGCTGTAGTTGTTTGTCAGCGTCAGGGTGTTTGTAATGGTCACTTCTTTCCCGTTCAGGGCGCTTGTTTTGAAGTCGTCAGGGAAAATAACCGGTTGCTGGGCAAACAGTAATATAGGGATCAGATCAAGAAGTAGAAGTAGCGGTCTTTTCATAAGTAGTTTCATTAGGTGGTTGTTTCTCATTTCTTAATTTTCATTTCCATCAGCACCGGATTATGGTCGCTGCACAGGTCCAGATCGGGCGAGTAGTAACGGTATCCCTGGATGCCGGGCGAATGGAATATGTAGTCGATGCGCAACAGGCGTTTGAAGTAGCGGTAGGTGTACATATAGCCGCGACCGCTGGTGCGAAAGCCGTCTTTGAGGACATCGGACAGTTCGGCGTAGGTGTAGGAGGATGGCAGGGAGTTGAAGTCACCGCATGCCAGTACGGGGTAGGGGCTGGCAACTACCAGTTGGCGGATGCTGTCCGTCTGTTCGGCGCGTTTCACGAAGTTGTCGTGCAGGGAAGTGATGGCGCCTTGCACGACTTCTGCTTCACGACGGGTGTCGTTACTGTTGGCAAGTCCGCGTTCCCATTTCCGGCGGTTCTGGCTGACGCTGGTGGTCTGCAAGTGGTTGTTGAGCAGACGGACGGTGTCGCGTCCCAGGACAATGTCGCACTGCATGCTACAGTTGGCGCTTTGCTGGTAGGAAATGAACTGGGGATTGACGAGCGGGTAGCGGCTGAACACGGCGATAGGAAGCACTCCGCGGATAGAATCCTCAGTAGGGATCAAGGCGTAGCGCCAGTGGGAAAATACGTTGCGGATGCTGTCCATCGGGAAGTATTTGTTGTCGCCACATTCTTGGAAGCAGAGGACGTCGACTTCCTGTTCTTTCATGTAGCGGGCGATTTCCTTGCAGGAGTAGCCTGTAATCTCTCCTCCGAAATTGCCAACGTTGTAGGTGGCTATTTTCAGGTATCCGTCGGCATAATTGCTGCTGTAGTGCCCTTCGGGAATCTTCTTGGTGAAGCTGAACTGGAAGATGGCAAGGATATATCCGTAATTGAAAACTAATGCTGCAAGGGGAATGAATGCCCAGCGCCTGCGGGCGAATGCCCAACAGATGGCGACTAACAGATTGCATAGCAATAGTGCGGGCAATGCTAATCCCAGTACGGGCATGTACCTTGAATTGGCGGGGTCGAAGTTCCCGGAGAATGCAGCAATCATCGTGACAAGGGCCAATACGATGCTCAGGAGGACTGGAATGCTGCGGAATAAACTTTTGATTTCTGATTTTCCCATGTTGTTGTAAAGCTACGGGCTACAAGTTACAAAGCTACGAGTTACGAGTGCCTTTCGGTATGATAGCGCTGCCACTCGTAGCCCGTAGCTTGTAGCTCGTAGCTTATTTTATTACATTTACCGGTTTTCCGTCAATATATGCTTTTAAGTTACTGATAAGAATATGTATCAGCCTTTGGCGGGCTTCAAAGTTGGCCCATGCGATGTGAGGGGTGATGAAGCAATTCCGGGCGGTGAGTAACGGATTGTCGGCACGGGGTGGTTCTTCAGAAAGAACATCCAGTCCGGCAGCGTAGATGATGCCGGTATTCAGGGCATTGGCAAGATCTTGTTCGTTGATGAGCGGGCCGCGTCCGGTATTGATGAGGATGGAGGTGGGTTTCATCAAGGAGAGGCGGTTGGCGTTGATCAGTTCACGGGTACTGTCGTTCAGCGGGCAGTGCAGGCTGATGATGTCACATTCGTGGAACAATTGGTCGAGTTCCGCTTTACGGATTTCGGGAGGAAGTTGGAGGCGCGATTTGGAAGTGTAGGCCCATACCTTCATACCGAAGCCGATGGCTATACGGGCGGTGTTGTAGCCGGTCTGTCCCAGTCCTACGATACCGATTTTTTTTCCGAGCAGCTCGATGAGTGGAGTGTCGTAGAAGCAGAAGTCGGGATTCTTGCTCCAGTTTCCCTTGCTGACTTCTTCGGAATAATGGCGTACTTGCTGGGTGATGTTCAGGATATGTGCAAATACCATTTGTCCGACAGAGGGAGTGCTGTATGCAGGGATATTGGTGATGATGATGCCGCGTTCGCAGGCGGCGTTGATGTCTACCACGTTGTAGCCTGTAGCCATCACGCCGATGTATTTCAGATCGGGCAGGGCAGCCATTGTCTCGCTGTTGATCACTACCTTATTGGTAAGGATGGCTTCTGCACCGGCAGCACGTTCAAGAACTTCGCCGGGAGCGGTGCGATCATAGATCGTGCACTCGCCTAACTCTTTCAACTTATCCCAGCACAGATCACCGGGATTCGTGGTGTAACCGTCTAATACTACAATTCTCATTTTGTATATATTTAAAGTGAGTACGCAAATTTAGGGAAAAGATTTAGGATAATGCAAATAATGGTCTGTTTTGTTGAATTTGCCTCTCTTACTTTGCTTTCTGACTATCTTTTCATATCTTTGTATAGATATAAAATTATAGTAATATGAAATCTACTCCTGAAATATTAGAATTATTGAAGTTGTATAAGCAGGTAAATGCCCGTAAATATGGCTTTAGCCGTTTAGGAGTGTTTGGCTCTGTAGCTCGTGGAGAACAAACGGAACATAGCGATGTCGATATTTGTTACGAAGGTAACGCACCTTCTCTTCTTACATTAGATCGTATTCAGAGTGAGTTGGAAGAACTTCTGGGATGTCCGGTTGATTTAGTTAGAATACGAGAACAAATGAATGTCCGTTTAAAGAACAGAATCAATAGGGAGGGGGTTTATGTTTGATAAAGAGTTGGCATTGGATAGTTTGCACACTATTGCTTCTGCATTGCAATTAATAGTTGAGCGTGCATCTGTGGTAAGCACTCCTGATGATTTTTTGTGTTCACCGGACGGAATGCTGCGTTTGGATGCTATTTGTATGAATTTGATAGCTTTAGGAGAAACGGTGAAAGGTTTAGATAAAATAACGCATGGAGATTTTTTGCCTCATTATCCTGAAATTTATTGGAGTGGAGTGATGCGTATGCGTGATAAAATAGCCCATCACTATTTTGAAATTGATGCGGAAGTTGTTTTTAATACAATAGAGGAAGATATACCTCAAATGATACCGGTAATCCGAAGAATGATAAAAGAGCTGGAATAAATATCTCACAGCTCTTTTTTTATATAGTTACGATTTTCTGAACTTATCCTCACCCCACAACGCTCTCATCCGTTCCGCATGTTTCTGTTCGGCAGCATTGTCTTGTGCTTCCCACAGACGGCGGTCTTTCAGCTCGTCGGGCAGAAATTGTTGCTTGACGAAGTGCCCGGGATAATCGTGCGCATACTTATAATTGTCTCCATAACCCAACTGTTTCATCAGTTTGGTAGGTGCATTGCGCAGGTGCAGGGGTACGGGCAGATTGCCGGTCTGGCGTACAAGTTCCAGGGCATTGTTGATGGCCATGTAGGCGGAGTTGCTCTTCGGGCTTGTGGCGAGGTAAACGGTGGCTTCCGCCAGAGGGATGCGTCCTTCGGGCCAACCCACTTTCATTACGGCGTCGAAACACGCATTGGCAATCAGCAAGGCGTTCGGGTTTGCCAGTCCCACGTCTTCCGAAGCGGAAATGACGAGGCGGCGGGCGATGAATGCGGGATCTTCTCCGGCTTCCACCATGCGGGCCAGCCAATAGATGGCACCGTCGGGATCACTGCCACGGATGGACTTGATGAAGGCGGAAATGATGTCATAATGCATCTCTCCGTCTTTGTCGTAGGCAAGCGGATTCTGTTGCAGGCGTTCTGTCACCATCTCATCGGTGATGACGACGGGATCTCCGGCTTCGGAAGAAACAACGAGATCCAGGATGTTGAGCAATTTGCGGGCGTCTCCACCACTGTAGCGAAGCATGGCGGTGGTTTCTTTCAGCTCGATGGTACGCTCTTTCAGTATATGGTCGGTGGTAATGGCACGTTGCAACAGTTCCAGTAAATCATCTTTTTCCAAAGATTTCAGCACATAGAGTTGGCAGCGTGACAGCAGTGGGCGGATTACCTCAAAAGACGGATTCTCCGTGGTAGCGCCTATCAGCGTCACTGTGCCTTGTTCCACGGCTCCGAGCAGTGAGTCTTGCTGTGACTTGCTGAAACGGTGTATTTCATCAATGAACAGGATGGGACTGCCTTGCGAGAAGAAACGGTTGCTCTTCGCGCGGTCTATCACTTCGCGCACATCTTTCACTCCGCTGGTCACAGCGCTCAGGGTGTAGAACGGAGTTTCCAGTTTGTTAGCGATGATCTGTGCCAGAGTGGTTTTGCCTACACCCGGAGGACCCCATAGTATGAATGAAGAAATACGTCCTGCGTCAATCATCTTGCGCAGCACCGCACCCGGTCCTACTAAGTGTTTCTGACCGATGTAGTCGTCTAAGGTTTTAGGGCGAAGCCTTTCTGCTAATGGAGTCATGTGAATAAGTGTTTAACGTTTAGTGATTAGTGATAAGTAACTATGCTAATCACTGATCATTCATCACTAAGTCGCTATTTTAGAATATCATTAATATCATGAAGCGTATGCCGTCCTTCTTCACTCCCGGTATATCGGTGTAGGTGAGGCGGCGTACATATTCGATATGCAACAGCTTGAATATGTTGTAGATACCTACACTGGCTTCCAAGTAGGGAGTGCTGCCCATTACGTGGCTGGTGGGGACACCGTCACGCATGGGGAAAAGGAACAGTTCGCTGTTATGGCTCTTGTACGGATTGTTTTTGTCCGTCAGGGTGCCATACATACCACGGATGCGGAAAGTTTCGCGCCACTTCAACTTCTTGATAAGCGGGATGCGGTTGAACAGCTTTCCGTTCATGTCATAGGTCAGGGCGAGAGAGGCATAACGGTCGTTCAGGAACTCCATGTTGTTGATCAGGCTGAATGACTCGTTGTGCTGGGTGATGTATGACAGATTCGCCATGGGCAGGTTCAACAAGGGGAACGGTACAGTGTTCCACTGCGCGCCGGCACGGGCGGTAATATCCAGTTTACCCCACGAACCGAACCAGAAACGTTTGCGGATACTGGCTTCCGTAAGGTTGAAGTTGTACTCGCCACCTAACACGCCTTTCAGACCGAGGGTGTGGGAGAGGGAGAAGATCGGGGCATCCAGCGATACGGGCACACGGCGCTGCTTCGTGTTGACATACGTCTCACCCGGTGCGTAACGCAGAGTGACGCCGAGTTCGGTGGTGGTGATGTCCTTGATGAAGGTATTCGTATCATCCCATATTCCGGCGATGTTACCATCGTTTTTCCAGTATTGCAATACACCTCCGGCAGGCTGGTCGTTGCGGTGGCGTGCCATGGCTTTGATGGAGAAACCGGTATTGGTTTCCAGTTCGTAGGTCAGGGTAGCGTCGCGCATGTACGACATTTGGTCTACCTTGGTCCACTTCCAGCCCACAAACATATTATCCTTGTCCGTTGAGAGGTATTTATCCATGGGAGACATGACGTCGTAACTGTAATCGAAGGCCAGGTAGTGCTTGGGAAATTCCCACAATACATATTCGCGCTTGTTGAACGAGTAGGCTGCCTGACCTTTATAGAACCATTTCTTGTCCCTCGTACCGTAGGCCGCATATCCGCTGAAACTCCAGTGCGGATCGAGGTTACCGGTGGTCATACCACTGAGACGGAAACGTGTGCCATTCACGTAATTGCTTGTGATGGTGGTATTGATAGGCCCGAAGTCGAACTTGCTGGGGTGCTTCTTGGTGCCCGTTTCCACGAAGTTCTCAATCAGGGCTTTCGCACCGAAGATGACATATTTGAATCCGGGAATTTGCTCAATACGGTTCATGAAGACGTCCATGTTACTCTCTTTCTTTGTGAGGGGAACCTGACGCACACTCGCCCAATATTCATCACTCTTGTTGAGCATGTTGGCTTCTTTGATGACGTTACCTTTCAGGCGGAAGAGACGAGGCTCAATGTCTTCAAAGTTGTAATTGGAGTATTTGGTAGTACGCTGCACTTCAAGCCCTTGTATGCCTTTTACGAATTGCAGTTCCACGGTCATGTCATCGTCCGTAAGTACCCAGTTTCCGTCCGGCATCTGCTCGAATTGCTGCACTATGTCGAGGTTGTCCACAAAGTTCACACCGGTCTTTTTGGGCAGGTTCATGGTACACTTCTTGACGGCATAGGTAGAATCCTTCACTACGTAGAGGTGTCCCGTGAAACCGAAATCCTGTGAGTTTTGAGGCACGAAGGTGAGGTGCACACACTCCTGACGGTCCACCATGACGGTGTCCATGAGGTAGTATTTATAGAAACTGATGGCCCCGCGACCAATGGGGCTGACGAAGCGGCGTTGCAGGAGTCGGATGTCATCGTCGTAGATATTGACATCGGAGAAGACATCGGTCAGGATGGTTCCCAACATGTCTCCCGTATTGAAAAACTCCTCTATACCGCTGGAATTCACACCTTCGATGATGGTCTTTTCGCTTTTGGGACTTTTGCGGTAGATGGTCTTCGAAGACGTCTCCTTGATGGAGATGGGGAGGATCATCTTGTTGGTCTTGGGCGATACTTCCACCTGGTCTTTGAAGAATGAGAATTTCTTGTAGATGCCCTTTTCCATCTTTTCGGGGGTGACGTCGTTCATGGACATCTTCATCTTTTCGTATTTCTGATACTGGTAGAAATCGTTGGCTTCCAGTTTCAGTTCTTTCTTATTCTCGATAACTTTCCTCATAAAATCCACGGCGGGATTGTTCTTACGGGAGTATTTCTCTTTCTGGGGCTTCACCACAACTTCGGAGAGCATGACGTCGGCAGGTGCCAGCTTCACGTTCAGTACTTTGGTGGTAGGCTTCAGGGTGACTTTCTTGGTCACGTATCCGATGGCGGAGAATGATAATTCATTCCAGCCTTTGCGGGTTTCCACTGTGTATTCGCCTTCGGCATTGGTGATGGCACCCACGCCTTTTCCCTCGTATTGAACGGTGATGTACATTAATGGTTCATTGGTGAGGGAGTCGGTCACGACACCTTTAATCTGTGCGGATGCGCTGTGTGCGACGAATAATGACAGCAGAAAAAGGATGAGAGCTATATATTGTTGTTTCATATTTAAGTCAGTATGAGGCCGCAAAGTTAACAAAATACAGTTAAATAAGAAGTAAATATAATCTAAAGAAATAAGAGGAATGTTTATATCTGCTTTAACTTTCATCTGATTTGTGCTATATTTGTCGCGTAAAATTCACAATATGCTGTCCATACTCATTCCGGTGTATAATATAAATTGCGTCTCGTTGGTTCGGAAATTATATGAGATGGCCTTGCTGACGGAGTTTCCTTTCGAAATTTTGCTGGCGGACGACGCGTCGTGCCGGAAAGTGAGGGAAGAAAATCGTGTGTTGAACCGGTTGGACGGATGTCGTGTGCTGGAACTGGAGACGAATCATGGTCCGGCATTTATCCGCAATTATTTGGGTGAACAGGCGCGTTATCCTTATTTGCTTTTTCTGGATACGGACACAAGTCCGGTAGGTGAGGATTTTCTCTTTTTATACCTCAAGAATGTGGGCGGACAGGTGGTTTGCGGTGGCTTTTGTTATCCGGAGGAGGGGGACTCCTTTCTGCGCAATAAATACGGAGCGCAGGTGGAAGCGCAACCGGCTGCCGAACGTCGTAAGCATCCTTATCAGCACTTTATAAGTATGAACTTTTTTATTCCGAGAGAGCTTTTTCTGCGTGTCCGTTTTGACGAAACGTTTCATCTGGGATATGAGGATACCGCTTTCGGAAAGAGGCTGGAAGATGCGGGCATATCGGTGTTGCATATTGAAAATCCGGTCTGGCATCTGGTGGAGGAAGATGCGGCTTCTTTTTTGGTGAAAACACGCCGTTCTGTGAAAAACCTCTTGGGTCGTGAACGGGAATTGCTTCCTTATGTCCGCTTATTGCGCTGGTACAATTGTTTAAAGCGGTTTCATGCTGTTGCACTAACCGCTTTCCTATTTCGTATATCTGAGAGTCTTTTGGAAAAGAACCTGACTGGAAAACACCCCTCTTTACGGCTTTTCGCTTTCTATAAGTTAGGTTATTTCTGTTGGTTATCTGTTTAACTCCTCTAACTTAACTCCTAATTCAGTAATGCTCCTTTAATTCTCCGTTAATCAACGTCTGTACGATACGTTCCGCTGTACGTCCATCCCAACGGTCGGGCAGGGTAGTATGTTTCCATTCGCCGAGCATTAATCTTTCCAGAGCATTGGCAAGAGCCACGGAATCTTCATTCACTAACTCATTGGTACCTACACGCCAGGTTTCGGGATGCTCGGCGTAGGAGTTGAGCGTGATGCAGGGGACATCGAGGAAGGTAGCTTCCTCGGCAATGTTTCCGGAGTCCGTCACAATGCCTTTTGCATGGTTGATGAGGTAACCGAAATGCAGATAACTTTGAGGCGGCAGGATGTGCAGATTAGACGCGGGGATGTCCAGCGATTTGATGGCTTTTTGCACATAAGGGTGCAGGGGCGCAATGATGGGCATGCCTTCGGATTTCTCAATCAATGTTTGTATCAACGATTTGAGCACATGTTTCTTGGTCAGCAGGTCGTGCCGGTTGAGAGTCAGCAACAGGTAACCGCGCTTTTCCAACCCTATGGTGGAGAACCATACAGGCTGCAACAGACGGTGACGGTTGTAGCGGACGGTATCTATCAATATATTGCCTACATAATGGATGTATTCGGGAATCATGCCTTCCTGGTTCAGGTTGCGGTTGGCTACCATGCCTGCGGTAAACAGATAGTCGGAAATGGCATCTACGATGGTGCGGTTTACTTCGCGGGGCATATTCATATCGAACGAACGGGTTCCGGCAATGAGGTGCGCAACTTTCAGACCGCGCTTTTTGGCAACGATGGAACAGCTCATGGTGGCGGTAAGATCGTCTACAACGAGTACTACCTGCGCGGGATGATTGTTCAGTTCCTTCTCGAAAGCAAGCATGATGGCGGCTGCCACTTCCGAATGGTCGTGTCCGGTGACTCCCAGATAACCGTCCGGCCGCTTCATGTCCAGGTCGGAAAACAAGGAGGCATCCAGACTGGTATCATCCTGTCGCCCGGTGTAGATGAGACGGTATGAAATCTTCTTTCCAGCTTCCTGCGCGGCTTTGATGGCCCGGGTGATGGGAGCTATTTTCATGAAGTTGGGGCGTGCGCCCGATACGATTGTTATTTTCATTGCATATAAATTGATGAGACAAAAATACGTTTTCTTAGGGAAATTATTCGTTACTTTGCCCATAATTTTAATGAATACCGATTATAAATCATTAAACATTTAACGTTAATCATTGATTATCATGCCTACATTTGTTCAAATTCTCGATTTTATAGGTACGTTCGCTTTTGCCATCAGCGGTATCCGTCTGGCATCGGCAAAGCGGTTCGACTGGTTTGGGGCGTACGTGGTAGGTTTTGTGACGGCTATCGGCGGCGGTACCATCCGCGATGTATTGCTGGGAGTGACACCGGGGTGGATGACTGATCCTATCTATCTGATTTGTACGGGACTGGCTTTACTTTGGGTCATTCTTTTCGGAAAGCATCTCATCCACTTGCACAATACGTTTTTTATCTTCGACAGTATCGGTCTGGCACTGTTTACGGTGGTCGGTGTAGGGAAGAGCATTGCATTGGGATATCCGTTCTGGGTAGCCATCATTATGGGTAGCATTACAGGTGCTGCGGGTGGAGTGATCCGTGATGTGTTTATCAATGAGATACCGCTTATTTTCCGAAAAGAGATTTATGCGATGGCATGTGTGGTAGGCGGTACGGCTTACTGGTTGTGCGATCTGCTGGGAATGCAGTCCTATGCTTGCCAGGTGGTGGGCGGAGTATCGGTCTTTGTGACGCGCATTCTGGCAGTGAAGTATAATATCTGTCTGCCGATTCTTACGGGAGGCGGAGAAGAGGAGGAAGACAAGGAGTAATAAAGAAAGAGCTACGAGCTACAAGCTACAAGCTACGAGTGCTTTTCAGCATCATAGCGCAGCAACTTGTAACTTGTAGCTCTTTCAGCGTTACAGCGCAGCAACTCGTAGCTCTTTCAGCGCAGCAACTTGTAACTCGTAACTCGTAGCTCTTTAGAACAATGCGTCTTTCGTGTTGAATAATTTTCTCTCATTCAGTTTCACTACTTTGCCGTATTTCTCCAGTTTCTTCAGATCAATATCTTTCGGGTTACCCATGACACCGATGCAGTAAGGTTTGCCCTTAATATTCTCTTCGTAGAACTTCACGATATCGTCAAAAGTCAATGCGTCAACCTTTGGCAGGTTCTCCTTGGCAGGGTCTGCATTGTAACCTATGCGCTGCAATTCTCTCATGTTCTCTGCTTTATCGCGGAAAGAAGGATGAGTTGTCAGCATCTCTTGGCGTATGTAACTCTTGATGTTATCGATACGGTCTGCATTCTTAGGCATATCCGTTACCAATCCCATGAAGACATCCAGCGCGTCATTGGCTTTGTCGTTCTGCGTACCGATGTTACCAAACAGGTAAGTGGGGTTACCGGGCAATGCAGGAGTTCCGATGTAGGCTCCGGCTGAGTAAGCCATAGAACGTTTTTCACGGATTTCAGTCATTACCAAACCGTTGAAACCACCGGAGAAATATTGATTGAACGCATCGCGTATTGCATCATCTTTCTTATCATATTTTGCCATCGGCAGGTAGAAATAAATCTGTGCCTGTTCCGCATCCGTGTTAGGCAGGAAGTAAATGGTATTTTCCGTTACTGAAACCATCGGCTTGTCCTGCGGAGATGTAGATGGCTTTTCGTTGGCAACCAGCGGCAGATTCTTGCTGAGGACGTCGTAAGCATTATCGAAAGGCATTGTTCCGCAATAGAAGATTTCGGCTTCATAGTTGGATGCGCGGTTGATATCACCTGTCAGCTCGGAGATCTGCAATTCGTAGATTTCCTTATCTGTCAGTTCGTCAATATAGGATGACTTATCCTGGAAGATCATGTATTGGAGGAGTGCGTTGGATAAGGTGTTTACATTCTCCTTACGTTGTTGGCGGCTACCCAGCATGGAACCTTTGATACGGCTTAACTGTTTTTCGTCCAGTTTTGGCATCAGGATTTGGCGGGCAAGAAGCTGACAAGCTTGCGGCAAGGTTTCTTCGTAGCCTTCCATGGTGATGTAGAGGTAGTTTTGACTGGCGCTTACGCGGCAAGTTGCATTCAGTCTGCTAAGTTCCTCTTTCAGTTGTTGCGGCTCATAAGTACCCATGATACCGGCGTTGTTCATCAAGTCCGCTGCAATACCCAGTTTCGGGAAATCACGTACTCCGACACCATAACGGAGTGTAAGGCTGAATACGTTGTTTTCCGGATTCTGCGAATAATACATCTTGGAGCGGTCATTCAGTTGTTTGCTCTGTATCTCGCTGAAGTCGAGGAATTTCTCTTCCACTTGTCCGATAGGCATATTCTTGAACTGTGTAGCATACAAAGATTGTTTGCCTACAGGCGGTTCGATGGGTTTGTAACCCGGTTTTTTGATTTTTGCATTCTTGTCCAGCTTGCCTTTTTCAATGTAGATGGCCAGGTAATCGTTGGTCAGGTATTGTTTGGCAACACGCTTGATATCTTCTGTGGTAATAGCCATTACCTCATCTTTGTAGTTGAGAACTTGTCCCAGGTCTTCTTCACTGATAAAGGCCTGCATCAGCGTGAGGGCTTTGGAAGTATTCGATTCCATCATCAGGTCGAAGTCACGACACATGTTGTTCTTGATAGCATTAATCTGCCATTCTTCGAATTGTCCGTTGGCGATTTTCTCGATAGCTTTCAGTGCTTTCTTTTCAGCGCTCTTGTTCGATTCGAAACGACGTTGGTTTTCATCGTACAGTGGGGTGCAACGTACGATATTGCGGCCTTGTTCGCGACGGGTGTCTGCATAGGCATAACCATTGGTCAGTTCACCGTCGATGGTCAATTTGTCCAGCGTACCGGTGCTGCTGCTGTTGCTCAGCAAAGACATGGCGATTTCCAGGGGTTTTTCATCGGGGTGTCCGGAAGGTACGCCTTTGTATACGAGGCATACATTGGGGTAATAACCGATTTTAGCATTATACTGCTTGCGACCTTTAATTTCAAGGTCAGGATAAGTTTTACGTTCGGGAGTAGCCTTAGCCGGTAAACGTCCGAAAGTGGCGTTGATACGTCCGCTGATTTGCTTGGCATTGACGTTACCCACAAGAATGAGTACCATGTTTTCGGGAGTATACCATTCGTTGTAGTATTCGATCAGTTTGCTCAGGCGAGGGTTTTTCAGGTGTTCCGGCAGACCGATGATGGGGCGTGCGTACGGATGTCCTTCATAGGCGACACTCGAAATGAATTCTTGCTGTACGCTTCCCGGATTATCTTTATACATATTATATTCTTCGTATACACTTTCCAGCTCAGTCTGGAAGGTACGGAATACCGGGTTGATAAGACGCTGTGAGTAGATTTCCAACCATTTGTTGATCTGGTAGGGAGGGAATGAGTTGTGATAGTAAGTTACGTCGAAGCTGGTTCCGGCGTTCAGTCTCTTTCCACCCATGCTTTCTATCAGGTTCATGAACTCGTTGGATACACTAACCTTTCCGGCTTCTATGGTCAGCTCGTTGATCTCTTTAGCGATTGCCTCTTTCTTAACGGGATCAGCTTCGTCGGCCATTTCATCGTACTTGGCAATGATTTTATCATAAATAGGCTTTTCGGTAGCCCAGTCCAGTGCACCGATTTTGTCGGTACCCTTAAACATCACGTGTTCCAGATAGTGTGCCAATCCTGTGTACTCTGCCGGATCGTTCACTGAACCTGTTCGGCAGGCCACAATACCGTACACATCCGATTTCGTGTTGTCTTCCCATACATATACGGAAAGGCCATTCTTCAGCTTGAAAGCTTTCAATCCTTGACCGAATGACGGCAAAGCGATAGCCATGATAGCCAGAAGAGTGATTGATTTAATAATTCGTCTCATAAAATAAAGTGTTTTTAAATAAAGTGTTTTTGCTATATGTAGGCAAAACTATAAAAAAATCACAAACAGTTTACGAAATCTTCGGAAAAAGATACGCTTTTTACAAAAATCACCACCAGAAAACTCTCAAAAAGGGGGTGAAAACTGTCAATTGATAGTTTTTGCCCTAAATAAAAACAAAACTCGGTCCTCGGGAACCCCAAAACTTCCCTATACTTGCAACCGTGAATTTAAAATAATTATTAACTATTTAAAAGAGCAAAGTATGAATACCTACAGTTTTAGGAAGGATTTGATTAGTGTGCAAGAAGAACTGCTTCGCTTTGCATATAAGTTGACAGCCGATAAAGAGGAGGCGAATGATTTATTGCAGGAAACCTCACTCAAAGCATTGGACAACGAAGACAAGTACATGCCCGATACCAATTTCAAAGGGTGGATGTACACCATTATGCGGAATATCTTTATTAATAATTACCGCAGAATCGTTCGCGAACAAACTTTCGTGGACCAGACAGATAACCTTTATCACTTAAACCTGCCACAAAACTCCGGTTTTGCAAATGCCGAAGGATCTTATGATTTAAAAGAAATGCATCGCATCGTGAATTCGTTACCCCGCGATTATAAAGTTCCTTTCTCCATGCATGTCTCCGGTTTCAAGTATCGTGAAATAGCTGACCGTCTCGGATTGCCTTTAGGAACCGTAAAAAGCCGTATCTTCTTTACCCGCCAACGGCTACAACAAGAACTGAAAGACTTTGTTTGAAAACAAACAGTGCAGACTGAAGACTGACAAACTTAATATTTATAGCCCAGGGCAATGCTCTGGGCATGTTTTTTGTGATGGGATTGGTTCCTTTCTGTACGGTTATGAGTTAAATGATAAATAATTTTTTAGACGCGGATGACACGGATAACGCGGATCTTTTTTTTATCCACTTTTATAGCGCAGCCTTTTAAATCCGCGTTAT
>ENA-UONU01000014-UONU01000014.1-human-gut-metagenome-genome-assembly--contig:-CS51-NODE-14-length-233821-cov-23.402355_pt1 | contig 233821 bp, 182 predicted proteins | sample MGYA00242462_ERZ724009 | MGnify/ENA metagenome assembly ERZ724009 | reverse complement strand
AGAGAAGCCTCCATATCGAAATGATATGGAGGCTTTTTGTGTTTATAGGTATAATGTTTGTATAATGGTTACTTTCAGTAGCTTTTTTTCCTCTTTGAACCTTCTATTTTCCTTTTTCAGCAAGCAATTTCTTTTTAGTTTGAAACTTCATCCTTATCTTTACAGAATAAAAATGGTATAAAAAGGCTTTTTTTGAAAAATAGGACGTTTTTATTCCATTCTTTCCCCCTTTTTTCTAAGGGATTTTAGTACTTTTGGACTCGAATCTAATAAAAAGGGAAAAAATCGCAATTATATAATTATTAAAATTACTCCTGTGTATATGGAAAACAAAATTCAAGAGTTGACTGATAAGATTTACCGCGAGGGGGTCGAAAAAGGTAACACTGAGGCCCAGAAACTTATCGCTAACGCTCAAGATGAAGCCAAGAAAATTGTGGAAGACGCTCGTAAAGAAGCTGAAGCAATTGTGGCTGCCTCTCGTAAGTCTGCCGATGAACTGGCAGAAAATACCAAGTCGGAATTAAAATTATTCGCCGGCCAGGCAGTGAATGCACTGAAGTCTGAAATCGCTACACTTGTGACGGATAAGATTGTCAATGCGGATGTGAAAGCATTTGCTGCCGATAAGGATTATCTGAATGCCTTCATAGTTGCATTAGCTTCCAAATGGAGTGTGAACGAGCCTATCGTGATCTCTACCGCCGATGCCGACGGCCTGAAGAAATACTTCGCCGCACAAGCAAAAGCGTTGCTGGATAAAGGTGTGAAAATAGAACAGGTAAATGGTAATAAGACGTTGTTCACCGTTTCGCCTGCCGATGGTTCGTACAAAGTAAACTTCGGTGAAGAAGAATTTATGAATTACTTCAAAGAATTCCTGCGTCCGCAATTAGTGGAAATGCTGTTCTAAAACCACAGGATATGAGTAAATACTATTACTACTTGGTAGCCGGTTTGCCCGAACTCACTTTGGAGGATAGCAAACTGAGCTATACGGTAGCTGATTTCAAAGCGGAACTGTATCCGGATTTGTCCGACGAAGATAGACGGTTGATTGACCTGTTTTATCTGAAGTTTGACAATGCGAACGTTCTGAAATTACTAAAGGATAAAGACGCTGCCATTGACTCTCGTGGAAATTATTCCGCAGAAGAATTGGCTGAGTTTATCTCATCGCTTAAAGATGGTGACGAGGTGGCTGATGCCGTATTTCCTTCCTATCTCTCCACTTTTATTTCAGAATATTTCAATACTCCTGCCGAGGATGATTTTCTGCATGAGGATCGTCTGGCTGCGCTTTACTATGCGTATGCAATGAAGTGTAGGAATAAGTTCGTGTCTTCCTGGTTTGCGTTCAATCTGACAATGAACAATGTGCTGGTGGCACTGACTGCCCGGAAATTCAAGATGGATATCGCTCCGCTGATAGTGGGAGATACGGAAGTGTGCGAGGCTTTGCGTACATCCGGTGCCCGTGATTTCGGGCTGACAGGAGAGGTGGACTTCCTGGATCAGTTGGTGAAGATCAGTGAAACCGAAGAGTTAGTGGAACGGGAAAAGAAAATTGACCAGTTACGTTGGAATTGGATGGAAGAAGCTACCTTCTTCAACTATTTCACCGTAGAGCGTCTGTTCGTTTTTCTGCTGCAACTGGAAATGATAGAACGGTGGATTTCTTTGGATAAGGAAAAGGGTAATCAGCTGTTCCGCAGCATCATAGCAACGCTGAAGGATGAAGTGCAGATTCCCGCAGAATTCAGATAAAATAAATAACATAATTATATGGCAACAAAAGGAACTGTTAGTGGCGTTATCGCCAACATGGTAACCCTCGTCGTTGACGGCCCGGTGGCACAGAACGAGATTTGCTACATCTCGACCGGCGGTGACCGACTGATGGCGGAGGTGATTAAGGTGGTAGGTACCCATGTGTACGTGCAGGTGTTTGAGAGCACCCGCGGACTGAAAGTAGGGGCTGAAGCCGAATTTACCGGACACATGCTTGAGGTGACATTAGGCCCGGGTATGCTTTCGAAAAACTATGACGGTCTGCAAAATGACCTCGATAAGATGGATGGAGTCTTCCTGAAACGCGGACAATATACCTATCCGCTGGACAAGGGAAGCAGATGGCACTTTATGCCTCTGGTGAAAGTGGGTGATAAAGTGGAAGCTGCTGCCTGGCTGGGCCAAGTGGATGAAAACTTCCAACCCCTGAAAATCATGGTGCCTTTCACTCAAAAGGGTGTATGTACCGTGAAATCCATCGTAGACGAAGGTGAGTACAGCATCGAAGATATCGTAGCCGTACTGACTGACGAAGAAGGGAATGACATCCATGTGAACATGATACAGAAATGGCCGGTGAAACGCGCCATGACGAATTATAAAGAAAAACCGCGTCCTTTCAAACTGTTGGAAACGGGTGTACGTGTCATTGATACCGTGAATCCTATCGTAGAAGGTGGTACGGGATTTATCCCCGGCCCGTTCGGTACGGGAAAAACGGTGCTTCAGCACGCCATTTCAAAGCAGGCGGAGGCGGATATCGTAATCATTGCTGCCTGTGGTGAGCGTGCCAATGAGGTTGTGGAAATCTTTACGGAATTCCCGGAACTGGTTGACCCGCATACCGGACGTAAGTTGATGGAGCGTACAATCATTATCGCCAATACTTCGAACATGCCGGTAGCTGCCCGTGAAGCATCTGTATATACGGCTATGACGATTGCAGAGTATTATCGTAGCATGGGTCTGAAGGTCTTGTTGATGGCTGACTCCACTTCCCGTTGGGCACAGGCTTTGCGCGAGATGTCCAACCGTATGGAAGAGTTGCCTGGACCTGATGCGTTCCCGATGGATTTGTCTTCTATCATCTCCAACTTCTACGGACGTGCCGGATATGTGGTGCTGGGTAACGGTGAAACGGGTTCTATTACCTTTATCGGTACGGTGTCTCCTGCCGGTGGTAACTTGAAAGAGCCTGTAACGGAGAATACGAAGAAGGTAGCCCGTTGTTTCTACGCTCTTGAACAGGATCGTGCCGACAAGAAGCGTTATCCCGCCGTGAATCCGATTGATTCTTATTCTAAATATATCGAATATCCTGAATTTGAGGAATATATCAAAACTCACATCAATGGCGAGTGGATCGGTAAGGTGAATGAAATCAAAAACCGCTTGCAACGCGGTAAGGAGATTGCCGAACAGATCAATATCCTGGGTGATGACGGTGTACCTGTAGAATATCATGTAACATTCTGGAAATCAGAATTGATCGACTTCGTAATCCTGCAACAGGATGCTTTCGACGAAATTGACGCTGTAACGCCGATGGAGCGCCAGGAAGATATCCTGAACATGATTATTGATATCTGTCATACGGAGTTTGAATTCGATAACTTCAATGAAGTAATGGATTATTTTAAGAAAATGATCAATATCTGTAAGCAGATGAACTACTCGAAGTTCAAATCAGAAGAATATGAAGGATTCCGTAAGCAGTTGCAGGAACTGATTGAAGAACGTAAAGCCTAAGGAAAAGTACAATTTACCATTTACAAGGTACAATTTGCCGTTCGGCATGTGTGTGTAGGTGGTAAAAAGTTAGAATGCGAAAATTGTAAATTGTAAATTGCTAAATTGTAAATAAATAGATGGCAACAAAAGCATTTCAAAAAATATATACCAAGGTCACTCAGATTACGAAAGCTACGTGTTCGCTGAAGGCAACAGGGGTAGGGTATGATGAGTTGGCAACCGTAAACGGCAAGCTCGCCCAGGTGGTGAAGATTGCCGGTGACGATGTGACTTTGCAGGTATTTGAGGGTACGGAAGGTATCCCGACCAATGCGGAGATAGTATTTCTGGGCAAGTCGCCTACGCTGAAAGTGAGCGAACAGCTTGCGGGACGTTTCTTCAACGCTTTCGGTGATCCGATTGACGGTGGTCCGTCTATCGAAGGTCAGGAAGTGGAAATCGGTGGTCCGTCTGTGAACCCGGTACGCCGTAAACAACCGTCGGAACTGATTGCGACTGGTATTGCAGGTATCGACTTGAATAATACGCTGGTATCCGGACAGAAGATTCCGTTCTTTGCCGACCCTGACCAGCCGTTTAACCAGGTAATGGCGAACGTAGCACTTCGTGCCGAGACGGATAAGATCATCCTGGGCGGTATGGGTATGACGAACGATGACTACCTGTACTTTAAGAATGTATTCTCCAACGCCGGTGCGCTCGACCGTATCGTCAGTTTCATGAATACAACGGAGAATCCTCCGGTAGAACGTTTGCTGATTCCGGATATGGCGTTGACGGCAGCCGAATATTTCGCTGTGAACAATAATGAAAAGGTATTGGTACTGTTGACTGATATGACCTCTTACGCTGATGCGTTGGCGATTGTATCCAACCGTATGGACCAGATTCCTTCAAAAGATTCTATGCCGGGTTCTCTTTATTCGGATTTGGCTAAGATTTATGAGAAGGCAGTACAGTTCCCAAGTGGTGGTTCCATTACCATTATCGCAGTGACAACATTGTCCGGTGGCGATATTACGCATGCTGTGCCTGATAATACGGGTTACATTACGGAAGGTCAGTTGTTCCTGCGTCGTGATACAGATATCGGTAAGGTTATCGTTGACCCGTTCCGTTCACTGTCCCGTCTGAAACAGCTCGTTACAGGTAAGAAGACGCGTAAAGACCATCCGCAGGTGATGAATGCTGCTGTACGTCTGTACGCCGATGCTGCCAACGCCAAGACGAAGTTGGAGAACGGTTTCGACCTGACAAATTATGACGAACGTACCCTTGCATTTGCCAAGGATTACTCCAACCAATTGCTGGCTATTGATGTGAACCTCGATACAACTGAGATGCTCGACGTGGCTTGGAGCCTGTTCGGTAAGTATTTCCGTCCGGAAGAAGTGAATATCAAGAAAGAATTGGTTGACGAGTTCTGGCCAAAAGCAAATAACTAATCACTAACAACTAATCACTAATAAAGTGGCTATAAAGTTTCAATATAATAAAACTTCCCTCCAGCAGTTGGAAAAGCAACTGAAAGTGCGGGTACGAACACTCCCTATTATCAAGAATAAGGAGAGCGCACTACGCATGGAAGTGAAGCGCTGCAAATCAGAAGCTGCCGCGCTGGATGAGAAGTTGGAACGGGAAATCCAGGCCTACGAAGCGATGTTCGCCCTTTGGAATGAGTTTGACTCCTCATTGATAAAGGTGAGCGATGTACATCTCGGCGTGAAGAAGATTGCCGGTGTACGGGTGCCGTTGCTCGAAAACGTTGATTTCGAAATACGCCCCTACAGCCTGTTCAATGCCCCCAAATGGTATGCCGACGGCATACATTTGCTCAAGGTGTTGGCACAGACGGCTATCGAACGGGAGTTTATCGTCGCCAAACTGGGCTTGCTGGAACATGCACGTAAAAAGACTACCCAAAAGGTAAACCTCTTTGAGAAAGTGCAGATTCCAGGCTATCAGGATGCTCTGCGAAAGATCAAGCGCTTCATGGAAGACGAGGAGAACCTCTCCAAGTCATCGCAGAAAATCATGAAATCCCATCAAGAGAGTAGGAAGGAGGCAGAAGCATGATTACAAAAATGAAGAAGCTCACATTCCTTGTATATCATAAGGAGTACGAGGCATTTCTGAACGGAGTGCGCGAACTTGGAGTAGTGCACGTGGCTGAAAAACAGCAGGGAGTAGCTGATAATGCAGAGTTGCAGGACAGCATCCGGCTTTCTTCGCGTTTGCAGGTAACATTGAAAATGCTGCATGGATTGGGCGAGGCGAAGGAAACTACACCCGCTTCTGCTGCTCGCGGGCTGGAAGTGCTGGACGAAGTGGATGTGTTGCAAAGTGAAAAGACCAAGCTGCAACAACAGTTGCAAAACTATCAGAAGGAGAAAGCTGCCCTGGAACCCTGGGGTGATTTCGAGCCTGAAAGTTTGAATCTTCTGCATGATGCCGGCTTTGCGGTAAACTTTTACTGTTGCTCGGAAGGTAGCTATGACGAAGCTTGGGAGGAAATTTATAATGCGATGATTATCAATTGTGTATCCTCACGTATCTATTTCATTACTGTAACTAAGAATGAAGTGGAAGTAGATTTGGATGCAGAGCAGATAAAGTTACCTCCTTATTCATTGACCCGTGTGCAGATACTTTGTCAGGAGACTGAACAGGCTTTGGCGGACAATGACCAAAAGCTGGCTGTGCTTGCTGAGAAGGAGCAACCTTCATTACAAGCAGCCTTGAAGGAGGTGAACACTGAAATAGAGTTTTCTCAGGTGATACTGAACACAGAGGCTACAGCTGGAGAAAAACTAATGTTGCTGCAAGGCTGGGCGCCGGCTTCCAAAGAAAAGGAAATTGCCGCATGGCTGGATGAACAGCATATCTATTATGAGATTACGAATCCGACACCGGAAGATAATGTGCCTATCCAATTGAGCAATAAGGGGTTCTTTGCCTGGTTTGAGCCGATATGCAAACTCTACATGCTTCCGAAATACAGTGAGTTGGATCTGACACCGTTCTTTGCACCGTTCTTTATGGTGTTCTTCGGGTTGTGTCTGGGCGACTCCGGTTACGGGTTGTTCCTGTTCCTTGCTGCTACGCTGTACCGTATGTTCGCCAAGAATATCAGTGCTACGATGAAGCCGATTCTTTCATTGATACAGATATTGGCTGCTTCTACATTCTTCTGTGGAATGCTGACGGGTACGTTCTTCGGAGTGAGCCTCTATGACATAAACATACCTTTCTTGCAGTATATGAAGGATCATTTGTTCATGGATAATAATGCCATGTTCCAGTTGTCACTGATACTCGGTGTGATTCAGATTCTCTTCGGTATGATACTGAAAGCAGTCAATCAGGCTATACAGTTCGGCTTTAAGTATGCCGTAGCCACTATCGGTTGGATTGTGTTGCTGATATCCTGCGGAGTAGGATTCATGTTGCCCGAAGTGATGCCTTTGGGTGGTACGGTACATCTGTGCATTCTTGGTGTGGCTGCCGTTATGATATTTCTCTTCAACAGTCCCGGTAAGAACGTGTTTATGAATATCGGATTGGGTTTGTGGGATTCTTACAACATGGCTACGGGTTTGCTGGGCGACGTGCTTTCGTATGTTCGTCTGTTTGCCCTCGGTCTGTCAGGAGGTATTCTTGCGGGAGTATTCAACAGTCTGGCTGTGGGCATGAGCCCTGACAATGTGATTGTCGGTCCGATTGTGATGGTACTGATATTCGTTATCGGACATGCCATTAACATGTTTATGAATGTACTGGGTGCGATGGTTCACCCCATGCGTCTGACTTTCGTGGAGTTCTTTAAGAATTCCGGTTACGAAGGAGGCGGAAAAGAATATAAGCCATTTAAAAAATAACAATTATAGAATTAAAAATTAAAACAATAAAAAACGTAAGATTATGGAAATGAACTTATTGATTGCCTACATTGGCATCGCAGTAATGATTGGTTTGTCTGGCATCGGTAGTGCCTATGGAGTGACGATTGCCGGTAACGCAGCTATCGGTGCTTTGAAGAAGAACGACGGTGCATTCGGAAACTTCCTCGTATTGACAGCACTTCCCGGTACGCAGGGTTTGTATGGTTTTGCCGGTTACTTTATGTTCCAGACTATTTTCGGTATCCTTACTCCTGAAATGACAGCCATCCAGGCTGCCGCTATTCTTGGTGCAGGTATCGCCTTGGGATTGGTTGCCTTGTTCTCAGCTATCCGTCAGGGACAGGTTTGTGCAAATGGTATCGCAGCTATCGGACAAGGTCACGATGTATTCAGCAATACATTGATCCTTGCCGTATTCCCGGAACTTTACGCTATCGTTGCTTTGGCTGCAACATTCTTGATTGGTAGCGCACTGGTTGCATAAGAATCTATTTCTGAATAATTTGCTAACCCAGGGTTGTCATTCCGGTGATGATCCTGGGTTTATTGTTTCCAAATGCCACACTTGAACAAGGCAAATGCCACACCTCGTTAAGTGAAATGCCACACTTCGTGTCTTGTAAAGTGTGGCATTTCACTTAACGAGGTGTGGCATTTGAGACAGTGAACTGCCCTTCTAACTATTTTTCGCAAACGATTGTTTATGCATATTTCATTAGTTTTTTCGATTAATAGGCTATTTTTCAAAGAATAATGTGTATTTTTGCAGCCGGTATTAAGTAATAGAGATTAAAAGTAATATGACTAAAGAGCTGTTAACCCCCGACTACATCTTCGAGTCAAGCTGGGAAGTATGTAATAAGGTTGGAGGTATCTATACGGTTTTGTCCACGCGAGCAAATACCTTGCAGGCAAAATTTCATGATAGATTGTTTTTTATAGGGCCTGATTTTTGGCAGGGTAAAGAGAATCCTTTGTTTATCGAGTCCGATAACCTTTGTGCAGCATGGAGAAAGCATGCAGCTGAGCAAGATAACCTTTCCGTCCGTGTAGGACGCTGGAACATTCCGGGCAATCCGATCGTTATATTGGTTGATTTCCAACCGTTTTTCGCACTGAAGAATGATATCTATACAGAAATGTGGAACCGCTATCAGGTGGATTCACTGCATGCATACGGTGATTATGATGAAGCATCCATGTTTTCGTATGCTGCCGGAAAGGTAGTAGAGAGTTTTTATCGCTACAACCTGACGGAGACAGATAAAGTGATTTATCAGGCACATGAGTGGATGACCGGTATGGGAGCCCTCTACTTGCAGACTGCTGTTCCTGAAATCGCTACGATATTTACCACGCATGCCACGTCCATCGGACGTTCCATTGCAGGTAACAATAAGCCTCTTTACGATTATCTCTTCGCTTATAATGGCGATCAGATGGCGGAAGAGCTCAATATGCAATCCAAACACTCCATTGAAAAACAGACTGCGCACTATGTAGACTGTTTTACGACTGTGAGTGAAATCACAAATAACGAGTGCAAGGAATTGCTTGATAAGCCTGCCGATGTAGTGCTTATGAATGGTTTTGAAGATGATTTTGTACCGAAAGGAACGACGTTTACCGGAAAACGCAAACGTGCGAGATCTACCATGTTGCGCGTTGCCAATTGCCTGATGGGTACGGATATGGGTGATGATACGTTAATTATCGGTACCAGCGGTCGTTATGAGTTTAAGAACAAAGGCATCGATGTCTTCCTTGAATCACTGAATCGGTTGAACCGTGATAAGAACCTGGAGAAGAATGTATTGGCATTCATCAATGTGCCAGGATGGGTAGGGGATGCCCGTGAAGACCTGCAACAGCGTCTCAAGAGCAAGGAGAAATTCACTACTCCGCTGGAAGTACCTTTGATTACTCACTGGCTGCATAACATGACGCATGATCAAGTGCTGGACATGCTGAAGTATATGGGCATGAGCAACCGTCCTGAGGATAAGGTGAAGATTATTTTTGTTCCCTGCTATCTCGACGGAAAAGATGGCATTATAAACAAGCAATATTACGATTTGATATTGGGAGAAGATCTTAGTGTCTATCCTTCATATTACGAACCTTGGGGCTATACCCCGTTGGAAAGTGTTGCTTTCCATGTTCCTACCGTCACGACCGATCTGGCAGGTTTCGGACTTTGGGTGAACAGCCTGAAGAACCAGCATGGCATCGATGATGGGGTAGAGGTACTTCACCGTTCGGATTACAACTATTCTGAAGTGGCTGACGGTATCAAAGACATCATTTCGGCATTTTCTGGAAAGACGGATGCAGAAGTGAAAAACATTCGCAAGCGTGCCGGGCAAGTGGCTGAACAGGCTTTGTGGAAGCATTTTATTGAATATTATTATGAAGCCTATGACTTTGCCCTTCGTCATGCGATGGAGCGTCAGTTAGGTTAAAATAAATATGAATTATTAATCAATCAAGTAATCATACAATGAAGATTAAAGTTAGTAATGTAAACACTCCGAACTGGAAAGATGTGAATGTGAAATCTCATATTCCTGCCGAGTTGGAGAAATTGTCTGAATTGGCACATAACATTTGGTGGTCTTGGAACTATGAAGCTACTGAACTGTTTAAAGACCTTGACCCTGCTTTGTGGAAAGAAGTTGGTCATAACCCCGTCCTTCTGTTGGAAAGAATGAGTTATGCTAAACTCGAGGCGCTTGCAAATGACAAAGTAATTCTGAAGAGAATGAATGACGTCTATGCTATGTTCAGAACGTATATGGACGTGAAACCTGATCAGAAGCGCCCTTCCGTTGCTTATTTCAGCATGGAGTATGGTTTGAACCAGGTACTTAAGATATATTCTGGTGGTTTAGGTGTTCTTGCCGGCGACTACCTGAAAGAGGCTTCCGATAGCAATGTTGACCTTTGCGCAGTAGGATTCCTATATCGTTACGGTTATTTCACGCAGACCCTCTCAATGGATGGCCAGCAGATTGCCAACTACGAAGCTCAGAACTTCGGTCAGTTGCCCATCGAGCGAGTGATGGACGAGAATGGCAATCAGGTGATTGTAGATGTTCCTTATCTGGATTATTTTGTTCATGCTTTTGTATGGCGTGTAAACGTTGGACGTATTTCTCTCTATCTGTTGGATACGGATAATGAAATGAACAGCGAATTCGACCGTCCTATTACTCACCAACTCTATGGTGGTGACTGGGAAAACCGTTTGAAACAAGAAATATTGCTTGGTATCGGTGGTATCTTGACACTGAAGAAACTGGGTATCAAGAAAGATGTTTATCACTGTAACGAAGGACACGCAGCGTTGATCAACGTTCAGCGTATCTGTGATTATGTAGCTGAAGGCTTGTCTTACGACCAGGCTATCGAACTGGTACGTGCTTCTTCTCTGTACACTGTACATACTCCGGTTCCTGCCGGACACGACTACTTCGACGAGGGTCTCTTCGGTAAGTATATGGGTGGTTACCCTGCCAGAATGGGTATCAGCTGGGAGGATCTGATGGATCTTGGCCGTAATAATCCGGGCGACAAAGGCGAACGTTTCTGTATGTCTGTCTTTGCTTGCAACACTTCACAGGAAGTGAATGGTGTAAGCTGGTTGCACGGAAAGGTTTCTCAGGAAATGTTCTCTACTATCTGGAAAGGCTATTTCCCCGAAGAAATGCATGTGGGTTATGTTACGAACGGTGTACACTTCCCGACTTGGAGCGCTACCGAATGGAAACATCTCTATGCTGCTAACTTCGATGAAAACTTCTTGTATGATCAGTCTAACCCGAAGATTTGGGAAGCTATTTATAATGTGCCCGATGAAAAAATCTGGGAAACACGTATGGCTTTGAAGAATAAGTTGATCGACTATGTTCGTAAGCAATACCGTGAAACTTGGCTGAAGAACCAGGGTGATCCTTCACGTATCGTTTCTCTGATGGATAAGATCAATCCCAATGCGTTGCTGATCGGTTTCGGTCGTCGTTTCGCTACTTACAAACGTGCTCACTTGCTGTTCACTGACCTCGACCGTCTGGCTAAGATTGTGAACAACCCTGACTATCCGGTACAGTTCTTGTTCACAGGTAAGGCTCATCCGCATGATGGAGCAGGCCAAGGTTTGATTAAGAGAATTATCGAAATTTCCCGTCGTCCGGAATTCCTGGGTAAGATTATCTTCCTGGAAAACTACGATATGCAGCTGGCTCGCCGTCTGGTATCCGGTGTAGATATCTGGTTGAATACGCCGACTCGTCCGCTCGAAGCATCCGGTACTTCCGGTGAGAAAGCGTTGATGAACGGTGTTGTAAACTTCTCTGTACTCGACGGTTGGTGGTTGGAAGGCTATCGTGAAGGTGCAGGTTGGGCGCTGACTGAAAAGCGTACTTACCAGAACCAGGAACATCAGGATCAGCTCGATGCAGCTACTATCTATAGCATCCTTGAAACAGAAATCCTGCCGTTGTACTATGCACGCAATAAGAAAGGATACTCTGAAGGTTGGGTGAAGACTATCAAGAATTCTATTGCACAGATTGCACCGCACTATACCATGAAACGTCAGTTGGATGACTATTATAGCAAGTTCTACACTAAGCTGGCTAAGCGTTTCAGCGCATTGTCGGCTAATGACAACGCCAAAGCAAAAGAAATTGCTGCTTGGAAAGAAGAAGTGGTGTCTAAGTGGGACAGTATTGAGGTAGTGTCTTATGACAAGTGTGAAGAATTGCTTCAAGCTACTATCGAAAGCGGTAAGGAATATACCATTACTTATGTAATCGATGAGAAAGGCTTGAATGATGCTATCGGTCTGGAACTGGTAACTACTTATACTGCCGGAGACGGTAAACAGCACGTTTATTCTGTTGAACCGTTCAGTGTAGTGAAGAAAGAGGGTAATCTTTATACCTTCCAGGTGAAACATAAATTAGAGAACGCAGGTAGCTTTAAAGTATCCTACCGTATGTTCCCGAAAAACTCTGACCTGCCTCACCGTCAGGACTTCTGCTACGTTCGTTGGTTCGTGTAAGAGTTTAATCTAACAATATAGAGAAGCTGCTCACGGGAGGTTTACTAAACTTCTCGGGGCAGCTTTTCGCTTTTTTATTCACCTTATAATATATGTACTATGAGACATTTACTTCTTTCATTGAGTTGTTTGTTTGGTATAGTTTCTGGCGGATATTCACAAACGGAACTATCGCCTTTTCTCTTTGATACTTATCAGGATGCTATTGTCTATATGAGAAATGGTATGGAAATTCGTGGCAAGATGAATTATCATCTTCCGAGCGAAAAATTCTATTTTATTGATGAGCAGGATGGAAATCAGGCAAAAATATTGTCGAATGCTGATGAGGTGAATATTATAAAGTTTGGTGCACGGGTATTTTACCCGGAACAGGATGGTGGAGTTGAAATTCTTTCTTCGGAGCCTTCATTTTATGTACAATACAAAGTTACTGTTCGTGATAAACCAAAGTCTGTGGGATATGGCGGCACTTCTTCGTTGGGTAATGTAAAGACGTATTCTTCCAACAGTACGGGATTCTCGCCTGATGCTCCTGTTAAGTTGGAAGTTGGAAGCCGGTATAACGTGTATTGGGTGGAGAAAAAAGGGAAAAAGAAGGAGGTTCGTAATATGAAGCAATTTCTGAAGCTGAATTCTACTCATAAGGAGGAATTGGAGAAGTATATTAAGGAAAATAATGTGTGCTTTGATGATGCTCAACAAATGCTGAAGTTGTGCATATATGCTGATTCACTGCTGAAATAGTGATCCCTCCCTCTTATTGAACAAGTTCCGATAGATGCGTGTTTTATTTATACGACTAATAAAAAATAATTCGTATGAAGAAAATTGTATTACTTCGCCATGGCGAGAGCGCATGGAATAAGGAAAATCGTTTCACTGGTTGGACCGATGTAGATTTGACAGAAAAAGGTATTGCCGAAGCTGAAAAGGCGGGACAGTTATTGATAGATAATGACTTCCAGTTTGATAAAGCCTATACTTCCTACTTGAAACGTGCAGTGAAAACACTGAATGTGGTATTGGATCGTATGGATCAGGATTGGATACCGGTAGAGAAATCCTGGCGCCTGAACGAGAAGCATTATGGACAGCTTCAAGGTTTGAATAAGGCGGAAACTGCTGCCAAATATGGTGAAGAGCAGGTGTTGATCTGGCGTCGTAGCTATGATATTGCTCCGCATGCACTGACTGAGGATGACCCTCGTAATCCGCGCTTTGAAGTACGTTATAATGAAGTGCCCGATGCGGAACTGCCCCGTACCGAGTCTCTGAAAGATACAATCGAACGCATCATGCCTTACTGGAAATGTGTGATCTTCCCGAATCTGAAAACAGCCGATGAGCTGTTGGTTGTGGCACATGGTAATAGTTTAAGAGGAATCATCAAGCACCTGAAACATATCTCCGATGAAGATATTGTAAAGCTGAACCTGCCCACCGCCGTGCCTTATGTTTTTGAATTTGATGATGACCTGAATTTGCAGAAAGACTATTTCTTGGGAGATCCGGAGGAAATAAAGAAGTTGATGGAAGCAGTAGCAAATCAAGGAAAGAATAAATAGAATGAAATCAGTATGAAATATGAAGTATTAGGTATCAGGTATTAATGATGCGTGGCCCTTAATACTTCATACTTAATACTTCATATTTAATTCTCTAGCCCACTAATTCGTTCAATATCGTGATACTTAGAAATACTCCAATTGCTACACAGAGTGCTATTAGAATCCAGTTGGTATATTTGGCACTTGGTTTTGTTTCTTTATGCAGATTCTGGTCGAAGTAATTCTTGAAGAAGAGATAAATGGCAGGAACGGTTGCACTTGCCAGCAATAAATCTTCGGGAATTTTGTAGATGTACACTTTAGAAAACGCTATCAATGCCCAGTGACAAAGGAAAAGTATTACAAGCAGATTCACTTTGCGTGAAAATGCCAGTAACAACCCGATGGTGAATACGGCCACGGAGCAGGGCATCACACAGGTGGTCATCATTGGGAATTCCATGCCCCGTGCCCATGACAAGAGAGGGTAAAGGAATGGCATGGCATACAGTATGTAAGTCAGTTTGTCATATTTGTGATAACGTTCAAACGGAGTATAGTTTGTAATGAGGTCCCATAGCCAGATAAGTGCAATTATACCCCAGAATATGGCAAGTATATAATTGTAATTCCGGTCACCACAATAGATCATGTAGTAGACGATAGAAATCCAGCTATTTAAAAATACCATATATCCCTTCATCAACCGCTTTATCAGCAGTGTCGGTTTTTGATAAAGTAGTACGGTCAGCAGGATACCTGCAATCGTAATAATTACCTGGAAAATCCAGGTTGCTTCATTATATTGTGCGATTGTTTTCCAAAAAACTTCCATACGCAATCTTTTAATTTTTAATTTTCAACTTTTAATTTTTCTCGTGTCTTGTCATGGAGAAAGCCCGTTTGATAAACAAGAACAACGGTATAGTGGCGCCCACTGCCAACATGAAGATGACGCTACAAGTAACGATTGTGTTCGTGAATAAGTCTATCAGATACTTTTCTTGCAATTCCGGTACTTTCATATTCTGCATGAACATGATGAGTGAGAATACTATTTTGTAGGCGTACATACCCGGAATCATAGGCAGCAATGCAGGGATGTAGAGCACAGTCATGGGGCAATAGATACGTTTTCCCAAAACAAGACTTCCCATACCGATACTGAAAGAAGCAAATAGGGATGCAGTAGCGATATCTACTCCCAGATAGGTCATCAGACAAAAACGCAGGGCATGGCCGATAGCGGCAAGTAAGGCAATGGAAGGAAAAGCGCGCAAGGGAGGATCTGAAATCGCTCCGAAACCGATGGCGGCAACTGCGGCAAATATGCCGTCCGTAAGTATATCAACGAGTATCATAATAAACTGTTTCTAATTAACATAAGAGTGCAGGAGAGTCCTACGGAAATACATAATACCAGCAACAATGCCTGGATGAGACGGGTGCAGCCGGTTAGTACATGCCCCTCAACAATATCAATGACACCATTCAGCAAGGGGACGCCGGGCACCAGATAAAGAACACTTGTGGCAATGGCTATCTCGGCTGTCGTTTCCAGCGTAAGCGCTGAAGAAGCAACCATGGAAGCTACGAATGCAGATACAATGAAAACAAGATAATGATTGATTTTCTTCTTCTGCATAATCTGTTTAATGTAGAAACCGATGAGTGTTGCGGAGAATACAATGAGACGCGCTGTCCAGTCGCCACCAAACAGGGCGCAGAAAGAAGCATTGGCAAAACCCACCAGAAACAATGTACAAAGCGGGTCCATCTTCGGTCTTGATATTATTTTCTCATACTTGTCCCAAAGTGTTTCCAGGGGTAAATGATTGTCGTAGGCTTCCCAGCTAAGCGCACTCAGTTCAGCATTCAGTTCGAAACTGATGGGGAAAGCGGGAATAATGGCTACTTCATTGTAGACTTCCGTGCTGTCAATGTCGCATACACTTACCACCATGGTCTTTTGGAAAAGGCTCATTTTCACGTCTACGTCCAGTGACTTTCCGATGCGACGGGTGTTTCGTATCACGCGTGAAGTGTGTACGCCGGACCCCATAAGACGATTAGCATACTCCAGTAAAAACCGGGTAATTTCTTTTAATTCGTTTGGCGAATTCATACTTTAAAATGTTATCCTAAATTATCTATTCTTGAAAAGCGCCGCAAAGGTAAGGCTTTTTGAGGAAAGAAAGAAATGATAATAAGTTATAATTATGGGAATTTCTGAAAGGAGGGAGGCAAGAAAGGAGAGCTTGAGATGATGGCGGCATCTCAAGCATACTGATTATTAAGCAATGCGAGGTACGGGATTATAATTGTATGTCACTACCTCTTCTGCCTGCAATGAAGCCTGTACGTCAATCAAGCGTTGGTTTTTGCTTCCGCGGAAGCACAGGCTTTCATCCCGTAGTTCCTGTTTGAATTTCCCGTCTACCAGTACATCGACATACTGCAATAGTTTGGCCTGTAGTGGGTTGCGTAGCAGAGTCTCAAAAGTATATCCTGTATAGCACCAGATGTTCTTGCTACTTTTTTCCTTGATGGCACATGCCAGTTCTGTAAATCCCTCAGGTTGGTACATCGGATCTCCGCCACTGAATGTTACGTCTGCAAAATTGTCGGCAAGCACTTTCGCCAGAATTTCGTCTGTCGACATCCAGCGTCCCCGGTTGATATCCCAGGATTCAGGGTTATGGCAACCGGGGCATCTGTTCGGGCACCCGGCAGCATAAATGGAGGTCCGGAAACCCGGACCGTCCACTGTAGTATCTTCTATAATGTCAAGGATAGAAAGCATGATTCAATTAAAAATTAAGAATTAAAAATTAAAGGTTGGTGGGAGGGAATGAAATTAAGGGGCTGCTTCGTTATTGCGCAGCTCTTTAATTTTAAATTTATAATTTTTAATTATGAATGACACGGTCGTTGAGTTCCGCCAGTTTGGCATTGTTCCAGCGGTCGGTAGTACCTACCAGGTAACCGGTGATACGTTGTAACTTATCGATGTGCGTACTGCCGCATTTCGGACAGGCTTCCAGGTTCGGAGTAGAGTTTTCATATCCACATTCCAGACAGCGGTTGCGGTTATGGTTTACTGAGCCGTATCCGATATTGTACTGATCCATCATGTCCACTACACGCATGATGACCTCAGGATTGTGTGTCGCATCACCGTCTATTTCTACATAGAAAATATGTCCGCCACGTGTCAGTTCATGATACGGAGCTTCCACTTCTGCCTTATGGCGGGCGCTGCACTTGTAGTACACAGGTACGTGATTGGAATTTGTATAGTAATCCCGGTCTGTAATTCCCGGCAATACACCGAACTTCTTACGGTCTGCCCCTGTGAATTTGCCGGATAGTCCTTCGGCAGGCGTAGCCAGCACACTGTAATTATGGTGATACTGATCGGAGAATTGGTCGGCGCGGTCGCGCATATAAGTTACTATTTTCACTCCCAGTTTTTGTGCTTCTTCCGATTCTCCGTGATGTTTGCCGGTAAGGGCAACCAGACATTCTGCCAAACCTATGAAACCTATGCCCAACGTTCCCTGATTGATAACAGAGGCGATTGTATCGTTTGGTTTCAGTTTTTCGCAACCTACCCATAGGGCAGACATCAGCAATGGGAATTGCTTGGCAAATGCGGTTTTCTGGAACTCCATACGTTCGTGCAGTTGGCGTGCAGTGACTTCGAGCATTGCATCCAGTTTTGCGAAGAATTTGGCTATACGTAATTCTTTATCTTCTATCTTCATACACTCGATAGCCAGGCGTACGATATTAATGGTAGAGAAAGAGATATTTCCACGTCCGATTGAAGTTTTCGGTCCGAAACGGTTTTCGAATACACGCGTACGGCATCCCATGGTGGCTACTTCGTGCTGATAGCGTTTCGGGTCATCTGCCTTCCACTCTTCGCTTTGGTTGAAAGTAGCGTCCAGATTGAGGAAATTCGGGAAGAAGCGGCGGGCCGTCACTTTGCAGGCAAGCTGGTAAAGGTCATAGTTCCGGTCTTCCGGCAGATAGCTTACACCACGTTTCTTTTTCCATATCTGAATAGGGAATATGGCTGTTTCGCCGTTACCTACACCTTGATAGGTACTTTTCAGAAGTTCGCGAATGATGCAGCGTCCTTCGGCGGATGTATCCGTGCCGTAATTGATAGAACTGAATACTACCTGGTTGCCACCGCGTGAGTGAATGGTATTCATATTATGGATGAATGCTTCCATTGACTGATGTACACGTGCTACAGTCTTGTTAATGGCATGTTGCACAATGCGTTTCTCGTCAGACAGTCCATCCAGCGGTTGTTGCAGGTAGTCTGTAAGTTCTTTCTGATATAGATGTGAATAATCCTTTCCGTTCAGCTCTTCCAGATTCTTGATTTCTTCGATATAGCTGTTGCGCACGTAGGGCGCCAGATAAAAGTCGAATGCCGGGATAGCCTGGCCGCCATGCATTTCATTCTGTGCAGTTTCCAGTGAGATACACCCCAGGATACTTGCGGTTTCAATACGTTTGGCAGGACGGGATTCACCGTGTCCGGCAGAAAAGCCGCAGGTCAAAATACGATCCAATGGATGCTGAACACATGTCAGGCTCTTGGTAGGGTAGTAGTCCTTGTCATGAATATGCAGGTAATTGCCGCTTACGGCTTCCAGTACTTCGTCGCTTAGCAGATAGTCATCCACAAAGGGTTTAGTCGTTTCACTGGCAAACTTCATCATCATGCCTGCCGGGGTATCGGCATTCATGTTTGCATTTTCCCGTGTCACGTCATTGGATTTTATTTCTATAATCTCCAGAAACATGTCGCGCGTCTTGGCTTTACGGGCAATGCTGCGCTGATTGCGGTAAGCGATATACTTCTGTGCTACATCTTTCCGGCTACTCTTCATCAGTTCCATTTCTACGGCATCCTGAATGGCTTCCACCGTCATTTGTGCACTTCCCTTGAAAGATATATGATCTGTGATTTGGCGTATCAATTGCAAATCTTCGCCTTTATCCGTATGTAACATAGCTTTACGGATAGCAGTTACTATTTTCTCTTCATTGAAGCCTACTACACGTCCGTCTCTTTTGATTACAGTCTGTATCATGGTCTCGTTTTTATTTTTTAGTTATCCATTAGAATTGGGAGTGCAAAGGTATAAACTTATCTATAAGTTTTTGTTTTTGGGAAACTTTTGTCGGTCTAAAATATGTTAATCGGTTGATTCTTAGAAATGTATGAATGTAAAGTGGATAACTTTTTGTTTTAGCCGGTTTTGAAAAGTTGTTCAAAATGGAAAACTCTGTGTAGTAGGTAGATACAAAAAAGCTCCCTTGCTACACCTATTTGTAACAAGGGAGTTTATGCTATAAGAATAAATTCTCGATTGTGATTATTCTTTTCCGGACAAAGATTATTTCAATACTTCAGCCAATTTTTTCTGTAGACCTTCACCGTGCAGCCCGCGTGCGATGATGGTTCCTTCACCGTCGATCAATACAGTGTGAGGAATGCTGCTTACTGCATATAGTTGGGCACCTTCGCAGTTCCAGTATTTCAGGTCGGACATTTGCGGCCAAGTGATATTCAGTTTCTGGATAGCATCTTTCCATGCTTCGCCGCTTTGATCCAAAGATACACCTACGATTTCAAAACCTTTGTTTTTGTATTGAGCGTAAGCTTCTACCAAATTGGGCATTTCACGACGACAAGGACCACACCAGCTTGCCCAGAAGTCGATGAGTACCACTTTGCCTTTACCTACATAGTCAGACAACTTCACTGGTTTTCCATCAGGAGTTTCCATTTCGAAATCTGTAAACTTCTGGCCTACAGCAGTTGCTTTCATCTTTTCTACATTTTCTTTGATTTTGATGATTACTTCATCATTTGCAAATTCAGCCGGTATCTGCGGTACCAGCGGATCCAGTTCATCTACTTCAAGGTAGTAGTAGTTATTCTTCAGCAAATGAACACCTACGAGGTTTGTGATATTCTTAGCGATACCTGCCTTGGTGATCTCCATTGACTTTTCTTGTAGGTCATTCATTTCCTTCATTTTGGCTTCGCGCTGTTCGTCAGTCAGTGTAGTATCTGACATAGACTCGTATATAGTCATCATTTGTTTGTTCAGACCGTTCAGTTGAGCTCTGATTTCCTGGTAAGCATCATTACTTGGCGTACCGGTAGCGGAATCATTATCACGCGTCAGGTTGATGTTGATGTTACCGTTTTCAAGGAAAAAGTCCATTAATATGCCTTCTTTTCCTGCCGGTCTGTAAGTCACGTAACGGTTTACGGCAGTATCTTGTACACCTTTGAAGGTGAATGTACCTTTTGTGATAACTGCGGAGTCAACTTTTACAAGATTTCTTCCGTCTACTTTTTGCAAAAATACGGTGTCGCCGTCAGCTCCACCCTCTACAGTTCCGGTTACCACGTAACCTTTGTTTCCGCTACAGGCAGCAACGATGGCGGCCACAGCGAGCAGATAGATAAATTTTTTCATTGCTTTTATTATTAAGTAAAAATATGTAGCTACAAAGATAATCAATAAAAAATCCCCTCCGGCATAACCGGAGAGGATTTTATAGTTTTAATCCCATTTTTTGTAATCGTGCTGTGCTTACTATTATTCAGCAGCAGCTTCGGCTGCGGGAGCTTCTTCGGCGGGAGCCTCTGTTGCTTCTTCAGCAGGTGCTTCGGCAGCAGCTTTTTCTGCTTCTTCAGCAGCTTTCTTTTCAGCCAATGCTTTAGCTTTCTCAGCGTTCACTTTCTTTTCGGCTTCCAGACGTGCTTTTGCTTCAGCTTTCTTAGCTTCTTCGTCTTTAGCTTTCAAGGCAGCCAAACCGCTTTGTTTGTTGTTCTTCCAAGCTTCAAATTTAGCTTCAGCTTCAGCTTCGCCAAATGCGCCTTTAGTAACACCGCCCAACAGGTGTTTTTTCATGTAAACGCCTTCGCGTGACAAGATGTTGCGAACAGTGTCAGTCGGTTGTGCACCTTTCATAACCCAGTCAAGTGCGCGGTCGAACTTCAAATCTACTGTGGCAGGATTGGTGTTCGGATTGTACGTACCAATCTTCTCAATAAATTTACCATCACGTGGTGCTCTTACATCTGCAATAACGATAGAGTAAAAAGCATAGCTCTTACGTCCATGTCTTTGCAATCTGATTTTTGTTGCCATTTTAAATAATGTTTTAAATAAATGATTTGAATTATGCTACTATCTCGTAATAGCGGCTGCAAAGGTAGGACTTTTTATTTTGATTGACAAAGAGTTTGCTTGTTATTTTCAGTAAATCAACTATAAAAAAAGGATGAATTTCATTAGAAATCCATCCTTTTTTTTAATAACGTATTATCTGAGAATGATTAATTCTTCGGTAATGCTTCTTTAACTACCATCGGACGGCCTCCGTATTCAGCACCGTTCAATGCATTGATAGCGTTAGATGCTTCTGCAGAATCCGGCATTTCGATGAATGCGAATCCTTTAGATCTTCTTGTTTCACGGTCAGTGATGATTCTTACTGAGTCTACTGTTCCGTACTCTTCCATAACTTCTCTCAAATCTGATTCTCTAACCTTGTAATTAAGGTTACCTACATACAAATTCATAAATCTAAATAAAATAATAAATTAATAATTCAATAAACAAAGTTTTTGGAAGTTGTTAGGTCAGAGATGGAAATACTCAATGTAGAGGAAATACATACGTGAAATAATCAAATCGAATAAACTTTCTTATTGTTCGGGTACAAAGTAACGCATTCTATTTTAATAATGCATCATCTTTTACCATATTTTTTTTCGATATTTTCATTTTTTATTGGATATGGGAGATTTTTTACGAATATTTCCGTGGATATCTCACTAATATTGCCAGTAATGCACATATTCCCATTGTAAACGGATAATACAAGCTACCGATAATGCTGATGGGAGAAATTCCCGCTAATCCGGCGGCAATCAATAGTTGCGCCCCGTAAGGAATGATACCTTGTATCAGGCAGGAGAACGTGTCCAGGATACTGGCTGTCTTCCGGCGGTCCAGATGAAAGCGTTGGGCGATGTCCTTGGCTATCGGTCCGGTGGTAATGATGGCGATGGTATTGTTGGCGGTGCATAGGTTGGCAATGCTGACGAGTGCGGCGATACTCAGTTCTGCACCTCGCTTGCCTTTTACGTGACGTGTCAGGCGGGAGATTATGAAATCGATGCCTCCATTATACCGAATGGTCTCAAGCATGCCGCCCGCAAGTAAAGTGATGATGATAAGCTCTCCCATTCCCGTGATGCCTGTTCCCATGGCGCCGAACCAGTCGAAGAAAGCTGTACTTATGTCTGTTCCGCTTGTAATGATGCCTATGATGCCTGTGCTGAGAATCCCCAGCAGTAAAACCAACATTACATTTACACCTGCCACTGCCGTACCCAATACGATGAGGTAGGGGATAACCTTTATCCATTCAATCGCTTGCGTCTGTGCAGGGGCTGATATTGATAATCCCTGGAATATATAGATACATAATACGACCAGTGCTGCCGGAACCACAATCATAAAGTTCACCCGGAACTTATCCCTCATCACACAATCCTGTGTTTTGGTGGATGCAATTGTTGTGTCCGAAATAAAAGAGAGATTATCTCCGAAAAATGAACCGCCCACTACAATGGCAACCATATATGGCAGATCTATACCGGTTTTTTCCGCCAGTCCGATGGCTACGGGCGTCAGGGCTACAATTGTTCCCACACTGGTGCCGATGGAAAGTGAAATGAAACAGGCAGCGATGAAAATTCCTGCCAGTAATAAATTGTCCGGCAGAATACTCAGAGTCAGGTTTACTGTAGCGTCGATTGCTCCCATCTGTTTGGCGCTTTGTGCAAAAGCTCCGGCAAGGATGAATATCCATATCATCAATATGATATTCTTATTGCTGGCTCCTACCGAGAATTGATACACCCGCTTTTCCAGACTCAATCCGCGCGTCAGTGCGATGGCATAGCAAGATGACAACAGGAATGCTACCGTAATAGGTACTTTATAGAAATCGTTTACAATCAATGAAGTCACCAGGTAAAGGCATAAAAATACCGCCAGCGGGCTCAGTGCCCACCATCCACCTTTTTGTTTATTCGCTGTATTTGTCATTTTAATATATATATATTGTAATACGGAATTACTTCACCACAGATTAACACAGATTTCCACAGAATTTTATTTCTCTGATTTTAATTGATTAAACTCTGTGAGAATCAGTGTTAATCTGTGGTGAAGTAATTACTGTACCAGGATAAGCCATTTATTCGCTGCAAAATTATAAAAAACAAAGAGCGGAGCAAAATAGTTTTTGCCCGCCCTCTATCTCTATAATTGTCAATTGTTAATTTACAAAGTAACTCCCGTTTTGAAGATTGCGATTTCCTTGTAACCTTTCTTCTCGTTGTTCACGAATTCACCACTTGCCACCTGGATAATGTAATCGATAAACCGTTCGCAAGTCTTTTCCATCGGCTCGTTTTCTACGATAACTCCTGCATTGAAATCAATCCATCCCGGTTTGTTCTTTGCCAGTGTGGAGTTGGTGGAAATCTTCATGGTCGGCACATACGTTCCGAATGGTGTGCCACGTCCTGTGGTGAACAATACCATGTGGCAACCGCAGGAGGCCAGTGCTGTTGCTGCCACCAGGTCATTTCCCGGAGCTGACAACAAATTCAATCCTTTTACTTTCAGACGTTCACCATACGGCAACACACCTTCCACGTAGCTTTTGCCACATTTCTGGGTGCATCCCAAGGCTTTGTCCTCTAAAGTTGAGATACCGCCCGCCTTGTTTCCCGGAGACGGATTTTCACCTACCGGTTCGCCATGTGAAAGGAAGTATTCCTTGAAGTCGTTAATCAGTTTCACAGTTTCTTCAAATAATTCCTTGTTGCGGCAACGGTTCATCAATATGGTCTCTGCACCGAACATTTCCGGAACTTCCGTCAATACGCTTGTACCACCTTGTGCCACCAGGAAATCGGAGAACATACCCAACAGTGGATTGGCTGTGATACCGGAGAAACCATCCGATCCGCCACACTTTAAGCCTACTCGCAATTCACTCAGGGGTACATCCACACGTTCGTCCTTACTGGCTTTTTCATACAGCTCCCGCAACAGTTTCATACCTTCTTCGTACTCATCGCCTACTTTCTGCGTTACCATGAATTTTACACGGTCTTCGTCATATTCTCCCAGGAACTCACGGAACACATCCGGCTGATTGTTTTCACAGCCTAAGCCCACTACCAGCACTGCACCTGCATTGGGGTGCAATACCATGTCCCGCAGGATTTTCTTAGTGTTTTCGTGGTCGTCTCCCAATTGCGAGCAGCCATAGTTGTGCGGATATGCCATAATCGCATCCACTCCTTTGCCGCCGGTTTCCCGACGCAGACCTTCGGCCAGTTGGTTGATGATACCATTCACGCAGCCTACGGTCGGTATAATCCACACTTCATTGCGAATTCCCACTTCGCCATTTTTACGGCGATAGCCTTTGAATGTCAGGTTCTTGTGTGGAATATCCAGCGTAACGCTTGTCGGATTGTATGTATAATCCAGCAATCCAGCCAAATTTGTCTGGATATTATTCTCATTCATCCAATCCCCCTGTTTCTTAGTCGTGCGTGCATGACCGATAGGGTACCCATATTTAATGACGTTTTCGCCTTCTGCAAAGTCTTTCAATGCAAATTTATGTCCGGCGGGCACTTCCTCACTCAGAGTGATTTCCGTCCCGTCCACCGTGAGCTTTTCTCCTGCCGGCAGTGTCACGATAGCGACAGCTACATTATCTGCAGGGTTGATTTTAAGGTACTTAGTTTCCATAATTACTTTATTATTTATTTGAATAAAATTCAATATTCTCTTTCGTAAGCAAGTCTATCGGCATAAAGTTTTCTCTTGGTACTTCCTTTTTGAAGATCAGGTAGTCACACAATGCTTTGATACCATCGAATCCTTGCAATTCAGGCTGTTGGGCGATGAGAAAGGATACACTGCCCTCCATCAGGCATTTCACGTTGCGTTCCAGCAAGTCATATCCCATCAGTTTAAAGTCTGTTTTTTGTTGCTTCAATAAATATTCTCCGACAATGTAAACTTTCGAATTGAAAGTGATGCCATTCTTTACGTTCGGATGTTTTCTGAAAAAATCGTTCAGCATCTGTGCGTCATCACTGTCTCGCTTGGCGTGCAGGTTCAGTTCCCAGATGCGGCAATCGGAGTGATGCTTCAGCATGTATTCACGAAATCCGATTTCCCGGCGCTCTTGCTGGTTAGAACCTACAATACCTTCGTTTATCTTGCGGAAAATTACGATTTCCCGTTCCCCGCCTGCAAGCAACATCATCATTCGTGCGGCAAAATATCCACTCTGGTGCGAATTCTGTCCGAAAAAGGAGAGGGCAGGCTGATCTTTCAGGTTAGAGTCTATATATATATAAGGTATAGAATGTTTGTTCAGTTCCTCTGTGAACGGTTTCGTATATTGCGGTACGGTAGGGGCGAACATAATCCCGTCCGGTTTCTGTTCCAAGATATTCCGGGCAACATCTCCGAATGAATGATAATCGAACGGATCGTAATAGGAGAGGTTCACGGAGATATTGAAGTCCGAATACGCTACCAGTGCGTCTTGGATACCGGCTTCTACGGCAGTCCAATATTCGCCTTTCTCATGTTGCGGCAGCAGACAGGAGAATGTATATTTCTTGTTCGATGCCAGTGCGCTGGCGTACATATTGGGTTGGTAATCCAGCTGTTTCAGAATTTCCTCCACCCGTTTCCGGCTGGCTTCCGATACTCCGCTGCGTCCGTGTATCACCCGGTCTACTGTTCCCACTGATACATCCGCCATTTTGGCGATATCTTTGATTCTAATTCTTTCTGCCATCAGATTATTTACAATTTACGATGTACAATTTACAATTTTACGTTTTATCATTTACGCATTTCACAAGTTTTCATTTATGCATTTACCATTTATCATCTGTGCTTTTTGCAGGTCATTGCCTGTCTCGGCTTTCATCTGCATAGCCCAATTGTACATTGTAAATGGTAAATTGTACTTCCTCTTGTGTCCGCACACAATAATAATCTTAATATTTTCGACACAAATATATGACAATTTTTGTAATTACGAAAATTGTTGTATCTTTGTGCCCGCACACGAAGGCTATGAAGAACGAACCTTATTTTAGTTTACTCTCCATAGTATCAAGTTGTTAAGGTGGTTTTTGACCTTAAAATGACAAATTGAAAGTTATAAATTAATCACATATTAAAAAAATAATAAGATTATGGGAAAGAAAGTCGTTACATTAGGCGAGATCATGTTGAGATTGTCCACTCCGGGAAATACCCGTTTTGTTCAGTCTGATTCATTTGACGTAGTATATGGTGGTGGTGAAGCAAATGTAGCTGTCAGCTGTGCCAACTATGGACATGACGCTTACTTTGTGACTAAATTGCCGAAACACGAAATCGGTCAATCAGCTGTGAACGCACTGCGCAAATATGGTGTAAAAACAGATTTCATTGCCCGTGGTGGCGACCGCGTAGGTATCTACTATCTTGAAACAGGTGCTTCTATGCGTCCCAGCAAAGTAATCTATGACCGTGCACATTCTGCCATTGCTGAAGCAGATGCAGCTGACTTCGATTTTGATGCAATCATGGAAGGTGCCGATTGGTTCCACTGGTCCGGTATCACTCCCGCTATCTCCGATAAGGCTGCCGAGCTGACAAAATTGGCTTGCGAAGCTGCAAAACGTCATGGCGTTACGGTATCGGTTGACCTCAACTTCCGTAAGAAACTCTGGACGAAAGAAAAAGCACAATCCATCATGAAGCCGTTGATGCAGTTTGTTGATGTTTGTATCGGTAACGAAGAAGATGCAGAGCTCTGTCTGGGTTTCAAACCCGACGCTGATGTAGAAGGTGGAAAGACTGATGCTGAAGGCTACAAGGGCATCTTCAAGGCAATGGCTAAAGAATTCGGATTCAAATATGTTATTTCTACTTTGCGTGAATCATTCTCTGCAAGTCATAATGGCTGGAAGGCAATGATTTATAACGGTGAAGAATTCTACGAATCTAAACGTTACGATATCAATCCGATCGTCGACCGTGTAGGTGGTGGTGACTCTTTTTCCGGTGGTATCATCCACGGTCTGCTGACGAAGCCTAACCAGGGTGCGGCTCTTGAATTTGCTGTAGCTGCTTCTGCTTTGAAGCATACTATCAATGGAGACTTCAATCTGGTATCGGTAGAAGAAGTTGAAGCATTGGCAGGTGGAGATGCAAGCGGACGTGTACAGAGATAAATTCATGTACAATTTACCATTTACAATGTACAAATAGCGGCAAATGACGAGAGAGGAGATGAAAAACCGCTTAAAGGTATTTGCGGTACGAGTTATAAAGTTGGTAGATAAACTTCCTAATACTCCGGCAGGAAGAGCTATCGGAAACCAAGTAGTTCGTTCAGGAACTTCTCCCGGAGCAAACTATAGAGCCGCTTGCATAGGAAAGTCTGATAAGGATTTTCTGAATAAATTGAAAATGGTAGAAGAAGAACTTGATGAAACTGCATATTGGTTGGAGTTGATAATGGAACTTGAACTTGTGAAACCCGAATTGCTGCAAGATTTGCATCATGAAAATAAGGAACTGGTTAGCATAATTGTAAAGTCTATAATCACTATGCGCAATAAGCAGAATATAGAAATAAAGTAATAAAGTAATAAAGTAATAATAACAGATGTCTCTGTATAATGTCCGCATGGTTAAATTGTACATTGTACATTGTAAATTGTAAATCATAAGATGGCTAAGTTTGATAAAATAGCAGTATTGAATAAGATCGGCTCTACCGGAATGGTGCCCGTCTTCTATCATAAAGATGCAGAAGTTGCAAAAAAAGTAGTGAAAGCGTGTTATGAAGGTGGTGTTCGTGCCTTCGAATTTACTAACCGTGGTGACTTTGCTCACGAAGTGTTTGCAGAAGTTGTGAAATTTGCAGCGAAAGAATGTCCGGAGATGGCTATGGGCGTAGGTTCTATCGTTGATCCGGCTACGGCTGCCCTTTACTTGCAATTGGGTGCTAATTTCGTTGTAGGTCCGTTGTTCAACCCTGAAATCGCTAAGATTTGTAACCGTCGCCTGGTTGCTTATACTCCGGGATGCGGAAGCGTTTCAGAAGTGGGCTTCGCACAAGAGGCAGGATGCGATCTTTGCAAGATCTTCCCGGGTGATGTGCTCGGTGCAAAACTGGTAAAAGGCTTGTTGGCTCCGATGCCATGGTCTAAGCTGATGGTGACCGGTGGGGTAGAACCTACTCAGGAAAACCTGACTTCCTGGATCAAAGCCGGTGTGTTCTGTGTGGGTATGGGATCTAAACTCTTCCCGAATGATAAAGTTGCTGCGGAAGACTGGACTTATGTAACAGAAAAATGTAAAGAAGCTCTGGCTTATATCGCAGAAGCTAGAAAATAAGATATTTCATTTTGTTTAAAGGTGTTTAAAGGGGACAACCATTGGAGTTGGCAGATCGTGCCACTCCAGTGGTTTGTTTTTTTATGTGTGTTATTTTTTGAGGTGATAATCTTGGGATTTGTTAGTTTTCGGTTTCTTTTTTGAAGAATTCTGAGTTAATCTTCTCCGGTTTCTTATAAACTTGTATATTTTGACCTGTGAATCTCTTAATATCTTGTGTATTCTATTATTTTAATTGATATAAAGTTGTAAATATTGGTATTTATCCCTATCTTTGTAACCGATTCAGTTTTCATAGAATTGCAAAACAAACAAATTGAGCATTATGGATAGGAAAAAAATGAAACGAGTGGCTCTTGGAGCTCTCATTGGCGCATTCTCGTTGAGTAGTTGTGCTGACAAAGATGTGTATCAGGGAGAACACAAGAACACGCCTCTTAATCCGACAGAAGTTTTCGACTTCAGTATGGTTAAACAGGTAAAGGTAAATGTAGATTATGGATTTACGAATGACTATTATGTCATTTTCGGACTCTATGATCAGAATCCTCTGAAGGAAGTTGGAGATTCATGGGTGAAAGATGAGACACTGGCTCCTGTCTATTCTGCTTCTACCGATAAAAAAGGTAAATATTCGGGTACTATACAGATTCCTACGGCTATTACGGAGGTATGGCTTTATACGGACTATTTAGGAACGGTTTCTCCGGTTAAGTTGACAGTTTCTGCCGGTGGTGAAATAAACTTCAATCAGGCAGAATATGTTGCTTCATTAAGCACTAAGACAAGAGGTACAACATCCGGAGGATATACTTATCTGGATAGCTGGAAGTTAATGCCCGGAGTTGATTGGGATGGCCGTGGTTATCCTAATAATTTGGAAGATAATTTGAGTATGCCGTCTGCTGATATATTATATAGTATAAAGGATGTATACAGTAAGGTTAATGGCTATAAAATCACGGACTTGCATCCGGAATGGCTAAATAATAATACCACTTCTGAAATCAAAATCACTAAAGCTACGGAATTAAGCCTTGTATTCATTACGAGTGGAGCTAATTTTAATAATACAGTGGGTTTTTTTACTTATCCTACCGGTACTGTTCCTACGGAGGCGACCACTCAAAAAATCTTGGCGTTTCCTAATGCATCTCCTATTACCAAAACTCATGATAATGGTAATGGTTCATTGCTTTGTGGTCACGAAGTGAAACTTAAATACTGGAATGAGTCAGAGCAAAAATTTGAAGATAAATTTCCGGCAGGTGTTACTGTTGGATGGTGTTTGCAGGCGATGGGCTTTAATAAGGGTAATATTGTGAATGGTATGGGAATTCGTTACTCTTATAGTTCAATGAATTCGGATAATGCCCAGCGTGTGGTAGCATTGCGTGAGAAAGGTTCTGACCAGATTGTGGCTATTGGTTTTGAGGATAATAAAGACTATGACTATTGTGATGCTGTGTTCTATCTGAAAGTTGCTGAATCGGGAGCTATAGATACGGATGGACCGGAATTGCCTCCTGTAGATCCTCCCAGCGATAACTCAGTTTCTTACAAAGGTACATTGGCCTTTGAGGATATGTGGCCTTCCTTAGGAGACTATGATATGAATGATGTGATTGTAGAATACCAGTCAACTCTCTATCGGAATGTAATAACTAATAAGGTATATAAAATAGTAGATGAATTTACTCCTGTTAATAATGGGGCTCTCTATAGATGTGGTTTTGGGTATCAATTATATAAACTGGCACCGGACAGAGTTCGGAAAATAACAGTTGAAGGACCTGACGGTTGGAGTGTAGAAGAAGGACAGGCACATCCTACTATTCTATTGTTTGATGATGTAAAAAGTGTGCTGAAGAAAACATTTACTGTCACAACCGAATTAGCGGATGTGGATCAAAATGATGTGTTGCCTCCGTATAATCCGTTTATTTTCGTAAATAGCAGAAGTACGGAAGTACATTTGGTAAATTATCCTCCTACCGGCAAAGCTAATATGGACTTGTTTAATACTAAGGATGATGTGTCAAATGTAGCTGTAAATATTTATTATTTAGCACCTTATGATGAGGTCTTAAATCTAATGCCGTTTGGTATAAATCTTCCTATACTTAATTGGAAAGCTCCTGATGAGAAAGTGAAAGTATACGATACTTATTCTGGTTTTATTGGTTGGGTGACATCAGGTGGTACAAAGAACACTAACTGGTACAAAAAATAGGAAACAATTGCATTGATTGCAACAGAAAAAAGCATATTTTTGTCATGCTACTTATCGGCAAGACAAAAATATGCTTTTTCTGAAATAACCAATAGCGGGCCTAAAGCCTGCTCAGAAGTAGTTTCTTTTGTGAATAAAGCCGGATAAAATTGAAATAATGTTATAAAACATATGATTTTCCATGCTACTGTTTGCGAGCACGGAAAATCTCCTTATCTTTGTATCGCAGTTGGGAAACTGCTCATGATTTTGACTTTTAAATAAATTAGTTTTGTAGTTTTCAATAAAGGAATTAGTTAGGTAAAAAGATTCGTTAATAGTTTTTTCATAGGCTAAAATTTGGATTTAGAAATTAGGTAATTAGGTGTATAAAGGTAAAAGAAAGTTTGTTTTTATAGGTAATTAGAAGTTTTGTTTTTGGGTAACAATGATGCAGTTTAAAAGAAAAGCCTCTATGGCTTTTCTTACAGAGGCGAGAGGTTCGTGAGAGCTTGCTCGTTTTTTTGTTATATACTTCTCTTTCTATAACTTTTGTTCGGTTTTTATTTCTTTTTTGTATCTTTGTTGCAATTGTATTCAAATGAATACTTTAAAGCAAAGATAGGCCAGTATGGAAGAAATAAGCAGTCAAGATATACGTTGGAAACAGCATTTTCAGAATTACGAGAAGGCGTTCAAACGTTTATCTCGTGCCATAGAAGTTGTAAAATCCGCTCCTGATGATGATTTGTTGCAATCCGGGCTCGTTCAGACCTATGAGTACACATTTGAACTGGCATGGAAAACATTGAAGGATTATCTCACGTTAGAAGGTTTTGAGGTGCGTTCCCCCCGTGAAGCAATTCGTCAAGGCTTCCAGAGTGGATATATCATGAATGGCGAAGATTGGTTGCAGGCATTGGTCGACCGTAATCTGACCACTCATATTTATGATGATGAAATTATTATTCAGGTACTGAATGATATCTTTGAGCGTTATTTTTTTCTGCTTCAAGACTTCTATGTTTCTTTTAAAGAAAAAGCAGATGAATAAGATCCTGTGGCAAATAATATGGATTGAGTGAAATAAACGGGAAGCGAATTATTGATGTTCTTTCTCGTTTTTCAGAGGTGCAAGAAGCTGTTTTGTTCTGTTCTCGCGTCAAGGGTAATTATAATCGGGGATCAGATATTGACATTGCTGTAAAAGGAACCATTTCAAAAGATGTGCTGTCGGCATTGCTTGTTGCTTTCGATGAAACAGTTCTGTCTTATTTTGTAGATATAGTGGTTTATGGACATATCAAAAAATTGGCATTGAAAGAGCATATTGACAGAATTGGAGTTTGCATTTATTCAGTGCCATGAAAATGAAATCAGACGATATGTATGTCGCATGAGAGCCTGCACGTTTTTTTATGTTCCGTCATGAAAAATGGGACATTTTATTTTTTTAAGAAGTGATGATTTTTTCAGTCATTCTTTGTATATTTGTGGCATTATCTACATAAAATATTAATTTTGGAACAGGTACTGCTTATATTCGATTGGATTCTATACGTATTGTTTGCGATTAACGTACTATATTTATTGGTTTATAGTTTAGCGTCACTTCGACGGAAGCCCGATAAGCCGGTTCTTGCGAAAGAGCATAAGCGATTTGCCCTTTTAATAGCAGCATATAAGGAGGATGTCGTCATCATGGATACGGTGCAGGCTTGCCTGGCACAGGATTATCCAAATGACAAATACGATGTGGTCGTGATTTCAGATCACATGCAGCCTTCTACAAACAATAAACTTCGTGCGTTGCCAATCAAGCTGCTTCAGGTGGATTTTGAAAAGAGCACGAATACGAAATCGCTGAAGGCTGCTCTTGAGTATTTGGATAAGGACTCCTATGATGTAGCGTTAATAATAGACGCTGATAATGTCATAAATTCGTCCTATCTCGTAGAGTTGAATAATGCTTTTGGCAATCCGGAAGTACAGGTGGTACAGACGCATCGGATCGCAAAGAATTTAAATACAAATATGGCTTATTTGGATGCAATTAGTGAGGAGATAAATAATTCCATATTTCGTCTTGGACATGTGAATCTGGGGATGTCAGCTGCTTTGATAGGTTCCGGTATGGCATTTGAGTACCCTTTATTTTATAAAGCTATGATGAGTAATACTTCGGTTGGAGGTTTTGATCGGGTATTGGAGATGAAGCTGCTTTTCCATCGCGTATTTTTTCACTATTTGCCCGATACGTATGTGCTGGACGAGAAGATACAGAAAACGAAGAATTTTTATCAGCAACGCCGTCGTTGGTTGTCGGCACAGTATTATAGTTTGGGTGAATTTGTACATCATTTGATCCCGGCCATTCGTGACCGAAAATGGGATTTTTGTGATAAACTTTTTCAGCAAGCTTCCTTCTCGCGGTTGTTGTTATTAGGGTTCACTTTTATATTTTCGGTGTGCTTTTCAATATGGTTTCCTGCGTTGGCTTATAAGTGGTGGGGGATATTCGGGCTGTTGTTGTTGGCATTGGTGATTGCTATTCCCCGTCGGTTCTGGAAATGGCGTTTGGCCAAGGCAATATGTTTTGTCCCATACTCATTTCTGCTGATGTTTTTTAATTTATTCCGGCTGAAGGAGGCGAATAAGAAGTTCATTCATACGGCGCATGGGGTGGAATAAGTGAAAAAACGCGCTTTTTTAGTCAGAGGGCAATTTTTATCGGAAAATAATAGAAGTGATAAAATGGTAAACGAAAAAGAGAGGTGTTACCACCTCTCTTTCCCTACCTCGAAGCACGGACACTCTTTTGTCCATTCCATTGGCTCCACCTCTCCATTTCCGTTCACATCCGGGCTCAAGTCCCGGTGCCCTATAATTCTCGCCTCCGGATAATCCATCTTCAGGGCTCGTACCAGCACTCGCAGTGAATGCCGTTGCCATTCTGTCCGCGTATCCTTTGCCAACCCGTGGCAATCCAGACCACCCTCATAACAAATTCCGATTGAATTTGCATTGTGCCCACGCACGTGGGCACCGACCCTCTCGACCAATCGGGTAGACTTGATATCACCGTTACGGCGAACGTAGAAATGATAGCCTGTGCCATCAAAACCGCGAAGGCGGTGAGCGGTTTCCAAGTCCTGTTCGGTAAAGGGGCGGTCCTCGCGCGTGGCGCTGCAATGGATCACGATTAAATTGATCCTTCTCACAGGTTCATCGCATTTGCGCTGAAAGCGCCGATTACGGCCGAAGCCACTGCGATGATTACTTTCAAAATCTTGTCCCAAGTCGTTTTTTTCATAAAGATTAAGAGATTAGTGATTAATGTTCAGTGACTATCCCAGTGGATTCTCATCCAGACCTCCGCCGCCTTCTCCGCCGCCGGAAGAAGAGCCGCCACCGGTGGACGAACTGCTGTCTTCCGTCACCAGTTCGAAGACGATGTTGTTTGGTCCTCCCTTGGTGGTGGCAATGCTGTCGTTTGCCAGTCGCAAGGTGTTTGCTACCTTGAAACGGATATTGACACGTTCGATATTCTTCACCGTACAGTCCTTTGCCACTTCGGTGGCACGACATTTAAAGGTGGTGTGGAAAATCCCGAAACCGTCCAGACGGACACTGTTACCGTCGGTCATCGTCTGGCGCATTTGGCGAACGATCGCTCTGCCGACGTGCACCACATCTTCGGCCGACATTCCGCCCAAGGCTTCAATGTCTTGGGCGATGCGTTCAAGGTCGAAGATCTTGGCGTCTTTCGGTTTGCGTTTCAGAGTGTAAACCATCGGTGATTTCGCGTCGCCGATTTTCTTGTGGCGTTGTGTGCGCACTACTAAAGCTTTTGACATAACTTTGTAATTTTTTAAATTAAATGAATAATAAAATCTCCGGAGCGGGGGTAGGAGATACTTTCTCCTTCAGCTCCGGTGAAACAAAGATACGGCAGGCGGATGACGCGGCGAGAGGTTCCGTGAGGTTTCGTGAGGTTCCGTGAGGATAAATGAGGTTAACGGAGGTTATGTGAGGTTCGCGAATAATAATTGTAGAATTACTTAATCTTCCACTCGTCAATGCTTCTTTTCTCCAGCGAGAAGTTTACCCCGATGCGATATAGCTTCCGCCTATCCATGGCGAATGGCTTGGCATATCCTTTTTCCTCTATCTGCCGCAGAGCCTCCTCGGGTGTTCCGTCCAGCTTAAATTCCACGATATAGACGTAGTCTTTCGTTTCTATCACCATATCCATGCGGCTTTCGCTTGTGGGGCGTTCTACTTTGGTGTAGAATCCCAGCATACGCATCACGATGAAGAAGACATTCTGGAAGTAGAGTTCGGCATCGCCCACAATCTTATAGTCCGTATCGGAAAACATGGTGGCAAGGCGTTTCATGAATTGCTCGGGGTTTCCTCTCTCAACATCGTTGATGAAATTTTTTACATAATAAGTAGACTCGGTATCTTTGACGGGTGTATAATAAGGCACTAAATAATTGATGAATCCTTCGGCTACTTCCATGTTTGGAAAGTCTAAGTGATACGTATCAAATCGTTCCTCATATCCTTTTATTGTCAGATAACCACTTTGATAAATCACTGCAATGGGATTGTCCTTGAATGACTCCACATCCGTAAGTGTTTTTGCCGTGACCCCCTCATTTGTAAGGTTTGGCAGGCAAAATTCGTTATCTTTCAGTAGTTTCACGAGGTAAGATGGCGTGCCTGTCTCAAACCAATAGCTCTTGAACTTCAGGGTGTCGAGTGTGCAGAGCAGGCTGAACGGATTGTATATTCCTGTTCCGTTTTCCACGAAGTGATAGCCGTCGTAGCTGTTTTTCAGGCGCAGGCATACATCTTCATAGGTGGTGTGGTTTGCCGTTGCAAGCAGTTGCAGCGGTTCTTCAAAATTGGCGTGAATTTCTTCCTGGGTGATGCCGCATATCGTTTGGTATCTGTCGTCCATACTGATATCCTTCAGGTTGTTCAGGTCGCTGAACACACTTATCTTTCCGAATTTAGTCACGCCTGTCAGCAGTCCGAAGCGTATGTACCTGTCCTGCGTTTTCATCACTGAATAGAATGCCTTGAGTGTGTCGCGGTATTCATCCTGCAACTCCTCGTTGCCAAGTGCCTGGAGCATGGGCTTGTCATATTCGTCCACAAGGATGACCACGCGTTGGCCGGTCTTTTCGGCGGCACGTCTGATAATGCCCTTGAAGCGTAGTTCCGGGGTTACTTCGCTTGGAGAGCTTCCATACAAATTCTCCCAAAAGTGCAGGGTGTCGTTCAGCACATTGGCAAGGCTGTGCTTTTTGTCATATTTACCCGTGTTCAAGTCCAGATGCAGGATGGGGTATTTCGTCCAGTCCTTTTCCTGTTTCTCTATGGCAAGCCCTTCGAAGAGTTCCCGCTGTCCGCTGAAGTAGGCTTCCAAGGTAGAAATTAGCAAGCTTTTTCCGAATCGGCGCGGGCGGCTCAGGAAGTAATAGCGTCCGGTGGTGGTCAACTGATAAATGAGGTCGGTTTTGTCCACATAGACATATCCGTCCTTGATAAGGCTTTCAAAACTTTGTATTCCGATAGGATATTTCATACGACTCAGCTTTGTTTTGTGACAAAGTTAGGGAAATTTCTTGGGTCGGCAACAACTTTGTGATTATTATACTCTACTTTCAGCATACGAACAAGGGAACAAACTCGTCCCCTTGTTCCTCGTCCCTTTTTCTAAGGCTCCCCGAAAACATTGACTATGGCTTGCACCTGGGCGGGAGTGTAGTTCCTGCCTGTGCGGCTCATTCCCATTTCCAGCAGGCGTTGTTCCAGTCCGGGCGCTTTGCGTATCCAGGTGTTGAAGCGGTTGACTGCTGCCTGTTGGGTCACTCCGTGAATGTAGCACATGGCCAGTTCGCCTTTCCCGTAGCTGCGTATCAGGAAGCAGACTTCTAAGATAGAATCATCAGTTTTCATCATACTTTAATTTGAATAAATTGTTCTTTTTTGTGAGTCTATTATCTCTACAAATATACTGAATATTAATCAAATAGGCAACTTTCTTCTGTAATGTTTTTCAACCAATTTTCATTGTCGAACACTGTGTTCACCGGTCCCGGTTTGTCACCGTCGGGACGGTGCACGATATCCTCCTCGCAGGGCCAGTAACGCCCGTTGATGCGGTTGTAGACGAACTTGGCACAGGTGTTGGCGCTGCCTAGATGCTTAAACCTCACTTTGTCGATGTAGATGGTGACGATTTCTTTCCCGTCATTCCGGTCTACGGTAAAGCAGAAGTCGGCCATATTGCCGAAGTTGGCGGAGCCGTTGATGTCATTCATCTCCACCCGCCGCAGTTCGCCGTTGGTGGTGTTGCGGTTCACCTTGCGCGGATGCGCCACGAGGATGACGAGGCACTTGTGCTGCAGGGCGAAGCGGCTCAGCTTGTTCAGCAGCGAGGTGATGTATTGCAGTTCCGTTTGTCCCGGTTCCAGCTGCTGGTCGATGCGGTTCAGCGGGTCGACGACAAGGATGCGCACTCCGCGGCGGCGCACCAGTTGGCGGGCCTTCTCAAGAATGCAGTCTACGGTATAACTTCCCGAGTCCGGCAAGATGTGCGTCACGTTGTCCGTCAGCCAGCGCGTCGTCCGGCTGTAGAGGGCTTCCGTCATGCCCGGTCCGGGGCGGAAGGGGTGTCCGGTCAGCTTTTCGGCGAGCTTGGCCAGATGGTATTCCATCGGCATGTTTTCGGGACTGAAGAAGCCGATTTTCCATTCGTGGCGCAGGCAGAGGCGCAGGACGAGTTCGTCGATGAATTCCGATTTTCCCTCGCCGGTGCGTCCCGTCCACACTGCGAGGCGCCCCGTCTCAAAGGTGCAGTTCTCGTCCAGATTGTTCCAGCCCGTTTCAGCGCCCCGTTGCAGGCCGTTTTCGAAGAGCGTGCGGAGAGGCTCCTGACGGTCTTCGGCGGTAAAGACACCCTCCAGCGGGATTTCTTCAGCCTGTTCCAGCGTAATGAGCAGACTTTCCGCGCCATACTTTATCAGATGCTCGTTGGCATCCTTGCATTCCGGCCCGAAGTGTACCAGGCGGCAGCGTTCGGTTCCGAGGCGCCGCACGAGTTCCCGTTGCAGCAGCCGGCCGGAGTTGTCCTCGTCTGTGGCGATGTAGATGAGTTGCTTCGGCTCGAAGTGTGTATCCACAAAGCGGTCCATCCAGGTGAGGTTGTTCTGCGCGCCGGCGGGCACGGAGATCACGTCCTTTCGTCCGGCGCTCATGAAGGCAGCGGCGTCGAATTCGCCCTCGGTGATGATGCATTCCGGCGTGTCCAGTATGGCGTCGATGTTGTAGGGGATCAGCTCGGCGCCCTTCACCATCATGAAGTGCTTGCGGCCGCTGCGGTACTTGGTGTTGATGAGCGTGCCGTTTTCGAAATAGTTGAAGCAGAGGCAGTTTTCCAGTTCGTGGCTTTCGGGCAGCATGATGCATTCTTCAGTGATGCGCAGTTCGGCCAGCAGATGTTGCGCCAAGCAGCGTTCCTGTGTCCAGTATCGTTCCAGGTTCTCGCTGAGCTTTGCCTTGGCGGTATTGAAGACGGGGCGGCGGAAGTGGGAGGGGAGCTTGCAGGTACGGTTGTATTTTTCTTTTAACTGTTGCCGTTCCCGCTCTTCGGCATCATCGGGCACGTAGAACTTGTGACCGCAGTGATGGCAGTAGCATAAGCCCTTGTCCAGATCGATGGAGAACGATTTGTTGCCTTTGTGTCCGCGGGTGGCGTTGCACTCCGGACAGATGGTTTTGATTTTGCCGCTGGTACGACCGAGGGTGTCGATTCCGTACTTATGAAAATTTCTCATTGTTTGTTGAATTGTTGAAAATTGTTTTTGAAAAGTCATTTGTGAAGTCGTTTGGAAATGCCACACTTCAGTGTCTCGAATGCCACACTTCGTGGGGGCAAATGCCACACTTGGATGAGCGTGATCTGTGGCATTTGCTTTGTTCAGCTGTGGCATTTGCCTTGTTCAACTGTGGCGTTTGCCCCCACGAAGTGTGGCATTTGCGAGCTCCATGAGCGTGTGGCTTCATTCCAGAAAGCGGTGGCGTCCGGTCGGGGAGGGGCATTATCGGGAATAGTGCAGCCCAGATAGGTGCGTCGGCCGTCAATACGCTGTTCGTAGCGGTAGGGGTCGGGCGGGGCGGCGGACTTCTGCTTGGCGTCGAGTGCCAGTAGGGTTGCGTGCAGGGCTTGCGCGGTGCGCTGTCCGGGATTAGTATAGTTTGCGAAATAGCGTCGCGCATCGCTTTCGGTCAGTAGGTCGTGCCATTTGTCGTAGATCTCGATATGCTCCTTGAAGCAGTCTACAGCCACCTTGATGTGACGCATCAGCAGTGCACCGTAGCCACTGTGCATGCAGGTTACTTCGAGCCAGGGCGTTTTTTCGACCAGTCCGTCCACCAATTCCTGCCAGGGACGTATGGGATACAGCGGTGCTTGCGGCCGACCGAAGTCGTCGCAGACGGTAAGCGTAGTCGGAGAATTGTTGGCATCATTATCAGCATCAGCAGTAGTTTCTTTTTCTTTTGCTGCTGCTGTTATTATATCTTTTATATTCTCTTTAAATACTTTGCAGACTATTTCTTCAACGGTGCTGTTTTTTAGCGTGTTACCTTGATTTTTGACCTGGTTTTCCGGATTCAGCTCTGACGTTTTTTGCCGATTTTCATCATTTTTTGCATCGGAACCGGCGTTTTCTCCAGCATTTTTTGCCGTTTCTTTTTCCTTCTTCTTCACCGGATTCAGCTCTTCGGGGCTGAAAAAGCCGTCTTCTTCAAGATTGAAAAGTTGGAATTCGGAGATGATTTTCTTCAGGTAACTGAGCGGCATCTTTTTGCTCTTGCAGTAAGGGCGCAGATATTCCAGTTTTGCTCTGGGGGCAGGCAGTATGGAGAGTTTCTCGATGATGATCCAGTAGGCTCCGGTTCCTCTGGGGCCTTCCTTGTCGAACAGATTTTGCATTCGTGGGTCGTGCATGGCCATGAGCGGGTGTTGCAGGTAAAAATTTCTTTTCATTACAATTGTTTTAAATTTGATTAATTACTTGTGGGAAAATGTTGCGTAAGGCGGAGTAGCCTGTTGTGGCGGCGACGGCGTTTTTTCGTAGCGTTTTCTCTTGACAGCGTCAAAGATAAGCATAGCCCAAAGATTCTGGATGTACGGTCTGTCCACTGCTTGTCCGTGTCAGAATAGCTTCCGGACAAGATTTAGTGGGCCTAGACCGTACATTTGAAATGAATGGTTACTCATTGTTAAAATTAAGGTTTATTATGAATTGGAGGAGCCCTGACACCGAAGAGTGCATTACGATAATTATATGCAATCATCTGTCGGTCATTTTTTTAGCTTCTTTTTGCCCGGGTCCTGGCTGTATTTGTGAGTGACCTCGCGAATGTGTCCTAGCGCCCGCTTCAGGCGTACGCTGATATTGCCTTTGTCTTCAAGCAGCTCCTCCACGCCTTGGGCGAAAAGTTCCAGTACGATAAATTCTAGTCCTACATGTTCTGTTTCGATCAGAACGTTGAAGATTTCTACATGATCTCCGTTAGTAACGGATAGTTCAAATGTTTTTTTTCATGATTTTTGTATTAATAAAATAAATGGCGGCAAAGGTAGAAATACCCGGAGAAGGAGTCTGGCAATTTTTGGGATATAATTGGTGTTTACTGTTTTGATGAAAGAAATCCGCGGAAGGTACCTCGGATAACGGCCGCTGCCAATCGAAATTTACCATGTAGCAGATATACCATTGTCTTTTTAGGTGCGGCAATGAGAGAAATGTATAGGCAGGACAGGATTTGTTCGCCGCCCGGTATGTTTCGACGGGCGTACAGGATGCGGGCGCGTGAGAGATAGAATTCTCTTAAGGGGGTTCCTTTCTTGGCAGTCATGCTTTCCTTGTGGTAGACTACGGCTTCGGGTTCGTACCATAATTTATACCCGGCCCGGTGTAGCTGTGCCGACCAGTCAAATTCTTCATAAAACAGAAAGTAGATTTCTGTCATTGTGCCTGCTTGTTGCAGGGCGTCACGACGCACCATCATGGCGGCGCCATGCAGGGAGGCGGTTTCGCATGCTATCCGGTAGCTGGGCTGGTCTTTTTCGTTGAAGCCGATGGCAGCATTGCGTAGTGTGATGCGTGAGAATGGGGTAAAGCCGGCGTATTGTAATGTGTCGGGTGCATAGCTGTATTTTAGCATGGGCGATACGCCGCCGTTTTTGGGGTCTGCTTCCAGCCGGTGGATCAACGTTTCCAGTATCGGTTCTTTGATAATCGTGTCATTATTGAGGAAAAACAGATAGTTGCCTTCAGCTACTGTCAGTCCGGCGTTGTTGCCTCCGGCAAATCCGGTATTGGTGTTTTGTACGACTTTTACTTCGGGGTGGCGCAGCTTGATTTCATCGGCTTCGGGCATGCGGGAGCCGTTGTCCACTACAATGATTTCATAGGGATGGGTTTCGTGCTTGCGGAATGAGGCGATCATTTCGCAGGTGTCGGCAAGGCCGTTGTAGTTGACGGTGATGATGGAGACGAGGGAGGTTGTGCGATTTTTCATCTGTTTTGCTGGTTATATTTGCAAAGATACGTTTTTCTCCGCTGATTTTTTTCTTGTAGGTGACAATATATACAAAAAAAGTAGTTTCTTTGTACCTTAAAATAATGGGAGGTTTATATAAACTATGAAAAAAGCGAGGATAGCCTACTGTATTCCTGCACTTTATTATCCCAGCGGCATGGAGCGTGTCCTTATATTAAAGGCCAACTATCTGGTGCGGCATGGATATGAGGTTCACATCATACTGACGGATGGAGGCGACAAGCCACCTTATTTTCCGTTGGACCCTTCCGTCAAACTGCACCAGCTGGATATAGATTTTGAAGAGCCATACCGTTATGCGCTTCCTCGCCGCGTGTGGCTCTACCAGGTGCGTATGCGAATTCTGAAGAAAAGACTGAACAAGTGCCTTTGCGCCTTGAAACCCGATATCACCGTGTCGCTGTTGCGACGCGATATCAACGTCATCAATCGGATGACCGACGGTAGTCTGAAAATGGGAGAAATACACTTTGACCGTATACACTACCGTAATTTCAACGTCTCCCAGTTGCCTTCTTGGCTTAATGCATACGTTGAACGCCGTTGGATGAACTCCTTGATACGAGAACTGCGTCAGCTCTCAAAGTTTGTGGTGCTGACTCATGAAGATGCCACTTTCTGGCCTGAGTTGCAGAATGTTCATGTTATTCCCAATCCCGTTCCCTTTTTCCCCGACACGGTTTCCGACTGCTCCAACAAGCAGGTCATCGCCATGGGGCGCTATGTAGCGCAAAAAGGTTTCGACCGCTTGATAACCGCATGGCGCATGGTGGCGGACAGGCATCCCGACTGGACGTTGCGCATTTATGGCGACGGGCATCTGCGCGGGGAGCTACAAAAACAAGTGGAGGATTTGGGGTTGACGGACAGTTGCTTTCTGGAACATTCCGTTTCTGACGTGGTTTCCCGGTTTGGCGAAAGTTCCATATCCGTATTGAGTTCGCGCTTCGAAGGCTTCGGCTTGGTTATCGTAGAAGCCATGTCCTGCGGGGTTCCGGTGGTTGCGTATACTTGCCATTGCGGACCGCGCGACATTATTACTGACAGAAAAGACGGGATTCTGGTGTCCGAAGGAGATATTGCCGGTCTTGCCGAAGGCATCAGTCGACTGATCGAGGATGAAGAGTTGCGCCGCAAGATGGGAATGGAGGCCCGTCGGAGGGCTGCGGACTACCGGATGGAGGTGATAGGTGCGCAGTGGATTGAATTGTTTGAATCACTGTTGTCTCGTCCAGTGCAGGATGGAGGCTATTAATAATGTTTAGCTTATGAGTTGGTACAGTCGTTATCTGCAAGTTTATGAGAAAAGTTTCGATGAAGTGGCTTTTGCCGGGATTATATCGGAAGTACGTTCTAACTTGAAGAAGCTCCAGAGTGATGCACCTTTGGTTACGGTCTCTATCATTGCATACAATGAAGAGAAGCACTTGTTGGCCTGCTTGTGGGCGCTGAGTGAGATGAAAACCCGTTATCCCATTGAAATTATTGGGGTGAATAATGATTCTCAGGACCGCACTGCTGACATTTATAGTGCTGTTGGTCTGCCATTTTATACAGAATTGCAGCATAGTTGTGGTCATGCCCGCTTTTGTGGATTGACGAATGCACGTGGAAAATATCATATAAATATTGATGCAGATACACTTTATCCTCCTACCTATGTGGATGCTATGATTGATGTAATGGAGAAGAATCCTGATGTGATGGGGGTTAGTGCGACATGGGGTTATTATCCTGATAAGCAACATTCGCGTATCGGACTTTACTTATATACACTTTCTCGTGATTGCTATTTATGGTTGCAGTCTTTCAAGCGTCCGGAACTTAGCGTCCGAGGCTTAGTGTTTGCCTATCGGACAGAGGAGGCTAGAAAGGTCGGCATTCGCACTCATATCATCCGTGGTGAGGACGGTGCTCTGGCATTCGGCCTTCGTAAATATGGGCGTCTTGCTTTTCTTAGAAACTCTAAAGTGCGTGCGGTGACAGGATATGGTACAGTAGGCGGGGGGGCCTTGCTGGGAAGCTTCTGGAAGCGGGTGCTGCAAGCGTTTGCGAAGATAAAGCATGTATTCACATCTGCTAAGGAGTATAAAGATGAGGAATCAAATTTGATCAAGAAGTGATCTTTTTCTCTATTTTTTTAATAATAATATATTTTTGCAAGAAGAGTATTTATTGATTTAGATAAACAATGATAATAAATAAGCAGGAGTCTGAAGCGCTTAATATCACTCGGTTTGTGATGAGTATCTTTATCGTGTTTTTTCACGCTTATACATCTGTGCAAATGTATGATTATTGGAAAGACCTTCCTGTGTATAGAGGTGTTGTACGTTTTTTCGCATTGCAAATTGGTGAGATGGGGGTACCCGTGTTTTTTCTAATATCAGGCTATCTTTTTTTTTGCAAGTATCAGCAGACGTGGATGTGTTATAAGAGTAAATTGCAGAAACGTTTTTACTCATTATTCATACCATATATATTTTGGAATGCTTTTATTATTGTCGCTTATTATGTAGCTGAATCAATCCCAATTGTACAAACTCTATTTAATGAAGGTGGCAAGTTAGTACATGATTTTGATTTGCATGATTTTCTGTTTGCATTTTGGTCACATAAGGGGGGAAATCCAATTCTTACTCAGATGTGGTTTGTCCGTGATCTCCTGCTCCTTGTTATATGTGCGCCTATTATATACCTTTTGGCACATTATGTCAAATTTGTAACAATATTTTGTTTTGGTATAATATGGTTCATAAAACAGGAAGTTCCCAATTGGGAGAGTGGTCTTCTTTTTTTCTTTATAGGTGCTTGTTTTAGCATATATGGCAAAAGTTTAACAGAAGAGATACGGAAAATAGCGCAATCCCTTTTTATTTTCACCCCATTGTTATTGCTGGCAGACTTTTTCTTGAGTGGAACTACCACTGGTTTTTATGTGCATCGTACACTGATTTTTGTAGGAGTATTTTTTGTTATTGCTTTAGTAACAATACTGATAGAGAGAAAGAAAATACATGATATTGTGTTTCTGACTTCCGGCAGTTTTTTTCTTTACATCATTCACGATCCTATGATTCGTTTTATTCATAAGTTTACTCTTCGCTGGGTAGATCACACCAGTGAACTTCAGACGATAGCTATATATGTTGTAGTGGTAGCAATTGATGTCGCTATTGCTTATTTCATTTTTTGGTGTTTACAGAAATATGCGTCCGGTTTTTTAAGATGGTCGACAGGAGGAAGATAAAGTGTAATTGTGTTTTTTACTTATTGAAGATACTTTAGTAATATATTGATTTCCCTTTGATAGGATAACTGTTGTGCATCATAATCCTGATATACATCTGTATTAATTGCACCATTTACAATTAGTGAAAGAAGGCAATTCAGATCTGCACTATCCTCTTGCTTTACGAAGGATCCATATTTTTCTTGTCCAATTAAGTCTCCTGCACCACCTACATTTGTACTGATAATGTAGTTCCTGAAGCGTTTCGCTTCATTCAGCACAATGCCGTAGCTTTCCCAGCGTGAAGTGCATACAAAGACTTTCGCTCGGTTGTACCATTCCCACAATTCTTTCTTGCTCTCTATTTTTCCGGCAAACACGACTTGCTCTTTCTTTTCCGGGTATTTTTGGTAGAATCTCTCTATGGCTTGACGAAACTGATTTTCCACAGGGCCTATTAAGACAAACTTCCACTCCTTCAGTTCCATACAGCCTAATGCATCCAGAATCATCTCCGTGTTTTTCTGATGAGTTCCCAAACGTCCTACAGTAATGATTAGATTCTCTTTTTGCTGGAATTTCCGTTCTGAGACGCCGGATGCAGCGAATGCTTCTTCATCAAAAGCATTGGGTAGTAATACGAGCTTTTGGAGCATTATTTTACTAAAATCACTGTCGTAGCACAGAAAACCATAAGCCTGCGACGTTTCGCATGATAGGGCGGTTATCTTTTTCAGGCATTTCGTATATATCATTTTCCGCAATGCCTTACCAAGAAAAGAATGCTTGTTCAGATTAAATTCCTGGCCGGAACCAGTGTCCAGTTTGATGTATATCTCCCCATGCTTATTCAGAAGTTTGTAAAGCAGGATGTTGACGTATGTCTCCAGCTTCCAGTGAAAGCACACCAACAAGTCGATGCGTGAAGCGTTTTGTAGAAGATACTTTATGTATACGAGGATTCTCCGGTACGGGTTGTGCCCCAGCGCTTGTTTGGTAAATATCAATCCTTTCTTCGTCATGGAAGGGAGTAGCCGGGCTACTTCTTCGGAGTAGCCGCAGCAGATTTCTACGTCATAGTCTAAAGCCTGCCCCAGGTAATAGGGCACCAACACTACGTCTTTTCCGAACTCTAGCGAATTCAGTTTTCTCCAAAGCAGTGTCAGCCGTTTCTTTCTTTCTTCCATACATTTCAATTTTTAAGCCAAAAAACAATCCGGTTTTTGAAACCGACGTACCGGGATAGGTGCAATCGGTGGAAGCGACAGAAAGTTTCTATCTTTTCAAGCAAGGTCATCTGGTGTCCTAACCAAATCACTGAGTTCAAGGTTTTTCTTAAATAGAGGTCGATGATGGACCTCCATTCGGGATGCTGTTGGGCCCAACTGCGTATTTGTGTACATACCGTGGTGTATCCTTCTATATTGCGCATGCTGAAACCGGCCGTCATAGTCGAATGATCCCGCATTCTACGTTTGAAGAATGATTGTGGAATGTAGCCTACCCGTTTGGCATTCAGCATGATTTGTACAACGAAGATAGTGTCTTCATGAATCACTCCGGCCGGAAATCCGCTGAAATGCTTTTTGAGGAAGGAGTGTCTGGCGAAACATAGCCAGGGGACGACGTAGAATAGGTCGTGTTCCAATTCATAGTGCATCAGTTCCATTCCGTTCCATGGCTCCCGCTTGTCAATCCGTCCTTTTCTGCAATAACTGAAACTGGCAGGTGAATTCGATGTTTCCTGGATGGTTTCGGCATCAAAGGTTACGAAATCTAGATTTTCTTGTTCGCATTTTTCATAACATTGCCTCAGTGCTTCTAAATCCAGAATATCGTCACTGTCCATAAAGTAGATATATTCACCGGTTGCCAGTAGCAGTCCGTTGTTACGGGCTACGCCTTGCCGCTGGTTGGGTTGTATGGAATATCTGATTCTGCTGTCCTTGCGGGCATATTCTTCAATAATTTGCTGGCTATTGTCGGTAGAACCGTCATTGATAAGTATGATTTCCAGACTTTTCAGCGTCTGGTTGCAAATACTGTCTAAGGATTCGTACAGGTAGGCATCCGTATTATATACAGGGATAATGACGGAAACCTTGGGAGATGTACTAGCAGAAGAACTGTTACTCGACATTTTTATCGTTTTTGATATCAGACAAAAGTAATAAATCTAATTAGAATTATTATCATCTCTTCAGATAAATATCTTATGTTTTAGTCGTTTTTTTATCTTAAAACTCTTATCTTTACCTTCAAGAAAAGAAAGTGTTGGAAATTATCAGTAGAGTTTTTAATAATGATTTATATTCGATTAAGCGGTCGCTTCGGTAATTATCTGTTTCAAATAGCGGCAGGTGCTTCTTTGGCGAAGAAGTATGGTACGGACTTCAAGGTAGTGGTAGCTCCCGATACAGAGGCTATATCCACCGTCAGCAAAGAATCTATGTGGAAATATGTTTCTTCTTTCAAGGAGAATATCTTCCGTGAAATTGAGTTTGTGCATGAAGTGCCGGGAGATGTATCGCTGTATAGTTGGCGTGATTTTCCGTACAAACCAATTCCCTATGATGGAGGGGATCTGATGATTGACGGATATTTCCAGTCTCATGAGTATATTGATAATGATTTGATGCAACAATTGTACGCTATGCCCAAAGCGATAGGAGAAAAATTGACTCAAAAATATGGAGAGATTTTGAAGCAGCCTTTTACTTGTATTCATGTGCGCAGGGGGGATTATTGCAAGCTCCCTCATCGCTTCAGCATTTGCTCGATGAATTATTTTCGGAAAGCTGTCGGGCTAATAGGAAGGGAAACCCTTTTTATGGTAATAAGCGATGATCTGAAATGGTGCAAAAAGCATTTTAAAGGACGGAACTTTGTGTTTGCAGATAAAGGAAATTCTATGTTGGAAGATTTCTATTTGCAAAGTCTGGCTACGAATAATGTTATCAGCAACAGCTCTTTTAGTTGGTGGGGAGCTTGGCTGAATACAAATACGGATAAGAAGGTATTTTATCCCACACCATGGTTTGGACCACACTATTCTCACTATGATGTGTCTGATTTATGCCCGGATGAATGGTGTGCTTTACCCAATCGTACCCCATTTTATTACCAACTGAAATCAGTCTGGATACGGCTGGAAATGAAGATAAGGCACAGATTGGAGAGAAAGTGATACTTACTGTTTTAATATTTGTGGAGAATGTTTCTCACTTTAGCGACAATATCGTATTCTTTGCGCCATTGTAAATAACCTCCCCATAGAATCAGTGCCAAAAGACTTTTCACGCAGAGAGAAACCACTATATTCCAATCGGATGAACAGAGGGAGAGGGGATACAGTACTCCCCCGATGAGCAATGTGATGATTAAAGGAGAGATGAGCTGTCTGTACAAATGCAGCATGTTGCGGCGGAATTGATAGTGATAGAGTTGCCAATAGCATTGGATGAAACATAGAAAATACGAAATCAGCATGCTGTAAGCAAAAGCTTCCAGCGTACGAAAAAACAGGATGCATACCAGAAATCCGGTGCAGGTGGCAACGGCTGTGAAAATGCCGCAAATAAAAAGCCCGCGCGTGTCGTTCGTGCTTTGAAAAAACGATCCGGAAGAGGACATCACTATTTGAAATCCGACGGTTAATGAAAGTATCTGAAAAGCGGGTATAGACGGTTCCCACTGAGAGCCGAATACGAAAAGCATCAGTTCGCGCCCACAAAAGAAAAGGAGTATACCCAATGGGAAACCGATGAAAGCCAGCAGACGTACCATTCGCTCATTGATGGTAGCTAATTTATCCGTTTCCTTTTGGTAATCGGACAAGATGGGATGAAGCACGGGGGTGATGACGTATGTGATGTTTTGTATAGGAAGAGACATTAGGCGATAGGATTTTTCATAGTAACCGAGTGGTGCCATACCAATATACTTTCCTATTAGCATCTTATCCAGGTTACGGATGAAATAACTCATTACATTAAAAAGGAATTGGTACATGGAATACGCCCATATCTTTTTTAGACTCTTGATCCCCCATGTCCACAGAAATTTCTGTGGGTATTTTTTCAGCGAAATGAAGTAAATCAAAACACTCGACAACACAGGCTGGATCAGCAGAGTATAAAGTCCGGCTCCCAACAACGCGGCACCTACGGCAATAGCGCCTACCGTTATTTGTATGATAAAAGTGCGCCAGGCAATAAACTTAAAGTCTTTATTCTTAAAGAACAACGTGTTGGGCACAGTTCCGGCGGAAGCAAAAAACAAATTCACGGAGAGAAGCTGACATATAGGTAGCAGGCGTTCATCCTGATAATAGTCGGCTATGAAACCGGTGGAGAGGAAGAACAGAACGCTCAGTATCATTCCTATCCATATCGTGAACATATAGATTTCGTTAATGTCGTGATCTGTCAATTCCTTATTTTGCACAACAGCGGAAGATATGCCTATATTGGTGAAGATGGCAAAAAAGTTAATGAAAACAGTAGCTATGGCAACGGTTCCAAAATCGTCGGGACACAGCAATCGGGCAAGTATGGCCATTACGACTAATGAAATGACTAAACCGGAATATTTGGCTACTGCTGTGTAGAATACTCCGGAGAGCATCTGCTGTTTGATATTTGCCATAATCTTTTTTGTTCTTAGGAATGAAATTATATATCATCACACACTTTTTTCATTTGCTCTTTCCATGACAAATGCCGGATAGAGTTTCTGATCTCTTGTGGAGATATCGTTTGTTTCTTGCAAAATGCAATAAGTCCGGGAATGTCTATAGCTGTTTCATTTGCCGATGCCTTTATTATATAAGGCATCTTTTCGAAGTCGTCATCCGTCTCCGAGTAGATGAATCCGAACCCCCGGGCTGCATATTCGCGGTTTTTTAAGGTTTTGATATTGAAGATGCCGCTGCGATGCCGAGCCAGGCTGCCAACGGCAAAATCCGCTTTTTCAAAAAGTGCATCCAGTTCTTTTCCATGCTTTGCGCCATGCATGAAAACGTAATCCTGCAAATTATATGCTTGAATAGGATCTTCTATCTCTTGCCTCTCTCTTTCGCCGAAAAGGTTGCCTACAATGTGAAAATAGACCTTGTAACCAGGATTATGGGCGTAATATTCTTTCAGTCCTTTGATTAGCCGGTCGAAACCATGCCAGAAGTGTATCTCTGCAACTCCAATCAGATGCAGCTCATTTTCCATTGTACGTATCTGTTTTCGTAATGGGATGGAATTGAAATTGATGCCGTTGGAAATGCGGATGGTGCGTTGCCCGAATATCTCAGTGTCGTTGGAGAAGGTTACGACGGCATCTAGGTGACTGCAAAGGGTGTGGCGGAAGATTCTGTCTATACACAGGTTCAACTTTTGGTCAGTGAACTCCTGGTCGTAAGGGTAGGTCGGAATCTCCAATACAATCTGGGCCCCCAGTTTCTTGGCGGATTTCACAAAGTGTATGGTGAACGGGTTGGCATTATGGTAGTAGCGGATATATACAAATGATATCTGCTCTTTCCGTATATAGTGGATAATGGGGGCAAATGACACCCTTTTCTTTATTTTGGCTAAAGTGCCTTTACCTAAATTTACCAGAACTTTCTCGTCAATCATCCACTGCCGCTCTCCGTTTTCACGGACTTCGTAATAACAAGTACGCACGTCCATACCGTACTGTTTGAGTGCATCTACTTGATATCTGATTTTTTTGCTGATACCATTGTACTCCTGAAAACCATAGAAAACAAGAAATAAAGCTCGCATAGTTTTTAATTATTTAAAACATTTGATACAGGCGGACCAACTCGTCCGCTGTCTTTTTCCATGAAAATTCTTGTGCACGCAGCAGGCCATAGTCCTTTTGCTTCCGGTAGAGGATGGAATCGTTTTCCAATTTTAGCAAGGCGTCAGAGATTTCTTCCGGTTTGTAAGGATCCACAGCCAAGGCACCCGGTCCTGCCACTTCGGGCATGGCGGACGTGTTTCCGGTAATGACAGGCGTACCGCACGCCATCGCCTCCAACATCGGAATTCCAAAACTCTCACGGAGCGAAGGGTAGAGGAAAGCGAAGGCAGCATTATAGAGTGTCGACAAATCATGGTTAGCAATATAGCCGGGATAATACAGCTGGGATTTTATATCGGTCAGATCCTCTTGCTGCAACAGGCTGTCGATGTATTCCTCTTTCAAGTCAGCGATAAGTAACGGGCGCTTTACAGATGACTGTTGTAAGTACAAGCTATATGCCTTTAATGTTCGTGCCGCATTTTTCTTGGGATCAGTATTTCCCAGAAAAAAAAGAAAATCCTTTTGTGGGATATATTTCTGGACAATCTCCATGTTTATATCCGATTGTTGATGAAAGTGAGTACTATATCCGTTATAGATAGCTGTGATACGTTCTGAAGGTATCTGTAGAGCTTGCCGAATGCGATTACATTCAAATTTTGACACTGTGATAATCTTTTTGCATTTTTTCAGAATGCGAGGAACCACCAGACGCCGATAGTGCCATCCCATTTCCTGGTAGAGAGACGAGCTTCGATGCTGTCTGGGTTCCAGATAGATTATGTCATGGAGTGTCAGTACAAGAGGAACAGGACACCGTAATGGAGCCGTATTCGAGGTGCAGTGTAATATATCTACTTTAAGGCGTTTTACAGCTCGTGGAAGAGCTATTTGTTCCCAAAGCGGGTAAGTAGGACATTTCAATTCTATGATAGAGAGGTTAGTCGACTCTTCCAAACAGCGGTCTTCGCCCGGAGCGACGATAACGAAATAATGGTTATCGTCATTCCTCTTTTGCAATTCACGAATTGTTTCCAAAGCTACAAAGTCCATTCCATGCTTGTTGGGACGAAAAATACGTTGGGCTTCAATGGCTATTCTCAAGCCTTTGGGACCCGTGTGTGTGTTGTTTTTTTTTTCTTGTTTTTTTTGAATGAGAAGAAACGAGTAACGTGACTGAATATGGATGCGAATACAAGAATTGGTAATGCCCATACTGAATATTTGAAGCGTTTGTTTACTTCTCCATCGGGCAATGCCATGATAAATGTGATAGCAATGACAGCCAAAAGTACATACCACTTAAAGCTGAGCGACCAATCCAGAAGAGTGATGCCGGCAGCGCATAAAATGATAAGGGCTATCAGTAAGAAGCGTGAAGGCATCAGCCATTGGAATAGTTTGAGAGAATAATCCCATTCGCCTTTCAGTAACGTAATAGGCAATCTTTTCAAGGCTAATATTGTACTGCTGTATTGTGAACGAAGCCACCCGATACGTTGAGCTTCATATCCGTCGGCACTTTCTTCTTTCTTACTATAACAGACTACTTCCTCCATGTACTCAGTATAGATATTTTGCTGTAACAAAGCCGTTTCCATCGCTTTGCTTAAATCTGAGCCTTTTAGTTTGGGGGCAATTTCATGGAACATTGCAAAGTCAAACGCCATTGCAGAACCTATCAAAGCCGAAGAGAACCCCATGCGGGTATGTGCTTTACGGAAAATATTATTATTAATTTCTTCACTGGTGGCATTCAATACGGCAATGCTGGTGGTCAGGTTCTCCGTCATGCGGTGTGCCTGAATGGCATCGCATCCTGAGTAGTACGCATTGTTGAATAAGTTCAATGCGTTGGGTACAATCCGGTTGTCTGAATTAAAAATGATAACCATGTCGTATTCGGCAGGAGAGTAACGCTCCATAACTTGCTGGATGGCATAGACTTTAGTGCATTGCTCTTTGTCGGGCACAACTATATTGACTGGCATCTGTAGCAAAGTTACAAGGTCTTCTTCGGGCAGCTGGGTTGCCGCAACGGCTATGTCATACTTGTCTCTGGGATAAAGTTGAGTATCTAAAAAATGATTTATAGATTGAATTACTTCCTTGCCGTTACGTAGCACTGTGAATAATACAAGGAAACGGTGCGTCTCTTTGGCCGGAGGATAAGGATTCTTATATTTCCCTAACGAAAAGAGTGCGCAAATGAAAAGATACAATACCGGTATACTTAATAGTAAAAACAAAATTGCATCTGCTATTTGTAAAGCGTTATTGTTTTCGTCCATCCACCAGTCTGGATTGAATATGGAAAAAATTTCGTTCATAATATGGAGTTATTGCTTATTTATGTTTATTAATTGTTTATCTATATACGCTCCGTTCATTACGAAAGCTATCATGGCTACAATTATAAAGTTTGTAGGTGGCATGCCCGGAGCATATCCGGTATATCCACTTAGCAGGATACCAAATACAGTACCTGTAAAAGCCGCCAATTCTTGTCTCAGGTATCTATTTCGGACTTTAAACATGACTATATAGCAGCAGCCTAACAGAGTTATTGCATAAATCAATATCTGTAATGCCACGCCCACTACTCCTGTCTGTATCCAGGTAGCTACAAAGAAAGAATCAGGAGGCAGCGTTCCTTCTTTGTAAGTGTCGTCTGCCTGTAACCATAATTTGGGTATATCGTTGGCTATGCCCACTCCAAATGGATAATCTTTTAAATATTGAGCCATTTCTTTCCTGTTTTCTACACGCACGTTGAATGATGCGTCTTCCGTTGGGTGAAATGCGGTGCGGGCACGCCTTATAAACGAATTGCTATTTCCTATGTCTGTAAATGCGAGAAATATAAATATGCTTAATCCGGAAATTAATGTAATTGAAAAATGTCTAAGGTCTTTACATATCAAACTGTATAGAGCGAGACCGGCAAAAGGTACAATGAGAGCACCTCGTGTACCAGAGAGAAACATGCCTATAAATCCCATTACAGCAATGCTTATATAAAAAATAGCCAAAATCCGATTACGGGTATTGAGACCGATTATTATATATACAGTGCCTGCAGCAGCCATAACCACGCCAAAATTACCAGCATCAGTGAAGTAGGAAAAGTAACGTATGCCGGTAGATATGATATGAGTTCTTGCTGCCTCTTGTACGTATAGCCAATACCGTTCGGCCGAGTCGAAACCAATGTACTTCTGGTACATTAATTTTATGAAAGCAATGATAATGAAAACCCCGATAAGCATTAATCCACTTTTTAAAGCTTTAGGGGAGTTGGATACAATGGAAGCAACCGCGTACAATACGAATGTCTCTAATATCATGATGCGAATGCCATGGGTAATACCTTCCGATCCAATAAGAGGATTGGTTAATTGCAATAGCACGAATACAATCCATGCAATATAGCTGATCGTAAAGATATTGACTGCGTTTTTTAATCTGAAATTTGTCTTTTTCAGGTAAAAAACAACCAAAAGAGAAATAACAAGATAAACCAATAGTATATCCAGGCCAATGCTTAGCTTGACTTTTAAAGTATAACGGGAGATTGTTGTGAAGAAAAAGGCGTAAGTAGCATAAAGTAAATATATAAAATAGGGATTTAGAAATCCATAGCCTATGCCAGTAACTACTATAGGTAAGCACACGATAACTGCTGCTATTAATAACTTTTGAGTTATAATAGCATACGCAATGCCTGCCAGCCCACCCATAAGCAACAGATTTATCAGTGCCTTGGGGGGGGCTTCGCGTACTGGATATGGTGTGTTTGATGCCATAATCGTATTATTTGACTTCATTCTTTTGAGACGTCAAACCTAATTGTGCCAAACGACTGAAGAACGAGTGAACCGGCATTTTAGGTGGTAATTCGCCCGTGAACGATTCTACCACATCGCGGTCAGCGTTGTTTAGATAAAGCATGAAAGGAGTATCTATCAGTGCTTCTTTGAAAGGGGCCAATGTCGTACTATCGCTTTCTCGCCATAATCTGCAAGCATTAGCTACCAATAGATTAACATCTGCTTTTTGAAGTACCGATAAAGGAACGCTGCTATCCTTTATCGGTGGATACTCTACAAGTATAATGTCAGGTGTCTGCTCTGCTTCATTAAGTGTCCAGAAATCACTTAATTGTTGCGCCTGTACATATTGTTTAGAACCGCTTTCAAAGTCATAGTCGTAAGTAACCATACGCACACGGAGTCCTTCTGATTCCCAGTGACGGCTGAAGTACTTGGCAAGGAAGGATTTTCCTTCGCGTGAATTGATACTTAGCAGGTTAATGACTGTTGGTTCACCTACCTTCATATATTTGTTTAAGCGGTTACAACAATAGGCTGCCGCCAGTCGATTGCATGCTTTCAGGAAACCGCGATATTTCAGGTTGCTGATACCGTTGAACGCAGCAATAACAGGTAGACCGCTGAGCCGCTTGCTGCGATAAGGATCGCGTAGAGTATGATCCAATATCTCTATCAGTAAGAAATATAGAATGATGAAGATCATGCTGCCAAAGAAGGCGGCAAGAATGTACATCATACGGTTGCGTCCGTTATCTGTCAAAGGATAGGCGGGAGGAGCTACGGTTTGAAGATTACTTGTGCTCATCTCAATATTTTTCAAACGCAAGTTGGCACTAGCAAGACCACTTAGCTGAGTACGGTAGTTGTCTTCAGCAATGCTGATAGAGCGCTCTTTACGGTTGACTTGAGTTCCGACGGGAGACATGTGGCTGTACTGGTCAAATATATCCTGTTGCCGTGATTCCAACACTTTCATTTCGGCTTCAGCTTTGGCTTCATTGACTAATGCTATAAGCCATTCATTGACCATATTTTCAATGCCTACACCTTCTTTGGTGAAAGCAAATTCATTCAGATTATCTGAAATATTACTGATTCGATCTTCGGCTCGCTTCAGTTCTGCTCTCTCTTTTTGCAGTTCTTCGCTTTTAGATTTACTTTGGTCTGAAATGAAGATTTCTTTTTCCATGATGCTCTGATTCAAATTGCTGACCTTATTCAACTCTTGTAACAAATTCGTATTGTTACGAATGATCTGGGCACGTACATCCATTTTTTCATCCAACATTTTTCGCAGAGCTACAGCGCCTTCGTACAAGCGTTTGGCTGCTTCCATGCGATCGTCTACTTGATAGCGGGTAGCGGCTAAGGCTTTTGTTTCTTCATCATAATTGATAATCCGTTCTTGTACATTATAATGCATCAGATTATCTTCCTCTTCATTCAGTTTTATTTTTGCTAATCGCACTTGTTCCTCAAAATAAGCAATCACATCATTTGTAGATTTGAATCGGAGAATTTCATAAGCTTTTATCAGTTCTTCAATTAAAAAAGCCACTGTTTGCTGAGTAAGACCGGGATCGGCAGAGGTATAAGAAATATCCAAGATGTCACTATTTCCTACACGTTTAAGTTCTACGCGATCTAACGCTGACATGCTGTAAAAAGCTATTGGACGATTGAAAACAGAATAGATAAAGTTACTGTGTGTATCTTTCTTATAAGCAGTTAAATTAGCTAAGGTCTTATTCTCATCTTTTCTATCTACTAAATTCAAAACTTCTTTAGGAGTCATTTGCAATAGCTGGCGATAATGCTTGGCCTGGATGTACTGATTATCTTTCCATTCCTCGCCATGGGTATAAGCACTAGCCAAAAGGCGTAAAGAAACCTTTTCTAGTGTTCCACGAGATTTAGCAATATTGACAAGGTTGTCAAATGTGGCTGCAACTACGGAGAAGTTCACTGAAGCTCCGTCTAATGATGTAGAGCTCGTTATACCCGCATATAAGCTACTTTTGACCGTATAACTGTATGGTAAAAATTGGGTGAAATAAATTACTAAACCTGTAACGAAAAGGGTCCCCCATAATAGCCAATATCGGATACGGTAAAGAAATTGCGATATAAACAGTAGAATATCCATAGATTCTTTTTTATTGTTTATCTTTGATAATATTTACATTTGTAAGCATTTCAAGTAAAATAATAGAATTGTGCAGGGCAACACGTGCTTGCTCATAGATGGTTACCGCACCAGAACGTCGTGCACGTTCCACCGCTAATTCTGTAATTGTTATTTTACCTTGAACAAAATTATATTCTGAAATCTTTATTTGTGCATTATATAGTGCAGCCGTTTCTGCCTTTGCTTTGATGGTTGCAAGTTGTTCTGTAACTGCGTTATAGGCTTCCAAAATTTTAAGCTTACGATCTTCCATGACTTCGTCTTGCGAAAATTGTAACTGTTCTATGCGATAGCGATAGTCTTTTAACTTTAGCGGTCGATTAAATATATCACCTAAGCCAATACTGAAAGTTGCACCTAAATTAAAAGTATGACGGGTGCCAACAGATGTTGATTGATACCAGTCTGTAAATGTCTCGCTGTTTTCGTTAAGGGTGTTAAAACGTCCGAAAGCATAACTTCCGTTTAGCCGGAAATAATTCCACCATTCCCGTTTTTCAATGCGATATTCATTTTTGACTTGTTCTATTTGTGAACGTGCTTTTTTCACCGTGGCGTTTTCTGTCACAGCATCCAAAAAAACGGATAATGGAGGGAGTTCTAACTTTTCAATTTCATATTGAAGCTCTTTTACTGTTTGTCCAACTGTTGCATTTTCCCATTTACTATCTTCCATTTTTAAAAGTTCCAATGTTTTGATACGCTCTTCACGCGTCATAGTCTGCTCTTGTGCAATGAGAGCTGTTGGAAAAGCAAATAAGCCAATGATGGTTATGCTATAGCTGATGAATGTTATGTATTTCTTTATCATTTTCTTACTGATTGCAGTTTATTGTTCAGCTTTGTTACCTGTTATACATTCTCCTTTTGTACAAACGCCGTCAACGTCTTAAGAATTATTTTCATATCCAGCCAAAACGAGAAATCCCTTGCATACTTTATATCCAGTTGCTTTCTCTCTTCGGCAGACATTTTACCGGCGTCACCCCGTTTCTCCACCTGCCACAGCCCCGTCAGTCCGGCCGGAGCCATGAAGCGGTCTATATAAGCATCACTTGTCAGCAGTTCGGCCTCATAGAGTGGGAGAGGGCGGTTCCCTACAATACTCATATCACCTTTCAGGATGTTGAATAGCTGCGGCAATTCATCAATACTGTATTTACGGATAACACGCCCTACGCGTGTTACACGCGGATCATTTTCCAGTTTGATGAATGTATTGTTCTGGGCTTTTTCTTTCTTTTTCACGAAATCCTCTTCTGAAATCACGAAGTCATCTGAGATTAACAGATTCTCCTCCTCATCAGGTGTTCCGGAAAGATCGTCGAAACGAATTTCCGGACCGTCATCAGAACTCTCCACTTCTTCAATCTGATACTGATTGAGGGCGTTTAATTCCTTGAGCCGTTTATCCGCGTTTGTGTACATGGAACGAAACTTCAAGAAGTTGAATATCTGGTAATTTGATCCTACACGTTGTGATTTGTAAATCACTTTGCCTTTACTCTCTAAGCGAATGGCAATGGCAGTTCCGATTAATACAGGCGAAAGAGCGATAACGGCAACGCCAGCGAAGAGTATATCAAATGTACGCTTCCACAAAGGAAGACGGAAAGTGTTCAATACCTTACGGTGTGTCTCGCTAAATTCTTTCAGTTTGCTATCCTTGCGTGCCTTGAGGTAAACATTCATACGCTGAATACTCTCTTCTTCGGCATGCGGTGGTAGAGTGTTGTTGACTCCTGCTCGTAGGTAAGCTTTTCTGCTTTCGGGCTTCAGTTCATCGGTAATAAGAGTGATGTAAACTCGTGGGTAACGCTTACGCAGATAGGAGAGCTCAATACAATCTGCCTCACGGGTATCTGTTTGTTCGTAAAGAATGGATATGTTATACCGTTCGCGAATGCCGTCAATGACCTTCGCCGCTTTCTGTGAAGAGGAAACCGCAACAAACATACCACCTGTAACTTTGCTTAAGTGGTCGATGATGATCCGGTTGTTTCCAATATAGATATAGTATAACATCTGTCTTTATATATTTAACGGGTGATTAGATGAATTTCTTTAAGCGAACTTTCAATTCCATAGGATTGAAAGGCTTTAGAATGTAGTCTACAGCTCCTTCTTCGAGCAAACGGATACGTTCGGTAGTGCTCTCTTCACTGGAAAGCATCATAACGGGAATGTGCTTGAACAGTTCATTGCTTTTGAGGTAATGAAGAAATTCTGAACCGGTCATCTTGGGCATGCGAATATCGGAGATGATCAGGTCGGGCTCATTACCTTCATGTAACCAGTCGATAGCTTTCAAGGGATCTTCGCAGTATACAAAATCATACTCTTTTCCCAAATACATAGAGAGCACTTTGCCTATAGAGGCTTTATCATCTACTAATAATATCTGTTTCATTATTATAATTTATGTTATTATATACCTGTTATGTATTATATAGTTGTAATCTTTTTTGCTTATAAAAAAAACTGCTCTATCAACCGATTCTACGGGTGATGAAAGCAGTTTTATCTTAAATTTTTTCCATAAATATATTTGTTTTGCTTGATACTAGCAAAAATACGCTTATTTGCGTTAATATTGTTGGGATAGAGAAAGAATTGCTTGCTTATTAACTCTATTTAACGCATTTATGGGAACGGATGAAGCAAGTTTCTATGTAAAATCATCAATTAATACATTCCTTTTTCTTTTTACTCTTAATAAAAGGGAAAAATATTATAGGGAACTTTATTATTCGCATAATATAAAAAAGCCAGAAAGAATTCCGGCTTTTTTATCAAACTTGCTTTATCTGTCGTTATGGTTTCACAAAAATGTTATTATTGTGGTTGGATATCCAGTCTAAATCTTCTATTTTTCCGCCATTTATTACCCAATTTTTGAATCCGGGGTAAACATCTGTAATTATCTTGTATTCTTTTGGCCACTTCCATACTTTTGTACCTGGAATACAAATTCCCCATGCCAAACCTTCAGTACTGATATAATACCCCTTTTGGGATACATTGAGTATGCTGTTATCGGCAGAAGCATCATTGCCCATTCCAAATAGTGCTGTAGCTCCTAAACTAGTTGGAGCATAATTGGCCATATGCACTTCTGTACGCCCAACATTTCCTTGAGGCTCCTTACTAATAATGAACACATCCAGATTCTTAATGTTCATGGCTTTTATAGCTTCTTCGGCAGTCGAGAATGTCATTGCGATTTCAAATTCAGCACCATCTCCATTGTACCTGCTATCAGTACTTGGAATAGTATTATAAAAAGTGAAGTTGTCATCTGCAATGTTTGGTGAGCAATACTTATGCGCATTAGTCGCAAGGATTACGACCGGATTACTTTGGCCACTTTCAAAAACCGGAGTTCCGCTTTGTACTTTGCCATTAAGTATAACTCCGTTATTGCTAACATTTAGGATTTGGATTCCTACGCCTGTTTTGCGATTGGCTCCGACGGCATGTATATTGCCTTGGATAGTCAATTTCTTATTATCATTAGTCGCAGTCATCTTATTAATGCTGACAACAACGTCATTCATATCGAAATCACCATAAGCAGGCCATTGGTCTTCGAATGCATAAGTATAAACAGTATTATCTTCTATATCCGGTTGCTCGGGATTTTCCGGATCGGGATTTCCTGAATTGCCTTCGTAGATGATACCGGTACAAGTCTCTATATCTTCTCTAGCTTCATCTTTCTTAGTTAGCTTAACAGATGATTCCTTTGTATATTGAGCCTCCCAGCTTGGGGGACCGGCATTGATTTCTTTATTTACCGCCAATATCAAGTTGCCCTTTAGTACAGTGGTCCAATTGTATGTAATGCTTTCGGCTTGTATCATGGAAGGTTTGTCGGTACCTGCGTCTATTTTGAGGTTACTTCCACATGTGAATGTGGTAGCTTTGATTATTGAACCATTTTTGAGTATAATGGAACCTTCATTATAAGAGTTGATAGCAACACTTTCCCATACATCGTCTTTTTTGGTTCCTGTAATAGAACCATTATCGAGAACTAACTGGGTGAAAAAGAACGACTTTTTCGCAATAAACGTACAGTTGTTGTATAGAACAGCATCGGTGTGATTTTTGTAATCAAATGTATTTACTTCGAAAAGATTATCATTTATGGTGAGGGCGCCCCCTGACAATTTATCCGCAATAATTGTACCTGTACTATAGTTCGCGATAATCGTATTTAGATTACTGTTTGTTTGGATTGTTCCCCCTATATTCATCATACCGTGGTTTAAAACCTGAGTAGATGTGATTTTAATATCTTGATCTATGGTGAATACAGCCCCTTCCGCATTATATATTACACAGGTGTTGAGATTGCCCGCATCTTTGGCAGAGAATGAACCGAAGTTTTTTACGGTTATGTTGGCTTGGCTAAAATCAAAATCTGCTACCGTCAAAGTTGCATCTTTAGCATTGTATATACTGGAGGATGTATTGAATTTTGTTGTTCCGCTAACCTTGAATGTTCCAAAGTTTTTGATGGGAACGTTGGTTGCAGTGGTAAATGTCTGACTGTTAATGGAGCCGTCTTTCTGTATCTCTAAAGTGGAATTGTCGCCAATAAATGGATTGCCTGTAATTCTACCGCCTTCCGTAACATAAATATCTAAACCTTGAGGCGTGGAATTCATGTTCCACGTACCCTTTACAATAACTGTGGCTTTCTTGCCATTGGTGGTAAGTTCTCCTGTGAAAGTTTCTCCTTGTTTAATGATATACACAGAGCCGTTTGTCAGTTGATCTCGCGTACCTGTCTCAAAGGCATAGTGCTCGGTCATTCCACTAACATCTGTTTGGGGCTCTTCGCCGTAATCTTTCACTTTACCATTGATCAGATCCCAACCACTGGTTCCGCTGGCTGTGAGTGCACGGCTTTGAACAGACGAATGGTACAGTTTGCAATTCAGTGTATTATCGCTTTCAGGAATATCGTATTGGTATATCTCTTTTCGTTGTTTAGGATCTGTTTGGCGAATAAATAGATGCTGGGTTGATTTCGGTATGCTGATTTCAGCTACATAATTGCTTCCCAGCTTGGCATAACCCGCGGCAAGCGGTGCCGCTGTTTCATCCGACAAGGGATTTATGGTGAATACTTCTACCAAATAGTTGTACTGTCTATTGAATTCGTCTTTAACTTCAACGTTCAACTTGACAGTCGAGATCATCGACCAGTCGAAGCCTTCAGGGGCAACGAAATCCTCACCTAAAGGATTCTCAACAGGAGCTACAGGGCGTACTTTATTAGGGTCGTACACATCATTGTCGGCGCAAGCTGCAAAGAATAAAGGAGTTGCGAGGGCAATAATTAAATAATCGTGTTTTAGAATTTTCATAATTTCGCTTTTGAATTGTATGTTTTTTTATTCATATGACTCATCCCACAGCGCATTGTACCAATCGTCTTTTGACTGATTGCTTACCCATTCGGTAAATTTCGGATATCTTTCTGTGATATTTTGTCGTTCTTTAGGCCATTCCCAATCGGGAGCTGCGACAACAAAAGCCTGAGGAGTTACTCCATTTTTATCTGGTACGGAAATTTCAATATTGCTATTTCCGGCTTTAGATACGGTTATTTTAAATTTTGATGCGTGCGTAGCAATGGTGAAATTATCCGGGACTTCTATAGCTGCGCTTTTTATAGGGGCGAGGGTGATATTGCCACCGGTATTTACCATATCATTGGAAGATACACCAAAGGCTGCATGCACTTCTTCAAAAAGAGTGGTATTGTTGTACATTACTTTTGCGGGAAGTGTACCACCGGCTGCTAAAAGTTCGACGGATACCGTCTTTGTACCGGAAACGTGATTGATTGCCAATACGATATCGTTGAAGTCGAAATCATCGCTTCCGCCTAAGTCTTCACAAGCAATTATGTATTTCATGTCTGTATCTTCAGTATCATCTTTCTCTACAATATCGGGACTCCCGGAATTGTCCATGTCTTCGCCTATCACGCAGACTAAATCGTTGAGGTCCATATCACTACTTCCATTTTTATTGGTTTGGTCTTCAAAGGTTATGTAGCGTTTGCCTTGGTAGTCGAATGTTGCTGCATGACATTGTTTTTCTCCTCGATAAGTTTCATTAAGCCTTTTTTCAGAGTAAAATTTGTCGTTGCCATTTTGTATATAGAAGCCAAAAGACATTCCATAAGGAGTTTCTATTTTTATGCTTTGACACCATAAAGTAGAGGCGCCTTGGGCAAGAAGTTGGTCAGTATCTGCTGCTGTATGGTCCAGATTATTCCAGGTAAGTTCTTCGTTCCCCCACCAGCAACCGTTAGTTGAGTGGTCACGGGTCCAAACAGGCTTTTCTATTATCTTTTTATTTTCGTCATAATAATAAATACCTAAAGTAACCCAGTCATTGGATTTAAAGTAGATGGGACGTATATAAAATAGCTTTCCGATTGATTTATATAGGAAATTTTCGGTTACTTTTTTCTTATTATTGATACCTTCGGGGAGGATTTGGAGGGGGATTTGGCAGTCTTCTTTTCCATATTGTATTCCATATCCTTCTGTAACTCGAATAGTGCCGCCAGAAGTATGGATGGTTCGTGTGCTAGGACTGTCGGTTCCAAATGCTACATTTACTTTTCCGTCAACAATAGGAGCAGATTTGATTATTTGTCCTCCATCTTGATCGATAAGCGCTACATATACAGTGGTAAGACTGGATGGTGTATCAAACTGGAGCGAATGGGAGTTGTCGCCTACTACGTCATATCGTCCAAGTAAATATGCTTGAACTTGCTCATTTTTTGGGGGTGTCGTATAGATTTTTAGGGTATAATTGCCGGAATATCCTATAGTAATTTCGGCAATACGAGAGGTAGAGGTATTCCAAGTCTGCTGAGGGTCAATTTCACCGAATTGTTTCTCCCAATTTTCCTGATACTTCTTAGTTGCCGCATTAGGGTCATACACATTGTCGTTTGCACATCCTGTGAGCAAAATACCGGTAAGGCCTGCACACATCATTGTTTTGAATAAGGCAATTTTCATATTTACAGTTGTTTTTAAGTAGTTTTTTGTCTTTGTCTCTTGTAATTTTTGCAAAGGTATACAAAATCTACAACTATCAATTGAATATTTTATCTTTTTCTGGCGTCAATTGATTTTTTTTGCTGTATAGAATGTTATAAGTTTCCGAGATATGAGAATAGAAAAGCCGGAAGTAAAACTCCCGGCTTAAAATTATAGAACTGAACTAGTGCTTGAACTGTTAGGGTTTGACGAAAATATCATTAGTATGATTGGATATCCAGTCTAAATCTTCTGTCTTTCCGCCATTTATTACCCAGCTTTTGAACCCCGGATAGACATTTGTAATCATATAATATTCTTTCGGCCACTTCCATACTTCTGTGCCGGGAATACAAATACCCCATGCCAAACCTTCGGTGCTGATATAATAGCCTTTTGGGGGCTTATTGAGCATACTGTTATATGCAGAAGCATCATTGGCCATTCCGAATAATCCTGTATTTCCAAAGCTTGTAGGTGCATAACCTGCCATGTGTACTTCTGTACGTCCTACATTTCCCTGAATTTCCTTACTAATAATGAATACATCCAGGTTTTTGACATTCATGGCTTTAAGAGCTTCTTCAGTTGTTGGGAATGTCATAACAATTTCAAATTCAGCACCATCACCGGAGTTATATTCACTACTTGCGGTAGGATTTGTACAGTAGAACGTAAAGTCATCGTCAGCAATATTGGGTTTACAATATTTGTGCGCATTCGTACAAAGAATCACAACCGGACAATTTTGACCACTTTCGAAAACGGGAGTACCGCTTTGTACTTTTCCACTAAGAACAACTCCGCTATTGCTCACATTCAGGAATTGGATTCCTACACCTGTCTTACGGTTTGCACCGATGGCGCGTATATTACCCTGAATAGTCAATTTCTTATTATCATCCGTTGCGGTCATCTTATTTATACTGACAACAACGTCATTCATATCAAAGTCTCCATAAGCGGGCCATTGATCCTCGAATGCGTACGTATAAATGGTTTTGTCTTCAATATCCGGTTTGTTAGGATCTTCTGGGTCGGGATTACCCGGATTACCCGGATTGTAATACCCCCCGCAAGTAGAGAAGGTATACTTAGACTCTTCCCATCCGGTAGTGGACACTCCTGTAGTGAGCCATTTACCATTATTTATACCGGTAGCTCCATTGCTGTAAGTGAATGCATTCTCAGGAATTTCCAGAACCAAATCGCTCAGATGTGTATCGCTGCGATTGGATATGTGGATAGCTCCAAGCTGTAACAGAGAAGGGTTGTTTCCCTCTCCTTTAAAGTAGTTAGGGGCATTCGTTACATTATACAACGATGCTTTTATCATAGAGCCATTTTTCAATGTGTAATTTGCAGGGCTGCTATTTGACATTTCGGGAACCGGTTTCCACAGGCTGGCGTTGTTCTCAGTTGCGCTGAGGTTATCCGGTTTTCCACCGGTGATAGAACCATTGTCGAGTGTTACATTTGTCCACAGGAACTTCTCTTTTACAATTAGTGTACAGCTGTTGTAAAGCATGTCAACAGATTTGTTTTCGAAGAAAGTGAACTCACCAAAACCATCATTATAGAAGGACATACCTCCACTCAATCGATAGCCTTTGACGATTCCTTCATAATGGTTGATCATGGAAGCTGCTTTGGTATTATTGGTACCGAAAGTTCCTGTCTGCTCATCCACTAAGAGCATTCCGTAGTTACTGAACGTACTGGTTATAAAATCAAAGTCATGGGCTGAAATCTTACCCTGGTTCAGGACATTACTGTTATTATTCATTTTGAATGTTCCGGCATTGACTTCACTTTTATTATAAAAATTCGTATTATTAATATATAATTCCTCAGCAACCTCAATTGTTCCGGCGTTATAAATTTCGGTGGTATTGCCTTGTGTAGTAGTAAGATTGGCAGCTATAATAGTACCGAAATTTTTGAATACCTGGCTGTTAGGTCTAAATATACCATTGTTGACGGTTATTGTGGCATCAGAGGCTATTGTGGTTGACGTGACTGATGGCTCAAATATCACGTCTGCATTTGCTATGAATGTTCCACCTATGAACCATTCGCCATTTTTCATGCCGAATTTTTCTTTGGTTTCAATAGTTCCTCCCTTTTCAACAACAACTTTAGGAAAAGAAGTAAATGTACGGCCTTCGATGAATTCTATCTTACCTCCGTTTAAAACATAAATATCGAACTGCGATGTCAGATTCTTTACTATTAATGTTCCTTTCACAAAAATTGTTCCTTTTCCACTTTGCATCCGATAGACTGTATTGTCTTCTTGACCCGCAGGGATGACAATTCTGGCACCATCATTAAAGGTATTAGGGTTATATTGATTAATAGGATCGTCTGACTTATCCGGAACAGCCGGAATTACCGGAGTCTCCTCAGTATAGGTCTTATCTCCCAATTCTGTAACACCCGCAGCCTTTGCTGCATTAAAAGCTGAAGTACTACCTGTAGTACTTCTTGTTGTGGTTCCTCCTGTGTAATACAGTTTACAGTTTAATGTTGCTCCATTCTCCGGAGTGGTGAATTCGTAGACTTCTTTACGTTGCTTCGGGTCGGTTTGGCGAATAAAAACACGTTCAGTGGACTTAGGAATGCTGATTTCTGCTACAAAATTGTTTCCTTCTTTGGCATAGCCAGCGGCTATAGGAGTTGCTGTCTTGTCAGACAACGGATTTGTAGTGAATACTTCTGCCAGATAATTGTACTGTCCGTTCAGTTCATCTTTAACTTCGATGTTTAACTTGACAGTTGTGATCATAGACCAATCAAATCCATCAGGGGCGATAAAATCATCACCTAAGGGGTTTTCAACTGGGGGGACGGGACGAACCTTATTAGGGTCGTACACGTCATTGTCTGCGCAAGCCGTTAGGAGTAAAGGCGCTGCTAATGCAGTGATTACGAGATAGCGGTTTCGAGTCTTCATTTTATTACTCTATTAATAATGTATATTGATCAGTCTAATCTTGCAACAAAGATAACAATATGTTCAACTTTTTAGTTGTAAATCATATCCAATAACTGTCTGTTTTATCCTTTTTTGGGATAAAAATACATTTTTACGCTATTTTTCCTGTTTTTTAAATCTCGAAGGCTGCTATTTAGTGATTTCTCCCGCAAGGTCAGAGTTCATCCGGTAACGGATTTCGGCTTGATTGAGACCATGGCCAAGGAGGAACATAAGTTTGGTTACTGCACATTCGGGAGTACTGTCGTATCCGCTGATGACGCCTGCTTGCAGCAATTTCAGTCCGGTTTCGTAACGTCCCATTTCGACTACGCCACGTTGGCATTGAGTGATGTTAACAATAATGATGCCACGTTCTGTGGCGTCCTTCAGTTGGCGGATGAACCATTCCTTCTGAGGAGCATTTCCGGAACCGAATGTTTTGAGTACAACCGCTTTCAGCCCTGGGACATGGAGAACAGAATTGATGATGCTTTCCTGGATACCGGGAAAAAGAGTGAGCATAACCACATTGGTATCGAACAGGTAATGAGGCTTCATGGGACGCGTCGGATCAGGACGGCGGATGATGTGGGCGTCATATTTGATGTGGATGCCTGCATGGGCCAATGAGGGATAGTTGAATGAACGGAATGCGTTGAAGTTTTCGGCATTGATCTTTGTGGTGCGATTACCGCGCATCAATTCATTTTCAAAAAAGATACACACTTCGGGAACGATGGGGGTACCATCGGGGTTCTTTGCCGCAGCTATTTCTATAGAGGTAATAAGATTTTCTTTTCCATCTGTACGCAGAGTGCCGATAGGGAGCTGAGAGCCGGTGAGAATGACGGGTTTAGCCAGATTCTCAAGCATGAAACTGAGAGCAGAAGCCGTATAAGACATGGTATCGGTTCCATGAAGAATGACAAAGCCGTCGAAGTAATCATAATTGTAGTTGATAATCTTTACTATTTTTGCCCAAAGCGAAGGCTCCATGTCAGAAGAGTCAATAGGGGGATCAAACTGATAGGAAGAGATGCGGTAATTGAAACGTTTCAGTTCGGGAACATGTTTGAGAAGATGATCGAAGTTGAAATTTTCAAGCGCACCTGTCTCTGGGTTCTCTATCATGCCGATGGTTCCACCGGTATAAATTAGCAACACGGATGGGTAGTCAGTCTTCATAAACATAACCGAGTTACTTCAAGTCATTTATTATTTTAATAATCACCTTATATAATTGTGGAATATCTTCTTTACAAATGCAGACACTGTCAAGTTTCATCATTCCACTATCACTTAACAGGAAATCATCTACAGAGTAAATATCAGAACATCTTTTCTCTATTAGTTCAAGAGAATCACGAATTAATTCCAGGGTATGAAAAGCTATTAATTTATCAAACATAAATACCCTCCTTTAATATCTTTTCACGTAGGAGTGCATCCATCTTATCACGTAGACGCACAATATCAACCGGACAGCCTAATAATTCTTCCAATTCTTTTTTTATGCCGGATAAAGCAAAGAAGCCATGTAGTTGCCCTTCAATATATATATCGACGTCGCTTGTTTCTGTTTGTTCGTTCCGAGCAACAGAACCGAATATGCCCATCCGGGAAATACCATATTTACCGGCATTTTTTTGCATATAATCACGCAATAATGAAATATATTCGGTAACAGTTTTCATCACATTTCGGTTTTACTAGTGCAAAGATAAGAAAAAAAACAGTGATTAGCGGTAAATGATTAGTGATAAGTGTCATTTTGTTGTTATTGCACCATCCGCTTATCACTAATCGCTCCCTACTAATCACTTCTTCAGCCCTTCTTTCAACTGTGTGATCGCCTTTTCCGCATCTCCTTCAGCTTCATTCAGCAGGGTGACGAATCGGCTACCGATGATAGCACCGGAAGAGTTGGCACAAGCGGCGTCAAATGTCTGTTTGTTACTGATGCCGAAGCCAACCATGCGGGGATTGCGCAGGTGCATATCCTGTATCTTTTTGAAATAAGCTTGCTTCTGGCTATCGAAATCTTTCTGGGCGCCGGTAGTAGCAGCGCTGGATACCATATAGATGAAGCCGTCGGTATGTTCGTCGATTTCACGGACACGGGCTTCGCTGGTTTCGGGGGTGATGAGCATGATGACACGGATGTCGTAACGGTCGGCAATAGGTTTATACGTTTCTTCGTAATCTTTGAAGGGAAGATCGGGAATAATAACGCCGTCGATGCCACATTCTACGCATTTCTGACAGAAAGCCTCGAACCCGAATTTCATGATAGGGTTGAGATAGCCCATCAGAATGAGAGGAATACGGACATCGCTACGGATATCGCGGAGCTGTTCAAACAAAATACGCAGCGACATACCGTTGCGAAGAGCACGGGTAGCAGCTTCCTGGATAACAATGCCGTCAGCCATCGGGTCACTGAAGGGAATACCGATTTCAATCGAATGGACCCCATTGCGTTCGAGGGTGCGGATGACGTCGGCAGTACCTTCCAGAGTTGGACAACCGGCACAGAAGTAGATGGACAGCAAGTTTTTAGGGCTGTCCTGAAAAAGTTGATTTATACGATTCATGATGTTATTCTAAATTTAATTCGTTCTTAATTCTTTGAGAAAACGTTCGATTCGTTCCACATCCTTGATGCCCGGAGATGTCTCGAAGCGACTGTTGATATCGATACCGGCAAGGCGGGGATGGTGGAATTCTTTCAGAGCTTTGACACTGTAAGAATTGATACCGCCGCTAAGCAGGAAGGGGGTACTACCAGTGTAACGTTGCAGAATGCTCCAGTCGAATTGCTGTCCGGAGCCACCGTAGTGGACGGTACGTGTATCGAACAGATAGTAGTCGCAGAAACCTTCATAATCAGATACGGCAAGAAGATCCTTGGGCAAAGCGATGGAAAACGCTTTGATGATCCGGATACCCTGTGAATGAAGGGTGCGGCAATATTCGGGTGATTCGTCACCGTGCAGCTGGACGTAGTTCAGACCGAAACGGTCGACATACATAAGGATGTTTTCTTTGGTTTCGTTGACAAAAACACCGACACGTTTGGCAAGCGTAGGCAGGTACCTGGGTATCTGGTACAGGTATCTGGGGGATTTGGGGTAGAAGATAAAACCGATCATATCTACACCTAATACTTCTACATCGCGGATATTGTCTGCATCGGTCATTCCGCATACTTTGATCATTGTATTCATGGGCTTATGTACCTTAAAAATCACGAATATATGACATTATGTGTGAATTTCCAAATTTATATACCGTGAATGAGTTCTTCCAATGTGCTCCCGGGATCGTCTGTACGCATGAATGTCTCTCCCATAAGGAAACCACGGAAGCCTGCCGAGCGTAGCTCACGGATGGTTTCGGGGTGCGAAATACCACTTTCGGAAACGAGCAGCGGAGGCGTCTGAAAATCAATTTCAGCAACAGCATTTTTTAACTCTTCTGCAATGCGGAAAGAGTTTTCTATGTTGGTGACGAAGCTGCCCAGATTACGGTTGTTGACGCCGACCATATCCGTCTCCTTATATATATAGGAGAGTTCGGAGGTACTGTGTACTTCGAGCAGAACTTCAAGCCCGAGTTCATGTGCCTGCATGGTGAGTGTGTGGCACTCGTCAGGTGTGAGGCAGGCGGCAATGAGCAGCACTGCATCGGCACCTACAATGCGGGCTTGCAGAAGCTGATACTTGTCGATGATGAAGTCCTTACGCAGGATCGGGATGTTGACCAGAGGGCGTGCTGTACGGATGTCACGCAGAGTTCCGCCGAAGAACTTTTCATCCGTGAGGATGGAGAGAGCGGAAGCTCCGGCTGTTTCATAAGCAGGAGGGATGAGGTCGGCCTGTGCACTTTCCTTGATCCAGCCCTTGGAAGGGGAACGGCGTTTGAACTCGGCAATGATGCCGGATGAAGAGTTTGCGAGTGCACGCTTCATGCTGCGGACGGGCGTTGTGCCGGAAGCTCCGGTTCCGACAGTTTCCTGCATCATGGCAGCAGCTTGCTTTTGCAATTGACTGAGGGAGACTGCTTGCTTTTGCTGCTCTATCTCAATCCGCTTGTGGGCGATGATTTCGGATAAAATATCTTTCATTGTTTTTGTTTTTTGAGTTGACGAGAGGGGGGAGAAGTTGACGAGTTGACGAGGGGGGAAGGGCTGCGCTGTACTTGTGAGCGAATTCGCCCAGCCATCATGCCGAAAGGCCTTGTCCCCTTGTTCCCTTGTTAACTACTTCCCTTGTCAACTATTAATCATTATAAACTTCTTCAACGTCTCCAGCGCCCGTCCACTCTCCAGCGATTGGCGAGCGATGGCAATGCATTCTTCGATTTCCTTTTCAGGTTCCATCACCTGGATGGCGAAGGCGGCGTTGACAATGACACATTGCGTTTGGGCACGTGTGGCACGGTTATTAAGGATGTTATCAAAGATGCGGGCGGCATCCTCTTTGCAGGCTCCGCCGAAGAGCTCTTCGGGTTGCGCGGCATTGAAACCCAGCGCTTGCGGACGGTAAATCCGTTCGTAATTGCGCGTCATAACTTTGAATTCGTCCGTGAGGGAGATTTCATCGTAGCTATCGAGACTGTTGACTACCGCAAAATCGATACCGAGTTTGTAAAAAACATTTGTGTAGAGTCGCATCTGTGCAAGATCGGCCACACCGAGCAACTGGTAAGTAGGCTTGCAAGGATTGACAAGCGGGCCAAGAAGGTTGAACAGTGTACGTACTCCCAATGCCTTGCGCACAGGGCCGACGAACTTCATTGCCGGATTGAAAAGTTGGGCGTGCAGGTAGGCGATGTTACACTCGTCCATGCTGCGTTTCAACTTGTCGGGATCATTGGTGAAGCGGATGCCGTGTTGCTCCATGACATTGCTTGCCCCACTGACGGAAGTGGCACCATAATTGCCGTGTTTGGCAACTTTGTAACCGGCTCCGGCCACCACAAAACAGGCACAAGTGGAAATGTTGAACGTGTTCTTTCCATCACCTCCCGTACCTACGATATCGATAGGCCGATAAGGCGCGAAGTTGATAGGAATACGAGTCTCCATAAGGGCTTCGCGAAAGCCGATTAGTTCATCTACTGTGATGCTACGCATCTGAAATACAGTGAGTAATGCGGAAATCTGTGCTTCGGGGTAAGCTTCCCGGGTGATGTTCAGGAGAATTTGCTTGGTTTCTGCCGAAGTAAGCTCTTCGTGGTTGAAGAGACGGGTTAATATATCTTTCATTTTCTTATTTACGATTAGACGATTTACAATTTACGATTGAAAATTCTGTTGTGTTCGGAATGCCTCACTTTAGTGTTTGAAATGTGGCATTTCAGACGCCTTTCAGCCAGTTGCCTACAATCTGTTTTCCATCGGGAGTCAGTACCGATTCCGGGTGAAATTGGATGCCGTGAACATCGTATTCCCGATGTTTCAGTGCCATGATTTGACCTTCGGAGCTGATGGCGGTGATAACCAATTCTTCGGGAAATCCGTCCGTATCCACTACCCAGGAGTGATAACGGCCGACTGGAATTTCAGTAGGAAGACCGGAGAAAATGTAATCTTTATTCTTTATTTTTACATTCGTTTGTATGCCGTGAAAGACTTCACTCAGATTGGTGAGTTTCCCGCCGAATGCTTGTCCGATGGCCTGTTCACCCAAGCAGACGCCAAGTATGGGTTTCCGTCCTGCATAAGTACGGATGACCTCTAATAGTAAGCCTGCCTCCTCGGGAATGCCGGGGCCGGGTGAAAGGATGATCTTATCATATTTCTCCAATTCCTCAAGCTCAAATTTATCATTGCGTAGCACATCTACTTCTGCACTGAGTTCTTTTACCAGATGGGCAAGGTTGTAGGTGAAAGAGTCGTAGTTGTCTATGATTACTGTTTTCATGATTTCATTTACAATTTACAATTTACAAAGTACAATTTTTTAAGTACAATTTACAAAGTACAATTTGGCTGCGCTATGTACGCCGCATGGCAAATTGTACTTTGTACATTGTACATTGTACATGAATTTACATTTTCTCCGCCATTACGATTGCCTTTTTCAGTGCTCCCAGTTTGTTGTTCACCTCTTGCAACTCGTATTCTTCATTACTCTTGGCTACGATGCCGCCGCCTGCCTGAAACCAAAGTACACCGTTGCGACTAACGAAAGTACGGATGGTAATGGCCTGGTTCAGTGAACCGTTCAGTCCGATGAAGCCGATGCAACCGCCGTAAGCGCCGCGATTGTGCGGTTCCAGTTCGCTGATGAGTTGCATGGCGCGTACCTTGGGTGCACCGCTCAGAGTACCTGCCGGAAAGGTGTCGATGAATGCTTTGATGGGGCGGGCATCTTCGTTCAGCGTACCGCTGACGCGGCTTACCAGGTGGATAACATGACTGTAATATTGCATTTCCTTGTAGAAATCCACTTTTACATCGTGGCAGTTGCGGGAAAGATCGTTACGGGCGAGATCGACCAGCATGACATGCTCTGCATTCTCTTTGGGATCATCATGCAGGTATTGGGCGTTCAGCGCATCCTGTTCGGGATTTCCGGTGCGCTTGGTAGTACCGGCGATGGGGTCGATGTAGGCGTGGCGGCCTTCGATGCGGCAGTGCGTCTCGGGTGATGAACCGAAAATGCGGAAACCTCCGAAATCGAAATAGAACAGATAAGGAGAGGGGTTGATGCTGCGCAAGGCACGATAAAGTTTGAAGTCATCGCCTACGAAACGTTGTTCGAAACGGCGGGAGAGAACAATCTGGAACACATCCCCACGCAGGCAGTGGGCAATTCCCTGACGGATATTTGCTTTATGCTGTTCGTCGGTCAGTGGGGAAGTGGTTTCACCAACGGCACGGAAATCATAGGCGGTGTAATTGCGGTTATTGATGGCTTTCTGCACCGTATCCAATTCACTTTCTTCACCGGGGGCAAGCATTTCAAGAAGTACCATTTCGTTCTTAAAGTCGTTGAAGACAATGAGGTATTGATACAAGATGTAGAGCATATCCGGTGCGTCGTTGGTGGCTTCGCGGCTATCTTTTACGGGAATATTTTCAAAATAGCGTACGGCATTGAAAGAAGTGTAGCCATAAAGACCACAGTAATTGGCATATTCGCCTTCCACATGGAAGCGGCCGAGGAAATCCTCTAAAGCTTTTTCTACAGGATATTCCGGTGTGATGGGGCGTTCTTCGCGAGTACCGTCGGGCAGGCGGAAGATAGCTGTTCCATGGTCGATGCTGACGCTTGCCAATGGACAGAGTCCGATGAATGAACGGTTATTTTCACTGCCGTGATAGTCGGAGCTTTCCATGAGTGCACTTTGGGGAAAGACGTCGCGGACTTTAAGATAGGTACTTACAGGAGTGTGCAAGTCGCCGAGAATAGTACGGCTATGTGTTTGATAATTATATGTATTCATTTTCTTTAGTGATTAGTTTTTAATGATTAGTGATTAGTGGCACCGATGATCTTAGTGTTAATCACTAATCACTCAACACTAAACGTTAAATAAGTTTCTATATCCTTGTCTCCACGTCCCGAAACGGTCAGTACAACAACATCATCGGGTTTGAAATTCAGCTTTTCGAGGGCACCGAGGGCGTGGGCACTTTCCAGGGCGGGGATGATACCTTCCAGTTTCGTCAGCTCGTAGGCGGCGCGGATGGCTTCATCATCATTAACGGCAAGTACGATGGCACGTTTTTGTGCAGCCAGATTGGCATGCATGGGGCCGATACCCGGGTAATCCAGTCCGGCAGAGATAGAGTAGGGCTCTTCGATCTGACCGTCTTCGTTTTGAATGACGTAAGTGCGTGCACCGTGAATGATTCCCATCTGTCCGAGGGCGATGGTAGCGGCAGTCATACCCGTATCTATTCCTTTACCACCGGCTTCGGCGAGGACGATCTGCACGCGGCTATCGTCAATGTAATGGTAAATGGTTCCGGCGGCATTGCTACCACCACCTACACAAGCGATAAGATAGTCGGGGCAGTCACGGCCTTCTTTCTCAATGAGTTGCTTTTTGATTTCCTCGCTGATGACGGATTGCAGGCGAGCCACCATGTCGGGATAAGGATGGGGACCGACTGTGGAACCGATGATGTAGTAGGTATCGGCAGGATGACAACACCAGTCGCGGATTGCCTCGTTGGTAGCATCTTTCAGCGTCATATTTCCGGAAGTGACGGGGATGACGGTTGCACCCAGCATCTTCATTTTTTCTACATTGACATGCTGGCGTTCTACATCCGTTTTTCCCATGTAGACGATGCATTCCATGTTCATCAGGGCACATACGGTGGCAGTAGCTACGCCGTGTTGTCCGGCACCGGTTTCGGCGATGATGCGATGCTTGCCCATGCGGCGTGCCAGAAGAATCTGTCCGATGGTGTTGTTAATCTTGTGAGCTCCTGTATGGTTCAGGTCTTCACGTTTGAGGTAGAGCTTGCAGCCATACTTTTCGGAAAGCCGGCGGGCATAGTAGAGTGGGGAAGGACGTCCTACGTAGTCACGCAGCAATTGGTCGAACTCTTGTTTGAAATCTTCGCTTTGCAGTACTTTGAGATAGGTGTTCTGCAACTCTTCCACACACTTGTGGAGTATTTCGGGAACATATGCTCCACCGAATTCTCCGTAATAACCATCTTGATTTACTAAAAAACTCATAATCCTATTTTTTATTTAATTCAGTTGACAAGGTTTTTAGTTGACAAGTAGACAAGGGAAATCGGAAACTGGTAAACTTGTATCTTGTTTCCTTGTCAACCAAAAGAAAAGAGCCCTGTCGCAGGTTGCGACAGGGCTCTTTCTTAATCTATATTATGTTCACATATATACATACGAGCGCTGCTCCCTTACGACTGTCGGAGTTGTAACGGGCGCCACCACCAATATGTATTTATGAGCATTGTTTTCATTGTCTTTTTGTTTTAGCTGGGGGCAAATGTAAGCACTTTGTTTTAATTACCAAAGAATTTCTTGCTTTTTTTCTTTCAAAGAACATTTTTCTTATAAAGTTGTTCTATAGGGGTATTTAGAACAACTATTATTCACAATAAAAAAGAAAGGATGAACTATGAAGCGAAAACATTTAGTTGCCATTGGCGTATCGATTGCTATTCTCTTGTTACTTTATTGGCTATTGGTGGCCGAAGATATGAATGCTTGGCTGAACGTTAATTGATTTTTCGTGACTTTCTTGCGGAGTTGTGCGGATAAAAATGTATCTTCGCAAAAAATCATAAGCTCATGAAAGGAATAAGTAACTCATTTTTGCGTACGATATGTGCGCTGATAATCGGTTTGGTATTGGTGATGTTTCCCAATGAGGCCGGAGACTATTTTGTAATAACGATCGGTGTTGTGTTTCTGATACCGGCATTGTTAAGTATCATCGGGTATTTTGCCATGAGTGCCGAAGAGAGACGTCGCCTTCCTATCGAAGGAATCGGTAGTTTGCTGTTTGGTTTGTGGCTGATCATTATGCCCGGTTTCTTTGCAGACTTGCTGACGTTTGTACTGGGATTTATCCTTGTACTGGGTGGTGTGCAACAGATTGCGTCGCTTTCTGCCGCCCGTCGCTGGATGCCGGTTCGTGTGGGATTTTATATTATTCCGGTGCTCATTCTGATAGCAGGGCTGGTTGCCTTGTTCAATCCGACGGGGGTACGTTCCACGGCATTTATCATTATCGGTATCACCAGCATAGTGTATGCAGTTTCCGAATTGATAAATTGGTTCACATTCACTCGCAAACGGCCGAAGGCACTAGGTACGCCGGGAGCTTCTTCAAAGGCTGTAGATAATATTGAGGATGCGGAAATTATAGAAGATAAATGAAAATTTAGTTGACAAGGGAACAAGTTGACAAGGGGCTACGCAGTGTTAGGCTACGCGGTGAAATGATATTTATCGGGCTGAATTTTAAGCCTGAAAGGCTTGCATTATATAGCGTAGGGTATCGCCCTACGTAATGTGCATCCCTTTTTCTGAGCCCTGAAAGGGCGATAATTGCGCCCTTTCAGGGCTTAAATAGAGATATACATAATCACGTAGGGCGTTGCCCTACGCTATGTAATATCAGGCTTTCAGCCTGTCTTAATCTCAGTTATTCCCACCGTTAAATTATCATTTATTTTAGCCATTGTTTTATCAATTCCATCACCTCTTTCTTTTCTTTTTCGGGCAATGTGTTGATACGTGCCAGATGGCTGCCATTCGGTTGAATAAATACATGAATATTCTTCTTGTTTTTCAGCCAGGTGACGCCTGCGGCTGTCCATGGGTCGTTCTGACCGTAAATGAAGATCATCTTCGGGTCCTGTTTCTTTAGAAACTTTGTTATTTTCTTACTTAAAGTTTTGTCGAAAGGCATATCTTTCAACTCTTCGGGAAGCATCAGACGGTGCAGGTAGCCCTCACTGGACTGGATGGAGAGATACTGCTTGAACGGTTGGACGTCATAACCATAGTATCCCAATTCACGGGCAGCTTGTACGAAGAAAGAAGCATTGGGACTGTCGGCGGTGAAATATCCCGGTTCACTGATGGCAAGCAGATGAGAGAAAATTTCATCATCAGAGGCTGTAGTAGCGGGTATGGAGCTGATAGGAGTACCCCACTGCCACAAAGCGAAAGAATATTCCAATACCGAGTAATCGTAAATTTCTTCAATCGGTGCACGGAATGAATAACTCTTTTCAGTACAATATTTTTCAAAACGGGGAAGTAAAGTTGCTTTCCGTTTCAAAGCTTCCAATTGGAAATCTTCAATTTTCTTGCGGTTTTCCGATGTTGAAACTTTATGCAGGAAAGGCTCATGACGTCCATCTTCTACTCCATAACAAAGCGGAGCTACGTAAGGAACGGAAATATCTACATCATCCGGATAGAAAGTGCGGTAAAGAAGGGTAGTCTGTCCTCCTTTGCTGATGCCGGTGGCGATCCATTTGCCCGGATAAATGTTTTTGAATGCGGTGGTGATGGCATGTAAGTCGTCTGCAGAGTTCTCGGCCGTTAGGTATTGCCAGTCTTTGGGTTCGGGGGTAGACTCAAGGAAGTAGCGATATTCCACGAATATCATATTGGCATTGAGAAGTTTTGAAAGCTCTTCACGATATTGGGAACGGAGGGCGTAAGCGGCGCCATAGCCTTCGGTAACGATCACTGTGGGGCGGTCGAAGCCGACATGAGAAACGATAACGCGTTGGCGAAAGCTGCCTTTCTCCGGATGGCGGTGATCCAGCGGTTGGGTAAAATAGGTCACGTATTTCTCTGAAAACTCAGAAGTTTCCAGTGGGCGGATTTCTTTAATGGCGGAAATCGCGCTGATTTTTTGCTCCAGAACGGTCTGTGCGAAAGAAGAGGCCGATGCTGACAGCAAAACAAAGAGTAGGAGTGCTGCATAGCGAATGTGCATGTTCTTCATAATGAATCGTTTTTAATTTATCATCTGGTTTTGTAAATATTGACAAAGGTACGAAAAAGTGATATGCTGGAAAATAAATTACGATGATATTTTAGTTTTCAAAAAAAGAGAGAGAACTACCTCCCGGCACCTCTCCCCCTGCAAACTTAAAACAACCAACAAAAGAAATAGAATGATTTTATTAGTTAATCACTTCTCTTCACTTATCTTATAAACAAGAGTTCCCTGTATTTTGGCAGCGTCCACATCTGGTTGTCGACAATCAGTTCCAGCTTGTCGATATGATAACGGATCTCTTCCATTGCCGGCACGATGGTGTCGTGGTAGGCAATGGCTTTCTCACGTTCACTTTCGATCTTGTTGGCCACTTTGCGGGCTTCGATCATGGCATCTACATGCTCTTTGATGAAGGCGGTGCGGTCGGCAATCTCTTCGATGAGTTCCAGGTTCTTGGCAGACAGTTTTGCAGCTTTGTCGCTTGGGAACAGCTCCTTCATCTTGTAAACGTTATCAATGAGATCCGTTTGATACTGCGTGGCTACCGGGATGATGTGGTTCATGGCCAAATCACCTAATACACGAGCTTCAATTTGGATTTTCTTAGTGTAAGTTTCCCATTTCACTTCGTTGCGGGCTTCTAGTTCTTTCTGAGTCAGTACACCGGTATTTTCGAACATGCGGATACTTTCCGGCTTCAGATAGCTGTCGAAGATGAGAGGCACACTGGTTTCGCAATCCAGGCCGCGTTTCTTGGCCTCTTCTTTCCATTCGTCACTGTAGCCGTTGCCATCGAAATGGATGGGCTTACAAATCTTGATGTATTTGCGGATAACCTCAAGGATAGCCGAAATCTTCGGTTCACCCCTTTCGATGAGTTCGTCCGCATCTTTTTTGAATTCTACCAGTTGCTCGGCTACGGCGGCGTTCAGGGCAATCATGGCACAGGCACAGTTTGCTTCCGAACCTACGGCGCGGAACTCAAAACGGTTTCCGGTGAAGGCGAACGGACTGGTGCGGTTACGGTCGGTATTGTCAATCAACAATTCCGGAATCTGCGGAATATCCAGTTTCATGCCTTGCTTGCCGCTAAGGCTTACGAGATCATCCTTGGTGCTCTCTTCAATGTGTTCCAATACCTGCGACAACTGTTTGCCCAGGAAGCTGGAAATGATTGCGGGAGGTGCTTCGTTGGCACCCAGACGGTGTGCGTTCGTGGCACTGGAAATAGCGGCTTTCAACAATCCATTGTGCTTGTAGACTGCCATCAGGGTGTTCACTACGAAAGTGATGAAGCGCAGGTTTTCTTCGGGGAGTTTACCCGGTCCCATCAGTCCGATGCCTGTATCCGTACCCAACGACCAGTTGTTGTGCTTACCGCTACCGTTGACGCCTTTGAAAGGCTTTTCGTGCAGCAGTACGCGGAAGCCGTGGTTACGGGCTACTTTACGCATCAGTGCCATGACGAGCATGTTATGGTCTACAGCCAGGTTACATTCTTCGAAGATGGGAGCCAGCTCGAACTGATTGGGGGCTACCTCATTGTGACGCGTTTTAACGGGGATGCCGAGCTTCAATGCTTCGATTTCCAATTCCTTCATGAAGGCTGCCACGCGGGTAGGGATGGCACCGAAATAGTGGTCTTCCAACTGTTGGTTCTTGGCACTGTCGTGTCCCATCAGCGTGCGGCCTGTCATCAGCAAGTCGGGACGGGCGGCATACAGACCTTCGTCGATCAGGAAATATTCCTGTTCCCAACCCAGATAGGCAACTACCTTCTTCACTTCCGGATTGAAGTAACGGCATACGTCTACGGCAGCTTTGTCTACGGCACGCAGGGCTTTCAGCAACGGAGCTTTGTAGTCCAGTGACTCACCGGTGTATGCAATGAAAATGGTCGGTATGCAGAGCGTATCATCAACGATGAAAGCCGGAGAAGAGGGGTCCCATGCACTGTAACCGCGTGCCTCGAACGTATTGCGGATGCCACCGTTAGGGAAGCTGGATGCATCCGGTTCCTGCTGAACGAGCAGTTTGCCTGTGAATTCTTCCATCACACCGCCTTTGCCATCGTGCTCGATGAAAGCGTCATGCTTCTCGGCTGTACCCTCAGTCAATGGGTGGAACCAGTGGGTATAGTGGGTAACACCCATTTCGAGTGCCCATTTCTTCATACCGGCTGCCACTTCATCAGCAATGCTGCGATCCAGCGGAGCACCATTGTCGATCACGTCAATCAGTTTGGCATATACCTTACTCGGCAGATACCTGAACATCTTTTCCTTGTTGAACACATACTTGGCATAATATTCCGACGGACGTTCCGCAGGGGCTGCCACTGCAACGGGTTTCTTTTTAAACGCCGTTTCTACTACTCTGAATCTCAATTTAGACATAATACTTTATTATTGTTGGTTCGTAAATTAGTGATTAGGGTTTGGTGATTAGTGATTAGTGGCTGCGTTGCATGCGGCATTTTGCTTATCACTAATCACTAACCGTTGATCGTTATCTAGTTGTATGCTGATTCACCATGTTCGTAGATATCCAGTCCTTCTTCTTCTACACGTCTGCTGACGCGGATACCTATCCATGAATCTACTACCTTATAAAGGATAAAAGTGATTACTGCACTGAACACGATGGATACGAGAGTTGCGAAAATCTGTATCCACAACTGATGCCAGTCTCCGTAAAGTGCACCTTGCTGACCACCTTCTCCGGTGATGTATTGGGTAGCGAAGACACCGGTCAGGATGGAACCTACAATACCACCGATGCCGTGCACGCCGAATGCATCCAGAGCATCATCATATTTGAATTTCGGTTTCACCACTGCAACCATGAAGAAACAGACGATAGGCGTAATCAATCCGATAAAGAACGCACCCAGTAAATCTACCGTACCGGCTGCGGGAGTTATTGCTACCAATCCGGCAACGGCACCCGTGCAAGCACCTACTGTGGTCGGCTTTTTGTTGCAAATCCAGTCGATTGCCATCCAGGTTACGGCTGCCACGGCTGTTGCGATATGCGTTACCATGAATGCGTTGGCTGCAAGACCGTCTGCTGCAAGTCCACTACCAGCGTTGAAACCGAACCAGCCCAGCCACAGGAAAGAAGTACCCAGAAATACGAATGTGATGTTGTGCGGAGTGATCGGGTGACCTATTCTGTAATCTTCTCGCTGTCCCAACATGATAGCCATCACAAGTGCGGAGATTCCGGCATTGACATGTACTACTGTTCCGCCAGCGAAGTCAATGGCTCCCATTTCCTGAAGGAAACCACCGCCCCATACCCAGTGTGCCATCGGGAAGTAGGCCAGGATAACCCAAAGGATGATGAATACCATATAGCCGGAGAACTTAATTCTTTCGGCAAATGCACCTAAGATAAGGGCGGGAGTGATAATGGCAAACATGCACTGGAACATGACGAAGGTCAGTTCGGGGATGTTGCCCGAAGTCAGTGTGTCGATGGTGATACCATGCAGGAATGCTTTGTCGAAACCGCCAATCACAGCTCCCAGCGGACTACCCGATTCCATAAAATCTGTGCCGAATGCCCAACTGTAACCGAAAGCGACCCATAGGATGCTGACGACACCTACAATGAACAAGGTCTGCATGATGATACTCAATACGTTTTTCTGACGGACCAGACCACCGTAGAAAAGGGCGATACCGGGGATGCTCATTAGTAATACCAGAATGGTGGATGTAATGATCCATGCTGTGTTACCGCTATCCAATACCGGTTCTTCCACTATTACAGCCGCACTTTCTACAGCTTTGGTAACGGCATCTTGTGCATATATTTTTGTTGTGAAGCACGTTGTCATAAGGACAGCAAGGGCTATCCACAGCCTGGCAGTGCTGCGTTTACTATATTTATCCATAAGTTTTTTGCTATTAGTTGTACTTGTATTCTTTGTTATTTTGAGTGTATCGCTCTCTCACTATCGAGCGTGTCACTCTCTCCGTGGTTTAGTGCTGCCTGGATTATCTTTCCTGTTCGGCATTGTAGAGGGCGATGTCGCCACGTTCGGCGGTGCGGATGCGGATAGCGTCTTCTATGGGGATGATGAAGATACGCCCGTCGCCGATTTCTCCGGTCTGTGCGGACCTGATGATGGCTTGCACGGTCTTTTCGGCGTTCTTGTCGCGTACCACGATAGAGATCAGGATACGCTCAATGGAACTGGTGTCGTACATTACACCGCGGTAGATGCGTGCCTGACGGGATTTTCCTATTCCCCGGACGTCGTAGTAGGAGAACCATTCGATGTCCGCTTCGAGCAATGCGTCCTTTACATCCTCGAATTTTGTCTTGCGGATAATTGCTTCAATCTTTTTCATACCTTAATACATTTACGTTTTTTTTAGTTGACGAGGTTTTTTAGTTGACGAGTTGACAAGGACCTTTCGGGGTGTCCGTTTCTTATCCTTGTCTCCTTGTTCCCTCGTCCCCTCGTTCCCTATTTTTACTCTCTCTCAAAAACTAACTCCGAATACGAAGTATGCACCCTGCGTGTGTGGATTGAACGTCACTTGTGCAAAGGTGGGCAGCGAAAAAGAATTTGTGAATTTGATTTCTTTTTCAGCTTTCAGTGTGAGGTTGGTTACGTTGAACTTGTTGGCATACGCACCTTCCCATGGGGTAAGACCGACTTCTGCCGACCAGTCCAGGCCGCCGAGTTTAAAAGGTGCGCTGATGCCTACATACGTGGAATAAGCTCTGTCACCGTTCTCCTTCGTATAATCATCTCCGGCAAAGTAAGTGTTCCAACTCAGTGCCAGCGGACCGAAATCATATCCCAGAGTGGCTTCGAAGATGTGTACCGTGCTATGTGCGCCATACTTGAAATAATCTCCCGTATATCCGCCATCCTCTTTGTGGTAGGAGAACCAATAATCTGTAACGGATACGCTGAAACCGCCTGTATTGTAACCCAGTGTGAGGTCGATCTCTCTGGCATCTTCCTTGTCGATGCCTACCGAACCCCAAGCTGTCAGTGACAAGCCCTTGTAGCTGACTCCCATGCTGGGCTGGATGCTTACACCACCGCAGTCTGTTCCACGCCAGATGTAGTTGCTTACAAAATCTGCACCGACTGAGGCCTCCACTTTATCCTGTGCCTTTGCCGTGAAAGGCATTGTTGCTGATAATAGCGCGATGGCTATCATTCGGAATTTTACGCTTTTCATTTTCATACCTATTTTACCTTTTAAGTTTAGACAAATTGCGGATGATCAGTCCGGTGAAACTATAGTTTTATTTTAGTTGTTATCTTTTTCATTTTCATACCAGCCATTTTCTGATTCGCCTCATGGCTTCCACACAATCTTCATGATTTCCGAAGGCGGTCAGGCGGATGTAGCCTTCTCCGCTGGGGCCGAAACCTACGCCGGGTGTTCCTACTACATTGGCTTCGTACAGCATCTGTTCGAAGAAGCGCCAGGAACCGATGCCATTCGGTGCTTTCAGCCAGATGTAAGGGGCATTCACGCCGCCATACACTTTCAGTCCGGCTGCTTCCAGACCCTCTTTCATGATTCGGGCGTTGTTCATATAGTAGTCGATGTTTTCTTTTATCTGCTGTTTGCCTGCCGGGGTGTAGATGGCTTCGGCAGCCCGTTGGGTGATGTAGCTGGTACCGTTGAATTTGGTGCATTGACGGCGGTTCCAAAGACGGTTCAGCGGAATGCGTTCACCGGTCAGGGTGGCGGCTGTCAGCTCTTTCGGGACTACGGTGTATCCGCAACGGACTCCGGTGAATCCGGCTGTCTTCGAGAAGCTGCGGAACTCTATGGCACATTTCTTGGCACCTTTTATTTCGTAAATGGAGTGGGGAACGTCTTCTTCCTGTATAAACGCCTCATAAGCGGCATCGAACAGAATCAGAGTGTCGTTGGCGAGTGCGTAGTCCACCCATTTTTTCAGTTGTGACTTGGTCAGCGTTGTTCCCGTCGGATTGTTCGGGTAGCAAAGGTAGACGATGTCAATCCGCTTGTCCGGTATCTCGGGAACAAAGTTGTTTTCGGCGGTGCAGGGCATGTAGGTCACGTTACTCCATTTGCCGTCTTCTTCCAATACTCCGGCACGGCCACACATTACGTTGCTGTCTATATATACCGGGTAAATGGGGTCTGTCACTCCCACGCTGTTGTCGTGGCGGAGGATATCGCCTATGTTGCCCGTATCGCTTTTGGCTCCATCGTTTACGAATACTTCCGTAGGGCTAAAGTGAATGCCTCTCGGAGCATAATCATGTTTGATGATCGCTTCAATCAAAAAGTCATATCCCTGTTCGGGACCGTATCCGTGGAAGGTACTGGCATTTGTCATCTCATCCACTGCCCTGTGCATCGCCTCGATGCAAGCCGGTGGCAGTGGCCGGGTAACGTCTCCGATACCCAGGCGGATGACCTCTTGTTTAGGGTGCGTTATCCTGAAAGTATTCACCTTTTTAGCTATGTCTGAAAATAAGTAACTTCCCGGTAGTTTCAAAAAATGTTCGTTTACTAATGCCATACTTTCTTGTTGTTTTAACCATTAATCACTAATTATCTTTTCTCCGTCGAACACCCGGACTGCTCCTCCCGTCATCCATACGTGATCCGTTTTTTCGTCCCATTCGATGGTAAGTGAGCCTCCATCCATGATGATGTCTGTTTTTCTTCCGGATTTTCCGGTCAGTGCGGCAGCTACTGCGGTGGCACAGGCTCCGGTTCCGCAAGCTTGGGTGATGCCCGAACCTCTTTCCCAAACTCTCATCCTGATTTTCCCATGCTCCAACACCTGGGCAAACTCTACATTGATGCGGTCGGGAAACAACGGATGATTTTCCAGTTTCGGACCGATGCTTTCGAGGTTGATATCTTTAATATCTTCTACAAAGATTACCAGGTGAGGATTTCCCATTGATAGGGTGGTTCCGGTGAATTTCTGTCCGTTGGCTTCAATGGGTTGTTCTTTCATATCGGCGGGACGTCCCATATCCACGGTTACGGTGTTCACTTTTCCGTCTTCTACATGGAGTTTCAGTATTTTGATGCCCGACAGGGTGTCGAGGGTAACGGCTGTTTGGGAAGTCAGGCCGTATTCATATAAGTATTTACCGATGCAACGACTGGCGTTGCCGCACATTTTGGCTTCGGAACCATCTGCATTGAAGATGCGCATACTGAAATCTGCCTTGTCCGAACTGCCGATGAGTACCAGGCCGTCGCTTCCAATTCCTGTATGCGGGGCGCTCCATTCAACCGAAAGTTTTTCAGGGCTTTCGATGGGATATTTCAGGGTGTTTACATAAATGTAATCGTTGCCTGCTCCGTGCATCTTAGTGAATTTTATAACTCTTGTCATTTTGTACTCTGTTGCTGGATTAATCTTTCTTTTTGTTTTATCACACTGCAAAGATACGACGTTTTGCTAAATTATTTGTAGAATACATATCTTATTTCTATTGTTTTTATTCATTCTTTCAGTCGCTGCAAATATACGGTATTCAAGTTTCAAATTAAAAGTTTGCGGGTGCATATTTGTATAAATTGTTATTTATGGAATTATTTCCGCATATTCATTCTATATAGGTAGTGGCGTAAATACGTGTTTTAAGTGGAAAAATGGAGTTTATGGGGTGAAAATGAAGATTTGTATATGACAGAATGAAATTGTTTTCTTGTTTTTGCTGACTAAATGATCTTTTGTATAATGCCACACTATTACAAGCCAAATGCCACACTTTAGCTTCCGTAATGCCATTCATTTGAGCCATCGAAGTGTGGCATTTGAATTGTTGAGGTGTGGCATTGGGGGAGTTAAAGTGGGGCATTGGTACAGATTGGGAAAGGAATGAATAAGACTCACCACAGATTACACAGATTCACACAGATTTATTAATCTAATAATCAGTAAAATAGAATCTGTGTCAATCTGTGTAATCTGTGGTGAATTAATTCATAACCGAAAATAAAGAAACGAATTTTGCTATTAATCTGCATTACTTCTTTTTCAATATCTCCTGCAATAATACCGGTTCGTTGGTGGTGATGAAATCCACTCCCTGGCTGATGAGCCATTCCATATCTTTGGCATCATTTACTGTCCAGGCGTTAACCTTCATGCCAAGGTCGTGACATTCTTTGATCCACTCGGGATGTTTTTTGAAGACGGAGAAATGGTAATCAGGACCGGCACAACCCATGTCTTTCAGTTCCTGCGGATTGAGGTCACCTTCCAGATAATATACGGGAGTACCTTTAGGAGCCAGGCGAATGAATTCTTTGGTCGCATGGCGTGAGAAAGTGATGTATTCGGTACGCTTTTCCAGTCCCATATCCTTAATCATTTTCACAATTTGCTCTACGGCGAGCGTTTCCCGTTCGGGAGTCTTGTGTGCTTTGAGTTCCAGGATAAGGCGGGTTTTCAATCCTTTGGCTTTATCGAGGTATTGCTGAAGGGTAGGGAGGTTCTCACCGTTGTCGAGGGTGATAGAGGTACATTCTTTCTCGGTGGATGTTTCCATGCGGACACCTTTGAATACACCGTCGTGGTCTACGATAAGTTTATTGTCGGCAGTGAGCCAGACATCGAACTCGGAGCCGTAGCAATGAATGGAGTCAGCTTTCACCAGGGCGGCAATACTATTTTGGGCAGAACCGTCGGTCTTCCAGAAACCACGGTGGGCAATGACTTGGGTGTTTTGGGCCTGTAGGATGCCGCATGCGGCAAGAGACATAGCAGAGGCAAATAAAAGTTTTTTTAGTTTCATAGTTCCTTATTTATAATTCTGCCGCAAGGTACAAAATATGTCTGAAAAGTGATGTTTCATTTATGTTATTAATGCGAATCAGGAGATAAAGGTGTTATCTCCTTTACCTCCTATTACCTGCGTATACGGCGTCTGCGCCTGTGGTGACGTTTCTTCTGCTTATAAATGCTGATCCGTTTCCAGACAATCCACACAAACAGTATCCCGAAGACTGCAAAGATGAGAAGTACGATACCCGTATTCAGATTATCACCTTTGACGCGGCTCCACATTTCGAGAACAAGCTCTGTGCGGTCACCGAAATCACGGATCATGGCGCAACGCTCCACGACTTTACGGTCAGGGTATTGTATCGGATTGATCTGAACGCTATCTGCACCTGGACCGAAGAAATAACTGAGGTCGGAGAACTGTTCAAGAGTCGTGTCGATCTTTGCCTCCATAATCTCGGGCGTTGCTACGGCACTGACGTAGCCGATGGCATCCATATTGCGCAGAGCAATATCCGGCTGGCAAAGATAATTGATGAAGTAGCTGGCGGCTTTTACGTTGCGGGCATACTTGGGGATGGCCCAGCCATCGTACCAGATGTTGCTGCCTTCACGGGGAACTACATAGTCCAGGTCCACGCCTACAGCTTCCGCTTCGTCAATGGCCCAGACGGCATCGCCACTCCAGGTAAGGTTGAGCCATGCTTTGTTTTTCGTCATCATTTCTTTGCCGAAGTCGGCTTCCCATCCGGCAATGTTGGGTTTCAGATCTTTCAGGTATTGCTCTGCAAGGGCAATGGCTTCAGGGGAATTGTCGTTCATCAGTTGCTCCACGGTGATGGTACTGTCGGCAAGTTGCCGGGCATGGGCATAGATGATGGCAGTGCCGTAGGCATCGCGGTAACTGTCTTTCATCAGAATCTTACCACGGTTGACGGCGTCCCAAAGGCATCCCCAGGAGCTGACTTCTTCAAGGGTCTTGAACTTCTTGTTATAGAGTATTCCGGCGGTACCCCACATGTAGGGAACAACGTAATCATTGGTGTGGCGACCGGGCTGGCTGATCTTCTCCAACTCTTTCTGAATATACGGGGAGATGTTGGGGATATAGTCCGGAGTCTTCCCAAAATTGCGGTTGATAGGGAGGAGGAGGTCTTTCTTCAACATTCGTTCGATGATGTATTCCGAGGGGCATACAAGGTCGAAATCTTCCTGTCCGCGCTCTATCTTAGTGAGCATGATTTCGTTGATATCGAATACCTGGTAGATGATGCGGATATCTTCGCCTGTCTGCTCTTTGTACCAGACAGGGAATTCGGCGAGGACTTCTTCGTCGATATAATCTGCCCAGTTGTATACTTTCAGTACACGGCTGCGCTTCTCACTGGCACCGGTACAGGAGGCAAGGAGAAGAATGCAGAGAAGGAGGGGTATGTATTTCTTCATTGTTTATAGGGTTATATATGGGTAAATGATAATTTATCGGGCTGAATTTTAAGCCTGAAAGGCTTGCATTATATAGCGTAGGGCATCGCCCTACGTAATGTGCATCCCTTTTTCTGAGCCCTGAAAGGGCGATATAAAGGTTGCTGCTTAATTGCGCCCTTTCAGGGCTTAAATAGAGATATACATAATCACGTAGGGCGTTGCCCTACGCTATGTAATATCAGGCTTTCAGCCTGTCTTAATCTCAGTTATTCCCACCGCTAAATTATTATTTTTCATTCTTTCTTGTTTCTTTCTGCTCTCTTATTAATCACAATCAGCAATACTAACACCGTTACAAAAATGATTGTTGACAGTGGGCGCAGTTCAGGAGTCAGTCCACCCTTACGTGCATCCGCATAGATGTATGTCGACAATGTTTCCAATCCTTCATTTCCGATAGTGAAGATCGTTACTGCGAAGTCATCGATGGAAAGCGTGAAAGCGAGGATGAAACCGCTGATCATTCCCGGCAGAATTTCCGGGAAGATGACTTTGCGAAGCGCCTGGAAAGGAGTAGCTCCGAGGTCGAGAGCTGCTTCGTATACATTCTGATTCATTTTCTTCAGACGGGGCATCACACTAAGCACCACATAAGGGGTACAGAAAGTGATGTGTGCCAATACCACCGTAGTAAATCCCTGCGAAATGCCAAAGCTGACAAACAGTAGGAACAGGGATACACCCGTAATGATATCCGCATTCATCATCGGAATAGCATTGGTGAAATTCATCACCTGACGTGCCCGGGAGCGCAAGTTAAAGATGCCGATAGCTGCCAGGCTTCCCAGCAGGGTAGAGGCTGTGGCAGCAATCGTAGCAATCGCGAATGTGTTCCAGATGGCATTCATCAGTGAGTGGTGCATGCCGCCTGTAAATAGTGAACTGTATAGTTTGGTAGAGAATCCTGTCCAGTTACCCAGTACCTTGGCCTCAGTGAAAGAGAAGATCATAATAATCAGGATGGGCGAATAGAGCAGGGCAAGCAGAAACCAAAGATAGCCTTTCGCCAGAATACGTGTCATCATATCACACCTCCGCTTTCATTTTGTGCACTGTCGTCCTCGTTGGTAAAGAGGGCGGTGACGCCAATCAGCAACAGCATGATGAGCGACAAGGCAGCGCCGTAGTTCCACATTCCGTTATATATATTCTCTTGTACGGTAGTACCGAACAGTTTGATGTTGTTCATTGTCAGCAACTCGGCAATGGCAAAGGTGGAAACCGTGGGCATGAAAACCATCACCACACCACTCATGATGCCGGGCATCGAAAGGGGGAGGATCACTTTACCGAATACCTGTACAGGCGTAGCTCCCAGGTCTTGGGCTGCTTCTATCAGACTGCCATCCATCTTCTGTAACGTATTGTAGATAGGGTATATCATGAACGGCAGGAAGTTGTAGACCATACCGAATACCAAAGCTCCTTCGCCCAGCGGCAGGTTGAGGAAATCAAACAATGCCACCGTGGCAAGTGTACGTATCAGGATGTTCACCCACATAGGCAAGATGAACAGTACAACCATGGTCTGGGAAGTGTTGAAGCGCTTCTGACTGAGAATATAAGCAGCCGGATAACCGAGCAGGAGGCATACCAGAGTCGTGATGACAGCTATTCCGATGGAGTAGACGAATGTGTTGATAGATTCGGGATGCATCATGAATTTGCGGAAGTTGGCAAACGTGAATGCGCCTTCAGCATCGGTGAAGGCATAAACCACAATGAGCAACAGAGGCATCACAACGAAGATGATGAGAAACAATGCGTAGGGAACTGTCCAGTTCCGGCGACGCATGAAGAAACGGGATATATTACTGAGCACTTCCTTTCTTATTAGCAGATTCGACAATAGGGATAGAACCGGTGGTCTGTGCCGGTGCAACAATTCGTATATTTTCGGGTGCGATGGTGATGCCGACACGGTCACCGTCGTCCCAGACGTCAGTGGTGTCTACAAAGATATCCTCGTCCCAATCGGTAAACACGGTGAGATGGTAATGGTTTCCTTTATAAAGGATGAATTTCACTTCACCTGTCAGATGACCGTCTTCTTCGTTATCTTCGAGGATGACGTTCCGGAAATCTATTTCTACGAGGACGGAACTGCCCGGTTCGATGTCCTGCACTTCGGCACACTCAAAGGTGTAACCGAGGAATTCGACGTGTGTGGCGTCTATGAGCTTGCCTTCGAAGGTATTGCAGGTGCGTTCTTTCTTCATTACGTGAATGTCGAAAGGTTTCACGAGCAGACCGACTTCCCGTCCGGCTTCGAAACTGTGATAGTCCTGCACCATGAATTCGTAGCCCTCGTTAGTCTGTACCATCATTTCGTAATGCACGCCTTTGAAGATGCAGGAGGTGACATTACCCATCAGTTGGGCAGCGGCAGAAGGCTCGAATATATAGATGTCTTCGGGACGGATGACTACATCGACGGGAGTGTTTTCGCCAAAGCCCTTGTCGACACATTCAAATTCGTGTCCGGCAAAGGATACGGCTTTGTCCTGAAGCATGAGGCCGTTCAGGATGTTACTTTCTCCGATGAAATCGGCAACGAAAGAGTTGATGGGTTCGTTGTAGATGTCTGTCGGCGTACCTATCTGCTGGATGCGGCCTTCGCTCATCACGACGATGGTGTCGCTCAGAGTAAGGGCTTCTTCCTGGTCGTGGGTAACGTAGACGAAGGTGATTCCGAGCTTCTGGTGCATCTCTTTCAACTCCATCTGCATGTCTTTACGCATTTTGAGGTCGAGGGCGGCGAGGGGTTCGTCCAGTAACAGCACTTCGGGTTCGTTGACGATGGCACGGGCGATGGCAACACGTTGTTGCTGTCCGCCGGAGAGGGAGTCGACGTCACGGTCTTCGTAATCCGTCATACCTACCATGCGGAGGGCTTGTTTCACTTTCTTGCCAATGGTGGCTTCGGGCATCTTTTTGAGCTTCAGTCCGAAAGCGATGTTGTTGTACACGTTGAGGTGGGGGAAAAGGGCATACTTCTGAAAGACGGTATTCACCGGACGTTGGTGTGGCGGTGTTTGCGTGATGTCTTTTCCGGCGATGGTGATGATACCTTCCGAGGCGGTCTGGAAACCGGCTATCAGGCGCAACAAAGTAGTCTTGCCGCAGCCGGAGGGGCCCAATATCGTTACAAATTCGCCCTTACGGACAGAGAGGTTTACATCATTCAGTACGGCTTTGTCTCCGAAGTATTTCGATACGTGCTCTACACCGATGATGCAGTCAGACTTTTGCATAAGCGTTATTAAGTGTTTAACCTAAAACTAATAGAACTCAAGTTTCGCAAGCTCAACTTTCGTAGTTAACAAGGTCTCAGTTGACAAGGGAACAAGGCAAGAATGTCAGGCTTTTCATGAGAATACGATAGGTGAGAATCGTTTGTGAGACTATCTCCCTTGTTACCTTGTCAACTGAAATCTTGTCAACTAATAAGTTGAGCACCTGCGAAACTTAAATAATAGAACGAATCCTGCCTTTCTAAAAAAGCGGGTACAAAGGTAGGGAATAAATTGGGAAAATGAAAGTGCTGCCTTCGATTTGCATTATCTTTGAAGAAGATAAGTTGCACCTCGGCATAAAAAAATGAACGAGTTCATTTTATACTGTTCTCGGTTTACATTATCTTTGTAGCATTAATGAATACTATTATAGTAGAAGGAGGCAAGGACATGGGTAACAGAATATATCCTATCGGGATACAAAACTTCGAGAAGATTCGTAAGGAAGGATACGTTTATGTGGATAAAACTGCATTGATGTATAAGTTGGTGAAGAGTGGCAGTTACTTTTTCCTTTCCCGCCCCCGCCGTTTTGGGAAGAGTTTGCTGATTTCCACGCTCGAAGCCTATTTTGAGGCGAAACGGGACTTGTTTGAAGGCTTGGCGGTGGAAGCTTTGGAAAAAGACTGGGTGAAACGTCCTGTGTTGCATCTGGACTTGAATATCGGGAAATATGATACGCCGGATAGTCTGGACAAGATACTGGACAAAAACTTATCAAAGTGGGAAGAACTTTATGGAACCGGTGTTGCTGAGAGTACCCTCGCCCTGCGTTTTGCGGGAGCCGTGGAACGAGCCTATGAGCAAAGTGGTGAGCGTGTAGCCATTCTCATCGACGAATATGACAAACCCTTGCTCCAGGCTATCGGCAACGAGGAACTGCAACGCGAATTCCGCAACACTCTGAAACCTTTCTATGGCGTACTGAAAACCATGGACGGCTGCATCAAGTTTGCCTTGCTGACGGGAGTGACCAAGTTCGGTAAAGTCAGTGTGTTCAGTGACCTGAACAATCTGAATGACATCTCCATGGACGAGCCGTTTATTTCTATCTGTGGAATCACTGAAAAGGAGATACATCTTAATTTTGAAGAAGACCTGTACGAATTGGCAGCCGCGCAGAAAATGACGTATCAGGAAGTGTGCAATGAACTGAAAGCGTGCTATGACGGTTATCACTTTACAGAAAATACGGACGGCATCTACAATCCTTTCAGTTTGCTGAATACATTCTTTAAGATGAAATTCGGTAACTATTGGTTTGAAACCGGAACGCCTACTTACCTTGTGGAGTTGCTGAGACGCAATCATTACAATTTGGAACGCATGGCGCATGAAGAAACGAATGCTGATGTGCTGAACTGTATTTATGGCGACAACGAACCCATACCGGTTATTTTCCAAAGCGGTTATCTCACGATAAAGGGGTATGATAAGGAATTCGGTCTATACCGTCTCGGTTTCCCTAACCGGGAAGTGGAAGAGGGCTTTATCAGATTTCTGATGCCGTTTTATACCCGCTTCAATCAGTTAGAAGCACCGTTTGAGATACAAAGATTTGTTCGTGAGATACGTTCCGGCCAACCTAACGCTTTCTTTAAGAGGCTGCAAAGCTTTTTTGCCGACACACCTTATGAATTGGTAAAAGACTTGGAATTACATTACCAAAATGTGCTGTTTATCGTCTTCAAACTGGTGGGTTTCTACACACAGGCGGAGTATCACACTTCGGAAGGGAGGGTGGATCTGGTTGTGAAGACTGCCGATTACATTTACGTCATGGAATTCAAACTGGAAGGTACTGCAGAGGAGGCTTTGCAGCAAATAGAAGAAAAACAGTATGCTCTTCCTTTTGAGGCAGACCCGAGGAAATTATTCAAAATAGGTGTGAACTTCAGTAATAAAACAAGGAATATAGAGAAGTGGATTATTGAATGACAGATTTGTGTAGTTCGCGTTCTTTTATTCCGTTTATAATTTCATCTCTCGGACACGCCACGGGGCTGCCGGAATTTGTCATTAAAAAATGCAGTTGCCGGAGTCTTTTTTACGCCCGTCTCCGGCTTAGGCAAATGTTGTTTTAGCTCTCTTCAACGATTGTGATTCCGTAAGCAGGTGAGCCGGTTAACTTATTTAATGAATAAATTGCACTGACTCCTTTCGCGGAAACTTTCCCGTACAACGCTTCGTCTTTACTCTTCTTCTTCTTATCCTTCCATTCATTCGCGACATTGCTATTAGCTTTATATAAGCTCTCATTGGTATGGTCGAAGGAAGTGTACAGACGGTTATCATACGACATTGGGCAGGTGGCGTTCATGTCGAATTTCACAGAGTTTATCTCGAAGCGGAAGAAGCCTTCAGAGCCGGTTGCACCGAAATTCTTTTCCAGTAAATATAGTCCGCAATAGCAGTAATGCTGGTCTTGGACTTCCCCCCGCTTGCCAACCACGGCTGCCTGTCCGCCGTTATAATCGTCTATCATCAAACCCGACAGCCAGCCATGACGGCAGTAGATACCACTATAACGTGATTTGGCATTGCTTTCATTTTTCCAGTCGGGGATTGACAAATCCCTGTTTGTATCGTTCAGTACGATTCCGAAGAAACTACGGTCAAACAGTATCCCGCAGGTAAAGAGAGAATAGATGAATGCCAGGAACGAGAAGATTATGGTTGCTCCGGCTGCAGTTGCACCCGCTACGGCTGCAAGCACTATTGCACCGGACGTGGTAGCTGAAAGAGAAGCTAAAGTTACTATTGCAGCTGCCCCTCCGATAAGACTAACAGCGAATATTCCGAATTTTACTGATATGTTTGCAATATCCATCACATCAAAGCGGTCATTCTGCAAGATAGTCGTTGTCATGTCGAACAACGTATTTACTATTGTTTCCACTTCTTTTCCTTTCGCCCGTTTCACTTTCTCCACCAGTTCAGGCATCAGTAAGAGGTTGGGGATGGCTTGCATGGTTCCACTGGTTGCTATCTCCTCACCGGTTGTAGGCAGGGAGCCCAATTGTGCGGCAACGAAATCTTTCACACTGAAGTCCGGCGGTAAGCCGAGTTCACCTTTTGTATCGTTCCGCATCCATTTGATAAGTAATGCGGTTAACACTTTCTCGTAGGTGAGTTTGAATTTCTTTTGAGATTCCAATTGGGCATCATTAACAATCACTTCAAGGTCAATACCTAACGATTGATTAACAGCCGATATCGATTCTTTAATTCTATTATTTTCCATGATTCATTTTATTAAAAGGTTAATTGAATGTGAATCGTTTCCGTCCTCTCCTTGCTCTTCTCCTTTCTCTGACGAGGGCGGGGGTGAATAGACTGGTTTATATCTGTCACTTGGAGTTCACCGTCACGTTGTAGGTTTGGTGTTCGCCAAGGAGGAAAAACAGCTCTGTTCCCTTTGGTTTGTAGTACGAATAGTTGCGGTTGCCGATGGTGATGCGGATTAATTCATAGGTGTCATATGCACTCCATAGGAGGGTATTACTCCTCACGATTGCCTCGAACGTGCGGAGGTAGCCGGTGGTGGCCGGAATACGCTCGTAGGGTAAAATGTCATTTGGAGTATAAGATGCAGTGTAATTGCCATTGTCATCTATGGTAATCTCGTTCGTACAGAGATTGAGAAGCTTCAGCGTAGCCTGGCCGATGTCATTTGGGGACGTGCCCTTTCCCGCGCAGAGATTTACCGTGATGCGGGTGTAGAGATTGCGCGTAAACGTAAGGACTGGTTGCGTGTTACGGTAAACCTCTGCGCGGGAGAGGAGAATGTTGGCTTTGTCGAAGTCTTCGTACTTGCGCTGGTCGTGGGGCTGGTGGGTCTTGATGTTAAGCTGTATATAGGGATAGGGACGCCAAGCAGCGATCTCTTTCGACGTCTCGCCTTCGTGCCAGTGGATGGCATCGGTATCGGTGGCGGGGACGAATTGCCCGCTATGGTAGACGTAGCAGTGCACCACGCCTGGTATGCTTTTGTCGACGACACCGATGGTCTCGCCTTCCTCGAACGTGCCGTCCACGACGGCGCGGGTTCCTTCGGCGGACGGTGCTGCATCGGCGGCAGTCATCGGAGTGACCGCCGCTTCGAAGGTTACGATGGCGGGGCCGGCGATGTTGCTGTAGGTATCCAGATCGTTGCTGCACCCCGTGAGGAGGGCTAAGTAAAGGACTATTGACAGCGGACAGATGGCAAATCGGTGGGAATTTGTCCGCTGTGTCCGGTCAGTTATCCGGTGGGTTGTTTTACAGGCCGTTGTTTTCATATCGTTTCTCCTTTCTTTTTTCGTTCCTTTTTTGTTTCTCTTTCTTTCCCTGTTATCTGTTAATTGGCTTGTCAGCCCAATACGTCGACGTCCATTTTCGAGCCTTCCGTCCATGCGTTGATGATGGCCTTCTCGATGGTGAGCGTGGTGTTGTTTACCTTTATATTATAGGTGTAGGAATATCCCGTGAGAAGTTCGTGCAGATTGTTGTTGGCCACGTTTTCGGGGAAGTCGATTGTTCCCGTGTAGTCCACTCCGTTCATAGTAATGCTAATATCTGCACCACTTGCTTGTTGCGGGAAAACAATCAGCGTGGAGGACATTGCGCTTGCATTGTTGGAAACGGACAGCGTTAAATTTCCTGTCGCTGTTTTTGTCGTCTCTCCTGTGCCAGCATTGAATGTTCCCTCCAACGCGAGGCCGCTGATGGTGTACTTAAGGTCGCTGAGCGAGGTGATATCGTCGCCCGGCAAGAAGTTGAGCACAAGGCGGCTCATGCAATGACGGAACTGAAACTTCACGTCTGGTTTTGCCGAACTGCCGGTGGCGGTGGCGAAGAGGAAGTCTATCTGCGGCTGCTTTTCTGCACTCTGGTCATCGGCGGTGATGGTTTTGGCGATGACGCCATTCGTGCCCGGATCTGTGCCGTTTGCTCCGTCGTAGGGATAGTAGGCGGTAAATGTCACGTTGTTTTTGTTCTGAAAGTAGATGTTGTTGTCTTTGCCCGCGTCGTTCACTGCGGTGAACTCGCCTCCGCCCGCCGTGGTGACGTATTTCACATTCACATAGGGCTTCTCTCCCGATTTTCCACTTACACCGATGGCGTCGCCTGCTGTCCAGGCTGTGTTCACCGCACGGGTAGCCATGTCGTCGATGGTGGACGTGATGCGTGCCGCTACGGGTGTGTTATCCACTGTGTTATCACTCTCTTTTTCGCATCCTCCGAAGAGGGTGGCTGCCGCTGCCATAAGAGCGACGAACCGGATTTGGTTTACTGATTTCATAACTTTTTTTGTTTTAATGTGTGTATTCATTTTTTTATTTATTATTTGGTTATTGATTACATATTCGTGTCCACGTCGCCGCCATCGCCGTTGCCCGGTTTCCAGTCGATAATGGTTCCGTCCGGTTTTGTACCCACGGGGGCGTAAAGGCTGCCCGTAATGCTCAAAGGGGTGAGCTTGTCCGCGTTGAAGTTGTGGAAGATGTCGGTCACATCGGTGGTGGTTTCAATCCGGTGGTTGTCGGAGAAAGTGAGGGTTGTCACGATCTGTTGTTTCGCTTCCTCGATGATGCCTATGGTCCATACGTTGGCGCTGAGCTTGTCGCCTTTGCGGAGAAAGGAGAGCATTACGGAGGCGGAATTGCCCATTACCTCACCCGTCCGCAGGTTTATCGACGCTGCCACACCGTCCAGACGGGCTTTGATGTCGGTGATGCGTTCCGGGTCGCCGTCGGTGATGGTGAGCGTGAAGTGCACTTCACGCATCCGTTGCTGCATGGCGAGGGTTACCCGTGTCGTGTCGTCGGCAACCACATGAGCCGTTGCCACGCCGGAGAAGAGGACGCCCGCATCGGGAACGAGCAGCGTACCGTCTGTTCCGATACTGACCGTGGCGATGCCACCATTTGCGCTGACGCCTGCCGGGAGGTTATAGGCAAGCACTTCCACGTTGCCCGGTTCAAAAAGTCCGGGCATTATGAACGTTGTCGCGGTTGCCGTAGTCGTCGCAGTTGCTGTAGCTGTCGCGTTTGCCGTGTTCGTCGTGCCGGATGCTTCGACAAGGTATTCGGCGGGAACCTCTACGCCTTCGCCACGTTGCGACCATTCCGTAAGCCCCATCACAATGCCGTGATTGGGATGCGGTGTGTTGTAGATCGGGTCTTTCACGTCGCAGCTTGCGAGGAGGAGTACCGATCCTAAGAATAATACAATCTTTTTCATATTTTGCGTTTTAGAGTTTTTCTACTTGTTGTTTCCAAATGTCCATACAAGGTTGATACCTGCCTGCGTGGGACCGAAGAAGTTCTTGGTCTTGTCACGCTCCTTCGATACCCTCACGCCGTCCGTCATGCCGAAGCTGTCGTACTTAGAGCGGGTATATCCCATGCCGAGGTTAAAATCTACCGAGAACTTACGGGAGAGGCAAAGCTGATAGCCTACCGTTACACCCGCGCTCCACAGCGTACCCTGATAGCCGGTATCTTTTGAGAAAAGCCTGCCGAGGGGATACTTATATATGTTGTATTCCCCGTAGCTGCCCGATGCGCCTACGTAGAGGCGTTTATCACGCAGCAGATACCAGCGCACTTCCGGATTCAGGAGCCATACTTTTTGCACCTTATCGCTACTACTGCCCCACCAACTCAGGCTGCCATCCAACTTAATGCCCCAGTTGCGGTTCACCCGCCATTCCACACCAAGCGTGGGGAGCAGGAAGGCGTCATACAAAAGGTTGGTGCGCAGAGCGAAGCCTACCACCATATCCTTATTAGTATGGTATGCACGCGCGGCAGTGATGAAATTAGATTCCGTCGTGTCCGCGGATGATTGCGCAAAAGAATTTCCGATTGCCGTCACTCCCCAGACAAAGAGAGCCAATAGAATTTTTTGTAACTGTTTCATAGGTTCATTTATTATATGTGTGTTATATATAATAGGTAATCTCTATCCGTGACGCCTTTTTCTTTGCGTCAGTCATGTTGTTATCGGCTTTCTTTTCCGTAATGGACGTTTTAACGGCCTCTGAGAATTCGGGAGATTTAACGACTTCCGACAAATCAGTCTTAACCACCTTTTCGATCATTTCCTTTTCGATACGTGTTCTTTCCAGTTGTTTGACCAAGCCGTCTTGTTCGCGGATGCTCTTTGCTATATAATAGTTACACTTCTGCTCTATCTTCCTGCAATACAAAAGGACGCAAGTCACAATTGCCAACGAGCAAAAGACAAGCACTAAAGTGATAAGAAAGATGTAATCATTCATAGCTATTGTTTTTGTTGCAAATTACACGATTCTTGTGCAGGAAAACATTGCATTTTGTCCCAACTTTATTGCATTTTGTCCTTTTCTGCTATTCGCTCAATACTTCAAAACATAAAAAAAGCACGAATTCATCGTGCTTTTTTAGTTTAAGAAGTCTTTCTTCTTATTTTTCCTGAGCCCTTGCCATTTTCCGATATTCCGCCGGACTAATGCCATATTGTTTCCGGAACATCCGGTAGAAAGTGCTTGGTATATTAAAACCACAACTGAAAGCCACCGCCTCGATGGTCAATTCGGGATGGGCGTCCATCTGCTTGCGTGCCTCCTCTACTTTCAAGATGCGCATATACTCCATAGGCGATTTTCCCGTAACGGCTTTCACCGCATCTGTCAATGTGTTCTTGTTGGTGCCGAGCGCGGATATAATGTCGTCGCGATTCACTTCGGCATCCAACAGGTTGTCGTGGGAGAGTAGATACTCCTGCAACCGCATGACCAGATTCTTTTGTTCACTGCCGGGGGCATCTGCACCCACGGTTTCCACCGTTTCGTCCGGTTCACTGCCGGAAGTTTCAGCGGAAGCTTCGGATCGGCGGGCACGCTCCAGCTCTGCCAGTTCGTCCGCCAGCCGGTCTTGTTCCTTGATCCGCTCATACAACTTACGGTTTTTGATAGCGATCACCCGATTGTAATAGAAAACGCCTGCCAGCAGCAACGTCAGAACCAGGCAGATGCCAAGGGCAAAAAGGAAGTAATGGAAGTTGCGTTCCTTCTCCGCGATATGCTTTTCCACCTCATACCGGGTGCGCAATTCGTCGAAACGGGCGTTGACTTCCACATTCTTCAGGCTGTCATTCGTAGCGATGATTTCATCAAATAGTTGAAAAGCGTCGTCGATGCGTCCCATCCGGGCAAGTATCTCCATCTTTATCTTCCGGGTGGCGCTGAGGTCGAAGTCCGATTCTGGAACTTCCACTGCGGCACTGTCTATTGCGGCAAGCGCCTTGCTATAATTTCCCCGCGACTGGAATATCAGCGCCCTTGCCCGTGCCAGTTCATATTTTGAGATATTGTTGTTGACGATGCCGTCCAGCTTAGCGAGGTATTCGCCTGCCTTGTCATAGTCTTTTGTATCTATATAGGTATTCATCAATGCCACATAGAGGTTTCCCCATGCTTCCGGTTGCTCTCTTCCGGCGGCTTTCTCAAATCGCGCGATGGCTTTTCGGTATTCGGGCACGAGTTTCAATATCTCATCATATTGGGCTTGCGCCCGAAGCGAACTGCATAAGAACGCGTAGGCTTGTGTCAGGATATTGTCGTATCCCGAAACTTCCCATAGCAGGCGGATGCATTCCCTGAAACAGTCTTCTTCCTCTTTCCATCTGTCCTGCACATTGTAGGTGATGGCTGTGGCATAGAGCGCTGTCGCCATTCCCGCCTTGTCCTTCCGTTCCTTGGCACGGTCGAACATCTGTTGCGCTTCTTCCGCCGCGTGTGTATAATCTCCTTTCAGATTGTAGGCGGTGATAAGCTGCATGTGTATCTGATAATAGAGTCTCCATTGTTCGTGCTTGATATAGAAATCGAGGTAGGCGGGAGCTTTCTGAATGATTTGGTCGTACTCGTTTCTGTTTATATGGGAGATGATGAGGTTTCCATATACCATTCCCTGCATTTTTGTGTTTCCCTGCCTGATGGCTTCGGCTTCCGCCTGGTCGAACACGGTGAGCAAGGTATCCATTTTCCGGTCGTCGGCAATTTCGGACATATATAGATAGTACAATCGGTTGTACGACCTCAGTTTATCGATGCCTTCGGAATGCTCAATCACTTGGCGTAAGGAGTCCTTTTGATGTTGAAGATTATTTTGTGCTGCGCCAGGTAAAGTCAGGGATAAAAGGGCTCCCCATAAGACTGTTACCAGATAAGTTTTATATTTCATCTTTGTTGTGTGTTAAGTTAACGTAAGTTCCTAATTTCTAATTCCCAAAATTAGAAAAAAATGGTATCGGACAAAAACAAAATGGAAGAATTAAAAAATAAAAAAAAGAAAAGTCGGAAAAACCGGCCAGAATACTTGACTTCGCCTTTCGGATGTCGTATCTTTGCAGGGTAGTTGATAATAGAGAATTCATACGACTTGTTTTCTAAGATAATAACAGACAAAAAATAAGAAAGGCGGTAATTTCAATAGGAAATTATCGCCTTTCTTGTTGATATTTATCGGATTCGGGCTTAAAAGAGGCTTTTTACGTTTTTAATAAACGTTGAGCACATTCTTTAAAAACGTTCCCGTTATTCTTTAAAAACGAATAACAAGAAGCTTAATAAAGCAGAAAAATGCTTGTTATTTGTCTATATTTGAGACTGTGATAAGAATCTTTGGTATTCTGTCGATAGGTGTCGGGTGGTAAATTGTTTACACAATGGTACGACCTTACATGCCTTATCACGTAATCTTTCACTGCACATAAGCGTTTGATATTAATTTTAGTCCATTACTTTTTCACTAATCTTTGTCTCTTCCATTCCGACAATTTCCCAACCTCGGAAGATAATGGTGATTAGTTTGAGTTGCGCTCCGCCGATGGTCTGCATGACTATTTCATCCGAGGCGTACTTCAATAATTGCTTCCGGGCTTCTTCCTTCAACGTGGTGATGCGGCTTTCGGGCTCGTCGCGTTTCAGGTATTTCACCTCCATCAGATAGGCATAGCGGATATCCGGCATCTGCGGATTGGGACGGAAGTAGAAGTCGGCGTAGCCCTTGCCCAGTTCATATTCGGGCATCAACTGGTAAAGGTTCGTCATGTTGAGATAGGCAAGCAGAAAACCCTTCACGTGTGCTTCACCGTCAATGAACTCGCGGATGCGGCTTTGCTTCTCCAGTTCGGCGGCGATGTAGGCGAAGAGGGGTTGCCAGGCGGCATCGTATGCCATGCCCGTCATCAGGTCGGCCAGGTCGGAGAAGTCCAAACTGAAGATGTCAGCTTGGTTGTAAGCCTCCGTCAGGTAAGTGTAGAACTGCTCGCGTACGGTGTTGTTGGGGATGGTGAGCACTGTCTGTCCGCGCTCCACGCCCCGGATGCTGAGCAGGCCGAAGTAGTAGAGCAATGACTTGAAGTTGTTCCGGTCCACCATCTTCTCTACGGAAAAGGCGCTACTGATGGTGCCTGATGTCCGTCCGTTTTCCACGATTTCGCGGATAACGGAGAAGTTGGCGCCCAGTTCGTGATCTATCCGGATGAGGTGACGCAACTTATTGTAGTCCGTGCGGATGTTTGTGTCCACCATTTCTTTGGGCTTTTTACCGAGTTTCAGACAACTGTTTACGTAGTAGAGCGTCATGTCGGAATTGTACATACTTTCGTTCAGGCATTCCTCGGCAAAGCAGTAGTTGTCGTACCAAGGCTTCATGTCGCGAATCATTTCTTCCACGTCCATCGTCAGTACGCCTTGGTCGCGGTAATATTCCAGCATGGTGCGCAGCTCCGTTTCGGTAAAGCCTACCAGAGAGTTGAACAACGGCGAGGTGGTGATGTTGGTTCCGATATTGAAACCACTCGTCACGTCATCCAACGTGATGGGGCTTACACCGGTGATGAACATACGTTCCAGTGCCATGCTGTTGCCGGAAGTGAGGAACTTGAGCACGTTGAAGAAGTAGCGGAAGAAGCCTTCGCCGTGGGTGGCCTTGCGATACGCATCCTTTCCGAAGGTGGAAAGGATGGTATTGGTGAAGTTGTCGTACTCGTCGATGATGAGGTAGATACGCAGGCGCAACCGGCTGGCGGTGCTATTGATATAATCCAGCCGTTCGGAGGCTAAGGTGCGACTCATCAATTCCTCGCGAAAGCCGGGCTGGAACAGGTGTTCGTAGTTGTTGGCAAACTCTACGAAACGCTCCGTACAGTGCTTCTCGAACGATTCCTCCAGTCTTCCGGGTGTGGAGTTGACGGCGGAGAAGTTGAACCTGAGTATCATGAACTTCGCTCTCAGGGAAGTGGGATGTTCGTATATCCATTGTTCGCCAAAGAGTTCTTCGAAGCGGTCGGCGTTATTGATGTCATAATAGGCCGCCAGCATGTTGATGAGCAGCGTCTTGCCGAATCGGCGGGGGCGGATGAGAAAAAGATATGAAGCGAACTGCTCTATCAGAGGGATAAAGTGAGTCTTGTCCACGTAGTAATAGTTTTCACGGGCGAGACGGGTATAGTCGGTCAGCCCGTAGGGGATGCCTTTGATGCTGTTCTGTTCCATAACTCAATGGTATTACTTAGATACTTAATACTTATAAAAGTCCGTGGCAGCAAAGATAACACTTATTTTGCTATCTTCCTGCCACGGCTGATACTTATTTATTCCTGTTTCCAAGCATGGTAATGAATTAAATGGGTACTTCGTGCACATCTGCCACAGCCCGTCCGCTCGGATCATTTTTCCCTTGCAACGTGGCATCCCAGGCGAGTGCTTCAGCAGTAGAGCAAGCCACGCTCGGCACACTGGGCACGCTTCGGGCAGCCGACTGACTGGGGAAGTGCTCTTCGAAAATGCTACGATAGTAATATTCCTCCTTATTCTGTGGTGGATTGATGGGAAACCGTTCGGCGGCATGTTCCATCTGATGGTCGGTGACGGCGGCAGAAGTAATGGCTTTCAATGTATCAATCCAATTGTAACCGACGCCATCGGAGAATTGCTCTTTTTGTCGCCAGGCAACACTCTGAGGCAGCATATCCTGAAAAGCTTCGCGCACAATGCGTTTCTCCACTTCTTTGCCCGGACACATCTTGACGGCAGGGCTGAGGTTCATTGCCACATCCAGGAATTCTTTATCGAGGAAGGGAACACGACCTTCCACACCCCAGGCAGAAAGGCTCTTATTGGCACGCAGACAGTCGTACAGGTGCAATTTGGAGAGCTTACGGATCGTTTCTTCGTGGAAAGCCTGCGGTGTGGGGGCTTTGTGGAAGTAGAGATAACCACCGAAAACCTCATCGGCACCTTCACCACTAAGCACCATCTTGATGCCCATAGACTTGATGACACGTGCCAACAGGTACATCGGTGTGGAAGCACGTACAGTGGTAACATCGTATGTTTCGATAAAGTAGATGACATCATGCAAGGCATCGAGCCCTTCCTGAATGGTATAATTGATTTCATGGTGAACAGTGCCGATGTATTCCGCCACTTCACGGGCTTTAATCAAGTCCGGTGCACCGCGCAGGCCGACGGCGAAGGAGTGGAGTTGAGGCCACCAGGCTTCGCTCTGGTTATCAGTTTCAATGCGCTTGCGGGCATACTTCTTGGCAATGGCGGAGATGACGGAAGAGTCGAGGCCACCACTGAGCAGAACACCGTAAGGAACATCGGACATTAACTGGCGTTGCACGGCAGCTTCAAGGGCGAGTTTTACACTGTTGATTTCTGGTTGGGTAGCCCGGCGGGCATTGGTGTCATTGGCTTTGACGGCGGCATAATCGGTCCAGGGGCGTTGATACCAACGATGCATTTTCCCTTCACGTCCCCAGAAGTAATGTCCGGGCAGAAAAGGCTCGTAGGTATCACAGAAACCTTCGAGAGCTTTCAGTTCGCTACCGACGTAGATATGTCCCTGGTCGTCACGACCGATATAAAGAGGGATTACCCCGATAGGGTCACGGGCAATCAGATAATCGTCTGCTTCCTCATCGTAAAGGGCAAAGGCGAAGATACCGTTCAATTCTTCGAGGAAATGAATGCCTTTATCCTTATATAATGCGAGGATGACTTCACAGTCCGATCCTGTACGGAAAGCATACTTGCCGGCGTAGCGGGAACGGATTTCCCGATGATTATAGATCTCACCGTTGACGGCAAGGATTTGCTTGCCATCCGGAGAATACAATGGTTGTCCGCCACTTTCCGGATCGACGATGGAAAGACGTTCGTGAGCTAGGATGGCACTGCCGCCTACATAAATACCACTCCAGTCCGGTCCGCGATGACGGATTTTCTGCGCCATTCGAAGCGCTTTGTTTCTCAATTCCTGGGATTGAGATTTGATATTGAAGATACCTACGATTCCACACATGATATTTAGTGATTAGGGGTTAGTTACTCAAATACTTGTCTATCCGTTTTGCCACTCTCCGTCCGTCCGCCAGTGCATGCACCACAAGGCTGGCACCGCGTGCCGCATCACCTGCTACGAACACATTTTCCGGAAATTCCGGTTGTTCCGGTTTCAGGAAGCCCATGGCCAGAAGTACCATATCGGCGTCTATCACTTCCTTCTTTCCGGTAGGCTTCATGGTAGGGCGTCCTCCATCCTGAGCCGGAATCCATTCCACTTCTTCCACCTCTACACCGCAGACTTTTCCATTCTTGCCAATAAACTGATTGGATGCCAGCGACCAGCGGCGCGTGCAACCTTCTTCGTGACTTGAAGTCGTCTTCAGCACAATGGGCCATTGTGGCCAAGGAGTAGCGTCATTGTGACCTACGGGAGGCTGTGGCATGATTTCAATCTGTGTCACACTCACGGCTCCCTGGCGGATGCTCGTACCGATACAATCCGATCCTGTATCACCGCCACCGATGACGAGAACCCGTTTGCCCTTGGCATTTACCAGACGGTCTTTGGGGAACGTTTCTCCATCGAGGATATGATTTTGCTGGGACAGCATTTCGAGGGCAAGATAAATACCTTTCAGTTCGCGTCCGGGGATATTGAGGTCACGTGCCTGCGGCGTCCCGGTGCAGATGCAGTAGGCATCAAAGCCCGCGGGGAGTTTCTGTACATCTACCGTTACGCCCATTTCGAACTTGATGCCTTCGGCTTCAAGCACTCCCATCCGGCGGTCGATTACTGCCTTATCGAGTTTAAAATTAGGAATACCATAGCGCAGTAATCCGCCGGGCATGGGTTTGCTGTCAAAAAGAGTCACTTCATAGCCTTTAGCATTCAGCCGGCAGGCAGCGGAGAGTCCCGCAGGACCTGCGCCGATGATGGCAACCCGCTTTCCATTACGTTCGGGCTGAATGGGCACGATGTAACCTTCGCGAAAAGCCGCTTCGGCAATAGCCGCCTCGTTTTCACGAATGGTGACAGGCTCATCGCACGAAAGCTTCAGTACACACGACTTTTCGCAAAGTGCCGGACAGATGCGTCCGGTAAATTCGGGGAAGTCGTTTGTGGCGGCGAGTACTTCGTATGCTTCGCGCCATTTACCTTTATAAAGTGCATCCTGAAATTCAGGTTGCTTATTGCCCAACGGGCATGCCCAGTGACAGAAGGGTACACCGCAATCCATGCAACGTGATGCCTGGAGTTTGCGTTCGTGACTGTTTAAAGTTTGCTCCACCTGACTGAAGTCGGTGATACGTTCGTGGACAGGACGGTATCCCGCTTCCTGTCGTGGTATGTTTAAGAATGCTTTTGGATCTGCCATTTTTAGATTTATGATTTATAATTTATGTTTAGATTTATGATTTCAGGTTTATGATCTCTGCTTAGGCTTACGCTATGGCATGCCCTTATGATACCGTTCGGCAAGTCATAAAATCATAAATCTGAAATCATAAATCTCTTAATAATCTCTCTGCATCTCTGCAATCTTCTGTTGCAGTTTCCGCATTTGCTCTTCTTGCAGTACCTTCTTGTACTCGATGGGGACTATCTGGATAAACTCATCCACATATCGGTTCCAGTCATCAAGCATAGTGCGTGCCAGGTTGGAGCCTGTATAGAGGTAGTGCTGACGAATGAGTTCGTGCAACTCTTTACGATAGGAGGCTTCTTCGATGAGGCTTAGTTCCACCATTTCCATGTTACAGAAATAATCGAAGTTTCCATCCTTATTCCATACATAAGCTACACCGCCCGACATACCGGCTGCGAAGTTGCGCCCTGTTGAACCGAGGACTACCACACGACCGCCCGTCATGTACTCGCAACAATGATCACCTACACCCTCTACTACGGCAATGGCACCGGAATTGCGGACAGCAAAACGTTCGCCTACGCGCCCATTGATGTAAACTTCACCGCTGGTTGCACCATAGAGCAAGGTGTTTCCTGCAATCGTATTCTTCTCGGCCTGGAAGTTAGAGCGTACCGGAGGCAATACGGCAATCCGTCCACCCGAAAGGCCTTTGCCGAGATAATCGTTCGCTTCACCTTCCAGCTTGAAGTTGACACCCGGTACAAGGAAGGCACCGAAACTTTGTCCTGCAGAACCTTTGAACTTTACGTTCAACGTATGTTCCGGCAGTCCCGCTTCACCGTACTTCGCGGCAATGGTGCCCGAAAGCATGGCTCCGCAAGCACGATCCGTATTGGCAATCGTATATTCCAGTGAGATTTCTTTCTGGTTTTCCAGAGCTTCGGCAGCGGCATGCAGCATTTCAACGTCTTTTACGTGGTCGATGCCGTGTTGCTGGTCGATGGTGTGGCGGATGGCTGCACCATTATCGATGCGTGCCAGTATTTTGTCGAAAGTAATCAGGGATTGCTTGGGTGATTCGTTTTCTGACTTGCGGATAATAAGATTCGTGCGTCCGATGATGTCATCCAGACGTTCCACACCGATTTCGGCGAGATACTCCCGCACTTCCTGCGCCAGGAAAGTGAAGAAGTTCACCAGATATTCGCTGCGTCCGTGGAAGCGCCGGCGAAGTTCCTCGTTTTGTGTCGCCACACCCACAGGGCAGGTGTTCTGATGGCATTTGCGCATCATGACGCAGCCCAGTACAATCAAAGCGCTGGTTGCAAATCCGAACTCTTCGGCACCCAGCATCGCCATCAGTACGATGTCACGACCGGTTTTCAGTTGCCCGTCCACCTGCAGCATCACTTGCCCGCGCAGACCGTTCAGTACAAGAGTTTGTTGCGTTTCACTCAGTCCCAGTTCAGGAGAGATACCGGCATAGCGGATACTGGAGGCAGGAGAGGCGCCCGTACCACCTTCCGCACCGGAGATGACGATAAGGTCGGCTTTTGCTTTGGCCACTCCGGCGGCAATGGTTCCTACGCCGCTTTCGGCTACCAGTTTCACACTGATCTTGGCACGAGGATTTACATTCTTCAGGTCGAAGATCAACTGTGCCAGGTCTTCGATGGAATAAATGTCGTGATGAGGCGGGGGAGAAATCAATGAAATGCCGGGAATGGAGTGGCGCGTTTTCGCAATCACCTGGTCTACTTTAAAGCCCGGCAACTGACCGCCTTCACCCGGTTTGGCCCCTTGTGCCACTTTGATTTGTATTTCATCGGCATTCACCAGATACTCCGTTGTTACGCCGAAACGTCCCGAAGCTACCTGCTTGATGGCGCTACGCAGACTGGTTCCGTCTTCGCGGGGCGTGAAGCGTGCGCTGTCTTCGCCGCCCTCACCTGTGTTGCTGCGTCCGTGAATCCGGTTCATGGCAATGGCCATTGCCTCATGCGCTTCTTTGCTGATAGACCCGTAACTCATGGCACCCGTCACAAAGCGGTGCATGATGCTTTCTACCGGTTCAACCTTATCTATAGAAATGGGGGCACGGCGGAAATCCAGGAAGTCGCGTAGGAAGATAGGCGCTTCTTTTCTGTCTACCAGACTGGTGAATTCTTTGAATTTCTTATAGCTGCCCAGGCGTGTGGCAAGTTGCAAGGTAGAAATGGTTTCCGGGTTCCAGGCATGTTTTTCTCCATCTTTACGGAAAGCGTACAAACCGTTGTTGGGGAGTAATCCGTCTACTTGTGCGGCAAAACCTGCATCGTGGAATGCGATTGCATCGCGTGCCACTTCATCCAGCCGGATACCGCCTATTGTGGATCTTAACCCGCCGAAATAAGCATTGCTGAGCTCTTCACTCAAACCTACGGCTTCGAATATTTTCGCTCCCCGATACGAGCGGATGGTACTGATACCCATCTTACTCATGATCTTGAACAATCCCTTGCAGATGGATTTGATATATTTCTTTTCGGCAGTGGCATAATCCAACTGGATTTCTTTCTTCGCCACCAGCTTGTCGATCACGGCGAATGCCATGTAAGGGTTCAGGGCACTGGCGCCAAATCCCAGTAACAGGGCCGCGTGCATCACCTCGCGTATTTCACCGCTTTCCACTACCAATGCCGTCTGCACACGTTTACCCACGGAGATAAGATGGTGGTGCACTGCGCTTACTGCCAGTAGGGAGGGGATAGCCGCATGAGTGGCATCCACATCACGGTCGCTCAATACAATGTAGTTCACCCCTTCGCTGACGGACTCTTCCGCTTGCTTGCAAAGTGCTGTGAGTGCTTCCTGCAATCCGGCACGACCCTTTGCTACTTCAAACAGCAAGGGCAGTTTCACCGTTTTGAAACCTTTGTAGCGGATGTTGCAAAGAATATCCAGTTGTGCATTGCTCAGGATGGGATGGTTGAGGCGCACCATCTTACAATGGCTTTCGCTGGGTGTCAGGATGTTCATGCCCACGGCGCCGATATATTCCGTCAGTGACATTACCAGTTCCTCGCGTATCGGGTCGATAGGCGGATTGGTGACTTGTGCAAACTGTTGTCGGAAGTAATTGTACAGTAGTTGCGGCTTATCCGAAAGCACGGCAAGCGGCGTATCATTCCCCATTGAGTGGATAGGCTCGGCACCCGTGGTACACATCGGGACGATGAGCCGCTCTACATCTTCCTTGGAATAACCGAAGGTGCGCAGCATCCTCTCGTAATTCTCTACGCTATGGGGGACTTTGCGCCCGCTTTTCAGCTCATCCAGTTCGATGCGGTTCGTTGCCAGCCAACTGCGGTAAGGCTTGGCTTCGGCCAACTGTTCTTTCAATTCTTCGTCGTAGTAGATTTCGCCTTTTTCGGTATCTACCAGTAGTATCTTACCCGGTTGCAGGCGTCCCTTTTCTTTGATGTCTCCCGGTTCGAAATCCATCACGCCCACTTCGCTGGCAACTACCATCATATCGTTGTGCGTAATCAGATAGCGTGCAGGACGCAATCCGTTACGGTCGAGCATACCGCCTGCAAAACGTCCGTCGCTGAACAGCAAGGCGGCAGGACCGTCCCACGGTTCCATCAGGATGGAGTGGTATTCATAGAATGCTTTCAGATCTTCGCTGATAGGATTCTTTTCATTGAAAGATTCCGGCACCAGCATGGCCATGGCGTGCGGCAGGCTGAGGCCTGACATAACGAGGAATTCCAAAACATTGTCCAGTGAGGCACTGTCGCTCATTCCCGGCTGAATGATGGGGCGTATCTCCCTGATGTCGCCCAGGACGGGAGAGGAGAGCACACTTTCACGGGCTTCCATCCAACCCCGGTTGCCGCGGATGGTGTTGATTTCGCCGTTGTGAGCTAGGAGGCGGAACGGTTGTGCCAGTCCCCAGGTAGGGAAGGTGTTGGTGCTGAAGCGGGAGTGCACCAGTGCTATGCCGCTGGTGAAGTAGGGGTTTGTCAGATCGGGGAAGTAGCCTCGCAGTTGCAGTGAAGAGAGCATACCTTTATAGATGATGTTCTTCGTGGATAGGGAGACAACGTAGAAATCTTCGCGCGTGGCAATATCGGATTTGCGTACTTTGTTTTCTATTCTTTTTCTTATGAGATAGAGTTTACGGTCGGCTGTCTCGCTTTCCGTAAATCCGGTGATGAAAATCTGTTTGATATCCGGTTCGTTGGCAAGTGCCGATTCTCCCAGAATTTCTGGACAAGTGGGCACATTGCGCAGGTGCATCAATGTCAATCCTTCTTTTTCAATCTCTTCGATGATAATGCTTAAGATAGCACCTTGGTCTTTCTCATCTTTCGGTAGAAAGAGAAGACCTGTACCGTATTTCCCTTTCTCGGGGACAGGAATACCCTGCAAAAGAATAAACTCGTGCGGGATTTGCAGCAGGATGCCGGCACCGTCTCCGGTTTTGTTATCTGCACCTTCGGCGCCCCGGTGACGCATGTTCTCCAACACCTTCAATGCAGACTCTACCAGTTCGTGTGACTTGCCTCCGTGGATGTTCACTAACATACCGACACCACAAGCGTCATGCTCGTTCTCTACATCATACAAGCCCAACTGCCTGGGCTGTCGTTGATATACAGGATGTTGGCTTTCTTCCCTTCCCTGTTGTCCGGCTTTTCTTTTTGTTTCGTTGTTAAAAAGTTCTTCTTTCATCTTTTTAAGTTTACTTTATTCTGTAGTAATACCTATTGTTGCTATCAAAATGTTTGGCAAAAGTATTAATTTAATTTCAAATTGGTATAATAATGCGGATTTTTGTGACTTGCAAAATATCTGTTCATTGGAGCCGTGTTTTGAATTGAAATAAAATGTATGCTTTTATGTTTTAAATTGAAGTAAAATGTGCGATTTATATTCTGTATTGTAAGTGTACCTTTCCCTCGTTTGAGAAATTGCCATATTGCCATAATGCCAAATAGCCAAAAGGGAAGTGCATGACATTTTTTTTTGTTTCATCCTTATCCGGATATAACCAAGTCCGTACCAACTCCGTGTCAAGTCCATACCAACTCCGTACCAAGTCCGTTCCTATAGACACGGAGATGGTACGGACTTGATACAGTGTTGATATGGGATTGACATGGATTTAGTCTCTTTACCCGTTGGCAGAATTAATTTCTTTCGGATGGGTTATGAATAAAATAGGTACGCGGACTACGCGGACAAGGCGGACGAACGCGGAGTAAGACTGCCCTTCGGTATGCAAGTAATTTTTCATCCGCAGATGACGCAGATAACACAGATTTTTAAAGCTGCGCTATGTTTAGCGGAAGATTGAAAAAGAATCGGCGTTATCTGCGTCATCTGCGGATGAAAAATAAAAGTCCGCGTTCGTCCGCCTTGTCCGCGTCGTCCGCGTATCTATTTATTCATTACGATTTCCATTATGAACTAATCCCGCCAACAGTTTTTCTTTATCTTATTTGGCCTTTTCCTTTGGCCTTGGCAATTTGGCTTTTTGGCAATTTGGCAACCTTGAAAAACGACACTCTTTATCGGATTGGAAGATTTTTCCGCTATCTCCTTTCAATATAAAACTAAAATTCCATTGCTTACTTTGAATTTATAAAATTATTCCTTTTGCTTTAATAAGTTTGTTTTCTTTAACTTTTTGACAAGAAAATAACTTTTTTCTATTCTTTTGATAAATAAATAGGCAAAACATTAACTTTATGTTCTCAGGTTTTTATATCTTTGCAGCGCAAAATCAAATATTAATTAGTATGTGTGGAATAGTAGGCTATATTGGTCAAAAGAAAGCCTACCCCATTCTTATCAAAGGATTGAAGCGATTAGAGTATCGCGGATATGATAGTGCAGGGGTAGCATTAATCAGTGATAACCGACAGTTGAACGTTTACAAAACGAAAGGTAAGGTTTCGGAACTGGAAACTTTCGTTACTCAAAAAGATATTTCCGGTAACATCGGAATTGCCCATACCCGTTGGGCTACGCACGGGGAACCTTGCTCCGCTAACGCCCATCCTCATTATTCCTCTTCCGAACATCTCGCTCTCATCCACAACGGCATCATCGAAAACTACGCCGTCCTTAAAGAAAAACTCCAGGCCAAAGGCTATTCATTCAAAAGCAGTACGGACACCGAAGTACTGGTGCAACTGATAGAATTCATCCAGAAATCCAAAAATACAGATTTGCTGACTGCTGTGCAATTAGCGTTGCGTGAAGTTATCGGTGCTTATGCCATTGCCGTGCTGGATAAGGACAATCCGGATGAGATTATTGCAGCCCGCAAGAGTAGTCCGTTGGTGGTAGGTATCGGTGAAGATGAGTTTTTCCTGGCTTCGGATGCTACGCCGATTGTGGAATATACAGATAAAGTCGTATATTTGGAAGATGAAGAGATCGCCGTCATCCGCCGCGGAGAGAAACTGAAGGTGGTGAACCTGAAAAATGTGGAATGTCCGCACGAAGTGAAGACGGTGGCACTGAATCTGGGACAGTTGGAAAAGGGTGGTTATCCGCACTTCATGCTGAAAGAGATTTTTGAACAGCCCGATTGCATTCACGACTGTATGCGCGGACGTATCAATGTAGAAAGTACAAATGTGGTGCTTTCCGCAGTGATTGATAACAAAGACCGCCTGCTGGCAGCCAAACGTTTCATCATCGTGGCGTGCGGTACTTCCTGGCATGCGGCGCTTATCGGAAAGCATCTGATAGAAAGTCTTTGCCGCATTCCGGTGGAAGTGGAGTATGCTTCGGAATTCCGTTACCGTGATCCGGTGATAGACAGTAAGGATGTGGTGATTGCGATTTCGCAAAGTGGCGAGACGGCGGATACACTGGCAGCTGTGGAACTGGCGCGGAGTCATGGGGCATTTATCTATGGCATCTGTAATGCGATTGGTTCGTCTATTCCGAGGGCTACGCATACGGGTTCTTATATACACGTAGGTCCCGAAATTGGAGTGGCTTCCACCAAAGCGTTTACAGGACAGGTGACAGTGCTCACCATGCTGGCGCTGACGCTTGCCAAGGAGAAGAATACGATAGATGAGGGGCAATTCCTTGCCATTGTGCAGGAGCTGAACCGCATTCCTGATAAGATGAAAGAAGTGCTGAAGCTGAATGGCAGCATTGCAGAGCTTTCCAAAATCTTCACGTATGCGCATAACTTTATCTATCTGGGACGCGGATATTCGTATCCCGTAGCCCTGGAAGGTGCGTTGAAGCTGAAAGAAATCTCTTATATCCATGCCGAGGGTTATCCGGCTGCTGAAATGAAGCACGGGCCTATCGCACTGGTAGATGCTGAAATGCCGGTAGTAGTGATTGCTACACAGAACGGGCTTTATGAGAAAGTATTGAGCAATATACAGGAAATCAAGGCGCGTAAGGGCAAAGTGATTGCCCTGGTGACAAAAGGGGATACGGTTATCAGCAAGATTGCCGATACTTGTATTGAGTTGCCGGAAACAATCGAGTGCCTCGACCCGTTAATTACTACAGTACCGTTGCAGTTACTGGCCTATCATATCGCAGTATGCAAAGGGATGGATGTGGATCAGCCGAGAAACTTGGCGAAGAGCGTCACAGTGGAATAAAGAGGGTAATACGAAATAAATAGTAAACGATAAATTGTACTTTGTACATTGTAAATTGTAAATGAACTGATGGAAGAACTGAAGCATGAATGTGGCGTTGCCATGATACGCCTGCTGAAACCTCTGGAATACTATGAACAGAAGTACGGCACATGGATGTACGGTTTGAACAAACTCTATCTTCTGATGGAGAAACAGCACAACCGCGGACAAGAAGGCGCCGGTATGGCTTGCGTAAAGCTGGAAGCAAATCCCGGTGAGGAGTATATGTTCCGTGAGCGTGCACTCGGTTCGGGTGCCATTACCGAGATATTCGGTACGGTGCAAAGCAACTTTAAGGATCTGACAAAAGAGCAGCTTCATGATGCGGATTACGCTAAGAAGTACCTCCCTTTTGCGGGCGAGGCTTACATGGGGCACTTGCGCTATTCCACTACCGGAAAGAGCGGCATTTCCTATGTGCACCCTTTCCTGAGGCGTAACAACTGGCGGGCTAAGAACCTTGCTCTTTGCGGCAATTTCAACATGACGAACGTGGATGAGATCTTTGCACGTATCACTGCTATCGGCCAGCATCCACGGAAGTATGCCGATACATACATCATGCTGGAACAAGTGGGGCACCGTCTCGACCGTGAAGTGGAGCGCCTCTTCAATCTTGCCGAAGCGGAAGGATTGACAGGCATGGGCGTGACTCACTATATAGAAGATCATATGGACCTGGCAAACGTGCTGCGTACTTCGAGCAAGGAGTGGGACGGGGGCTATGTAATATGCGGACTGACGGGAAGCGGTGAATCGTTTGCCGTGCGCGATCCGTGGGGAATCCGCCCCGCATTCTGGTATCAGGATGATGAAGTGGCAGTGCTTGCCAGCGAACGCCCTGTGATACAAACCGCTTTCAATGTGCCGGCAGCCAGCATTAAGGAATTGATGCCCGGACAAGCCTTGCTGATTAACAAGACAGGTAAGCTGCGCACCACCCAAATCAATAAAGTACGCGAGGTGAAACCTTGTTCTTTCGAACGTATTTATTTCTCACGAGGCAGTGATGTGGATATTTACAGGGAACGTAAACTATTGGGTGAGAAACTGATACCTAACATATTGAAAGCCATCAATAAAGACCTTGACCATACCGTGTTTTCCTTCATCCCAAATACAGCGGAAGTTGCTTTCTACGGCATGTTGCAGGGACTGGATGATTATCTGAATGAAGAGAAAGTGCAACAGATCGCTTCCCTGGGACATAGCCCCAGTCTGGAAGAGCTGGAACAGATTCTTTCCCGCCGTATCCGTAGCGAAAAGGTAGCCATCAAGGACATCAAACTGCGCACGTTTATTGCAGAAGGAAACAGCCGCAATGACTTGGCTGCGCACGTGTATGATATCACCTATGGCAGTCTGGTGCCGGGTGTGGACAATCTTGTCATTATCGACGACTCCATTGTGCGCGGAACTACTCTGAAACAGAGTATCATCGGTATTCTCGACCGTCTGGGCCCCAAGAAGATTGTGATTGTTTCTTCTTCCCCGCAGGTACGTTATCCTGATTATTACGGCATCGACATGGCAAAGATGAGTGAATTCATTGCTTTTAAAGCAGCCATCGAGTTGCTGAAAGACCGGGATATGAAAGATGTGATTGCCGCTGCCTACCGCAAATCGAAAGACCAGGTAGGACTGCCGAAGGAGCAAATGGTGAACTATGTGAAGGATATCTATGCACCCTTTACTGACGAGGAAATCTCCGCCAAGATGGTGGAACTGCTGACACCTGCCGGAACAAAGGCGAAGGTGGAAATCGTATACCAACCGTTGGAGGGGCTGCATGAGGCTTGCCCCAATCATTGGGGAGACTGGTATTTCAGCGGTGATTATCCTACGCCGGGCGGGGTGAAGATGCTGAATAATGCCTTTATTGACTATATAGAACAAGTATATCAATTTTAACGAAATAGTGTTTAGTGATAAGTGATTAACGTTAATTGCTTATCACTAAACACTAATCACTAACTAACATGAGAAATGTAACTCTTATCCTCGACGACGGGAGCCGCTTCCACGGCAAGTCGTTTGGCTACGAAAAGCCGGTAGCGGGAGAGGTGGTTTTCAACACAGCTATGACGGGGTATCCCGAGAGCTTGACTGACCCCTCGTATGCCGGACAGTTGATGACGCTCACTTATCCGTTGGTGGGCAATTATGGTGTGCCGCCTTTCACTATCGAACCGAATGGACTGGCTACCTTTATGGAAAGCGAACGTATCCATGCGGAAGCCATCATTGTAAGTGATTATAGTGAGGACTTTAGCCATTGGAACGCTGTGGAAAGCCTTGCTGATTGGCTGAAGCGCGAACAGGTGCCGGGCATCACAGGTATCGATACGCGTGAGCTGACAAAGGTGCTCCGCGAACATGGCGTGATGATGGGTAAGATCGTCTTTGACGATGAACCGGAGAATGTGCCCGATGCCGTGTATGCGGGAGTGAATTATGTGGATAAGGTGAGTTGCAAGGAGATAATCCGGTACAACGAAGGTGCGGGTAAGAAGAAAGTAGTCCTGGTGGATTGTGGAGTGAAGAGCAATATTCTTCGCTGTCTGCTGAAGCGTGATGTGGAAGTCATCCGTGTGCCTTGGGATTATGATTATAATGAACTGGAGTTCGACGGACTTTTCATTAGTAACGGCCCGGGTGATCCGGATACCTGTGATGCTGCGGTGCAGAATATCCGCCGGGCAATGAAGAATGAAAAACTACCTATCTTCGGTATCTGCATGGGAAATCAGTTGCTGAGCAAGGCAGGAGGAGCAAAGATATACAAGCTGAAATATGGTCATCGCAGTCACAACCAGCCGGTGCGTATGGTGGGCACGGAACGTTGCTTCATCACTTCGCAGAACCATGGTTATGCAGTGGACAACACTACGCTGACGGAAGATTGGGAACCGCTGTTCATCAATATGAACGACGGGTCTAATGAGGGCATTAAACATAAACGGAATCCCTGGTTCTCTGCACAATTCCATCCGGAAGCTGCCAGCGGACCGACGGATACGGAGTTTTTGTTTGATGAGTTCGTGAAACTGCTGTAATCACCTATAAACGTACAACAAATGAAAGAAAACAATATAAAGAAAGTCCTGCTACTCGGTTCCGGTGCACTGAAAATCGGCGAGGCAGGTGAGTTCGACTACTCCGGCAGCCAGGCACTCAAAGCCTTGAAAGAAGAAGGTATCTACACCGTTCTTATCAACCCGAATATCGCTACTGTGCAGACTTCGGAAGGCGTTGCCGACCAGATTTATTTCCTGCCTGTCACTCCTTATTTTGTAGAGAAAGTCATCGAAAAAGAACGTCCGGATGGCGTTATGCTTGCCTTTGGTGGACAAACGGCACTGAACTGCGGTGTTGCCCTCTACAAAGACGGAATTTTTGAGAAATATGGTGTAAAAGTTCTCGGTACTCCCGTACAAGCCATTATCGATACGGAAGACCGTGAGATTTTCGTGCATAAGCTGAATGAAATCGATGTAAAGACTATCAAAAGCGAAGCCGTAGAAAATGCCATTGATGCCCGTCGTGCTGCTGCCGAATTGGGTTATCCGGTGATTGTCCGCGCTGCATACGCGCTTGGCGGACTGGGTTCCGGCTTCTGTGACAATGAAGAAGAACTGGATGTATTGGTTGAGAAAGCTTTCTCCTTCTCTCCACAGGTGCTTGTGGAAAAATCCTTGCGTGGATGGAAAGAAGTGGAGTATGAGGTGGTGCGCGACCGCTTTGACAACTGTATTACCGTTTGTAATATGGAGAACTTCGACCCGCTGGGCATCCATACGGGAGAGTCCATTGTTATAGCTCCGTCTCAGACGCTCAGTAACTCCGATTATCATAAGCTGCGCGAACTTGCTATCCGTATCATTCGCCATATCGGTATTGTAGGAGAATGTAATGTGCAGTATGCTTATGATCCTGAAAGTGAAGATTATAGAGTGATTGAAGTAAATGCCCGCTTGAGCCGTTCTTCTGCTCTGGCTTCTAAAGCTACGGGGTATCCGCTTGCTTTCGTTGCTGCAAAACTCGGTCTTGGCTACGGATTGTTCGACTTGAAGAATTCTGTAACGAAAACCACAAGTGCTTTCTTTGAACCTGCATTGGATTATGTGGTCTGCAAAATACCCCGTTGGGACTTGGGTAAGTTCCATGGTGTAGACAAGGAACTGGGTTCCAGCATGAAGTCAGTAGGCGAGGTGATGGCTATCGGCCGTACTTTTGAAGAAGCCATTCAGAAAGGTCTGCGTATGATAGGACAGGGGATGCATGGTTTCGTGGAAAATAAGGAACTTGTTATCTCTGATATAGACAAGGCGCTCCGTGAACCGACGGACAAGCGTATCTTCGTCATATCCAAAGCTTTCCGTGCCGGATATACCGTTGATCAGGTGCACGAACTGACGAAGATCGATAAGTGGTTCCTGGAGAAGCTGATGAACATAATGAACACCAGCAAAGAGTTGGAACAGTGGAGTAAGAACCACAAACAGATAGCCGATCTGCCTTTGGAATTGCTGAAAAAAGCCAAGGTACAAGGTTTCTCCGATTTCCAGATAGCCCGTGCCATCGGTTATGAAGGAGACATGGAAGACGGTATCCTCTATGTACGCAATCATCGTAAGAGCGTTGGCATTGTCCCTGTAGTGAAGCAAATAGACACTCTTGCTGCCGAATATCCTGCACAGACTAATTACCTGTATCTGACGTATAGTGGCATCGCTAATGATGTTCATTACCTCGGTGACCGTAAATCCATCGTTGTACTTGGTTCCGGTGCGTATCGTATCGGGTCTTCCGTAGAGTTTGACTGGTGCGGTGTACAGGCACTGAATACCATCCGTAAAGAGGGGTATCGCAGCGTTATGATCAACTATAATCCCGAAACCGTATCTACAGACTATGATATGTGCGACCGCCTCTACTTCGACGAACTTACCTTCGAACGGGTAATGGATATCCTTGAACTGGAAAATCCGCACGGGGTGATTGTTTCTACCGGTGGTCAGATACCGAATAACCTTGCCCTGCGTTTGGATGCGCAGAAGGTACCTATACTCGGTACTTCCGCCAAAAGCATTGACAATGCCGAAGACCGTGAGAAGTTCTCTGCCATGCTGGATCGTATCGGCGTAGACCAGCCTCGCTGGCGCGAGCTTACGAGCATGGACGACATCAACGAGTTTGTGGAAGAAGTAGGTTTCCCGGTACTTGTGCGTCCGTCATACGTGCTTTCAGGTGCTGCAATGAACGTTTGTTCCAATCAGGAAGAACTGGAACGCTTCCTGCAACTTGCGGCCAATGTATCGAAGAAGCATCCGGTGGTTGTCAGCCAGTTCATTGAACATGCCAAGGAGGTGGAGATGGATGCGGTGGCACAGAATGGAGAAATTGTGGCATACGCTATCTCTGAACATATTGAGTTTGCCGGGGTACATTCGGGTGATGCTACGATTCAATTTCCGCCTCAGAAGCTTTATGTGGAGACGGTACGCCGCATTAAGCGTATCAGTCGTGAGATTGCACGCGAACTGAATATCTCCGGTCCGTTCAATATCCAGTATCTGGCCCGTGAGAATGACATTAAGGTGATTGAATGTAACCTACGTGCATCCCGTAGTTTCCCGTTCGTCAGCAAGGTGCTGAAGATTAATCTTATCGAATTGGCTACGAAGGTGATGTTAGGGCTTCCGGTAGAGAAGCCGAATAAGAATCTCTTTGAACTGGACTATGTAGGCATCAAGGCCAGTCAGTTCTCTTTCAATCGCTTGCAAAAGGCCGACCCGGTGTTGGGTGTGGATATGGCATCTACAGGTGAGGTTGGTTGTATCGGAAGTGATACGTCCTGTGCCGTGCTGAAGGCTATGCTTTCTGTAGGCTACCGCATACCGAAGAAAAATATTCTGCTTTCTACCGGTACACCGAAACAGAAGGTGGAAATGCTTTCCGCTGCCCGCCTGCTTCAGCAAAAAGGGTATAAGCTTTTTGCAACGGGAGGTACCAGTAAGTTCCTTACGGAGAATGGGGTGGAGAATACGCAGGTGTATTGGCCCAGTGAGACTAACCAACAGCCGCAAGCGTTGGATATGCTGCACAAAAAGGAGATCGACATGGTGGTGAATATTCCGAAGAACCTCACTGCGGGTGAGTTGAGCAACGGATATAAGATTCGTCGTGCCGCTATCGACCTGAATGTTCCGCTAATTACGAATGCCCGCCTGGCAAGTGCTTTCATCAATGCTTTCTGTACGATGACGCTGGACGATCTGGCAATTAAATCGTGGGCGGAGTATAAATAATCTCTGTATAACAAAGTGAGAAAAACATTTGTTAGTCAAAGAGAATGGTTTAACTTTGCATTTACAACTATAAAAATATAGGAGAGTATATTATGGATACAACGATGGAAACCATTTCATTTGAGTTGCCGAAAGCTGACTTAAAGTTATTCAAAGAATTGGCAAAGAAGATGGGCTGGACTATTACTGACAAAAAGTCAGGTATAGAAAAGGCTATGGAGGATGTGAAGACCGGGCGCGTGTATAAAGCAAAAGATGCAGATGAGTTATTTAAGCAAATATTAGGCTGATGGCATATACCTTGATATATACCGGACAGTTTAAGAAAGATTTAAAGCGTTGCCAAAAACGAGGATTAGATATTGAACTTTTGCATAAAGTGATAACTCTTTTACAAGAAAACGGTTCTTTGCCGGCTGAATATAAACCTCATATATTGTCGGGACAATTTTCAGGATATTGGGAGTGTCATATAAAGCCGGATTGGTTGTTGATATGGGAGCAGAATGATAAAGAATTGACTTTATTGCTGCTTAATACTGGAACACATTCGGACTTGTTTTGATAACTTTAGAAATAGCGGGTCTCGTTGCATTACAAAAATGTAACGGGGCTTTTGCTTTTTATATGCTGCAAAACATATCCCTATTTCTTGCTGATTCAGAATAAATAATCTTTCTTTGCACCAGCACAGTTCAGCACAGTTGCCTGTGTCATCCTTACTTTGATTAAACCTGTATACGCAATATGAAAACAATTTTCGGGCAACAAACGACGAAGGTAAAACAACTGGCCGATTTGATCAGCCAGGACATTTCCATGGGACGTTACAAGACGGATACCGCCCTGCCTTCCATCAATCAACTGAGCCACGATTATAAAGTTTCCCGCGACACGGTTTTTAAAGCTTTTATTGATCTGAAGGAGCGGGGGATTATCGACTCTACCCCCGGTAAAGGTTACTATGTGGTGAACCGCCAGAAAAATATCCTGCTGCTGCTCGATGAATATTCACCCTTTAAAGATACGCTGTATAACAGCATCATCCGCCGCCTTTCCACGCGTTATAAGGTAGACCTGTGGTTTCATCAGTATAACGAAGCGTTGTTCAATGCTATTCTTCGCGATTCCATTGGCCGCTATAATAAATACGTAGTAATGAACTTCGATAATGAAAAAATTTCTCCTTATCTCTATAAGATAGACTCTTCCCGCCTGTTGCTGCTTGATTTCGGGCAGTTTGATAAGCGGGAATATTCATACATCTGTCAGGACTTCGGTGAAGCCTTTTACGCAGCTATGGCTCAATTGTCAGAGAGGTTGCAGAACTATCGCAAGCTTATTCTGTTTCTGGCACGGGAAAGTAAGCATCCCAAGGAGACGTGCGATTATTTCAGGAAGTATTGTGCAGATCATCAATTGGAATGTGAGATAATAGAGACTTTGGACGACAGGGAAGTGTATTCCGGTGAAGCCTATATCGCCATCCGTCAGGTGGATGTGGTGGAGATTGTGAAGAAGAGCCGTGCGGCAGGTTTGACGTGTGGCGTTGATTTCGGCTTGATAGCCTATAATGATACGCCGGCTTATGAAGTGATTGATAAGGGAATAACAGTGATGAGTGTTGATTGGCAAAAGATGGGAATCCTGACGGCAGATTTCATCTTGAGTGGCAAACCCATACAAGTTTGTCTGCCGACGGAAGTAAATTTAAGAGGCTCTTTATAGCCTTTTTTTACAAACTGATTTCAGCACAGTTCAGCATAGATAATGTTTTATTAACCAAATAAATGATAGCATGAAAAAGTATCCGAAAATCGGGATTCGTCCCACTATCGACGGCCGCCAGGGTGGCGTACGTGAAAGCCTTGAAGAAAAGACTATGAATCTGGCTAAAGCAGTAGCCGAGTTGATCACCAGTAACTTGAAGAATGGTGACGGAAGTCCGGTGGAGTGTGTGATTTCAGACAGTACCATCGGTCGCGTAGCCGAAAGCGCGGCTTGTGCCGAGAAGTTTGAACGCGAAGGCGTGGGTTCTACTATCACAGTGACCTCTTGCTGGTGTTACGGTGCCGAGACTATGGACATGAATCCGTATTATCCGAAAGCTGTTTGGGGATTTAACGGTACGGAACGTCCGGGAGCTGTATATCTGGCAGCTGTACTGGCAGGACATGCACAAAAAGGATTACCTGCTTTTGGCATTTACGGACGTGATGTGCAGGATCTGGATGACAATTCCATCCCTGCCGACGTTGCAGAAAAACTGCTTCGTTTTGCACGTGCCGCACAGGCAGTAGCGACCATGCGCGGAAAATCTTATCTGTCGATGGGTAGCGTATCCATGGGTATTGCCGGTTCTATTGTGAATCCGGATTTCTTCCAGGAATATCTGGGCATTCGTTGCGAATCTGTAGACCTGACTGAAATTATCCGTCGCATGACTGAAGGTATCTATGATAAGGAAGAGTTCGCTAAAGCCATGGCATGGACAGAGAAATATTGCAAGAAGAATGAGGGCAAGGATTTCAATCTCCCCGCAAAGACCAAGACCCGTGAGCAAAAAGATGAAGATTGGGAGTTTATTGTGAAAATGACTCTCATCATGCGCGATCTTATACAAGGTAATCCGAAACTTCGTGAAATGGGATTCAAGGAAGAAGCACTTGGACACAATGCCATTGCCGCTGGGTTCCAGGGACAACGCCAGTGGACGGATTTTTATCCGAATGGTGACTACTCCGAAGCTCTGCTGAATACTTCTTTTGATTGGAACGGTATCCGTGAAGCATACGTAGTAGCTACTGAAAATGATGCCTGCAACGGTGTAGCCATGCTCTTTGGTCATTTGCTGACAAACCGTGCACAGATATTCTCTGACGTGCGTACATATTGGAGTCCTGAAGCTGTGAAACGTGTTACGGGTAAAGAATTGACCGGTTTGGCAGCTAATGGTATTATCCATCTGATTAACTCCGGTGCTACCACTCTGGACGGTACAGGCCAGCAAACAAATGCACAGGGTGAACCTGTCATGAAACCTCATTGGGAAATCTCCGAGGCTGAAATGGAGAAATGTCTTGAAGCTACCACCTGGTATCCCGCTAACCGTGATTATTTCCGTGGAGGTGGTTTCTCTTCCAACTTCCTGTCGAAGGGGGGAATGCCTGTAACTATGACCCGTCTGAATCTGGTAAAAGGCCTTGGCCCTGTGCTTCAGATTGCTGAGGGATGGACGGTAGAGATTGATCCGGAAGTTCACAAGCTGCTGGATGAACGTACGGACCGTACTTGGCCTACTACTTGGTTTGTGCCCCGTCTTTGCGATAAACCGGCATTTGAAGATGTGTACTCGGTAATGAATAACTGGGGAGCCAATCATGGTGCTATCAGTTATGGACATATCGGCCAGGATTTGATTACGCTGGCTTCCATGCTTCGTATTCCTGTTTGCATGCACAATGTGGATGAGAAGAAGATATTCCGCCCTGCTGCCTGGAATGCATTCGGTATGGATAAAGAAGGAGCTGATTACAGAGCCTGCACAACGTACGGACCTATCTATAAATAACAAATAGAAATAGACATGATAACAAACGAACACATAGAACAATTCATAGCCCAGGCGCATCGGGTAGGAGATGCCGGATTGACAATATGCAGTAGCGGCAATGTCTCCTGGCGCATTGGTGACGAAGTCCTGCTTTCCGGAACAGGCTCATGGGTACCTTCTTTGCCTAAAGAAAAAGTAGCTGTCTGCCGCCTTTCTACAGGAGAAGTATTGAATGGAGTGAAACCCTCTATGGAAAGCGGTTTCCATCTGGGAGTACTCCGTGAGCGTCCTGATGTGAATGTAGTTCTGCATTTCCAGTCACACTATGCCACGGCTGTGGCGTGTATGAAGAATCGTCCTACGAACTTCAACGTAACAGCAGAGATTCCCTGCCATGTGGGAAGCGAGATTCCGGTAGTTCCTTATTATCGTCCGGGATCGAAAGAATTGGCCCAGGGAGTGATTGATGCTTTGAAAGATCATAATTCCGTCCTCTTGCTGAAACATGGGCAGGTGGTGTGTGGCAAGGACTTCGACCAGGCTTTTGAACGCGCTATGTTCTTTGAAATGGCATGCCGCATCATTATCCAGTCCGGAGGAGACTACACAGTACTTACTCCTGAAGAGATCGACGATCTTGAAACATACATTTTAGGAAAGAAGACTAAATGATGAATACCTATCTGGCAGTAGATTTTGGAGGTGGAAGCGGTCGCGTTATGGCCGGTTCCATCTGCCAGGGTACGCTGAAACTGGAAGAGGTGTACCGCTTTCCAAACCGCCAGGTGCGGATGGGAAACCATGTGTACTGGGATTTTCTGGCTCTGTTTGATGAGATGAAGAACGGACTCCGGCAAGCGGTGCGCAAGGGATATCATATCAGGAGCATTGGCATTGATACCTGGGGTGTGGACTTTGGATTGATAGACCGTAACGGTAATTTGCTGGGAAATCCTGTGTGTTATCGTGATCCCCGAACGGATGGTTTGCCGGAAGAGTTTTTCGGTGACAACCTTGTCCGGCATTATTCCGAAGCCGGCATACAAGTGATGTCCATCAATACACTTTTCCAGCTTTACAGCATGAAGAAAAGTGGTGATACGCAATTGGAAGTTGCAGACCGTCTTCTGTTTATGCCCGATCTTTTCAGTTACTTCCTCACAGGGGTGGCAAATAATGAATACTGCATTGCATCCACCTCCGAACTGCTTGATGCACGTAGCCGGACTTGGAATCAGCCACTCATCCATCGCTTGGGAGTACCTGCACATCTCTTCGGAGACATTGTGATGCCCGGTACGGTACGTGGCAAACTGAAACGGGAGATTGCTGAAGAAATTGGTCTGACGGATGAAGTGGATGTCATAGCTGTCGGTTCGCACGATACGGCAAGTGCTGTTTATGCGATTCCTTCGACACAGGTGGATAAATCCCGTTGTGCCTTCCTCAGTTCCGGTACGTGGTCTCTGCTGGGTGTTGAACTGGATGAACCTATCCTCACGGAAGAAGCTTGCCGCGCCGGCTTCACCAATGAGGGCGGGGTAGGTGGTAAGATTCGTTTTCTTCAGAATATCACCGGGCTTTGGATCTTACAACGTCTTATGGCACAATGGAAAGAAAGAGGAGAGCGATGTGAATACGATTTCTTGCTTTCTGCCGCTGAATCTGCGGATATTCCATCCGTCATTGACGTAGATGATAAAATATTCCAGAACCCTGTGGATATGGAGGATGCCATTGCGGAATATTGTGAAGCGCACGGACAGCCTATACCGGAAACTTACGGTGAGGTAGTGCGTTGTGTACTCCAATCACTCGCCCTGCGCTATAAGCAAGGAATAGACCAACTGAATCGTCTGCTTCCCGCTCCGATAGAACAGCTCAATATCATCGGTGGCGGATGCCGTAATTCACTGCTGAACCGCCTGACAGCCGAGGCTTTGGGTATTCCCGTCTATGCCGGACCTGTAGAGGCAACTGCTATCGGTAATATCCTGGTGCAAGCCATTGCCAAAGGAGAGATCGGCAGCCGTGAAGAAATCAAAGAATTTATTTAATAACTTAGCCGGAACGCAGATAAACACTGCTTTGCGTAGATAATTATCGTATCACTTTTTAATCTGCTAAAATCTGTGTTTATTTGCGTTTCAATATTGATTTACTATGGACACATCAATCAAACGTTATCCCGCCAAAGAGCATCATCAGCCGGTGGAGCGTATCTGCCGGACACTGGAACTCCGTGACGATCCGCAGTTGATAGCCGAATACCGTCGCCGGCACAGCCAAGGGGCTATCTGGCCCGAAATACCTGCCGGTATCCGTGAAGCCGGTATTCTGGAAATGGAAATATATCTTTTGGACACCCGCCTGTTTATGATAGTCGAAGTGCCTGTAGGGTTTGACTGGGATGCAGCTATGGAGCGCCTCGCTTCCTTGCCCCGACAACAGGAATGGGAAGACTATATGGCCATCTTCCAGCTTGTGAAACCCGGTTCCACTGCCGCCGAGAAATGGCAACCGATGGAGCGTATTTTCCACCTTTATGACTAATCCCAGCCAAAGAAATAACTACCATGAAGAACAACACTAAGAAAAACAGCATTATCAGTAAAGACGGAGTAAGCTACCTCATTCCGTTCATTCTTATCACCAGTTGCTTTGCCTTGTGGGGCTTTGCCAACGATATCACGAATCCGATGGTGAAAGCCTTTTCCAAGATTTTCCGTATGAGTGTTACCGACGGGGCACTGGTGCAGGTGGCTTTCTATGGCGGATATTTTGCCATGGCATTCCCCGCAGCTATTTTTATCCGCCGCTTTTCATATAAAGCAGGAGTACTGCTGGGACTGGGATTGTATGCTATCGGTGCATTCCTGTTCTATCCCGCCATGCTGACGGGTAATTACTATCCCTTCCTTATAGCCTACTTTATCCTGACATGCGGACTCTCGTTTCTGGAAACCAGCTGTAATCCCTATATCCTTTCTATGGGTGATGAAGCTACATCCACCCGCCGCCTGAACCTTGCACAGTCTTTCAATCCGATGGGCTCGTTATTAGGTATGTACGTGGCGATGAACTTTATTCAGAATCGCTTGAACCCGATGGATACGATGGAGCGTAGCCAGCTTTCGGATACAGAATTTGCTGCGGTACGTGATTCAGACCTGATGGTACTGATTGCGCCTTATCTGATTATCGGGCTTGTCATTCTGGCTATGCTGATCGTGATCCGTATGGTGAAGATGCCGAAGAATGGCGATCAGTCTCATAACATCAACTTCCTGCCTACTTTGAAACGTATATTCGGTATACACCATTACCGCGAAGGAGTTATCGCACAGTTCTTTTATGTAGGTGCGCAGATTATGTGCTGGACATTTATCATTCAATATGGTACGCGCTATTTCATGTCGGAAGGAATGGAAGAGAAAGCTGCGGAAGTGCTTTCACAGCAATATAACATTGTGGCTATGATTATCTTCTGTGCCAGCCGCTTCATCTGTACGTTTATCCTGAGGTATCTCAGTCCGGGGCTGTTGCTGAAAGTACTGGCTATTGCAGCTTGCTTCTTCACGGCCGGGGTGATTGGTTTCCAGGATATCTGGGGAATGTACTGCCTCGTAGGAGTATCTGCTTGTATGTCTCTGATGTTCCCCACAATCTACGGTATAGCCTTGCAGGGATTGGGAGATGATGCCAAATTCGGTGCTGCCGGATTGATTATGGCGATTCTCGGAGGTTCGGTATTACCTCCGGTTCAGGCAAGCATTATAGACTGTGGTACATTGCTGGGTATGCCTGCTGTGAACTTGTCATTCATCCTTCCGTTCATCTGTTTTGTGGTGATTGTGATTTATGGCCACCGGTCCTATTGCAGGGAAAAAATGAGAAAGTAGTTATAGATACTTCTGAACTTGATGATGGAGAACCTTTTATAGAATAAAAAAGGTTCTCTTTTTTATTTATATAGTTGTATTTCTTCTTTTTTTGCTACTTTTGCATTGCAAAATGAAACAAGCAAATATTTCGCATAACATAAAATTCTTCTGGTACAGATGAAAAAATGTCTTCTACTTCTGTTTTTCTACCTCTTGTCTGAAAATTCGGCTTTTGCACAAAAAGATGCGATAGATGGTAAAAGTTATATCCTTTGTATAAACTCATATACGGAATCATCTCCTTGGAGTAGCCGACTCATTTCCAACGTTACGGAATTCGTCCAAAAAGATCCTGGGGTCACTCTCTACGTAGAGCATCTGAATATGCTGCTGGTTGAAAATGATTCCATTTTGGAAGAAGCCAAGCGCAATCTATTCGATAAATATGAAGGCCGTTCTCCACGTATGTTGTTATTACTGGGAAATCCGGCATTGTTGTTGCGGGATGAATATAGAAAAGTGTGGGGAGATATTCCCATTGTGCTTTGCGCACAGGAAGATTATTTAGATTCTTATGAAGCTTATATCCACAGACGGCCTTCTACACCGGAAGAACGAACTCCTCTTTCTTATTTGGTTGACCCCTACAATTTAGTTTATCTGTACGCTGATTTGTATATCCCGGAAAACATTCGCCTGATGAAACAGATGATTCCCGGAATGAAAGAGTTTATATTTATAGGTGACGGGCGCAAAGTCAATCAAGACAACTCCGCACTTATCGAGCAAGAACTGAATACGAAATATCCGGATATCAAGTATAAATTTTGGTCTGCTGAAAATATGACGACCAATCAGCTGTTGGATTCCCTGTATTTCGTAGACACTAAAACAACGGGAGTTCTGTTCGCCTCGTGGTTCTACAAATACGCATTTGCCGGTACTAGCATGTTAGCCACTAATTCTCATAAGCTTATAGCTGCTACTTCCGTTCCTATCTTTTCTTTGAGTATGGTAAATATAGCAAGTGGAAAAGAAGGTATGCTGGGTGGATATACTTACAATCAGGATCGTTATGATGCGGCATTGATTCAAACCATTTCGGATGTGTTGAAAGACAAACAGGCACGCCATATTCCTTGCTATATCCCCACAGATGGGGCGCCTGTTATTAATTATGAAATACTGGTACGTGACGGGCTTTCTCTTTCCACGTGTCCTGCCAATACCCGTTTCCTGAATAAACCGCCTACGTTTTGGGAGCATTACCGGTATTTTATCTTGGGAACTCTTTTCTCTATTTTGCTTATTACACTGCTCTTCCTGTATCGTATTCGCAACTTGAATGCATTGAAGAAAGCACAACAGAACGAGATAGATGCAATGGCTACTTATAAGATGTTGGTGAACAATATGCCCATACTCTATATGCAGGAAGAGCTGGTGACCGATAAGAACGGTAATCCTATTGAATTGATTTACCGGAATGTAAATTCAGAATTTGAGAAACACTTCTATCGCAAGGAAGAAGTCATAGGCAGAAAAGGAAGTGAAATATTCCCGGAATCCATGCCCGAATTCCTGCATTTTACAAAGATGGCGTTGACGGAGAAAAGAGCCATCACATTCCCTTACTACTTTAAAGCCATCGATACTTTTTACGATGTGGTATTGAAAGGAACCCATCAGGGAAATATGATTGATATCTTCTGTCTGGACAGTACGGAGCTGCACAAAGCACAGCAAAAGCTGAGTGCTACCAACAGCAAGTTGGCTATGGCTCTTGATGTTGCCAATATTGTACCTTGGAAGTGGGATCTGAAGAGCAAAACAATCCTGTGTGATATCAATAGACCGATTGAACTGAGTACTGACGAACAGGAGGTGGAAGATTCACAACTATCTGTGCCCGATTCTCAGTATTTCTCAAAAATCTTCAAGGAAGACCGTGAACGGGTGAAACAGGCCTACCGGGACTTGATAGAAGGACGGGCGGAAAAAGTGAAAGAAGAATACCGCATCGTCAATGTGCAGAAAAACAATCTGCACAAGGTGGAGTGGGTGGAAGCACAGGCTGCCGTAGAAGCTCGTGACGAAGATGGAAAGCCATTGACACTGGTAGGCTCGTCTCTTGTCATCACCAACCGGAAGAAGATGGAGCAGGAACTTACAACAGCCAAAGACCTTGCCGAAGAATCCAATCGCTTAAAGTCGGCCTTCCTGGCTAATATGAGCCATGAAATCCGCACCCCGTTGAATGCTATTGTCGGTTTTTCGGGGATATTGGCGTCTACCGAGGAAGAAGAGGAAAAACAGGAATATGTCAGCATCATCGAAAACAATAATACCTTGTTGCTGCAACTCATCAGTGATATTCTTGATTTGTCGAAGATTGAGGCGGGAACGTTGGAGTTGAATTACTCTAATATCGAACTGAATGAGTTGATGAGGGAACTGGAGCGTGGCTTCTTGTTGAGAGTGAAGACGGATGCGGTGAAACTGGAGTTTGTGGAACCTGCCGGGCCATGTATGGCTTATACGGAAAAGAACCGTTTGTCCCAATTGATGATTAACCTTGTGACAAATGCCATTAAGTTTACCGAAAAAGGCAGCATTCGTTTTGGCTATGAAATGCGGGAGAATGAATTATATTTCTATGTGACCGATACCGGATGTGGAATTCCGAAGGATAAGCAACAAAACATTTTCGGGCGTTTCGTCAAGCTGAACTCTTTTGCCCAGGGAACAGGGTTGGGACTTTCTATCTGTAAAACACTGATGGATCATATGGGTGGCAGAATCGGCGTGGAATCGGAAGAGGGTAAAGGCTCTACTTTCTGGTTTACGCTTCCCTACAAACCGGCTGTGAAGGAAGACAAGAAACAGATGCCCAAAGATATTCAACCCGTTTCGATAGAAAGAAACAAATTGACCATACTGGTTGCAGAAGATAATGCAAGCAATTATAAGCTTTTTGAATCCATCCTGAAATATGACTATCATTTGATTCATGCCTGGGACGGTATGGAGGCTGTGGAAATGTTCCGGAAACATAATCCTCAGATTGTATTGATGGATATTAATATGCCTGTAATGAACGGCTACGAGGCTGCCCGTGAGATTCGCAAGTATTCTGCAAAGATTCCTATCATTGCCGTTACAGCCTTTGCCTATGCTTCGGATGAACAGAAGGTGATGGAAAGCGGATTCGATGGATATATGCCCAAGCCTATCAATGCCAAGTTGTTGAAAGCGCAATTGGTGGATATTATGCAGAAGCGTATCATCTTGTTATAAGATGAAAGTTTCTCATTTTCAGTTGAATGTTTTCCAATGCTGTGTTTCAGCACCCGCAATGCCACACTTCGTGGGTGCCGATGCCACACTTGGACGAGTGTGAAGTGTGGAGTTTGCCCCGTTTAGGTGTGGCATTTGCCCTGCTCAGGTGTGGCGTTTCTTTTGATATTCCGCCGGTGTCATCCCCGTCATCCGTTTAAAGAATTTGCTGAAGAATGACGGATTGGGAAATCCCAGTTCATCCGAGATTTGGAATACCAACAAGTCGCTGTGTTTCAGCAGCACTTTTGCTTCAAGAATAACGGCTTGGTTAATCCACTGCATTACCGTCTGCCCGCTTACTTCACGAATAACCGTACTTAGATAATGAGGAGTCAGACAAAGTTTATCTGCATAGAAACTGATGTTACGTTCACGTTTGCTGTGTTCATTAACCAACCCGATGAAGCGGCGGAATACTTCTTCCTGGCGTGAGAGCTGCAATGGGGCGGACTCTTCGTTCTTTGCATGTATATACCTTATATTATAGAGCAATGCTATAATCAAGTGTTGCGCTACTTCCCGGCGGAACGGAACTTTGTGCACGGTATCCCATATCATTGAAAAGAAAGCATCGATTTGCTGTAATTCTTCCTCTGTGGGCGAAATGAAAATGCCATGTTTTGTGTACGAATCCGTCAGTGCACTTCCTTGTGCGATGGGCAGAAAGTTATTGTCGGGAACAATGACCTGAAAGTCATAATCCTCGCTGATTTCCAGAATTTCTATCAGTGAATTGCAAGGACTGATAATAATCATTGGTTCCTTTACCTTATATTCTATCAGATTGATGGAAATCCGTCCTTCACCTTTCAGTATCCGGATGATCCGACTTTCTCTGGTGCGGTAGGGTTTCCCTGTACTAAAGAGGATACTTTCCATTTGGGCAAAGCTGATGACAATGCCGAGGTCACGGTTGATAAAGCGGAAACTGTTGTTGTTTACGATGTTTTGATTGCTCAGCAGCTCGCCAAGTCCAAGCTCCATAGGTTTGCTCTTTTCCATATCCTTTTCCTCCTTTAACTTATCTATATCTGTGGCAAAGATAAGAAAACAATGGGTTTTCTTATCTTTTTATACTGATGATCGGATAAATGGAACATCATAACGCACAAATAGAATGTATCCATATACTTTTAAGCTCTATCTTTGCGTCCTATAAACATAACAAGAAATAAACAAGAAATGTATATGGAAGTAAAACGAACTATTCTCTCTTTTTCCTTTGTTCTTGCGGCAATGCTGGCACATGCGCAGCTCACGCTGGAGGGATGCCAACACTCGGCACAGACTAATTATCCGCTGGTGCGGCAATACGGTCTGATAGAGAAAGCCCGGGAGTATAACCTGGAGAATGCCGGAAAAGGCTATCTGCCACAATTCACCCTTTCGGGAAAAGCAACCTATCAAAGTGATGTTACAAAGCTGCCGGTGGACGTTCCGGGAATCGATATAAAGAGTATGCCCAAAGATCAGTACCAGGTGATGCTGGAAGTGTCGCAGAACATCTGGGACGGTGGAGATATCCGTTCCAAGAAACAACTGACCCGGGCTACTTCGGAGATAGACCGTGGGAAGCAGGAAGTAGATATGTATGCGCTGAATGATCGTGTGAATCAGCTATATTTCGGCATTTTGTTGCTGGACGAACAGTTGAAACAGAATCAGCTTTTACAGGAAGACTTGGGACGCACCCATCAGCAAGTATCCAACTATATAGCAAACGGCATTGCCAATCAGAGCGATCTGGATGCCGTAAGCGTGGAGATATTGAACACGAAGCAGAAACGCATTGAGCTGGAATCTTCGCGCCAGGCCTATCTGAGTATGCTCTCTATCTTTATAGGAAAGGAAATCGCTTCCGGAACTACATTTGAGAAGCCTGCTGATACTTTTGAATCCACTTCATTGGTGAACAACCGTCCGGAACTTCGCTGGTTCGATGCCCAAGGCGGACAATTGAACGTGCAAGAGTCTTCATTGAAGACGCGCTTCCGTCCCCGCTTCGGGCTGTTCGTGCAGGGAGCTTACGGAAATCCGGGATTGAACATGCTGAAAGATGATTTCTCCGCATACTATGTAGCGGGAGTCCGTATGTCGTGGAATTTCGGTAGCCTCTACACGTTGCGCAATGATCGCAGGCTGATAGATAACAACCGCCGTAAGTTGGAGACCAGCCGCGATGTGTTCCTGTTCAATACCAACCTGCAATCTACCCAACAAAGCTCGGCCATCCAGTCCATGCGCCGGCAGATGGTGGATGATGATGAGATTATCCGTTTGCGTGTCAATATCCGTAAGGCTGCCGAGGCTAAAGTGGAGAACGGTACGCTGACCGTAACCGATATGCTTCGTGAAATCACTGCCGAGAACCTGGCACGTCAAACCAAGGCTTTGCACGAGGTGCAGTTACTGATGAACATCTGGAATCTGAAATATACATTGAATAATTAAAGGCATAAAAATATAGATCATTATGAAATCAAGGAATTTACTGGGACTTTGTTCCCTATTGGCCCTCTTTTCCGCTTGTGGAAACGGTGCCCCGAAATATGATGCAACAGGAACGTTTGAGACTACGGAAGTGCTTGTATCTGCCGAAGCATCGGGCCGCCTGCTTTATTTCGATATTGAAGAAGGAATGTTGCTGAAGGCCGGTGAAGAAGTCGGCGTAGTAGATACCGTACAGCTCTACCTGAAGAAGCTGCAACTGGAGGCGAGCATTAAATCCGTCGAAGAACAGCGCCCTGATATCCTGAAACAGGTAGCAGCCACCAAAGAACAAATATCTGCCGCCCAACGCGAACGGAACCGTGTGGCGAACTTACTAAAGGTAGGTGCGGCAAACCAGAAACAACTGGATGATGCGGAAGATCAGCTTGAAGTGCTCCGCAAGCAACTTGTTGCGCAGAACTCTACTTTGTCCAACAGTCACCAGAGCCTGACGTGGCAAAGTTCATCCGTTGGTATTCAGGTGGCACAGGTGGAAGACCAGTTGAAGAAGTGTCACATCACCTCTCCGATAACCGGCACTGTACTGGCAAAGTACGCCGAAGCGGGAGAACTCACAGCTATGGGCACTCCGCTTTTCAAAGTGGCCGATACGGAACAGATGTACCTTCGTGCTTACATCACCTCCGAACAACTGTCGCAGGTAAAGCTGGGACAGAAAGTAACCGTCTTCTCCGATTACGGCACCGATGAGCATAAGCAGTATCCGGGCGTAGTAACCTGGATTTCGGATACCTCGGAATTTACCCCGAAGACTATCCTGACTAAGAATGAACGTGCCAACCTGGTGTATGCCGTGAAGATTGCCGTGCACAATGACGGGCTGTTGAAGATAGGCATGTACGGGGGAGTGGAGTTTAGTGATTAACGGTTAGTGATTAGTGATTAATTTATGGAACATGCGGTTGTTGTAGATAACGTTACCAAGAAATATGGGGCGGTGGAGGCGTTGAAGGGTGTTTCCTTGACGGTTACTTCTGGAGAGTTGTTCGGCATTATCGGGCCTGACGGGGCGGGGAAGACTTCTCTTTTCCGTATCCTCACCACCTTGCTGCTTCCCGATAGTGGAAATGCTTCGGTGTGCGATCTGGATATAGCGAAGGATTATAAAGAAATCCGTCGTCGCGTAGGCTATATGCCGGGACGCTTCTCCCTCTATCAGGACTTGACGGTAGAAGAAAACCTGAACTTCTTTGCTACTGTTTTCCATACCACCATTGAGGAGAATTATGAATTGGTGAAGGATATCTACCAGCAAATAGAGCCTTTCCGCAAACGCCGTGCCGGAGCTTTGTCCGGAGGTATGAAGCAGAAACTGGCGTTGAGTTGTGCGCTTATCCATAAACCGGATGTGCTTTTCCTCGACGAGCCGACAACAGGTGTAGACCCTGTTTCCCGCAAGGAGTTTTGGGGGATGCTTCGCCGGTTGAAGGAACAGGGCATCACCATCATAGCCTCTACGCCTATTATTGATGAGGCACGCCAATGTGACCGCATCGCCTTTATCAATGAGGGACAGATACACGGGATAGATACTCCGGAACGTATTCTGAACCAGTTCGCAAGCATTCTCTGTCCGCCGGGACTGGAACATGGCAAGGTGGAACAGAAAGATGAGTATGTCATCGAAGTGGATAAGCTCACCAAACGTTTCGGCAATTTCACGGCAGTGGATCATATCTCTTTCAAAGTCCATCGTGGCGAGATATTCGGCTTCCTGGGTGCCAACGGTGCCGGAAAGACTACGGCAATGCGCATGCTTACCGGATTGAGCCATCCCACAGGAGGTACGGCCCGCGTAGCCGGTTTCGATGTTGCCACACGGACGGAGGATGTGAAAAAGAATATCGGCTATATGAGCCAGAAGTTTTCTCTTTACGAAGACCTGAAAGTGTGGGAGAATATCCGGCTGTTTGCTGGGATTTACGGCATGGCAGAAGATGAAATAGCCCGCAAGACCGATGAACTTTTGGAACGCATCGGGCTGAGTGCCGAGCGTGATACGCTGGTAAAAAGTCTGCCGCTGGGCTGGAAACAGAAACTTGCTTTCTCCGTTTCCATCTTTCACGAACCGAAGATCGTCTTTCTGGATGAGCCGACGGGTGGGGTAGATCCTGCTACCCGTCGCCAGTTCTGGGAGCTTATTTATCAGGCTGCCGACCGGGGAATCACTGTCTTTGTCACCACCCACTTCATGGATGAGGCCGAGTATTGCGACCGTATCTCTATCATGGTGGATGGCGTGATTCGTGCTCTCGATACGCCCGATGAACTGAAACGGCAATTTAAGGTTGCTACGATGGATGATGTTTTCCAGCAGTTGGCACGGGAGGCGGTGCGTACGGCGGATTAGCCGATTCATAACATAATTAGTAAGAACAATGAAACAATTTATAGCTTTTGTCCGAAAGGAATTCTTCCATATCTTCCGCGACAGGCGAACCATGCTGATATTGCTGGGTATGCCTGTGGTGCAGATTATCCTTTTCGGCTTTGCCATAACCACGGAAGTGAAGAATGTCCGTGTCGCCATTCTCGACCCGTCGAACGATGTTGTCACCCGGTGCATTATCGACCGTCTGGATGCGAGTGAATATTTCTCCGTCACCACGAATCTGAATACTCCGGACGAGGTTGAGAAGTCTTTCAGACGGGGAGACATTGATCTGGCAGTCATCTTCAGCGAGCAATTTGCGAATCACGTTTATACCGGAGATGCTTGTGTACAGTTGGTGGCCGATGCTACCGACCCCAATACGGCAACCACACAGACCGGTTATGCCGCCAACATCATATCCTCTGCCGGAAGCGAAATGCTTCCGGCGGGAATACAGGTTTCCACTATTGTTCCCGAAGTGAAGCTGCTTTATAATCCGCAGATGAAGAGCGCCTACAACTTTGTGCCGGGTGTGATGGGACTGATCCTGATGTTGATTTGTGCCATGATGACTTCCATATCCATTGTCCGGGAGAAGGAGACGGGAACGATGGAGATATTGTTGGTTTCTCCGGTGAAGCCGTTGTTTATTATTCTTGCCAAGGCAGTTCCTTACTTTGTGCTTTCGTTTGTCAACCTGACAACGATTTTGCTGTTGTCCGTCTATGTACTCGATGTTCCTGTGGCGGGTAGCTTGTTCTGGCTGATTGTGGTATCGCTGCTTTTTATCTTCGTTTCCCTGGCTTTGGGCTTGCTGATTTCCTCGGTGACGCGGACGCAGGTTGCTGCCATGCTTGCATCGGGATTGATACTGATGATGCCTACCATGCTGCTCTCCGGTATGATATTCCCTATAGAGAGCATGCCCTTACTGCTTCAAGGCATCTCGGCGGTGCTTCCTGCCCGCTGGTACATTCAGGCTGTGCGGAAGCTGATGATCGAAGGAGTGGACATTTCACTGGTATTGATGGAAGTCAGTATTCTTGCTGTAATGGCGGTTGCACTGATTACGGTTAGTTTCAAGAAGTTTAAGAACCGATTAGAATAGGAGAGTGGTGGTATGATAAAGTTTCTGATAGAAAAAGAATTCAAGCAGTTGCTCCGTAACTCGTTCCTGCCGAAGATGATTCTTATCTTCCCTTGCATGATTATGATACTGATGCCCTGGGCGGCAAATCTGGAGATAAAGAACATCAACCTGAACATTGTGGATAATGACCACAGCGTCCTTTCGCGCCGCCTTGTGAATAAGATCGGTGCATCCACCTATTTCCGTACAACAGCCCTTCCTGATACTTACAATGAAGGATTGCGCTCCATCGAAATCGGTTCGGCGGATATTATCCTGGAGATTCCCCGCGATTTTGAAAAGAACTGGGTGACGGGCAAAAGCCCCCGCCTGCTGGTTGCCGTCAATGCGGTGAACGGTACAAAAGGAGGATTGGGCGGCTCGTACCTGTCTTCCATCATTAATGACTATACCCGTGAACTGCAATCGGAATCACCGGCAAGGACAATGTCTGCCGGGATAGGATTGCCCCGGATTGGCATTTCAACGCAGAATCTGTATAACCCGAACCTGAACTACAAGCTCTTTATGGTTCCGGCATTGATGGTGATGTTGCTGACAATGATTTGCGGCTTTCTTCCGGCGCTCAATGTGGTAGGTGAGAAAGAAGTGGGTACTATCGAGCAGATCAATGTAACGCCTGTCTCCAAACTGACGTTTATTCTTGCCAAGCTGATACCTTATTGGCTGATAGGTTTCATTGTGCTTACGATATGTTTCTTTCTGGCATGGTTGCTCTATGGCATTCTTCCTGTGGGGCATTTCGTGACGATATACCTTTTTGCAGTGGTCTTCCTGTTCGTGGTCTCCGGATTCGGTCTGGTGATTTCCAATCATTCCGCTACGTTGCAGCAGGCCATGTTCGTCATGTGGTTCTTTATGCTGATACTGATGCTGATGAGCGGCTTGTTCACTCCCGTACACAGTATGCCGGAATGGGCACAACTGATTGCCGCACTCAATCCGCTGAAATACTTTGTAGAGGTGATGCGTACTATTTACCTGCGGGGTGGCGGCATTGTGGAGTTACTTCCACAGTTGGGAGCATTGATGGCCTTTGCGGTGTTCTTTAATTTGTGGGCGGTGAGGAGTTATAGAAAGAGTAGTTGAGATTACTCTTTCATAATCCTTTTGATTTCTGCATTTTCTGTACTACAACTGTATAGTTAATTCCACATTTTATTCTACTTTTGCATCCAAATTAATTATATCTGATATCCTAATGAACACGCAGACAACTTATCTCGCCTCTAAGCCGCATTATGAAATCCTGGATGGATTGCGTGGCGTGGCAGCTGTTATGGTCGTAGCCTTCCATCTTCTTGAAGCACATTCGGGTGGCAACCATCTCGCACAAATCATTAATCACGGCTATCTTGCCGTCGACTTCTTCTTTATGCTTTCGGGCTTTGTAATCGGTTATGCCTATGATGACCGTTGGAACCGGATGAGTATCGGTACTTTCTTCAAACGCCGTGTCATCCGCCTGCATCCTATGGTAATTATGGGCAGCATTATCGGCGCCCTTTTCTTTTTCCTACAGAAATCCCCCTGTTTTCCCAATATAGATAACGTATCGGTAGGAACAGTCCTGATAATCATGCTCTATGGCTGTACGCTGCTTCCCCTTCCTTTGAAGTGGGACATTCGCGGGTGGACGGAAATGCACCCGTTGAACGGGCCGGCATGGTCGCTCTATTATGAATATATCGGCAATATCCTGTACGCACTGTTTGTTCGTAAGTTCAACAAGGTTGCTTTGTCCATCCTTGTTTTTCTGGCAGCCTGTGCCACTTTGCATCTCTGTCTTACAGCGCCTAATGGTGATATCGTAGGCGGATGGGCATTGAATTGGGAACAGCAGTATGTGGGCTTTGTCCGTTTGCTCTATCCGTTCTTTGCAGGCTTGCTGCTTTCACGTCTGGGCTGGCTCATACGGATAAAGAAACGTGCATTCTGGTGGTGTAGCCTGATGATTGTAGTAGTTCTTTCCGTTCCCCGTATTGGCGGTGAAGATGGCTTCTGGATGAACGGACTCTACGAGGCACTTTGCATTATCTTTATCTTCCCGGTTATTGTTTCGATGGGAGCCGGTGGCAAAGTGACGGGAAAGCGCTCTGTAGGTATCTGTAAGTTCTTGGGCGATATATCATATCCCGTTTATATCACTCATTATCCACTGATATACACATATACAGCCTGGGCATGCAACCATAATGCGACCATCACCGAAGGTCTTCCTTATATGATACTGACCTTTGTCGGAGCTTTTGTTCTTGCTTATGCCTGTTTGAAGCTCTATGACGAACCGGTACGCAAATGGCTGACCAATCGCTTTCTGAAAGGAACGCGTAAGGCGAAATAAATACATCCGGAGATATAAAAAGAAACGGGCAGCTTCTCGCAAGAGAGGTTGCCCGTTCTGGTTAATACATCTGTTGGGTTCACTGGAAACCTTATTTCACTTCAATAGATTTCTTGTTCTTCTGTTTTTCTTCGGCTGAGAACTTCGGCAGATTGATGTTCAGCACGCCATTTTCTACTTGTGCTGCAATCTTTTCCTTGTCCACATTGTCCGGTAATATCATGGTCTGTTGGAACTTAGAGTATGAGAATTCGCGACGCAGATAGCGACCGTCTTTCTTTTCCTCCTTGTTTTCAGTCTTCTTTTCCATGCTGATAACCAGATTGTTGTCTTCGTCGATATGAACGTTGAAGTCATCTTTGGTCATTCCCGGAGCAGCCAATTCTACTTTGTACTCCTTTTCCGTTTCCAGCACGTTGATAGCCGGAGCGGTTGCATTGGCTTTTTCCATCCATTCGTTATCAAAGAAATCATTGAAGATACTTGGTAACCAATTTTGAGTTCTTCTAACAGGCATCATAATTTTAGTCTCCTATCCTTTAAGTTAAACATTCGGTTAGTTCTGAACTTCCGGTCTTGGACTGCTTTCGGGAGCCGTTTCTTAATCACTCCCATGCAGTTCCTGAACCGTTGTTCACAAACATAATCGCAAAACGTATGCCAATTGATTTTAGTTTCGCTGATTAACAAAATGTCACTAAAGTTCTGACAAAATTACTTGTTTTATGCCGTTTTGTACATTTATTATATAAAATTGCTTTTGAATACTATGAATGTGAAATGTTTCGCCTCCGGCTTATTCGTTTCCCTGATAGTCGAAATAATCAAAGTCAGCCTGTGCCTTTGAAGAAGCGGATACGGCATACAAGCCCAATATGATACCGGTAAATCCGCCGGCAGTTTCGGTACTGAGATAGCGCGTATTCATCTTGGCTATTTCCTGGAACTTATTTCCGGTGGTGGAATAGCCGAATGAATAGAACTCATTATTCCCTTTGACCTGAAGCTGCACTTTTCCTTGAGGGATATTGATTTCCTTTTCTATATGTTTCAGTTCTCCCAACTGATATCTTAGGACGATAGACTGCTGTCCCTTGGCATCCTGCCTTACAAAAAGATCATAGTGCGAATGATTCTCCATGAATACCGTTATTCCGGCTTCGTCCTGCGGTTGCCCTTTCTGTAGTTCAACGGATGTTCCGGCTGTGAAGTCGATATGTTGCTGTCTGCGGCCGATGAAAGTAGGAGAGTCCATACTGTTCAGATTGACGGGAGTTGCTTTCAATCGGAGTGTCTTACCGTTCAGGATGTAGTTCTCCTGTTTGGGATTGCGCAGATAGATCCATTCCGGTCCCAGTTTCTTGGTGTTGAAGGTAATGCGGGGAGCTTTCGAGTCAAAAGGTTGCTGTGGAAGAGTGGGGACATCCATCTGTAAGGCTATGGTTCCATCTCCATTTACCACAGGCCAGGCATTCTTATCCCATCGTACAGGTGCGATAAACGTTTCGCGCCCCAGCAGATGATGTGAGCCGGTTTGCGGACGGAATGCGAGACATACCATCCACCACGAACCATCGTGGGCTTCTATCAGATCGGCATGACCGGTTCCCTGTATCGGACTGTTCTGTGCGTTTTTGTTTATATGCGTCAGGATGGGGTTGGCGGGATTACCTTCATACGGGCCGTCAATATCCCGGCTACGGGCAATAGTTACCTTATGCCCATATTCAGTACCTCCTTCGGAAATCAGCAGATAATACCAACCATCTTTCTTATAAATATGTGGCCCTTCCGGATGGCGTCCGCCCGTACCGTTCCAGATACGTTTGGATTCGCTTAACTGTTCTCCGGTCATCGGATTTATTTCGCACAGGTAGATGCCTACATCTGGATTGCTGACCAAATAGCACTTTCCATCTTCAAAATAAAGGGATGGATCAATGCCTCCTTGCTTTATCCAAACCGGTTCTGACCATTCACCACGTGGATCAGTGGTGTGAACCAGGAAATTCCCCTTGTCCGAAACATTGGTGGTAATCATGTAAAACACTCCCTCATTGTATCGGATGGTAGGGGCGTAGATTCCGCCCCATGTGCCGGCATTGGTTAACTTTACCTGTGATTCCCGTGTCAGGCAATTCCCTATCTGTTCCCAGTTGACCAAATCCTTACTATGAAACAGGGGTACTCCGGGGAAATAACAGAAACTGCTGTTGACCAGATAATAGTCTTCGCCAACACGGCAAACACTCGGGTCCGGATGGAAGCCCGGAATGATTGGATTTTGATATCCTTGTTGGGCATGTGAGAGATTTGCCAGTCCCATCATAATAAAGATGGATAAGATGATTTTCTTCATATATGTGCCTTTTAAAATGATATTATTAGATTTTGCTGTACCTTCACAGGCAAAGGTAAAATCTTTATAGGCAACAGGCAAATGGAAATTAGTACTTTAGGTGTAAATGCAACATTAGCATACCCAATTGGAAACAGATGAGAATGTTTATTGCAGTTTGAAACGCATTCTCCACCGTTTGGCTTCTCCATTCCAGTCGTGGCTGATGACTTTGAAGGTTCCTACTTCAGAGGTATTTTTTACGTGCGTTCCCAAACAAAGACATTCGTCATAATCGCCTACTTTCACTATGCGTACGGTTTCCGAAGCATCTTCCGGCAGTCGTTTCAAGTCAAAGCGTCCTTGTGCTTCTTCCTGTGTGATGAATTCTGTGGTAACATCCAATCCTTGCGCAATCACTGCATTTACAGCTTCTTCCAGTCGTTTTACATCTTCTTCGGTAGGAGCAGTTTCCAAAGCATAGTCCAGCTTACTTTTCTTTCTCTCTATATGTGCGGATACTGACCGTCCACAACCGAAAAGATTCATCATGGTACGGTTAACTATATGCTCGCAGGTGTGCATAGGAGGATATTCCTGTTTGTTGTGGTCGTTGAGTTGAATTTGTTGTTCCATAATAGACATTCTTATTTTTTAGACATAAGAACAAAAGTACAAATTTTTTCTTATGAGTTATTCTTTATGTTTATATTCTCTGAATTTTCTTTTTATTTCGATACGTTCACCTCCAAAATTTATTAATAAACCATGATCTGTATTAGTGGCAGTTAAGTAATTTACTAGTTGGGTTTCATGTATTGGAATAAGATTTTGAACAGCTTCAAGAAAACCAGCGGCAAGGTGCATTCTTACATTATATGCATACTGAATAATCGTTTTTATTAAGCTCTCTATCTCCATTTCTCAAATATTTTTGTTCTTATGTTCTTTTGTCTTAATAAAAAGATAATATGTCTCATTGGTGTACCTTATACCATGTCAGTAATTTATGGATAGGTCTTTCTTTCCCAAGAATAAGTTGATTGCTTTTCGGAAAAGGATATAGGGTAATGAGGCGAGCACCACTACCAACCGTATAAACTCCTTGACATTTTTCTTTCTTATTTGTTTTTCGTAACCAAATATGTGTCAGACCTTCTACATGTTCAAGTGGAAGTTGTGCTAATACATTTTTTATATCATCTATTGTTATAGGGACATAGAAGTCTTTGGACGGATTCTCTACCATATAGATAGGTAACTTGTCGAATTCTGATGGTTTTAATAGCGAGTGTTTTTGTCGATACCTGCAAAAGTAGCTATAACCAATGAAATTTACTAACTTCTTTCCTTTTTCTTTAAACAAAATCCTCTTGCAAAAGCGCTTGTGAGTCTTACAAGTACTTTTATACAGCGCAACACATACATAATTAAGATAAATACTTCTCCCACAAGTAACGCAACGGTCCGAACAACCTCCCGGTCACACTCCGTTCATCCGTCATAACTTCCGCAATTCCGGTTAGTTCACCTTTAAATTCCAGTACTTTCCCATAAGACGTCCGTAAATCTTGTGGTAAGCTTACGGTCACGGTATACATGCTTTTATCATCTGTCAGTAGAGAGACGGATACTACTTTTCCCGTCAGAAATCCGAATTCCATATAAGGATATCCTGTCACACTGATATTTACCCGTTGTCCGGGTTTCACTTTGCCCGAACCGTTAACGGGTAGCTTTATCTTGCCGATAATATCCCCGGTCTGCGAGGCCACGATGGAGAAAACTTTATCTCCGCTGTTCACATTCTGATTCTTTTGCCATACATCGTTGTAAGATAGTATGCCATTTGCCGGACTAATGAAGAGATATGTCATTTTCCAGTCCTCAATGCCTACCTGTAGCTCATCATAAGCAGCTTTTAATGTTGCCACTAAGTTGTTAGCCTCCCGGCTTCGTTCCATTTGAGTTTCCAGAATATTTTGTTGCAACTGTGCTTCCTGTATTTTGGCGGATGAGAGCGAAGTCATCATTTGCTCTTGTCCCTGCTGCTTGTTCAGAAATGCCTGTTTAGCCTCTTCATAGTCCGATTGTGCCGTTAGTCCTTCACCAAAAAGTTTCTTTTCCCGGCTGTGTACAGTCTCAGCTATACGTACCTGTTCCTTATCCAGTTCTGCCTGACGATTCAGATGTTTTATATAGTTGCGATATTCCTGCAATTCCTTGCGAGTTGCCTCTATTTTCTGTTCGTAAAGGTCTAAAGACAGGAAATTACGATAATCTGTCAGGCTCTTGATAAATGTGGCATAGGCCGCCTGTACACTGCCCAAAGCTAATTGTTCGGGAAATACAGTGCTGTGTATGCAACTATCTGTCAGGCAGAAATCCTGCAAAATTTTTTCCAGTAGTAAAACATCCTTTGTCTCTGCCGGATTTTCCAGTACGGCAATGATCTTACCGACTTTCACCTGTTCCCGGTCTTTGCCATATACTTCCTTTATTTTCCCATTTCCCCGTGCCACTATCCACACGGGTGGATGCTCCGTAGTGACCGTAATTTCCGCACTCACTACATCCGGATACTTAAAGAAACATCCTCCGATAAAGAACAGGGCCAACACAGTGAAGAATACTGTGATTCCCCACCTTACCAGTGCATGTGGCGGACGTGTCAGTATCTCCTGCACCTCCTCACACCTCAGTTCAATATCTTTTTCTTCTTTTTCCATGCCTCTCAGACTTCCTGCTTATCAGAGTTCCAACTGGTTTTTCACTAACCTGTAATAGATACCTTTCTTTACAGTGAGTTCCTCGTGCGTTCCCATCTCTGCTATATGTCCCTGTTCTATTACTACTATCCTGTCTGCATTCCTGACGGTACTCAGCCTGTGAGCTACCACTACTGATGTCCTTCCTTCGAAAAATTTCTGCAAATTCTCCATGATGATGCGCTCATTGTTAGCATCCAGTGCATTGGTAGCTTCATCGAAGAAGATGAATTCCGGATTCTTATATACGGCGCGGGCAATGAGGATACGTTGTTTTTGTCCCTGGCTCAGTCCATGCCCTTCTTGTCCTATTTTTGTGTTATATCCCAGCGGTAATTCTTCTATGAATCCATGTATGTTTGCCACTTCTGCGGCGTGGCGTAAGCGTTCTTTATCTATATGTTCCACTCCCGGCGCAATGTTTCCCGCGATACTATCAGAGAAGATAAACCCATCCTGCATTACGACGCCACACTGTTTCCTCCACTCCCGGATGCTATAATTTTCCAACGGCGTATCTCCCAACAGTATTTGTCCGCTTGCAGGCGGATAGAACCCCAATAACAACTTTACGAGTGTTGTTTTTCCACTTCCGCTCATACCAACCACGGCTGTTTGTTTTCCTGCTTTTATCTCCAAATTGATATTATCCAGTGTCGGAAATTCGCTCAGCGGGTCGTATTTAAAATTTAGATTCTCTATTCTCAAATCTTTTCCCACAGGGATTTCCCGTATCAATTGTTTTGTTGGTTCTTCTTCATCCGGCTTGTCCCGCACTTCACCCAGACGATTCATACTGAGGCGTGCATCCTGCATGTCGCGTGCGAAAGTTATCAAATCATTCACAGGACTGTTCAGTTGCCCAATGATATACTGTACGGACAGCATCATACCCAGTGTCATTTCTCCCCGTACCACAAGGCTTGCTACCAATCCCGTTATTATAATGTTCTTGGTTTGGTTTATCAATACCGCTCCCGAATCCTGATATTGTCGCAGGGCAAGGCTACGAATATTCACTTTGAACAATTGTGCCTGTATGCGTTCCCATTCCCATCGTTTTTGTTGTTCACAGGCACTCAACTTGATTTCCTGCATACCATTTACCAGTTGTACCACTGTACTCTGATTGGCACTCTGCTGTGCAAAACGCTTGTGATCCAGTTCCGCCCGCTTCTTCATGAAAAGCCAAACATAAGTTACATAGAGCACACTGCCTCCCATGAAGATAAGGAAAATCATCCAATTATAGAGTAACAGTACAATACCGAAAACCACGATGTTGAATGTAGAAAACACTACACTCAAACTACTTCCCGTCAGGAAATTCTGAATACGTGTATGGTCGTTGATGCGTTGCAGGATATCTCCTGTCATTTTAGTGTCGAAGTATTCCATAGGGAGCTTCATTAGCTTAATGAGGAAATCTGAAATGAGGGCAATATTGATACGTGTTCCCAGATGTAACAATATCCAGCCACGAATAAACTCCACGGCACTGCTACTGAAACTCAACATGAGTTGAGCTATCAGTATTAGGTATATAAAGCTAAGGTTTTGATTATTAATTCCAAAGTCTACGATGGATTGTGTAAGAAATGGGAGCATTAGTTGTATCATGCTGCCTAAGAGCAAACCTAACAACAGTTGTCCAATCAAATTTTGATAGGGGAGAAGATATGAATATAGAAATCTAAAACCTTTACGGTCAATGGTTTCATCTTCGTCTTTCATCGCATAGAATTCGGGAGTCGGTTCCAGCAACAGTGCAATCCCTGTATCTTCTTCATTCTTTCGCGAACTTATCCAGCAACGGCTAAATTCTTCTTTGGTATATTTCAGTTTTCCCGCTCCGGGATCGGCAACCCATACTTGCTGATTGTTTATTTTGTAGACTGTAACAAAGTGCTGTTGATTCCAATGTACGATGCAAGGCAGGGGAGCTTCCAGGAGTTTGTTATAATCTACTTGCACGCATATACTCCGAAAGCCTAACTTCTCAGCAGCCTCACTGATACCCAGTATAGATACACCTTCACGGGTGATGAATGATTTTTCCCTTAACCCACCCAGTGAATAGTGCTTACCATAGTAAGCAGACACCATGCGGAGACAGGTGGGGCCACAGTCCATGACATTATGCTGGATGTAAAAAGGGAAACTTTTCATAGCTACATAATCCTAAAACATTTAGAACGCAAATGCTCTTAGAATCTCATTTTTGAATAAGACTGTCTAAAACTTGTATAAGCCTTTCTCCACGCAAATCTTTTGCAATGATACGTTGTTCTTTATCTATCAAAAAGTTTGTAGGGATTACTTTAATGTTCAACTGCCGCAATAATCTGGAGCGTTGGCCATTAGGATATGTCCCTATTAGATGCTTAAATATTTGTGTAGAATCTTCATTTATAGCTTTCTGCCAAGCTTCTCGTTTATCATCAAGAGAAACAGCATACACGGCAAAATTATTAGGGTATTTCTGTAAAGCATGTTTGATTGTTGGCATTTCTTGACGACATGGTTTGCACCAACTTGCCCAGAAATCGACTAATGTATAATCTATATCTAAATTACTTGTTGATATTTTATTTCCTTCTATATCAAAAAAAGTAAGTGCTAACTTGCTTCCTAAAGATAGATCCAGTAATTCAATTTGAAGTCTATTCTTTCTCAATTCAAAAAGTCTTTCTCCTGCATTCTTTGATTCTTCGGATATAGGAGCAAGTTTTCTATTCCCCACAGACTCCTGTAACATGAGATGATTAGGAAATTTTTTAGCTACTAATTTTGATAATGCTTTTATTTCAGGTTTTCTTTCTGGAAAATCTACTGATAATATAATATAAGCATCATGGACTATATACCCCAATTTAGCTGTTTTAAGCCTGTTCATTGATTTAATAAACCACTCGGATTTAAGATGCTCAATACTATCTTTTTTATCTTCTGAAATTAAATCTTGCAATTTCGAACGATATGCCATTCTCTCTTGCCAAAAGACGTACATGCTATTGTTAAACTCCCCTTTAACGGCTTTTTTATAGGAAAAAGACTCCCCGTCAGATTCTTCCACATTCATTATAACACATGAATCCGGTTCTATTGGAAGCGAAAAGTTAGGACCATTTTTTGAAAATAGTATTGCTGCTTCACATTCAATAGGTATATTTGCCTGCAATTCTGCTTTACATTGGCCTTTTTCAATAAATACAGAGTCAAATATAACTCTTTCATTACCAGAGAGCCACTCCTTGAAACCATATAGATAAATCCATTGGTCCTCGCTACAAACATAATTGTCTAAAAGCAAGACAATCTTAGCTCTTTTTTCACTAGGGCCAGAGTTTATAGCAAGTATCATTTTCGTATTGCTAAAGGCAATTTGTACGTTTACAGAAATGGATAAGGTCAGAAACGATAATAAAATAAATAATATCTTTTTCATATGTAATAGACTTTTTTATGTTGCTAAAATATGAAAGCCAACGCAGATAGAATGTCTCACAAGTGTCTCATTATCTGTTTTTTTGCAGAATTCCTTCAATTTTACATTTTATCTTACTAAAATAGTAGCGAAGGTATAAATACAGAGATCTGAAACCTTAACGATTGATCGTTTATGAGGGACACTTTTCATTTCTGAATAAGACTGTCTAAAACTTGTGCAAGTCGCTCACCACGTAAATTCTTAGCAACGATACGTTGGTCTTTGTCTATCAAAAAATTTGCTGGTATGGCTTTTATATTCAACCGGCTTAATAATTTTGTTTTTTTTCCATTAGGGAATGTTCCAATAACATGTTGAAAAGAAAATGTTGAATCCTCTTTTATTGCATTTTGCCATGCTTGGTGATCCGTATCAATAGAAACAGCATAAATGTAGAGCTCCTTTTTATATTGTTTTGCAACTTGTTTTATAATAGGATTTTCTTTACGACAAGGCTTACACCAACTCGCCCAAAAATCAATGAAAACATATTTGGAGTTATCACTTGTAGGGGATACTTTATATCCTTTATTATCAGGAAAGGATAGTGAAATATTTTCTCCTATTGATGTATCTAACAACGGAATTTGATATTTCTCATCCATCATATATTGAATCCTTTCATTGGCCTTTTGGGCATAAGACGTACCAGGAAGAGGCTCTTTCTTCTTTGCAGATTCTTGCAAAGAGACATATTGTGGAAACCTTTCAGCCGCTTCATCAAACATTTTTTTGCCCTCTTGAGGGAAATCAGTCCGTAAATATATGCAAAGATTATAAACTGCACATGGGTGCTTATACGTTCTAATTAATGAACTTAAGCTATTGAATCTGTCTTTTTGTAATTTAACAATACTATCTTGTTCTCCCTTACTCGTAAATTCCTTTAATTTATCTCTATATAACTTTTTACCTTCTATAGCTTTATGCATAAAATTATTAAGTTCGCCTTGAAGAGCCTTTTTGGAGCAATAATTCTCGCCATCTTCTTCTTCAATATTCATAATCACACAAGAGTCTGGTTCCATTCCTACTTCTAATTGGCAAGGTCCATTTTTAGAAAAAAGTACGAATAAGGATTCTGCCATAGGTAGATATGCCTGTAATTCAACTGAATGCTGTCCTTTTTCTATGTATGCAGAATCGAAAATTGCAACTTCATTTCCGGATATCCAGCTCTTACATCCATGTAAATATACCCATTGCCCCTCACTACAGATATAGTCATCTAGTTGTAAGACTATTTTTGAATTATTCTGTTCCTCTTTTTTATAATTATCAGAAGAAAGGAATATACTGCTGGAAATTAGGCCCAATAATGATACATAAATGAAATATTTCATAATACATTATTTTAAATATGGAATAAATATCTAACAAAACTTATTTGAAACATCCATAATAGACATTTCAAATAAGTTTATCGTTTTAATAGTGACTAATAATCACATTAACCACATCGTTAATTAGCGATTGACCTTAGACTTTTTTAATAGCTTACAGTCTCTTTGCAACTTACACGACTAGCATCAGGATTTTGATCCAAAACAGCTTGTGTTGCCTCTTTTACAGTCAATCCAGTCTGTACTATACTGCGAAAATATGTACCTTGGTCATCTACAATCATACAGGTTATTGCACCACCTCCAGCGATGGCATTCATCTGAACCTTGTTCAGTTTGAATGCTTCAAAACTACTTAAATTTTTCATGGTAATAAAAAATTAAAAGTAAATAAAAAAGTTAGCTCGGATTTTTTTAAGCTGGCTCCAAAACAGCTATTACTTCTCGAGAATAATATCTTTATGTCAATACATATCTTAAATCTGATAGCGGATACATTTCTGGTATATAGTGTTTATTCACTATAACAGATGGAGTTTGATTTATTTTCTGTTCCCGACAATATGCCTGTTGCTTCATCCACAAATCTTGTACTTTAGTTGTTATACTGTAATTGTCTGCCTCTTTAATATGTTTTGTTTCATACCACTCTCCCAAAAGTTGCATTGCCTTATTCCAGCCATCAGTGTAATAAGCTGTAATGATAATTTGCGCAACTTCCTCACCCTGTTTATCATTTGGAAATGTCAGTAATACTAATGATACCGGGATTTTTGAAGCTATTTCTTTTACATGACGGTGAATTCTTGCACAGTTCTTACAATTGGGATTTGTTACTATCATCACTCCGCTATCACCTGTGTTTTGACTATGTAGTGTGATGTCCAGGCCTGCCATCTCCTTTATTTGAGGATTGAGTGTCAGTAGTTTTTGGAATATTTCCGGATTAAATAAGCCACTAAAATGTTTCTTTATAGAAATTCTCTCCTTCTCCTTATTCTGAATAGTCCTTAGTTGTATTCCAAGAATCAGACAGATGCATCCTATAGTAGCAAACGCAAAGAATGAGTAGAATGAAAAAACTATATCAAAGTAGTTTCTTAACACATAAAGAGTAATCGCATTGCCCCATATTGCTAAATTTACTAACATGCAAAACATGCAACCTTTTTGGAGGATGAAGATCTGATAAATAATAGAATATAAAGTAAATACCACCGCAATCACACAGCAAATGATAGAAATTCCATAAAAATCATTCCATCGGGTCAAGGAAAACCAAAAAAGAACGGCAAAGTAGAGCAGAGATAATTCTCCTAATCCTACATCTGCTATACTTGACCCTTTGGAATGAAGTACTTCATTGCAGTTCACTACTTTCCCTATATGGCAAAACTGCTCCATGAATTGCCCATTTATCTGTTCTTTGTAAAGGATAGCGATAGACACTAGAATTCCAAAACTTAATGTACATAAATAGACAATAAATACAGGTACTTGATTTTGAGAAAAAGCAGTCTGGATTCCCAATATTAAGATAAAAAGTATAGCAATGATAAATTTATAACGTAGCAAATTGAAAAGGATATTTTTTATTACGCAAAAATGTTCGTTTGATGTCTTTTCAGTAGCTTCTCCGAACAAGACAGTACCTGACCAATGCTGCAAGAACTTGTCTACCGATGTATGATGTTTTTTTCCGTCTCCATTAAGGAATTCTACGATGAAATCATCCTTTTTCGTCACTACACAAAATTGATTTCTGTCCACCTTAAGTATTGTAATGAAAGGAGCTTCCAATTGTGGAAAATAATCGTGTGACGGAAGCTGATATACTTCATTCTTTACATGAAGCACATCCAATGCATCACTGATACTTCGTATGCTATCTCCCAACGGAGTGTTGAGCAAACGATGCACAGTGCCTCTACTCACTTTTACAGATAGTGCCTGTAAATAATGATAAAGTACAATGTCGATATTATCAACTTCGGTCATGATTACTTTCGTCTATTTATCAGAATGTTATAAAGAGAAATGTCCTTCCAATGATATTTCATTAGAAATAATTTCTATCATATAATCTCCGGTATCTTTTCCGTTTAAGTCAATAGAAAAGCTTGTTGGATTGATGAACAACTCTGAAGAAACTATCTCTCCGGTAGTTTTATTAGCAATATTGATTGTAACAGTAGAGAATACTGTTTGAAAATCAATTGTTACTACCTTATTATATAAGGAAGCACATACAGGTTGGGAAATAGTACTACGAACTTTAGGGGCGTCTTCCGGACTTGTATCACCAACTTGCTCACTTGGTTCCCTGTCACCATTCTTTTGTGTGAGAACGATCACAGATTTTCCAAAAATAGACTGTGCATTAACAGAAATGCCGAAAGCTAAAAACGAAAATAAAATAAATAATACCTTTTTCATATATATCAGACTTTTGTTTTGTGCTGCCAAATTACAAAAGTCTAGACGAACAAAGTGTCTCAAAAGTGTCTCACGACCTAATTTTTTGCAAAATTTCTTCAAAATCACAATCTTGCTTAGTATCAATTCGCTTAAGTAGGGCATTTTTCTTTCGATAGAGTGTTGCTCTGGAGAGATGCAACAAGTATTCTAAATGGGAGAATGGAAATCCTATCAAACTTAAACATATCAGATGAAGTTCTTCTTTAGATAATTGATACTTTGCACAAAGCTCTGTTATGGCATTATTCCATTCCATATCCATCTCGGCCACAAACTCCTGCCATTCCTGATCGCTTAATTCTTTATCAGATGTATCTTTATCCTGATAATCTTTAATGATAGCCTGCATTTTTTCATAAAGTGGCGAGTGTAGAAAAGCCTCTTTTGCCAGAGCTTTGCGCTTCAAGACCATTTCGTCCAGTTCATCCTGTAGCTTTTTTCTTTGTTTTTCATTGACTTGATGCGAAGCTAATTCTTTTCTCAGACTTTCAATTTCCAAATCTTTTTGTACTATATCAATCTGTAACTTGGCATAATGTTGACTTAAATCTTGATGTGCCTTTTCTAATTGTTGCTTATCCTTTTGCAATAAATAGTTTTTTCTTCGGTATCGTTTGTATAGGAAAATCGTAATTATGATAATTATTACTATTATCAGTATGAAAACACATAGGTATGTATTTAAACGCCATTTATAATATAGCTTTTGGAGCATGGTTTGCGCATCAATTTCTGCTTTGATTATTTTATTGGTAACTATATTTCGACGAAATTTATATAAACTGTCTTTGTATGCAGAACTATTTCTTTCCAATTCCATAGATAAAGTTGCATTTCCCTGAATCATTGCTATATCTGCTAAACGCATATAAGCATCGGCCTTCTTTCCGTAGTCTTTGCTCACTAAACTTTTATTTAAATAGAATGTAGCGGAGTCATATTGCTCGGATTTATAATAAGCATCTCCTAAAATAAAAAAAGCCCTATAAGCTCGTGCAGTGTCTCTTCGCAAGGAAAGATTTAATTTAGCATAATGCAAAGCCTTTTCTTTTTGTTCCATTCGAGTATACAAACGGCTTAGTGATGCCGATATATCGGCCTTTAATCCATTATATCCCATTTTATCTGCTGCCATAAAAGCATTCGATAGCTTCTGTTCAGCAATTGGAAAATAATCGTCTCCCTTCGATAAAGCAATAGAACCTTGCTTGGACAAAGCTTCAGCCCAAAGAGTAGTATCTTTTAATTCTATGGCAATAATCTCCACCAATTGATAGATAGAATCTGCCTTTTGATTGAATTCCTGTATATTATAGATATATCCTATATTATTATATATCAACCCTAATTGTCTCTTTTCTTTGACTTTTTCCGTCAAAGGCGCAGCAATAAGAAATTCTCTGATAGCTTCTGCCTGCTGATTCATATCCCTATATACACATCCCCAATAATAATGTGCCTTTGCTTGCATCTTTGTATCTCCAATAGAATCATAATAATGAACCGCTATCTGTATCAATGAATCATCCTTCTGTACAACGAAGTTCTTATCTTGCGCTTGCGTCAGCAGCAATGCATAGTATGCATTATCAGCTCGTGTAGAAAGTTTTTTAGGTGAAATGCTTTTAAGAATATTCAAGGCACTATCCGGACGCAGCTGCATAAGTGAATCTGCCTTAAGTAATTGCTGGTTGTAGTCCTGCCGAATGGTACAAGACGATAGCAAAGACATAGCGAATAATATAATAATGACAGTATTTTTCATATTGCTTGTCGTATTTTCAATTAGATATAGTCCACTTGAAGAAGTGGTATTTCTTTATGCTACTAAGGTACAAAAAATATTCAGACGGAAGCATGGCAAACATTATAAAGAATGAAATATTATTCATAATGGTGCAAATCACTGAATCATTGACACCATTTGCCACTACCATGTAAAGTAAGCTGTTAGTAATCCGAAGAAAAGTAAAGGCTTTAAGCTGTAAACAGTAAACTCGATGATGTGCAGAAAAGTGCAGTTCATTATTTGTGGTGAATTACACTTTCTCTATATTTGCAATATTCTCAAATACCGAATGTGCATATAAGCAAAAAGAGCAAGAGACCGAAAAATGAAAAGTTACCAATGAAACAAGAAATCTACAATACGCTTGACAGGTTAGGTATCGACTACACCCGTTTAGAACACCCTTCCATTATGACTATGGAAGAAGGTATGACAATAGCACAGAAATTGGGTGTTTCACCCTGTAAGAACCTGTTTTTGGTAAACAAACAGAAAGAGTATTTTTTGCTTCTACTTTCGGGAAATAAAAAACTATCAGCCAAAAGTATTGCAAAGCAAATAGGAAGTTCGCACCTTTCTTTTGCTTCTGATGAAGATATGAAAACACTCCTTTTTACAACACCCGGAGCTGTAAGTATTCTCGGACTTATTTATGACAAAAAGAATAAGGTTAAATTATTAATTGATAAAGACATCATCCAGGCAGATTATATAGGCTGTCATCCATGTGAAAATACTTGTAGCCTGAAAATAAGGACAAAAGATATATTAGAAGTTTTACTTCCAGCGATTAATCATGCTGATTTTGAAGAAATAAATACGGAACTATAAATGAATGTAAAGAAGCGGGGAGTAGCTCAATAAAAATAGTTGTTTACAACATTATCAAACAGCACTTTTGTATATTTGCAAATCGCTATAAATATGTATGCATAAAAGACATTCAAAAAGTATGGATTATATAATATTCTACTCATTTTATAGAAGAAAGACCTTAAACTTATGATTATTCTTATTGCAGGAGATACGCATACGGGAAAGACCCTGTTTGCACAAAAGCTATTGGAGAAATATAAATATCCCTACTTGTCAATAGATCACTTGAAAATGGGAGTTATTAGAAGTGGGCAATGTAAATTGCCTGCTGATAGTAATGATACAGAACTAACAAACTATCTGTGGCCAATCGTCAGGGAGATGATAAAAACCTGTATTGAAAATTCCCAGAATATGATTATTGAAGGATGTTATATTCCTTTTGGCTGGGAAAAGGATTTTACGGATGAATATGTAGAACAAATAAAATACGTATGCCTTATATTCAGTCAGGAATATATAAAGCATAGTTTCCAGAATATTCTGGAATATGAAAATGTTATAGAAAAAAGGCTATCAACAGATGTAACCTTTGAGGATGTAAGTAAAACCAATAGGTATAATTTGGAACAATGTATATCAAGAAAGTATAATTATATTCTAATAGACAAGAACTATCAAATAAATATAGATGATATAATATGAATTATATCTTCTTCGTCTCCGTTCTTAAAGAATACACTTACTTACATGTACATGTTGGCGTCATCTACATACACATGTTGAGCTTATCTACATGCACATGTCAATATTGCTAACATGCACATGTAAGCATCTCCATTCTTTAAAAAACTATCGTCTTTACTTTAAAGATATTGTGATTTAAGTGCTATCCGCATGGGATTCTATCAAATTTTACTTATTTTTGCATAGAACTTCTTGTAGAAGTAACCTTTAACCAATCGAAACTCAGATGAAGAAAATAGTCACATCCTTATATCTATTATGTTGTGTATGTGTGTGTCAGCTCCATGCCGCCAACAATGTTGTAGACTCCCTTTTATCCCAACTGGACCATGTAATTCAAAACCGCCCTGTATACATCGAGCAAAAAGAAAAGAAGCTGAACGACCTGAGACAAGCCTTAAGACAACGCATTTCTGACGAAAACCGCTTTACCCTGTTGGGGGAATATCTGGATGAATACCGTTCCTACAACACCGACTCTTCGCTCTACATCTCACGCGAGAGATACCAGGTAGCCCTGCGAATGAAAAACAAGGAACATCAGGACAACGCCCTCATGAATACTGCCGAGATTATGGGCACAGCAGGCATGTATAAAGAAGCAGTCGACCTGATGCACAACGTACAAATCAATCATCTACCGGATGACCTGCACCCGTATTATTACCATATTTACCGTACCGTCTATGGCCTCATGGCCGATTACGCCGTTACGGAACAGGAGAAAAAACTCTATGCCGAGATAACGGATAGATATCGTGATTCCCTGTTACTGGTCAACAAAGACAATCTTCTGGTGTACACGCTGATTCAGTCCGACCAGCACAATGTGCGGGGCGAGTTCGATAAAGCCATCCAGCTATTGACCGACTACCTGGCGGGACAGATAGACAATGTGCACGATGTGGCAATCTGTGCCTACACTTTATCAGAATCATACCGCCTGAAAGAAGACACAGAAAAAGAGAAGGAGTATTTGATTCTTTCCTCCATTGCAGATATGAAGTCCGCAGTGCGCGAATATATTTCTTTGAGGAAACTGGCTGTGCTGCTCTATCAGGAAGGAGACATAGACCGTGCCTATTCGTATCTGAAACTGTGTATGGACGATGCCGTGTTCTGCAACGCCCGGTTGCGTATTCTGGAAATCCTGCAAATCTTCCCCCTCATCAACGACACTTACCAGCAAAAGGCCGAAAAGCAACAGGAACAAATGAAATGGGCGTTAGTCTCTATCAGCTTGCTGTCCATCTTCCTGCTGATTGCCATCTTCTATGTGTATAAGCAGATGAAACGCGTAGCGGCCGCACGCCACGAAGTGATAGATGCCAACAAGCGTCTGAAAGAATTGAATGAAGAACTCCACCGCTACAATCTGCAACTGAAAGAAGCCAACCACATCATTGCCGAAAACTCCTACCTGAAAGAGGAATACATCGGCCGCTATATGGACCAGTGTTCCGTATATCTGGAAAAGATGGATAACTATCGCCGTTCACTGGGCAAGATAGCCGCTACGGGCAAGGTAGATGAGCTATACAAAAACATCAAATCTTCCAAGTTCATAGAAGAGGAACTGAAAGAATTTTATGCCAATTTTGATAACACCTTCTTGCAACTGTTTCCCACTTTTGTAGAAGACTTCAACACCCTGCTTGCCGAAGGGGAGCAGATTTACCCCAAGGCCAACGAACGAATGAGTACCGAACTGCGTATCTTCGCCCTTATCCGTTTGGGAATTACCGACAGTGTGAAGATTGCCCAATTCCTGCGCTATTCTGTGACTACCATTTATAATTACCGTACCAAAGTTCGCAATAAAGCTGCGGGCGACCGTGACCAACTGGAACAGGAAGTAATGAAAATAGGTAAGTCGAGAGACTAAAACCACACTTTTAAGGCATATAAGTGTCTTTTTTACGCTTATATTTTTACTACTTTTTTGGAACAATGCATCTTCTTGATAGCATTGATTATTAGTGTTTTATGTCTTATAAAACACCTAAAACTACTACTTTTTCACTCTTTTCCTCCTTATTGCTTCCTCTTATCAGATACATTTGCATTGTTCCTTCACAGAGGGGACAAATGCATGTGAATCTATATTTTTATTACTAACTTTAAACTCTTATATTATGCAAAAGTACAAAATGCCGATCAGGCTTCGAATTATGGTTTGTCTGATAGGAATGTTACTTCCGATGTGCATGTTCGCACAGCAAATCACAGTACAAGGTGTAGTGAAAGACCAGACCGGAGAAACCGTTATCGGTGCCAGTGTGGTGCAGAAGAACACAACGAACGGTACGATAACGGGTATTGATGGCGATTTCTCGCTGAATGTGCCTTCGGATGCCGTTATAGTAGTTTCATTTGTGGGCTATAAGTCTTTGGAAGTTCCCGTGAAAGGACAGAAACAGATTATGGTAACACTCTCGGAAGACAGTGAAATGCTGGACGAAGTGGTGGTTATCGGTTATGGAACCATGAAGAAAAGTGACCTTACCGGTGCTGTTTCCTCTTTGGGAAGCAAGGACATCAAAGATGCTCCCGTTTCTAATCTGGGACAAGCCATTCAGGGCCGCATTTCCGGTGTGCAGGTAGTGGATGCCGGAAAGCCCGGTGACAATGTATCTATCAAGATTCGTGGTCTGGGTTCCATTAACAACTGCGATCCGCTGGTGGTGATTGACGGTGTGCCCACCGACCTGGGACTGTCTTCACTGAACATGGCGGATGTGGAACGCCTGGACGTATTGAAAGACGCATCGGCTACAGCCATTTACGGTTCGCGTGGAGCCAATGGGGTAGTGATGATCACCACCAAGCGCGGAACGGAAGGGAAAGGCAAATTGTCGGTATCGGCTAATTGTGCTTTCCAGAATGCCACGAACATTCCTTCTTTGCTGAACGCAAGCCAGTATGCCGATTTGAGTAATGATATGATGGTGAACAGCGGTCGCAACCCGAACCCGAATTGGGCAAATCCTTCGGAACTGGGTGCAGGTACCGACTGGATGGACGAATTGCTGCGCACGGGTGTGATGCAGAACTATACGGTAAGTTATTCCGGAGGAAATGAGAAGTCTCATTATTATGTATCCGGTGGTTTTCTCGATCAGTCGGGTACGGTGCGCAGTGTAAACTATCGTCGTTTTACGTTTCAGTCCAATAGCGACGCACAAGTGCTGAAGTGGTTGAAGTTCTCCAATAATATCACTTTCAGCACTGATACGAAGGATTCGGGCAGCTATAATATCGGTGATGCACTGAAAGCTCTTCCCGTTCTTCCGGTGAAGAATGAAGACGGCTCATGGAGTGGGCCGGAAGGTAATTCGGAATGGTACGGTAGCATCCGCAACCCGATAGGGCCTACGCAACTGAACAAAAGCCAGACGAAAGGTTATAACTTCCTTGCCAACCTGACGGCGGAACTGACTTTTACCAAATGGCTGAAATTCAAGAGCACTTTCGGTTACGATGCCAAATTCTGGTTCATCGATAACTTCACGCCGAAATATAACTGGAAGCCTATTCCGACGGAAGAAACTTCACGTTACAAGAGCGATAATAAATCATTCACTTACCTGTGGGATAACTATTTCCTGTTCGACCATACCTTTGCAGAAAAGCATCGTGTGGGAGTGATGGCGGGTTCGTCTGCACAGTGGAATGAGAATGATTACCTGAATGCACAGAAGAACGTATTCATGTTCGACAATGTGCATGAAATGGATAACGGTCAGGAGATGTACGCCATCGGCGGCAGTTCCAATGAATGGGCATTGCTCTCTTACATGGCACGCATCAACTACTCTTACGAAGACCGCTATATGCTGACGGCAACTGTCCGCCGTGATGGTTCCAGCCGTTTCGGTAAAAAGAACCGTTGGGGTACTTTCCCTTCTGTATCTGCCGCATGGCGCATTTCGCAGGAAAGCTGGTTCCCGAAGAATGACGTTGTGAACGACCTGAAAATACGTGTAGGATATGGAGTGACGGGTAGCCAGGCAAGTGTCGGCAATTATAGTTACCTGGCATCTTACAACACCAGTGTATATCCATTCGGAACAACGAGCGGCAATCAGACCGCATTGGTTTCCTCTACGCTTGCCAATCCTTACATCCATTGGGAAGAGGTGGCACAGACGAATATCGGTTTTGATGCTTCCCTATTCAATTCACGGATCGTATTCTCACTGGATGCTTATCTGAAAGAGACAAGGGATATGTTGGTGAAGGCATCCATCCCCATCACATCGGGATTTGAAGATACCACCACTACTTATACGAATGCCGGTAAAGTGCGCAACCAGGGCTTGGAAATGAGTCTGCACACCATCAATCTGACCGGAGAACTGGGTTGGGAAACAAATGTGACCGCCACGTACAATAAAAATAAGATTAAGGACCTGAACAGCGCAGTTCCTTACTATATCAACCAGATCAACAACTCGTATGTGACGATGCTGGCAAAAGACTATCCGATTAATGCCTTCTACGGCTACGTGACGGACGGCTTGTTCCAAAACCAGGCGGAAGTGGATGCGCATGCCGTGCAGCCGGGAGCTGAACCGGGTGATATCCGTTTCAGGGATTTGAACAACGACGGTGTCATCAACGACAGTGACCGCACAGTGATTGGCAATCCCAATCCCAGTTGGTTCTTCTCAATGAACAACAACTTGTCTTATAAAGGATTCGAGCTTTCCGTATTCCTTCAGGGAGTGGCCGGCAATAAGATTTATAATGCCAACAATATCGACAATGTAGGTATGGCTGCCGCATATAACCAGACGACTGATGTGCTGAACCGTTGGCGCGGAGAGGGGACAAGCTACTCCATGCCGCGTGCCGTGTTCGGCGATCCTAACCAGAACTGCCGTGTATCCGACCGCTTTGTAGAAGACGGATCTTACTTGCGTGTGAAGAACATCACACTCTCTTATACCTTCCCGAAACAATGGTTGCAGAAGTTGCAGATAGAGAATGCACGCCTTTCCCTTTCTTGTGAGAATGTGGCTACCATTACCGGGTATTCCGGTTTCGATCCGGAGGTGGATATCAACGGTATTGATTTGTCCCGTTATCCCATTTCCCGTACATTCAGTGTAGGATTAAACTTTAACTTTTAATTGATTTGGATATGAAAAAGATAACAAACTTACTATACGTGCTGGCTGTATTGATGCTGGTATCATGTAATGACTTCCTGGATAAGTCGCCCAAATATGCTGTTGACCCTGAAACAACCGTGACCGATGATGTGGCCGTGGCACTGACAAATGCTTGCTACAAGGCGCTTCAGTCTTCCAATCTCTACAATCAGCGTATGTGGTCGCTGGATATCGTTGCGGGCAACAGCCTGGTAGGTGCAGGCGGTGGTACGGACGGTCTGGAAACCATACAGGCATCCAATTTTATCACGCAGAGCGATAATGGTATGGCCCTGTATATGTGGCGTTCTCCATGGGTAGGCATCGGGCAGTGTAACATTGTGCTGACCAGTCTTCCGCAGGCCGAAGCCGTATCGGAAAGCATAAAGAACCGTTGTATGGGTGAAGCATATTTCCTTCGTGCCCATTACTATTATATCTTAGCCCGTTTGTATGGCGGCGTTCCTTTGCGTCTGGAACCTTATAATCCGGGTGAATCTACTGCAATAGCACGCACTACGTTGGATCAGACTTATGAGCAGATCATTTCGGACTGTAAGAATGCGGTCGATTTGCTTCCGGCGAAAGCGGAATATAATGAAGAAGAAAAAGGACGTGCCTGTAAGGATGCCGCCCTTGCCATGCTGGCGGATATTTACCTGACACTGGCTCCCAACCATACGAGTTATTATGAAGACGTGGTGGAACTGTGCAATGAGATTACGAACCTGGGTTACGACCTTTCCACCTGCAAGTATGAAAATAACTTCGATGCTACTATCAATAACGGTCCCGAATCTCTGTTTGAAGTGCAGTATTCCGGAAGTACGGAATATGATTTCTGGGGAACGGACGGTCAGTCTTCCTGGCTTTCCACTTTTATGGGGCCCCGCAACTCGGACTTTGTTGCAGGCAGCTACGGCTGGAACCAGCCTACGGAGGAATTTGTGAGCCAGTATGAAGAAGGTGACAAACGGAAAGAACTGACGGTTCTTTATGCAGGTTGTCCGGACTTCGACGGGAAGACTTACAAGAGTTCTTATTCCAATACCGGATATAACGTACGCAAATTCCTGGTGTCCAAGACTATTTCGCCGGAATACAATACGAACCCCAATAACTTTGTTGTGTACCGCTATGCGGATGTCTTGCTGAAGAAAGCGGAAGCGCTGAATGAAATGGGACAACCCGGCCAAGCTGCCGCTCCCCTGAATATAGTTCGCAAACGTGCCGGATTGTCGGAAGTTTCGGGTCTGTCACAGGAGGCGATGCGTGAGAAGATTATTCACGAACGGCGCATGGAACTGGCTTTCGAAGGACATCGCTGGTTCGATATGATCCGCGTCAATAATGGAGAGTATGCCATCCGTTTCCTGCAATCCATTGGCAAGAACAGTGTGAACAAGAATCGCCTGTTGTTCCCCATTCCGCAGACGGAAATGGATGCGAATATACTGATGACACAGAATCCGGGTTATTAATCACTTAAATCAGAAGAAGAATATGAAAAGATATATTTCACATTTAGTATTTGCATTGCTGGGTTGCATGGCACTGTCTGCATGCGTGGACAATGACTATATGGAACTGGACAAGGGGCACAATGAACTGGCGCTTTCCACCAGCAACACGGAAGTCGTTTTGAACGAACAGGCGCATGGCGATGATGCCCTGGAACTCTCCTGGACAACGGGCACGAATTATGGTACGGGAAATAAGATTTCCTATACACTGGAACTTGCCAAGGCGGGCAGTAATTTTGCCGCTCCTTATGTGGCTTTGGAGAGCGTCGTGCAGGAATATACCTGGAAGAAGAACGTGGAGGAATTGAATAACATCCTTCGTGAGTATTTTGGTGTGGAAGCTACTGAAAATGTCTCTCTGGAAGCACGCTTGACAGCCAAAGTAACGGATCGGGAAGAGACGCAGGTGGCCACCACCTCTTTTAGTGTCACTGCCTACAAACCGTTGACTTCCACTCTTTACCTGATAGGTGATGCCACTCCCGGCGGTTGGAGTGCGGACGATGCAACGGAAATGACCCGGAAAGACAATGGTATCTTTACATGGACGGGAAAAATGACTGCGGGTTCCTTCAAGTTTATCACTACGCTGGGGGCTTTCTTGCCGTCGTACAACAAAGGAACTGACGGAAAGCTGGTGCTTCGTACCAGTGCCGATCAGCCGGACGAATCGTTTACGATTGAAGAAGAGTTCAACTATGTTGTTGAAGCGAACCTGTTTACCGGTGTTGTCACCTTGACTCAGACCGAGAACCTCAGACCGGCTTACGATCAGCTTTATTTCGTTGGAGGTATGAACGACTGGGGATTTGTGACGATGAAAAAGGATGTGCTCGATCCGTTCCTGTTCCGCTATGCCCGTTTGTTCGATGCAGGCCAGGGCGGGGAATTCAAGTTCGGAACTTCGGAAGGAAGCTGGGAGAGCATGTATAAGGCAAAGAATGCCAATGCCGCTTACACCGATACGGAAATGGTATTTGTGAAAGGGTTCGATCCTGACAATAAATGGGTGCTGAAAGATGCCGAATGTGGTAAGGCCTATAAGATATGTGTCGATATCCGTGCAGGGAAAGAGCGCATGATGATGAGCGAATTTGTTCCTTATGAAATGATTTATATGGTAGGGGATGCTGCGCCTGCGGGATGGAGCATTGGAGATGCTACGCCGATGCAGGCCACGGATAATCCGTATGTATTTACCTGGCAAGGTGTACTGAATGTGGGTGAGTTGAAGCTGACCTGTGATAAGAAAGAGGACTGGAACGGTGCCTGGTTTATGCCGACCGTAGCTGATAAGCAGCCTTCGGGCGAGACGGAACCAATGTTGTTCCTGGATAAGGCCAGCGATACTTTCAAAGCTCAATACCTGGATGTAATGATTGGAGGTATCGACCTGAAATGGAAGATTACGACGGCTGGTTCTTATAAGATTACTCTGAATCAGTTGGAAGAGACAATTTCGATAGTAAAACAGTGAAACGATGAAATATATAGTTTATGCAATGGCTGCCATGTTCTTTTTGGCTTCGTGCAGCAAAGACAATGATGAAACCGGCAGTGGTAACGGCGGTGGAGGAGAAAGCGGAGGAGTGACTGATGTCACTCCCGTTACCTCCGATTTAACCGTGAACCTGACTACTGACAAGGCTTGTTACAAACCGGGTGAAACCGTTTCCTTCACAGCCGATGCCCTGCCTGCGGGAGCAAAGATACGTTACCGTACTTTGAACAAGGTAATCTCCGAACAGGCAGTCGCAGGCAGTTCCTGGACGTGGACTGCCCCTGCAACGGATTTCACCGGATATCTGGCGGATGTCTATCGCACTAAAGAAGACGGTACAGAAGTCATTCTCGGTACTATTGCCGTCGATGTATCCAGCGACTGGACACGCTTTCCGCGTTATGGCTTTGTCGCCACCTTCGATGCTTCTAAAACGGAAAGTAAAATTCAGGAGGAAATGGCTTTTCTGAACCGCTGCCATATCAATGGTGTGCAGTTTCAGGATTGGCACAACAAGCACCACTGGCCGTTAGGCGGTACGCGTGAACATCTCGATGCAGTATATAAGGACATTGCCAACCGGGATATTTATACACAGTCGGTAAAGGATTATATCCGAATTCAGCACTCGTTTGGAATGAAGGCGATGTTCTATAATCTTTGTTTCGGTGCGCTCGATGATGCAGCCGATGACGGTGTGAAAGAAGAATGGTACATCTTTAAAGGTACAGGGCATACGGATAAGGATGCGCATACGTTGCCTGACAGTTGGAAGAGCAATATCTATTTGCTCGATCCGGGTAATGCCGAATGGCAGGCATATATTGCCCAGCGCAACGATGATGTCTATGCCAATCTTGACTTTGACGGCTATCAGATAGACCAGTTGGGAAACCGTGGCGACCGCTATGATTACAAGGGGAATAAGGTGAATCTGCCTAAGACTTATGTTTCGTTTATTGAAGCTATGAAGGGGAAACATCCAGATAAGAGACTGGTGATGAATGCAGTAAGCAGCTATGGTGCATCCCAGATTGCAGGTACGGGGAAAGTGGATTTCCTGTATAATGAAGTTTGGGGGGATGAAGCTGATTTCACGGATTTATATACGATCCTGAAAGCGAACCATCAGTACGGAAATCAGGCATTGAAGACGGTGTTTGCAGCTTATATGAATTATGAAAAGGGTTCCGGTGAGTTCAATATGCCGGGAATCTTGCTGACGGATGCGGTGATGTTTGCTCTGGGCGGTTCGCACCTGGAATTGGGAGGCGACCATATGTTGTGCAGTGAATATTTTCCAAATACCCGTTTGCAGATGAGTGATGCTTTGAAGACGGCTGTTGTGCGCTATTATGACTTTATGACTGCTTATCAGAATCTTCTTCGCGATGGCGGGGAGGAGGAGAAGGTAACTTTGGTATGTACGGATGCAAGCAAGAATCTGAATCTGAACACTTGGCCGCCACAGAAATCAGCCATTACTTCTTTCGCCAGAAGGGTGAACGGCAAACAGGTGGTTCATCTGCTGAACTTCCTTAGTGCAAACAGTTTAAGTTGGAGAGACCTGAACGGGACAATGCCCGAACCACGGTTGGTAACTAAAGTGCCCTTGAAGCTGAATGTTGCGGGGAAAGTGAGCAAAGTGTGGGTGGCTACTCCCGATGCACATGCCGGAGCTTCGCAGGAATTAGCTTTTGAACAGAAAGACGGAGCGATAACCTTTACGCTTCCTTCGCTGAAATACTGGAGCATGATTGTAATGGAATAAAACGGTTATTGGAGTTGATTCAAAATGGAAAAGAAAGGAGTTAAACAGATTATTATTTTTTAGACATAAGAACAAAAGAACAAATAAGAAAACATAAGCTGTATTACACTTTGAATATGTTCTTTTGTTCTTATGTCTAAAAAAAAATCTTTTGTCATTTAACTTATAACCCTATTGAAAAGAACATATTATAAAAGATATAGAACCATGAGAAAATATATATATTTATTTTTAATACTGTGTTGCCTGTCTCCGCACTTATATGGCGGAAATGTAACGGGAAACTGTACTTCTTATTCGCAGGAAGGAAGAGACGTTACGTTTCATTTAGACGATAATTCGGCTGTGCAGTTGCAACTTTGCAGTCCCTCCGTTGTGCGCGTCTGGTTTTCGCCGGACGGTAAGTTGCAGCGGGGAAATCCTTCTTTTGCGGTGATTAATGAAGAATTGGAAGATGTAGGCACTGTCCGGGTGGACGAACAGAATGCCTGCTATGAGATATTTACGCCTAAACTGCGTATCCGCATCAACAAGGCTCCGTTTAGCTTGCAGATATTCGACAAGTATCAGAAGCTCTTGTTCAGTGATTATGCCGACAAGGGGCATATCAGCGATGGAGAGCGTAAAGTGGAGTATAAGACCTTGCGCCGGGATGAGCATTTCTTTGGTTTGGGTGAAAAGACCGGCAAGCTGGACCGCCGAGGCGAATCTTATAAGATGTGGAACAGTGATAAACCTTGTTACAGCGTTGTGGAAGATCCCCTGTACAAGAGTATCCCTTTCTTTATGAGCAGTTATCGCTATGGTATATTTCTGGATAACACGTATAAGACAGAATTCAAATTCGGCACTGAAAGCCGTGATTATTACAGCTTTGAAGCTCCTGGTGGGGAGATGATTTACTACTTCATCTTCGGTAAGGATTATAAGGAAATCATGAAACAGTATGTCGCATTGACCGGACAACCCATCATGCCTCCGAAGTGGGCGCTGGGCTTTGCACAATGCCGCGGCCTGCTGACTACCGAGAAGCTCTCTTATGAAATAGCCGAAGGATACCGCAAGCGTGGTATTCCTTGCGATATCATCTATCAGGATATAGGCTGGACACAATACCTACAGGACTTCAACTGGCGGAAAGAAAACTATCAGAATCCGAAGAAGATGCTTGCCGACCTGAAAGGGATGGGCTTTAAAGTGATTGTTTCGCAAGACCCGGTTATCTCTCAGGCTAATAAAAAGCAATGGGAAGAAGCGGACCGCTTGGGTTATCTGGTGAAAGACTCCACTACGGGTAAGAGCTATGATATGCCCTGGCCATGGGGTGGCAACTGCGGTGTGGTGGACTTTACCATTCCCGAAGTGGCGGACTGGTGGGGAGCCTATCAGCAGAAACCGATAGATGACGGCATTGCCGGCTTCTGGACGGATATGGGTGAACCTGCCTGGAGCAATGAGGAACAAACGGAACGTCTTGTAATGAAACACCACCTGGGTATGCACGATGAAATTCATAACGTGTATGGTCTGACCTGGGACAAGGTGGTAAAGGAACAGTTTGAGAAACGGAATCCGGATCTTCGTGTCTTCCAGATGACACGTGCCGCCTATGCAGGACTGCAACGTTACACCTTCGGCTGGACCGGAGATTGCGGCAATGGAGATGATGTGCTGCAAGGCTGGGGACAGATGGCTAATCAGATCCCGGTACTTTTATCTGCCGGACTGGGTGTGATTCCTTTCGTGGCATGTGACATTTCCGGTTATTGCGGGGATATTGAAGATTATCCCGCTATGGCGGAACTTTATACCCGTTGGGTGCAGTTGGGAGCGTTCAATCCTCTGAGCCGTATTCACCATGAAGGAGATGTGGCGGTAGAACCGTGGCTCTTTGGGGAGGAAGCGGAGAAGAACGTTAAAGCTGCCATAGAAATGAAATATCGCTTGCTGCCTTATATTTATACTTATGCCCGCGAAGCGTATGAAACGGGTTTGCCGATTATGCGCCCCATGTTTATGGAATATCCGGCGGATTTGGAAACAGTCTCTACGGATGCACAATTCATGTTTGGCAGCGAACTGCTGGTAGCTCCGGTAGTGAAGAAGGGGGCAACTAATAAGAATGTTTATCTGCCCGAAGGTACCTGGATTGATTATAATGACAAGCGCACGGAATATAGCGGTGAACAGTGGACTACGACAAATGCTCCGCTGAATACCATTCCTATGTTTGTGCGGAAAGGAAGTATCATCCCTCAGATGCCTGTGATGAATTATACGGATGAGAAAGCGGTTTATCCGATTACATTTGAGGTATTTCCGGCTGCGGCGGGCGGTGAAACGTCTTTTTCCCTGTATGAAGATGCAGGAACTGATCTGGGATATCAGCGTGGAGAATTTATGCGTACTCCTGTATCTTGCCGGACAACGGAAAAGGGATATGTGCTCGAAATCGGGGAAAGGGCGGGAGAGAAATATGCCGTTCCGGGAGAACGCAACCTGATGTTTTGCATTTATACCGGGCAGATGCCGAAGGAAGCGCTTATTGACGGACAGAAAGTAAGGAAGATGAAAGCGGAAAAACTGAATGAAGGAATGGAAACGGAGTTCAAGGTTACCGCATGGTGTCCGGATAAGAAACAGAATCTTTGTATGTTGAGATTGCCGGATGACGGAGTGAAACACACGATTGAATTTATTTATTAATAGCAACCATAAAAAGTATAGTTATGAGAAAGTTAATGCTTAGTGCAATTTGTCTTCTTTTTGCCTTAGCGGGGAAAGCAGAAGGAGTGTCGTCTCCTTCGGGCCAGGTGAAGCTGGATTTTGAATTATCAAAGAATGGTGCTCCGACCTATCAGGTGGAGTATAAAGGGAAATCCGTGATTAAGCCCAGCACCTTGGGACTGGAATTGAAGAATGCCAATAATCTGCTGGATGGTTTTGAAGTCCTGAAAGCTTCTACCTCTACCTTCGACGAAACCTGGCAACCGGTGTGGGGAGAGACGAAAGATATTCGTAATCACTACAACGAATTGCTGGTTGAATTGAAACAGCCCGCCACGGATCGTTATATGAACCTTCGTTTTCGTGTATATGATGATGGTGTAGGATTCCGTTATGAGTTTCCGCAACAGAAGAACTTGGTTTACTTCGTGATTAAGGACGAACATACCCAGTTTGCTATGACGGGCGATCATACCGCCTGGTGGATTCCCGGTGATTACGATACTCAGGAATATGATTATACGGAATCCAAACTTTCGGAAATTCGCGGTTTGATGCAGGGAGCCATTACTGATAATGCGTCACAAAACCAGTTTTCGCCGACAGGTGTACAGACTTCCCTCCAGATGAAAACAGCTGACGGAATCTATCTGAATCTCCATGAAGCTGCTTTGGTGGATTATTCGTGCATGCATCTGAATCTGGATGATAAGAATCTTATCTTTGAATCCTGGCTGACGCCGGATGCACAGGGCGATAAAGGGTATATGCAGTCACCTTGCCACACTCCGTGGCGTACGGTGATAGTCAGTGATGATGCCCGTGAAATGCTGGCTTCCAATCTGATACTGAATCTGAATGATCCTTGCAAGTATGAGGATACTTCCTGGATTAAGCCTGTGAAGTATGTAGGCGTATGGTGGGAAATGATTGCGGCAGGCAAGCCGTGGGCTTATACATTTGATCTTCCTTCCGTAAAACTGGATGAAACGGATTATACGAAAGTGAAACCGAATGGTATTCACCCCGCCAATACGGAGAATGTAAAGAAGTACATTGATTTTGCTGCGGAGCATGGTTTCGACCAGGTATTGGTAGAAGGCTGGAATACCGGTTGGGAAGACTGGTTCGGTAACAGCAAGGATTATGTTTTCGACTTTCTCACTCCATATCCTGATTTTGACATCAAATACCTGAATGAGTATGCTCACTCCAAAGGTGTCAAACTGATGATGCATCATGAGACATCGGCTTCCGCACGCAACTACGAACGCCACATGGAGGCTGCCTATGACTTGATGAATCAATACGGTTACAATTCCGTGAAAAGCGGTTATGTGGGCAATATCATTCCGCGCGGCGAATATCATTATGGGCAGTGGATGAACAATCATTACCTGTATGCCGTGACCGAAGCTGCCAAGCATAAGATTATGGTGAATGCCCACGAGGCTGTACGTCCTACTGGTTTGTGCCGTACGTATCCGAATCTGATAGGAAATGAATCTGCCCGTGGCACGGAATATGAAGCTTTCGGAGGCAGCAAGCCTTTCCACACGACCATTCTTCCTTTTACCCGTCTGCAAGGCGGACCGATGGATTATACGCCGGGTGTCTTTGAAATGGATATGAATAAACTGAATCCGAATAGTCACGCTCATGTAAACTCTACATTGGCGCGTCAGTTGGCACTCTACGTTACGATGTACAGCCCTCTGCAAATGGCAGCTGATCTGCCTGAGAACTATGAACGCTTTATGGATGCTTTCCAGTTCATTAAAGATGTGGCTCTGGACTGGGATGACAGCCGATACCTGGAAGCAGAACCAGGACGCTATATCACGGCTGCCCGCAAGGCGAAAGGTACGAATGATTGGTTTATAGGTTGTACCAGCAGTGAGCAGGGACATGCTTCTACTCTGAAACTGGATTTTCTGGATGCTGATAAACAGTATATAGCTACTGTTTATGCGGACGCAAAGGATGCTGATTATAAAACGAATCCGCAGGCTTACGTAATTCGTAAAGGGATTGTTTCTCCTAAGACTGTGCTGAAATTGAAAGCTGCTCCGGGTGGTGGTTATGCCATCAGCATTATGGAGGTGAAAGATAAGGCGGAATTGAAAGGATTGAAAAAGCTATCCGGTAATATCTGATAAACCGGAATATCTGATAGATAAAAATCCCCTTCCTCAGCTCTCCAATCACCAAGTACGGTAATTAGGAGTGAAGAAGGGGCTATTTTCCACATACTTTTTAATAGTAGCATAGTTTACTTCGATATTCTCTTGGGGAATATACATACGAGGATATTCCAAACGTATGGACATAAAAAAAGGAGTACCGCTGTACTCCAACCTTTGTTAACCTTAAATCTAATACTATGAAAAACACAGTGCAAAGGTACGGATATTCTGCGTATTTCCAAATGATTAGACGAATATAAGTGTTTTTATAACACTAATTAAAAGTTAGGCATTGTTTCTTTACTTTTTTTCAATGTTTTATTCATTGATACGCTCTTTTATCTTTCCCCAGGCATGCGTATCGAACAGGCAACTTTCGCGCATGGTGTGATACATTTCTTTGAAACGGGACATGGGAATAGTGAAGCTCAACAGATTGGCTTCAAAGTGGGGACGCACGGACGGATCGAAGAAGCCGAGGAAACAGCGCTTACCATCTTTTTGATTTTCGAGAACAGTAAGGGTTACAACGGAACTGCAACCGGAACCGAAAGGAGTAGCTACGGTATCGAATGCATTCGTATCATAAAAAGCCCATGTGGTAAGTCCTGACAGGATATCAGGTGTAGCAAGGAACAGCAAACCCTCTACATGATCGAAAGAAGCAAGTTTATCTATTCGGGCAAAATGCAGATAGGCCTTTTCCGTACGCGGTACCTGGATTTGCTTTATGAAATCTGTTACCATTTCAGGAGTCTTTTTGTACTTCTCTTTCAGGGATACGAAGTTAGGTACGTGTATTGGCATTTCCGTAAAACCGGTGTAGAACTTTCCGCCGCCACATCCTATGACGTCGCTGTTCAGGCTGATGGTTTTACCTTCCCTTACCTGTTGCAGGCCCTTGAAGAAGCAACCGCCAATTTTGTCTGTTTCGCTTTCCTGTTTATCGGAGTACCAGAAGGCGATGGGAAGTTCGGCACGTTCACCAAATGCTTCCCGATAATTAGTCATAAAAGTATGTATATCCATGATAACAGAGTTTTGGTTTGGAAGTAAAGATAACAATTGATTGCCGGATTATTGAGGATTTTACTTATTTTTGCATAGAAAACTATAATTCCATATTGATTATGAAAGCACGCATTTCCTGTTTTTTTCTACTTGTTTTTTTCTTTGTGCAGATGGTGAAAGGAGAAGATGACACTTTGTGGCAACTTCATGCCTCTGATATAAATGCTCCTTATGTAGGCGCCCCTATGGCAAATGGCGGAATCGGTATTCTTCCCTGGAAAGAACCTTTCTCAGTGCGACAGGTGATACTGAATCATGTGTTCGATACGGATGGCCCTCAGGGGGTAAGCCGCGTGTTGAAAGGAATCAATCCTTTCCTGATGTCGATGGATGTAGATGGAAAAGAGGTGAATACGGAATGTATCACAAACTGGAAGCAGTGTGTTGATATGAAAGAAGCAACTCATAACAGTAGTTTCCGGGCAGCCGGGAAAGTGGATGTGGGTTATAGCATTTGCGCTTTAAGAAATATGCCTTATGCGGGGCTTATCCGTGTGGAGGTGAAAGCTCTGTCCGATGTATCCCTGAAAGTTGCTGCCCGGATGGATATTCCCCAAGAATACAGTCAGCCGACACTGCGCTTCCGGAAAATGAGGGCGGATGATACACAAATGTATATGCTGCAATCTTATGCTGTATCTGCTCATCGGCAACAAAAAGTTTCCGCTTCTTCCGCTTTTATTTTTAATAAGGGAGCAGCACAAGAGCCTCTTTATGATGAAGTGACTAAAGAGATGTCTTTCGTACTGAATCTGAAGAAAGGAGAGCAGATATCTTTTGCTTTGGTGGGTTCTGTATGTTCCGCCCGTGACTTTAGCGATCCGTATAATGAAGCTGAACGGCAGGTGATTTATGCTATTCATGAAGGTACTACTTCGCTGATGGCTGCACATCGTAGTCTTTGGAATGAATTGTGGGAAAGCGATATCCTGATAGAAGGGGATGACGAAGCACAACGGGCGGTTCGGTTTGCACTTTTCAACCTTTATTCTTCTTGCAGGGAAGGAAGCGGATTGAGCATCTCGCCCATGGGACTTTCTTCGCAAGGTTACAATGGACATATATTCTGGGATTCGGAACTTTGGATGTTTCCCCCGATGCTGTTGCTGAATAAGGGAATTGCCGAATCTATGATCGATTATCGTATTGACCGTTTGATGGCTGCCCGCAAGAAAGCAATGGCATACGGTTTCAAGGGAGCTATGTTTCCCTGGGAGAGTGATGATTACGGGGAAGAATCGACTCCTACTTTTGCTTTGACAGGTCCTCTGGAGCATCATATCACTGCGGACATCAGTATTGCCTGCTGGAATTATTATTGCCTTACCCGTGACGGACAGTGGCTGCGGGCGAAAGCATTTCCGCTGATGAAAGCGGTTGCTGACTTTTGGGTAAGCCGTGTGACGCGTAATGATGACGGTTCTTATTCCATTTGCAATGTAGTGGGAGCCGATGAATATGCAAATGGGGTGGATGATAATGCTTTCACGAACGGTGCGGCTATTCGGGCTTTGGAATATGCTTGTGAGGCGGCAAAGATATGTAATGAGCCTGTTCCGGAAATATGGGAAGAAGTGGGCAAGGGCATCCGTATTCTTCGTTTTAAAGATGGAGTCACTCGTGAGCATGCCACATACAACGGTGAGATGATAAAGCAGGCGGATGTGAATTTATTGGGATATCCATTGTATTTTGTCGGGGATGCTGAATCGCAAAAGAAGGATATGGAATATTATGTCGATAAGATTGATCCACAGAATGGTCCGGCCATGTCTTATTCCGTATTCTGTGTGCAGTATGCCCGGATGGGGGATGCGAAGCGTGCCTATGAGATGTTCTGTCGTTGTTACCAGCCGAACTTGCGTGCTCCTTTCGGTGTATTGGCGGAAACGCCCACCAGTGATAATCCTTACTTTATGACGGGAGCAGGCGGATTGCTGCAAGCTGTTATAAACGGTTTCTGTGGATTGCAGATAACGGATGGCGGTGTGGAGCAATTATCTTCCGTACTTCCTGCACATTGGAAAAAGGTTACGGTGAAAGGAGTAGGACCGGAAAAAAAGATGTATGGGATCAACGTAAAAACCTGAGGGGGAAATTTTAAAATTAGTATCTTTGTCTTCAAATTTATTTAGTATGGATTCCAATGGTTATCGCCTTCTGCTTCCTGAAGGAACTTTAGATTACTTTGATCTTGTAGATGTGCAGGAAACCTCTAGTGAGGTTGTTATTTATCTTGAAGAAAAGAATGTCGTTCCTGAGCAATATTCCAGCCGGGAAACCGAAAGCAAAGGATTCTATGATCCTGTGGTTGTTCAAGACTTCCCTCTTCGGGGAAAGAAACTTTTCCTGAATATCCGTCGTCGTCGCTGGATTTTAAAGAAGAGTAATGAGTACATCAGCCGCAACTGGCGTATGGTCGCTGAAGGTACCCGTATGACGCAGGATTTTGCGTCTTTTTTAAAAGAGCTATATTGATAGTTATCCGGTTAGCTGTAAGTTATTGGGCACTCTGTATGGTATTGACGGAGCTCTTCTGGAGCGTCAATACCGCAATCATCTGAGTGGTTATCTTCACTGGGATCAGCTTGCTCATGCGCAGGATTGGCTGCTTTTTGAAAAGAATATCGGTGCTTATGTCTGTATTGATGAGGTTGCCCTTTCGCGTGGTGAGCTCTATACCATACTCACCAACAAGGCTGCCCATGGTGGCAAAGGCAGTATTATCGCCATAATAAAAGGCACAGATGTCTGTACGGTAAGTTCTGTCTTACTCAGACTTTCCCGCCGTCGCCGCTATCAAGTACGCGAGATAACCTTGGATATGGCTCCCAATATGGAGCAGATTGCCCGTAGCTGTTTTCCTGCCGCCAAACGGGTTACCGACCGTTTCCACGTACAGAAACTGGCTTATGAAGCCGTTCAGGAGATGCGTGTGAAAGCACGCTGGGAGGCTTTGGATGAAGAATCCACACAGATTGCCTATGCAAAAGCCTGTGGCAGGATATATCACGCTCCCGTTTTCTCTAATGGAGACACGCGGAAACAGCTGCTGGCAAGAAGTATCTATCTTCTTTACAAGAAAGAATCCTTGTGGACCCAGTCTCAAAGAGAACGGGCTGATATCCTGTTTAAAGAGTATCCGGAGATTAAGAAAGGCTATTATCTGGCCATGCGTTTAGGCCTGATTTATCATCAGTGTAAGTTTAAGGATGTAGCCTTGACGAGACTTGCAAGATGGTATGATGAGGTAGATAAATCCGGATTTCTTGCTTTCGGAAGAGTGGCACGATCCATTCAGACCCACTATCTGAATATTATCAATTTCTTTGAAAGGAGGGCAACCAATGCAGCGGCGGAATCATTCAATGCTAAACTCAAAGCGTTCAGGGCGCAGTTCAGAGGGGTAAAAGATAAGGCATTCTTTTTATATAGACTGACGATGTTGTATGCTTAAAAAAGAAAAAACCTCAGTTTTTTACGTTGATCCGATGTATGTACGTGAGAGGTAGGAAACGTACGGGCATAAAAAAAGGAGTACCGCTGTACTCCAACCTTTGTTAACCTTAAATCTAATACTATGAAAAACACAGTGCAAAGATACGGACTTTCGGGATAACTGCAAATTATCCAAATAAAAAAGTATGTTCTATAACATTAATTAAAAATATAGACTTAATCTTATATCTTTGTTAACCTTTAGCCTCCTGATACATAAACCGTTTAATAGATTTTTTGGCTGTCTTTTCAAACTCCTCAAAATGTATCTTCACCTTTGATATCTGGCAATAAGCCGGTAATTGCTGGTTAAGTTCGTTACGGTTAGCTTCCATCATACGCTCTACATCCGTTTGTTGCAGTCCATTGGCAAATGCATCGTCAAAGTCCGGATAAATCAGTGCTACCAGTTTTTCTTTTTGCAACACAATGAGCGACTCGGAAACGTAAGGCATATTATTCAGTTTGCTTTCAATCTCTTCCGGATAGATGTTTTGTCCGCTGGAAGTGAGCAACATATTCTTACTGCGCCCGCGCACGGTTACATAACCTTCCGCATCCATTGTGCCTAAATCGCCTGTATGCAGCCAGCCATTTACGTCAATGATTTGTGAGGTTGCTTCCGGGTTCTTATAATATCCCAGCATCAGGTTGGTACCTCGACAAATGATTTCTCCCGCCACCTTTTCCGGATCAGACGAATCAATCTTCACTTCCATGCGTGTGGTTGCCTTACCGCATGATGCCAGCTTCAGGGTTTCCCATCGGCTGGAACAGATGATAGGACCACATTCCGTCATACCGTAAGCGATGGTGTAGGGGAAGCCTATCTGTTTGAGAAAGCGCTCGACTTCTGCATTGAACGGGGCTCCACCGATGATAATTTCATCGAAGTTCCCGCCGAATATTTCCATTGCTTCTTTGCGTGCAAGAGCTCTGATCTTGTCATTGATGATAGGAAGACGAAGCAGCAACTTACCTATTTTATTATCTACACGGGGCAGAATATTCTTCTTGATAATCTTTTCTACAATCAGAGGCACGCATGAGATGACGCGTGGTTTGATTTCAGCGAAAGACTGTGCGATGATTTTAGGAGTCGGCATGCGAGTGAGGAAGTAGAGGTGTGCCCCGGCCGAAAAACCGTAAAGGAAATCGTAAGTCATTCCGAACACATGTCCCATAGGAAGCATGGCAACCATATTATCGCCCGGTTTCACCGGAAGCATCTCATGGCAGTAATTCACGTTGGACCAAAGGCTCCGATAGGGGAGCATGACACCTTTGGAATATCCGGTAGTACCGGAGGTATAGTTAATGATGGCAAGTTCTTCCGGTTTATCCTTCCGATAACAGATGTGTTCGGGACGGAAGTTTTTAGGATAGCGTTGTCCGTAGAGTGTATTGCGGTGCTCGAAAGCTTCCATCAATCGTTTGTCGTGACAGACTACAGGGGTGAATTCAGTCATCAGAATAACGCCCAGCAATTGCGGCATGGCGTCTTCATTCAGGTTTTCCCATACCTGGTCTCCCACAAAAAGCAGTCTGGCTTCTGAGTGATTGACAATATTATGTATATTATCCGCTTTAAATTCGTGAAGGATAGGCACAATAACAGCTCCATAAGTGATGGTTGCCAGGAAAGTAACTGCCCAGTGTGCACTGTTACGACCGCAGACGGCAATTTTATCACCCGGCTGGATACCGGCACTTTCCAGTACAATATGGAATTTTGCAATCTTGCGAGCCACGTCTTTATATTGGAGAGTAGCACCTTTATAGTCAGTCAAGGCGTTTAAGTTCCAGTTCCGAATGATGCTTTGTTCAATGTAATCAATGAAGTGTTGTTCCTGTTCCATCTGTTAAATTTGCACACTTTAGTTAAAACTGCGCAAATATAGAGCTAAATGTGATGTCGTGCAAGTTTATATATTTATTCTTTGGTGGGAGGCGAAAGAAAAAGAAAAAATAACCAATTGTACTTTCTTTTGCCTTGATGCAAAAGAAAGATACCAAAGAAAAGATCAAGGCTGCACTTCCGGGGCTACTCCGAAAGTATTTTCAGCTAAAGGGCAGGAACTCGCTTCACTCAAACAGCCTGCCCTTCTTAACGCCGAAAACACTTTCTACGCTTAACGCCCCTACAGTGAGGCCGGGAGACCATTCGGTATGAATGGGGGAATATCGCGCAGCACTCTACCGCGCAGCCTTCGGGCATAGGCGTAGGTGCGTTAGGCGGAGATATTGTCAGGCGCAGGTAAGGGGCGATCTGTTTGAGCGTAGCGAGTTCGAGCCCCGTCTGCGCATGGCAGTATCGGAGTAGCACCGTAGACGTAGCCCGTGCCCTTTCTTTTTGGTATCTTTTTCTTTCGGGCAAACGAAAGAAAAAGTACACACATATTAATCACTACTCTTCTTATCCGAAATCAGCAACAACTTATCCCCCAAATGTAATTTCAGCGATCCGTTCGGTATCAGGAACTCCGTGCCTCGTTTCACAATCATTACGAGTGCTCCATTAGGCAGAGTGATATCCTTCAGGGTATCGCCTTCTTCCAGCATCTCCGTGGTAACGGTCATATCACTAAGATCACTATCAATTTCTTCAGGTAATTCCACACCGAATTCATTACCGGTCTTTTCCAACGGGGTAGAAAGTTTCAGTAAGCGGGCAGCTAAGGAAACGGTAGTACCTTGGATAACGAGAGAAACAATCGTGATAAAGAATACGATATTGAAGATCACGTCGGCACCCGGTACTTGCGCTACTACCGGATAAGTGGCGAAGATGATAGGCACTGCTCCGCGCAAACCTACCCAGGAAACGAAAAGTCGCGAACGGTTTGTAATCTTCTTACCGAAAGGCAGCAAGCAGAGGAAGACACTGAGCGGACGACCAATAACAATCATAAATACACCGATAAGCGTTGCTACCAAAGCGATATCGAGTAATTCGTGAGGATTTACCAACAAACCGAGGCAAAGGAACATGATGATTTGGAACAGCCAGGTCAATCCATCCATGAAAGTATAAATCTCTTTGCGATGCATTATCTTGTTGTTACCTACCATAATACCGGCAATGTAAACGGCGAGGTAACCATTTCCTTTCAGAAGATCGGTAATGGAGAAAGTGAAAAATACAAATGCAAGCAGAAGGATGGGATAAAGGGCCTGATTATCAATGTTGAGTTTATTCAGCATGAGGATGGCAAGTTTGCCGAGAAGGTATCCGGCAGCCGCACCTACTATAAATTGGATAACGAATGAACCGAAGATACCTGCAATACCCATTCCACCGGATTGTATGAACTGTATCAGCACGATGGTAAGCATGTAAGCCATGGGGTCATTACTACCACTTTCGAGCTCCAGCATGGGACGAAGGTTATGTTTCAGATTCATTTTCTGCGAACGCAAGATGGCAAATACAGAAGCGGAATCAGTAGATGACATGGTGGAGGCAAGTAGTAGGGATGTAGTGATAGGAAGATAAATATTTGACCAACTCATGCCGGAGATCCACCAGATGAAGAATCCTGTAAAAACGGCGGTAAGCAATACGCCGAATGTGGAGAGGACAATACCCGGAACAAGAATCGGTTTAATTTCGCTGAATTTAGTATCCATACCGCCGGAAAACAAAATAACGCTAAGAGCAACCATACCAATAAATTGTGCTTCTTTAGCGTTATGAAACTGTAGTCCGAAACCATCGCTACCGAAAATCATGCCGACGACAAGGAACAGTAACAGGGCAGGGACTCCGAATCGATAGCCGGTCTTACCGACAATAATACTAATGAAAAGTAAGATAGAACCAATTAAAAGAATGTTTTCTGCTGTAAAAATCATAAATTAGGTATTATTTAAGTTGTTTATTCAAGGATTTAGTTATCGCAAAGCGAAGTTACGTCTATTTTTAAACAATTGTAAGGTGTAAAATGTTCAGATTGAATTTTACTTTCTTTTCATATAATCCTTCATTACAAATTTTCTTAATTGAATTTTAGCACAAACATGGTTTCCTTTCCGGGATGCAGGGAAAGGCTGCCACCTGACAGGCGCATAATTTGACGGGAAATACTCAAACCGATGCCGCTGCCACCTTCTTTTGTGGTGAAGAAAGGTATGAAAATGTGTTCTGCTACTTCAGGAGGAATGGCAGGACCGTTATTGGATACTTCGATGAGTACGGCTTCATTTTCATTGCAATAAGCGTGTAAGGTGATGATGCCTTCTGGAATTCCTGCTGCCTCGATGGCCTGAATGGCATTTTTCAATAAGTTGATGAGTACCTGTGAGATAAGGTTCTCATCTGCATAAAGAATAAGGTCATCCGGAGTGATGTGGGAGTGGAAAGTGATATGGGAATCAGGATATTGATGCCGTGCCAGTTCCACCATGCGGTTGATAAAACCTTTGACGTAGAACAAGGAAGGTTCCGGTTTGGGGATACGGGTGAAACGGCGGTAATTTTCTACAAAAGAGAGAAGTCCTTTGCCTGTGGTGCTGATGGTGTGCAGGCCATTGCGGATTTCGTCAGCAGTTTCTTTGTCGGAAGAGATGGATTCACTTTTCGCTTTTAATTCTTCGCTTCCTTGTATCAGCGTCAGCAATGTATCGCTCAGTGAAGTGATAGGAGTGACGGAATTCATAATTTCATGTGTCAGTACACGGGTCAGGCGTATCCAGGAGTCGATTTCCTTTTCATCCAGTTCGTTATTGATATCATTCAGGGCAAGGATGCGGAAATGCTCCTGACGGATGGTTATGTCGGAGACGCGGATGGAGAGGTTGACTGTGCCGCGTTCGTTGGACAGGCGGGTTTGCAATTTATCTCCGGGGCGGCAATGGGCGAAAAGTCCCATAAGGTTTGCATCAATACGGTTAAGTTGGCTGACATGGGTGAAGACTTCCAGCCCTAACAGGCGAAGGGCTTCGTTATTTTTCTGGTAAACAGCACCTGCATCGTTCAGTACCAGGATACCGGTATTGATGCAGTCGAGAATGAGTTCGTAATACTTTTCCTGTTGTGCTGTTTCACTCTTTACATTATATAATATGGAAGCAACACGGTTCAGGGCCTGGTTTACAATACGATTGTCCGGAATGTCTTCGTGTTCGGAGAAATGGATGGATGCATCGTTGTTTTCAATGGCATCGAGCAGAAACAGAACCTTCTGTGTATGCCGGCGATACAGTTTCCATTGCCAGCGCAGACTCGTCAACAGCAACAAGGAAGAGATGACGATCCATAGAAGGTCTTTATAAATAATGGATACCGTGACAGCTCCCGCCAACAGGAGAGAGATGACGATACGGAAAAGGTAGCGGTCGGTGATGTATCGGTAGTAATGTTTCATAATCCGAACTTTTTCATTTTGTTATAGAGAGTCTGCCGGGTGATGCCGAGTTGCGCGGCAACAGCAGATAGATTGCCGTTACAGGTATCCAGAGCTTTCTGTATCATTTTCCGTTCCATTTCTTCAAGGGTGGCTGCTTCTGTACCGGCATCGCTTCCGGTGCGTGAGGTTTCGGGACGCTTAGGTAGCTGGAACAGTTCTGCCGGCAGTTCGTTACCGTCGCAAATAATGACTGCTTTCTCTATGGCATGCTCCAGTTCGCGGATATTTCCGTACCAGGGATGTGTTTTCAATTTGGTACAGGCAGCATCGGAAAGCCGTAATAATGCTTTGTCATATTGCTTGCAGAAGCGTGTTATAAAGCGTTCGGCAAGAGGAAGAATGTCTTCCGGCCGTTCGCGCAAAGGCGGAATTTCAAGATGGATGGTATTGATGCGGTAAAGCAAATCTTCACGGAATTCATTGCGTTGTACCATCTCGTTCAGGTTGCGGTTGGTGGCACAAATCAGACGGATGTCGACAGCGATAGGCTGGTTGCTGCCTACACGGACAATACTGCGGCGTTGCAATACGGTCAGTAGTTTGGCTTGCAGGTGATAGGGTAAATTGCCGATTTCATCGAGAAACAGTGTGCTATGGTCTGCTGTTTCGAACTTGCCGGGACGGTCAGCGTATGCATCTGTAAAAGAGCCTTTTGTATGCCCGAAAAGCTCGCTTTCAAAGAGGCTTTCGGTGATGGCTCCCATGTCTACGGCAATCATTTCTTTCGTACGGCGGGAAGAAAGTGCATGAATTTCACGTGCCAGCATCTCTTTTCCCGTACCGTTTTCTCCGGTGATAAGGATATTTGCATTGGTTATGGCGACTTTCTCCACCAGCGAGCGCAGTTGCTGCATGATGGGACTTTCTCCCCAATACATGGCAGGGGTTACGGGCGAGGCACTTTTTCCGTTATTCTTATTATGAATGGCTTGGGCTGCATTCAGTAAGGTTTCCACCAGCTTTTGATTATCCCATGGCTTGACAATAAAGTCCGTAGCTCCTTCTTTAATGCCACGCACGGCAAGATCGATATCTCCATAAGCAGTGAAAAGAACCACAGGCAAGGAGGGACGAAGGCGTTTGATCTCCTGCAACCAGAATAATCCTTCGTTTCCGGTATTGATGCCTGATGTAAAGTTCATGTCAAGTAACACCACCGATGGAGTTTCTTCACGCAACACAGAGGTAAGTGTGACAGGTGAAGTGAGCGTGATGATCTTTTCGAAATGGGGTTTCAACAGCAGTTGCACAGCGGTGAGCACACCGCGGTTATCATCGACAATGAGGATATTTCCGGGCTTTTTCATACGAGAGTTTCTTTTGAGGGAGTAAAGATAATGCAAATCGAAGGTATAACTTTCATGCTGGCATGAAAAAGTTATGTTGAGATGCAGCTTATCTTCTGTAAAGATAAGGAAGTTCAGCGAAAAAAATGAAAGATACTTGTCATATTTTCTACATATCGGCGTAATACGAATAACTGACCTTTGCCTGCAACTAAAAATACAGACACTATGAGATTACGTACTTTTTATTCTACCATTGTGTTGTCTGATATCCATTTGGGTACCTCTCACTCAAAAACTGTTGAAGTAAGCAACTTTCTGAAATCCGTCAACTGCCGGCGATTGATACTGAATGGTGACATTATCGACGGCTGGGCCTTGAGCAAAGGCGGCACCCGGAAGTGGCAGGCAAAGCATACGGATTTCTTCAAAGTTATCATGAAGATGATGGAAAAGCAGGGAACAGAAGTGATCTATGTTCGTGGCAACCACGATGATTTCCTGGATGGGTTGGCACCGATGACATTCTATAATATAAAGATTGTAAGGGATTTCATTCACGAGAGTCACGGCCGGCGTTATTTTGTGACGCATGGAGATATTTTTGATACCGTCACTACACGGATGAAGTGGCTGGCACAGTTGGGAGATGTGGGATATACATTTCTATTATGGCTGAACCGTATTTATAATGTGTATCGTGCCCGGCATGGACAACCTTATTATTCTTTGTCACAAGCGATTAAACAAAAAGTAAAATCCGCTGTTTCTTATATTTCCGATTTTGAGGAGGAACTGGTGAAGTTTGCCCGTACACGTAAATGCGACGGTATCATTTGCGGGCACATTCATCATCCGGCAAATACTTATTATGATGATATACACTACCTTAACTCCGGTGACTGGGTGGAAACTCTTTCAGCACTCGTAGAGGATGAGGAGGGGAATTGGGAAGTGTTACGGTATGAGGATATGCTGATGAATGAAAAGTCTGAAGAGCGCCTCTGTAGTTAAAATCGTGAATTATAAATCGTAAATTACTAAATTATAAATATAAAGATGAAAGTTCTTTTTATTGTTCAAGGAGAGGGCCGCGGTCATCTGACGCAAGCCATCACGCTGGAAGAAATTCTACGGCGCAACGGGCACGAGGTAGTAGAAGTACTGGTGGGAAAGAGCAATACCCGTCGCCTGCCGGGTTTCTTCAACCGCAGCATACAGGCACCTGTGAAACGCTTTCTCAGTCCGAACTTTCTGCCTACGCCTGCCAATAAGCGGGTCAGCATGTCTCGCAGTATCGCATATAATCTGATGCAGGTTCCTGCTTATCTGCGTAGCATCTGTTATATTCACCGGCGTATCCATGAAACTGATGCGGATCTCGTAATCAACTTTTATGAGTTGTTGACGGGCTTGACTTATCTCTTTTTCCGTCCCTCGGTACCGCAGATCAGTGTCGGCCATCAATATCTTTTCCTGCATCATGACTTTGAGTTTCCCCAAAAGAATCCCGTAAGCCTGCTGATGCTCCGTTTTTTTACGCGACTCACGTGTATCGGAGCTAAAGAGAAGCTGGCTCTCTCATTCCGTCCGATGGAAACGGACGAAGAAGCACATATACGTGTGGTACCGCCTTTGCTGCGGCGCGAAGTGCTTTGTTGTGAAGCTGCTTCCGGAGAGTATGTACATGGCTATATGGTTAATGCCGGATTTGGAGAAAGTATCTCCCAGTGGCATGAGCAGCACCCTGAAGTGCCTTTGCACTTCTTCTGGGACAAACCGGATGAACCGGAAGTATGCAGGATGGATGAAACATTGTCATTTCATCAGTTGGATGACGAAAAATTCCTTCGCTATATGTCGAGTTGCCGGGCGTATGCCACTACGGCAGGCTTTGAATCCGTTTGTGAGGCTATGTATCTGGGTAAGCCTTTGTTGATGGTACCGGCACACATCGAACAGGATTGTAATGCTTATGATGCAGCACGCGGCGGAGCAGGTATTATTTCCGATAATTTTGAGGTAGACCGTTTGTTGGAGTTCGCCCGGAGTGAGTATCAACCCGAAGAGAACTTCCGTAGCTGGGTGCGCAGTTGTGAGTGGCGGTTGCTGAACTGTATAGAAACAGCGGAAGGAATAGGCTTTATAAATGAATATAAATTGATATATGAATAAGAAAATAGCCTGTATTAAAATAAAGAAGGGGAAAATTAACTTCCCCCTCTCTTTTCTTTTGCTTTTGCTGCTGCTTGGGTAGCGGTGGTTTCTGTTTCTTCTGTTTGCTCTTCGGTGTTCTTTTCCGCTTCTTTTTGTTCCATTTCCCGTCTCAGTCTTTTCAACCTCCACTTATTCCAAAACATAAGCTCTTTCCATCGGTTGAAGTCCTTCTTGAAAATGATACCGATGCCTTGCGTTGTCAGATTGGTCCTTGTGTAATAGCGGTCGTTCGTCTCATTATACGCTTTCAGGCGAATATCTCCGCTACGGTTCACAAGCCATTCTGCTTCAAAGTCTCCTACAAAGTTCGTATTTGCCATCGGATTGTCTCGGTATCCGAAGTTACCATTGATAAGCAGACGATTGTTCAGTAATTGCCCCGATAGCATTCCTTCGAATTCCATATCCGTCCAGCCTTTTTCTCCGGTGCTGAGGTTGGTACCTATATTCCAGTTGTTACTATTAATAATGTTGGAAAGTGCATTATTTAGTTGTCCCGAAAGGGTGGATGAAAGCACAGAAGTCATCATATTCGAGTTTTGTGTGGCATCTACATTTTCGGGTGTATAGAATTTGCCGATACCTAACAGATAGAGGATCTGCATATTCATTTGTTCGTCCGTTGAAATGTAGTTACGGATAAGGGCTTGCACTTCATCCCGTTCATTAGGCACTTCCAGACTTAATTTGATGTCCGGAGAAGTTAGTTGCCCCGTCAGGTTCATGATACAGTTTACACGGATACTCGTTGGAATTCCGTAGTTGCTTACATTCGGTACCAAGTCATTCAAGGATGCGGAATTCACCATATAACTTGCTTGGATATCCATGGTGGCATCCAACGGAGGACCGTTGAAACTGATAGTACTTCCATCTTTGATGGTAAAGTCCTTGCGTATTACCTCTTGCAGGCTGAATTTATAAACTCCCTGGCTGATACGATAATTACCGAACATCTTCACATCGTCAGCCTTGTTATAAAATTCCGTACGGATATTTCCGGATCCTCGTCCACTGATGTAATCACCGGCGATGGGGTCCATCACTATCTTCATGCTTGCATCCGGTGTAGCTTCTACGAGCAGGTTCAGGCGGATATCCGTGTCACTTTCTTCCTCCTGCTGTATCTCTTGTTGTGCCAGTTCATAGTCGGAAATCAGATTGATAGAATCCAGCACAGCCCGGCGCGGTGTCTTATCCACGAATTTGATGAATTGGTTGCTGGCGGCTGAAGATACATTATCCTTTATATATACGAAGTTGGTATTCCGGTTGGTCGTCATGGCTACATCGATATTGACTCCATCCCTTGCGTTACCTGCTATCAGGGCATTCCCCGTTCCGTATACCGTTCCATAAAAAGGAAAATCCAGTGACTCCTTCGTATTCATTACCAGCATGTTGTTCACTCCAAACTGGAAACGGTATTCCAGGTTCTTGAAATGCTCATAATGCAGATAACCGTCTACATGCCCTTGATTGCCTTGTGTATCGAATATCCGGTTATCTTGGAAAGTCAGTCCATTCGGTTCTATGCGAATACTGTCTTTTATAAAGAAAGTGGTATTCAGTACGTCTACCTTCATGGAGGCATTGCCAAGTACGCGCCCTTCCATGGTGAGCCCTTTGAATTTGCCATAGAAATGTACGTGACCGCTGGCACGTCCGTTAAATTCAGGTGTGATACTACTCATGTAGTGTTCTATGAATTTCAGATTGGTGTTGTCAGCTTCAATCTGTAAGTCAAGCGCACTTTTAGGTTTTATGGGATATATGTAGCCATATACATGACTTTTAGCTGTATCTTTTTCATGGATATGGGCATCGAGATAGATACCTTCTACTTCCTGATGCCATTCTCCGTGAATGTTGGCATCGCCCAATAAACCGTCATTTAGTCCAAGGTCCCGGATGAAAAGGTCAGTATACATAACAGGCTTCTCCAATACTCCGCTGGCATAGGCAGGACCAGTAGCTTCTCCTTTAAAATTAACTCCAAGGTCGGCAATATCAAATACGTAGCCTATATTGATATCTTTTAAATCCAGGCGTACCGTATCCTGAGGTTGTTTTGAGATAGTTCCGTTGATGCGCAGGTATCGGTCTTTATGGCTGAAATAAAAGTCGTCTATATATATCTTTCCGGAGTCGATTACCACTTTTGACGGATGTATTTCCCATAAAGTGTCATTCAGGATAATATCCGTTTTTTGAACATCGACGACGGTTTTCAAAGCCGGAATACTCTTGTTTGAGCGGGAACGCTTTTTGTTCTGATCCTCAGCTTGTGTGCGGATGAAATGTGTAGCAGCAGCTAATTTGCCACTATATGTGACAGCGCTACTGTTTCCCCAATTCAGAGAGGTCTGAATAAGGTCATCTTTGGCTTGTGCGTCTAACGATACGTTGATGGAACCTTCCGGTTTGCGATTACTGAATCGTACACGTGCATGAAATTTATCACCGGGATTCTCACACAAGATCATACCCGATTCAAGGAACTTGTCTCCATAGCGCAGACGCGGGAAATATCCTTCTACTCGCAGGCGCTGTGCTTTGTCATTAAAGTATCCTTTTAGGGTAGAATGTGTATAGACCTTAACCGGAATATTAAAGATGGTGGAGAATAAATCCGTATTAAAGATATTTATGTCGAAATGGAAGTTATTCTCACTTTCTATGTTTTTTTTGTCCGACAATATTAGAGCAGGAATATATCTTCGCATGATGTTCAGTACACTGGCGGGTAGTGTGCGATAGGAATAATCTCCTTCAATACTTGCATTCAGGAAATTAGAGGTTATTTTTAATTGTTTATGCGATTCGTCTTCCTGAGTGGCGGTTATTTTTAAGTTGTCCAGAAAATAGTTTCTATCGGGTGCTGTGAATTGCAGGCTGTCAATATTGATCTCTCCATTCATTTCATCGATGGAACCACCGGTGAAATCAGCCGTTAACTGAACAGAGACTGCCGTATCTTCATATTTAGGTGTCAGGTGAAGCTCGTGGGGGCGTACATTACGGATATTGGCATGGAAATTAAAAGTCGGTACACGACTGGCTGTATTAATGCTACCATTTAGCAGAACAGAACCGTTTTCGTCATCCAATGCTATCTCTCCGTTGAAACCGCCTTGTTTATATTCTCCGTCGAGTGTGATGTTCTCATAGTTATAATCACTATAGTCGATGGAAGCGATTAATCCCTTCATTACTATGGAAGGATATTGCTTTTCGTAGTGGCTGCCTTCGACTTTGAGATTGAATGTGACCTTTCCTAACCGGTCGTTTGCCAGCATATTGCCTAACTCAAACTCTTCAGTCTTTACTGCACCCGAATAAGAAAAATAACCTTTTTCTTTATTTGAACTTAATTTTAAGTCGGTCTTGATAGAACCTATATCGGTACGCACCAGGCCATAAGTTACAATATCTGTGAAATATCCCGAGACTTCCCCATTAAACGAAATGGTGCCTAAGCGTTGCAGTACCGGAGGAACACCTTCGTAGTTTTTACTTAAATTGCGAACGAAAAATGCAATGCCTTCCGGATCAGCATATAAACTGGAAAGGTTGCCGAATACGAATGCATCCTGAGGATGCGACAGGTCTTGTAAGGAAACATCTCCCCTTAAATGAAAATGCTGGTTTCCTGTAATCGACAGATGAGGACAATTCAACTGATTGATAGTACCGTTAGCTTCCAAAACCACTTGCAAATTTTCCTTGAAAGGGGAAAAGGCCGGAACAAAGGGGGTGAGGTCACAAAGAGTAATGTCCGAAGGAAATATTCGCAAGGAAAAGCGTACATCATTGGTAAAGTTTCTAAAAGCTCCCAAACTGTCATACTCCATGCGGATGGTATCCATTGCAAGCGAAGTATTCAGCAAATCAATCGCGAAGTTCTCAATGCTCATTTTCTGATTGTTTGCTACAATCTTGAGACTTAGTTTTTTTAACTCAAAACCGGAATTTTCTTCTTCAATGCTTAGGCGCTTCACAGCTGCATTGACAGAGTCATTTTGGAGCGCTTTCAACGAGATATTGGCGATGATGTTTCGTAGCTGTATATGTTGTGCATTGAATTTTCCGGGTGTCTCTTCTGCCGACAATACGTTATAAGACATCTTACCGCGTCGTATCAGCAACGAGTTGATACGTATGTCCAGATTACTTTCCTTTTTGATGGTATCTTTAGAGGCAAATGCATCGAGTACGAACTGGAAGTTAGGTATGTCTTCTGGTGTTTTTTTTTCCAGGTTGATGTTGAAACCGAATAACTGTACGTTACTGATCGATACTTTGCCCTTGAACAAGGGAAGTATATCGAATTTTGCAGAAAGGCGGGATACTTTTAGCATTTCCTTGTCTGACTGGTCGTTTAACAATAAGTCGTCAATAATAATGCGGTTCAGTAGTCCCATATTGATCCGCCCGATGGTTAGTTGTGTACCCAGTACATTAGCCAGTTCGTTCGCAACGAGCACAGATATTTGTCGCTGAACGTAAGGAATGTTCAACAATAATATAGTCCCGATATACAAACTAAGTATAATACCGAGCACCCAGCGAACTGTCTTCTTTAACTTTCTGATAGGCGGTTTGTTTGAATTAGCCAACAAAAATATGAAATAATACGTTATCAATCCTACTTTTATCACTACTTTTGCAGCGTTTAAACGTAAATAACGATATGAGTACAATAATTTTAGGAATAGAAAGCTCTTGTGACGACACCTCTGCTGCCGTCATCAAAGATGGGTATCTGTTATCGAATGTCGTTTCCAGTCAGGCGGTGCATGAGGCCTATGGCGGTGTGGTTCCCGAATTAGCTTCACGTGCACATCAGCAAAACATCGTTCCAGTGGTTCATGAAGCATTAAAACGTGCCGGAGTAACTAAAGAAGAATTGGGTGCGGTGGCGTTTACAAGAGGACCGGGGTTGATGGGTTCTTTGTTGGTAGGCGTGTCGTTTGCCAAAGGTTTTGCCCGTTCCTTAGGTGTTCCAATGATTGATGTTAATCACTTGACTGGACATGTGTTAGCTCATTTTATTAAAGCAGAAGGTGAGGATACTATTCAACCTGAATTTCCTTTTCTTTGCTTGCTTGTATCAGGGGGAAATTCACAGATTATCCTGGTAAAGGCATACAATGACATGGAGATTTTGGGCCAGACAATTGATGATGCTGCAGGGGAAGCTATTGATAAATGTTCGAAAGTGATGGGGCTGGGATATCCCGGTGGTCCGATTATTGATAAACTGGCTCGCCAGGGCAATCCGAAGGCTTTTACTTTCAGTAAACCTCATATTCCCGGATTAGATTATAGTTTCAGTGGTTTGAAAACCTCATTTTTGTATTCTTTGCGTGATTGGATGAAGGAAGATCCTGATTTCATCGAACATCATAAGGTTGATCTGGCTGCTTCACTTGAAGCTACTGTTGTAGATATTCTGATGGACAAACTTCGTAAGGCTGCAAAGGAATATAAGATTAAGCAAGTAGCCGTGGCTGGTGGGGTTTCTGCTAATAACGGCCTGCGTAATGCTTTCCGTGAACATGCTGAAAAGTATGGATGGAGGATATTTATCCCTAAATTCAGCTATACAACGGATAATGCTGCCATGATTGCCATTACTGGTTATTTTAAATATCAGGATAAGGATTTCTGTTCGATAGATGCGCCGGCTTATTCGCGTGTCACATTGAAGTGAAAGGAGTTTTAGAACATTTCTTTGTCCGCACCGCACCCGGTCCGTGTCTGGGCCGTACCTGCTCCGTATCTGCTCCAAAGCTATAGATACGGAGCAAATACGGTCCGGACACGGTTCGGGTAATATCAGTAGGAAAAATAGAACAAAAATATAAATTATATATAATAAGGTATATGAAACTGGAAGAAGAAGTCGGTGAATTACTAAAATCGAAGAATTTATCCCTTTCCACCGCAGAAAGTTGTACAGGAGGAGGTGTTGCTGCTTTAGTGACTTCTGTTCCGGGAAGTTCGGAATACTTCAATGGGGGAATTGTGGCTTATTCCAATGAGGTAAAGATATCTCTGCTTCATGTTTCTGCTGAAACATTGGAAAGGTATGGAGCCGTCAGTCAGGAAACAGTGATTGAAATGGTGAAAGGTGCGATGAAAGCATTGAAAACGGATTGTGCTGTTGCCACATCCGGGATTGCCGGTCCGGGAGGAGGTACATCCGAAAAACCTGTCGGAACAGTGTGGATTGCGGCTGCCTATAAAAATGAAATTGTAACTTTCAAACAAGAGGGGGATGACGGAAGAACCAGGAATGTGCAAAATGCTATTCAGAATGCTTTAAAGATGCTCCGTACATGCTTAAAATGAAGAAAAAATGCTATCAGACAGTGAATTATTTTATGAAAAACTTGTTTGGTATCGATAAAAGTACTTACTTTGCGCTCTGTTTGAAATAAGTATAGATAAAAACTATAAAAATAAGATAGAAATGTCGAAGATTTGTCAAATTACCGGAAAGAAAGCCATGATTGGCAACAATGTTTCACACTCAAAGAGAAGAACTAAGAGAACCTTTGATTTGAACTTGTTTAACAAAAAGTTCTACTATGTAGAGCAAGATTGCTGGATCAGCCTTAGCATTTGTGCTAACGGTCTGCGTATTATTAATAAGAAAGGACTGGACGCTGCTTTGAACGATGCAGTAGCAAAAGGTTATTGTGATTGGAAAAGCATTAAAGTAATTGGCTAAAAGTAGAGGAGAATACTGATTATGGCAAAGAAAGCAAAAGGTAACAGAGTACAGGTGATTCTGGAATGCACAGAACACAAAGATAGTGGTATGCCGGGAACTTCTCGTTATATCACTACAAAAAACAGAAAGAATACAACTGAAAGATTGGAATTGAAGAAATACAACCCGATCCTGAAGAGAGTAACAGTACATAAAGAAATTAAATAATAAGGTATAACCCATGGCAAAGAAAACTGTAGCAAGTTTGCACGAAGGTTCTAAAGAAGGTCGTGCTTATACAAAGGTTATCAAGATGGTTAAGTCACCCAAAACTGGTGCTTACACTTTTGATGAACAGATGGTATTGAACGAAAAAGTGCAAGACTTTTTCAAGAAATAAGATAGTCTGTCGAAAGACGTTTGAATATAGAATCCTCTTATCGTATTCCGATAAGGGGATTTTTTTTGTACTTTATCCCTGTACTTTCATTACTTTGTTATATCTTTGTGGCATAATGTATTGTATTAATAGATAGAGTATGGGATTTTTTAGTTTTTTCTCAAAAGATAAAAAGGAAACATTAGATAAAGGATTATCTAAGACAAAGGAAAGTGTGTTCGGAAAAATTGCCCGTGTTGTGGCAGGAAAGTCGAAAGTGGATGATGAAGTGCTTGATAATCTGGAAGAGGTGTTGATAACATCGGATGTAGGTGTGGAAACGACATTGAATATTATTCAACGTATAGAGAAACGCGCTGCGTCAGAGAAATATATGAATGCGCAAGAATTGAACACCATTTTGCGCGATGAAATCGCTGCCTTATTGACGGAAAATAATTCAGATGATGTGGATGACTTTGAAGCTCCGATTGAGAAGAAACCTTACGTTATTATGGTAGTGGGAGTGAATGGAGTCGGTAAAACGACTACTATTGGTAAATTGGCTTATCAATTTAAAAAAGCTGGTAAAAGTGTTTATCTGGGTGCTGCGGATACTTTCCGTGCGGCAGCTGTCGAACAATTGGATATTTGGGGGAGTCGGGTAGGAGTACCTGTAATCAAACAAAAAATGGGCGCTGATCCAGCTTCTGTGGCTTATGATACTTTGAATTCTGCTGTTGCTAATAATGCCGATGTGGTAATCATTGATACTGCCGGACGTCTTCATAATAAAGTTGGCTTGATGAACGAGTTGACTAAGATTAAGAATGTAATGAAGAAAGTGGTTCCTGATGCTCCTAATGAGGTTTTGTTGGTTTTGGACGGTTCCACCGGGCAAAATGCATTTGAGCAGGCTAAACAGTTCACATTGGCTACGGAAGTGACTGCGATGGCTATTACTAAATTAGATGGCACTGCGAAAGGGGGAGTTGTTATTGGCATTTCCGATCAGTTCAAAATACCGGTAAAATACATTGGTCTGGGTGAAGGTATGGAAGATCTGCAGGTGTTCCGTAAGAAAGAATTTGTTGATTCGTTGTTTGGAGAGAATGCATGAAGCGGAAAACCATTGATATTATAACGTTAGGATGTTCTAAAAACCTAGTGGACTCGGAGCATTTGATGCGGCAATTAGAAGAAGCTGGATATCATGTGACTCATGATACGGAAAAGCCTGAGGGAGAAATTGCAGTGATCAATACTTGTGGTTTCATCGGTGATGCAAAGGAAGAGTCCATCAATATGATTTTGGAATTTGCACAGGCAAAGGAAGAAGGGGATTTAGAAAAATTATATGTAATGGGATGTCTTTCGGAGCGTTATCTGAAAGAATTAGCTATCGAAATTCCACAAGTAGATAAATTTTATGGTAAATTTAACTGGGTGGAGTTGTTGCAGGATCTTGGTAAGGCATATCACGAAGAGCTTCATATAGAACGTACACTTACCACTCCTAGGCACTACGCATATCTGAAAATATCAGAAGGTTGTGATCGGAAGTGTTCGTATTGTGCTATTCCTATTATTACAGGAAAACATGTCTCACGTCCGATGGAAGAGATCTTGGATGAAGTTCGTTATTTGGTAAGTAAGGGAGTGAAAGAGTTTCAGGTTATTGCTCAGGAATTGACATATTATGGAGTGGATTTATATAAGAAGCAAATGCTCCCCGAATTAATAGAACGTATTTCTGAAGTCCCTGGTGTGGAGTGGATTCGGCTGCATTATGCTTATCCGGCACATTTTCCTATGGATTTATTCCGAGTCATGCGTGAGCGTCCTAATGTGTGCAGGTATATGGATATCGCCCTTCAGCATATCAGTAATCCGATGCTGGAGAAGATGCGGCGACATGTGACTCAGGAAGAAACCTATCATCTGATAGAGCAATTCCGCAAAGAAGTACCGGGTATTCATCTGCGCACTACTTTGATGGTAGGACATCCGGGAGAAACGGAAGCTGATTTTGAGGAATTAAAAGAGTTTATTCGTAAGGCTCGTTTCGATAGAATGGGGGCTTTTACTTATTCCGAAGAAGAAGGTACTTATGCTGCTGCACACTATGAGGATGAAATTCCTCAGGAAGTGAAACAAGCACGCCTGGATGAGTTGATGTCAATTCAGCAAGGGATTTCGGCAGAACAGAGTGCAGCAAAGGTCGGTCAATGCCTTAAAGTAATTATCGATCGTTTGGAAGGAGATTATTATATTGGCCGTACGGAATTTGATTCCCCAGAAGTAGATCCGGAAGTTCTGATAGAACAGGGTAAACAGAAATTGCTTATTGGTAACTTTTACCAGGTAGAGATTATAAATTCCGATGATTTCGATCTTTTTGGACGAGTTATTTAAATAATTTTCCTGAAGAATTTGTGTATGTGCGGAAGTTTTGCTAATATAGCACCGAACTTTATAAAAATAGCTGGATTTTGAATAATAAAGAATTTACTTCAGAATTGTCACGAAGATTGGGATATACCATAAAGGACACATCCGAACTGATTGCATCTTTGCTGTCGGATATGACGCAACAGTTGCAAGAAGGAAATGCCATTTCTGTACAAAGTTTCGGTACGTTCGAGGTAAAGAAGAAAGCGGAGCGTATCACTATCAATCCTACAACCAAATTACGCATGTTGGTTCCACCTAAATTAGTATTAACATACAGACCCAGCACGGCTCTGAAAGATAAGTTTAAGTAATCTTCTTTTACTCAAGTAATCTTCCATAAATATGAATGAGAAGCTGAATATACAGAATTTAATAGAATTGCTCGCAGAAAAACATGGCATGGATAAGGCGGATGCCGAGAGCTTCGTGAAAGAGTTTTTTCAGTTGATTGAAGAATCGCTGGAGAATGATAAGTATGTAAAGATTAGAGGCTTGGGCACATTTAAACTGATTGATGTAGAGAGTCGTGAGAGCGTAAATATAAATACAGGGGAACGATTTGAAATACAGGGGCATACAAAAGTTTCATTTGCTCCGGAACCTGCCTTGAAGGACTTGATAAACAAGCCTTTTTCTCACTTTGAGACTGTGGTATTGAATGATGAAACCGTGTTAGAAGATACACAGGTGGAGGATAATTCCGAAGAGGAGGAAAAAGAGGAGGTGCTTGTGGAATCAGAAAAGTCTGTCGTTAATACAGAAGTGGCAGATGTTGTTTCAGAGGAAACTATAGAGACTGTAGAAAAATCAATAGAAGTATCAGCTGAAACTGTAGAGGAGCCTGTGGAAGTAGTAGAAGTACCAACTGAGATCATTGAGGAAACTGCTGAAATTGTTAAAGAAGAATCTGTAGTAGTAGCTGAGGAACATATTCAGGTAGTTGAAGAAGTAATAGAAACTACAGAACAACTTGTTCAGGATGAAGAAATTCAGGTTGATCAGGCGGAACCTGTCATTCAGATTGAAGAGTCAGAACAGTTTGTAGAGGCACCTGTCGTTCTATCTGGAGAAGTAAAACAGTCTGTAACAGAGGCAACTACTCCGGTGAATGAGTGCGTAGAAGAATCTCTGACAGAACAAAAGAATCAAGAAGATTTGGTGCCTACTTATGAAGTTCCTGAACCTCCATCACCTCCTGTGAATAGAGCAGATAGTTCTACGATGAAGTTTTTCATTGGAATCGTAATACTTGTTGTATTATTATGTGTAGGTGCTGTTACTTTTATGTATTATCCGGATTTATTTGACAGAATATCTCCACCGCCAACAGAGAAAGTTGCTGATGAAAAGATAGAGAAACCAGCCGTTCCGCTCGCTCTGACGGATAGTATTGTTCGAAAAGATACCACAACTGTGGTTGCGAAGAAAGATACTGTGGCAGAAGTTGTTACTCCTAAAGTTGTTGAAGAGCCGAAGCCGGTTGCAAAACAGGAGACTCCTGCTACTGCTCCTAAAAAAGAGACAAAGAAAGCTGCTGCAACTCCTTTTGAGCCAGACTCTGTAAATTATAAGATTGTAGGTACGAAAGCTACTCATACTATCCAGGAAGGAGAAACTCTGACAAAGGTTGCACTTCGCTTTTACGGGACTAAGGCCCTGTGGCCCTATATTGTGAAGTGTAATTCGGGTGTTATAAAGAATCCCGATCATGTGCCGTATGGTACTGTAATCAAGATACCGGAGCTCGAAAAGAAATAAAAGAAAATATTGCACCCCTGCAAGTTGATAATACTTCACTTGCAGGGGTGATTTGCTATTTATTCCTGTCTGCGAATTTGAAATTCTTTTCAGAAACTATTGTTAACTACTAAACTCTATGAAAGTAGTTTAATCTAATTGTTTTTTAATAAAAATTAGTTGGTATGGTTAATTTATTCCTGTACTTTTGGGAGCGAAAAAAATAATTACCAGTAGCATACTGGAGAAATCAATGGAATTTAAACAATAAAAATAATAGTATTTATGGCTGAAACAATTGATATCCGCGAACTGAACGAGCGGATTGAAAGACAAAGTTCTTTTGTTACCAACCTTACTGCTGGTATGGACCAGATCATCGTAGGACAAAAACATCTGGTAGAGTCATTGTTAATCGGTTTGCTGTCTGATGGACACGTATTATTAGAAGGTGTGCCCGGTTTGGCAAAGACATTGGCGATTAAGACGCTTGCCTCATTGATCGATGCACAATACAGTCGTGTACAGTTTACTCCCGATTTGCTGCCTGCTGACGTTATCGGTACAATGGTTTACAGTCAGAAAGACGAAACATTCCAAGTAAAGAAAGGACCTGTTTTTGCCAACTTCGTTTTGGCAGATGAAATTAACCGTGCTCCGGCCAAGGTACAGAGTGCTTTGCTGGAAGCGATGCAGGAACGTCAGGTAACTATTGGTACGGAAACATTCCCGTTGCCCGAACCTTTCCTTGTACTTGCTACACAGAATCCTATTGAGCAGGAAGGTACTTATCCGCTGCCTGAAGCCCAGGTGGACCGTTTCATGCTGAAAGTGGTTATCGACTATCCGAAGATGGAAGAAGAAAAAATGATTATCCGCCAGAATATCAATGGCGATAAATTCAATGTGAAGCCTATTCTGAAAGCTCAGGAGATTATTGAAGCACGTAAAGTTGTTCGTCAGGTATATCTGGATGAGAAGATTGAACGCTACATTGTTGATATTGTATTTGCTACCCGTTATCCGGAGAAATATGATCTGAAGGAACTGAAAGATATGATTGGTTTCGGTGGTTCTCCCCGTGCCTCTATCAATTTGGCGTTGGCTGCCCGTACTTATGCTTTCATCAAACGTCGTGGTTATGTGATTCCTGAAGATGTTCGTGCCGTGGCTCATGACGTATTGCGCCATCGTATCGGATTGACTTATGAAGCAGAGGCCAGCAATCTGACTTCTGACGAGATCATCAGCAAAATACTGAATAAGGTTGAAGTACCTTAATTAAGTAAGCATTTTTAAAAAGGTCTTCCGAGACCTGTTAATAAATGGTGTGAACGTTTTTAAAGAATCTTGCCAACGTTTTTAAAGAACGTTGCCGGTATTTATTAACGGAATTATTTAACGATATAGATGGAAACAAGTGAACTGTTAAAAAAAGTCCGTCAGATTGAAATCAAGACGCGCGGATTATCCAACAATATCTTTGCCGGTCAGTATCATTCGGCTTTCAAGGGTAGGGGTATGGCATTTTCCGAGGTGCGCGAATATCAGTTTGGCGATGACATACGCGACATTGACTGGAATGTGACCGCTCGCTTCAATAAGCCTTACGTGAAGGTGTTCGAAGAAGAGCGCGAGCTGACCGTTATGTTGCTGGTGGATGTTTCCGGTAGTTTGGAATTCGGTACGGTGAAGCAGATGAAAAAGGATATGGTGACGGAAATAGCTGCAACGTTGGCTTTTTCGGCTATACAAAACAACGATAAAATTGGGGTTATCTTTTTCTCTGACCGGATAGAGAAATTCATTCCGCCTAAGAAAGGGCGTAAGCATATCTTATATATTATTCGCGAACTGATTGACTTTAAAGCGGAGAGTCGGAGGACTGACATCCGGCTCGGACTGGAATATCTGACAAACGTAATGAAGCGTCGTTGTACAGCCTTCCTGTTATCCGATTTCATTGATCAGGGGAACTTTAAGAATGCAATGACTATCGCCAACCGGAAACATGATATGGTGGCTATCCAGGTGTATGACCGCAGGGTAGAGGAACTGCCGGCTATCGGTTTGATGAAAATAAAGGATGCTGAGACCGGACATGAGCAGTGGATTGATACTTCGTCGCGTGCTGTTCGTCGTGCTCATCACGACTGGTGGGTGAATAAACAGGTGGAACTGAACGAAACATTCACTAAGAGCAATGTCGATAATGTGTCGGTACGCACCGATCAGGACTATGTCAAAGCATTGATGAATTTGTTTGCGAAACGAAATTAATCGGAAAAATGAAAAGATATCTATTTCTGATAACCCTATTGGGGATGTTGACTGGCAAGGCAGTGGCTCAGTCGGTAACAGTGGATGCTACCATTGACTCTCTGCAAATTTATATCGGTGACCAGGCGAAGATTAAACTTCAGGTAGCCTTGGATGCCGATAAACGGGCTATTTTCCCTGTTTATACGGATACACTGGTAAGCGGTGTGGAGATTATAGATGTTGCAAAGCCGGATACGCAGTATATAAATGATGATAAACGAATGCTGATTACGCAGGAGTATACTGTTACATCATTTGACTCGGCATTGTATTATCTGCCACCGATGGAAGTATTGGTGGATAATAAGGCATATCGTTCGAAGGCATTAGCACTGAAGGTATATTCGATGAATGTGCCATTGGATCCAGAGAATCCGGAACAGTTTTTTGGTCCGAAGACAGTAATGCAACCTCCTTTTGTGTGGGAAGATTGGTATGGGATTATCACCTGTGGCATATTGCTTATTCCGATTGCATTATTACTTATCTATCTGATCATGCGTATCTGTGACAATAAACCTATCATCCGTAAGGTAAAGGTTGAACCGAAGTTACCTCCGCATCAGATGGCGATGAAAGAAATAGAGCGTATCAAAGGGGAAAAAGTATGGCAAAAGGGACAGCCGAAGGAGTATTACACGGAATTGACAGATACTTTGCGTACGTATATTAAAGAGCGTTTTGGTTTCAATGCTTTGGAAATGACCTCTTCGGAGATTATAGAAAAGCTGCTTGAAATGCAAGATAAAGAAGCTATTGCAGATTTACGTTCTCTTTTTGAGACTGCCGATTTGGTGAAGTTCGCTAAACATAATCCGTTGATGAACGAAAATGATGCGAATCTGATCAATGCCATCGAATTTATCAATGAAACCAAAGAGAAAGAAGTGGAGAATGCAAAACCGCAACCCACTGAAATTACTATCATTGAGAAACGCTCATTGCGTACTAAAATATTGCTGGGCATAGGCATCGTAGTATTGTCGGTTGCCTTGATTGGTTCGTTCGTTTATATTGGAATGCAGTTATACAATTATTTTGCATGATAGCAAAATTTAAGGGTAACTCCAATCTTAAATAGTAAATTGTTAAATAGTAAATACAATGGTTTTTGCCAATATTGAATATTTGTTTTTGCTGCTGTTGCTTATACCTTATATAGTATGGTATATTATGAAGCGGAGGAATAATGAAGCTACACTTCAGATTTCGGATGCTCGTGTATATGCTCATACGCCGAAGAGTTATAAGAACTATTTGTTGCATGTGCCTTTTATGTTACGGATTATTGCTTTGGCATTGATTATCGTAGTGTTGGCGCGTCCTCAAACTACTAATAGCTGGCAAAACAGTGAAATTGAAGGTATAGATATTATGATGGCCATCGACGTATCTACCAGTATGCTGGCAGAGGATTTGAAACCGAATCGTCTGGAAGCTGCTAAAGATGTGGCTGCAGAGTTTATCAATGGTCGGCCCAATGATAATATCGGTATAACTTTATTTGCCGGTGAAAGTTTTACGCAATGTCCGTTGACGGTGGATCATGCAGTGCTTCTGAATCTGTTTCAAGGCATTAAGTGTGGTATTATTGAAGATGGAACAGCAGTCGGTATGGGTATTGCTAATGCTGTTACCCGCCTGAAAGATAGTAAAGCGAAGTCTAAAGTAATCATTCTGTTGACGGATGGTACAAATAATAAAGGAGATATATCTCCGCTGACTGCGGCAGAAATAGCTAAGAGTTTTGGTATCCGGGTTTATACAATTGGTGTAGGTACAAACGGAATGGCTCCGTATCCTTATCCAGTGGGTAACACTGTGCAGTATGTCAATATGCCGGTGGAGATTGATGAAAAGACACTGACGCAGATTGCGGCTACCACAGAAGGTAATTATTTCCGTGCTACCAGTAATTCTAAGCTGAAAGAGGTATATGAGGAGATCGATAAGTTGGAGAAAACCAAGTTGAATGTGAAGGAATACAGCAAGCGCCAGGAAGAATACCGTTGGTTTGCTTTGGCGGCATTCTTGTGCGTGTTACTTGAAGTATTGCTTCGTAATTCTATCTTGAAGAAGATACCTTAAAACAATGCATTAATTGTAAATTACTAAATTGTACATAGAAAGATGTTTCGATTTGAAGAACCTACATATTTATACCTGTTGCTCCTGTTGCCTTTCCTGGCGGCTTTCTACCTGTACTCCAATTATCGGAGACGGAAAGCGATCCGCAAGTTTGGCGATCCGGTGCTAATGGCACAGTTGATGCCGGATGTATCTAAATATCGTCCGGATGTGAAATTTTGGCTGGTGTTTGCTGCAATCGGACTGTTTGCTGTATTGCTGGCACGTCCGCAGTTTGGCTCTAAGTTGGAGACTGTGAAACGTCAGGGAGTAGAGGTAATGATTGCGTTGGATATTTCTAACTCTATGTTGGCACAAGATGTACAACCCAGTCGTCTGGAGAAAGCCAAGAGACTGGTAGCACAATTGGTTGACAAGATGGAGAATGATAAGGTAGGTATGATTGTGTTTGCCGGTGATGCCTTTACACAGTTGCCTATTACAAGCGATTATATTTCTGCCAAGATGTTTTTGGAATCTATTAATCCATCGTTGATATCCAAGCAGGGTACGGCTATCGGTGCAGCTATTAATCTGGCTACCCGCAGTTTTACACCCCAGGAAGGAGTAGGGCGTGCCGTCATCGTTATTACTGACGGTGAAAACCATGAAGGCGGAGCTGTGGAAGCTGCCAAGGCTGCTGCAGAAAAAGGTATTCAAGTCAGTGTTCTGGGTGTGGGTATGCCTGATGGTGCACCTATCCCCGTAGAAGGAACCAATGACTTCCGCCGTGACCGTGATGGAAACGTGGTTGTAACCCGCTTGAATGAGCAGATGTGTCAGGAAATAGCTCAGGCAGGAGATGGGATTTATGTGCGTGTAGACAATTCAAATGCTGCACAAAAGGTGATTGCTCAGGAGATTAATAAAATGGCAAAAGCGGATGTGGAAACACAGGTTTATACAGAGTTCAACGAACAATTCCAGGCTGTTGCATGGATTATATTGTTACTGTTGTTGGCTGAAATGCTGATTTTGGAACGTAAAAACCCGTTATTCCGTAATATCCATCTGTTTAAAAAGGAAGAAAGGTATGATGATGAGAAATAGAACTATCGGAATTATCTTGCTGCTACTGACGACTATTTCAGTTTCTGCACAGAAAGCGGAACGCGACTATATTCGTAAGGGAAACCGTGCTTATAAAGATAGTACGTATGTAAATGCTGAAGTGAATTATCGGAAAGCTATTGATGTGAATCCGAAGTCAGCGATATCCATGTATAATCTGGGTAATACGCTTATGCAACAGAATAAGTTGCAGGAGGCTATGGAGCAGTTTGTTGCTGCCACTAAAATGGAGAAAGATAAGGGTAATCTTGCTCAAATCTATCATAATATGGGAGTAATATTCCACTCCGGTAAGGATTATGCCAAAGCTGTGGAAGCATACAAAGAGTCACTACGTAATAATCCGAAAGATAACGAGACGCGTTATAACTTGGCTTTGGCTCAGAAAATGCTGAAAGATCAGGAACAGAATCAGCAGAATCAAGACCAGAACCAAGATCAGAATCAGGACAAAAAGGAGCAGGAAAAAGAACAAGATAAAGACAAACAAGACCAAAATCAACAAGATCAGCAGAACCAGGATCAACAGCAGCAACCTCCTCAGCCACAAGAAAATCAGATGTCAAAGGAAAATGCTGAACAGCTTTTGAAGTCGGTGATGCAGGATGAGAAAGATGTACAGGATAAGGTGAAGAAACAGCAAGTTATCCAGGGTGGTCGTTTGGAAAAGGATTGGTAAATAATAAAAGATACGATAATATATGAGAAAATTAATTTTCTTATGGATAGCACTGGTAGTAGTCAGTCTGCAAGCTTTGGCTAATGACAAGGTGTCATTTACCGCGTCAGCTCCTGATGCTGTAGCGGTGGGTGACCAGTTCAGACTGGCATATACAGTGACTACACAGAAGGTGAGGGATTTCCGTGCTCCTTCTATTAAGGGATTTGACGTACTGATGGGACCCAGTCGCTCTCAGCAAAGTAGTATGCAAATAGTTAATGGGGTATCGACCTCAACCAGCAGTATTACTTTCACTTATATACTGATGGCTACTGCTGAGGGTAGTTTCACAATTCCGGGAGCTACAATTACAGCCGATGGTAATCAGATGGTTTCTAATTCTGTGCAAATCAAGGTTCTGCCAGCAGATCAGGCCGGAGCAGCTTCTTCAGGCGGAGGTAATAGTAGCCAGCAGGGCAATACTAGTCGTGCTTCTTCAGGAACTTCTGTTTCCAATCAGGATCTCTTTATTTTGCCTACTATTAGTAAGGCCAATGTGTATGAACAAGAAGCATTCTTGCTGACTTATAAAATTTACACTCTGGTTGACCTTCGCGGTTTTGACAATGTAAAACTTCCTGATTTTAAAGGGTTTCATTCACAAGAAGTCGAACTTCCGGGTGATAGAAAATGGAGCTTGGAACATTATAAAGGGCGGAATTATCAAACTACCGTTTATCGGCAATTTGTGTTGTTTCCACAGCAGTCTGGTAATTTGACTATTGATCCGGCACGTTTTGATGCTTCTATTGCTAAAGCTACTCAAGTATCTGATCCATTTGAAGCTTTCTTTAATGGTGGCAGTAACTACATTGAAGTCAAAAAGACATTGATGACACCGAAACTAACTGTAGATGTAAAACCCTTACCAGGCGATAAACCTGCTGATTTTTCCGGTGGAGTGGGAGAGTTTAGCATTTCTTCTTCCATTAATAGTACTAATGTAAAGACAAACGATGCTGTAACTATTAAACTTGTCATTTCCGGTACAGGCAATTTGAAGTTAATAGGTGATCCTGAGGTGAAATTTCCGGATGACTTCGAGGTATATGACCCTAAAGTTGATAATAAATTCAGGCTGACAAGTGCAGGGCTTTCGGGTAGTAAGGTTATTGAATATCTGGCTATTCCACGCAATGCCGGAACATTTAAAATACCAGCAGTGAAATTCAGCTATTTTGATATCAAATCCCGTACTTATAAGATATTGACTACCGAAGAGTATGAATTGCATGTAGAGAAAGGTGAAGGAAATGCAGCGCAAACTATTGCTAACTTTACGAATAAAGAGGATTTGAAAGTCTTGAATGAGGATATTCGCTTCATCAAGCAAAATGATGTGACGCTTTCTCAAAAGGGAGACTTTTTCTTTGACTCTATGTTATATTGGTTGCTCTATTTAGTACCTGGCGTTGCGTTTATCATTTTCTTTATCATTTACCGTAACCAGATAGCTGCTAATGCTAATGTTGCGAAAATGCGTACGAAAAAGGCAAATAAGGTTGCTGTTAAACGTATGAAGTTAGCTGGTAAGTTGTTGGCTGAGAATAAAAAAGATGTTTTCTATGACGAAGTCTTGAAGGCTCTTTGGGGATATATAAGCGATAAATTGAATATTCCGGTTTCTCGACTTTCAAAAGATAATATTGAAGAGGAACTTCGTAAATATGGAGTGGAGGATGCTTTGATTAAAGAATTCTTGGCTGCATTGAATGATTGTGAGTTTGCCCGTTTTGCTCCTGGCGATGATAATCAGGCTATGGATAAAGTCTATTCGGCTTCATTAGCAGTAATAAGTAAAATGGAGAATTCTATTAAACATTAATTAGGAGGTTATATGATGAAAAAAATACTGTTTTTTACTTTTGTTGGCCTGTTAATGGCATTGACCTCTTCTGGACAGACTGCATCGGATACATTACAACAAGCGAATGATTCGGTAACAATAGGTTCACACACTGAATTCTCGGCTGCTGCGCAAGAGAATAGTGTGACAAAAGCAGAAGGGGATAGCGCATATGTGAAGAATGATTATGCCTCTGCTATTCAGATATATGAAGCTCTGCTGAAAGAAGGAGAAGCGGCCGAGGTATACTATAACCTAGGAAATAGCTACTATAAGGCTGGTGATATAGCAAAAGCCATTTTAAATTATGAGCGTGCACTTTTAATACAGCCAGGCAATGCTGATATTCGGGCTAATTTAGAGATTGCTCGTGCAAAAACGATTGATAAAGTGATCCCTGTACCCGAGGTTTTCTTTGTATCTTGGACGAAATCATTGATTAATTGTTTGAGTGTGGATGCTTGGGCAAAGGTAGGCGTCGTTTGTTTCTTTTTGTTGCTTGCATCTCTTTATTTCTTCTTCTTTTCCAAGCAAATCGTGTGGAAGAAAATAGGATTTATTGCAGGGATAGTATTTCTGGTGTTAGTTTTATTAGCGAATGTCTTTGCTTTTCAACAAAAAAATGAGCTATTGAATCGTAACAATGCTATCGTACTAACTCCAAGTGTAACAGTACGTAGTACTCCGAGTGAAAGTGGCACCAGTTTGTTCATATTGCATGAGGGACGGAAGGTTGAAATTAAAGATAACTCCATGCGTGAATGGAAAGAAATCCGCTTAGAGGATGGTAAAGTAGGATGGGTACCTGCGTCATCTGTTGAAGTTATCTGATAGATATAATTCTTTCATAATAAGATAGTTAATAATAGAAAGAAGCCTGTTGAAAGGGAAAATACAAATCTCCTTTTGACAGGCTTCTTTATTTTTGTAAAAAAGACACCAAAATAGTTTGTTTTATCTTTTTTTTTCCTTAAGTTTATAGCGTGATAAGTGAAACTCACAGAGTTATTAACCATTAAATTTATAAATATGAGAACAATAACATTTAATGAACTTCGCAGAATTAAAGATTCATTACCTACTGGTAGTATGCATAGAATAGCCGATGAGCTCGGATTGAACGTCGATACAGTTAGAAATTTTTTTGGCGGTCATAATTTTAAGGAGGGTAAGAGTGTTGGGATACATTTAGAGCCTGGTCCGGATGGTGGTTTGGTTATGTTGGATGATACTACCGTCCTTGATAGAGCTCTAAAAATTCTAGATGAAATGAATGCTAGTGCTGAGCCTGTTCGAGCTTAAGAAAAGAAAGTTATAAATGAATCCCAATTGATAGACAAACAATTGGGATTTCTTATTTGTTTATAAAGTAAAAACAGTTGATTATGGAAGACAAGTTAGTAACCTTAGCTATTCTGACTTATGCAAAAGCTCAGATATTGAAGAATGTGCTTGAAAATGAAGGTATTGAAACCTATATTCATAATGTAAATCAAATACAACCTGTAGTGTCTTCAGGTGTGCGCTTACGTATAAAAGAAAGCGATCTACCGCGTGCATTGAAGATAACTGAGAGCTCTGCTTGGCTTTCTGAAGAGGTAGTGGGAGGGAAGTCACCCAAAGTAGAAAAGGATAGTAATAAGGTTTTAATTCCTGTAGACTTTTCTAATTATTCAATGAAGGCATGTGAGTTTGGTTTTAATTTCGCTCAGAATATGGGAGCGGAAGTTGTGTTGCTTCATGTTTATTTTACACCAATCTATACCACGTCATTACCTTATGGAGACGTTTTTAATTATCAGCTAACAGACGATGAAAATGTAAAAAACATATTACAAAAAGTTCATGCAGATTTAAATACTTTATCTGACAAGGTAAAAGCAAAAGTAGCTTCAGGAGAGTTTCCGAATGTAAAATATAGTTGTGTATTGCGTGAAGGTATTCCAGAAGAGGAAATTCTTCGTTACTCGAAGGAATATCGGCCACGTATTGTGATTATGGGGACTCGTGGTAAAAATCAGAAAGATATAGATTTAATTGGTAGTGTAACTGCTGAGGTAATTGAGCGAAGCCGCGTACCAGTTTTAGCCATTCCGGAGAATACTCCGTTTAAACAGCTGGCAGAAGCTAAACGTATTGCATTTATCACCAATTTTGATCAACGGGATTTAATCGCATTTGATTCTTTGATTGTTGCTTTAAAGCCATTTCATTTCTCTGTATCTTTGATTCATCTGTCAGATGTTAAGGACACTTGGAATGAAATTAAATTAGGTGGTATTAAGGAGTATTTTCAAAAACAGTATCCGGACCTGGAAATTCATTATGATGTTGTGATGAATGATGATTTCTTGAACAGCTTAGATAATTACATAAAAACTAATCATATTGATATAATTACGTTGACTACTTATAAACGTAATATATTCTCTCGCTTATTTAATCCAGGTATTGCTCGGAAGATGATTTTTCATTCCGATACACCGCTGTTAGTTATTTATGGACGCCCAAGCTAAAATAAATAGCGCAAGCATTTCAAATTAATAATAAAGATTATGTTTAATATATAATACTAATATTCTTCTTGCATAATTAAAGCCAACTTCTTAGGTCTACCCATATCTTTTGGCGGTTCTGCCCCAGTGTGTACGGAGTGGCGTGTAGCCTTTATTGCGGGTTAAACGTCCCCAGTCCTCTGCGGTGCTTACGGTATGTGTACTTAATCATATAAAATAAACCCTAAAAGTTTTTTGTCTAACTTTTAGGGCTCACTTCAAAAAGCAGTTTTTTAAGTTTATACTTTACATCAGCTTTTCAATTTCTTCAAATTCTGGTCCCATATCTAAATTATAATATACTCTGTAAAGACCATTCAACCATAAATCCTTTTGGTCAGGTTTTAATTCTCTTGCTTTTTCATAGCAAGGTTTTGCATTTTCATAGAAAGCTTTCAAAGTAATCTGATCTTCTTTATATTTAGGATCATTAACGTCAGTAGTAGCTTTTTCTGAGAAGTCTTGAGCTTGGAGACAGTAGATCAGTCCTAAATTGGAATAAGCTTCTGCATAAGTAGGATCTACTTCAATTGTCTTTTTGTAGTATTCAATAGCCTTATCATAATCCTTCATATTGTGGTAAAGATATCCTTTTACGTACAGATAGAATGTATTATTGGGGTCTTTAGCTAACATTTCATCAGCGAATTGCATGGCTTCATCGTATTTATTGTTATTGCTATAATAATCAATTAAATGACCGAAGAAGAATGAATGCTGAGGGTATTTTTGCAAACCTTCTTTTAATGAAGCAATCCACTTAACAGTATCGCCTTGTGCTTTTAAAGCTGTAGAGATGAACTCCATAGCATACTGACCAACTTCTTTGTCGTTCTGTGCATAAGGAGCATATTTCAGAACATTGGGATAATCCTCCATCTTTGCTGCTGCCAAGCTTGCATAATAAGCAATCTGAGCTAAGAGTGTATCTGTCTGCAAGAAGTTTTCCTTTTCAAACATCGGATTCTGAGCAATTTCAATATAAGTTCCAAAGAAATCTAATGCTTCTTTGTTCTTCTCTAAGTTATAATATTGAATACCGCCATTGATCAAGTTTGGGCGTTCTGCTACAATAGCAGCAGCATTGGGTTTTCTGTACTTGTTCTTGATTTTTCCCTTTTCATTTGGAACCTGTGCGAGTTCATCGCACTTAAGATAGTATTTGCACATATTCAATGCGCTATTATATACCTTAAGAGTATCATAAGGTTTTCTTAAATAGGCATTTTCCATCTGTTTTTCATTAATCCTTTTCTGAATAAAACCTGCTACATCCCAAGTATCGGCATTATCCTTTGTTTCAGGATTAGTCAAGGCTTGATTGATGAGCTGCTCGGCCTTATTAAAGTCCGGATTCACTTCATTTGCAATGCTTTTAGCTTCTTTCACAGTCTTTTCTTGAGCGAAAGTGAAGCCTGCAGCGAGCAATAAAATCACTGAAAATAATACTCTTTTCATGATAGTTGTAAAATTAAAATTAATATTATGTCTATTCTTCATCTTCATTATTGACTTTATTATCAGAGTTATAGTCTTCCTCCTCTCCTTCTACCTCATTTATAGTGGGAATCGGGGAATTTTCATCATCAACAGGAATTTCATCTTCCATACTTTCTGATGTAACCTTACATACTGAACCGATCTCATCGTTTCTCTTTTCAAGATTGATCAGACGAACACCTTGGGTAGCACGACCCATAATACGGACATCAGCAACTTTCAGACGAATGGTGATACCAGATTTATTGATAATCATCAAGTCATTATCATCTGTTACAGACTTAATTGTTACCAATTTACCTGTTTTATCGGTGATATTCATCGTCTTAACGCCCTTACCGCCACGATTAGTCTTACGGTAGTCTTCGATATCAGAACGTTTGCCATAACCTTGTTCAGAAACTACCATAATGGTTTCTGCTTCAGGATCTTTGATGCAAATCATTCCAACAACTTCATCTTGCCCGTCTTCGTCAAGCGTCATACCACGCACACCGGTTGCAGTACGTCCCATAACGCGTACAGCACTTTCGTGGAAGCGAATAGCACGTCCATTACGATTGGCAATGATAATTTCGTTGTCACCGTTAGTCATACGTACTTCGATAACGCGGTCGTCCTCACGGATAGTAATGGCGTTTACACCATTCTGGCGAGGGCGGGAATACTGTTCAAGTAATGTCTTCTTAATAACACCATTCTTGGTACAGAATAAGACATAATGACTGTTGATGAAGTCTGTGTCAGAAAGGTTCTTCACACGCAGATATGCATTTACAGCATCGTCTGAATCAATATTCAGCAAGTTTTGGATGGCACGTCCCTTGGAATTCTTGGTACCTTCAGGGATTTCATATACTTTGAGCCAATAGCACTTACCCTTTTGAGTAAAGAACATCATGGTATTGTGCATGGTTGCCGGATATATGTGTTCTATGAAGTCTGCATCGCGGGTATCTGTACCCTTGGAGCCTACTCCACCACGGTTTTGAGCACGGAACTCACTCAACGGAGTACGTTTAATATAGCCCATATGAGAAATGGTGATAATCATTTCGTCATCTGCATAGAAATCTTCCGGATTGAATTCTTCGGATGAGTAAACAATTTCAGAACGACGTTCATCTCCGTATTTTGCTTTTACTTCAATTAATTCATCAGTAATAACTTTGCGGCAAAGTTCGTCATTCGAAAGAATTTCTTCGTAATAAGCAATCATCTTCATTACTTCTTCATATTCAGCATGAAGCTGATCCTGCATCAGTCCGGTCAATTGGCGCAAACGCATTTCTACGATGGCACGAGACTGAATTTCAGTTAATTGGAAGCGTTCTATCAAGCCGGCAATAGCGTCATTAGGTGTCTTTGCAGCACGGATGATACGGATTACTTCATCGATATTATCTGATGCTATGATTAATCCTTCCAATATATGAGCGCGTTCTTTAGCCTTACGCAAGTCATATTGAGTACGACGGATAACTACCTCATGGCGATGTTCTACGAAGTACTTAATCATGTCTTTCAGATTCAGCAAACGAGGACGTCCGTGTACCAATGCTACGTTGTTCACACTAAAAGAAGTCTGTAGCAACGTCATTTTATAGAGCTTATTCAAGACTACGCTGGCGTTGGCATCACGTTTGATATCAATCACGATACGCATACCTTCACGGTCAGACTCATCATTGGCATTGGAGATACCCTCTATCTTCTTATCATTGGCTAAATCAGCGATATTCTTGATCAGTTCCGCCTTATTGACACCATACGGGATTTCCGTGATGACAATTTTGTCATGTGTAGAACTAGTTTCAATTTCTGCTCTTGCACGCATGATAACGCGACCGCGACCTGTAAGATATGCCTCGCGTACGCCACTCATACCATATATATATCCTCCTGTTGGAAAATCGGGAGCTTTCACATAGTTCATCAACTCCTCTATCTCGATATCGTTGTTCTCGATGTATGCGATGCAAGCATCAATAACCTCTGAAAGGTTGTGCGTCGGCATATTGGTTGCCATACCTACAGCAATACCAGATGCACCGTTTACCAAAAGGTTTGGAATACGGGTAGGCATAACGGTAGGCTCCTGCAAAGAATCGTCGAAGTTGCTCTGCATATCAACGGTTTCTTTGTCGAGGTCTTGCATCATATCTTCACCAATCTTGCGCAAGCGACACTCGGTGTAACGCATAGCTGCTGCGCTATCGCCGTCTACCGAACCATAGTTACCCTGGCCATCTACCACCATGTAACGCATTGCCCAAGGCTGTGCCATACGAACTAATGCACCGTAAACGGAAGAGTCACCATGCGGGTGATACTTACCCAATACTTCACCTACAACTCTGGCTGATTTTTTATAAGGTTTATCAGACGTATTTCCCAGTCCCATCATTCCGAAGAGAATTCTACGGTGGACAGGCTTAAAACCATCTCTAACATCCGGAAGGGCACGCGAAACGATGACCGACATGGAGTAGTCAATGTACGATGACTTCATTTCCTCCTCGATGTTAATCTTTATAATTCTGTCTTGTTCAAGCATTTAAAAAGATTATTAATTATACATACTTTGGTTCATAAAAAACCACGCTAAAGTACTGCTTTTTTACGATATACAAAAGTTTTCGCCCATAAACTTTATTTCAGAACCATTCTCTCACCTACTTTGTTCTTATAATATATAAATAAGGTATTAATAAGGAGCTTTTTCCCTAGAATGAAAGCACTTTAGTATGATACTGGTGAACGGATATTAAACTGTGGCACGGGTTTTGTATATAAATAATAAATAAAACGATGAAATACGTACTGGAAATTATAAATGCGTATCTTTGTATTAAGTAACACCTTAGAATAAGGAAGGAGAATATTAAGTATGAATAATCAGTTTTCACAAAGAGTTTCTGACATTATCACTTACAGCAAGGAGGAAGCTAACCGGCTGAAAAATAGATATATCGGTCCGGAGCATCTTCTACTCGGCATGTTGCGAGACGGCGGAGGGAAAGCTATAGAAATATTGCAGAAACTGGATATAGACCTAAACAGGGTTAAGAAACGCCTGGAAGGTTTTTTAAAAGAGATTGAAGATGATAACTTGTTGCCCGATGCAGACATTCCATTGTCTCCGATGGCAGCTAAGATATTGAAAATGTGTATACTCGAGGCTCGTCTGCTGAAGAGTGCCACTGCTGATACTGAACATGTATTGCTGGCTATCTTGAAAGACGGTAATAATTTGGCCGCTACGGTATTGGAAGAAAATAATATAGACTATAAGTCAGTGTTCGAACAGCTTTCTATGAAAGCCAGCCCTAACGCAGGTATGGGATTTACGGAGGATGATGACGAGGAAGAAGATGAAATGAATATGTCTTCACGCTCTTCTCAAAGTGGTAGTTCACAGTCTTCTACGCAAACTGCGTCTAAGAAACCATCCAATGATACTCCGGTATTGGATAACTTTGGTATGGATATGACCCGGGCTGCGGAAGAAGGTAGACTGGATCCTGTGGTAGGTCGTGAACGTGAAATCGAGCGGTTGGCTCAGATATTGAGCCGTCGTAAGAAGAATAACCCGGTATTGATAGGTGAACCTGGTGTAGGTAAATCAGCTATTGTAGAGGGATTAGCATTACGTATTGTTCAGAAGAAAGTATCCCGTATTCTGTTTGATAAACGTGTGGTAATGCTTGATATGGCTTCTGTAGTAGCCGGAACCAAGTATCGCGGACAGTTTGAGGAACGTATTCGTTCTATCATTAATGAGTTGCAGAAGAATCCGAATGTAATTCTGTTTATTGACGAGATTCACACGATTGTGGGTGCCGGAGCAGCTGCCGGTTCTATGGATGCTGCCAATATGTTGAAACCTGCATTGGCACGTGGTGAAATACAATGTATAGGTGCCACTACCCTTGATGAATACCGGAAGAATATAGAAAAAGACGGTGCTTTGGAACGCCGTTTCCAGAAAGTGATTGTTGAACCGACCACTGCTGAGGAAACGCTCCAGATATTGAAGAATATTAAAGAGAAGTACGAAGACCATCATAATGTGACTTATACGGATGAAGCGCTGGAAGCATGTGTCAAGTTGACAGACCGCTACATTACTGACCGTAATTTCCCGGATAAGGCTATTGATGCTCTGGACGAAGCCGGTTCGCGCGTCCATCTGACAAACATTACTGTTCCGAAAGAGATTGAAGAACAGGAGAAACTGATTGAAGAAGCCCGTCAACAAAAGGCGGATGCAGTGAAATCGCAGAATTTCGAACTTGCTGCCAGTTTCCGTGATCATGAGAAAGAGTTTTCTGCTCGTCTGGAAGAGATGAAGGCTGAATGGGAAGCTCGCTTAAAAGATGATCGCCAGATAGTTGGTGAGGAGGAAATTGCGAATGTGGTTTCTATGATGTCCGGTGTGCCTGTACAACGTATGGCGCAGGCTGAAGGTATCAAGTTGGCGGGTATGAAAGAAGAGTTGCAAGCTAAAGTTATAGCTCAGGACCCGGCTATTGAAAAGGTGACGAAAGCAATTCTGCGTAGTCGTGTAGGATTGAAAGATCCTAACCGTCCTATCGGAACATTCTTGTTCCTGGGGCCTACGGGTGTGGGTAAAACTCACTTGGCGAAACAGTTGGCGAAATATATGTTTGGCTCTGCCGATGCGCTGATACGTGTGGATATGAGTGAATATATGGAGAAGTTTACCGTTTCTCGTCTTGTTGGCGCACCTCCGGGATACGTAGGATACGAAGAAGGCGGACAGTTGACAGAGAAAGTGCGCCGTAAACCTTACTCTATCGTATTGTTGGACGAGATTGAGAAAGCTCACCCGGATGTATTCAACATCTTGTTACAACTGATGGATGAAGGTCGTCTGACTGACAGTTATGGCAGAACTGTAGACTTCAAGAATACAGTGGTTATCATGACTTCAAACATTGGTACACGTCAATTGAAAGACTTCGGTCGTGGTGTAGGTTTTGCCGCCCAGAATCGTACGGATGATAAAGAATATTCACGTGGCGTGATACAAAAGGCTTTGAATAAGTCGTTTGCCCCTGAGTTTCTGAACCGTGTCGACGAGATTATTACTTTCGACCAGCTTTCGCTGGATGCTATCGAAAAGATTATCGATATCGAGTTGAAAGGCTTGTATGAGCGCGTAGAATCTCTTGGATATAAGCTTGTTATTGATGCTAAAGCCAAGACATTCATGGCATCTAAAGGATACGATGTGCAGTTTGGTGCCCGCCCGTTGAAGCGTGCCATCCAGACTTATTTGGAAGATGGACTTTCGGAATTGATTATTTCTTCCGAATTGCAGACGAGTGATACGATTTCTGTCTCTTTGAACGAAGAAAAAGGAGAACTGGACATCAAGAAAGCATAAAAATGAAGTCTTCTTAGAAGATGATAAACAGTCAAAATGTCAGTCCTTATGGGCTGGCATTTTTTTTGCATTACACTTGCCAAACGATTAAATATATAAACTTAAAAATATAAATCATAAGTAGTATGCAAAAAGGAAATATTGGGGTAACTACCGAAAACATTTTCCCCGTTATCAAAAAGTTCTTGTACAGCGATCATGAAATTTTTCTCCGCGAGTTGGTTTCTAATGCCGTAGATGCTACGCAGAAGTTGAAAACCTTAGCCTCTATTGGTGAGTTTAAAGGTGAGGTTGGCGATTTGACCGTACATGTGTCTTTAGGAAAAGATACAATTACTGTTTCAGACCGTGGTATTGGCTTGACTGCCGAAGAAATCGACAAATATATCAACCAGATTGCTTTTTCAGGTGCCAACGATTTCCTGGAGAAGTATAAGAATGATGCTAATGCAATTATCGGTCACTTCGGTTTGGGCTTTTATTCAGCTTTCATGGTGGCTAAGAAAGTGGAAATAATCACGAAATCCCATAAAGAAGGTGCTCAAGCAGTGAAGTGGAGTTGCGATGGCAGTCCGGAATTCACCATTGAGAACATTGATAAAGCTGACCGTGGTACAGATATAGTACTTTACATTGACGATGAAAGTAAAGAATTCCTGGAAGAGGCCCGTATTTCTTCTTTGTTGAAGAAATATTGTAGTTTCCTTCCCATACCTATTGCTTTTGGTAAAAAGAAAGACTGGAAAGATGGAAAACAGGTTGAAACAGACGAAGATAACATCATCAATGACAGCAATCCGTTGTGGACATTGAAGCCCAGCGAACTGAAGGATGAAGATTATAAGAAGTTCTATCGTGACCTGTATCCGATGTCTGATGAACCTCTGTTCTGGATACATTTGAATGTAGATTATCCGTTCCATCTGACAGGTATCCTCTACTTCCCGAAAGTAAAGAGTAATATCGAATTGAATAAGAATAAGATACAGCTTTATAGTAACCAGGTATACGTTACGGATTCAGTAGAAGGTATCGTACCTGACTTTCTGACACTGTTGCATGGTGTGCTCGATTCTCCGGATATTCCGTTGAATGTATCCCGTTCTTATCTGCAGAGCGACTCTAACGTGAAGAAGATTTCGACATATATCACAAAGAAAGTATCTGATCGTCTGCAATCTATCTTTAAAAATGATCGCAAACAGTTTGAGGAAAAGTGGAATGACCTGAAGATTTTCATCAATTACGGAATGCTTACTCAGGAAGACTTCTATGACAGAGCAAAAGATTTTGCCCTTTTCACCGATACGGATGGTAAATGCTATACATTTGAAGAGTATCAGAAGCTGATCAAAGATAATCAGACTGATAAAGATGGCAATTTGATCTATCTGTATGCTAATCATAAAGATGAGCAATTCAGCTACATCGAGGCTGCTAAGAATAAGGGATACAATGTGTTGCTGATGGATGGTCAACTGGACATTGCTGTAGTAAGCATGTTGGAGCAAAAGTTTGAGAAATCTCGCTTTACCCGTGTAGATAGTGATGTTATCGATAATCTGATTATCAAAGAAGATAAGAAAGGTGAAACTCTGGAAGCAGGCAAACAAGAAGCTCTTTCTGCTGTGTTCAAGAGCCAGTTGCCTAAGCTGGAAAAGGTTGAGTTTAATATCACTGCGCAGGCTTTGGGTGAAAACTCTTCTCCTGTGATGATTACTCAAAGTGAATATATGCGCCGTATGAAAGAAATGGCTAATATTCAGGCAGGTATGAGTTTCTATGGAGAAATGCCTGATATGTTCAACCTTGTGCTGAATTCAGATCATAAACTGGTGAAAGAAGTTCTTGCAGACGAAGAAAAAGAATGCGACTCTGTTGTAGTTCCTATTCAGCAAGAAATGAATGACGTAGACAAACGTCGTAATGAACTGAAAGATAAACAAAAAGGTAAGAAAGACGAAGAAATTTCTACTGCTGAAAAGGACGAAGTGAACGGATTGGATCAGAAGTGGGAAGAACTGAAAACAAAGAAAGACGAAGTATTTGCCGGATATGCTGCTAAAAATAAAGTTGTCCGCCAATTGATTGACCTGGCATTGCTGCAAAATGGCATGCTGAAAGGTGAAGCTTTGAATAACTTTGTGAAGAGAAGCATCGAGTTAATCTAAATACGCCCTTTATTCACAATCTATATGCCGGGAGCATTGCAACTTTTATAAGAGTTGTAATGCTCCTTTTTTCGTATATTTTGTGTGGGAACGCTTGTTTTTTAGCGTTGGATACGTCCAATTTCGAAACAATTGCATATATTTGAGCTTTGATAATAATATATTTTCAGCTCGGAACTTTGAAGTATGAAAAGAATTCTTTTGCTTTTATCGTTTTGTTTCTTGTTGCTGCCCATGTTGCATGCCCAAAAAGTTGGACTTGTATTGAGTGGTGGTGGTGCGAAAGGTATGACGCATATCGGCATCATTCGGGCTTTGGAAGAAAACAATATCCCTATCGATTATATTACCGGTACATCCATGGGAGCCATTATCGGTTCGTTGTATGCCATGGGATACTCTCCCGATGATATGGAGGCTTTGCTGCGTTCAGAAGACTTTAAACGTTGGTATTCGGGAAAAGTAGAACCTAAATATGCCTATTATTTCAAGAAAAGTATTCCCACACCGGAGTTTTTTAATATCCGCTTTGATTTTAAGGACTCCTTGAATGTCAAACCGCAATTGCCGACCAGTATGGTTAACCCCATCCAAATGAATCTGGTGTTTGTGGAGCTGTTTGCCCGTGCTACGGCTGCTTGCGACGGTGATTTTGACAGACTGTTTGTTCCTTTTCGTTGTATCGCTTCCGATGTATACAATAAACGGCAAATAGTGTTAGGGAAAGGTGATCTGGGCGATGCTGTCCGCGCCTCTATGAGTTTTCCGTTTGTTTTTAAGCCAATTGAGATAGATAGTGTGCTGGCTTATGATGGTGGTATTTACAATAACTTTCCAACGGATGTGATGCGGGATGATTTTCATCCGGATATTATTATTGGTAGTGTGGTGGCCGCTAATCCGTCCAAGCCTAAAGAAAATGACCTTATGAGTCAGATTGAGAACATGGTGATGCAGAAGACGGACTATTCTATTCCGGATTCTGTCGGCATCCTCATGACATTCAAGTATGATGATGTGAACTTACTTGATTTCGACCGTCTTCAGGAACTCCATGATATAGGTTACAATCGCACTCTTAGCCTGATGGATTCTATAAAGGGGCGTATTCATCGTAGGGTGAATGCAGATAATGTGCGTTTACGCCGTCTGGTTTATCGCAGTAATCTGCCGCAGCTCTATTTCCAGAAAATTTATATTGATGGAGCTAACTCACAGCAACAGGCTTATATTCAGAAGGAATTTCATGATGAAGAAGATGAGCCATTCACTTACGAAGAGCTGAAGCGTGGATATTTTCGTTTGCTTGCGGATAATATGATCTCTGAAATAATACCGAAGGCAGTATTCAATGAAGAGACCGATATGTACGATTTGCATCTGAAAGTAAAGATGGAGGATAATTTCTCTGTCCGCTTGGGGGGTAGTGTGTCTACGACGAGTTCCAATCAGATATATCTGGGCCTGGGCTATCAGAACTTAAATTATTATGCCAAAGAGTTTACGTTTGATGGCCAATTGGGTAAAGTTTATAATAATGCCCAACTGATGGCGCGTATAGATTTGCCTACTCATATTCCTACTTCATATCGGCTTATTGCGTCTATCAGTACTTTTGATTATTACAAGAAAGAGAAACTGTTTTCTAAAAACGATAAACCTTCCTTTAATTCAAAGGATGAACGATTTCTGAAGTTGATTATCGCTTTACCATTCTTAGCGAATAAACGGGCTGAATTTGGCTTTGGTATTGGAAAATTGCAAGATAACTATTTTCAATCTAGTGTGATAAACTTTGAAGAAGACCGTTCGGACAGGAGTTTATACAGGCTTATAGGCGGTTCTATTAGCTTTTATGGAAGTACACTGAATTCCCGTCAATACGCTACAAAAGGGTATAACGAGAAATTGATAGCCCAGATTTTTACGGGAAAAGAAAGATATAAGCCTGGAAATCCGGCAGAACAGCCTGTTACACAGGAACGGCAATCATGGTTACAGATTTCTTATATGAAAGAAGCATATCATAGTATGGCGCCTAAATTTGTTTTGGGATGGATGGCGGAAGCGCTGTATTCATCGAGGAATTTCTCGGAGAATTTTACGGCGACAATGATGCAGGCTGCAGAGTTTTCGCCGACTCCGCATAGTAAGCTGATGTATAATGAGGCTTTCCGCGCTAATCAGTTTCTGGCTGCCGGTATCAAGCCTATGTTTATTTTCAATGATATGTTTCATCTGAGAGGAGAATTTTATGGATTTATGCCTATTTTCCCTATCGAGAAGAATACGCAAAACAAAGCATTTTATGGAAAAGCTTTCTCAAAGGTAGAATATATGGGAGAAGTTTCTGTTATTTGCCAATTACCTTTTGGAGCGATCTCTGCTTATGTAAATCATTATAGCTCACCGAGAAGGGAGTGGAATGTGGGGTTGAGTATCGGCTGGCAACTGTTTAATTACCGTTTCATCGAATAATTTTCTTCAAAAAAAGTTTGTGGAATACTTGCAGTTTCGGAAAAAGTCCGTATCTTTGCACCCGTTAAACAAAAAGGCCGCGTAGCTCAACTGAATAGAGTAGCTGACTACGGATCAGCCGGTTACAGGTTTGAATCCTGTCGCGGTCACTACCAAAAGAAGTTCGATTAGTTTTGCAATGGCCGCGTAGCTCAACTGAATAGAGTAGCTGACTACGGATCAGCCGGTTACAGGTTTGAATCCTGTCGCGATCACGAAAAACCTCTGCAAATTACTTTGCAGAGGTTTTTTGTTATACACCGTAGGGTAACAGTTATATCTGTGTAGACTCATGCAAATATGTGTGTGAGTTGATACAGATATAACTGTGTGCTTGTGCAGATATAAGTATTAATTTCTTTCCTGAGATGAATAAATCCGTCTCATGAGACAGTAAAAATCAGCTTGTGAGACGAAAAAAAACATCCCCTGAGATGAAACAATCTATCTCAGGGGATGTTTTACAAAGAAGTATCTTCGTTTTTTCTTAGCACTTAATATTTAACTCATCCAAAATCTTCCGCATGGCTTCAAAAGTAGTAATTCTGGTAGGCACAAGCGGGAGGCGAAGTTTATTTTCAATCATTCCCATAACGTTCAACATTGCTTTTACGCCTGCCGGATTGCCATCCACAAAAAGAAGCTTGAATAACTCGGCAAATTTATGGTGGATAGTCAATGCATTTGCATAATCTCCTCGCAATGCCAGTCTTACCATGCGGCTAAATTCGCGTGGAAATGCATTTCCGATGACCGATATGATACCAACAGCTCCCAAGGTAATCAAAGGGAAGGTAATACCATCATCTCCCGAAATAACGTCAAAATTGGCCGGTTTATTTTTGATGATATCATCCATTTGGGTGATGTCACCGGAAGCTTCCTTGATAGCAATAACATTTTTGAAGTCACGGGCAATGCGCAGCGTGGTTTCTGCTTTCATATTTACACCGGTACGACCGGGAACATTATAGAGTACAATTGGGAGCTCTGTAGCCTCTGCAATTGCTTTATAATGTTGATAAATACCTTCCTGAGAAGGTTTATTATAATAGGGAACAACAGACAGAATGGCATCTACTCCGGTAAAATCGTCGTTTTGAAGCGTATCCACAATGGCACGCGTATTATTTCCACCAACACCGAGCAGGATAGGTATCCGACCATTTACGCGTTCGATGACCATTTTCTTGATTTTCTTTTTTTCTTCTTCCGTCAGTGTCGGAGTTTCTGCTGTGGTGCCCAGCACACACAAAAAATCAGTATTGTTTTGAAGTTGATAGTCCACCAAACGTATCAATGCATCGTAATCAACGCTTTCATCCTCTTTAAAAGGAGTAATCAGCGCTACCCCCATTCCTTTCAATTTAGTCTGTATCATGAGTGAAATTTAAGTAATCTCTAATTAAATGACTCGCAAAAGTACGAATATTTTCGATTTCTACAGCAAATATAAGCTATAAAAAAGATTTCACTGGAAAAATGTTACGAAATGAGCGCTAAAAACTCATCTTCGCTCATTATCTGTACACCCAGCTTTTGCGCTTTTTCCAATTTGGCAGGTCCCATATTTTCTCCTGCCAGGATAAAACTGGTCTTGGCAGAAATACTACCTACATTTTTTCCTCCATTCTTCTCTATCAAATCTTTATATTCGTCTCTGGAGTGATGGGTGAACACACCGCTGATTACAATAGACTGTCCGGCAAGCTTATCAGTATAGCCGCTCAGATCTTCTTCCTTCCGGCTAAACTGTAATCCGGCAATTTTCAGTCGCTCTATTAATTCTCTATTCAGAGGATTAGCGAAGTAGGAAATGATACTTTGTGCTATTTTCTCACCGATTTCATCGATATTTATCAATCTTTCAAGATCTGCATTTTCCAGTTCTTCTATGTCAGTGAAGGACTTAGCTATTTTCTTTGCTACAGTTTCACCGACAAAGCGGATACCCAGGGCGAACAAAGCTCGCTCAAAAGGCACTTCCTTGCTTTGGGCAATACCCTTGACGATATTTTCCGCCGATTTATCTCCCATACGGTCCAGGTTCTTGATATCGTCTACAGTCAGCTTGTACAGATCTGCCGTATCCTTAATGAGTCCTAACCGATAGAACATATCCACAGTTTCCGGGCCTAATCCGTCAATGTTCATAGCCTTCCGGCTGATGAAATGCTCGATCTTTCCTTTAATCTGGGGTGGACAAGCCGTTTCGTTGGGGCAATAGTGCGCAGCTTCTCCTTCGTAACGGATTAATTTGCTGCCACATTCAGGGCAATGAGTGATGAACTTCACTTTTTCACCTACCATCATACTCCGGGCATCTTTGTCTACTCCGGTAATTTTGGGTATGATTTCGCCACCTTTTTCTACATAAACCATATCGCCGACATGCAAGTCGAGCCCTTCAATGATATCTGCATTATGCAGTGAGGCGCGTTTTACGATTGTACCCGATAATTGTACCGGATCCAGGTTGGCAACAGGGGTTACTGCTCCGGTTCTTCCCACCTGGTAAGTCACCTTGTTTAAGCGGGTCAATGCACGCTCTGCTTGGAACTTGTATGCGATGGCCCAACGAGGAGATTTTGCGGTGAAACCGAGGTTTTTCTGCTGTTTCAGGCTATTAACTTTCAAAACAATGCCATCCGTGGCTACAGGTAAATTCTTCCGTTCTGTATCCCAATAATGGATATAATCGAACACTTCCTGCAGGCTGTGGCACTTCTTCATATGGTCGGAGATTTTGAATCCCCATTGTGCAGCTTTCTGCAGGTTTTCATAATGTCCGTCGCAAGGTAGTTCTTCGCCTAATAAATAATAAAGGTAGGCATCCAGTTTGCGGGAAGCAACTATAGCAGAGTTTTGTAATTTCAAAGTGCCTGATGCTGCATTACGCGGATTAGCAAAAAGAGGTTCTTCGCGCGCCTCTTTTTCGCGGTTTAGTTCCTCAAAGACTTCCCACGGCATTAGTATTTCCCCTCTGATCTCAAATAATTGGGGATAATCACCATGCAAAACAAGGGGGATAGTACGGATTGTCTTCACATTATCCGTTACATCATCGCCTTTTTCACCGTCGCCACGGGTTACGGCACGTATTAATTTACCGTTTTCGTATGTCAGTGAGATGGATGTACCGTCATATTTAAGTTCGGCACAAATTTCAAAATCTTCGTTCAGGGCTTTTTGAGTGCGATCATAAAAGTCAGATACCTCACCTTCAGAATAGGTATTACCCAATGAAAGCATCGGATATTTGTGTGTCACTTGCGTGAAATTCTTATTCAAATCGCTTCCTACGCGCATGGTTGGCGAATTTTCGTCCTGATATTCAGGATGTTCTCGCTCCATCTCCTGCAATTCCCGCATCATGTCGTCGAACTCTTTGTCGGAGATTTCGGGAGCATTCAATACGTAATAATTGTAGTTGTGCCGATGCAGTTCGGCACGGAGCTGATCTATCTTTTCTTTTGCAGTCATAGCTATTTCAGATTGTTTGAACGCAAAAATACAGGTTTCTCCTCTAATATTTGTACTTTTGCAGAAAATTAAAATTAATATGCGCATTGATATAATAACAGTTCTACCGGAGATGATTGAAGGCTTTTTCAATTGCTCCATTATGAAACGTGCTCAGAATAAAGGGCTTGCAGAAATACATATTCATAATTTACGTGATTATACTGAAGATAAATATCGACGGGTGGATGATTATCCTTTTGGCGGTTTTGCCGGAATGGTGATGAAAATAGAGCCTATAGAGCGCTGTATCAATGCCTTGAAGGCAGAACGGGAGTATGATGAAGTCATTTTTACGACTCCTGATGGTGAGCAGTTCAATCAGCCAATGGCCAATACACTTTCACTTGCCCAAAACCTTATTATCCTTTGCGGGCATTTTAAAGGTATCGATTATCGTATTCGCGAGCATCTGATCACTAAAGAAATCAGTATCGGAGACTATGTGCTGACCGGTGGAGAGCTGGCGGCAGCAGTGATGGCGGATGCTATTGTCCGCATTATCCCCGGTGTTATTTCCGATGAGCAATCAGCCTTGTCCGACTCATTTCAGGATAATCTTTTGGCTGCTCCGGTCTATACAAGACCTGCCGATTACAATGGTTGGAAAGTTCCGGAAATTTTATTGTCCGGGCATGAGGCTAAGATTAAGGAATGGGAGTTGCAACAGTCTTTGGAACGGACGCGCAGACTCCGCCCGGATTTGCTGGGAGAGGAATAAATCAGTTGTATAAAAATAGAAAAAGGACATTCGCTATGAATGTCCTTTTTTATGTAAAATAGGTGCGAATGATATTCACTTGTTATTGGTTACACCTCAAGCGCACCGATAATTTCTTTCACAGACTTATATCCGTGTCTATCGAGATAGTCGTTTATACCTTCCGCTACTTTAATTGTAACTGCCGGATCGATGAAATTAGCCGTACCGATTTGGATGGCTGAAGCTCCGGCAAGCATAAATTCCACTGCGTCTTTCCAGTTCATGATACCTCCTAAACCTATGACAGGTATTTTTACCGCCTGAGCAACTTGCCATACCATGCGGAGTGCGATTGGTTTTACTGCTGCGCCGGACATACCACCTGTTACGGTAGAGAGTATAGGACGCCTGCGTTCCGCGTCTATAGCCATTCCAAGCAGTGTATTAATTAATGAAACGCTGTCTGCACCGCCATTTTCTACTGCACGGGCTATTTCAGCGATGCTTGTCACATTGGGAGACAGCTTTACGATAAGTGTCTTTTTGTAAGCTGCACGCACAGCTTTCACCACTTCTTCGGCTCCTTTTGCAGTGACGCCAAAAGCCATTCCACCTTGCTTCACATTAGGGCAAGAGATATTCAATTCAATGGCAGGAATTTTGTCAAGTTCGTTAATGGCTTCCGCTGTTTTTACATAATCTTCTATGGCAGAACCCGAAACATTTACAATCATATTGGTTTCGATGTCCTTAATACGCGGATATATCTGTTCAACAAAGTAATTTACTCCCTTATTTTGCAGTCCCACAGCGTTTAACATACCTGACGGAGTTTCTGCCATACGCGGATATGGGTTACCTTCACGTTTGTGAAGAGTCGTTCCCTTTACAATTATACCACCTATTCGCGTAATATCAATGAAATCGGCAAACTCTTCACCATATCCAAATGTACCGGAAGCCGTCATCACCGGATTCTTCATTTGTAATTCTCCAATGTTTACACTTAAATCTGCCATAATAGTTTGTTTATATTAAAAACCGGACCTTCTTTACATACACATAAATGCCCTTCCGTTGTATTTTCTACACAACAGAGGCAAGCGCCTATACCACACGCCATTGTATTTTCCAATGATACTTCACAAGCTATATCTTTACTTTTGGCATATTTAGCCACCGCCATCATCATAGGCTTAGGGCCACAAGTGTAAATCTGCTCGAATTGCACCTTATTCAATATGGAATGTTGTGTCACATACCCTTTTTCGCCATGACTGCCGTCCTCGGTAGTCGTATATACATCACCATAAGCTGCAAACTGCTCCAGTTGCAGTAGATCCTTATCACTTCTTGCTCCCAGAAGGAACGTCGGTTTACTACCGTTTTTAGCTAATTGCTCGCCCAGATAAAGCATGGGGGCTGTACCAACACCTCCACCTACTAACAGAAGCTTATCAGAAGCCTTTTCAGGCATTGTGAAGCCATTTCCCAAAGGAAGTACTACGTTGACCGTGTCTCCGGCTTTTGCTTCGCCTAATTGCCTGGTTCCGTCTCCAATCAGTTGGATCAGAAACCATACTTCATTGCGTTGTCTATCTACATAATTAATGGAAATGGGGCGGCGCAAGAAAGTAGTTGGAGATCCGTCCACACGTATTTCCGCAAATTGTCCCGGAAGCATATCCGGAAGCGGAGACGGAGACGTCAGTTTCAATAGCACATAATTAGCGTGCAGTCGGACGTTCTCAGTCACTGTCAAATCTAAAATGTATTTTTTCATTATCCTATATAAAGAGGTGAATTTTATCTTCAGGGTACAAAGATAATGCAAATCGAATGCAGAACTTTCATGCTTGCATGAAAAAGTTCTGCTGAGATGCTTATCTTATCCAAAGATACGGGAAATTGTGCAAATAGTCGTTTATGAGCCTTACTTTTCGGGTTTAAACGTCTCGTACGTATTATCGTCGAAGAAAATTCTTATTTCAGTGATTTTTCTGGGAGGCCTTTCTTTATAGATAATCTCCTGTTTTACAATCTCTTTAGTGGCATTTACAGGCGTTTCTAATGCGATTTCCTTGCGATTTTCGGCCGGACCTGTCTCTTTGGACGGATTTACGGAATTCTCAGCGAATAATGGATAGTCGAATCCACTCTCGATAGAAGAGTCAGAATCGGAAGGCGTATTACTCATTTCACCTTGTCCGGTAAGTAACCATTCCAAATTTATATCATTATATCTTTGATGTAGACGAAGAATAACTTCTGTACTTGGATACTTATTACGCGGGCCTAAAATATGTGAGATGGTAGCTTGAGCTACACCAATACTTTCGGCGAATGCGCCTGCGGTTAATTTTTCCCGATCCATGATCATTTTGAACCTATCTTTTATGCTCATAACTGTTGCGATATAGGTGATGTTTACAATTGTATTGATTCTCTTTTGAATTACAAAAGTAAAAAAATGAAGTTACAAAAGCAAATTAAAAACGTGAATTCTTTTATATTACAATTATGTTCTCATTATTTCAAATGTTATATACACAAATGTAATGATATATATTACCTAGATTTTAAGCTCATATTTTTACTTTAATAAAAATATGTATATTATTGGTTATTATGTATATAAGTTTAAGTTTTTTCAGTGGCATATCCCATATTACAATTGTTTTCTCATTAATTTCTCTATTTATGAACTGATAGATCATATAAATGGCTATATATATATTGATTATTAGTAATTTAATTGCTGTTTTACTCCTCGTTAACCCCTATTCTATTACCTTTGTTATTTTATCATTACTTCATTAAAAACAGTCTTATTACAATTGTATATCACACTTTTTAATTACGTTTATTATATATATAATTGTTATATATCCAATTGTAAACATAGTGATATTACGTTTTTAATATTTCATAGTTGAAATAGCAACTATTTCCTTTTCTAATTGCATTTATTCTTGATGATAGATTCGATATTACAGAAAGAATTTGTTACACTAAAATAAGGAGAGTTCAATTGATATGTTCTAAAGTCTTCGTAATTGTAAATCCTTGCTTTATTTCTGTATAAATGATCGGGAACTTGGAATTTCTTAATTCTCAGGAGGTTATTTTATGTTTATTTGATTGTAATACAGTGTATTATGCCCTATTTTTTAGTTCTAAAATTCTCTCATTCTAGAAAAACAACCCTTTTTTAAGTGAGAAATGACATAATGATAGTGAAAATAGCATTTACTTCTCTATTATTGCTGATATAGTTAACAAGTATAATCTCCTCTAAAATAAGGGATAGACGATCTATTTCCATTGATCTGCTGCCCGCTTTCTAAATATAATTTTCCTTTTTCTTAGAAAAAGTATATTGTTTTCCTATAAAAATATGCCTGCTTTACTCGGGACAAGAGAATATATTATATAAAAACACATGGTCTATTTGCATTAAATAGACCATGTGTTTATATCAGATAAATGGTCTGTTCATTGTATATAGACCATCTGTTTTTATATAATATATTGTATGTATTTCAGATACCCTTCCACACTCTATTACCTATGAACAGTACGTTTGGGAACGGTGGAAGGGGGTGAAGGAAAAGCTAAATTTCTTGTTTGATGAAGAGCATATAGAAGAAAAAAGCTGTTAATGCAGGATTTTGAAGACCAGTTCGCGAAGAATATCCCCATCACTTAAAGATGGATTTCCCACTCCTTTAGATTTTGCATCTGCATATCGTATTTCTCCGATAATTTGCATAGTCTTTACTCCATTATATCGACGCATAGCTGCGAGATAGTCTTTGGCCTGCCAGGGGGTACGTAGTCCCAACATGTTGGCTATGCCTTGCTCCGATTTTTCAGGGGCATAATAGGCCAACATCAAGTTAGAAAAGAATCCAAAAAGTAAAGATAAAGTCATTTGAATAGGGTTTGTTTTCGGATTTTCTTCAAAATATTTTATTATCTTATTAGCTTTCAGGACATCCTTTTCAACGAGGGCACTGCGCAATTCGAAGTTGTTATAATCCTTACTGATACCAATGTTCTTCTCTATCTGTTCGGGGGTAACGCGTGTATGACCTTTTGGAAGTGTAATGATCAGTTTTTCCAGCTCTCCTGTGAGGCGACTGAGGTCGGCACCAACGAAATCGGCCAGCATGGCAGTGGCTTTAGGTTCCACGTCGATACCTTTGCGTTTCATATAAGAAGTGATGAATGCAGGCAGTTGCGCATCCTTCACTTTTTTAGATTCAAACAGGACACCAGTCTTTTCGATTTCGGCAGCCAGCTTCTTTCTTCGATCTAGTACGCCATGTTTATGGCATATTACTAATATGGTAGAAAGCAGCGGTTTTTGGAGGTAATAAGAAAGTTCCTCCATATTACGGATATTCTGCGCTTCCTTTACCACCACCACCTGATGCTCGGACATCATCGGATAACGCTTGGCGGCATTAATAACAGTAGCTATATCCACATCTGCCCCGTATACAACGGTCAGGTTGAACTCCTTTTCCGTTTCGGTCAGAATATTGTCTGTTATATAGTCGGCAATGAGATCGATGTAATAGGGTTCCTCGCCCATAAGATAATAGACGGGACGGTATTGCTTCGCTCTCAGTTCCTTTAAGATGTCATCACACGTGATTTCCTGTTTTGCCATATTCGTTTTTACCAGTCGAATTTCAGATGTTTTACGGTTTTCTTCTCGTCAATAATCATACGCAGGGATGCGATGCCGATTTCAACGTGCTCGGTTACGTAGTTTTGGGTAACCAGATTATCGCTTTTATCGGTTTTTACTCCTTCAGGAATCATCGGCTGGTCAGAAACCAGTAAAATGGCTCCGGTAGGAATGTGATTGGCAAAACCGCAGCTGAAGAGAGTCGCTGTTTCCATATCGACGGCCATGGCACGGGTTTTCTTCAGATATTCCTTGAATTCCTCGTCATGCTCCCAAATGCGGCGGTTGGTAGTGTATACGGTACCTGTCCAATAGTCGCGGGCATGGTCGCGGATGGATGAAGAAACGGCACGCTGCAACATAAATGCCGGTAGCGCCGGTACTTCGGGCGGGAAGTAGTCATTGGAAGTTCCCTCGCCACGGATGGCGGCGATAGGAAGGATGAGATCCCCTATTCTGTTTTTCTTATCGATACCACCGCACTTGCCCAGGAACAGGCAGGCTTTGGGCTGTATAGCACTTAGTAAATCCATGATGATTGCAGCGTTAGGGCTTCCCATACCAAAGTTGATAATGGTCATGCCTTCTGCTGAAGCAGACGTCATATTAGCGTCTTTACCAAGAACGGGCACATTGAACTTCTCCGCAAAAATATCCACATACTTGTTGAAGTTAGTCAACAGAATATACTCTCCAAAGTCCTCAAGCTTACGTTTTGTGTAACGAGGCAGCCAGTTAGCTACGATTTCTTGCTTTGTTTTCATAAGATTTCATTAAATTTGTTCCCTAAATACTTTCAGGGAGCGATTATTTAACTCACAAAAGTACAATAAAAAAGTAGAATTCGGAAATTTGTTAATCACTTATCACATATCAATATGTTATCGTTAAACTTACCTGTATTTGATGCTAAAGTCGTGAACCGTGAAGGGAAACCTGCTATTTTCGACGTGATACGGCGCCGATATGTAGCACTGACGCCCGAAGAATGGGTACGCCAGCATTTCGTACATTTTCTGCTGAACCATAAAGGATATCCGCAGACATTGATGGCGAACGAGGTACAGGTACAGCTCAACGGAACGAAGAAACGTTGTGACACAGTGCTTTACCGTCGTGACCTCACGGCACGGATGATTGTGGAGTATAAAGCGCCGGACATAGAGATTACGCAAGCTGTGTTCGACCAGATTACACGCTACAATATGGTGCTGAAAGTAGATTACTTGGTAGTGAGTAATGGAATGCAACACTATTGCTGCCGGATGGATTACGAGCGGAACAGTTATACTTTTCTTCCGGATATTCCTGATTATCAGACGTTATAATATCCATTAAAAAGGGCTACACCCTTTACCCCGGATGGCTACACCCTTTGGGGGATATGGTGTAGCCATGTGAGGCAAAGGGTGTAGCCCTTTTCAATGAGACTAATCAGGATCTAAATCAATGAACCCAATCAGGGTCTAAACCTTCTCAGTCTTTTCTTCTATCTGCTTCTTTCCCAATTTTTCCTGTATCTTCTGCATCAACTCATAGAAATTAGGAATATAAACTGTGGCAAGCAGTGTATTCAGTGCCATACCAAACACGACAGCAGCTCCTAGTGCAATACGGCTTTCCGCTCCTGCACCCGTAGCAAACAGCAACGGCATCACACCGAATACAAATGCCAGGGATGTCATCAGGATAGGCCGCAAGCGGATATGCCCTGCCTGGAATGCCGCATCACGAATGGAGTTGCCTTGCGCACGGAAATCGCGGGCGAACTCTACAATCAGAATACCATTCTTTGCCGACAGTGCCACAAGCAGGATAATACCGATTTGTGTATAGATGCTGACTGGTGTTCCCATGATGAGACAGCCAATCATCGCTCCCAACAATGCTACCGGAAGCCCGATGACCGCAGCTACCGGGCTCGTCCAACTCTCATACTGTGCTGCAAGTACCAGGAAGGCAACGAGTAATGCCATTACAAACACAACGGTTGTCGTCGTTCCCGCCTGCGTTTCCTGATAAGCTACTGACGTCCATTCATAACCAAATTCATCGCCCAGTTGCTCCTTAAAGAGTGCCTCCATTTGCTGTATCGCCTCTCCGGAACTGCTTCCCGGGGCTACGTTGCAAGTGACGGAGGCAGTGGAATACATATTGTAACGGTTGATCTGGTCCATTCCCAACTGTTCCTCTACCCGCATAAAGGCTGAAAATGGTACCATCTCTCCCGATGCATTCTGTACACTCAACTTCAGTACATCGTCAATGATCCGTTGGGCGCGATCCCGTGCACCGAGTTTTACCTGATAAATACGGCCGAACTCAACGAAATCGTTCACATAAGCAGCTCCCATGTAGTAACCTAAGGAAGTGAAGACACTGTTCAGCGGAATACCCATCAATTGCACTTTATCCCGGTCGATGTTCAGGAAATACTGGGGTACATTAGCCTGGTACTGACTGCTGACGGATGCCAATGCAGGTTTGGTGTGATAGGTTGCCATCAGCGTCTCTACGGCATGTTGCATTTCTGTGGCACCGAGGTTATTACGATCTTCCACTTGTAGCTGTAGACCGCCCGTAGCACCGAGTCCGGGAATGGCAGGGGGCACCATGGCAAAAACTTCTGCTTCCTGAATTCCATAAGCCTGCGCATTGAAACGATTTACTACAGACTGGGCCGTATGTTCCTTTCCTTTACGCTCGTCCCAGTTCTTCAAGATAACGAAATAGGTGCCGGAATTACTCTGTTCCCCGCCTCCCATGACAGAGAAGCCGGATATGCCGATATAATTTTTCACTTCGGGATAGCTGTTGAGGATTTCATTGATCTCACGTCCGACAGCTTCTGTACGTTCCAGACTTGAAGCAGGCGGCAATTGCACCACGGCAAGGAAATACCCGTCATCTTCTTCGGGAATAAAGGTACTGGGCCACTTCATAAACAGGATCACAGCGAGTGCTGTAAACCCGGCATAAGACAACAGTGCAGCAGCAGGACGCCGGAGCAACCAACCCACGGTTTTATCATATATCCCTTGTGTCTTGTCGTACACAAAGTTGAAGCCCCGGAAAAGTGGCGACTGTGCAGGTTTTGTAGGCTGTAATATCAAGGCACACAATGCCGGAGTCAGTGTCAGCGAGTTGAAACCGCTTAGCACGGTACTGGCAGCAATAGTCAGCGCAAACTGCTTATAAAGCTGTCCGGAGATACCGCTGACGAGCATTGTCGGAATAAATACGGCAAGCAACACCAGCACTACGCCCACAATCGGACCGGTGATCTCTCCCATCGCCTGAGTGACCGCCTGCCGGGCACTGTACTGCCCCGTATCGAGCAAACGCGTGGAGTTTTCCACCACCACAATGGCGTCATCCACCACAATGGCCACGGCAAGTATCAGTCCGAACAGCGTCAGTGTATTGATGGAGAATCCGAAGAGCGCCATCACTGCCAGAGTACCGATGAGTGATACGGGAATGGTGATACATGGAATGATAACCGCCCGCCAGTTCTGTAGGAAAAGGAAGATGACAAGTACCACAAGCAGGGTTGTTTCCAGGAAAGTTACCAGCACTTCGTCTACTGAAGCGTGGATGACGTCTGTCGTATCCAGAGTTACACTGTAATGGATACCGCTGGGGAACGATTCTGACAGTTCCTGCATCTTCTCTTTCACGCCTTTGGATACATCCAGCGAATTGGAACCCGGTTGTTGATAGATGGCAATGGCGGCGGTAGGTTGCCCGTTCAGCCGGGATACGACGCTGTAGGATGCGGAGCCAAGGTCGATGTGAGCCACATCACGGAGGCGAAGCACTCTCCCGCCCGCTTCTGTCCGCAAGATGATATTGCCGAACTCTTCGGGAGATGAAAGTCGCCCTTTCACCGTCAGACTGTATTGATAGGCAGGGGCATTGTTGCCGGAAGAGACATTGCCAATGTTGGTGTTACCCGGAGTTGGATTTCCCGGCAGAGGTTGTCCCACAGCTCCGGCACTGACTTCTACATTTTGTGATTGAATGGCCTGGTAAACATCGGCTGCCGAAAGATTACGGATACGCAGTGCTGCCGGGTCCAGCCAGATACGCATGGAGTAGTCTCCCGCTCCCATCACATTGACAGCGCCTACGCCCGGTACGCGTGTCAACTGGTCGACAAGGTTCAGGGTGGCGTAGTTGCTGAGGTATAGTCCGTCATATTCCTTGTTTTCGGAAGTCATGGTGAGGAACATCACAATGTTCGACGACTGCTTTTGAACGGTTACTCCCTGTACCACTACCGGGGTTGGCAATGAAGCCTGTGCCACACTGACACGGTTTTGGACTTGTACGGTTGCCATGTCGATATCTGTTCCGACGGCAAAAGTAATGGTGAGCGAATAAGCACCCGATGAGGAGGAATTGGAGGACATATAAAGCATGCCTTCCACTCCGTTTACTTGCTGCTCAATGGGTATACCCACGGTTTGGGCCACTGTCTGCGCGTTGGCACCCGGATAGACGGCGCTGACCTGAACGGTAGGCGGCGTAATGTCCGGATACTGCGCAATGGGGAGTATGCCCAGTGTGACCAATCCCGCCACCACGATCAGCAGCGCAAGCACGGTAGCAAAGATAGGACGGTTTATGAAGAATTTTGAGAACATGAGCTTAGTATTTAGTTATTTACGATTGGTTATTTACTGATGGGCTTTACTTTCATCCCTTCCCGCACTTTCATCAGTGCCCGGGTAACGTAGCGTTCCTGTGGCGAGAGTCCGCCGGTTATTTGCCGCAGACTGTCGTCTATCAACTGTCCCACCTCGATGTGGCGATAGCGCACCATACCTGAATCGTTTACTACATACACATATTTTCCCAATTGATCGGTACCGATGGACGCGTCCGGTATCAGTATTGCCTGCGATTCTTTGCCGTATGGCAAGGTGATACTGACATAAAGTCCGCTTTTCAGTAAACCTTTCGGGTTGTCCAGGCGGGCACGCAGATTCAGAGTTCCGGTGCTCAGGTCTACATTCGGTGCAAAGTAATCGAGTGTGGCAGGATACGGTTGTATGCCGTCTTCCCCCAGGTTAACAGTGATTTGCCGGGGTAGTGTATCTTTCTGCTGTGCGGTTCCTTGTTGCATCAGCATGGCAAGCCACTGGTTATCAGTGATATTGAAGTATGTATATAGCAGGTCATCTTTATAGATCGTGGCAAGGGTGACAGGTTGCAGACTTCCCCCTACATAACTGCCCACATCGACTTGATTCCGGCTGACAGTCCCATCAAACGGCGCCCGGACTGTGCAGTAGCCCAGATTTGTGCGTGCCGTATTCAGTGCAGCTTCGGCGTTGCTGACTGCCGCTTGTGAAGTGGCAACATTCGATTTCGACTGTAACACCTGTATCTGGCTTACAGCATCGCTTTTCACAGCTTCCAGCATACGGGCATAGTTGTTCTGGGCATATTCCAGATTGGCTCGGGCAGTGTTCAGTTCCGCTTCCGCCTGTTCTACATTGTCTTGGTAAATAGTGGGTTCGATGACGAACAACACCTGCCCTTTCCTGACTCTGCTTCCCGGAGCATAGGCGATGGTTTGCAGTGTCCCGTTCACCCGTGCCACTAGGTCGACGGTCTTTTCCGAACTCAGATAGCCCGGATACTCTTTAGTCAGTGTGATGTCTTTCACCACCGGGCTGGCTACGCTTATCTCCGGAACGGGCATCGCTCCGCGCGCTGCTTCTTTTTTGTCCCCACATCCCGCCAGCAACGGAATCAGCGTGAGGATGATGTACATTTCATTTTTCATATATGGTTATGGTTTAGGAATTATTACTCAGTTCTCTTTATATCCTCCTCCCAGTGCCTGGTACAATGACACCAGATACAGTAGTGAACTACCCTCCGCCTGCGTCAACTGGTTTTCGTACGTCAGTAGCGAACGGAGTGCATCCAGTACATTCTGAAAAGGGCTAAGTCCCTGTTTATAAAGTTCCAGGGAGAGTTTCAGTGTCTCTTGTCCCTGATTTCGTACTTCCCGGAGGGCGACAATCTGCTTGATGGAATTCCGGTAATTATTCATTGCATTATCCGTTTCCTGCACAGCGGTGAGCACGGTTTCGTTGAAGTTATGCACCGCTTCGTCCAGTTGTGCACGTGCCTGTTTGGTGGCATTCACCAGCTTTGTTCCGCTGAAGAGTGTCCAACTGAGGGTTGGGGCAATTTCAAATGTCATGCTTTTCCGTCGGGTCAGGTCTTTCAGATCACGAGCGGCATATCCTACAGATCCTTTCAGGAATACTTGTGGCAGCCAGTCGCTTTTGCTGGCTCCCAATAGTGCGGCTTGTGCATTAACCAGTCTTTCGGCTTGGCGCACATCGGGACGACGGAGCAATAAATCGGCGGGTAATCCTACTCCAACAGGCTCCATGTAGTCGGGCAATTTCCCGATTCTTTCCAATGTGGGGCGTATTTCCTGCGGATAAGTTCCCAGCAGAATAGCCAGCGAGTTAATGTACTGGCTGATTCCGGATTCCAGTTGCGGAACAGATGCTTTTGTGCTGAAATACACTGATTTAGCCTGTGCTACATCCAGTTTCGATACAAGTCCCGTGTTGTAGCGTACTTCGGTGATGTTGAGCACTTCTTCTTGTGTCCGGCAGTTATGCATTACTACCTGCAGTTCCTGTTGCAGTTCCCGCAGGTTGATGTAGGCAGAAGCGACTTGTGCACAGAGGGATACCTGTACGGAGATGTACTCTTCACGGTTGGCTTGGAATGTTTCCCGTTGCGCCTTTACCCGTTGCCGGATGCTTCCGAATATATCCAGTTCCCAACTGGCATTGAGCGACGCATCATAATAATGTGTGATGGATTGGGGCAATTCGGTGGTGTTACCACTGCTTTGCTGGCGGAGCCATCCACCATTTAAAGAAATAGAAGGGAAAAAATTACTGCGCTCCATCCGCAGGCTGGCACGTGCCTGTTCCATACGGTCTATAGCGGCAAGTACGGAATAGTTTTCGCCGGATGCTACGCTGATAAGAGAGTCCAGTACCGGGTCATTGAATGCTTTCCACCACTGGTCATCTACCGGTAATATCTGTCCGCTGAATAAGTTATCATCTGCGGATGCCGTGGTGGAATTAACGGTTCCTGTGGAAGTAGGGACTGTTTTAGAGTTCGGAACCACCGTATTCCCCCAGCCTCGGGGCAACGGTTTTTCCAGATAACGGTTGCCATTCTGTGCCGTGACGGCAGAACATAGGCACGATAAGAGCAGCACGCTGCCCCAAGCTTTAATCTTCATAGGTTTAGGTTGTTTTTTGTGATACAGGGTTCATAACAACCTGGAGCTCTATTTGTTTAGAGAAGATTGGGGAGGTTATAATGGGGTTCTGACAGATGGATGTGGATTGGTGTGGGTGATCTATAATTGAAGAAATGAATTAAAGATTGCTGGTGTCCTTTTGTTAGTTTGCTGATAATCAATTAACTGTATTTACCGACAGCTTACTGCAAGATGTAAAAGCATTTACCGCCGTATGTAACAACCTTTACCCCTTATTGTAACGGCTTTTACTTCGGCATGTAACGACCTTTACCGCGATATGTAAATGGAGTTACCGTGCGGGGTTAACAAAGCTATCATTTGGGGTAAACAGAATTTTCATGAGAGGAAACGACTGTGCACTTATAAAGTGAAGTAAGAGATAATCCATACCCCTACAATAATGAGTTTAATTCAACGACTTCGGTAGTGTATATATAGGAAAGGACGCCCCTGCAAGCAACATCTTAT